>ERZ772876.1-NODE-1-length-466365-cov-17.029965_pt1 | contig 466365 bp, 448 predicted proteins | sample MGYA00580584_ERZ772876 | MGnify/ENA primary metagenome ERZ772876 (study PRJEB29015, sample SAMEA2737728) | human gut metagenome | biome: human gut; feature: human-associated habitat; material: faeces | place: China | collected 2012 ... | reverse complement strand
GGACTATGTTAAAGCAGGTACCGGTCTTGTTATCGTATCCTTTATCGTATCCCTGGTTGTAATTCCTATCGTATGGCCTTTCTTCCCCGGTAATTAAATTTACTTCGGAAAAACAGTAAATTTTATAAAATAAATTATGTAAAAACAGGCGTGTATATCACGCCTGTTTTTTAATACTTGTTTTTGTGAATTTTTTTAGAGGAACGGCTTTAGAGTGTATCCTTTATAGCAAAAATTTGTTATAATAAGAAATGGTCTAAAGGTGTGTTCAGTCCTTGGATAATAGAGAATGAAGGGATTGTTTTGTTTGAACGAAATATATAGAGAAGAATCTCAAGTCAGTGATCGCAGAATGCAGATATCATATGGCGGTTTGGCCGTTATAGTTTTATTATGGATTTATGAAGGGTATCGTTATGTCAATACAGGATATTTTAGCCCTTTAGGTTGGGGCTTTAATATTTTATTTCTGCTGATGTGGATATGGCGTGTTGTTTTTAAGTATACATATATTCTACGTGATGGCGAGATGGAAGTCATAAGCCATGGCGTGGGAATTAGACGCAGTTTTAAAGTGGATTTGACTAAAACTGAAAGTTATACCAATAAATATATCAAAAGTTTTTTTAAGAAAACTAAAATCCGTCATTATATTCACAGGTATTCTTCAGTAGATCCTAATGAACAGCGTTTGTTAGTGTTTACTGAAGGTAAAGATAATAAAAGGCTGGCTGGTATTATTTTTAAATGCAGCGAAAAATTTTTGCGCGAACTGCGCAAACAGATGCCTGATAAATTTTTAAACTTAAATTGAGTTATTGAGAAAGGATGAAAACAATGGAAGCATTGGTAAATGTAGATAGTTCTTTGATTTGTGCTCGTATCATTCAAGTTTTCGTTGGCGCTTTTTTTTATATTTTTATGATTGCTAAGGCAGTTGGATCAGAAAATAAGGCAAAATGGTTCAAAAGACGTATGAAATACACTTTTTTCAATAAAAGAGGTATTTTTGGCGAATATATTAACTTTGGCTATCCTATTACATGGCAGGGTGTAGGTATTTTTGTCGCTATTTACGGCGTTATTTTTGGATTTGGTTATTGGTATGTTTTCATACACGCCTATAATTAAGGAGAGTATTTATGGCAGAAATGAGAGCTGAATTAGTAGGATTATTGATTGAGAAGCATGGCGAAAGAGCGAAAATAAAGCTTGATAAAGATAAAAGTAAAGGGGAAAAAATACCTAAATATTTAGAAGCCTGGTGTCCTATCAATGCCAAAGTTGGCGATGTAGTCGGTGTTGAATATCAGGAAATGAATAAACGTAAGATGCAGATGATATTGTATGGCTTTCCTGTATTGTCAGTGATTGCCGGTGCTGTTTTTGGAAACAGTATCGCTGTATTTTTCGATATTGATAAGACAATGCCTGTGATGCTGGGTGTAGTTATCTGGCTGTTGGTTTCTGTTAATTATGCGCGTATTTTTAAACGTGATGCAGTACGTGAAGGTGTACAGCCTGTTGTTATAGAAATAGAAGCACCTGACCCAATAGTTTTTGATGATACTGAAGATGAAAATGAAAAAAAATAGGAGATGAGCTGATGCTGGTAAGGTTAGCGTCCGGATCTCCGCGCCGTTTAGAATTATTGCGTCAGATTGGGTTAGAGGTTGATGTATATACCAGCGCCTTTGATGAGGTTAGTGGAGATAACGCTGAAAAAATGGTAGCAGTAAATGCTTTAGGTAAAGGGCAGGTAGTTGTTGAACAAGTTGGCAGCGAAATACCTGTGATTGCTGCTGATACGATGGTTGTTTTGGAAAATGAAATACTTGGCAAACCATTTGACAGCAATGATGCAGCCGTGATGCTGCGGAAATTGTCTGGCAGAGTGCACCGGGTTTTGACAGGTGTTGCTGTTTTTTATAAGACTCAGAATTTAGTAGAAGTAGTAGAGACTAAAGTATGGTTTAGAAGCTTATCAGAAATTGAGATTAATGCTTATGTTGCGACTGGCGAACCTTTTGATAAGGCTGGAGCCTATGGAATTCAGGGACGTGGTGCAGTTTTAGTTGAGAAAATAGATGGCTGCTATAATAACGTCGTGGGGTTGCCGCTCACCCGCTTGTATCAAATGATGGCACAAATTGGAGTGAAGGGCTTTTGAGCCAGTGTATAAAAGAATTGTCGCTGGATGATAGACCACGTGAAAAATTGATGCAGCAAGGTGCTGCTGGGTTAAGTAATTCTGAACTTTTAGCTATTTTAATACGTACTGGTACCCAGAAGCGTTCTGCTTTAAGAATTGCAGAAGAATTGACTGCTTCAAGTGGGTTATATCAAAATATAGCCTGTGTGCATAGTGTTGCAGAGCTGGCTAAAGTCAAGGGACTGGGGCCCGCAAAAGCTGCAACAATTTTGGCTGCGTTGGAATTAGGCAAGCGTATTGCAGCAGCTGGAAGTCAGGTCAAGTTAAAAATAGAGTCTCCGCAAAAAGGTGCTGAGATTTTATTGCCAAGATTGCGTTACGAACAACATGAAAAATTTTTGGTGTTATTATTAGACAGCAAAAATCAGGTCATAAGAATGGAACAAGTTTCAGAAGGATCTGTCAATAGTTCGGTTGTGCATCCTCGGGAAGTGTTTGCCCCGGCGTTACTGTACCATGCTGCTGCCATTTTGGTAGCACATAATCATCCTTCTGGAGATCCTAAACCTAGTCAGGAAGATAAAGAGCTGACTCGTAGTCTGAATGAGACCGGGATAATTATGGGAATTCCGCTGATTGACCACCTGGTAATTGGCGATGGAATATTTTTTAGTTTTAGAGAGCAAGGTTATTTAGATAAATGAGGTGTTGAAGAATGTTTGGTATTTTTAAAAGTTTTGCTCATGATATGGGAATCGATTTGGGAACTGCGAATACTTTGGTGCATGCTAAAGGTAAAGGTATTATTATCAGAGAACCTTCAGTAGTTGCCGTAGACAGAGAGAATAAAGAGGTGCTGGCGATTGGTGCCGAAGCTAAGCAGATGATTGGTCGTACTCCTGGACATATCGTAGCTATTCGTCCGATGAAGGATGGCGTTATTGCTGATTTTGATATTACCCAGTCGATGCTTAAATACTTTATAAAAAAAGCAATTGGCAAACATTCTTTAGTCCGTCCGCGTATTGTTGTTGGCGTTCCTTCTGGCGTTACTGAGGTTGAAAAACGTGCGGTTATTGATGCTACTGTACAAGCTGGGGCCAGGGAAGCATATTTGATTGAAGAACCAATGGCGGCTGCTATTGGTGCAGGGTTGCCTGTACAAGAAGCCACCGGCAGTATGGTCGTTGATATTGGCGGCGGAACCTGCGAAGTAGCTGTTATTTCCTTGGGTGGTATCGTTATCAGCCGTTCTATCCGGACCGGCGGTGATGCAATGGATGATGCTATTGTACGTTACATCAGGAAAACATTCAGTCTGTTGATTGGTGAGCGGACAGCAGAAGAAATAAAAATTACTATTGGCACTGCGATGGAACTTGAAGAAGCTACAGAAATGGAAATTCGTGGTCGTGATCTCGTGACAGGGTTGCCTAAAAATCTGCTTATTAATGCGAACCAGATCTGCGAGGCGTTGAGTGAACCGGTGGCTAATATTGTCGATGCCGTACGTAATACTCTGGAGAGAACTCCTCCGGAACTGGCTTCTGATATTATGGATCGCGGTATCGTTATGACAGGAGGATCTTCTTTGCTGCGTAATCTTGACCGTCTACTGAGCAAAGAAACAGGAATGCCTGTCTATGTTTCTGATGATGCTTTGTCCTGTGTTGCCTTAGGTACTGGTATTGCGGTTGAAAATGTAGATATCTATAAAAAAGGATTTATGGCATCTAATAATAAATGAAGGCTGAATTATTATTGTGAGTAAGAAAAATATGAGCCTGCTTCTGATTGTGATAGCATTGGTAGCTCTGATGGCGTTGGCTGTTGAAGGAAGAGTACGATTTCCGGTGTTGAATAGAGTGGTGATTGCAGTAATAAGTCCTGTCAACAGTTGTATTCAGACGTTTACAGGCGCAGCTTCTTCTTTGGAAAAGAAGCTGGAAGCTATTACGACAATGGAAGCAGAAAACGAGCAATTAAAAAAAGAAAACGCTGAATTGCGAAGGGCTAATATAGCTATGGCTGAGTTTTACGCTGAAAACCAGCGGCTGACAAAGCTTTTGCAATATAAAGAGCACGTGCCTGAACAGAAATTACTGCCTGCCAAAGTTGTGGGGCGGAATATGGGCGATTTACAGGATGTTGTAATCATCGATCGTGGTTCTGCAGATGGTCTGGATAAAGAGATGGCTGTTGTTACGGGTGATGGTATCGTAGGGCTGGTAGAAGAAGTTTATCCTGCTGCTGCTAAAGTCATGCTGATTACCAGCAGCCGTTGTAAGATCGGGGCACGTATTTTGAGGGCTGATTCCAGAGCGGTTGGTGTTATCTGCGGAAGAAGCATGGAAAATATGCCTTTAGAAATGGAACATTTACCCAGGGAAGCGGATGTAAGAAAAGGTGATGTTGTTATTACCAGCGGTTTCAGTGGCAGGCATCCGGCAGGTTTGGTAATTGGTACTGTAAGAGAAACCAGCCCAGAGGCGGCAGGACTTTTATTGAACGCAGATGTTGATCCTGCTGTTGACAGCAGTAAAGTAGAAGAAGTTTTTGTTGTTACCGGGTATAGCAACCCTGCAGCAGCAACAGGTAAATTAAATAGTAATACCGAAGGAGGACAGGCACAATGAGGAAACTGATTTGGCCCGTCCTGTTTCTGTTATGTTTATCTTTACAGATGAGTTTGCCGCAAAATCAGTGGTTTAAATTTGATCTGCCGCTTTTGCTTATTTATTGTTTGGCTATGCTGAAAGGTGCATTTGCCGGTGGGATAGCTGGCTTTTTCGTAGGATTGCTGCAGGATCTTTTAACCGGTGGTATTTTTGGTTTTCATATTTTGACAAGGACTGCGATAGGGTATTATGTTGGCTATACAAAAGAAAAGGTATTTAAAGACAGTATGTTTTACAATATTGTAGCGATTGTTACAATAACAGTTGCTTTGCGAGGCTGTTATTTTATTCTGCAGGTTATTATGGCTAAGGGATTTTCTGTTTTACTGTTAGAGCTGGCACTGCAGGATACGTTTGCTTATTGCCTGGGAAATATTATTTTTGTAATTCCGTTGTATCTTCTGACAGAAAGACTGCAGAAATGGATAGAACTGGATGATGGATTGCATTAAACAAAGGAGGTCAAATTGTGCTGAACAAAAGATACGCGCGCCGCTTGGAAGTTATGCTGGCAGCAGCAGTATGCATATTTTTAATTTTGCTCGGCAGAATGGCCTATTTGCAGCTTTATAAAGGCGATTATTATGGCAATCAGGCTGATGGTAACAGATTGCGCAGAACAAAAATCACTGCTCCGCGCGGCCTGTTTTTTGATTATAAAGGGCAGGAATTAGTTAATAATCTGCCTGGTTATGCTGTGGCACTTCAGCGTCAGGGGCAGCGTGATAATGAAAAAGTGATCGGTATATTGTCTGAAATATTAAATATGCCGGAAGACCAAATTAGAAAGCGTATTGCAGCTAATCAAAACAGTTATGAGCCAACCCGCTTAAAAAGCAATGTTTCCCCTGAGATCGTAACAAAAATAGAAGAACGTAGGTTGGAGTTACCTGGAGTTTTGTTGGAATTACAGCCAATCCGCAATTATTTGTATAAAGAACTGGCAGTTCACGCGTTAGGTTATGTTGGCGAGGCCAGTGAATATGATATTACTGAAGGCAGCTATAAAGGGATGGCAGGCGGTAGTATTGTTGGTAAATTTGGCATTGAAAAAACTTTTGATAAAGTTATCCGCGGAATAGACGGCAGCTTTGATGAGGAAGTAGATGTTGCCGGTAATGTTGTTAAACAACTGGGTCAGCGTGACCCCATACCCGGGAAAAGTTTGCAGCTGACCATTGATAAAGAATTGCAGATGGTTATGGAAAAAGCTGTAGATGAGCAATTGGCATATCTGCGGTCCAGCGGGATTGCCCCTAACGCCAGAGCAGCGGCTATTGTTGCGATTGATCCGCGCAGCGGTGCGGTAAGAGCTATGGTAAGCAGGCCTGCGTTTAATCCTAACCTTTTTGTAAATGGGATATCGGAAAAGGATTGGCAGGTTATAAATAATGATCCTAACTATCCTATGGGCAACAAAGTAATATCAGGCGAATATCCCCCTGGATCAACGTTTAAGATCATTACGGGTACGGCGGCATTGGAACTTGGCAAGGTAACACCGGAAGAATTGATTTTTGACTCCGGTCAGCACTGGCTTATCCCTATGGGCAACGCTGGCGGAGAAGCCCTGGGTTGGATTAACTTTCAACAGGCTTTAAGCATGTCGGATAATGTATATTTTTATGAAATGGGCAATCGCTTAGGGATCAATAATCTGGTTGATTTTGCACGCAAATTCGGTATGGGCAGGAAAACAGGTATTGAACTTGAGGGTGAAGCTTCAGGGCTGCTTCCGACACCTGAAAATAAACGCAAGATATTTACAGGGGAGGACTGGACTCTGGGTGATACCTTTAACGCTTCTATCGGGCAGGGGATAGACCTTGCAACACCTCTGCAGATGGCGGTGATGATGAGCTGCATCGCCGGAGGTGGTATTTATCACCAACCGTATTTAGTAGATAAAGTCCTTAATAATGATGGAAGTGTTTTTGAAGTACGTCAGCATCAGGAACCATATGCTTTGGGGGTATCACAAAAAACTCTTGAACTGATTAAACAGGGTTTGATGGGTGTGGCACAATCTGGCGGAACGGCTTCTTATTTTGCCAATTTGCCGAAGCCAATGGCTGCGAAAACAGGCACGGCAGAAAATCCGCATGGACGCGATCATGGTTTATTTGTAGCCTATGGACCTACAGATGCTCCGGAACTGGTAGTTGCGGCAGTAGTTGAGCAGGGCAGTTTTGGTTCTACTTCAGCTGGTCCGATTGTATATAAAGTGTTTGAAGAATGGTTTAGAGAAGAAGGTCTGATACCGTCACAAGCGGTTAAGTAAGCAGAAACTGCGGAAAGGATAGCAAATGCAGCAAAATAGATATTTTCGTAATTTGGACTGGTGGCTGGTTATAGCTATTTTTGGGTTGATTGGAATAGGCATTTGCCTGATTGCCAGCGCTACTCATTCTTTTGCTGTAACGACAGGTAAAGCATGGCATGTTGAACGGCAAAGTCTGTTTTTAGCAATAGATTTGGCCCTGGTTATTTTTTCGTTGCGCTTCGACTATCGGCTGCTTAAAGATATTGCAACCCCCTTATATGTTTTTAATATTATCCTGCTTTTTGCGGTAATGTTTTTAGGACACAGCCAGCTGGGTGCTCAAAGATGGATCCAGATCGGCCCGCTCAGTATTCAGCCTTCTGAGTTTTCTAAAGCAATAATGATTGTCTGTCTGGCTGCGTTTTTAAATAAAAGATTGGAAACTCTTGACAGTTTCACTGATTATTTGCCGGCGCTGGCTTATGCTTTTGTACCTTTTATATTGGTTATGAAGCAGCCGGATTTAGGTACGTCGCTGGTTTTTATGGCAATTTTGCTTGGGATGCTGCTCATCAGCGGGTTTAAGGTCAGGTGGCTGATGTATATGAGCGGCGCGCTTATCGCTTTGATGCCTGCATTGTGGCATATTTTAAAAGAATATCAAAAAAACAGGATTCGTGTATTTTTAGATCCGGAGCTTGATCCTTTTGGGGCTGGATATCATGTCATTCAATCAAAAATAGCTATTGGGTCTGGCCTTTTGACAGGTAAGGGCTGGTTTTTAGGTACGCAGAGCCAACTTAATTTTCTGCCTGAGAATCATACTGATTTTATCTTTGCTGTAGCTGGTGAAGAGTTTGGATTCATTGGTATTTTTATTATTTTATTATTATATTTGATCGTTATTTGGCGCGGGCTGACTATTGCATTGAACGCCGAAGACGATTTCGGTACCTTGCTGGCAGTGGGCATTACTTTCATGTTTATGTTCCATGTGCTGGTAAATATTGGAATGACTGCTGGGATTATGCCAGTTACAGGTGTGCCGCTGCCGTTTATGAGTTACGGAGTGAGTTCGCTGACTACGAATATGCTGTTGGCCGGGCTGCTGCTGAACATCAATATGCGGCGTCAGCAGCTGCAATTTTAGAGGAGGAACAGTATGGAAAAAGAATTAACGATCGATATACTCAGCAGTGTACAGAAACCTGCTCGTTATACAGGCGGAGAATTTAACAGTATTGTAAAAAGTCCGGAGGAAACTGAAGTAAGTATCGCCTTGGCTTTTCCGGATATTTATGAAGTTGGGATGAGTTATCTGGGATTTAAAATTTTATATCATATCCTGAACCTTGAAAACGGTGTTGCTGCTGAAAGAGTTTACGCCCCTTGGGTAGATCTGGAAGCAAAAATGCGAGCCAATGCTATTCCGCTGCGAACTTTGGAAACGGAAAAGATATTGCAGGATTTTGATTTTGTCGGCTTTACTTTGCAGTATGAGCTTTCTTATACAAATATTCTTAATATGCTTGATTTGGGCCGTATACCTGTAAAAACAGAGGAACGTACAGAAAAAGATCCTTTTATTATTGTTGGCGGACCCTGCGTATATAATCCGGAACCTCTGGCAGATTTTTTTGATCTTGCCGTTGTTGGTGAAGGTGAAGAAGTTATGGTCGAGCTGATGGAGGCTTATAAAAAATGGAAACGTGAAGGTAAGCCTGGTGGACGGCAAGGTTTCCTGCGCTGTGCGGTAAAGCTCAAAGGTATTTATGTACCATCATTTTATGATGTTGCTTATAATGAAGATGGCACTGTAGCAGCAGTAGTAGCTAATTGTGATGCTGCGCCGGCGGCAGTTGAAAAAAGAGTTATTTCTGATATGAATACGGTTAATTATCCGACAGCTCCGATCGTGCCGTTTGGAGAAATCGTGCATGACAGAATTATGCTGGAAGTTTTTCGCGGCTGCAGCCGCGGCTGTCGTTTTTGCCATGCAGGTATGGTCTATCGTCCTGTGCGTGAACGCAGGCCGGAGCTTTTAAAGGAGCTGGCACGCCAACTGGTGGATAATACAGGTTATAACGAAATTTCACTGGTATCTTTAAGCACGGCAGATTATTCTTGTCTTGCACCGATGATACATGATATGATCGAAGAATTTAAAGATGAAAAGGTTAGTGTTTCATTGCCATCTCTTCGTATTGACAGTTTTTCTGTAGATCTGGCGAAAGAAGTGCAGGCTGTACGTAAAAGCGGATTGACTTTTGCACCGGAAGCTGGCAGCCAGAGAATGCGTGACGTGATAAACAAAGGCGTTACAGAAGAAGACTTAATGAATGCGGTTGGTGCTGCTTTTACTGCAGGCTGGTCATCAGTAAAATTATATTTTATGATAGGTTTACCTGGTGAAACTGACGAAGACGTACTGGCTATAGCTAAATTGGCGAAGGCAGTACAATATAAATATCAGGAAGTAACAGGTCGGCGCGGTGCGAAAGTAACCGTGAGTGCTTCTTCTTTTGTACCCAAACCCTATACTCCGTTTCAATGGGTGCAGCAGGATGATATAGCGGAACTAAGGCGTAAACAATTTTTATTGAAAGATGCCTTAAAAGTAAAAAATATCACCTTCCAGTATCATGACTCGGTGACCAGTGTGCTTGAAGCTGTTTTTGCCCGTGGTGACCGCCGTTTAGGAAAAGCCTTATATCTGGCTTGGCAGCGCGGAGCCAAATTTGATGGCTGGAGCGAACATTTTTCTTATGATCGCTGGCTGGAAGCTTTGCAGGACGCAGGTTTAAACAAAGAATTCTATATAGGCCGCGAACGCGGAGCTAATGAATTATTCCCATGGGAACATATCCAGCCCGCTGTAGCACGCAGTTTTCTGCGCAGGGAATATGAAAAAGCCCTGGCAGAAGAATTGACCCACGATTGTCGTCACGGTGTCTGTACAGGTTGCGGTGTTTGCCAAAAGCTGGGCGTAAAAATAATCGACTGGAAAGAGCAGGGCTTAGTATGAAATTAAGGATGCAGATAACTAAAGAGAAAGAAATACGTTTTATTTCCCATTTAGAATATGTGCGGACTATTGAAAGAGCTATCCGACGCGCTAAACTGCCTGCTGCTTATTCCGAAGGCTTTAATCCGCATTTAAAGTTTTCTCTGGCTTCGGCGCTTGGTGTTGGCGTTGTCAGTATGGCTGAATTTGTAGAGATAGAACTGGCTGAGCCGATGGAAGTACACGAGGCTGTGCAGAAGATGACAGCGGCTTTACCTCGCGGCATTCAGATTATGGCCGCAGATGTAACTGCGAACAACGCACCGGCGCTGATGGCTTCCGCCGGAGGTGCAGATTATCTTGTTGTGCTGCCTTATTCCGGTGAGTATGTTGAGGCCGTAGCTGCTTTTAACGCGGCAGAAAGTGTCGTTTATGCTAAGGCAGCGCCAAAGCTTAGAAACAAAATCAAAGAAATTGATGTAAAATTTTATATACCGGAAATATGTGCAAAGCAGGAAAATGATATGTTGACGTTAAAATTTTCCTGTCGTATTACACCTAATGGCAGTATGAAAGCAGCAGATCTGTTAAATACCTTAAATCAGCATTTTGGAATGCAGCTGCCTGTTGAAAAGGCAGATATCACCAGACTGGATCTGTATCGTGCAGCTGCTGATGGCCGCAGATTGCCGATGTTGGAACATATGGACAAGTTTATTCAATAGTTCAGGAAAGGAGGGGCTTTTGTATGGAAACCAAAATCATTATCAGTGCTACGTCAGAAGAAACACGTATGGGTCTGACTGAAAACGGTAGACTGATGGAATATTTAGTGGAACGCAGCAGTGAAAAACATCTTGTCGGTAATATTTTTAAGGGGCGTGTAAATAATGTTGTTCCTGGCATTCAGGCGGCTTTTATTGATATTGGTTTGCAGCAGAATGCCTTTCTTTATCTGGGTGAAAGTAATGATATTACTGAAGGTAAGTCCATATTAGTTCAGATAACGAAAGATGCCAGGGGAAGCAAAGGACCTTCCGCGACACGCGAGCTGACGTTACCTGGGCGCTATGTGGTGCTTTTGCCACTGGCGGATTATATTGGAGTTTCGCATAAAATAGAGAATAAAGAGGAGCGAAATCGTTTAAAAGCTATTATTGAGGAAGCAAAGCCTGATGGTATGGGAATCGTTATTCGTACGGCGGCTATTGGTGCCAGTGAGGAAGCATTGCTTGAGGATATCAGGCATTTGTGCGCTAACTGGCGTGTCATAGAAGCACGCGGGAAAGTAGAAAAAGCTCCTGCAACCTTGTATCGGGAATTAGACTTATCAGTACGGATCGTACGTGATTATCTGACAAATGATGTTTCCCAAATTATCCTGGATGATAAAGCAGTATATGGACGTGTCTGCGAGTTACTGAAGAACATGCCAGGAGGTACAACGGGCCGGGTTCTGCTGCATGAAAAGCAGGAAGATGTTTTTGCGTACTATGGACTGCGGGAGGAAATAGATACTATTTCTGACAGGCGGATAGACTTGAGCTGCGGCGGTTATCTGGTAATTGATTATACAGAAGCAATGACTGTTATTGACGTTAACAGCGGCCGTTACAGCGGCCGTGAAAATTTGGAAGAAACTATTATGCAGATCAATCGTGAAGCGGCTGTCGAGATTGCAAGACAGCTTAGACTGCGGGATATTGGCGGAATTATAGTTGTAGATTTTATTGATATGCATACGCAGGAGCATCAGCAGGAAATTCTGCAGGTGCTGCAGCAGGCGCTTTCGAATGATAAAATGAAGCCGCGTGTTCAGGATATTACGGTTTTGAATTTAGTTGAAATTACGAGAAAAAAAGCTCGCCAGAATCTTTCAACGGTTCTGTATGCTCCCTGTCCTATCTGTCAGGGGGGTGGCAGAGTGCAATCACGCGAAACAGTAGCATTGGAAATAAAACGGCGTTTGCGGACTTTACTGGCTAAGCCATGCGCATCACGCAGTATTTTGATTTCTGCCAATCCCTGGATGGTAGAGTGGCTGCGGGCTAAAGATCTGCGGCAGTGGGAACGTGAACTGGCCTGTAAAATTAAGGTAGAAGTAGATACTGGTCTGCACATAGAAACCTTTTCTATTTTAGACAATACCGGTGTTGACAAATAACGCCGTTTGTAATAAAATATTCGAGTATAGACTGATTAAGTCTGTCCCCAACCGCGCAGAGAGGTTCCGTAAACTCTTTAGGAGTACCGAATTTGGCGAGTCTATCATAAGGGAGGTGCAAATAGATGTACGCAATCATTAAAACCGGCGGTAAACAATACCGCGTTAGCGAAGGCGATGTTCTGAACATTGAAAAATTGGACGTTGAAGCTGGCAGTGAAGTCGTTTTTGACGAAGTTTTGACTGTTGTTGCTGACAGCGATGTTAAAATCGGCAAACCCGTTGTTGACGGCGCTAAAGTAACTGCTAAAGTTGTTGAACATGGTAAGGCTGAGAAGATTTTTGTTTTTAAATATAAAGCAAAATCCAACTACCGCAAACGCCAAGGTCATCGTCAACCGTTCACTAAAGTTGAAATCTCTAAAATCGAAGCTTAACAGCAATGATTACAGTAGATTTATTTAAGAACGAACAGGGATTGATAACAGGCTATAAGGTCAGCGGTCACGCAGGCTTTGCAGCAGCAGGCGAAGATATCGTCTGTGGGGCGGTTTCTGTTTTGACGCAGACACCAATCCTTGGATTGGAACAGCATTTGAAATGTCAGCCGTCATATCACGTAGATGAAGAAGACGGCATTTTAGAAGTAAACTTGAATAATACTCCGAATGAATTGACTCAGGCTATTCTGGCAACTATGGAATATGGTTTGCTGGGAGTAGCAGAGCAGTATCCGAAGTACGTTCGCATTCATACATACAGGAGGTGAATCGCAATGTTTAAACTGATCCTGCAATTGCATGCTCATAAAAAAGGTACCGGTAGCTCTCACAATGGTCGTGATTCCAATGCTCAACGTTTGGGCACTAAAGCTCACGAAAGCCAATTGGTAACTGCCGGCAGCATTATCGTACGCCAACGTGGTACCAGATTCCATCCCGGCAACAATGTTGGTATGGGTAAGGATTACACCATTTACGCTACTATCGAAGGCCGTGTTAAATTTGAACGTAAAGGGCGCGACAAACGTCAAATCAGTGTTTATCCGGTAGAAGAAGCAGCAATGTAATTTAAAATTAAAAGCACTCACTTATGTGAGTGCTTTTTTGTTAAAAAAATAGCAGCAGATAAGTATGGCAGTATTTGTAAAAACCACCCGTTTTACGGGTGGTTTTTATTTTTACTTAGCAAAGATTTCTTAAATTATGCTCGAATATTACAACTGCAGGAGTAATTTTATACATCTTTGGTTGTAATATAGCCTGGTGTTTGTTTCTATAATCATCCCTAAGGAGTAAAATAAATACCATAATTCTAACTTTGGCAGTCTATTTGCAGATAGAGACTTCTATTAAAATATAAGTATAAGCCGAAAATATTCACATGGTTGGTATATGGATGCTTTTAAAGTTTTTTTAGTGCAAAGTATGCAAATATTTGTAAGTGATATTAAAGGAATAAATATGCAATATAAGTATTTGAAATTCTTTGAGATTATATTTGTTTTGTTGTAAAAAGGCAATTGAAACGATATAATCATTTTACACTGCCGTATAGTTGTTTTGATGTTGTACTTAAGGAGATGAAAATGATGCGCAACACTTTTTCTTCACAGGAGTGGTTGAAATTTATTGGGAAGGAAAAATTACAAACCTTTCAGGATTCTTTTGCCCGTGTTGATAATATCAGTTTATGCTTTTTTGATTTAGAAGGCACTCCATTAACAGTGTGGTCAAACTCAAGTCTTCTTTGTCACCAGATAATTCAAAATAATAAAAAACGCTGTCAGCAGGAAAAAGAAAAATCAATGTGTTTTCTCAAAAAAACTCAGCAGATAAAATTGTTTACGTGTTATTTGGGGTTAACATATTTTATGTGCCCTGTTTATTATAATAACAAGCTGGTTGCTATTGCCTACGGCGGTGGCATTGCTACAGAGGCGCATACAGTGCCTCAGGAAATTATAGAACGTTATAATATACCCTTAATGCCTCAGCGTAAGCTGCAGCGGATAGGGGAATTGCTGGTGCAGACAATGGCTCTGGTAAATTTTGATTTAAATGTTGTTGAAAATATTGGGGCGGAAAAAACTGAAGCTGATCTAAATGTTTTTAACGGTATTTTGAGCAGGCGTGAAGCAGAAGTAGCAATGCTTATCTGTCAGGGATTGAGTAATAAACAGATTGCAGAACAGCTTTTTATCAGTGAAAAAACCATAAAAACACATGTCAGCAATATCCTGAGCAAACTTGATATTAAAGATCGGATGCAGTTGATTTTGGAGTATTGCAGGATAGTACCTAATGCGTAATAAAATCGAATGGGGCAAAGAAGATGAGCATAAAGAAAAAACTGAGTATTTTTGTTTTGGTTTTGCTATTGGTACCCATGCTTTTATTAGTACTTTCAACGCAGCATTTTTTTGACAGACAGATCCAGGAGAATGAACGCAACTATTTACAGGTTGCGATGAAAACTGTTCGTAATGATATGGAAAACAGGATGGACGAGATGAGAAAAGCAGGATTGCTTTTCTCAGGTGATTCAGATATTAATAAAGCCATGTATGATGATAGAAACAGACTTGCTATGGCTTTAAATAATTTAAAACGTAATTTTAATTATCTTGACTATGTAGTTATTGTAGATCGAGAGAACCGTATATTGGCAAGCAGTTCTCCCTATCTGTTATATCCAGATGGCAGTGCTGTTAAAATCCTGGCTGCCAGCAGCATGCTGTTTGGGAAAACGCATGTATCAGAAGAAGTTGTCGGGCTTGAAGAACTGTTTACTAAAGATTCATTTGAATATGACAACTTTTCGATCAAAATACTTAACCAGTTTCCGGGGGCGCAGGAGTATCTGCATAAAGCTCTGATGGGTATAGTTGTAGTACCGATCAGAGATAAATCTGCTGATAACGACGTTATCGGAGCTATTGTATTATGTGATGTACTTAATAATGATAACTACTTTGCTGAGCGCTACAGCAGAAATCTGGATAATTCATTTCTGGCTTTTTCCATTGACGGGATAAGGATTGCCTCGAATATTCAGACTGATACTAAAAGTAATTTTGTCGGCAGCAGGGCCCCGCATGAAACAGGTAAATATTTGGAAGACGATAAACAGTATTTTGGAAAAGTGGATGTCGATGATGAAATACATGTTTTTTTAGATCAGAAAATTTTTAACAGTGCTGATGAACCAATCGCTGTTGTAGGAATTGGCATCCCAGAAGAAAAATTTTCGGGAATTGTCAGCAATAATTATAAGTATGTCTTAGGTCTTTTTTTCTTATGTCTGTGGGCCATGCTTATTTTAGGGCAGCTGTTGGCTGAAAAAATAAGCTGTCCAATTGTGCATGTTACCGATTTGACTAGAGATTATTATGAAAAGAATTTTGGTAACAAAGCAATACTTAATGGGAAAAAGGATGACGAAGGTGCTATGCTGCAGGAGATGTTCGAAAAGTTTACAACTCAGTTAGAACTTAGGAAACAGGAGAGCAAACTGTATTTAGAGCAATTGGAATGTGAGCATCAGCAACAGAAGCAACTGGCGTTTGAACTGCAAAAAAACAATGAGCAGCTTGAACTTAATGTTGCGGAAAGAACTAAATATTTACAGGAAGCATTGAATGAGCTGAAGAAAGTAGATGTGGCGAAATCCCAGTTTATGGCGAATATCAGTCATGAATTGAGAACTCCGCTAAATGCTATAATCGGTTCTTCTGAAATTTTAAAGGACGATATATTAGGTGAACTGAATCAGAAACAGAAAAAATATGTAGCTAATATTTTCAGCAGCAGTACTCATCTGCTGCAGCTGATCAATGATATTCTGGATATATCCAAGATTGCCAGCGGGAAAATGACTCTTAATTACAGCGAATTTTATTTGAAAGAAATTGTTTTGCAGACTGTGGAAAACGTGAAAAGTTATGTGACAAGTAAACAGTTAAAAGTAAAGTTGAAATTTGAACCTGATGATTTTATGATCGAAGCTGATGCGGCCAAGCTAAAACAGATTTTATATAATCTGTTATCAAATGCAGTAAAGTTTACCGGAACTGGCGGGCAGATAGAAATCTATGTTTATAAGCGTGAAGATGTTGCAGAATTTATTGTGCGCGATAATGGTATAGGTATAGCCGAGCAGGATCAGAAAAAAGTATTTGTGGAATTTGAACAGGTCGACAGTTCTTATACCCGTGAATACGAAGGTACAGGACTGGGTCTGCCACTGGTAAAAAAGATGGTTGAGATGCATGGTGGATATGTCTATTTAAAAAGTGCTTTAGGTGAAGGAACGGAAGTAATTTTTTTGATTCCGCTGCAGCAGGGAATGAAGAAACAGTGAAAGGTGAGGTGCGTAAATGAAAACTGTTTTGATAGTGGATGATAATATTAAAAACCTGGACTTGTTTAAAGATTTTGTTGAAAGCTGGGGCTATGAGACTGTTACTGCCCAGCAGGGGAAAGATGCTATCAGTTTAGCTGAACGATATCTGCCGGATATTATCCTGCTTGATGTCATGCTGCCGGGAATGAGTGGATATGAAGTTTGCAGGGAATTAAAAGAAAATACAAAAACGCAGCATATCCCCGTGGTAATGATTACTGTTCTTAATGATATTGCGGACAGGATTCATGGCTATAAAATAGGCGCTGACCAGTTTTTGGTAAAACCTGTGGACTACAATGAACTGCATGCTATTTTAGACAGTTTATTTGGCAAAAAAAGCATGTTTGATGAAATGGAAAGCAGAGGCACAGTTATTGAGAGTCTGAATGTTTTGCTGAAACAGTGTTTACCCTCGGAAGCTGTGGTTGTTGCTGACCGCAAATTTCATTATTGCCGTAAGCTGTGTGACTATCTCAATCTATCTAAAAATGAAACTGAGCAGGGACTGCTGCTGGTACGGATACAGGATATCATCGCTACTTTATGTAAACAGAAGGGGACTGTCCCCGAGGATGAAATGACTTTTTTAGAGCCGCTGAAAATGGACAAATGGGTTAAACCACTGTTGCTGTATATTCGCGGCTATTTGAACGGTGTTGATGAAACCCTGCAGAGAAAAATTAAGGAATGCCATTTAGAAAAGCTGGCCGGTATCAGTTTTGTTTTAGACCGCTATGGCAGTATTTTAGTAAGTGAAAACGGCGATGATAACAAAGCATTGTTAAAACTGCGGCAGGAATGCAGCCAATATGCCTACCCGGATGATGTGGTAAGATTATTGGAGCAAATCGTCAATGATGAATTGTTTATGAAAAGTTTAAAAGATAAATAATTGGTATGAAGCCATAGGACTAAAGTCTTAGTCCTATGGCTTTTTTGTATTTAATAATACGGCCTAAGGCTCAAGAAGTCAGCTGGAAAATATTGTACAATCGAAACAGAAAGTAATGATACGCAAAGCTTTTGGCAGAGAGGAAGATTTTTATGGCAAGATCATTATCCCCTATAGGTGTTCAACAGGATTTGTCAGGTCGTATTTTTGATATCCAGTCTTATTCTGTACATGACGGTCCCGGTTGCCGTACGCTGGTATTTTTATCAGGATGTCCGCTGCGCTGCGAATGGTGTGCGAATCCGGAAGGTTTAGAGAATCGTGTACGGACTTTATTTAGGGTAATGAAATGCATCAACAGGACTCAAGGCTGTACCAGGTGCATCCCAAAATGCCCGCATCAGGCAATCTCTATCAGCGATGAAAAAGAAATACCCCTGGCAATAGACTGGGAAAAGTGCAGACATTGTGAAAGTCATGAATGTGTGGATGCTTGTTTACAGGAAGCTTTTGTCCCGGCTTCCAGAGATATGAAGGTTTCCGAACTGATGAAAATTTTTGACCGTGACAGGCATTACTGGTCTGGTAAAGGCGGTGCTACTTTCAGCGGCGGCGATCCTATGTATCAAAAAGATTTTTTGCAGGCGGTACTGAAGGAGTGCCGTAATGCTTATATCCATACAGCGATTGAAACGAGCGGATTTTTCCCTCAGGAAACCTATTTGACAACTATGAAATATGTTGATTTTGCATTTAATGATCTGAAGCATATGGATTCTGATAAGCATAAAGAGAAAACCGGAGTTCCAAATGAACTTATTTTAGCAAATATCGCGGCATTGGCACAATCAGATTGGTCGGGAAGACTGGTCTTGAGATCGCCTGTTATCGAAGGCTTTAATGACAGTAAAGAAAATATGGCGGCCATTGCAGAGTTTATGCACAGTGTTGGTTTAACGGAATTCAATCTTCTGCCATTCCATCGTCTTGGCGATTCAAAATGGAAGTCTTGTGGTATGGTTTATCCTTACAGTATGTATGAAGCTACGCCTCCTGAAAAATTAGAAGCTTTGCAGAAGGTGCTGCTTGATTTAGGCATCAAAGCCTATGTTGGTTCTGACACCCCATTTTAAAATTCCTCAATAAAACAGCGGCAGCGCATTGGTTTTGCTTGGACCAGTGTGCTGCCGCTGTTTTTGTGTTTAGGACCTGCTAGTACCTGAGGTGTATCAGCGTTTGATTTTTTCAGACTTACAACTCCTACTGGCGGCTCAATACTTAAGATTTTTCGCATAGTACACTTAAGTCAACCTAAGGATGCAGCAAGCGTGAATACTGAATGGATGACTGCTTCTAAAAATGCTGCAGGTCTTATAGTGAATTTTATGTAAAAAAGGAGGATTTATTATGGCAAGAAAACTCGTTGACGTATTGGAAGAGCAAGGTATGTCCTTGAATCTCCAAGCTGGCGGTGAAGCGCCGAAAGAGATGGTTGACCGCGAAGTAAAAGAAGGGGCTACAGAAAGAGCTGCTAAGTTGAAAGATATTTATCTGCAGACATTGTCTTCTGTAACCTGCGAATTTCCCTATTGGTATAACCGTGTATTTCAGGCTAATGAGGGTGACATTATGGAAGTGCGCCGCGGCAGAGCATTAAAGGCGGGCTTCGAGCATTTGACTCCCAGTATTTATCCAGGTGAGTTGCTTGTTGGTGCTAAGACCCAGTACTATCGTGGTTCTTTCCCGATGCCGTGGTTATCTGAAGGATTCTTTATGGCGAAGGAAGACGAACTGTACCAGGCTGCTTTAGCTTCCGGTTCTGCCAGTGCTGACCAGGTCAGTGCTTATGGCGCTGGTGGCGGCAACGTAACTGAAAGTTTTGGTAACGTTGTTTCCATTGCCGGTAAATATGGTATCCGCAAAGACGAAGTTCGTGTTTTAACTAAACTGGCTCGTGAGTGGGTTGGCAAATCTGTGGATGATGTTGGTCATCGTTATGAACAAATGGTTCCGGAATATCCGATTAAAGAAGCTGTTATGCGCAGCCTGATTTGTATGTTTGATTCCGGCTATACACTGCCGCAGGGCCGTGAAGTAATCAATTATTTCTATCCGCTGCAATATGGTTATGACGGTTTGATCAAAATGTGTGAAGAAGGTATTGCAGAAACTGCAGGACGTCCTGACGGTGATGGCATTATCGGTATGAGCAGGCTGTATTTCTACGAAGCGGTCAAACTTGTTTTGGAAGGTATCCAAACATGGCATCTGCATTATGCTGATGAAGCCAAACGTTTGGCTGCAACTGAGAAAAATGCTAAACAAAAGAAAGAATATGAAGAGATAGCTGAGATCATGGAGCATATCGCTCATAAACAACCACGTAATTTCCGTGAGGCTCTGCAAATGATTTATATGGTCCATATGGCTTCTGTTAATGAAGATGCTATTTCAGGTATGTCGCCCGGACGTATTGGACAGGTATTATGGCCATGGTTTGAGCAGGATATGGAAGCCGGACGTATCACTGAAGCTGAGGTATTGGAACTTTTAGAATGCTACCGTGTAAAAATGACCTGTATTGATTGTTTTGCTTCAATGGGTGTTGTTGGCGGCGTACTTTCCGGCAATACTTTCAATAATGTCTGCCTGGGAGGTTTGACCCGTGACGGTCAGCCGGCTGCCAACAGACTGGAAATGCTACTGCTGGAAGCTGGTATGACTTGTCAGACCACACAACCGACACTGTCAGTACTGTATGATGATAAATTGCCGGAAGAATTTCTGTTGAAAGCTGTAGAGTGCGAAAAGAGCGGTACCGGTTATCCGGCCTGGATGAATAACCGCGGCGGTATCGAATTTATCATGAAAAATTACGGGCCGGAAGGTATGAACTTGGAAGATGCCCGTGCCTTCTCGATCGGCGGCTGTTTGGAAACTTCGCCTGGTATTTGGAAAGAACTGGAATTGAATGGCAAGAAATATTGGATCCCGGGCGGCGCAGGCCAGCCGACTTCCGTAGGTGTACATTTTATTTCCAATCCGAAAGTTTTGGAAATGGTTCTTACCAATGGCTATGACAGGCGTATTGATTTGCAGGTTCTGCCACCTCATAACAAAACATTCAAAACTTATGAAGAATTGTATGAACAATTCCTTGAATATTATGATATCGTCATCGATTGCCTTGTAACTACCAATAATATTCAGCATGATGTATGGCGTAAACATAACATGTCGCTGGTAAATTCCTTCCTGAAACCTGACTGCCTGGCAAAAGGCCAGCATATTGGCAATATGGGCTACCGCTACAATGCTACTTATAACATTGAAGACACAGGCACTATCAATATGGTCAATTCTTTGTACAACATTAAAAAATTGGTGTTTGAAGATAAGAAATATACTCTGGAAGAACTTACAGATGCGCTTATTAATAACTTTGGCTTCAAAAATGCTGATGAAATCGGCAGCTTCTCGCTTGAAGCTCAGGAAAAACGTGATGATGATGACGGACGTTACGATCAGATCCACGCAGATTGCCTGAGATCCTTTAAATATGGCAACGATATTCCTGAAGTCGATGGAATTCTGGCTGAATTTGAAGACTGGTACTGTGGCTGCGGCGATAAATATGAATCCTTGTACGCTAAGCCGTTCTATGTTTGCCAGATGTCTGTATCTACCCATGCTCCGCAAGGTGCAGCAACACTTGCATCTGCTGACGGGCGTCTTTCCGGTACTACTTTTGCTGACGCTTCTATGTCTGCATATCCTGGTACTGACCGCAATGGTGCCTATGCATTATTTGAATCCGCTACTTGCTGGGATCACAGCAGATCTCAAAACTCACAGATGAACCTGAAACTGCATCCGAATGCAGTAAAAGGTATCGAAGGTTCTAAGAAATTGTTGGATCTGACCCGTTCTTACATGAGAAAAGGCGGCTTCCATATTCAATTTAATATCGTCGATTCTAAAGTTTTGAAAGATGCTCAAAAACATCCTAATAACTATCGTGATTTGTTGGTACGTGTAGCTGGCTTTACTCAATACTGGGTAGAAATCGGTAAACCGATCCAGGACGAAGTTGTTGCAAGAACCGAATACGAAGGAGTGTGAGTCACAATGGCTAAAAATAATCATGCTGATTGCCGTAATTTTACCCCTATTGACGTTGCTAAAGGTATCTGCCATGCCAATAACGACAGTATTATCCTTATTGACAGCGAAACCTGTCCGATGTTTACGCCTATTGCTAAATGTAAATGCTGCAAATGCTTTATAGAAGCTGACGAAAACAACATTGGTATCTGCGATGGCTTTAAGAAAAAAGACTGGACTTACGGTGATTTGAAAGCCGTATATTGCGAACAGTTTACAAGTAAATAAGTCTATTACAATACTTCCTCCTTAACTAAAGTAAGTTGGCGGATGCAGGAGCCTGCATCCGCCTCTTTTCAAAATGGAGCTGAAATTTGTAATTACTATTAACTCATAATCTTTTATAGATTTGTGAGACGAAGGGATGGTTTATATGGATGCGAAAAAAACCTCTTATTTTGTAGTCGTTGCTGCGTGGCTGGCAGTATTTTGCCTGTTTGGTTACCGCTCTACTTTTGCTATCCTGGCCGGGCCAATGTCGCAGACGATGGGTTGGACCGGGGCACAGGTATCGTTAGGCTATTCGCTGATGATGAGCATTTATGCCATTACAGCGTTCTTTAGCGGTATGATTTTGGATAAATGGGGTACAAAACCTGTTTATACTATTGCCGCAGTTTTTTGTATGCTGGGTTTTTATCTGACAGCGAAGGTTGAATCTTTATATTCTTATTATGCGGCTTATGCTATTTTTGCCGGTATCGGAACAGGTATGCTGTGGGTATCATCTACCATTTCCATTCGTAAATGGTTCGTTGGAAAATATTATGCCAAAATGTGGGGTATTGCTTTTGCCGGTGCCCCAATGGCGCAGATCGTACTCAGTTTGGGCGTGAAACCGATGCTGGTCGAAAATGCAGGACAATGGCGTGATGCAATGACAATTTTGGGTTGGATTTCGCTCGTAGCACTTTTACTGGCAGCATTACTGGCAAAAAAGAACCCGGAACAGTATGGCTTACATGCTTTTGGCGAAGTTCCACCTGCTAAAGGCACGGCAGCCCAACAAGAGTATCCTTGGAAAATTGGAGAGGCTTTTAGCACGTTTCCGATTTGGGGTTCGATTCTGGCATTTTTGACCAGTATGGTTGCTGAATTTTTGATTTGGACTCAGGTCGTTACCTATTGGACCAAAGATTTGAAAATGACTTTAGATAATGCAACTAACCTTTATATCATCATTGGTATCGCCGGTATCTTTACAATGCCGCTTTTGGGTATCGTATCTGATAAATTAGTTGTAGCGATGAAAAATGAGATCAAAGCCAGAAAAACAATGCTTATTTTCGGCCCGGCTGTAGGCGCAGTAGCTTGTTTGCTGCTTATGACAATGGGACCGCAGTCTACCACTTTGGGTGCTTTGATCTGCGTACTGTTTGCAGTTTATTGGGCAATTGAACCGGGTGGCGTCGTTGGTTATGCCGGTGCTATCTATGGGCGCGTCAGTCTGGGCAAATTGTGGGGGCTTGCTACCCTGATTGTTATGGGTATAGGACCAGCGCTGGGCAGCTTTATGGGCGGCTATCTTGCTGATACTACGGGTAACTTTATTGCTTCTATCAAATTTGCCCTCTGTTCTTTTGTTCTTTCGGCGATTATAGCTTTTATTTTACCGCTGAAAATAAAAGTTCCTGATCAACAGGGTGTGGTTTTAGAAGAAAACGAAGACTATACAGAATAAATAAGATTTAAAAACAGTATTGTATTTAGAAAATATTTGTTTAGGGGCTGGAAATATGAAAGTATTGGTAATTGGCGACAGCTACGGTTTACCGCGATATGCAAAAAACAGCTTTAATGTAGAACTCGATTACGCAGGAACATATCCCGAGCAGCTGCGCAGAATGCTCAGCGCAAATTTTACCGAGGATGTATGTCTGGTAAATCGCTGCCGCCATGCTAATACAAGCTTAAGTCTTATAAAAGGCGAGGCCAATGAAATAGAATTTTTACGCCCGGATTATACGATATTACAATTGGGTCTGGTAGATTTATGGCCGGCGGAAGGAAGAAAAATCTGGCCGCTTTACTCTGAACAATACGGTCGTGACCCTTGGGTAACGCCTGATGAATATAAAAATAATCTGCAGCTTTTTCTAAATTTTGCCAAGAGCAGAGGGAGCAAAGTGATTGTTATCAATAATCCTCCTGTAGAGAAAGTCCATCTGTTAAAACATGCAGGTTTAGAAAAAAAGATCGTTCTGTATAATAACCTGCTGACAAGATTAACGCTTGGTAAAAGCGTTAATCTACTGGACTGGTATGACAGGATAAAAAGTCTGGATGGGAAATGTATTTTTGGCAGTGATGGTATCCATCCTACCAGAGAAGCGGCAAATTTACTGGCACGATTGTTACTGCAGCAGATAAGCTTATTTGAGGACGGTGTTGTAAATGGATAGAAAACAGCTTTTGGAAAAGATTATCGCCCGTGAAGCAGCGATGTTTATCGCTGTTAAAGCCAGTGAACCAGCTGATTGCCAGGAAATGCTGAAAACTTTTTATCTGATGCGTGAAATGAGCCATTCGGTTTTAGCGGCTGATACACTGACATCGTATTTACAGGACCTGGAAACGGCAGCGGCGGCAGGGCGTAACTTAATGACAGAAAAATATGCCCGTATGGAAAATTTGATACCATCGTTAAATGAAAATGAACTGATTTACAAAATAGTAGATATCGAAAGAGAATGGCTTTCTGAAGTACATAAAAAATATCCTTTGACAATAGCTGTTGAAGGCGGCTTTACTACATACGCAGTTTGCGAATTGGAAACGTATTCTGATGCAACTTTAAATTTATATTATCGTGATATCTTTTTAGCTGCGACACAAAAACGTAATTTAGTTGAAGAACGTTACCAATATCTGTATGGTAATTTAGGATTTAAAGATTTGGAGGAAGTTGAAGCTTTAGCACAAAAGCGTGCTGCCGTAAAGGAGTGAAAAATATGCAGAGAAATGAGATCATGCAGCGGATCATTGATTTGGAGACCGAAATGTTTATGAGTGTCAATGCGGAAGAAGCTGTTCCTGCTAATACCATACCTGCATTTAAGGAAATGCGCCGTATGACATATTCTGTTTTATCGGATAAAACAGTTGCTTTGTGGCTGTGCGATTTGGAAACAGCGAAAAAAGACGGACGTAATGTTATGACTGAAAAATATGCTTTGATTGGCGATCAGATACCAACCCTGCAGGATAATCCACAGATCGAAAGGATCGTTGATATAGAAGAAAAATGGATGAATGAATTAGCCTTTAAATATCCACATGCTGTTAAAAGAGAACGGGCTAATGCGGAACTTTTTAGAAAGTATGCGTTATGTGAATTGCAGACATGGTCACCTGCTGCAGTAAATTCGTATTTTGAAGATATAAAAAAAGCTATGGAAGAAGGACGAAATTTAGCAGAAGAACGTTATGATAATCTGTATCAAAATATTGGTAAAGGAAGGTTGCGGGATGTTGAAGATTCATTAAAATAAAGTTTTCAGTAAGGTTTTTTGTTTATACAAAGAACCTTACTTTCTGTTATAATGGTAAACAGAACACTTAAGAACGGAGTGGTATGATGCTGCGGAAAATTTTATTAGTGATGAATTTGATTTTTATACTTTCAATGGGCGTTGTCTGCGCTGCTGAAAGAACATATGAAGTGACTGATGGTGGTTGTATTGTCAGCTTACCTGAACAGTATGCAGTAACAGTTGTGGAAAGGCCGACCGATCCAAATGACGAACTTGGGGTTCAGGTCGCGCAGCTTTCAATAAGTGACCCTGTTAATAAATCGATGACAATGCATGTTATGGTGGAAAGCAGTAAATTGACAAAAGAATTGCCCGACCTGAATTATAGACCTGGCGGAGTGATGAAGGACTATTTTGCGGAAAATCTGCAAAACAGCGGTTGGCAGGAGCCGGTAGTCGCAGGTGAGCTGCAGAATGGGAAGATGTATTTTATTAAATTCAGCAGCTATATAGCTGACAGCGTAGGGCAGAAATATGACGGACAGATTTATGCCACCCTTAAGAACGGTAATTTGATTTATCTGATGATAATGAGTAAAGAACGGGCTTTGACAGCGGACGAAAAAACATTTTTAGAAACGACTGTCAAAAATTTACAGTTTAAAGATACTGTACTGGTAAATACCAATGCACAAAATAAATAAAAGGTTCCGTACGTTAAGTACGGAACCTTTTATTTATAAAACCAAAAAACGGCTGCGACTCGCACCACCGTAGTCGCAACCGCTTTTTGAGGTTGAAAGGATGAAAATAATTGAGAGAGAAGGGAGGAGGTAATTGCATTAAATGCTTTTGCCTTGTCTATATAATACATTATTGCAATAGGGTTTGCATCTTACAATGATTACATAATCTGTTTAATATAATTACATAATTATATTAGGACTAAAAGTTTTTCAAGCTAAACCTCAAAAAATTATTTTGCTTTTTGCGAGAAGGCTTGATAAAATGCCATTAAGAATTGGCAGGTGGTGGAAAAATGCAGACAGTGGCATGTTTTGGTGATTCTTTGATTTATGGTTTCCCTTTTGGTCCGCGTATATCGTGGCTTGCCGAAGCTGAAAAACTCACCGGAGATAAATTCTTGAATTATGGAGTATGCGGGGATTGTACAGACGATATTTTATCCCGCCTGAAAACAATGCCTTTGCCGGCTCATATTAAACATATTTTGTTTCTGGGAGGAGCTAATGATATCATTCAAATGCGTCCGCAGAAATTTATTCTGGAAGATTTGTATAAAACCTTGAGATATTGTCAGAGTAAAAACTTTGATTTGGGTATTGTTTTGCCGCTTGTAACGGCGGAAAGCAGGTTAAACGAATATATTTTACCGCTGCGGGATGTAATAAGCGCACGTTTCGCAGAGCGGGCCTGGCTGTTGGATCTGCAGCCTGCTGTTGGACTGACTGCTGCAGAAAGGAAGAAGGCATATCTGGATGGCGTACATCCGACGGCAGCCGTTTACAGGGCGATGGGAACATATGCTGCGCCGCTGCTTAGAAACTGGCTGGAAAAAGATAATAGTAAATAAAGAAACTTTGCTTTCACTGGCCTTTTTGTATTATAATAAGGAAATAGATAAGTAGGCAGGCGTTAAATTTAACGCGGCATTTATGCTGAATATTTAATTATTGAAGATAGAGGAGAATATCATGTTTATTGATCGAGCGAGAATATATGTCGAAGCAGGTGCCGGCGGCGACGGCCGCAGCAGCTTCAGACGCGAAAAATTTGTTGAAAAAGGCGGCCCGAACGGTGGGAATGGCGGTCGCGGCGGCGACGTGATTTTAAAAGCTGATAAAAATCTCAATACTTTAATAGATTTTCGTTACAAAAGAAAATTTGTTGCCAAACGTGGCGGACACGGCGGTAATTCCAACTGTACAGGCCCACGTGCCGATGATGTTATCGTAAAAGTACCTCTTGGAACTTTAGTGCGCGATGATGCTACCGGTGTGCGCCTGGCTGATTTGACTGAGGACGGACAGGAATATGTTATTGCTAAAGGCGGCCGTGGTGGTAAAGGCAATGCCTGCTATGTTACAAGTACCAACAGAGCACCGACTTTTGCAGAAAAAGGTGAACCGGGCGAGCTGCGCTGGATAAAGCTGGAGTTGAAGCTTCTGGCTGACGTTGGCCTGGTAGGTTATCCGAGTGTCGGTAAATCCAGTATCATTGCACAGGTTTCGGCTGCAAGGCCTGAAATTGCCGCTTATCATTTTACTACATTGACCCCTGTTTTAGGAGTGGTGCGTATCGATGCTGAACGCAGCTTTGTTCTTGCTGATATTCCCGGACTTATCGAGGGAGCGCATGAAGGTGTTGGCTTGGGGCATGACTTTCTGCGTCATGTAGAACGTACAAAAGTACTGCTGCATGTTTTGGATGTTTCCGGTACCGACGGACGTGATCCTATTGAGGATTTTGAAAAAATCAATTTTGAGCTGTCTCAATACAGTGAACGTTTAGGACGCCGCAAGCAGCTGGTAGTTGCCAACAAAATGGATTTGCCGGAAGGCCAGGAAAATTTCCAGCGTGTTAAAGAATATGTTGAAGCTAAAGGCTATGAAATCGTTAAGGCTTCGGCGGCTACCGGCGAAGGTCTGCAGGAACTGATGTATAAGGCTTATGAGATGCTGCAGAACTTTGAACCGGAACCGGACGAAGAAGAGAATATCATTATGGATGAAATAGACCCGGACAGTTTTGAGATCACGGCTTGTGCGGATGCTGATTTTGAAGTAAAAGGGAAAAATATCGAGCGTTTGGTAGCTATGACCAATTTTGATAATGACGAAGCTTTGTATCGTTTCCAGCTGATTTGGAAAAGCCTGGGGATTGATGCGGCTTTAAAAGAAAAAGGTATTCAGGAAGGTCAAACCGTACGTATCCGCGATATGGTATTTGAATTCAAAGAATACTAAGATTTTAACGAGGGGATTGAGCTGGATGACTTTTGACCGCTCTGCACTTAAAGAAGCTAAACGTATCGTAGTGAAAGTTGGTACCAGTACCATAACTTACGCTAACGGTAAACGTAATTTTGAACAGATAGACCGACTGGCCCGGGAACTTGCCGACTTACAGAATCAGGGTAAAGAAATGATCCTTGTTACTTCCGGTGCCGTTGCTGTAGGGGTAGACCGTCTGGGGCTGTCCGAAAAACCAAAGACTATTCCCGGTAAGCAGGCTGCTGCTGCTGTGGGGCAGGGTATTTTAATGCACACCTATGAGAAGCTTTTTGCCGAATATGGACAGATCGTAGCGCAGGTGCTGCTTACTAAAACAGAATCTTTGGACAGGCACCGCTATACAAATTCCCGCAACACCTTTATGGAGCTGCTGAAAAACCGGGTAATTCCTATTGTCAATGAAAATGACGTTGTAGCTTTAGATGAATTGAAAATAGGCGATAATGACAATATGTCGGCTCTGGTTGCCGGTATCGTCGATGCTGATCTGGTAGTTATCCTTTCTGATGTGGACGGATTATATACCGCAAACCCACAGACACATCCCGATGCGAAACTGGTGAGTATCGTCAGTGATATTACTCCTGAAATTGAGGCCAGTGCCGGTGGTGTTGGCAGCAGCTTGGGTACAGGAGGGATGTTTACCAAGATCCAGGCGGCTAAAGCCGCTACCAGTTCAGGTATCCATCTGGCAATTGCCCGCGGTGATGAAAAATATGCCATAGCCCGTATTTTGCAAGGTGAAAATATAGGTACAGTTTTTGTTTCGAAAGAGAACAGGCTGCAGTTTCGTAAACGCTGGCTGGCTTTTGGCGCCCGTATCATGGGCAAACTTGTTATTGACGAAGGCTGTGCCAAGGCCGTGCGTAAAGCCGGCGGCTGCAGTATTTTACCGGCAGGAATCACGGCAGTTGAAGGACAGTTTGAAGCGGGAAATACCGTCAGCGTTGTCGATATGGCAGGGCACGAACTGGCTCGCGGGTTAAGTCACTATTCTTCAGCCGAGCTGGAGCAGATCAAAGGTGCAAAAACTTCGGAAATAGAAGATAAAATAGGCCATAAAAATTACGATGAGGTTATTCATCGTGATGATCTGGTTATTTTAGGTTAGGAGGTATCTGACATGACAACTTATGAAATGGTGCGTACTAAAGCCGAAGCGGCACATCGTGCGGCCGGTGAACTGGCAGTAACTTCTACCGTGATCAAAAATAAAGCTCTGTTGGCGATGGCAGACGCGCTTGAAGCAGGGGCTGCGGAAATTTTGGCAGCTAATGCCAAAGACATGGAAGCCGGTCGTGCTAATAATATGAAAGAATCGATGTTAGACAGATTGGCGCTTTCCCAGGTACGTATCCACGCTATGGCTGAAGGTCTGCGTCAGGTAGCGCAGCTTGAAGATCCTGTCGGTAACGTTTTAGACGGGCGCAGGCTGCCTAATGGTTTAACTGTGACTAAGGTACGTGTTCCTCTTGGCGTTATCGGGATTATTTATGAAGCCCGTCCGAATGTTACGGCTGATGCGATCGGTTTGTGCGTAAAATCAGGTAATGCGGTTATTTTGAAGGGCGGCAGCGAAGCGCTGCAGTCTAATATTGTCATTGCCGGCATACTGACGCAAGCGGCAGAGGCGGCAGGTATCCCTGCTGGAGCAATACAGTTCGTTGACAGCAGTGATCGTCAGGCAGTAACTGATTTAATAAAAATGAACGGACTGGTCGACGTAGTTATTCCCCGCGGCGGTGCTGGACTTATTCAGGCAGTGGTACAGAATGCAACGGTTCCTGTCATCGAAACAGGCATCGGTGTCTGTCATACTTATGTGGATGCAGGTGCAGACTATGATATGGCACGTGCGATTGCGATCAATGCTAAAGTACAGCGTCCGGCAGTTTGCAATGCTATGGAAACATTACTGGTGCATGAAGACGCTGCTGCTGAATTTTTGCCGCAGATGCTGACAGAATATTTTGCAGCCGGCGTCACTATTATCGGCTGTGGTAAGACACAGGCTTTTGATAAACGAATCCAGGCAGCTACAGAAGCAGACTGGGCCACAGAGTACGGAGATCTGCGTTTATCAGTAAAAATAGTAAGCGGATTGGAAGAGGCTCTTGCACATATTGCTAAATATGGAACTAAACATTCTGAATGTATCGTCACCAGTGACTATAACCATGCCCGCACGTTCCAGCAGCGTGTCGATGCTGCTGCAGTTTATGTTAATGCTTCAACACGTTTTACAGACGGCTTTGAATTCGGGTTCGGCGCTGAAATTGGCATCAGTACACAAAAACTGCATGCACGCGGACCAATGGCTTTGCCGGAGCTAACCAGCAGCAAATATCTTATCAGCGGCGACGGACAAATACGTGGTTGATTTTTAAACTAAAAGCAGCCTGCGCCCAGCGCAGACTGCTTTTTCTGTTTTTAGAAATCACTTTTTTGTCATACTTTTTGCAAAAAATGTCATTAAAAAAACACAGAAATTCGTTATCATAGGTTTTGACCAAAAGAATGGAATAAGTTATAATTTTAAACATAGTACGAGCTGATAAGAATTGTTAATTTTACGAAAGTAAAGAGGGATGTATGATGTTAGCATGGATAAAACATAATAAGTATCTGCTGGGATTTTTGATAGCTGTGATAGCGATCGGTTATTTTGGCTATGGTTATTATAAAAGCAGTACCGAAGTTAAAGAAACGGTGCGGACGGCGACCGTTGAATATGGACATTTATCGGACAGCATATCAGCTACCGGCAGTTTAAGTGCCGTAGATAATGTCGATATCAGTTCCAAAATAACCGGCCGTATCGTTGAAGTCTGTGTTGAAGAGAACGATCATGTCAATGCCGGACAGGTACTGGTACGTTTAGATGATACTTCGCTGGCGGCAACACAAACACAAATGCAGGCCAAAATGGAAAATGCTTTAGCGACTTATAATCGTTACAGTGCACTGCTGGCCAAAGGAGCTATTTCAAAATCTGATTATGATCTGGCAGAAGCCGATTATACAGTTGCGAAAGCAAATTATGACCAGGCTACCTCTAATGTTAATGATACTGTCATCACTACACCGATTTCCGGTTATGTCATAGGCAAACCTACCCCCGTTGGTCAGACGATCAGCTCTGGTATTTCCGAACCTCAGGTCATCATGTCTATTGCCAATCTGGATAATATGCAGATCGAAACCATGGTTGATGAATCTGATATTGGACAGGTAAAAGTAGGGCAGAAAGTAAACTTTACAGTTGATTCCTATCCGGACAGAACATTTGAAGGTATAGTAAGACTGGTATCCCGTAAAGCTGTTACCGAAAATAATGTTATTTATTACACCGTTTATGTAGATGTAGCCAACTCGGAAGGTAAATTGCTGCCAACAATGACAGCCCGCGCAAATATTATTGTCAATGAAGCAGACGGTGTACTGATGGTACCGGCTAATTGCCTGCGTACTGAAGGCAGCAGCCGTTATGTACAGGTTTATAATGAAGCAACAAAAGAGATCCGCAACGTAGATGTTGAAGTCGGTCTGAGCGGTGACGATAAGGTCGCAGTCAGCAGCCCTGAACTTAAAGAAGGCGATAAAATTTTGGTCAAGGCCGCTAAAGCAACGCAAACTAACAGTAATCGCATGGGTGGCCCTCCGATGCACTGATAAAATGAAAGGAGCTGCGCATATGACTGCTGTAATCAGGCTTGAAGATATTATGAAAACATATGTTATGGGCGATGCCGTAGTCCATGCGCTCGATCACGTCAGCGTAGAAATCGGTGTCGGTGAATTTACTTCTATTATGGGACCGTCCGGCAGTGGTAAATCAACAATGATGAATATTCTGGGCTGCCTGGACAGACCAACCTCCGGACAATATTATCTGGATGGCAAAGAAGTCGCCGGCTATAGTGACGATGAACTGGCGCGTACGCGCAATGCTAAAATCGGCTTTGTTTTCCAGAACTTTAATCTGCTGCCGAAACTGTCAGCACAATTAAATGTAGCTTTGCCTTTAGTTTATGCCGGTATTGGCGAAGAGGAAAGGCTGGAACGGGCTAAAACAGCTTTGGAAGCAGTGGGACTGGGTGACAGGATCGACCATAATCCAACGGAAATGTCAGGCGGTCAGCGTCAGCGTGTGGCTATTGCACGCGCACTGATCAATGACCCGGCCATTATTATGGCGGACGAACCTACCGGTAATCTTGATACCAAATCCAGCTATGAAATTATGGATATCTTTAAAAAAATGAATGATAACGGCAAAACGGTAGTCATGGTCACACATGAGCCGGATATCGCCGAGCAGACCAAACGTATTTTAACTATGCGTGACGGTAAGCTGGTCAGTGACGAATGGAGGGCTGACCATGTTTAACGAATCTATCAAAATGGCCATTGACGGAATGATTTCCAATAAGCTGCGTACATTGCTGACGCTCTTGGGCATCATTATCGGTGTCGGCGCTGTTATTGCCATGGTCAGTTTGGGCTTTGGCGTTAAGGAACAGGTCAAAAACAACATTTCCAGTCTGGGCAGTAACCTGCTTATCGTTATGTCCGGCGGACGTACTGCCAGCGGCGCACGCTTGGCAGCCGGTCAGGGTGCGCGTCTGACGGCGGAAGATGCTTACGTCATCGAAAAACAGATCGAAGGCATTGCTTATATTGCCCCGGCTGTTTCTTCATCTTATCAATTAGTTGTCGGCAACCAAAACTGGACTGCCAGTGTTGAAGGAACGACACCTAATGTACTGGATATCCGCAGCTATAAATTAGCTGAAGGCCGTAATATGACTGAACGTGATCTCAGCAGCAGAGCCAGAGTTTGTGTTATCGGACAGACGATTGTCGATAATCTGTTCCCCGAAGGCGATGCTGTTGGCAAAACTCTGCGTATCAATAAAGCACCGTTTCAGGTAATCGGTGTCCTGGAAGCCAAAGGTCAATCGGCTGGCGGCCAGGATCAGGATGACGTGGTATACATACCGCTGACAACGGCGCAAAACCGCATGATGGGTATTACCCACATCAACAGGATAACGATCCAGGCCGAAAATGAAAATGTTATCGACCAGGTGCAGGGCGAAGTAGAACAGCTGCTGCGCCAGCGGCATAAAATCAAAGCAGGCGACGATGATGACTTCACCGTACGTAATCTGGCAGCTTTGATGGAAACAATGATGGAAACTGCTAATACCATTACCCTGCTGTTAGGCTGCATAGCTGCCATCAGCCTGCTTGTCGGCGGCATCGGTATTATGAATATCATGCTGGTTTCTGTTACCGAACGGACACGGGAAATAGGTATCCGTAAAGCACTTGGAGCGACTTACAACAATATTCTGCTGCAGTTTCTGATCGAAGCTATGGTGATCGGCGTTGTCGGCGGTACACTGGGTGTGATTTTAGGTATCGGTTCCTCCTATGCCATCAGCTATTTTGCCGGCTGGCAAACGGTGATCTCCATACCGACTATTATCATTGCGGTGGTATTCTCCGTTGGCATTGGTTTGTTCTTCGGCATCTATCCTGCACGTAAAGCTGCACTTTTAGATCCTATCGAGGCGTTGCGCTATGAGTAAAAATTATTGCAGTGAGCATGAAGTTAAGCAAAATATCACTAAAAAAGTAACCTGTCACGAAAAAATGCAGGCCTTCTTAGATTATCTAAGAAGGCCTAAAACTGTTTTTGATTTAAAGGACCGTACTAAAGCACTGCTGCTTTTAGTTGCCATCATTATTGGCGTTCAGTATCTGCTGAAAGTTTTTTTCTAAATTTCTAACTGAAATTGATATATGACCTATTTTTTGAATGTGATTATGAAAAATAAAATTGTAAAAGGTTTTTTATTAAAAAGCTTCTATATAGTTATTATAATTTAAAGAAAATAAAATATAAAAAATTGTGTAAATTTAGTGTATCTAATATAATGAATACATAAAATGATTTAATTCATAATTTCTTAAGTTATTTAGACATTTCAGGAGGGTAAATTTATGGAAAATCAATCATATGTGGAATCAGTTAAGCGTACAAGTATTGTACAAAGCTTTTTTGCCCAGGTTTATGGGTGGATGTTTTTTGGACTTTTATCAACGGGGATAGTCGCCTATTATACGGCACATTCTCCGGCGTTGTTAAATCTGATCTTTGGCAGTCAAATAACGTTTTATGCGTTTTTGTTTGCGCCGATCGTGTTGGTTATGATCATCAGCAGCAAAATCAATTCGCTGAGTGCGAGTATGGCCAGCTTTCTGTTTTTTGTTTATTCAGCTGTAACCGGCGTTACACTGTCGGCAATTTTTCTTATGTATACGCAGGAGTCCATTGCAACGACTTTTGGGATAACGGCAGGTACTTTTGGCGCAACAGCTCTTTTTGGATATGTCACTAAAAAGGATTTAAGCAAAATGGGCAGTATCTTGTTTATGCTTTTGATTGGTCTGATCATCGCTTCGGTCGTCAATATGTTTTTGAAAAATGACACTATGATGTGGATTCTTACTTATGTGGGGATCGTTATCTTTGTTGGCCTTACTGCTTACGATATGCAAAAGCTTAAAAAAATCGCTCACAGCATAGATGACGATGAAAGCAGTATTGCCAAGTTTGCGGTGCTGGGTGCACTGACTTTGTATCTTGATTTTATTAACCTGTTTTTACGGCTGCTGCAGATTTTTGGTAAGAAGCGTTAAAAGTTGCATGTTTTGATAACAGATAGATTGTTTATAGATGCGGGAGATTTTGTTGGTGAATGTAAAAAACAGCTGACCCTAAAATAAAGGTCAGCTGTTTTTATTTATTCAGCAGTTCTAAACGCTCAAAATAGTTAAAAGATTATAAGGCTATATGTTTGTCAATATCGGCCGAAAAATATTTAGATTATAGCCTTAAAAAATTTCCTTTTTGCAAAATCTCTAATATAGTTGTGCAAGCTTGCCTGTTTTTGGTATAATATAGTGATAATTTAATAAGTGGTAGAAACCCAGTGTTTATGCGCTTCTTGAAAGCTCAGGTCACTATCTTGGTCACTATTGAGAGGGTATTAGAGGTTAGATTAATCTAACTCAGTGGCTAAGATGGTATCTGGGCTTTTCTCCATTTATCAAAATATTCCTTTTCGATGAGCCATGTGCGACCAAACAGGAAAGCCTTAAGTTCCCCAGAGCGACACATAGTATAAATCTTGTCTCTCTTTGTTTGTCGTAGCATTGTAGCTACCTCAGCGGCTGTATAGTAGTCGATTGGTAGGTTCGTCATTCTTAAAATCTCCATTTATGTTGTAGTTCGACACCAGTAACCTTTTGGTTACTTGGGTCTATATGCAGCTCCAGTTGAACTGCTTTGTTGTAGGTATAGTTCCTCTGCACGGACACCGGGATATAGGTGTCACCTTCGTGTCTCCCTAAGCCGACACCAAGCTCCCATCGGGGAACCATGAGGTTGACCAGAGGGGTGATGTCTACTTCCTGCTGCACAGTAGCAGTGTAAGGAGTAGCAGAAGTTGGAGAAGCAGAGGTAGTATTTCCTTGAGAAACATTGGTGATCGGTACCTCTACTTTCTTGTTATTGATGGTAGCGACATACTTCTGATTGACAACCAAGTCGGGAGCCTCTGGGGAATCCTTAGGGGTTACTGAGAGACTGGTAGTTGTCGATAGCTGTTTATTGGTAGCAGCGGGTGTCGCAACAGCAGTGGGTGTCTGTTTGGAGAACCAATAGAATCCAAAGGAACCTAAGAGAATTCCAAGGGTCAACGACACTATGAGCTGTAGGTTTTTATTCACGAGTAATCCTCCTTGTCAGTATTTCTGACCTTAGTTGAAACCAAGTATTGCAGAGAGCATCATTTGGACTACCTTTAGAAGCCCTATGATTGCATCGTAGTTAGGTTTGTTGGTCGTGCAGGTAGTTAGTATAACTAACGTATCAATGAGCCATACGAAGAATACTGTGGCTATTATGGTAATAAGTAATCTTATGAGTGTTATTTTTAGGTTAGTAATAGTAGGTAGCCTCCTTTAGTTTAGATAAGAAAAGAGGTAGTAGTTACTCAGGAGGAAGGAAGTAACTACTACCCTTATGAGAACCGAGGAGTCGTAATGGTTACCTCTGGGATACTCGTGTCCATTACCACGAGAGAACACAGAGGTAACCATTATATAACCTTTGGAACCCTTCTTCACTTATATGGAACAATAGCGTTATGGTTATATGTGGAACAATTAGAATTAACCAAAGAAATTGTTTAGTAGATTTAATTCATCATACTTCCTATTACTATTCTTCTTTGTCGTAACAGGAGCTTCTTCAATATAACCTATACCCCTATCAGGGTCTAACCACTTCTCAAGTTCTTCTTCGAGCAACTCCTCCATGCCTACCTGAGCATCCCTATCCAATACCTCCAACCAATGGGCTACAGCCATAGTGACAGCATCTAAGCGGTCATCATGTGCCAAGGCTCCACGGTCTCTGGAGATACGAGTGAGCTGGTAAATGAGAGAATAAGCGGGGTCTTTCTCGTACACCCGGTAATCTTCACGGATAACTGAGGTATTCACAATCAGCTTATGCCGCATCATTATAGGCTCAAGAGTGTCGATAATACGAAGTTCTTTTTGCTTACTGTTTTTAACTTCCTCAATAGAGCAAGGGTGGATAGCATTGAGAACAGGTTTTATGAGCTGAACAAACATACCATCACCAAAGTTAGCTTCGACAACTATTTCATTGACTCCATAGAACTTAGCTTTATTCGCTAAGGCTTTCAGAGTAGCATCAGTATAACCTTCTCGGTAACCACCGACTTCCATAAGGAATAAATAGCCGTTCAAGAACTTAACAATAGCGTAGGCAGTTTCGTCCTTCCCTCTACCACTGGGGTCAATAGCCATGACCGTCCCTGTGTACTTAGAGACCTCCTGTGAGCGGAGTAAAGGCGAATAGAAGTAATCACCCTTAAGGGCAACACAAGGAACGTCAGGGAGCCTCTGAGAGCTTCCAGAAGCCCATGACCATTGCAAGGATGCTTCCTCAAGGTCAAGGTCGGCGACAATAAAGTCTGATACCTTGAGAGGGTACTTCTCGGCATCTGAGAGGTTCGTGTTGAGTTTGAACTGGAGAGCAAAGCCAGCCTTGCCATAAGACAAACGTCTCTTAGAAATTTCTTCTTCGTTGAAGCGGGCTGGGTCTGTTGGATAGCCAGCGTAAGCCTCAGGGTTGGAGTCGTATAACTGAGCAATACAGCCAGCTAGGTTGGCACCGTATTCTTCACGTTCCTTAGAGGTTTCCGGGTATACTACCGGATAAATAATGACATCATAGCCACGCTTTTGAAGCTCATTGTACAGCGACATTTCATTTTGAGGAGTACCAAGATAGATTATCTGTCCACCCGGTTTCAAGATAGCATCAAACTCTTTAACAGACTCAGAGAGCTTATCCCTCTGCATCTGTGTGCCGGAGTTGTTTGGAACCTCCACGTCATCAGCTATCAGTAGGTCGGCACGGGTACCCGTAATCTGACCTGTGATACCAACGGACTTAACACTAGGGGAAATATCAGGGGTTGCTAATCCGACATCGAAAAGGTTCTGGGTATCCCTCTGACCCCTGCGGGGGAGCAGTTCTTCAAGAAAAGGTAATACCTGAATAATTCTTTTGATAAAGACGGCGTTAGCATCTGATCTATCTTTAGAAGCAGAGATAACCTCTACTTTTATCTGAGGGTCACGCCAGAGCCTCCATACAGCGTAGGCGCAGGCTATAAAAGATTTAGCGACACCACGGAACCCCTCAATGATAATACGGTCACTGGAAGGGTTCTGCATGGTGAACGCCATATCGTATTGAATAGGAGTAGGGTCAGGTAACCCTATCATTTTCCAGACAATGAAAAGGAAGACTCGAAAGTCCTCCTTTGCACGGGCTATTTGTTCAGGTGTCCAATTAATTTACAGTCACCTCATTCTCAAATATAGGAAGCTCCTCAGTAATCTTTTGGAGCTGAGGGAGCTTTGGGTTGTCTGGGGTCGTTTCCAGTCGGTTATCCTTTAGGAACTTACGGACTTTCTCAAGGAACGCAGGGCTGCGTTTCATTTCTTCATCTTCAAGACCAGCCAATAGAGCCTCTAATTCCAGCTCTGCTAATTGGTCGAGTTTTTTAGAGTCGTATTTTACCATCTGGCAGCATACCCCCTGACATCCACATGGACTCCCCACTCGTAAATACCAATGCCATCTGCGCCAGCTCTCTCTGCGATTGCATAGAGTTCCGAAGGAGTATAGCCGGGAGGCGTTTGGACATCAGCAGCTTCACCGTAGACGTGCTGAGAGTTCCAGACACCACCTACTTCTGCATTATGGGTAGGACAGCGATAAGCACAGGAGAGTTCCAGAGGACAGTCACACATCTGGCGCATGGCTTCCAAGACTTGAACCAAGCGAGGATTTACACCTGCGCCATTATTCATCCCACCACATCCGCATTTACAAGCAAATTCAGACGAGTCAAAGTGTTCGGATAGTTTCAAGTAATCACTCCTTTTTTGTTGTTTTAATTGTTTTATAGATGGTACATATGATCTGTACTAAGATGTATAAAATGGTCGCTATATAGACCATATCAGATAAAGGCACCCCAAGTACGGAGAGTGTAGATACTCCGACCGGAGGTGCTATTTTTAATACTTCATCGTGAAGATTGTCGTTATTCATTTATCACTCCTTTAGATGTCGTCATTATCCATCACCAGCCCTAAATCCACATCTGAACAATCTGTGTCAAAAGAAATAGCTTGTACCGACGAAATATCAGTACAAGCCTTTATTTTTACTTTTAGTTTCCTATATTGAAAATGTATTTCCTCTGAGCGTGTTGCCGCTAAACTATTGATCGCTTCAAAATCAGCAACGGTAACTTCTGTAATACTTTCATCAGCACAAGTCCAAAGCCTAGAAGAAACCCCTGTATTTTCAAGGTCTTCCTTTGCGATACGCATACGTTCACGTGCTTTATCATCGTAATCAAAAAGTTTATCTTTATACTCAATAACAGCTACTTCTCTTAGGTCTCTTTCCGCTTTCATTTGTGCTTCTTTATGAACCTTTTCGGACTCTAAAGTTGGTTCAGTATCAGGAGGTTTCACCCATACGATACCTACACCTTCTTTATATTCTTGGATATAACCAACTTCACAATCAATATTAGTAACATCAATCCAATATGTCTTTGGGTCAAATATTGTTGCTAAATCTGCTTTCTCCAAGTCAGTCTCAAAGATATAAATTATTTTGCCATATAAAGGCTGTGCGAACCTATTTTTTGCCATTAAATATCACCTCCGTATTCTATTATTACCCAGCCGGGAGAACCTGCGGAGCCACCATTGTTGCCTCGACCACCCATACCACCTGTGCCGCCATTACCGTAGGAAGTCCCCGCATAGCCATCCCATGCAGTAGTAGCTCTGTTCCCACCGCCTCCGCCTACTGCCGAAACACCTGAAATTGACGAAGTGCCACCAGCGGTGCCACTGGTTCCAACGCCATACGTTCCTGTCCCTTTAATCCCACCAGCTCCACCGGCACCTACGATTACGCTAACCGTTTGCCCCTCTGTGACAGAGACGGTTTTAGTAACTAACCCACCTCGACCACCATTACCACCTGTATAATACTCATCCCTGCTATCGCTACTCTCTCTCTTACCCGCACCGCCACCGCCGCCACCACCTGCAGTAGTAACTCTTAGCGTCGTTGCAGGGGAAGTGAAGGTATACGTTCCAGGCGTTCTGTACTCAACTTTGTTGTAAGGCAATTTTTCGCTGCTTAATATCGCGTATGTGTCCCCACCGCTGCCCTTAACCATACCACTTGTAGCCCTGCTGTCTGATGTGTCTCCAATCGCCACATAAGCGGGAACGCTGTCTATCTTAACATTTACCCAATGTTCCCCAACTTCGGCAATAGTTGAGTAGGCTTTAGCAGTTTGTTCCACGCCATCTTTTTTAAAATATAATTTCTTTATAAGTTCAGCCATAATATCACCCTATCCAAAATTCAGCACCATTTGGTAATACTAAATGTCCAGATGCATTATATTTAGGTATTTTATTTGCAGCATTGCCGACTTCGCTATTAGGTACATAATCCATTTCAGGCAGTTGATTTGTTGGTACTTTTCCATCTACAAGGTCTGCTTTGTTTTGTAATGTTTCTTGCATTATTTCTGGAACCTGTGCTGCAACAGCTTCTTTCGTCTTTAAAGGTGTCATTGCTTTAGTATCAGATTCACCGGCAATAGCTTCCTCTGTTGTCGCTATACCAGCTAAACCTGTACCGTCAACGCCTTTATCACCTCTGGGGATTGATATATCAAGTATGGCCGCTGTATCTGTTCCAACATTGGTTACACTTGCATTACTGCCCGGCTCTCCTGTTGTTACGGTTCCGATAGTAATTGTGGCTGCTGTTCCGTCTTTTCCGGGACTCCCTTGTTCACCTTTAATGTTCACTGGGTCAGGATTAGGAAGTCCAGCTTTATTTGTCCAAGAAATAATATTTTCAGTTACACTTGGTATAAATACATTGACATCCTTTGCAATCTCTTTCATTTCCTCGGAGAGAGCTTTGAGCGTCTCTAAGTCCAGTGTGGTTTGAAGGTCGAGAGCTGCGAGTCCTTCTTGGGTCTTGCTTTCAAGCCTCTGGATATCTTGAGTAGTCGTGGTATCCAAAAGGGTCTTAAAGGAGTTGCCGAGGTTTTCGACGTAGTTTTTAGTAACTGCATCTTGGTCGTTTATAGGGTCGCTTACGTTGATAATACGGTGATTCAGTGCGTTCCAGCGGTTCTCGTCATCAGTTACCATACTGTTAGTTTTTATCCAGTCTTGCTGTTCCTCTAAAATATGTAACTGCTGTACTTGTGCTAGGGTCATATCAGAAGCCTTAAGGACACTGGCATCCTGCCAAGATACCAAGCGTTCCGTTGAGGTTTGCCTTTTGATAACTATAAGAGTCCCAGAGGCAGGTACCGGAGAGAACGTGACTTGACGATTAGCGACCACATAATCAATGGTTGTGTCGTCTACAGTGGCTATTACAAAGGAGCCTTTAAGGTAATCAAAAGGTATGTCAAAGACAGCCTGAATACCTGTACCTTCGTAGGTAATAGATGTTTTTAATATGGTGTATCATTTCCTTTCTGTTAATAAGGTGTTGTGATATAATAAGAAATAGCATCCACTATTACTTTAATAGTCGTGGAAATAAACCAAAGAAAGAAGGATGCTGAGGATTGAAGGAAGCTATTTCCTTTGCGATGAGTAGAGTAGTCTTACCCATTGCCGTGAATGTTATTAGTTATGTAATCACAACACGTTTGTAAGAATGACTACAGGACACGGTGGTATTTAACGACTATTGCCGTGTCTTATTTTTTTTTTTTCTTAGGAATACTAAAGGACTACCCGGAGGTAGCCCATCTTTATTTCTGGGGGTTTTGAATGTATTTATAGTTAAGGTACCTTTGGTTAGCCTTACGTTGAATAGCATTAATTTTCTTGTTGATTTCATCCAGCTTAGTGCGTTTTGTAGCACCATCCAGCTTCTCATCGTTCAAGATACCATTGTAGGTCTTACGGTGAGCATCAATTTGTTTCTTAGCACTCAGCATACCTTTGTAGTTTCTTGTCTTATTTTTCTTAGAGCCGCTGTTGTACTGTTTTTCAAGAGCATCCAGACCATCATAGAACACCTCTGCACTGCGGGTTCGACTACCTTCTGTAAAGGTAAACCGAGTGAGGTCAGTAAGTTTCTTATCGGGTGTGGCGTTTTCTTTAGCGAACGCATCATAAGCACTGAGGAAAAATATACCCATAGAGCCTGTGACAGCTTTAATTGAGTTGTCGATTTTAGCAGGACTCAGGTCAGCAGCCTTACCAATACTTTTAGCTACCTCAGAGGTATAGATGTTATATTGGTCAGCGGTTTCCTTTTTCATGTCTCGGCTGCTAACAATAGGCTTGCCACGATAAAGGTTGTAATTGGTCATCCACTCAATGATGGGGATAGCCGCAGTAGGAAGGGCGTTAGGCACAGTGTTCCCTATTAAGAAACCAGTAAAATTACTACGTTCCAAGGCTTGAGGGTCTTGGTCGAAAACCATATCCAGAACACGTTCAACAGCAGAACCAAAGAGGTATCCGGGTAGTTCTGGTTTAGGAATCTTAAAGATTACACCATCAACCTCAAAGCACCAATGTTTCATTTTGTCATCGAAAGGCATATCACGATACCAGTCTTTGTCATGGTTCTGGAGCCAAAGAGCAATAGTAGGAAGTGTAATATAAGCAACACCAAAAGTAATAGTTTCTTTTGGTCTTTCGTACATCAGCCGACAAAACTTATCAAAGCCTTGAATAGTGGCGTTAAAGAAAGCAGAATAACGATTTATTTGTCTTCCTTTAGTACCCGCTCTTGCAAAGTTTAATGTGAGGTCACGAGCCATAGCACCTGCCTTTTCAAGGGAATAGCCACGTTTTAAGGCTCGATAAAATTCAGCAAGACGAGGGGATTCCTCAACCATTTGGTTAAAATCAAGCATAGTGCTTATAGTTTTGTCCCCCACTTTATAGGCAAGGTTATCTTTGTACCAAGGGGTATCCCCTGCAACTCCTCGGAGTCTCTTTGTGATGTCCCTACTGTTACCAATATAGGTAGAGAAGGGAACACCTTGAGCTTCAAAACGAGCCATAAGCTCTTTATCAGCACGCCTGAAGAAACCCTCAAAAGTGCCCAAGAAAGGCTTTAAGCCAGTTTCAGAGGCTAAAGAAGCAAATACGCTATCTTTCAGGAAGTTCCAGAGAGTAAAGGCGGGGGTAGAGGTTGCACCAATACGAAGCATTTTAGCTTCTGTAGTTGCTATTTTGTCTAAAATATTACTCATAGCAGCCGCAGTACCCCTATCCATTTCCTTAACAGCCTCATAGACACCCGGAGCGATTGCTTGGTACGCCTTTTGTTCACCAGCTTCCCAAATAGTAAAAATACCTTTGGCACCGGCAGAACTACTACCTTTAACCTCCATAAGTAAAGAAGCACTTTTATCTTTCTTGGCGAGAGGAGCGAGAGCCTGACCGACTCTATTTCGTTCACCATTATTGATTAGGCGCATAACTGACTGCTGCATGCTGACAATAGGGTCTTTCAATGATCGCTCGCTACCTTCTTTGCTGAGCGCCTTGAAGAATTTGTCGATATCAACAAAGTTCTGGTGTTTCCCGAAAGAGGTATCCATAGCGTTCTCTAAGGAAAAATCACGGAACAGCGGGACATAGTGCGGATACTTCTCTTTGAAAGCAGCAGCCGTTTCTTTTTTCAGGAAACCAAACTCGACAGCAAGGTCAAGGATGTTCTCATTGAAAAGTTGGAGCTGCTTTGCGGCTACCTTCAGAGCACCGGGGGCGTTCTTAATGGTTGCTGCTGCGTCTGCTTTTTTGATAGGGGTAACATAATCTGCTCGTCCTTCTTCAATAGCAGCAATGGCTTTCTCTGTCTGGAGGATAGCCTTTTCAAGTCGACGAGCACCCTTACCATCCAGAACCGGGTCGATGGTTCCCAACTTCTTCTGAAAGTCTGTGAGCTTTTCTGTGAGTGCTGCAACTTTCTCAGCGTTTTTCAAGTTGATAACTTCAAGAGTATGGAGAGCTGACATATAGCTAGTAAAAGCATCATGCCAATCTTTGAAGCCATGTTTGCTTAGATACCCTTTGTTTTTTCCAGATTTAGCCAAGGCTTCCAGAGGTGCGTAGACATCAGCAAAGGTAACTTTATTTAAAGGAATATTATAAACTTCCTCTAAAGCACCCATTACATATTTACTGTCCAGCTTCGAAAGTCCTAAGAGCATCTGGGTACGAGCCGGTATAGTGCTTTTGATAGATAAGGCTATATCAGCAGGGTTTTCTTCTGGGTTCAGTTTATATCCAGTAAAGTCCTCAAAGTCCTTAATAGCGGTTCTAAGGTTAGTAGTGTCGTCCACTAAGGCGTTTTGGACATTATCAATTCCTTTGATTACCTGTTGTTTCATTGGAGTCTTAATGTCTCCCTCAACAACAATAGCACCCCTTACACGGGCTTCCTCGCTCTGTGTATACCACTTGCGAATCTGATTACTGAGAGTGTCTATCTTCTTCTGGAGTTTCGGGTCTTCTGCAAGTTTACTTGTGAAGTCCTCAAAGTATCCCGGAAAGTTCTTCTGGGCTACCTCGGGGTTCATAACATATTCCGCTGTAAACTCAGCGATACCTTCGCCACGCAGCTCAAAGTCCTTATATTGACCATCCTTCCAGACACTTTCAGCAGCAGTTTTTAACTCTACATCATGCCCTTGGATATTGAATTTCTTATCAAGGTTGTGCCCTATTTCATGGGCAATAGTGTCGAACTCTTGGAATGAGCGGATGCGGACACCTTCTTGTTTAGTCATATGGTAACCAAGGGTATTCTTTCCGGCTTGCATACGACCAACACGGACAGGCACAATACTGTTGGCTGTCTCAAGAATCTGGTGGATGCGCACTGGATGGGGATACTCGGTAGGCAGGGGCGTTATTTCGGTCTCATAGGCACCACGGAAGGGCTGGGTGTCTTCGAGCCGTTTGGCTTGCTTAAACCCCTCATCGACCAGCTTGTCGATACGTTTGGATACCTCAGGGTTCACCGTGTGATCTATGCGTTCTTGAATGTTCTTCGGTTTGAACGCCGCCCGCTGGGTAACCACAGGTTCCTCTGTAGATAATAGAGCCTCAGAGATAGTAGGCTGTTTCTGCACAGAAGTCTCAGGTTTCACCTTGGCTTTGCCGTGCTGTAAGTCAAATTCACCTTTAACAATCTTATCAGCTTCTACAACGCTTTTCTTAGCCTTATTTATAAGGAAGTTTTTTCGGGCGAATTTAGCTACATGGACAGCAGGAATCAGCACAGGTGCCTCAGCGGCTAAAAGGATACTAGCGGCTCGCAGAGGATGCGCCTCTGCATATTCATCCCAGCCTTCTGTTTGGGTCTGTCGGTAGGAACCATAGATAGGTGTCGCATCCTTACCAAGCTCCAGTAGGGCTTCTCCGAGTCCTTTTTCTTTAGCCTGTTCCACAGTGTCTTTAACAATCAGTGGAGCGATAGCTGTCGCCGCCGCACCACTGCCGAGCATGGCAGCAGTAAAGCCAGCAGGTTTGACAGTTTCTTCTGCAAGATTATCGGTTGCAGCTTTATACCAATCAGTAGCCTCCTTCTGCTCCTGAGTCTGCCTAGTAGACGTATCAACATTAATAGTATCAAGACCAGTGAGGGCTAAGGGGTCTGTAGTGGCAACATAGTTACCAGCTCGATTTGCTTCTTGGAAACCTTGTACAGCCCCCTTCGCATAATCGAACAGGGCACCCCCAAGGTCAACAAAAGCATTTCCAACGCTAGCAGCAGCATTGTGTCGTTTCGTTTGTATTTCTTCAAGAGCCTTTTCTTCAACAGACTTCTTTATTTTAAAATTTAGTAAGTCATCCGTAATACTCACTTTGCGTTCTTACCTCCCATATTCAACAGCAGTAGTATCTCGGGGTCATCCAGTAGGGTCGCCGCATCTAGACCGTACTGGGGGGCTATTAGCATCAAACGTTCCTCAATTTCGCTTTTTGACAAACCGGCCTCAAACAGCTGAGGAAGTGCTTTTGTTTTTATTTCATCCATAAGAGCATCAGCGGAATTGTCTACAGGAGACTCAGTGGAATTATCAACAGGAGACTCAGTAGCTTCCGATTTTTTAGACTCAGACTTACCGTAGCCAGGAATGCAATGTTTCCAATAGTCATTCATACGGCGAGCGGCTGCATTGGCTTTGTCTTGGAATTTATCATCGATCTCTGTGTCTTCATTTTCCATTTGACGTTCATATTCTTTCAAGGTCGCCATGTCAGTCCACAGCTTACCTTTTTCATACTTGAGGTAGAACTGGTCTTCAACACTGAGGTTGCCTTGATTGATAGCTTTAAACTTAGCATTGATGCTCCGGCGCAGAGCATTTTGTTTCGCCAACGGAATCCCAGAGTTATCAAGGAGTCTCAAGGCTTCCTCTTGGGTTTCCGCCTGTGTCACGGCTTGAACAGTGTTGTTATAGACTGCTTCTGACCGTTCCTTCGCAACTCGTTTTGCATCAGCATCTTTCGCTCTCAGGCGACTTCTGATTTTGTCGAGGCGGTCAGGAGAGTAGGCAGAAGCGGTAACTTCTGTGTCGTCTGCACGGTCATCAAGACCTCCCCGGTAACCCCCAAGGTGTAGGTGGAGACCACTACCAGCATCATGGTAGAGTATCTCAGAGAAGTATGGTTTGAAATTAGCTTTTACAGTTTCCTGTTCTTCCTTAGTTAAGTTGCCAAGGTGTACATCGACTGCATCCCCAGCTAAGTGGTAGCTTGTTGGAGAACCATTGGCAGCGGCGTTGCGTGCAGGGTCACGGTATCCACTGGTGTATTCAGCGACATCACCGTAGCCGAGCTGCGACAATATACCACCAACAGACGGCAGGATAGCCTTGAAAGCAGGTTTAAGACCATCGAGGTCACCTGAGTATTGCGGAAGGTAGACCTGAGGAATCCCACGGCTCAAAGCAGTAGCCGGGAGAGCCTTAAGGCGTTCCTCTACTTTTTCCCAGTTGACAGTACCATCAGCGTTACGGCAGGCTTCGTAGACATCATCAGCCACTTTATAGTTGACGTTCTCAGAGACCTTTTTGTAATACTTGAAGAAGGAGAGTTCATCACCTATTTTTTGGTCGGAACCATAATAAGGCGTATTTTTGATAGCATTCAACTTTTCAGTGCTGGTGCCGTTTTCAGCAAGCACCTCAAGGTTCCCTTGGATTATCTTTAAGGCTTCATCAGAGTTCTTAACATATCCTTGGAGTTCCCTAGTGATTTCTCCAAAGGACTGCACAAAAGCCTCTGTGTCCATTGTGTCGGCTCCAGCTACTAAGCCTTGGAGCTTCACGTTGCAGATTCTCTGACCTTTAGCTCTGGCTTCATTATTGATACGCTGGTGGGCTTCATGGGCGACCTGTAGGACATCCCTTTGGTAACCATCATAGAAGCCTTTATCAAAGGCGACACCATTTCTGACACTTTCCTTAAAGGAACCATAGGTCTCTTGAAGCATACCATCATAAGACTGGATAGCCTCATTGATACTTTTGGGAGTGCCGTGGTTCTCAGAAGCCCACCGTTCCTTTGCAGAGGCGGCGGCTACCTGACCTATAGACTGGTCAAGAATAGCCATTGCGTAAGGGTTGTCGGTGAGGTCGTAACCTTTAGCGCTGTGTTGAAGGGCTTGTATGCGGTCGAACTTAGCTAGATCCTCTGGGGTCTTTCCGGCTATAAGTTTTGCTGCTTCAAGGGCTGTGAATTGTTCACGCTCTCGTTTAACAGCGGCGATCGACTCGTCATAAATGGCACCACCAAGGATACCTAAGGATTTAGAAAGTAAGGCAGCGTCATGGTCGGTTTGGAAGCTGATACCATTATCTACCGAGAGTTGCTTTAAGTTTTGCTGATAGACACTCTTAGGTTGTATTGCAAACTGCCTTTGAGTGCCTATTGCAGCACTAACAGGATTTGACATTTAAGGTTTTACCTCCTTTGCTTTTAGTACCCATAGTATTCCTCGGCAGCCTTTTTAGCCTTACTAGCTGTGGATATTGTAGGAATTGTACTGTTACGTTTTGCTCCATTAGTTATCCAGTTATACTTAGCTCCAGTGTTCTTCACGGATTGACGTTGATTCTGGGTTTGCGTATAGGAATTTAAAACTATCCCAGCAGTGCTTATAGCATTACTAAAGCGGGACGGCATTTTAGGAGCAGAAGCGTTTAGGTTGTTTATATAATCTTTTGTAGAGAGCAAGCTGCGCTCTTTGTTTAAATCAATTTCAGTAGACTTACGAGCAAAATTATCTTTGATAGATGCTTTAGTCCGGGCAGTATCACCTTCAACATTCCTAACGAGCATTTTAGCGGTACGGCCAGACATGGTCTCATTTACTGCGGCTTCGACACCAGAGTTGACACGCATAGCATTGTGAGAAACTTTGTCGAGTTCTGCAACAGCAGCATCAAAAGCATCCACACGTTCTATCTCGTAGTCCTGAAAGGCGTAATTCATTTTGGTGAAAGCGGTTTGTGCTTGCTGGTTCATCTGAGCCTGAGCTGCCTTAGCGGTAGCCCTTTGACCCATATAGTTACCTGCAACTTGCAAGCCAACATCCAATGCAGAGGGTAACGAACACATTATTCAGGTGTCTCCTTTCTAACAAAACCAAACCAACGAAACTCACCCTCACAGTTAGCCCATTTAGCACCCATCCAAGTCAGCCAATCAATGTGGAGCTGATTACCCAACCATGCACGGTTACCAAGGACAGCATAACGCTTTAGGTAATCCTCAAGGAGCCTTTTGGTGAACCTAAGAAATGTTATCTTATGCTGCTCTACACGTTCTGTACAGAGCATCCAGACAGCACCTATATCGGGGTCTTCTTCGACAACACCACCAATAGCAAAGACATTACCTTCTTCGTCTACAATGCTCTTACAGCCCTCAAAATCAGAGAGAGGCAGGTCAGTAAACTTAATGCCCTCCATTTCAGCTTCTTGGATATCCAGTGGGCGAGCGTGTTCCAGAAAGTCCTGCATCTGTTTAAGAGTGGTTTTTTCGGTATGTAATTTCATATAGGCTTACTCCTTCTGTAATAGCTTCCTTCCCAGCCAGCCCCGATTAAGGCGACCGGATTAGGGTTGGTAGAGGTGATCGTTATATCGCAGTTTGTGTTTAGGGATTGGATAGGAACCTTGAATTGGTCTGTAGAAAAAACTAAAGAACCTAAGGTACTATTACGGTTCCCTAAGGTTCTGGAGGTATGCAGATATTCAAAATTATTCCTATCTTTTATATCGACAGAGACCAAGAAAGTCCCTGAGTCTGAAAAGTTTACCCAGAAAGAGCGGAGCTGCAAACGACCAGTATCTATGACTTTAGTACCACTTTGGGTCTCTTTCCTAATCATAAGGGTCGAGAAGCCTACCTTCATGGTAAAGTTCTGACCAATAAATACTGTCTTGTTGCGCCAGTCTCCTTCAATTGCAACTGAGCCATCAGCGGCTACCTCAAGTTCCATATAGGTTCCTTGGGTATCCACAAGGGCAAACCCATTGAAACTTATTAAGTCCGAGGAGTCATAAACATCCTTGAGGTTAAAAGAGGTTCGCTCTGTGACGGGGTTGTAGGAGTCCTCCGGGATTACATAAGGAACCTTGCGATCTAAATAGATTCTGTAAGGTTCCTCTTCAAAGTCAGCAGTGTTGTAGGTGAAGGACATCTTCTCAAGGAAAAGTATCCCATCTCTTTCAATAACGACAAAAAAGATACCACCAAAGAAGTCCGCACCGAATACAGTGCCATCCCCAAAGTCCCAGTGAGACCATGCTGCCTGTTGTCGCACGGAGTCAATAAAGAGATATTTATAGACATAAATACAGTTGCTGGCTCCTTCTGTCAAAAAGAGCAGAAGGTTCTCAACAGGAGACGTAACGATTTTATAGACACCATTGGGAATGTAGTTAGATACATGGCTGGTAATGTCTTGAGCATCCTTACTCTCAGTGTTGTCAGCAGCAGTGAAGAACTCACGAACTGTAGTATACTGGCTGCGCTCTGCGGTGAAGTATAGGTTTCTACCAGCAGTTGCAGGTTTCGCCTTTTGTGAATTACCGAAGCGGGTCACAGCAGGCGGTATATTTGCGGTCTTAGGTGTCAACACACCCTCACACCTCAAGATGAACTGTGCATCATCACTCATCAAGACAAGGTTCTCGTCGTAAGGAACCGCATGGTGCAAAGTGGCAATCTTGTTGTCGGATATAGCTAAATCAATAGCATCTGTGTCTTGGACTTCCTTTGTTGAAACCATCCAGAAGTTAAAGAACCCAGCGGACTGAGATAAGATTACATTCTCACCTGCTATAAAGCATAAGCGGTTCCGGAAGTAGACAATATCCTTAATAGGGTACCCAATGAAGGACGGCTCAGGATTAGAGTCTTCATCACCTGTTTTTCGTTCTTCCCACTCAGCACGTCTGAGTAAGAAAGAGCCATCAGCTTGTCTGACCAAAACATGAGGCATGGTCTGGAGGTCGTAACTCTTAGGGATACCAGGGCGCACACATTCTTTCCAGAGGTTCTCAGAGGCATCATAACGGATATAGTAGTCGTCCGTAGTGCTGCCGGACTCTCCTGCTACTTTGACAGTGAAACCAGCAGGAGCAGAAACGGGGAGCATAGAGAATTTCTGGACAGTCTTAAGGACGCCAAAAGCTGCTTGGTTGTTGTAGCCATCATATACAGAAACACTTTTGATATCTGTTGCAGTGTTTGGCTCAACAACGGTCTCCCAAAAACCTCGTCTGCGAAGGTAACAATGGTATTCATTTTGTTGTAAAATTTCCCAATAATCCCTTGAGCACCTATTAATCTCAGCAAGTGCTTGTTCGGTAAGCGTAATATCTTCTGTTCCGGGCTTATATCCTGAAACTATTAACTGGTTTTGTTTAGAGTGGTAAACGGCAGTGGTTCTGCTCATGCTTTTAAAGATTTTCTCTTGTTGTTCATAGGTTGTTGAAGGTTCTCTCCAGTATTTCTTTTCGACAAAGGCACTTGAGGATTTTGTAATGTACAGCCAAGAGGAACCTGTTTGTACTGCGTAGCCATTATTATGAGCTTGAGACGCTAGTTGGGAAGCAATGTAGTCAGTCGCAATTTGCCCTGTATGGGACTTGTCGGAACCATCGGGGGTTGTAAAAGATGCTATGGTTATACCATTAATATCCACACGATATGTCCTACCATACTGACCACTCTTAATGTTCACTAAGGCACCCTGAGTAGCCCAGACATCCTCTGTTATCTCAGTGGACATCCTTGGGATAGCATAGATATTAGAGATAAAGGTGTAGTCGGCTATAGTTTGGCACTTAAGGTTACTTCGAGGGGATTGAGTAGTTATATATCGTCTGGCATCTTCACTTTCATAATGGACTTCCATGGGGCTTCCATTGAGGTCAAAGACCATAACATCACTACCTGTAAAGGTCACAATGTACTTCTCGTAGTCATCTCGGTTGATGAAGTGTACAAGCGGTTTGTTACCGACATTAACTTCCTTCGTTAAAGGAGCGACATACTGAGTAGGAGGTCTCTTTTGGAGTCCAGCGGCTTCCGTGGAGAACCCATTGATTTGCTCGTTGAGCTGCTCGGGATGCCTAAGAACCTGTGGCTGTTGACTGATACCAGCTACAAGGTTTTTTATAGTTTGAGAATATAAAGCTGTCATCGGGTCAACAACTCCTGTACATGAGTATGGTCAAGTAAGTTATATTCGTTTTTGTCGAGTTCATCTTCCTGTAGATACTGCCAAGTCTCTTGGACTTTGTTGTTAAGAATTTGGGTCAACGACTCATCACCAAGGTATCTCGATTGAAATTCAGCGGATGCTTTAGCGACAATGTAGTTGCGAGCAGGTTCCGGCATATCTTCAAAGGGAACTAAAATAATAGCGTTGATAGAAATAGGACTTTCAAAGATGGAGGTCTTAGCGATTAGATCATAAACATAGTCGCCCTGCTTCACATACTTTGTACCTTCTTCACCATCTATTTTCAGGTATACATCTAACCATTTGATTTTCTTTGAGTAAACATCAGGGTTCAAAGGGTATTCAGTGATGCTGTTAAAAGACCAGCCACGGGACTGAAAGGCTCTGTTGTTGTTCCTGAGGATACGGAGTGCATTGATAACGTCAACATTCATAAGGTTTTCCAAGGTGTTCACAGGGGCTTCGCCTATGGCACCAATAATCTCATTGACGGCATCAAGCTCAGTAGTGGGGGAAATCATTTGAGATTTGCCTCCTTTCTTCTTTTAGAAAAAATAGGGGAGCCATTAGACTCCCCTATGGGTAATTTATGCAGAGGTAATAACACCCATGAAAGCAGCTTCCGGGCGCAAACCGCCATGACCCATTGCATATTTTGCAATGATTTGGTCAGCTTGCAGATTAGCACGGCGAGCGTGTTCCAGAGACAAGTTCTTCAAAGTCAAAGTACCTACAGTGGAACGATGTGCTACAAGGAACATACAGGAGTCTTTGTAGGCAGCCGGGAATACATGACCAGCACCTTGGATAACACCTGCATTAACAGCTGCGCCACCTCTAGTCAGATGCGGGGTTTCAACAAGGTCGAATCCTAACAACTTCGGCGGTTTACCATTTTCAATGGTTACAGAAGCACCATACAGTTTGTTGATAATGTCTTTATTAGCTACCAGAGCATTAAGAGCCATCGGACGGATATAGACGGTTCGTTCAGCATCAGGTACATAGTTTTCAGACATAGCAGATTTGATTTTCAAAAGCTGGTCAAAGAGTGCTTTACCCATTGCTTCGGTTTCGCCGATGGATGCAGCAGGGAGAGAGGCACTCAAAATCGCACCTTTGCCTAAGCCAGTGATGTTTTCTTTATCTTCGACTACTAATTTAGCAATCTCAGCCAAAACAGAACCATCACGAGCGACAGCCAAGGCTTCACCAATTTGTTTGGAGTATTCAGCACGAACATCAAAATGTGCCATTGCATCATCAAGGTCGAAAATCAAGGCATCAGAGGTCAACAGACCATCAATCTCAATGATTTTCTCAGCGTGCGGGATATTAACACGCAGGGCATCAAGATCAGCACCAGCTTTTAGGAAAGCCGCCTCAGCACGACCAAACACAGGGAACTGTGCGGATTTACCAGAGGTAATATTACGTTCAATATGGCGACCTTTAGTTACGGAGGTTTGTTCATAAGCGGTGATACATTCACCAGCGAACATTTTAAGGAACAGGGCAAGGCGGTCGTTACCACCTTGGATTAGACCGGGAGCGGCTACAGTAATATCTGCCATTAGTTAAATAATCATCCTTTCGGGAATAAAAATAGACAGCCACAAGGCTGCCGTTTAGAATATGTCGGAATTAGCTACACGAGCTTCTACAGACTGAGTATACTTAGCATCTCGACCATATCGAGGGTCGGACATTGCTTTAGTCATTTCTGCAATATTAGAGAAACTTTTAGTTGCTCCAGAGGTTGCGCTGCCTAAGACAGAACCATTTGCAGTTCCGTTCTTGGCTACCATCTGTGCCTTAACACCATTCAAGTATTCCTTGATAGTAGGCAGGTCAGCGGTGGTCATAATAGTATTAAAAGCGGCTACCTGTGCGTCCCCTTGGGATTTCACAAAGGCTGCCATGCGATTAAAACCCTCAGTGCCACCTGCATATTCCTTGACGGTTCCTACGAATTTGTCAGCGGTCGCTTGGAGACCAGCAATACAGGCATCTACAGCGGCTTTCGGATAACCTGCTGCTTCCAGCTCAGTGTACTGTGCCTCAGTCAAAGCACCAGCTTCATCATAGGTTCTTTGCAGCTCGTCAAAGTTTAAACCTTTGTCGGTAACAAGCTGCTTAACCTGTTCCGTAGTGGCTTTAGCTTCGTTTACTTCTTTCTGTACGACATCATCAGGGTTCGGAGTTGCTACCTTTTCTTCATTATCGGCAGCCTTATCGTCCGAGTTTTCACCTTCCGATGATGTTAAATCTACTTCCTGACCGTTTGACACAACTTCAACTTGTGAGAGGTCGGGTTCGGTAACGGCAGGAACTTCTTCGGTTGCCACGGTTTCTGTGACAACTTCTTGATTTTCAGTGGGTTCCATTTGTTCCTCCTTGTTATTGAGTAGGAGCCGCTTCTTGTCCTTCTATGAGACCTTTAGCGACATTAGGTGTTGCTGCTTGTGCCATTTGCATCATGGCTTGCTGTTGCATTTCTTCTTGCATCTGCTCATCAGATTTAACCAGACCAGTAGTGTCAAGGTTGTGAGCAGAAGCCAGAGAGATAATAGCGTTACCCCAGTTGATACGCTGTTGAGCCTCAGGGATGTCCCTAACAGTCGTTAAGAAACTTGTCATTTTGCTTAGATCGTGACCACGACCAAGAGCTTCAATGCCTGTGGTGATTGCTGGCTCTATCATGTTGTCAGGAATCTGAGGGAGCTGTCCTGTAGCTTGAAGCTGGGCAAGCAGTCTCCGTACCAGTGGAAGCTGTAGTTCTTGCGACAAGATAGAGTAGATACCACCTAAGGTATCCTCAAGTTCCCCAGCGACATACCGGATTTCCTCAGCAGTGACACGTTCGCCACTTCTTTGGACAGCAGAGTTGAGCATAAAAACATAAGACAGCCGAGCTTCTAAGGCATCTGCTGTCTGTTTTGCTATCTGCATATCTTGGGACTTTTGAAGTTGTAGTGTCTGAATGTCTTCGAGGCGACCCGGTGCGAATCCACCATTCTTCGTTGCGGTTACTTTACGAACCTGTGTGATACCATTGGGGTTCACGAGATTAATTACAGTTGCAGCTATAGCGGCTAATTCAACGATTGCCTTTTGGAGTCCCTCAAGTGACTTAAGGTCACCAAGGTATTCCTCGACATAACCACGACCATAGGACTCACCATCGAGCTTAACAAGGCGCAGAGGTATCCACGGGCATTTATCTTTTGGATAGTTATTTTCAGTTCCCGGTATCTGCTTGCCGTCTACTTCTTGGTAGGAGTACATTCGGTCATCTTCATTGCTGTAGTAAACATGGGTGTATACGACTATTTCTTCTTCGGGTTTCTTATTGGAATCAATTAGAGACCTTACTTCCTGTGGGAGCGTAGCAACAGTTAGTTTGTCGGTTGCTATAAGCTGTATCACGTTTCCTAAGGCATCCCTTTGGATTACATAGGAGTTAAGGCGATAGAGCTTAATGCCTCCTTCTTTCGGAGGGAGGAACAGACAACAATTACCAGCGACCAAAAGCTGTTTGATAGCTTCATTGATGGTTACCCTTATCTGGTATGTCTCAATGCAGTTGAGAATGATTTGCTCCATCTGAACGAGCTTTTGCTCAATCTCATATTTAGCGTTGGCATCAGCCTCAAAGTATTCTGCAAGGTCATCACGCAGTGTCAATTTGTAGAAGGGGGCATTAGGAGGGAATAACGCCAAGAGTAACTTAGCAGTTAAATTGTTTAACCCTCTGGCTCCTACGGATTGATAAGGGGTCTCATATTTGGTATCTTTGTTGTCGGCTTCCTTCGGAAATAAAGAAGGAATTGTGAGCTTTGCACATTCTTCTGCCCTTGTGATATAAGATTTACGGTCGTTTTCAAGGCGATCATAAAGCTCTTTTGCCTTTTCGACAAGCTCTATTGCCATTAGATGTTCAACCCGGTTCCTCTGGTATTGCTGATACCAATAGTGAGGGACTGTTTACCAGTCTTCTTTTTCTTAGACTCGATGGCTGAATCGACATCAGCGACAGTAGTTGTCTCAGGGGCAGCAACAGGAGCGGCAGCAACAGGGGCAGGAGTTGTTTTGATTTTTGGTTTGTTACACATGGTACCTCCTGTTCTACATATTTACTGGATTGTAGCCAGTAGAGGTGGAGTTCATTTTGATTTTCAAGGCATCTCTGCCTTTCTTCTTGTTGAAAGCATCGCTATCTCCACCATAGACAGGACTTTCAGGTTCAGTAGCTTCCGTAGAAGGAAGGAGCTGAGAAGCTGTTACCTGTGTGTTAGCAACGCTTGGTGACTTGACTTTAAAACACATTAGGTGTCATAGTCCTCCGTTCTCGGTGGATTTGCTAAAGCTTCACAAACTTCTAAGACTGCCTGTACGCCCTTCATATACCCAATATGTTCATCATTGTTAGCGTGTTGCTTCCTCATCAGTTCAGAGAAACTAAAGACTTGTTTGAGATACTCTAGGTCTCCTTTAGGTAATATAGGAATCATAGAGTCTTCGAGGTCGAATATGTAATCACTTCCTCTCCTCACTTATCTGGAACGATAGTGTTTTCGTTATATGTGGAACAATTAAGTTGGCGACCAGAGGATAGGCTTCTTTGCGGCAAAGTCATAATCGGAAGCCCTTAGAATCCTAGCGACTCTCGCCTGAACCAGTGCATCACTTTCGGTTAGCCCTTTCTTCTCAAAGGCAGCCACAACGGTCTCCCAAGTTGGTGACGGATCTAAAAGTTTCTTAGCGGAGACAGGCCCGCAACCCGGACAGCCCCTATAGTTATCCGTGGTGTCACCTATAAGAGTCTGAAAGAGGTGCCAGTAGTCAGCTTCTTCCTGAGTAATGTCGTAAAATTCGTCTCGGGAAAAATCATAGAAGCGACCCGGAACTGTTTTAAAATCCTTATCACCCGACACAATAATCGTATTACTATTCTTCATTGTCGAAAGGATACCAATGCAATCATCAGCTTCTAAGCCCGGTCTCTGGTAACAGTTGTAATTCTCTTCGACCCATTGCTTCACACCATAGTAGCAGGTGGGCTTACGGTTATCAGCTCTATTGAGCTTGTACGTTGGCAGAACCTGCTTCCGGAAGTTGTCGGTGTCTGAAAAACACATGAGAATCTCATATTTACCTTCATGTTTGTAGTGTCGCAGAACCTTTTCGGTAAAAGTAACTACTGCGTCATCTACCTTTACCTTGGCTTCCCCTGCATCCGCATGGAGTGTCCAGAGGTCATCCCCCCAATCAATAGGGGTTTCGACTGAAGCGGTCTCCCTAAAGACGACCATATCAGCATCAAAAAGAATTTTGAGCGTCATTAAAAATCTCCTTCTGTTTTGTCAGTGCGTATGCCTTTGAACCTTGGTTCCCTTAGGACTCCTTTGGTACTCTCAGACATAGCATCAATTTGAACTATTTTACCTACGATTTCATCATAGAAGAACTCAGACCACCAGCGTTTCCGTTGGGCATCCGTAAGACCAGTACCGACAACAACTTCTTTGCCGTCTCTGAACTGGCAGACAAGTGCGCCAACCATCCCTGTGTATTTCCCGGTTCCCTCTTGGAGGCTCAGGACTTTCAGGTCGTAGCTAATGTCCTTTTTAACTTTCATCATGGTTTCATTACGTTTACCGGGGAGGTAGCCGACACTAGGGTCTCTAACTACCAAGCCCTCACCACCTGCATTCCAGATACGCTCTGCTGCTTTGTCGATTTCTGACCAAGTGTAAGCAAAGTATTGAGGAACAAGGAAGGTATGGTGGTAGCTCTGCCAGAACTCAATGCGGTTTAGCTCTTGGCTTCGTTCTTCATAGGGACGAGCTTCACAGGTTCCCCAGAACTCATCGAGGCTCAGGGCATCATGGACATAAGCCCCAACTTCGTAGTGCTGGGCTTTCGTGTCTCGACACCAACCGCTGATAGTAGGCTGGGGGACACCCTTAGCGTATCCTTCAAAGATAATGATGTCGGTACCAAGGGTCTTAGAGATGTCGTACAGCTCAGGCTTGAGGTGTTCAAGGCTCAAGTATTCTTCACCTGTGCGACTAAAGATATGAACACTGGTGGGATCGCTCAAGGCAAAACAAAAGACACCATCAAGTTTCTCTGAGTACATCATAGGAAACTGAGGTGTCTTCTTGGGTTTCATCTTTTCACGAGGGAGACAGAGCTGTACGAGGTGTGCCTTATCTCGAGGGAAGTCCGGATGGTAGTCGAAGAAGGTCTTAGAGGTTTTCTTTTTAGTTGCCATTTGTTACCTCCATTAATGGGACAATTACGACATTGTATCCCTCAAGTAAGTGTGGTAAGTTTTTCTTATAAAACTGAAACTGCCTTTCAGACAGGTATAGCTTTTGCTCACAAAGGTGCAGAGGTTCTAATTTAGAAGCCTTGAGAAACTCCTGAATAACGTCCTGAGCTGCTTCTCTTTGGCGGGTTCTTTCATGTTCATATTTTATCTGTGCTAGTAGTTGTTGCACTTTCGCAGTTTCTCTAGGGTGTACTGGACACATTAGCTTTCCTCCTCCTTTTTCATAAACAAGCCACACTTGCAGAACCCACAGTCCTTCATATATCTACAAGGACACACAGTGGATTCATTGCGGACATTCTGGCACGGGCAATACATTTTGCCGTATTTAGTTACCTGATTCAGAAACTTATCAGACAAGGTGTCAAGGCGTTCTTCGGAGCGCACAGAGTAGCCGTGGTTGTCGGCGATATGTTGGAGTTCCTTTTTATAGTATGGGGTCATATATCTTCCTCGTTATTTATAACAGTTTTGACCTCAGCTGTGTCAAAGATTGTACCTTCTTCTGATATTTCGCATATCAAAGCTTCCTTAAGGTACTTGTCATAATCAATACAAGCTAACTCAACTGTACCGTACTTATCAAGAAGACTCTTAATATCAACCTCTGAGAACGTATGACGTACTTTAAGATTAACTGTGGTAGTCACTGTGTAAGATGAACTCTTTGTCATTTAGATACCTCCCGCCCTAATTGTTTCATCATATCCTTTACCAAGACGTTCCGACCACATGGACACTGTATGCCCTTGAATTAGAACTCAGCTTGCTCAGGGTTGACCTTAAGTAAATTACGTTTACATTTAGGACATATAATTTGTGTCCATTTGATTTTAGCCATGTTGTGTCTATTCTCCTTCGCTTTCGTCTTCATGCATTAAATCTTTTGCTACATCATAGCCGTCCCAGTTGTCAACACCTGCGGCTTCAAGGTATCCAAGCCATTTGTCACGTTCCAATAGGTACCTATAGGTCTCTACGGAAACGAATTGCATTTCTTTCATTTTATTTCTTAACCTCTTGCACGACTCTAACAACTTTGTCAGTTGCTTTGTCGGCGACCTTATCCAGCTTCTCACCAATGGTATCAATGAGTTTCTCAGCGGTTTCCCCAGTTACTTGAATGTTGTGCGGGGTCATATACTTAGCTGCTATCATTCTAGACATAGTTGTTTTATCAGGAATGAAGAATGATAAAGGGATACTGATAAAAAGCAGAGCAACACAAAGATAAGTCATTACTCTCCCGCACTTAAAAACCATATTTTGTTCGCTGCTATAGTCATCGTGAGCGAGACCAGTTACAAAACCAGTACAAAATACCATAAAAGCAAAGGCAATGGGTAACAGCTGTAACTTACTTACAACATCCATCCAATAGAAAATCATAGGGTCAATAATAGGTTCATGCATAATTAATTTCCTCCTTAGTAGTAGACCTTAACTACTCTTTGCTGTTTGCCAAAGTTTATAGCATCTGCATAGTCGTTAAAGTAAATATCAATTTTGTTAGTGTAACCGCCACCAAAGCGGTCTTCAACGGTATAAAGGTGACCATCAATTTCCACGAGGGTACCAAAAGGTAGATGGTCGGCAGCTATTGTACGACCTTGAGTAGCCTTAGTGCCACTTGCGGTTATCCCATCAGCCTTGCCACATTCCTCAACGGATGCTGTATAGGCTGTTAAGGTAACCTCTTGGAAGTAAAAGGTGGCTAAGAGAAAGAAAAGAAGAAGCCGCTTTAGCATCCTTTTAATGACAATCAAACCACGACCTCCCTATCTTTCCTTCGGTATCCAGTTGTACCCGGAACCCAAAAAATTCCTGTGCCTGTCTCATGGATTCCTGAGCGACCTTAATGACTGTCTCAGCAATCTCTTTCGTCCGACAAGCTACCTGCACTTCATCGTGAACCCAAGCCATGTACTGAAAGTCAGCTCCATGGTCAAGCCCAAGGTTGATAAGGTTTTCTTCGAGTAGCAATATCCACTTTTTGCAGATCAATGCACCTGCTGATTGCAGGAGCAGGTTGAGTGCTGAGTGGAGCGACCGGACGTGCAGAGGGCGACCGTCAAGACCTTTGAGATACCTGCGTTTCCACTTGGTAACTCTGCCTCGGAATTCCTCAGCGACCAGAGCGTTCGTAATGGCTGCCTTAAGGTCAGCAATAGCTGGTGTTTTAGACAGGAACTCTCTTTTAAGTCGTTTACCATCCTTAGCGGTACCATGCACAATTTTGCCAATTTTTGCATCTCCAGCTCCATATAAAAAAGCATCATTATGTTCAACAGAGTTCGTTAAGCTCTGCCCGCCTTTCGGCTGCTCTATGTCACCATAGAGTTCAGACTATATCTTCACCCATGTAGGGGACGTGCGCTTCGTAGCACTTGCTACTACTCCTTGCGGATAGTCGTTGCACCTTCTAAATACTTAATGGAGTGGGATAAAATAGACACATCATCTTGCATTAAACCTAAGGCTCTATTGCAGTTGTGGCACAACAGTCCTCTAACATTTCCTGTTTTATGGTCATGGTCAACAACTAAGATGCCAGAGTGATGTTCTGCCATTTTGAAATTATCTTTACCACAAATAGCACACTTAAATTGTTGCTTTTCTGCTATATTAAGATATTCTTTAATAGTCAGATTATAAGCGCGTTTATAATAAGCTTCTGCTATACCATAGTCTTTACAAAAATCACAACAGTAATATTCACTAGGAGCCTTTGGCATAAATAAAAAACCACAATGGCGACACTTCTTTTCTTTGAAGTAGCCTTGCGGATATTTCGAGGCTTTCCCTGTTTGTAGTTTCTTAGGTTTGTTACGTTGTGTTTGTAATATTTTCAGTAGATAATCTTCTTTTGTCATTTTAAACTCCTTAAATATTTAGCTTGGCTCAGGATTGTCTCAATATGAGAGTTTCCCTGAATTCACACGTTTTTAATCGAGAGGTTACCCTCAAGTCATCCTATGCTATTAAGATGAAGGTTTTCGCTTGGTTACGAGTAGGCAGCCCTGCGGCAAGCTGATTGGCTGTGTGGATGTCGCCGTTGAGTATCTCATGGGCGTAGGCTCCGTTGTCGTATGGATACATGAAGTGAGCTAGACAGCGCAGTTCAAGGCCGGAGGCATCGACACCTACTTGATGCCATCCTTCGGGGACGGTAAAGAGGCTGCGACATTCCTTGCCATAAGGGCTACCTATGGACGGCACTTGGGCGACGTTGGGAGCTGCGTGGGTGGCTCTGCCGGTTACTGCTCCGCATGAGTTGACGGAGCCGTGGATGCGGCCATCTTCTTTGACGCATTTGAGCCAGCCATATTTGCCGTCGATTAGTTGGCCGAGGCGTTTGGTTATCATCAGGTATTCCTCGAAGCCGCCTGCGATAGTGCGGAGTTCTTCAGGAGCTTCGGGGTCTGCCTTTAGATAGCCAAAGGTGATGTCGTCTATCTTGAGACGGTCTGTACCTTCCTCAAAGAGTTCCTCGTTATCAGGAATGTACTTGAAGTGGTTTTTGATAAGCCACTCAATCTGCTGCCGACTATTTGGGTTGAAGTCTTTATACTTCTGAATAGGCACACCTTTGATGTAGCCTTTAGTTTTGTTGTCTCGTTTCGGGATAAATACTTTGTCGGGAATCAGTGGAACCTGCTGCCGTAAGACAGCATCAAGAGTAGCACTGCGACTTCTGAGTTCTATTTCAAGCTCTTGGGCAGCAAAGACATCAAAAGGAAAGCCGTTGCGTTCCTGTTTTGCCATGAGCCACTGAGCTTGGTGTTCAAGGATTATAGGGGCTTCTGGGTAGTTTTTACTCATCAGTTTCTCATAGAGTTTCTTGGTGACCACTACGTCCTGAACGCAGTAGGTAAGCATCTCCTCAGAGAAGTGCGCCCAAGCATCGGCGGTTTCTTCTGCATAGGTTCCTTTAAGTTCCCCTAAGCGGAAGCCCCAAGCCTTTAAGCCATGAGAGCCATAGAGTTTACCGGGAAGTCTGCCTGCTCGTAAGAGTCCGTTGTCACTGTCTTTGATGTTGCCATAGATCAGGCGGGATAGGACAAGGGTATCCACGACATTCCCTTGGAGTGCATAAGGCACCTTGATGTCTGGATAGAGTTTCTCTAAGGCAGGGAGGTCGAAGTTGATGACATTATGACCACAAATAAAATCGCCCTCCCGGATTGCCTCAAGGAGCCGTTTGGCTCCCTGATGGACTTCCGAGGGGCGGTATTCTGTGACATTATTTTCTTCATCAATTATGACCATGCAGTGAGCTTCTGTCACTGTGTCTAAGAGACCATTAGTCTCAATGTCAAAGAAAAGCAAGGATTACAGGTACTTTCTTCCCAGCTCTGCGTTTTCATCTTCAAGGGTTAAGATGTCTTCACGCATTTTAGCGATTGCTTTGGTGTTAGCTTCTCTCAATGCTTTAGCCATTTTGACTTGCTGTTTCAAGCACCATTTTTGCATACCGAAAAACATTTTAATCAGAAACAATTTTAATACCTCCTGTGTTTTGATAGGCTCTGAGAGCCGCTTCTTGTTGTCGTCCAGCAGAAAAACTGGAGATTAGTTTGAGATATCCGATGACCCTTGTGCCGTAATCGACATCAGCCGAGTGGCATTGAGGACAAGCGGTATGATAGTTGGGGTCTATATGTCCGCAATGTTTACAGACAGTGCAAAGGACGTTAGTAGTCCAATACGGAACCCCGTGTCTTATGTTGGTCTGGATAAGGTTTAACGCCTCAGCTTTTGTAGGAACCCTCTGGAGATTGAGATGCAGAGCAGCTCCTCCATCAAGGTACTGTGAGACTTCCTTACCGTGAATTTTGATTTTGTCAAGGATGTTCCAGCTAGTGTCCTCTACTGGGTAGAAGTAGCTGTTATAGCAATCACGAGGAACCCATAACCCATCTTCTTTATCCCACTTAGCATTTTTGACACCAAGGTTTTCAGCAGGGACAAACTCGGTATTAAAGCGGGTTCCAAAGGTTTTCAATGCTTCCTTGTTGAGGTTTTGAATGGTCGACAAACAATACTTAAGATACTCTGTGTAGTTCTCGGCTTTCCAAAAACCAACAGCAGTGTGTTTGCAGATATACTCAAAGCTCTCAAGACATCCATTGATACCAATAGTGCAGAACTGTTTGTCAATGTCGATGAAACCTGCGGAGTAAGCAGGAAGCATACCAGCTTCTATCATATCCATATGGTAACTTCGGTGTGCCATAAGATACTTCTGGACACGCTCAACGACATCAGGCAAGACGAGGTGTGACTGTCTGAGTCTATTAAAGTTGATAGTGATAACCTGTACGCTACCTGTGGAAACCCCACCAGCACCGAGAGTATAGCTGAACGTATTGTCTGCAAACTCGTTGCGGAGGCGACAACAGGAGGCAAGGCTATCTGCGCTGTCAGACTCATAGTGAAAGAAGCTGTGACCTTTAGACATTTGATCGGCTAAGAGGTCGAGGAAGTCCTTGTCCTTTGCTGTGTCTTCTTCAACCAGATAGGCAGCAGTTATGACCGGGAAAGTAAGCAGCTCTTTACGGCGTTCTTTTCGGAACCACTCCATGAAGAACTCTTGGAGCTGCTTAAGTGTCTCATAGTCAGGCTTGGTGCCATCAGGGAAGTAAAACTCATCAAAGAGGGACGTAAAGTAGTGTTCATCAAAGACTGAGATATTCCAGAAGATACTTTGGAATCCTCGGGCAGCCGCAGGTTGGTTCATGGAGTAGATTACACCCTGTAACTCCTGCTGAATCTCACGACTGTTTGTCGTCAGGTAGTTTCTGCCGTAGGTCTTCTTAGCGAAATAGTCAAAATACATAAGGAACTCGACTGTAGCTACAGCCCCCGCAAAGCCTCCTGCAATTTGATACATGAGGTTGACGAAGGAGCCACAGAAGCTCTGTAGGTTCCTTGGTCTGCTTGAGGTTCCTCCGATAGCCTTAGAGCCGTCAAATAGGAACGGGTAGAGTGTGATAGAGGCACAATAGGGTTTCAGTGAGGTTTCATCATGGACATAAATAAGATGAGAGTGGATATCCTCAAGATACTGTGCGGCTAAGTCTGCGCCAAACATTTGCGTTATCTTGTCACAGACAATAGCCCTATTTACCTGAATGTTCTCGTACTTATAAAGTTCTGCCTCCATTGTTGCTACGTTCTTTGAGGTGACATTAGCGTTAGGGTCAACAATAGATCCGTCAGCAGCGGTGTCGGCAGTAATGTAATTCTTGATAAAATCTAATTTACTCTGAATCTGAGTCGGAGTTAGGTTGTTGAGCAATTTCTTCTCCTTTCAGTATTTGGAACTGTTTGGTCATATCGACCCAATGAGGGGTACGACCGGAATAAACGCCATATTGGTCGGTTACAATCGTGTGTTCTTTAACATAGAATCTTTGGTTCGTAGTAGGTTCCTCAAGACCACCAAGGTCTTCTTTATAGGAACCTGTCTTGACCCACTTGATTTCTTCTATATCAAGGTATTTATCAGGGGCTTCATCACGACCTGAATAGAGACCAATAGGTAAGCCTGTTTTCTTCGCTAAGGCTTTGATAAGGATACCAAGGGACTTCTCGGTAATACCGTTGTTTGTAGTACCGCCCATTAGGACAATAGCAGTGATGTCCTCAGGATACTTCTGAGCAAGCGCATAGGCATTGTAAACAGTATCCTCAAGGTTCAAGGAATCCCCTTGGTCACCAATAAGATAGTCCGAGTGACAGCCGGGGCAGTTCTGACGACAGCCAGAGAACTCAATGTAGACTGCTGTTTCGCCGGGGAGTTCCGAGATAGTGAAACCAATGCTAGAGACTGGATAAGAGTAATTTTTTTTCATAAGTATGTTCCTCCTTAAAATTAAAAAGGAACATCATCATCGTTACCCAAGTCAATGTCCTTTTTGTGTGGTTTTTCTGCGGCTACAAGCCGATCTGTTTCTTTGTCATAGGCTAAATAGCCAGCAATTCCTGTTTCGCCTGTGAAGCGACCTTTAAGAATCCTTACACGAACCAAGTTTTTCTCAGAGTCATCCGCTTGCTGGTTGCGTTCTAACGCCCAGACACCATCGGATAACTGAGGGAGTGCTTGGGAACCCCGAAGATGACTGAGGCTTACTGCCCCTCCTTCTTCTGCTGGTGTCCCATCGACACGCTTAAGATGCGACACAACTAACATCCCGACTCCTGTTTCTTCTGCAAGACTGCGGAGCTTTGTCATTAGTACGTCTGTAGCCTTTCGTTCATTGTCGATTTCCAAACCGCTGATAGCGATTGAGATATGGTCAAGGATAATAAAGTCGCATTGTTCGGCGGTTGCCATATAGCGAATGTTTTTGATTAGGTCGTCTGACTCCAGCGACCCAAAGTGTTCATAAAAAATAAAATGCCCTGAGCCGAGTGTGGCATCAAAGGCATCTTTGTATTCGTCCTCAGTAATGAGGTGTCGGTTAAGAGCGAGGCGTTTGCCTGTGTGGATAGACATTAACCCTTTGGCAGTCCTCTTGACATTTTCTTCAAGCATCAGCATCCCAATTTTCAAGCCCAGGTTGACCCCGCAGTGATGTGCAAGCTGTCTGACAAAGGTAGTTTTACCTGTGCCAGTGCCAGCAGTGATAAGCACCAGTTCCCCTTTTCGGAGTCCCAGAGTCATCTTCTGGAGGTCTATATCCCACGGCAGCGGATACCCTTGGGCTTCTTCCTGTTCGGTTGACAGGGCTTCCCAGAGTTCTTCGCCGTTGACTATACAAGCGGGTTTATAGGTCTTCGCACGGAAAACTGCATTTACTACTGCTGAGGCTTGTCCCTGCATCAGACACTCATTGGGGTCTTTGAGGGGCAGGGTAGCAATCTTGAGTTTGTTGGGGCTAAGGATACCGCAAACGCTGTCTACAGCTTCACGACCTACCTTGTCCATATCAAACATAACGATTACTTCTTCAAACCCTTCAAGCCAGTCATACTGTGCTTCAAAGGTCTTCTTTGCTGACTGTGCGCCATTAGGCAGCGACACAACAGGGTATTTGTTGCCCTGAATTTGGCTAACAGTGAGGCAGTCGATTTCACCTTCGGTAATGATTAGTTTCTTACCGGAAGTAAAGAGGTGCTGACCAAAGAAGCGGCGTTCAAGGTTTCCGAGGGTCTCAAAGGTTTTGTCGGCGTAACGGACTTTCTGACCTATAACAGTACCAGCCTCATCAATGTAACAGGCAAACTGAGCAGGTCTATCATGTCGGAACCCCTTGTAGTACCCGTAGATTTTACAGGTTTCCATTGAGATACCACGGGCAGTTAATGCTCCAAGGTTTAGATCAACAGGAGATACCACACCTCCCTTGGTCACTGGCTTGGCAGCTTTTGTCTGCTGTTCTTTATTTTGATGTTGGGTGTTACAGCTAAAACAATAACTGTGTCCGTCATCATAGACACACATTGCATCACTACTGCCACAATCAGGGCAGGGGACGTGTGCCTCCACAACTTGAGATTCGGTCTGTTCCATATTAGAGTACCTCTACAGTTTGGATATTAGGGTAGGTAGCAACAAGGGTCTTGAACAGGTCGCTTACAGCAATCCTTTGGGAGTCTGTAAGGTTTCCAGCGGTGTCGCAGAGGATGTAGATGGACGTTGTGTTGTCCTTGAAGTCCCACTGTGCGACAGCGTTGACATCCCTGTCTGCTTCTACTGTGCCATCATTTTGGATAATGAAGTGATACCCTGAGTCGAACTCACCAAGACGGCGAGCAGCATTGACTAAGGCTTCCTTATCAGCTCCATTAATAGGCTTCTTGATGATATAGAACCAGTCTGTGCAGGTACGTTGTTTGAATTTTAGAGTGCTTATTTGCTGCTGCCTCCTTTCTTTAGAATGAGTCCGTTAGTGGGTTTCTTAGGTTCATCAAACCAGCTTGGCGGAATAAATTTACGAGCATATTGGTAGCCGTGTTTTTCGCACCAGTCAGCAACAGTTGTCTTACTGCCTGAATAGATTTTGGTGGTAAGGCTACTAAAGACAAAACGGATGTCGAGGTGTGGGTATTGGTCTTTGATGAGGAGATGCTTGCGCCTGTCTTCTGCATCAAAGAGACCTTTAGCTTCCACGATGATACCATTAGGTAACACCCAATCAGGGGTGTAATAATGATCGGTTGCTGGAATAATATAAGGCAGCTTGTGTTTCTCGTAAGCTGCCTCAATTCCTGCATTTTTCAGTTGTTCTCCTACTTTGTCTTCAAGCCCGCTACGGTATGCCGTGGGTTTCTGATAGAACCCTCCATGACGATTAAAGAAGCGTGCAGCCAATGTTTAGAACTCCGCTTCTTCTTCTTCGGCATCAAACGGTACCGGAATGCACTCGTTCTTAGTTACATCGTAGCCCTCTTCTTTGTCGAAACCAAAAGCAGATGCGTTAAACCCGCCCGGTTCCTTGTATTCGATACACTGTACAGCATCCAGATACAAAGTCAGGCCACAGTTAACGGCAGACTTGTGATAGGGACTGACAGTGAAGCGTACACGACAAACAGAGCCGTGACCGATGTCGCCTTTTATTGGGTTACCTTTAGCATCAAAGATAGGAATGGTGCGTTGTTTTACTTCACCAGTCTTAGACGTGTAGCTGGTTTTGGTCTTAAATTTAAAGACGATATCACCATTTTTGTCTTCACGGCTGCCGAGGCGAGCGTTCGTCCATTTTTTACCTTTGAACTCACTGGCGTTCTTAGCGGCCTCCAGTTCTTCTTCCAGTTTAGCTAATAGTTTCTCAGTGTCTTCCTTGTTAAAAGCCATTTGGATTGTATAGCCAACCTCAGCACCATCAAAGAACTCCGGACTACGGAGCTTGGGATACTGAGCGGTTCCTTTAGGGGTTATGATTTGTGTTCTCAAATTATAAATCTCCTTTTACTTTTTTTTTAGTTTCGGTAGTGCCAACATCAGCGGTTTCACATGTTGTAGCACTAAGTTTATCAACAACAGCGATTTTGAAGTTTTCGTTTTTTTCGATGACGAGCTGGGCAATCTGTTGGCCTTTAGAAATATATTCGGAATACTGCCCGATATTTTCGACCAACAAAAGCAGTTCCCCTCGGTAATCGCTGTCAATGATGCCAGTGCCATTGGCTAGGCGCAGTTTCGTTGTTGCTCCTATGTGGGAACGCAGAAAGACTTTGCCGTGGTATCCTTTGGGCACCTCAAGGGCTATCCCTGTGTGCACCACATAAGCGGTGGGTACGATGCGGTTCGGAAGGATTTCGAGGGAATTAATGCTGCTGATGTCGAGACCAACAGTGGCTTCCTTGGGGAGCTGTGCGTCCTCGTGGAGCTTTAGGAGTTTTAGGATTGGTAGGGTTGCTATTTCTTTCACCTCCTTCCGACTACAATATCTTCGTTTTTCATGCTTATTGTTCAATCTCCCTTGGATTAATAGTTTTACCTTCGAGGCTCTCAATGAGCCATTTAGCATAATTCCGGATTTTCTTAGCTTCTTTGAGCTTGTCCTCACCAGCTTTACGACCCATGCGACACACATATTTAATGATGTTGCCCTTGACGTACCCTTGGAACTCCTCAGGTGTCATGTTGGCTTGCATGGTTTCTATGGGTTGATGAAGGGTGTCATAGTGGTTGGCAGTGGTTACCGTGTATGGCTCAAGGTCTTTTAAGTGTATAAAAGTCCAATTATCAAATGGGAGTGTTTCTTCTCTGCGCTCTTTATTCGGGTAATAGAAAGCAGGGAGAGAAGAGCCATCATCGTATTTTAATTTGACAATTTCTCCTTTGTTGAGATATCCGGCACCCAGCTGGGGAGCAGCGACGACAAACAGCTTACCTCCTTGGTTGATATACTTTTCAAATTCTTGTCTGTTCATAATTACTTACTTCCTCCTTTTTTTAGATAATTTTAAGGGTCCTAAAGGATATCCTTAAGTATTACTATTTACTAAATAACAGTAGGAGTAATCTTTAGGTATGTCCTTTGGTTTCCTTTCTCACTTATGTGGAACAATTAAGAAAAGATGTATTTACTGTTAGCAATTTCATCTAATTTCAGGTCGCCTCTTTTTGGTAAAGTAGGGAGGGATGTGTCGGAGAGTTTCAACATATCGTTCTTGAAGTTCTCAAGTACGTCTTGCTCAGTGTACATTTCAATGAAGCTCTGGCGTACTGCCTTATACATGGTCTTTGCTTGAGCTACAGGTGAACCATAGGAGTCATGTATCATCGCAAAGTGCCTGATACCTGCATCTACAGCATTGCAGACAGTTAGTTGAAGGTGGCTTGCATCCATGCTATGAATGAAGTTAGGAGCGACACCCTGAGCTTGCGCTCTTTTGTCGATATTACCAGTGACGTTCAGACCATAGAGACGGATGTTTTTACCTGCACATCTTAGGCGTACCTGAGTGCTGACACATTCCATATAGCTTTGTTGAACTGGGAGACCCATTGGAGTCGTCCAAGTAACTACTTGACCCTTCTTGGTAACCAGCTTGGCGCAGTCCTGTAGCCACTTCATGCCATCTACAGCGGCAACTACAGTGGTTCTAACGGCGTTCCAGATGAGCTTCGCCATATACGCAGAGGCTTGCCAGCAGTTTTCATCAGTGAATACGGAAGCATCTTTCTGTTCCTGCATATCCTTTTTGATTATGTCTTCAAAGATTTGGTCTCTAAAGCCATACTCCTTGGAGCCATAGGCGAGAGTCATAACGGAGCGTTTGGTTACCTTCCGAGTAACGCCATACATTCTCCAAAGTTGTGCAAGGGTCTTGGTACCAAACTTGATTTTAGTATCGACAACATCATCTAAGGTACCGATCTGGAGGTCTTCGTCTATTGCTGCATTTACTTTGACAGCAACTACTCCATAGATGTCATTGGGTTTGTCGGAGGGCAGGAGGTTTACAGCTGCACCGCCTACAGGGTCTCTAAGAATTGCAGAGAAGTGCTGGAGTCCTGAGCAGGTACCATCAAAAGCCACAGGGATACCCGACACAAAGCCTTTAGGACTGCCATGTTCAATTTCCCACTGCTTCCACGCTTGCCACTCAAAGCAGAAAGCCAGGAATTGACAGGGTTCGTCTTGGTTCATCCAAAAGGTGTTAGCAAGCGGGTCAAGAGCAGAAGCAAGTATTTCAAGTTCGTTGTCTTTGACCCATTGGATGCGGTCATCATAGCTGACTTTATCGACACCAGCTAGGTTTGCACCGTGGACAGCAAGCCAGTTGATGTCTTCCATATCTTCACAGGCAGGAGCATCAGCAAAGAGGATAAGTCCCTTGTTCAGGTCATCCCCTTGGAAGCTGAAAGAGGGCAGAGGGTAGACACGACCTCGGAAGTCCATGTTGCAAGGGAAGTAAATTTTGTCGTACTTAGAGAACTCCTCAGCAGTCTTAATGTTTCCAATGGCTCTCAGGGCAAGGCTTTTACGGCTTATTTCATCCTTGTAGAAGCCGACCATAACTTTACGGTATTCCTTGAGTTGTTCCTCTGTAGGTTCCTCAGGAAGCACCATAGGCTTCGGAGCTTCGTTGATATAGGGGATACCTGCACGACCTCCACCAAGCTCCATTACATCTTGCATGACTGCTAAGACTTTCTTATTGATTTTCCAAGGAGTCGCTTGGATACTATTGATTGCTTTTCTTACGCCAGCAAGCTCCATCTGTCCTAGCTTTTTCAGATACTTCTTACCAAAGACAGTCCGTTGATCTCGGAGTCGGAGCAGGGATGTGCTGGTTTGAAGCTCACCGTAATAACCACCTTCGTCGTAGGATTCCCAAGGTTTCGGAGGGATGATAGTAGGGCAAAGGCGGTAGGCACTGCTTACTGCGTTATCCTCGTTGTTCATCCACGCATCCAAAAGGGCTTGGGTCGGCTGCAAATTCAAGGTCGCACCTTGTTGGCAGTATTCAAAGTAAGGTGTATTCTCAATGATTATATTGACTAAACAAGCGGAGAGCTGCATCAGGTCTTGAGTGTTCCATTTAGGAGCTTGGTAGCCGTCACGCTTCATCCATGCAATCGCATAAGCACGGCGGTAGAAGCTCTGAACACGTTGGTTAATTCCATTATTGACGACAACATTTCGACTCGGATTAAGACTGAGGTAGTGGGTGAGGTTGTATTCGTCTTGAATTTCCTTGCCGATGAGTTGGCTTACGTTAGACAAAAAGAGGTCTTTACGTTTCATAAGGTTGTTCATAAGGATTGAGAAAGGCGAGAAGGTCAACAAGCTATAAAGCTGGTCTTTCTCCTCCTTGTAAAGCTCTACCATTTCAAACAAGATGCTTACATAGGCAGGTTTTACGCCTCTTTTCGGAGCCAGTGCGTTTTCGACAAACAGCTTGACGGCTTCAAAAACATTGCTGTATTGATGGGCTATAAACTTCTGTCCAAGGGTAGTTGTTCCGACTTGACCCTCTGCCTTGGCTTTGTCGTAGGCTTGGCGTAATTTCTGTTCACCAAAAGTCTTGTAACGTGCCTCCAGCTCTAGTTCTTCAAAGTACAGTGGGTGTTTTTCCATGATGTTTGTCTCCTTCTTTTCTTCAAATTTTGTTCGCTTTTAATACGAACATAAGGCTATTATAACGAACGTACGTTTTGACACAAGGCCAATAAAAAGCCACCCTCAACTAATCGCGAGAATTAACACGAACTTATGTTTAGTTAAAGGTGGCTATTCGTTAGGTTTCAAACCATAAAACTTCCTGCTAGCTTGAGAAAAGTTTTTTCCAAGGGGCTAAAATAATAGCGAGTATTATTAAAATTATTAGGTTTTCTTTAAGTCTCCTTGTCATAATGCTGTCTCTATCAGGTTGGAGATTGCATTAAAGCCTGTTGCTGTGACTCGAATTTGTGTTTTGCGTGAACATCCTCCGTAGTAACATTTGATTACCTTAAAGTATTCCTTGGGAGCTTCTTTTGTTAACTCATAGGCACACTGGGCTTGCTTGGTTAACCAGTTGATACGCTTTAGGAAGCTAAATAGGTCTGTTGGTCTAACTCCATTCATTACAGCGACATCCGTTATGGTGTAGCTGTCCTCAGCGTTCATATATTTGTCGTAAATTTTAGCTTTTGGTTTCAGTTGGTTGATTTGATGGGCTTGGGCTTCTAGCTTTGCTTTTTGTTGGTCTATGACGTTATTTGCGACTAACATAGCTTTAGCTAGGAATACACTTGGTTCTTCTAGGGCTTCCTGTGCGGTTTCAGGTGTGAGATACATTTTGTGCTTGCGGATCGCCGGAAGGACTTCCGAGGTTACCCAACGTTTGAATTGTTTTGCGGCAGGGAGTTTTGAACGTAATATTAAGGAATACACTCCACTCTCATTGATAAAAGTTAAGCCTCTGTTTGGTATTTCTGCGGGAACGAAGTTAAAAGGAAATACTTCTTTTGGTAGATGATTTTCTAAGGTAACGATTTGTGACCTTTGAATTAGTTGTTTGTCATCTTCGTCTATATGGTCAATTAATGCCTTTTTCGTGTTGTTATAGCCGAGTGCCTCCGCTACATCTTTACCAGCGAACCATGGCTCACCATCTTTCACTATTACCCGCATTTGTCCAAAGGCTTCATTTTGGAATACTTGTAAATTGTTCATATTGTTTATTCCTCCTTAGTGATATTGTCGAACAAACGAATAATTTTCACTTGTCAACGTGTTTAGTATTTGGGGATTAGCTGTCCTCCATGGTGCCCACGAGGAGTCCTCATAGGCACTAGCAAGACAACTATTAATAATTACCTAAGTTACTTTCTATTTGGTCTAATCTTTCTACTATTTCATTAACATCACACTCTGTAAGTGTTCCAATGTTATACATTAATTTAATTAAAGCTTCATAACTTCCGACTTGTTTTTTCAAAGTCTCTAAGTCTTTCATTTGTATATCCTCCTCATTCTTCTTATAACCCGAAGTTCTTTAAGGTCGTGTCCCAGTCGATAGCTAAGGCAGCTAAGACAAGGAACATCATAATTCTGTCAAGAAGTCTCATTGATCGTCAGACCTCCTCCTCAACAATATCTATAATGCTTGTACAGGTTTCTTTTAGGTTCTCACGGTTTAACCTAGGAGCTGCAAGTTGGCTTTGGAGCTTCCTTGCTTCCTCTAAGACATCCCGAAGGGCAGCCGAATAGGAGTCAACCATGCCCTCATGCTCTCTTAAACACGCTTCATAGCCTTGTATTTCCGAAGCGTGCGCTCGGTCTGTGCCTGTCATTTCCTGCGCTACTAGGTCGGCGAATTCATCGCCTAGGGTGTTTCTCATGGTTTCCACTAGGTCAGCATGGCTCATAACCAGTATTGTCTGACCGTCTTTGAGTGTGATTTGTTCAATACTGCTAATCATGTAAACTCCTCCTTATACGCCCCATACTGTCAAATGTAAGATAGCTAGGGTCAAAAGTTCTCCTAAGGTTGTTCCTAAAATTATTTGAACGATCAATTTCATGTCTTGCCCTCCTTATGTTCCTTATGATATAATCTAGGTAAATCAGGGTAGCAGGGTGTGAGCCTGCCCCCTGTCTCTACCTACTTAATGAGCGGTTCGAGACAACAAACTAAGGGTAAGGGCTAACAGGATAACTGCTAGTCCTTTCTGTTTTGTTGTCAAGGTTCTTACGCTCCTTCCTAGAGGCTTACTATCGTTAGCTCTGCTAACTGTTTGTATCCTCTTGGCTAACCTCTAGGAGTTCCTAAAGGTCAGCAACAAGACACAAAAGGCTTTATCTTTCTTCTATTAAGGCTTCCCAATCGCTATAACCCAGCAAGTCTGCGATGGTATCCGTCTCAAACCAGAAGAAATCATTTATATCTGTTTCTGTCGGGGTGTTCATATTAAAACCGCAATCTTCCTCTAAAAATCTCCAAACGGTGCTAAGTTCCTGTTCTGTCAGCATTGCTACTGTATCCCTTGCACCTGCCCAAAATTCAAAGTCTGTGCTGTCTACTTCCTTGTAAATTTTCATGCTTCTGCCTCCTTTAAGGTCTCAAAATGTGCTTTTATACTGCCGTTTATCATTAGAAAACATTTTCTTTCCTTGCAGTTTATTAGGTTAAAAGCCGCCTTTATCATGTTCTGTAATTTAGATGTTGTTCTGCTGTAATAGCAGTTATTAAAAGCATTTCGCCTGTTTTGGTGTTTAAATCTAATATTACTGTTTCGTAGCTTTTTATTATGTAGCGTGTACCTGTAAAGACTGCCGTTGCGGAGCTACCTCGAAAGTCTCGGAGTTGCTCCAGTTTTGACTGCATGGCTCTGTAAGGTGTGTAAGTGTTGTTAGTTGTCATTTTTTGTTCCTCCTTTTGATTTTGTTTCAATAAGATTTTTCTTGTTGGTTATAAGATAACACTTATTTTTCTGTTTGTCAACAAGTTTTTTCTTATTTTCAAAAAAGATTTTATTGTTGACAACATTGTTTTAAGACTATATAATGAAGAAAAGAAAGAAAAAAGAAAGGAGATACATATAATGGAAAAAGAAGAATTTATTAAAGATTGGAAAAAGTTCCTTATTGAAATAGGAAAAAGTGAAACAATCCTTGCAAAAGAATTAGGAACAACACAGTCCAACCTAAACCAAAAAACAAGTAAAGGTACAATCCGGTACCTAGAGCTTTCTAATATTGTAGAAAAATATGGTTACTCCATAAAAATTCATAAAGGGGATACAGAAAAATGACTACAAAGAAAACGACCACAGCACGAAACGCAAAGCCTGCTTTTGTATGGGATGAAGAAACTTTAATAGGTTCTTTAATGAGTTCAGAAAAACAAAAAGTTTCTGTTTATCTATGCAAGAAAGATACAAAAGGGTACATTTCAGTCGTAAAGGCTGTAAAACTTAAAACAGGCTTTAAACCTACGAAAGGGTTTGCAATTCCCTACCACTCAGCACAACAAATTTCTGCTTTAATAAATAGAGCATTTAATGAAGGACAGAAAATGAATTATAGTTCTGAATGGGAATCAGAAAGTAAAGCAGTAGAAGATGAAGAAGCAAAACTAAGTTCTGATGTGATTATTTATTTGTAATAGAAAGAAAACAGACAACAAATAAAATCAAAAGACACCTTGAAGGTATCCAAAAGGACGCTTTCAAGGTGTCTTTATTTATGCTATAATGATTTTGTGAGGTGTTTAATGATGAATAGTAACCGACTAAAATTATACTTTTATTTAATATTTGTTATATTTGTATTCTTTTCATTTATTATTGTTCCAAAAGAACAGAGCAGGGTGAATTCAAAGAAGCCTATTATTGTGGATTATGTATTGTTTTCAGATGATAAAACTAAAGAAGTTAAAACAATACCATACTATGAAAACGAAAATATTTCGTTTGATGAGTGGTTAGCAAAACATAAAATTTCTGCTAAATTAGTCCCAGAAAGTTTTACTTTTGATAAATACTTAGAAAGCCGAAACGAGATAAAATATAAACAGAAAATAATTTATAAGCCTTATTACAAGACAAGATATGATTTAATAGCACGTAATATAATATTGTTTGGTTCTTTATTAGCTGGTATTTTTATAAGTATACGACTACGGCAGACAAGACAATAAAACCAGTAGTAACCTTTAGGAATTCCTAGAGGTTATTTTTTTTTATCCTCTAAAATACTGTTCCTCACTTATGTGGAACAATTAAGAATATCTTTGTGACAATTAAAAAAAATCAATCGTTCCATATTAGTGAGAGAAGGTTATTATTTGTTGACCATTGGAAGCTAGAGGATATCACAAGGATACCTAAAGGATTGCCGACAAAACAGATAAAATTGGAGAAAGAAACACAAGAGGGACAAAAACGTTCCCACTACTATGAAATCTTTGTGAACAATTTTAGTACCAGCTACTAATTTTTGAAAAAATAAACAGAGGTTCTCTGGTTGTAGTGTCGCAGATAGTGACTTATAATGTAGGAAACCCTTGGTATCCCTTGGTTCTCCTGTGGTATCCTCTATAATCCATAGTTATGTACTAGGTTGCTAGGGTGTGCCTGTGTAATCCTGTGTAATCCTGTGGTGTTCCTGTGATGGAGGCGGCAGGAGCTAAATGTTTGTCTATGGTTACCCGCTTGGTCGCTAGGTCGTGCCTGCTTGCACGCACGCACACGCCCGCACGCATGTTTTATATATAATGGAAGGGAAGCGGCCACCGGGGGGGAGCAGCGGAGCACCACCAACACATAATACCCTCTCACATTTTTTTGGTAATTTTTACCTTTAAAGGAGGCATTGGTTATGACAAGACGACCAAAAGGTGATGGGAGTATCACTGAGTTACCCAATGGTAAGTTCAGAGTAAGAATAGAAATTCGCCCGGATGGAGGCGACAAAAGGAAATGGGTATCAAAGACGGTAGGTAGTATATCGGAAGCCCGTAGTGTCCTTAAGGAACTCGAACGACAAAAGGCTGACAACAAGCTAATAGCGGCTAAGAAGGAAAACTTCAAGGACATTGTTGAGATGTACCTTAAGGAACTGGAGGAAAGCGGAGAAGTCAAAGAGACGACCCAATGGGGCTACAAGATGTTTCTGTCTAAGTGGCTGCCTTATTTAGAGGCTATGCCTGTTCAGAAGATAACTTCAAGAACCCTTGATAAGATAATGCAGGACTGGAAGACACAATATGGTGTCAATTCTATCTTATCGTATCGTAGGGCGTTGAGCTGCCTGTTTACTTTCGCTATTAAGAAGAAGCTGATAAGCAGAAGCCCTCTAAAGGACATCAAGAGGATTAAGAATGTGTCAACAAAGAAGTATCTGGAGATTATTAGTCCAGAGGAACATGAGCAGATCAAAAGGATTACCTATGGTGACTTTAAGAGTTTCTTAGAGACCGGAAAGGCAACGTCAAAGACCATGATGTTTCCTATTTATATGCTTGCTTATGAGACCGGAATGAGGCGAGGAGAAATAGCTGCCTTGAAGTGGAGTAGTGTCGATTTCAAGCAGAACACTATCTTCGTGGAATCCAATATGGTTCATGTGGCAGGTAAAGGAACCTTCGAGACGACACCAAAGACTGAATCATCTGTGAGACCTATTCTTGTCTCTGAGTCACTATTGGAGCTGCTAAGGACTATTAAGGATACCTACGAGAAGTTCAACATAAAGGCGACTTACCTTTTTGTCGGACAGAAGCATACCTGTATAATACCTTCGCAGATTGGAGATAACTTTAAGGAGATAAAAGAGAAAGCAGGTATAACAAGACCTCTGACTTTCCACGACATTCGGCACACAAATGCCACTATCCTTTTGACAAAGGGCTTTAACACCAAGGTCATATCCACACGATTAGGACACTCAAATATAGCCATAACCCTAGATACTTACAGCCATGTGCTTAATGCTACCATGCAGTCGGCAGTAGGTTTTCTGGAGGAACAATCGGGTCACTATTCGGTCACTATGGGTAGTTAAAATAGGCTAAATTTGGTAAAAACGGCTAATGTGGAATCAGAATGAAAATACCAATACAACCAGTAAACAAGCGGGTTGACACAAAAGTAGAGACAAACTAAAATATCATGTGGTATAATATAGTGATAATAAGGAAGGTGGGTAAACGAGTGAAGAGCAAAAAGCTTGGCATTATGGGCGGCACTTTTGATCCTGTTCATTTGGGGCATCTGCAGACGGCCAAGTTTATTTACGAGCATTTGGGCTTGGAAAAAATAATTTTTGTTCCTGCGTTTATTGCGCCTCATAAGGTTGGTCTGGAGTTTGCACCTGCTGCGGACCGTTATCGGATGACGGAGCTGGCAACAGAGCCTTATCCTTATTTTGAAGTTACTGATATTGAATTGCAGCGCAGCGGAGTTTCCTATACTTATGATACGGTTATGGAGCTAAAGGCCCGCTATCCAGAATATGAGCTGTATTTTATTATTGGTGCCGACGCTGTGCCGATGCTGAACACCTGGCACCGCATCAGGGAATTGCTGGCAGAAGTGACTTTTATAGCTGCTGACAGGCCCGGTTATGGGCAGACTATTGACAAGGTTTGCGAATTTTTTGGCGAGCCTGCTAAGAATAAAATTATACTTTTGGATACTCCTGAAGTAGATATTTCTTCGACTGGCATTCGTGAACGTGTCAGACGAGGACTTTCTATTAAGGGTCTGGTGCCGGAAAGTGTAGAAAAGTATATTTTAGAGGAGCATCTCTACCAGTCTTAATGGTAGTGAGAGGAGTTGTTATCATGCTGGATATCACAGAAATGAAAAAACTTCTTAAAGCATCTTTGCCTCATAAGCGTTTTAAACATTCTTTGGCTGTATACGATACTGCTCTTGAACTGGCAGCTGTTTACGGACTGGATAAGGAAAAGGTTGGCGTGGGGGCATTACTGCACGATTGCGGGCGTGAGATACCTACGCGTGATCTTTTGATGCATACAATTGCTTTGGGTTTACCAATGGATGATGTCGAAAGGAATCAGCCTATTTTACTGCATGCCAAACTGGGCGTATATTACGCCCGGGAAAAATACGGCGTTACCGATCAGGAAATTTTGGATGCTATCCGTTTTCATACTACTGGTGCGGCAGGCATGAGCAAGATGGCGATGGTTGTCTATCTGGCTGATCTGCTGGAGCCGACCCGTGATTTTGCAGGTATCGAGGAAATGCGCCGGCTGGCTAAGGTTGACCTGGAACAGGCCATGATAAAGGCTTATGCGCAGACGATACGTTATTTGCTGGAATACGACCTTTTGGTACACCCTCATTGCATAGAGGGGTATAACGAATTGGCGGCTAAGTTTAAAAGGCTTAAATTGAATTTGTAGGAGATGCCAATGTCTGTGGAAGAAAATAGAGAGAGCAGGCCTGTCCGCAAGAAACGTAAATTACGTTGGGGCAGGCTGGTATTTGTACTGTTGGTTTTGGCGGTACTGCTGACGGGAGCTTTTTGGGGAACAGTCTGGATCTATGACAATTTTATCAATCCGCCGAAGGTTGATGTTGTTGGTGCCAGCGACAAGATAACCCAAAATGAAAAATTAAACAAGCGCATCAATATTTTGCTTTTGGGTATAGATGACGGTGACAGTGATGCTGCTCCGGATGAACCAAAGCGAACTGACGCGATGATGCTGGCCAGCTTTGACCCCGGCGATAATAAGGTTGCGCTGCTTTCGCTGCCGCGTGACACCAAGGTGCAGATCCCGGGCCGGGCTGGTTGGGATAAGCTGAATGCAGCCTATGCTTACGGCGGTGTGATGATGGCCAAGCAAACGGTAGCCAATCTGCTGCAGGTACCGATCCATTATTATGTTTTAGTGGACTGGCGTGCGTTTATTGATGTTATCGATCTGATCGGCGGCGTTGATTTATATGTGGAAAAGGATATGTATTATGAAGATCCTTATGCCGATCTTGTTATTGATATTAAACATGGCTATCAGCATCTGGACGGTAAGCGGGCAGGCGAATATGTGCGTTTCCGCAAAGATGAGCTGGGTGATATTGGCCGCGTGCAAAGGCAGCAGAAGTTTATGAAAGCGGCGGCAGCACAGATTTTCAATATCGATACGGTGACTAAGATCCCGGCGCTGTTTTCGACTGTTGACAGACATGTGGAGACCGATATGAACACTTTGACGATGATCAAGGCTGCAAACAGCTTTAAGCTGTTTGGTGACGAAAAGGTCAAGTCGGGTATGCTGTATGGTAATTTTGACGATACAGAAGGTATCAGCTATTGGGCTACATCACGCGAGGAAGTTCAAAAATCTTTGGACGAAATCGGCATTCCCTATATGAAAGATGATGAAGATGAACAAGAATAAAGGAGGCGAAAAGATGGATTTTACTACTAAAGAAATTGCACACAAGATCGCGGCGGCAGCCTGCGATAAAAAAGCAAAGGATATTTTGCTGCTGAATATGGAGAACATTTCTCCTGTAACTGATTATTTTATTATTGCCAGCGCTGGAAATAATATTCTAGTTAAAGCTATTGCTGACAATATCGAAGATAAATTGGCGGAGGCAGGCATTTTTGTTACTCACAAAGAAGGCTATGCTGAAGGTCGTTGGATTTTGATGGATTATGGTAATTGTGTTGCGCATATCTTTATTGAAGAAGAACGCGAGTTCTATAATCTGGAGCAACTGTGGGCTGATGCTCCGTCGGAAGAATTTGTGGAGAGCAAAAATGACTGATGAAAAAGACATGGCAAAGCAGCTTAAATATCGTGCGGGTGACGTTGTTACTTTAAAAGTGGCACGTCTGGGCGAAATGGGCGCTTTCCTTGACGCTGGTACGGGCGATACTTCTGATGATATCCTGCTGCATAAGCTGCAGCAGACGGAAGCGGTCAATGTTGGCGATGAAGTTAAAGTCTATTTGTATAAAGATCCGCATGGCCGTTTGACGGCGAGCCAGAAATTACCGAAAATGCGCGAAGGGCAGATCGGTTACGTTAAGGTTTTAAGTGTGACCAAGGACGGCGGGTTTGTGGATATTGGCGCTGAACGCGGTGTATTTTTGCCGTACAGCGAAATGCGAGGGCATGTGTCGCCGGGTCAGCTGGTCTGGATAAAGCTGTATCGCGATAAAACAGGACGTCCTGCTGTCAGTATGCGGGTGGAAGAAGAAATGCTGAAGGCTTCCAAACCTGCTGTTGGTGTCAAGGTCGGCGACAGCGTGACAGGTACTATCTATAATATCCTGCCGGAAGGCTTCTTCATTTTTACTAATCAGCGCTTTTTGGCGTTTCTGCATCGCAGTGAAGTTCCCGGCGGGCGTTTGGATTTTGGTCAGGAGATCACGGCTCGCATTACTTATATTCGTGAGGATGGCAGGGTAAATCTGTCCTTACGCCAGCAAAAAGAAAATGCTATGATCGCCGATGCGGAAGATATTTTAAATTTTTTACATAAACGGAATGGTAAAATGCCTTACTGTGATACTACACCGATGGAAATCATTAAGGAAAAATTTGGTATCAGTAAAGCAGCTTTCAAACGTGCTTTGGGGCATTTAATGAAGGAAGGCCTGATCGTGCAGGAAGAAGGCTGGACTATGCTGACTGAAAAAGGACTGCAAAGCGAAAAATAAGTAAAGACTCTCGTTTGGGCGAGAGTCTTTTTTTATGCGCGTTATTTGTGGATGCTAAAAAACATTTCTTAAAGAACAAATATTGGAAATTGTTTAAGAGTAAGGTATAATGTAGACAATAAGAAGTTTGAAATAGAAAGAGGAACTATTATGGACTCTAGCGGCTTAAAAGAAGATATTTTTTACAGTTCCAGCTGGATGCAGGAAATATTGGAAATCAGTAATATTGGTTTATGGCTTTTGGAAATAAACAAAAATAATACTGACGTGCGTCTGTATGCCGATGATAAAATGTTAGAACTTTTAGGGCTGCAGAAGAGTTTATCGCTGGAAGATAATTATAAACATTTTGCGCAAGGCGTGCTTGCAGAAGATCTGGAAATAGTGCAGAAATATATTGAACAGATGCTGACGACCAAAAGGCTGGTAGAGGTTCAGTATCGCTGGAAGCATCCATGGTGGGGCACAATTTTTATTCGCTGCAGCGGCAAGTTATATAAAGAAGACGATAATGCTTATTATATTCGCGGTTATCATCAGAATGCCAGCGATGTTGAGGTCTTAAGACAGGCCAATATCGAAAAGAGCAGGCAGCTGATAGAAGTTGTACGTAAACGTGATTATTATGACGAGCTGTTTCAGTCCGTATTGTGCGGTATCGTTCAATACAGGCCACAGGCTGACGGAAGTATTGTTTTTCAAAATGCCAATATGGAAGCTATCAGGATTTTTGGTTATGAAAAAGAAGAATTCTGGAAGCGTAAATCCTGGCGGATAGAAGATCTGGCTGCGCCGGAAGACTGTGATAGAGTATATCAGAGCATGAACGCGATACTGCTGGGCAAGGGGAAACAGTCTTTTGAATATCGGGCGCTGAGGGCCGATGGTACTTATTGCTGGATCATTGGCAGCGGTGAATATATCAAAAATATTGACGGAGAACGTGTTATTCAAAGTGTTTTTCTGGATATTGACAACAGAAAGCAGATGGAGCTGCTTAATCAGGAATTGCTGGAGCAGGATAAGGGTACTCAGGAACTGCTGCGCCAGGTTCTGGAAGGAACAAAAATTTTCCATTTTTATTATTATCCGCAAAAACGTCTGGAAGTTATGCCGGTAAGAACCAGTAAATATTTTAACTGTAGTATGGAATACAGGAATATTCCGGAAAGCTTTGTGGAAGATTTTGTAAGCGGTGAAAGTAAGGCAGATTGCTATGCGATGTACGAAGCTATTCATAATGGGGCTAAAACTGCATCTTCCACATTCTGTGACAAGAACAAGCAGTGCTGGGTGCGGGTAACAATGACTGTTATGTCATGGGATGATCAGCAGCAGCCGACTTTTGTCATTGGTATCATTGAGGATATCAGCGAGCAAAAAGGAATGGAGCTTGAAAAAATCGAGTTGCAGTCTATTTATAATTTTACGATAGAACATGACTATGATGCTGTTTGCATCTGTGATTTAAACAGTGGTGATTATGTGATGCGTTTTGCCGGTTATTGCGCTCATTACGGTTTGCCGCTGCGTGGCAGCATTAATGAACAGCTGCCGGTATTTATAAAAGAGTTTGTTTGTGAAGAAGATTGTGAGCATTTAAAAAGCTGGAGTATTGATAGTTTGCTGAAGTGCCTGGAGCAGGAAGATGCTGTTATGCTGTATTTCCGTTCATCCGCTAAAGACGGGTACAGATATAAAGAAGTTAAGCTTTCATATTTTGGTAAATTAAAAGAACGGCTGCTTTTGACGATGCGCGATATCCATGAACGCACGATGCAGGAGGAAGCAAATAAACAAATCATCAGTGACGCATATCAGCTGGCTTTACAGGCCAATCAGGCCAAAAGTGAATTCTTTTCAAAAATGTCGCATGATATCAGAACGCCGATGAATGCTATTATGGGGCTGGCGGCTTTAGCGGCACATTGCGACGACAAAGATCATGTAGATGATTATTTGAAAAAAATTGTCACTTCTGGCAAACATATGCTGGAGCTGTTGAATGAGGTTCTGGATATGTCGAAGATCGAAAGCGGCAAAACAGAATTGAACTCGGAAGCATTTTTATTAAAAGAAAAAGTTGAGGAAGCATTAGATATCATTAAACCTGCTGTTGAGGAGAAACGGCATCAGCTGATTGTGGAAACAGAGGCACTGAAAAATATAACTGTGCTGGGTGATGCGCTGAGACTGCAGCAGATATTACTTAATCTGTTGTCCAATGCCGTTAAATATACGCCTGATGAAGGTGTGGTAAAGCTGACGGTTACTGTTAAGCCGTTACCACATGATCTGGCTGTTTTTGATTTTATTGTAGAAGATAACGGCATTGGGATGGAACAAAGTTTTATCGAGCGTATTTTTGAGCCGTTTATAAGAGCAGAAGATTCTCGGGTCAGTAAAATACAGGGAACTGGTCTGGGCATGACGATCAGTTTGAACCTGGCAAAACTGATGAACGGGTCGATCGATGTTGAGAGCTGTGTTGGTAAGGGCAGTAAGATCACTGCTTCTGTTTGTCTGAAGGTGCAGCGTCAGAACGGAGTTGCGGTCGAGTATGAACAACCTGCCGGTGATAACGAAAATGCTGCTGATATTGATTATAGCGGTAAACGGGTACTGGTAGTTGAGGATAATGCAATCAATCTGGAAATTGCTTTAGAGTTTTTGAAGCTGTTGGGCTTGACTTGTGAATCCGCTGGTGATGGTGCAGAAGCATTGGAAAAATTCCTGGCGGCGCCTGAAGGATATTATGATTTGATTTTTATGGATATCCAGATGCCAACTATGAATGGCTATGAAGCGGCAAGAGCAATCAGAGCTGCTTCTCGCAGTGATGCGGTCCGGATTCCGATTATTGCCATTACTGCGAATGCTTTTTCGGAAGACGTGAAAATGGCGCTGGCCGCGGGGATGAATGCACACATAGCCAAGCCGTTTGAACTAAAGCTTTTGAAAAAAATAATACGTCAATGGCTGAAATAAGACGACTGGAAGAAGCTCCGTTTTGTAGGGGCTTCTTTTTTGTGTTATAATGCAGATATCTATTTCAGAAAAGAGCGGAGAGAAACCATGGATTATTTTGTCTTGACAGTTGCTTCGTTGATATTATTTGCTGCTACTTTTTTCAGTACTGTAACTGGTTTTGGCTTTGCGCTGATCGCAGCTCCTGTATTAACGATGGTCATGGGGCCGAAAGAGACAGTTGTATTTGTTATTATCGCCGGTGTTATTGTGCGGGTGATCATGATGTGGCGTACCTGGGGAGAATTTGAGTGGCCGACAGTTTTGATAACAGCTGCCGGCAGTCTGTTGGGGATTATTCCCGGAGCGTATCTGCTGAAAGTGGCTGATGCTAATCATTTAAAGATTTTATTAGGGATAGCGCTTTTGCTTGTAACGCTTTTAATGGAATTAAATTTTGTGCCTGAGGTCAAAAATAAAAAGCTGGGACGTGTTTCTGCTGGTTTTTTAAGCGGTTTTTTCAGTGCGACTACCAGTATCAGCGGGCCGCCGATCGCTTTATATTTTTTGAGTGAGAATATGGAGAAAAATTTGCTGCGCGCCAATATGATCTGGATCTTTGCTATCGGCAGTTTTTGTACTTTAGGCAGTTTTTTTGTTGCGGGTACATTTCAGGGTGGAAATTTGATTGCTTTGTCGCTGTATGTGTTGCCGGCAGTACTTTTAGGCTGGTGGCTGGGAGAAAAAATGTTTTTCCGTATCAATCAGCATTTATTTAAGCGCATTGCGCTGCTTGTAGTATTGATAGGCGGGGTAATGACTTTGGGAAGTGGCATCAACGGTGTGCTCCATTGATTTTGTTGTAACATTGTTTACAATAGACGGTGCATAAAAATTAATTTTTTTGAATTTTATGCTTTTGCTTGACACCTTTTTGATACGGGTCTAAAATAACAACAATTAAGTTTTACACAAGAAATTTAAATTAGGTGGGTTGATCGTGGAATCTGTTTTGAGAACTAATTGGGTAAATGAATATGCTTTTGACTTTAGCCGGGGCTATTTTTATTTTAGCGCTGGTTATTTTACTTGCTCAAAACTGCATAATTCTATTACCGTAAACAGATGCCGATACCGTAGCTGAGATATGCTGCTGTAAATAAGAAGATGAATTTTTAATCAGGCTCTCTTACGAGGCCTGATTTTTTTTATTATCTTGTGTAAATAAAAATGAAATTAAGGAGTGGAGATAAATGATTATAGTAATGAAACCGGGGATTCCCGCAGAAGAGGAATTGAGAGTAAAAAGCTTGATGGAAGGTAAGGGTTTTCAGATCCATGAAAGCCGCGGTGCTAATTTTACCCTGTTCGGTGTAGTAGGCGATACGGCTGCCTTCGATATGAATCAGCTGAGAGTATATGACTGCATTGACAAGGTTATGCGTGTGCAGGAGCCTTATAAACGTGCTAACAGGATGTTTCACCCGGAAGACAGTATCGTAGATGTATGCGGGGTGAAGGTGGGAGGCAAACAGATCACGGTAATGGCAGGCCCTTGTTCAGTAGAGACGCGGGAACAGATTATCGGCGTGGCGGAGGATGTGAAGCAAATGGGCGCTGCGATCCTGCGTGGCGGTGCTTTTAAGCCGCGTACTTCTCCATACTCTTTCCAGGGACTGCAGGAAATCGGACTGGATTTATTAAAGGAGGCTAAAGCTGTTACCGGGCTGCCGATCATTACAGAAATTATGTCAGCAGATAAGATCGAACGTTTTGTAGAAGATGTGGATGTGATTCAGGTAGGCGCCCGCAATATGCAGAATTTCGAGCTTTTGAAGGAGCTGGGCAAGACAGATAAACCGATTTTGCTGAAACGCGGTTTGTCTGCGACGATAGAGGAGTGGCTGATGTCGGCTGAATACATTATGGCCGGCGGTAATGATAGTGTTATTTTATGCGAGCGTGGTATCCGAACCTTTGAAAATTATACTCGCAACACTTTGGATCTGAGCGCGATCCCGGCAGTAAAAAAACTCAGTCATTTGCCGGTGGTGGTTGACCCCAGCCACGCGGCTGGTATGTGGTGGATGGTAGAGCCGCTGGCTAAGGCAGCAGTAGCCGTAGGTGCTGACGGACTGATCATTGAAGTGCATAATGATCCTGAGCATGCGTTATGTGACGGAGCTCAATCCCTGAAACCTGAACGCTTCGGCAGGTTGATGCAGGATCTGAAGATCATAGCAGGAGCCGTTGGACGTGAGCTATAACAGGTTATAATTAAATTTAACCATATAAATTAAAAGGAGAGAACAAAAATGATTATTGTAATGAAACCAGGCGCACCGATGCAGGAATGTGAGAAGATTAAAAACGGACTGATCAATAACGGCTTCCAGATCAATGAGATCGTCGGCGTGAATATGACGATCCTGGGCGTTATCGGAGATACCAGTACTTTAGATATCAATCTGCTGCGTGTTAACGATTGGGTAGAAAAGGTCATGCGTGTGCAGGAGCCGTTCAAACGCGCAAACAGGATGTTCCATCCGGAAGACAGCGTAGTGGATGTCAATGGGATCAAGATCGGCGGCAAAAAAATCGTTGTTATGGCCGGTCCATGCTCGGTAGAGACCGAAGAGCAGATCATTTCCGTTGCTAAATCAGTAAAGCTCGGCGGAGCCGCTATGCTGAGGGGCGGAGCTTTCAAGCCGCGTACTTCACCGTATTCTTTCCAGGGATTGAAAGAAAAGGGATTGGAGCTCTTAAAAATCGCTAAACAGGAAACTGGCCTGCCGATCGTTACCGAAATCATGTCAGCTGATAAAATCGAACGTTTCGTGGAAGATGTGGATGTGATTCAGGTAGGGGCCCGGAATATGCAGAATTTCGAGCTTTTGAAGGAGCTTGGCAAGACAAATAAACCAATTTTGCTGAAACGTGGTTTATCAGCGACGATAGAAGAATGGATCATGTCGGCTGAGTATATTATGGCCGGCGGTAATGATAATGTTATTTTGTGTGAACGCGGTATCCGTACCTTTGAAACTTATACCCGCAATACTTTGGATCTGAGCGCGATCCCGGCAGTAAAAAAACTAAGCCATTTACCGATCGTCATTGATCCGAGCCATGCTTCCGGCATGTGGTGGATGGTTGAACCGATGGCCAAAGCTGCTATCGCAGCCGGTGCAGACGGATTGATCATTGAGGTACATAACGATCCCGAGCATGCACTGTGTGACGGGGCACAATCACTGAAGCCGGAACGCTTTGCACACCTGATGGGTGAATTGAAGGGCATTGCGCAAATAATCGGCAGAGAGATGTAGGATATAGTATAATAATGTTAAAAACGGCTGTTTGCTTGATAAAAAACAAGAAGCCGTTCAAATTATCGTAGGATTGTAGAATGGAGAAAGTTTAACGAGGTGAACGTAGTGGAAAGTGGTTTTAGAAGCACGGATTGGCAGCAGCTTACTTTTGCTGTGGTAGGTATGGGACTTATCGGCGGTTCTTATGCCAAAGCGCTGAGGCGCCTGGGCGTAAAGAAGATCATCGGTGTCGATACTGACGGCAAGGTGCTGCGGCAGGCTCAGGAACAGGCTGTTATCGACGAAGCTCTTTGCGGGGCAGGTCCAGGACTGCAGGCGGCAGATGTAGTGATCTGTTCGGTTTATCCGGCAGCTACGCTGGATTTTGTAAAAAGTGCGGTGCCTTTTTTGAAGAGTGATGTTTTGATAACCGATGCTACAGGCATTAAAGGCAGCTTGCCTGAGGACGTGCAGCGACTGCTTACCGGAAGGATGGAATTTATTTCGGGGCATCCGATGGCCGGCCGTCAAGGCAGCGGTTTTGGTATGTCCCAGGCCGAGATTTTTGACGGTGCCAATTATATCGTGGTGCCGGCAGCTTTTAACAGCAGTGGGGCGATCGAATGGGTGAGCAGCTTTGCAGGCGCGATTGGCTGCGGGCAGGTAGTGCAGGTTGATGCCGTTGAGCATGACCGCATTATCGCCTATACCAGTAATTTGCCTCATGCTTTAGCGGTAGCGCTGATCAACAGTGCTTCTTATAATGAAAATACGAAATATTTTATTGCCGGCAGTTTTCGCGATGGAACAAGGGTCGCAGATATCAATCCGTATTTATGGAGCGATTTGTTTTTGGCGAACAGGGAAAACGTTCTGCAGGAATTAGCTGCATTCAGCCAGCAGTTGGAACGCTGGCGCGAAGCTCTGACAGCTGCCGACGCGCAGCTCCTGCAGGAAATGATGCGGGAAGCTGCGATTAAAAGAAAGGATTTGTACTGATGCGTACGATTACAGTAGCGTTAGGTGAGAAAACATATAATATTGAAATCGCAGCCGGGCTGCTGGATCAGATCGGGGCAAAGGCCAGAGTGCTTTCTCAGGCGGTAAAAGCGGCAATCATCAGCGACAGCAACGTAGATCCCTTATATGGCGAGAGGCTGGAACGCAGCCTGGCTGCCAGCGGGTTTGAGGTTACGAGGATAGTTTTTGCCGCCGGTGAGCAAAGTAAAAATTTAACTGTGCTGGGTCAGGTTTATGACGAACTGGCACGGGCAGGCTTGACGCGCAGTGATTTGATCCTGACTTTGGGCGGTGGTGTGCCGGGCGATTTAGGCGGATTTGCGGCAGCTACCTTTTTGCGCGGCATTGATTTTATTCAGGTACCGACCTCGCTTTTAGCGCAGATCGACAGCAGCGTAGGAGGCAAGGTGGCTATTGACCTGCCGTCAGGCAAAAATCTGGCAGGCAGCTTTTATCAGCCAAAAGCAGTATTTATAGATCCGGATTTATTGAAAACTTTACCGCTGCGGTTTTTGCATGATGGTTTGGCTGAAGCGATCAAATACGGCTGTATTCGCGATGCCGGCCTGTTTGCTCAGATCGCTGCTGTTAAAAGTGATCAGGAGCTGCTGGAGCAGGCGGACATTATTATTGAGACCTGCTGTAATATCAAGGCGCGGATCGTTGAAAAAGACGAATTTGACACAGGAGAACGTATGCTGTTGAATTTTGGGCATACTATCGGACATGCTATTGAAAAATGCTGCGGTTTTACTACTTATACTCACGGTGAAGGCGTTGGCATCGGTATGGTACAAATGACGCGTCAAACGGAGAAGCTGGGACTTACGGCAGCAGGTACTGCAGAGGAGTTGAGCCGCGTACTGAAAAAGTTTGCTTTGCCGGTAACTGCAGTATTTGATGCTCAGGAAATTTTACAGGCAATGGCTTTGGATAAAAAAAAGAGCGGTAAAAAAATTAACCTGGTAATTATTGAAAAAATAGGCGTCGGACGCCTGCATAAAATAGACTGGCAGGATATACCTGCATATATTGGATAGGAGAGCGCATGACGACATTGAAGATTACACCGGCAAAGCTCAACGGCAGTGTTTGCGTGCCGTCATCTAAAAGCATGGGGCACAGGGAAATTATCTGTGCCGGACTGTCGGCGGGAACCAGTATTGTTGATAATATCAGTATGTCTGACGATATGGAAGCTACTCTACGCTGTCTGACTGCATTGGGGATCGGTTTTCAAAAAGTTCCTTCAGAAAGATCAGGACGCACAGCTTTGGCTATTAATGGCAGTGGTAATGTACGAGTTTCGCAAAGTACTGCCGATTGCGGAGAATCAGGTTCGACATTGAGGTTTATGATCCCTCTGGGGGCATTGTGCGGTGAGCCGCTGACATTTACTGGTCACGGAAAGCTGGTAACGCGTCCGCTGCAGGCTTATTATGATATTTTTGACAGGCAGGAGCTGTCTTATACAACTGCCTCTAACGGGTATTTGCCTTTGACGGTGAACGGTGTGCTGAAAAGCGGCGATTACGAGCTTCCCGGTAATGTCAGCTCGCAGTTTATCAGCGGTCTGCTGTTTGCTTTGCCGCTGCTTGCAGGCGATTCTGTTTTGAAAATTACTTCTGCACTGGAGTCGCAGAGCTATGTGGATCTGACCTTGTCGTGTCTGGCAAAATACGGAATCGTTATCGAACACGAAAATTATTATAAATATCATATCGGCGGCGGTCAGAAGTATCGCTGCGGCAGGAACATGGTGGAAGGTGACTGGTCTCAGGCGGCGTTCTGGCTTGTTGCCGGCACGCTGAGCAGGCAGATTACCTGTACTGGACTAAACAGGGACTCGTTGCAGGGGGATATGGTCGTTGCGGATATTATCAACCGGATGGGAGGAAAAATAACCTGTGATGCCGAAGGTAATCATACGGCCTCGAGTGCGTCGACTAATGGTGTAGTTATCGATGCGGCAGACTGTCCTGATATCATTCCTGTCTTAACGGTACTGGCAGCGGTCAGTGAAGGTACAACTGAAATCATCAATGCAGGACGGCTGCGTATTAAAGAGTGTGACCGTCTGGCAGCGATGACCAGTGAATTGAATAAACTGGGAGCTGCAGTTACAGAACTGTCTGACGGGCTGATTATCAAGGGGCGGCCGGAAGGTCTGCAGGGCGGCTGCGTTGATTCCTGGAACGATCACCGCATCGCGATGAGTTTAGCGGTAGCGAGTCTGGTTTGCAAAAAGGCGGTTATTATTAGTGGCAGCGAATGTGTTCAAAAATCATATCCTGAATTTTGGCAGGATTTTACAGCCTTAGGCGGAATGATAAAAACTGTGGGAACGGGTGAAAGTATATGAGCGGTGTTTATGGCAGAAAAATAAAAATGACGATTTTCGGCGAATCCCATGGTGCTTCTATTGGTCTTGTGATTGACGGGTTACCACCGGGGCTGGGAATTGATATTGATTTTATTAAACGCGAGATGGAAAGGCGGGCTCCGGGCCGCAATCTGCTTTCGACCCAGCGTCAGGAAAAAGACGCTTTTTTGATCCAGAGTGGTGTTTTTGAAGGGCGGACGACGGGGACACCTTTGTGTGCGCTGATCCCTAACAGCGATAGTCATTCTAAGGATTACAGTATTCTAAAAGATAATATGAGACCGGGGCATGCTGATTATTCCGGTAAGATCAAATATAAAGGCTTCAATGATTACCGTGGCGGCGGGCATTTTTCCGGACGACTGACTGCGCCGCTGGTTTTTATGGGAGCTGTTGCCAAGCAGGCTCTGGCTCGGTATGGAATTGTTATAGGGGCACATATCAATAATGTGGGTGAGATTTTTGACAGGAAGTTTGACCCATTGGGAGAAGATGCTGAATTATTGATGAGTCTGCGGCAGAAGGAATTTGCCGTATTGGACGATGTACGTGGGGCAGAGATGCAGGCGCTGATTTTGGAAGCGCGTGAGCGTCAGGATTCTATTGGCGGCAGTATTGAGTGCATGGCGCTTAATTTGCCGGCTGGTTTGGGCGAACCATTTTTTGATTCACTGGAAAGCCGTCTGGCACATGTGCTGTTTTCTATTCCGGCGGTAAAGGGGCTGGAGTTTGGTATGGGCTTCGGTTTCTGCCGCAGCACCGGTTCACAGGCTAATGATCCGCTGTATTATGATGGAGATTCTGTGCGAACTGAAACTAATAATAACGGCGGTATTTTGGGTGGGATTACCAATGGCATGCCTGTTGTATTCAAGGTAGGGTTCAAACCAACGCCTTCTATTTCCCTGCCGCAGAAAACGATAAATGTGGCTGAGCATACGAATACGGTATTGGAAATTAAAGGTCGTCATGATCCCTGTATCGTGCAGCGGGCAGTACCTGTCGTGGAAGGTGTTACGGCCTGGACTGTTTTAGATATGCTGTTGACTGCGGATATTGACGGTGAGGTGTGAGCATGGAAAAATTGGATTTAGAGGCGATCCGCCGCCGTATCGACAAGATCGACGCCCAGCTGGTTGCGGCGTTGGAAGAACGGATGGAGGCAGTGCTGGAAGTTGCGGCCTATAAAAAACAGCAGGGGCTGCCTGTGCTTGATGCGGCTCGGGAAGCTCAGGTGCTCTCAAAGGCCTGTATGCGTTTACAGCATAAAGAGTATGCACCGGCTGTTACAGCGATGATGACGACCATCATGGAGCAGAGCAAGGCTTTGGAGCATGTACTGCTGGCAGAGCCGCGAGTTCTGCCGCAGGAGGAGGTCATGGAGGTTGGCTGTTTTGGAATGCCGGGGTCTTACAGTCATCAGGCTTTGGAGAGATATTTTGCAGGACAGCATATAAACAGACATCATTATGCTTTGTTTGAGGATGTAGTGCAGGCGGTCAAAAACGGTGAGATCAAATACGGTGTTTTGCCGATCGAAAATTCTTCGACCGGAGGTATTACCGAAGTTTATGATCTGCTGCGGCATCACGATTGTTCTATTGTTGGTGAGCAGTGCGTGAAAATAGAGCACAATCTCTTGGGCGTTCAAGGTGCTAAGCTCGAAGATGTTACTACTGTTTATTCACATCCGCAGGGCTTTGCACAAAGTAAAGAGTTTTTTCATCAGTATCCGCAGATGGAGTTAGTGCCTTATTTCAGCACATCTAAAAGTGCAGAAACAGTGAGGGAAAAGCAGGATAAGCATTTGGCGGCGGTGGCTGGTAAGCAGGCTGCGGAAATGTATGGGCTGCAGATTCTTGCCGCCAATATCAACTATAATTCCAATAATTATACCCGGTTTATCGTCATTTCTAACGAAGCGGAACAGGCGCCTAATGCTAATAAAATTACGGTAGTAGTGGCAGTAAAACATGAACCGGGGTCATTATACAGGACTTTAGGACATTTTTATCACAGCGGTTTAAATATGATGAATTTGGAATCCCGGCCGATCGAAGGTAAATCATGGGAATATTTCTTCCACATCGACCTGGTAGGCAACCTGCGTGAAGAAAGAGTACGTCAGGCATTAGAACAGCTTTCCGACAGCTGCGCATATTGTAAGATATTAGGCAATTATCCTGCCGATGGTAGATAGGAGGTTTGTGTTATGGTTCATTTTGGCTTGATTGGAGCGCGTTTGGGACACAGTTTATCACCGCAGATACATCAGCTGATCTTTAAAGAATTGGGTGTCGAAGGAACATATGATCTGCTGGAGATACCTCCTGAAGAATTATATGCGAGCGTGCATGAATTGCGTGGTAAATACTGCGGAGTCAATGTAACCATTCCGCACAAGATCAATGTAATGGCTGCTTTGACTACTTTAAGTATGGAAGCGCAGGCTATTGGAGCCGTTAATACGATCCATTTTCATAACGGTGCAATTCGCGGCTATAATACCGATTATGCAGGTTTTGGGCGTTTGCTGGAAAATAACGGCATCGAAGTACAGGGCAAAAGCGCGGCTGTTTTAGGTACGGGCGGCGTTTCAAGAGCTGTACTTCAATATTTGATCGATCACGGTGTTTCTAAGATATTTTTAGTTTCCCGTAATACTCAAAGCATAGCTCCGTATATGAAAACCTTGTGCAGTAGTGTACCGACGCAATTCGTCAACTACGTACATTTAGAGCGTTATACCGGTGATTTACTGATCAATTGCACTCCTGTTGGGATGTATCCCAAGACCGATGTATCGCCGGTAGGTCTGGAAACTGTCGAGCATTTTGAAACAGCGGTCGATCTGATTTATAATCCCGCTAAAACTTTGTTTTTGCAGCAGGCAGAGCAGCTGGGTAAAAAGGCTGTGAACGGGATGCTTATGCTGGTAGCTCAGGCTGTAGCAGCAGAGGAGATCTGGCTGCAAAGAGAAATTTCAAACGATGTCATTTTAAAAGTTGCCGCTGAGATGGAAAAACAGCTATGAAAAATATCGTCTTGATCGGAATGCCGGGCTGCGGGAAATCAACTTTGGGCAGATTGTTGGCGCAGCATCTGAAGCGTCCTTTTTATGATGCTGATAATGTGCTTGAAAAGCTGGAAGGCAAGACTATCAAGGAGCTGTTCGCAGTCAGCGAAGCGTGCTTCCGCGATGCTGAAACCAGGGCAGTCAGGCATCTGTCAGAATTGGAAGGGTGTGTGATCGCTGCCGGCGGCGGTGTAGTCAAACGCTCAGAGAATATCGAGGTATTAAAAAACGGCGGCATTATCGTTTTTATAGACAGGCTGCCAGAAAAAATTGTACAGGACATAGATACAGAAAGCCGCCCTTTATTAGCAGCAGGGCGGCAGAAAGTTTTTGACTTGTATGCGGAACGAATCGAACTATACCGCAGGTATCACGATCATATCATAGATAATAACGGTGAGCGGGAAGCAGCGTTACAGGCATTACTGGAGTTGGCAAGGAGAGAAAGCTGATGAAAAAAATTTTGGTTTTGAATGGTCCGAATATCAATATGCTGGGCGTACGTGAAAAAAATATTTATGGTCAACAGGATTATGCAGCCTTGTGTGAATATATCGGGCAGGAAGCTGCGGCATTAAATGTGGAAGTAGAAGTAAGGCAAAGTAATTTTGAAGGTGAATTAGTCACGCTGATCCAGCAGGCTTATGGAAAATTTGACGCTATCGTTATCAATCCTGCGGCATTGACGCATTACAGTGTAGCTTTGCTGGATGCTATAAAAGCAGTGGCTTTGCCGACGATAGAAGTGCATTTGAGCAATATCCATGCCAGGGAAGAATTTCGGCATAGATCAGTAACGGCTGCTGCCTGCCTGGGGCAGATATGCGGGTTGGGTTTCCAGGGTTATGCTTTAGCGCTCAGAGCGCTGGCGGAAAAGGGTTAAGCTTATAAAAACTGAAAAAGAAGTAAAAGATGTAAAGCACAACTGGGTTGTGCTTTAATTTTTGTTAATTTCAATATACTCTAGTATATAAACATCAAAAATAAACAATAAATAGGGTTCAAGAACTTTACAAAATTAAATTTTATGTTATATAATTTATGCATAGCAAATTTTGCATACCTGATAGTGAAATTTATATGCTAATATGAATATTAGGAAAATATATGGGGAGGCTTATTCATGATGATTGATTACTGTTCCATCGGCAAAAGAATCAAATTGACGAGGATCAAGCAAGGTGTTCTGCAGAAAGATCTGGCAGAGAAGATCGGTATTTCCAAACCGCATATGAGCAATATTGAAACTGCTCATACTAAAATTGGACTGGAGACACTGGTTGCCATAGCTAATGCCTTGAACACTTCTGTTGATGAATTTTTGAGTGATACTGTCAGCAACAGTCAGGTTATTTTTAATGATGAGTTGAAAACAGTGCTTGAAAGAGCCGATATGGAAGAATTAAAGGTTATTTGCAAACTGGCACGTGTTATTTTGAAAAAGGATTAAAGCTGTTGCAATAATAAAGCAGACTGCGAGCTGTAGCTCGCAGTCTGCTTTATTTTATTTATTCGGGTTTGATTTTAAAAACAGCCGCATAGATGACCGGCAATACGATCAAGGTCAGCAATGTAGCAGCGGACAGCCCACAGGCAATGGCTACGGCCATCGAATTCCAGAAGGGGCTGGTAAACATCGGTATCAGTCCCAGGATCGTTGTAAGTGCAGCCAGCATAATAGGGCGGAAACGTACGATAGCTGATTCCAGTACGGATTCCCAGGGAGATTTGCCGGCCTGCAAATGCAGGTCTATCTGATCTATCAGCACGACGGAATTACGAATGATGATACCAGTCAGGGCCAGGATACCAAGTTCGGCCATAAAACCAAGCGGTGCGTTGAAAATTATCAATCCCAGCATAACGCCTGTTACGCCAAGCGGTGCTGTACAAAGAATGATAAACAGCTTGCGGATATCTTTCAGCTGCAGCATCAGGAGTATCATCATGAGCAGCAGCATTACAGGTACAGGTTCTAACAGATAACCTAAAGTTTTAGCGCTGTCTTCCAAACTGCCTCCGATTTCGATCGTAACGCCATTCGGAAGATTTTGCCTCAGTTCTGCAAGGTCATCGTAAACCTGCTGCGTGATATCGTTGCCGGTAACGCCTTCGCCGATACCGCCGCAGACTGTGATTGTCGGCAGCAGGTTACGGCGCCAGATCATACCGTTTTCTGATTCGTAACTGAGACGGGCTACCTGTGACAACGGCACCGCACCTGCAGATGTGGGGATAGTTAAGGTCTCAAGCTCGGTGACGGTAGATCGGTCAACAGGCTGCAGACGGAAAACCATGTCAATAGCCTGGTCTCCTTCCAGATATTGAGCTACGGTATAACCGGAAATTTCGGCCTGCAAAGCAGTGGCGACTTCTTTACGGCTCAATACCATCTGCCGCAGTTTATCGTTGTCGATGGTAAGTTTAGCAGCTCCGTTTTGCTCCATCCAATCGAAACGCGTCATGGTCACGGCTGGATTCTGAGCCATAACTGTGCGTACTTTTTGTGCATATTCTTTAACAATATTGTCATCCGGACCGGTTACGCGCAGCATCACAGGATAAGCTGCCGGCGGACCCAGCGGGATAGAACGTGAATAACTGACGACATTGGGGAGATTAGCTGCTACAAGCTCGCGTATTTGCGGTTCTAAACGTTTACGGGCATCAATATCTTTAGCAACTACTACCAGCTGTGCATAATTGTTACGCGGTTGGACAGGGTCCATTACGAGGACGAAACGCGGAGCACTTTTTCCAACATAAGAACCGATGCTTTCAACATCAGGATTATCCTTCAGCATATTGGTCAGTTTCAGGGCGGCTTCATCCGTGGCTTTGATACTGCTGCCTTCAGGTAAATTGAGCTCTACCAGAAGTTCAGGACGCACAGAAGCCGGAAAAAATTCCTGCTTGATCAGCGGGACTAATAACAGGGAACCGATAAAGATACTGACCGTGCTCAGAATAACTATTTTCTGGTGCAGCATCGACCAGGAAAGGACGCTGCGAAACTTTTTATAAAAAGCAGTATTGTAAACATCGTTTTCGTTAATGAGCTGTTTAGGCTTGATCCAGGCGTGTCCCAAAACAGGCGCTACAGTTGCTGAAATGACCCAGGAAAGCAGCAGTGCTGTTGAGATAACAGGAAAAAGTGAAGAAGCAAATTCAGCAGCGCTGGATTTGGCGAAAAATATCGGCATAAAGCCGGTACAGGTAATCAGTGTACCTGTCAGCAGCGGCATGGCACAGGTTTCAAAGGCATAGCTGGCCGCTTTAGTGCGTTCCCAGCCTTCTGACATTTTGACTTCCATCAGCTCGACGACAACGATCGCATCGTCTACCAGCATGCCCAGAGAAATGATCAGCGCTCCCAGAGATACTTTGTGCAGATCGATGTTCATGGCATACATGCCGATAAAAGTTCCTAAAAGTACCAGTGGTATGCAGACCGAAATGACATAGCCGCAGCGCCGTCCCAGACTGAGCAGACTGACTGCCAGCACGATAAGGATGGCTTCAAGCAGGCTGTCGGTAAATTCACCGATGGCGTTTTTTACTACCTGCGGCTGGTTGGCGACTTGTCCCAGTTCGAAGCCGAGCGGCAGTTCCTGTTGGATTTGCCGAACAGCCTGATCAAGATTTGCACCCAATTTGATATTATTACCGCCGTCTTCCATAGAAATGGCGATACCTACGGCTGGCTGACCATTAAAGTACATTTTCGGTTCAGCCGGTTCAGCATAGCCGCGTTTGATTTCGGCAATATCACCCAGACGGAAGGTACGGTCATTAGCCTGGATCGGAATATTGCTGATATTGGCCAGTGTATCAGGGGAACCGGTCAGACGCAGATAGGTATTAGTGCTGTCACTTTCAGCCATGCCGGACGGTGTGACAGCTGTTTCTGCCTGGATCGTAGAAGCCAGTGTATCGATCGGTATGCCCAGCTGTGCCAGCTTGGCATTAGACATCTGGATATAGATTTTTTCAGGCTGTACTCCTACTAGTTCTACTTTTTTGACATCAGGTATCTGAAAGAATTTATCTTTGATATTTTCGGCTACTACGCGCATTTCCTCATAGGAGAAGCTGTCAGAGGTGACTGCGTAGATATTTCCATAGACGTCGTCAAAACGGTCGTTGAAAAACGGTCCTAAAGCACCATCGGGCAAGTCACCTTTGCCATCATTGACAATATTACGCAATTCCAGCCAGCGCTGTTTGATTTCTTTGACCGGTACTGTATCCTGCAGATAAACATTGATAACAGCAGTTCCGGGACGTGAATAGCTGGTTATCCTGTCAATATTAGGTACTGTCTGCAATTGTTTTTCGATCTTGTCTGTCAGGTGTTCTTCTACCTCTTTAGCGGTTGCTCCCGGCCAGGCTGCCGAAACTACCATTTGCTTGATAGTAAAACTTGGGTCTTCGCTGCGGCCTAAGGAATTATAAGAATAGATGCCCATGACCAGACAGAGAAACATAAAAAAGTAAATTATTTGCTTATGTTTGATCGACCAGGCGGCCCAGTTGTTTTTCATTGGCTGACACCAGCTTCCAGACGGACGTTTTGGTCTTCTGCCAGTTTGTTGACGCCGCCGACAACGACGATATCTCCCTGCTGCAGACCGTCAGAGATCCTGACGTTATTGCCTTCATAACCGCCGATAGAAACTTCATGGGTATGTACTTTATTATTGGTAACGAGCCAGACCTGAGGGTTTCCTCCTGTTTGATAAATGGCGGTGGCCGGCAGCAAAATACTGCTGTCAGTACCGTTTTGCAGGTGTACTTTGGCAGTCATCCCCAGTTTGACTGCTGCAGGCATTTGCGTTACGGCTACACGAACTTTGTAGGTACGGGTAACGCTGTCAGCCATTGGTGCTATTTCGCGGATATAACCATCTGCCGAAACGTTTTCTAAAGCCCAGAAATTGATCTTGGCTGACTGTTGAGGATAGATTTTATCCAAATGGTTTTCAGGGACATAGATCTGGATTTCCTGTTCGCCGCTTTGGACAACTGTCACAACAGGAGTTCCGGCAGCTACTACTTGACCCACTTCGCCGCTTACATTGGCTACTACGCCGTCATGGTCTGCAATAAGCTGCGTATAGGATAATTGGTTACTGTTGGTGATCAGTTGGGCCTGGGCTTGACGCAGGCTGGAAGCGGCCGCTTCCATCTGCGTATTATATTGCTCCATCATGGCTTTGCTGACACCACCGCTGTTGTATAAGGCCGTGTAACGGGATGCATTGTCGCGGGCCAGCTTATAATTGGCTTCGGCGGCTGTTACAGCTGCCTGGCTGGCTTCAAAACTCTGCTCGATGTCTTTGGGGTCGATTTGCATCAGGATATCGCCGGTTTTTACTGTATCGCCTAAATTGACGCTGCGGCTGATGATTTTACCGGCAACCTGAAAGGCCAGATCGCTTTCATAACGACCGCGTACCTCGCCGGGATAGGAAGATGTATTATCGACAGTTTCTTTACCGACGGTTACAGTACGGACATAAGGAACTTCTTTTACGATATCAGGCTTGGCGAAAACATTGCTGATTATATGGTACAGCAGCAATATAGCCACTGTTGCTGCCAAAATATACAAATGACGTTTTGTAAATGGAAGCTTGCTGAAAATTTCTTTGATCGACATGTCGGTGCCCTCCTGAACTAATTGGTAATGGAAGACAAATAAGTGTTTAAAGCTTCTTCCAAATAAGTGCTTTCAGTACCATTTTCAAAATGTCCCAGATCACGGATCTGATCATGTGTGAGAAAAAAGAAAACGATGATGCTTTCCAAAGTAAAAGCTACATGTGTAGGCTGCATATTATTATGGATACTGCCGTCAGCTATAGCTTCTGTAACCAGCTCGGACATAAATTTATGGATTTTGTATAAGCGGTTTTTAATAAAGCTGTCACACATAAAAGTGGGGGTCAAAAGCTCGCGGTAAATGAGATGGATACGGTGAGGATGCAGCTTCTGTACCTCGGAAATTGCAGTGATATATTCGCGCAGCTTAGCCAGAGGAGCTATGTCCTTACTGCTGACTCGGGCGATCAGATTTAAAAATAAATTTGACTGTTCGTTGAGAACTTCCTGATAAAGATTTTTTTTGCCGCCGAAATAGTAAGAGATCAAAGCGCTGTTGACCCCGGATTTTTTTGCGATTTCTTTGATGGAAACGCCATTAAAGTGATTAGCTGCAAATAAATCGGTTGCTGCTAAAAGAATTTTTTCTGCTGAAGAGGCAGATGCTTCAACTGGATTCATATAGAACACTCCTTTGAATATTAATTAAACAATTAATTATTAATAATTATATCACCAACTGGCTCGTAACGTAAATATGTAAAAATAAGAAAAGACAGTGTAGAATACTTGCTAATCTGCTATAATAAATTAATAAATATCAAGGAAAGAGAGTTTGGCTATGACAGTGGAAACGATAATATTATTGCTGCTGGTTTTAATGCAGGCGGTGATTTTCATAATGCTGTGGCGGCTTCTGCAGACACGGCGGCAGCAGGGACAAGAACTGGGAGCTGAGGTGAACAGTCAGCTGGAAAGCCTGGAACGACGTTTTTATGAGAATGTACGCGATCTGCGCAGCGAACAAAACACTCTGGCCCGTGCGGCCAGAATGGAAAGTCAGGCAGCTTCTGACCGTTTGGGAGAGCAGCTGGATAAAAAACTGGAAAAGCTGACGGAAAGCACTGCGGCTAATTTGGAACAGATCCGCCTGACTGTTGATGAAAAACTGCAGTCGACTTTGGAAAGACGGTTGGGAGAATCCTTTCAGCAGGTCAGCCTGCGGTTGGAGCAGGTTCATCGAGGGTTAGGTGAAATGCAGACCCTGGCCGGCGGTGTCGGCGATTTGAAACGCATTCTTTCTAATGTAAAGAACCGTGGTATCTGGGGCGAAATGCAGCTGGGAGTTTTGCTGCGTGATTTGCTGGCACCGGAGCAATTTGCCGAAAATGTTGCTGTGAAGCAGGGCAGTGCGGAAAGGGTAGAATTTGCGCTGAAGCTGCCGGGCAGCAAGGATGAAACGGTGTGGCTGCCGATTGATGCTAAATTTCCGCAGGAGGATTTTCAGCGCCTGCTGGAGGCGCGCGAGCAGGCTGATACAGCTGCTGCCGATATTGCGCTCAAGCAGCTTGAACGGCGGCTGAAAAGTGAAGCCAGGGATATCCAGAATAAATATTTGTGTCCGCCGCAGACTACTGATTTTGCGATCATGTATTTGCCGATCGAGGGGCTGTTTGCCGAAGCGGTAAATTTGCCGGGACTGCTGGATGAGCTGCAGAGAACGTACCGCGTTTGCGTGGCAGGGCCGACTACCTTGGCTGCGCTGCTCAACAGTCTGCAAATGGGTTTTAAAACTTTGGCTATCGAAAAACGTACTGGTGAAGTCTGGCGAACGATTGCTGCCGTTAAGCAGGATTTTGTGACTTTCAGCTTATTGCTCGATAAAACAAAAAAGAAACTGCAGGAAGCCAGCGGGCATATCGACGCTGCAGCTAGACGCAGCCGTGTAATCAATAAACGTCTTGACGGCAGGAAAGACGAAGAAGATACTTTGGAGTGGCAGGAGGAGGTTTTGCATGAACGAGAATAATAACGAACAGGAACAGCCGCTTTATAAGGAGCAGCCCTGGTGGGTGCAGATTTTTGTGGCATTGTATGCTATGTTCTGGCTGACGATGATCTTTGCTGCAGGGCTGAACAGCCTGTACATTGGCAAAATAGATATTGACAGTGTCAGCATGGCTGTTGCTTTGACAGTTGGTATTTATCCTTTGATAAAAATGTTGGAAAAATTGTAAGATGTATTACACAAAAACATTTTTGTGCTGCTTGACAAGCCAAAAGTGTCGGACTATAATTGATACAAGCTTGAAAATTACATAGTTCATTTATCCGACGATGGAGAAAAGTAAGTTGGCAGGCGGCAAAGAGAAGCGGCGGTCAGTGCAAGCCGTAACGTCTAAAAACTGAATTCCGCTCCGGAGGAGACAGGGGTAGCAACCTGTCCGGGTCCGACCGATATATCGGCAATGAGGCCGCGCTGTGCGGCGAAAAAAGGTGGCACCACGTGAGTAGAACTCTCGTCCTTGATTGTAATTGATCAAGCCGGGAGTTTTTTATTTTACAGGTGAATGGAGCGATGGACAATGAAAATTATTGTAACTGAAAAAATTTCCGACAAGGGTGTGGCTTTGCTGCAGGCAGTGCCGGATTTTGATGTAGACGTGCGTTTTGATATCGAAAGGGAAGAACTGCTGAAGATCATTCCTGAATATGATGCGATCGTAGTTCGCAGCGTTACTAAGATCAATGAAGAATTTTATAAGCACGCCACTAATTTAAAGGTGGTTGGCCGCGCCGGCAACGGTGTTGATAATATTGAGATGGAAGGGGCGACTAAACGCGGTATTATCGTTGTCAATACCCCGGAATCTAATATCGTATCGGCTGCCGAGCATACTATCGGTCTGCTGCTGAGTTCTGCCCGTAATGTCGTCAAAGCTCATAAAATGATCGAATCCAGGGTCTGGGACCGTACCGGTTTAAAAGGCAGCGAGCTGCTTGGTAAAACTCTGGGCATCATCGGCCTTGGCCGTATCGGCGGTTTGGTGGCTACCAGACTGCAGGCTTTCGGGATGAAGATCGTAGCTTATGATCCGTATATTGCCGATGCACGTTTCCGTAAATACAGCGCCGAAAAATGTGAAACACTGGATGAATTGTTGGAACAAGCTGATTTTATCAGTATCCATACGCCTAAAACGGAAGAAACTTTTGATATGATTACAGCCAAAGAATTTGCAAAATGCAAACGTGGCGTGCGTGTAGTAAACTGCGCCCGCGGTGGCCTGATCAATGAAAATGACCTGGCGGCAGCTATCAAGGAAGGCATCGTTGCCAGCGCCGGTATCGACGTACTGGTAGACGAACCGAAACCAATCTCGCCGCTGATCGATCTGCCGGAATGTGTCTTAACGCCTCATCTTGGTGCTGATACAACAGAAGCGCAGGATAATGTGGGTATTGCCATTGCAGAAGAGGTCATTGCAGCTTTGCATGGAGAAATGGTGCCGAATGCAGTCAATCTGCCGACTTTGCAGCCGACAGAGCTGAAAGAAATGCAGGGCTACCTGACCTTGGGCGAATATCTGGGCAAGCTTTATTATCAGCTGGAAAAAGCAGCTGTCGAAAAGGTAGAGATCATCTATACCGGCGAGGTTGCAGAAATGGAAACAGGTATGCTGACGCGTGCTGTTTTAAAAGGCGTTTTTGAACCCATCCTCAAGGAACGCGTTAATTATGTCAATGCCGCGCTGACTGCAGAAAGCCGCGGAGTCGACGTTATAGAGAGCAAACATGCAGGCAAACATAATCTTTTAGAGGTCAAGATCCATTCTAAAGGTAATATCTTTACCGTAGCCGGTACTGTCTTTGGTGAAAAAGAGATCCGCGTCATCGAAATCGACGGTTACCAGTTCGACCTTACTCCGGCTCCGTTCATGCTGGTGGCACGCAACCAGGATAAACCCGGTATGATCGGGCAGATCGGCACGCTTTTAGGTGCGAGCAAGGTCAATATCGCGACCATGCAGGTCAGCCGTAATCTTAAAGACGGTAACGCCATGATGTTTATGACCGTGGACAGCGAAGTAGGTAAAGAAACACTGAAACTTCTGCAGGGGCTCGACGGTATCCTGCAGGTCAACCTTGTAAAACTGTGATTACGAGCTTCAACAGAGAAATTGGTATCGTCGTTTTGATGGGTTATGTCGCTTTTAAGGACTTGAACGAGGATATCAACCTTCTTGCATATATCGTGATGGGACTTGCTGTTTGCCATATGTTCATCAAATATAAACGTCGTAACGATTAAAAAAACACCCGTTACTCATTGAGTAACGGGTGTTTTAGTATCTATATCCGATAAATTATTCGGCAAAAATTACTTTACCGTCCTTAAAGGCCTGGACACGGGCCAGTGATTCTACACGGAAGCCGGCGTCGATAAGGCGCTGACGCCCCGGCTGGAATGATTTTTCGATAACTATGCCGATACCTACTACTTCGCTGCCGGCCTGCTGGACGATGTTAGCCAGACCAAGGGCCGCTTCGCCGTTAGCCAGAAAATCATCGATGATGAGGATCTTTTCGCCGGCCGGTAAAAATTTTTTGAGAACGGTCACATCACTGGTGACTTTTTTGGTGAAGGAGTATACTTTGGTGCTGTAAGCCTCGCTGCTCATAAGCGCCGATTTCTGTTTGCGTGCGAATACTACCGGTACATGCATACACAGACCGGCAGGCAGGGCGCAGGCGATCCCTGAGGACTCGATCGTAAAGATTTTAGTAATTCCGCAGCCTGAAAAACGGCGGTGGAATTCTTTGCCGATCTCCATCATCAATTCAGGGTCGATCTGGTGATTTAAAAAAGAATCGACTTTTAAAATAGCGTCGTTTAAGACCAAGCCTTCGGACATGATTTTTTCTTTGAGCAGTTTCATGGACAAGCACCTCGAACTTTTTACTTTCTTATAATATTATAGAATATGATATTATTGACATTTAGTCCAGTGTTTTTGTAAAAGAAAAACAAAATTCAGAAAAATCACAAAAGAATGATACAAAAAAATCTTGACAAGCATAGAAAATGCTGGCATAATGTAAAACATAGCACGAACAAATTAGCTTTTGTTTGTACAACTTGATAATAAAGGCATTGAATGGGAACAAAGTTGCTGATGTTACCGATTTTAGAGAGACGGCGGTTGGTGAAAGCCGTAGCGGTACAGCGATAAGACTCACCCGGGAGCCGCGTTTCTGAACCAGCAGTAGGAAACGACGCCGGCGCAGCGTTAGGCGTTTAGAGCGAAGGCTCTGAGACAATGAGGTCAAATTAGGGTGGTACCGCGGTGAAAGTCGCCCCTATCTGCTAAGCAGGTGGGGGCGTTTTTTTATACCAATTTTCCATGGGAGGTGGCAAAATGGAGCAGATCCTATCTATCGTAGTGCGTAACCAGCCCGGTGTTCTGATGCGGGTCGCGGGCATGTTCTCGCGGCGCGGCTTTAATATCGACAGTCTGGCAGTCGGCATTACGCAGAATCCTGAATTTTCGCGGATGACTGTTACCATGCAGGCTGACGATGCAACTATCAAGCAGGTCTGCAAACAGTTGGCCAAGCTGGTCGAGGTAGAGGCTGTGAAAGTCCTGCCGCCTAAGGCAAGTGCCAAACGCAGTATGGTCATGGTCAAGGTGCACGCCGGTGACAAACGGCTCGAGCTGCTGCGGCTGGCAGATGTTTTCAGGGCCCACGCTGTCGATGTGACCGGGGAATCGCTTATCTTTCTGGCTACAGGCATCGATGATAAGCTGAATGCTTTTGTCGACGTGATGCGTCCCTACGGTATCCTGGAAATGGTACAGACCGGCCTTGTGGCGCTGGAACGGGGCGATGCGGCTATGGATGTCAGCAAATCGCGTTATTCCTGGCCTGAAAGCAGTTGTAAACCTTCAGCTATTTAGTAATATGTCAGTTCTCAAATTTAAATAAATCTGGTAAACAAAAAGGAGATGTAGACACAATGGTAAAAATGTATTATGACAAAGACGCAAACTGGGAAATGCTTAATGGTAAAACTATTGCCATTATCGGCTATGGTTCTCAAGGCCATGCACATGCCCTTAACTTAAAAGAAAGCGGCGCTAAAGTTATCGTAGGTCTTTATGAAGGCTCCAAATCCTGGGCCAAGGCAGAAGCGGCAGGTCTGACTGTTATGACTGCGGCTGATGCAGCTAAAGCAGCCGACGTAGTCATGATGCTGATTCCTGACGAAAAACAGGCTGCCACTTATAAAAAAGATATCGCGCCTAATCTGAAAGCCGGTGCTGCTCTTGCTTTTGCGCATGGGTTCAATATCCATTTTGGGCAAATCGTACCTCCTGCTGACATCGACGTGTTCATGGTCGCTCCTAAAGGACCAGGTCATCTCGTACGCCGCGTCTTTACTGAAGGCGCAGGCGTGCCCTGTCTCGTAGCTGTGCATCAGGATGCCAGCGGCAAAGCTTACGACATTGCGCTTGCCTATGCCAAAGGCATTGGCGGTACACGTGCCGGCGTGCTTGATACTACCTTCCGCGAAGAAACTGAAACAGATCTTTTCGGCGAACAGGCTGTGCTTTGCGGCGGTGTTACCGCTCTGATCACTGCAGGCTATGAAACTCTGGTAGAAGCAGGCTATAAACCTGAAAGCGCATATTTTGAATGTATGCATGAAATGAAACTTATCGTTGACCTGATGTATGAAGGCGGTATGGCTAAAATGCGCCACTCCATCTCTGATACTGCCGAATACGGCGACTATGTGACCGGCAAACGTATCATCACCGACGAAACTAAAGCTGCTATGAAACAGGTTCTGGCCGAGATCCAGGACGGTACATTTGCTAAGAACTGGATCCTTGAAAACCAGGCTAACCGTCCGGCGTTCAATGCTATGCGCCGCAAAGGCGCCGAGCATCCGATCGAAGAAGTCGGCAAAAATCTGCGCGGCATGATGAGCTGGATGAAAAAATAATCAGTACACACCTTAGGCAGAGCGGGGCTGAGGCCCCGCGATCTGCTTCGTATAAACTTAGGAGGGTTATAGTTATGGGTATGACAATGACGGAAAAAATCCTGGCCCAACATGCAGGCCGCGATGCGGTCCAGGCAGGCGATCTGCTGGTTGCTCAGGTGGATTTGGTTTTAGCTAACGACATCACCGGACCGCCGGCGATAGCTGAATTTGAAAAAATCGGACGTCCTGTTTTTGATAAGGATAAGATCGCGTTAGTTCCGGACCATTTTTCTCCGTGTAAGGATATTAAGTCGGCAACTATGTGTAAACGCATGCGCGATTTTGCACGTCAGCATGAAATCACCAATTATTTTGAAGTTGGCCGCATGGGTATCGAGCATGCGCTTTTACCTGACAGCGGTCTTGTTGCTCCCGGTGAGATCATTATTGGCGCCGATTCTCATACTTGTACTTATGGCGCTCTGAACGCGCTCAGCACCGGCATGGGTCAAACCGATATTGGTGCGGCTATGGCCAGCGGCACTACCTGGTTCAAGGTGCCTGCCACGATCAAAGTCGAGCTGACCGGTAAACTGCCTAAATATGTCAAGGGCAAAGATATCATTCTTACGCTTATCGGTATGATCGGTGTCGATGGTGCCCGTTATCAATCGTTGGAATTCTGCGGCGACGGCGTTGCCGAACTGGAAATGTCCGACCGTTTCACTATCTGCAATATGGCGATCGAAGCCGGCGGCAAAAATGGTATTTTCCCGGTCGACGAAAAAACTATTGCCTATCTCAATGGTCGTGTCAGCCGTCAGTGGACAGCGGTTACTGCCGATGCTGACGCAGTATATGACCGTGTTATCACTATCAAATTAGATGATCTGGTGCCGGTCGTTTCGTATCCGCATCTGCCGGAAAATACACATCCGGCGTTTGAGTCCGGCCATATCAAGATCGATCAGGTCGTTGTCGGTTCCTGCACTAACGGTCGTCTGGAAGACCTGCAGCAGGCTGCTGAGGTGATGCAGGGGCGTAAGGTACATCCGCATGTCCGCGCTATTATTATTCCTGCTACTCAGGAAATTTATAAAGAAGCTATGCGTTTGGGCTATATTGATACCTTTATCGATGCCGGTGCGGCAGTTTCTACCCCTACCTGCGGACCGTGTCTGGGTGGTTATATGGGTATTCTGGCTGCTGGCGAACGTGCTGTTTCGACTACCAACCGTAATTTCCGCGGACGTATGGGTCATGTCGACAGCGAGGTCTATCTGGCCAGCCCCTATGTGGCGGCTGCCAGTGCGATCACAGGCTATATCGCAAGCCCAGAGGAGGTAATGAAATGAGTAAAGTATGGCGTTACGGCGACCACGTCGATACCGACGTTATCATACCCGCCCGTTATTTGAATATTGCTGATTTTGACGAATTGGCCGAGCACGCTATGGAAGATATCGATACTACTTTTGCTCCTAACGTGCAGCCGGGCGACTATGTTGTTGCCGGCAAAAACTTCGGCTGTGGTTCTTCGCGCGAGCATGCTCCTGTCGTTATCAAAGTTAAAGGCGTAAAATGCATTATTGCCGACAGCTTTGCCCGTATTTTTTACCGCAATGCAATCAACATCGGGCTGCCGGTGCTGGAAATTGGCAAGGATGTTGAAAAAATTGCAGCCGGTGATGAATTGGATGTAAATATGGCTGCTGGCGAGATCAAAATCGTTAACAAAGGCATTACTATCCAAACCAAACCATTGCCGGAATTTATTCAAAAGATCGCTGACTGCGGCGGCCTTATCAACTATGTCAAAGGAGAACACCAAGAATGAAGATCACTTTACTGCCGGGCGACGGCATTGGCGTCGAGATTGTTGACGCCGCTGTGGAAGTACTTGATGCCGCTGCCAAAAAATTCGGTATGACTATAGAATATGATAAACAGCTGATCGGCGGCGCTGCTATCGACGCTACAGGAGTACCGCTGCCGGAAGCTACTATTGCATCTGCAAAAACTGCTGATGCCGTGCTTCTAGGTGCTGTGGGCGGACCTAAATGGGATAATGTTGCTCCCGAGATCCGTCCTGAAAAGGGGCTGCTCGGAATTCGTAAAGCGTTGGGTCTGTACTGTAACCTGCGTCCGATCAAGGTTTCCCGTTTTGTCGCACATTTATCGCCGCTTAAAAATGAACGCGTCAGCGGCACTGATCTTTTGATCGTACGCGAACTGACCGGCGGCATTTATTTCGGCGCTAAAAATGAAGCTGCTCCTGATGCTGATGGCGTAGAGACGGCTTCTGACGTTGAAATCTATACCCGCCCGGAAGTAGAACGCATTGCCAGATTTGCTTTTGAAGCTGCTAAAAAGCGCCGCGGTAAAGTAACTTCCGTCGATAAAGCTAACGTATTGGCTTCATCCAGGATGTGGCGCCGTATAGTTGGTGAAATGCAGGCGCAGGATTACAGCGGGATCGAACTGAATAATTTCTATGTAGATAACTGTGCTATGCAGCTGGTGCTCAATCCAGGCCAGTTCGATGTAGTGCTCACCAATAACATTTTCGGCGATATCCTTTCGGATGAAGCGTCAGTGATTGCCGGGAGTATCGGAATGCTCCCTTCTGCAAGCCTTGGTGACAGCACCGGTATGTATGAGCCTATTCACGGCAGTGCTCCTGATATTGCAGGGCAGGGCATCGCTAACCCCTTGGGAACTATTTATTCCGTAGCTATGATGCTGCGTTATTCCTTGGATCAGGATGCTGCTGCCGATGCTATCGAAGCGGCAATTGACAGAGTTTTGGAAAAAGGTTATCGCACTCCTGATCTCTGCGGTGAAGGTCTGACTAAAGTTTCGACCTCGCAGATGGGGCAGCTGATCGCCGCAGAACTGGCCTGATGTATTTTTGAGTATTGGAAGGAAGTGAGTTTATGCAGATGACCGGCGCAGAAGTAATGGTCAAATGTTTGGCAGAGCAAGGAGTTTCTACGGTTTTTGGTTACCCCGGCGGGGCGATCCTGCCTTTTTATGACGCTTTGCGTGAAGCGGCTGACATTCGGCATATCCTGACGGCACATGAACAGGGTGCTGCCCATGCTGCTGACGGTTATGCCCGTGCAGGCGGTCAGGTCGGCGTCTGTATAGCGACTTCCGGCCCCGGAGCGACCAATCTGGTTACGGGGCTCGCCAATGCTTTTTTAGATTCGATACCTGTCGTAGCGATTACCGGCCAGGTGCCGGTGGCAATGATCGGACGCGACGCATTTCAGGAAGTAGATATCACCGGTATCACCATGCCGATCACCAAACATAATTTCCTGGTCAAGCGTCCTGAACATTTAGCGCAGACGATCCGGCTGGCCTTCCAGCTGGCGAAAACAGGCCGTCCCGGCCCGGTGCTGGTAGATGTGCCGCGCGATGTGCAGACCGCTTTGCTTGATTATGAGCCGGGCGAGCTGGAACCGCTGGCGAAAGAGCTGCCGGAAGAAAAACAGATCGCTGCCGCAGTGGCGGCAATCAATGCTTCGCAGCGCCCGGTCATGCTTGTAGGCGGCGGTGTTATCAATGCCGATGCGGAATATGATGCCATGCATTTATGCGAAAAGCTGCGTATCCCGGTTGTCAGCACCCTGATGGGATTAGGCGCTATCAGTGCCTACCGCAGTCTGTTTTTAGGGATGACGGGACTGCACGGACACGAACGCGCCAACAACGCCGTTAAGGAAGCCGATCTTATCCTGGCTGTTGGCAGCCGGTTTAACGATCGTGTTACCGGTGAACGCAGCAGTTATAGCGCGAATAAAACTGTTATCCATTTAGATATCGACCCGGCGGAGCTGGATAAAAATATTTATTCCAGTATCGGTATTTCCGGTCATATGAACACAACTTTGCAAATGCTGGAGGCAGGCAGCGTCAAGCATGATCTTGATGCCTGGTGGCAGCTGATCGAAAGCTGGCCCAGTATGGACGAGGACTTCGGCGGCGAAGCTGCACCGCAGTTTTTCAAGGCCCTGAACCCGGTTATCAAAGATAAGGATTATATTATCACTACGGACGTCGGGCAGCATCAGATGTGGGCTGCTCAGCATATCAAGATCCAGTTTGCCCGCCAGTGGATTTCTTCAGGCGGATTGGGAACGATGGGCTTTGGCTTGCCGGCGGCTATGGGCGCACAGCTGGCCCGCCCCAAAAGCAGGGTGATCAGTATCAGCGGTGACGGCGGATTCAAAATGACCGGCTCGGAGTTGTTTACGATCGCCAGCTATAAATTGCCGGTGACGGCGATAGTCTTTAATAACAGCGGCTTAGGCATGATTCGTCAGTTGCAGACCGTGCAGTTCAATAAACGGTTTACTTCCTGCGAAATGCCCGGCTATGTCGATTTTGTCAAATACGGCGAAGCCTTTGGCGTAGCCGGAGAGCATGTCGATACGCCTGAAGCCCTGGCAGCAGCAGTTGAAAAAGCTATGCAGCTGGACGCGCCTTATATCATCGAAGTTGCTCTTGACCCTAAAAATATGGTACAGCCGATGGTCACTCCCGGTTTGGGAATCGGTGACTTTGTAAAATTTAAAGAGCAATAAAAAACCAGCGTGTACTTTATAGTACACGCTGGTTTCTTTTTATTGTCGGTCATTTACGGTTGATAATATTACCGGCACAGTTTTCAGCGTCTGCGCTTGTCGTTGTCATGCAGAAATTTGCGAGCTTTTTTCATACCGCCAATATCTTTGAACATGGTACTGAATTTTTCCAGTTCGATCTGTTTGGAATCAAGGCCTTCATAGCGTACTTCCTTCTGCAGCTTTTGATAGCTGGCCAGTCTGTCCGCGGCAAGTATTCCGTCTGTGATAGCTTGCTGAACGGCACAGCCTGTTTCGTGGGTATGGGTACAATCACGAAAACGGCATTGCTGGGACAGTTCGTCGATATCAGCAAAGCTTTTGGATAAATCAGCCGTTTCTAAACCCAGTTCCCGCATTCCCGGAGTATCGATGACTAAAGCCTCGTTTGTAAGGGTGATGAGTTCGCGTCTGGTTGTTGTATGTCGACCCTTATCATCGTTTCGCAAACCATTGGTAGCAAATTCGGTGCCAGCCAAACGGTTGATAAGAGTTGATTTACCTACGCCTGAGGAACCGATGAAGGCAGCCGTACTGCCGCACTTCAAGTAGGGAAGTATTTGCTCGTGACCGGCATCGGCCAGTGAAGAAGTGACAAGTATTTCAGCGCCGATGGCAACGGACTCAGCCGCTGCTGTTTTAGCAGCTACGTCATCACATAAATCAGCTTTGGTTAAAGTAACTATCGGCAGTGCGCCGCTGCTCCAGGCAATGGCTAAATACCGTTCCAGACGCCGCAGATTAAAATCGCTGTTCAATGACATACAGATGAATACCGTATCGATATTGCTGGCGACTACCTGCTCAGAGTTACCTGTACCGGCAGCTTTGCGGATAAACGCGCTTTTGCGGCGCAGTACATGATGGATGATCGCTCTTCCTTCAACAGTATCTGTGCGGTCAAGCAGAACAAAATCACCGACGGCAGGGAAATCTGAAAGTGCGGCGGCATTAAAGCGCAGCTTGCCTGAAACCTCTGCCAGTACTTCCCCGGTTTCGGTTATGACACGGTAAAGATCCTTATACTGGGCTGAAACGCGTCCGACAGGGAAACAGCCAAAACTGGCTGCTTCTTCAGCGAATTTTGCGGAAAATCCTAATGTTTGTAAATTTATTTTAGACAATTTTTTTATCCTCCTAAAGGTTATATTAAAGCCTTTTGGGAGGTTCGGCAAAATATTAGATTATGCAAACCTCCCGGTCTGCGCAATATCCGATGTACCATATGTAAACATAAAAAATTCCTCTTTTCTTAATAGATTTATCTGCAGGACATACCTGTATTTTACAGGCTGAACTTTCAGTATGGTTTCATCGTATTCTATAAGTGAATATTTGTCAATAGCGGTATTATATAATTAAATATATTAGAAATATTTAATGTTAAACAGTACTTAAACTGGAGTTTGGATAAGAACTGGTTTTCAAAAAACAAGTTATTGAGTTCGCCATGAGGTTTGTTATACTGAAAGAAAGAGGCGAGAATAATGTTATTAACAGAAAATATATCAGCATTGCATGGATGTGCTGATTGCCCGGAAATTGGCATAATAAAAGCAGTACACGTTTGAAAATGTGTACTGCTTTTTAGCTGTTGTTTATTTACGATGTTTCCAGCGGCAGATGAGCTGCGTTATCGTGCCCATAGGGCAATAAACGCACCAGGAACGCGGCTTGAACAGCAGCAGCGTGATGATACCGAGAATGCTGGAGGTCAGCATGATGCTGTAAAATCCAAAAGCAAATTGCGCGACCCATGGCTGCGCACCGCCGCTGTAAGCCCAGTGCCATGGTACGTCAAAAGTCCACAGCAGGCTGACTGTCTTATGAAAATAGATAGCATGGGTAAAGACCAGGTAGGTAGAAACCAGCATATTGACAAACATCGTTGTAAAAAACAGCAAGAAGCCATAACGGAAGGTATGTGAGCGCATCCAGGAGGGGATATCGCGTTTTGGTGAAAGCTTCCAACTGTTGCCGATCAGCTCGAATAGCTGCCCGCGGCCGCAGTATTTATTGCAATATGATTTAGTGCCGAATGTAGAAGCCATGATAAGCGGAATGAAAAAGCACAGCAGTCCCAGCCAGGCGAAAAGAATATTAAAAAAGCCCAGAGCCAGATACAGCGCCGTCAGGACCCAAAGGTAATCATACCAGTGATTGCGTTTAGACATCAGCAGTCACCACCTTGATCACAGATGCCGGACATTCACGGGCGCACAGACCGCAGCCGATGCAGCGAGCCAGTTCTACAACTGCGCTGATACCATCGGGCACGCTGATTGCCTGAAGCGGACAGGCCTTAGTGCAGGTGCCGCAGGATACACAATATTCCTTATCAACTTGCGCATAACGCTTGCTACTCATTTTATCGCCTCACCGACAAGATTCATTCTAACTTTATTGTAACCTATTTATGATCTTTTAGCCATATTTTATTAACTTCAGGTTAAGGCGCAGCGTTGTAAAATTTTCTGCAGGAACACATATTTTTGCGGTACAATAAAGGAAAGAGAATAATTGCGGATGGAGTGATGGGAATGAAAAAGCAAACCGCATTGATGAACCATTGGCAATTATGTCAATATCTGCGTAAACTGCATCTGCCGCAGGTTGTACCGCCGCCTGACCTGGCGACGCTGAAGCTGCTGCAGGACGCGCATTTGAAATATGTGCCCTATGAGAATCTGGATATTTTGAGCGGCAGGCTGACTTCGCTCGAGCATGATGATATGTTTGCCAAAATCATTATGAAAAACCGCGGCGGCATTTGCTTTGAGCTGAACGGCCTGTATAATTGGCTGCTGGAATCTCTGGGCTATAAAGTCACAAGTTATGCGGCCCGTTTTATCGACCGGCTGGAGGAATACCAGATCCGCCGGCATCGGGTAATGTGCATCGAACTGGAAGATAAACGTTATCTGACTGATGTTGGAGTCAACAGTGAAAGTCCGCGCTGTCCGCTCGAAATGGCAGAGGGCAAAGTGCAGAGTGACGGTATCTGCGAATATAAATTCAGCCGCGATCCGTTCTTTGGCTGGCTGCTGTGGCAGAAGGAACGGCGTAAACCATGGAAAAGGCTGTTTGGCTTTACAGAAGAACAGCAGCTGGATATGGATTTTATTCCCGCCTGCATTTATACAGACCTTCATCCGGATTCGCCGCTCAATAAAGGCAAAGCGATCTCTGTTTTTCGCGAAGACTGCAATATCACGATCCGGGGAAATCTTTTAAAGTTTTATCTGGGTGGACGTGTCAAATACCGCTATACCATCAATACTGAATACGACTTAAAGGGAGTGCTGTGGGAGTATTTTGGTATTGCCGTCGATTATCCGCTTCCTAATGGCGGTATTGACCAGAATGATTAAATTTTGGCTTGGAAAAAGTTGCTATGATTTGAAACTTTATGATAAAATAAATTAACTAAAAAAAGTGAGATTATGACTGCTGAAAACAGGCGATTTTTATTGCCGCCCATTATCAACAGAATATTGACGCTGCTTACAGAGCAGGGCTTTGCAGCCTATGTTGTAGGCGGTGCCGTACGCGATCTGCTGCTGGGAAAGGCACCCGGCGATTTTGACGTTGCAACATCGGCCCGCCCCGAGTCTGTTATCAGCATTTTAGAACCGGCCGGGTTTACTGTTGTTGGCGAACTGGGGCAGAACTTCGGTGTCGTTGTTGTGCATCGGGACTCCCAAACGGTAGAAATTGCTACCTTCCGTGGCGAAGCCTACGGCGGGGATGCGCATAAACCGGAGCAGGTCTGGTATTGTGACGACCTGGAGGCTGATTTGTCGCGGCGCGATTTTACCGTCAATGCCATGGCTTTGGATCAGTCCGGCAATGTATACGATTATCACGGCGGTAGGCAGGACCTGCAGCAGAAAATACTGCGTACTGTCGGTGATGCGCCAGCCCGTTATCAGGAAGATGCTTTGCGTATGTACAGAGCCTGCCGCTTTGTAGGTCAGCTGGGCTTTGATTATGTACAGCGGCAGGGCGCCGGCCCGGCATTTGGACAGCCGCAGACGCCGTATTACCTGCCGCAGAGCTACAGCTTTCCTGTTAGCCGCAGTGCCGGGCTATCATTGGAACGTGTGCGGACAGAGCTGGATAAGCTGCTGCTCGGCAAATGGGCCGGCAAGGGACTGATGCTGCTGATGGCGACAGGGCTGGCGGCCGGACGCTGCCGTGTGCGTGAACAGGGAACTTATCGGGAAATATATGTTTTGCCGGAGCTGGAGCATTTGGCGGGATTGCCGCAGAACCAGCGTTTTCACTGCTACGATGTATGGGAGCATACTCTGGCTGCTGTTGATAACAGTCCGCGTCAGCTGGCAATACGTTGGGCCCTGCTTTTGCACGATGTAGCTAAAGGTCTTCCTGGTATCCGCAGGCTTAATAAAGAAGGTCAGCCCAGTGATCATGGTCACGAAGCTGAAAGCGCCGTTATGGCAGAAGTTATTTTAAGTCGGCTGCGTTATCCGGCTCCTTTTGTGCAAAGAGTAGTATGGCTGGTGTCAAGGCATATGCGCTTCGCACCGATGCTGGTAACGGGTGAACGTACATTGCTGCGTTGGCTGCGCAGCGAGGCGGCCGGCGGTAATTTTAAAGATAGTCATGAAATGACTGCTGCTTTTGAACAGCTGGTAGCAGTATTTTTAGCAGATATGGGTGCTACTCACGCCGGTAAGAATACCGAACTGATGGAGGAAGGACGCGCTTTGGGAACGGCGGTGCTGGAACTGGCCCGCAGTAAAATGCCTGTTCATACTAAGGATCTGGCGATCAGCGGCCATGATGTGCTTGTGCTGTTAGAAGATAAAAGCAAGATCAGGGACGCTATGCGATATTTATTACAGAGAGTGCAAAGCACCAATCTGCCTAACGAAAGGTCTGCTTTAGAGGAAGCAGTCAGAGGCTGGCAGAAACGTCACTAGAAAGAAGGGAAGCTAATGCCACAAAAGAAATTGTTTGCCGCACTGCTTGTTGCAGCATCAGCGTTGCTGATGCTGGGTATGAGTAATGAAAATCAGATACCATATCCGTCAAATTATGATACCAAAAGTGCCGGGGCGTCGTCCTACAATGGACTGGCCAATGTGCCTAAATCGCCTTATTTTCAGCAGCTCGATTTTTATAATATGCAGCCTACTGATTCGCTTGTGCTGCTGCCGAAGTTCCGTACCTACCAGCAAACTACCGAATATACCTGCGGCCCTGCCGCTGCATTGATGGTGGTCGAACATTTTCAGGGACGCAGCGAGGAAGATGAACTGGCGATCGGCAAGATTATGGGGACAAAGTCCTATACCGGGACTAATACTAAAGGTATGGTCAAATATTTTAAGAAAAAAGGCTGGCAGGTAACTTCGTCAGCTGATAAAGATAAAACACCGCAGAATACACAGGAATTCAAAGCATTTGTAGTCGAGCATCTTAAACGCAATGTACCTATTATGGTAGAAAATGTAGACTGGGGCGGGCATTGGCGTGTTATTATCGGCTATGACACAATGGGCACGGATGACCTAACCAGCAGTGACGTACTGATTATGGCTGATCCTTATGATACGGCCGATCATTTACAGGACGGCTACGTTGTTGTGCCGGCTGAAAAATTCTTCTATATGTGGTTCGATTCGCATCTGTTTGCAGCCGGTGACCGTAAGCAGCAGTGGCTGGCAGCAGAGCCGCCGGTCGGATATGAACCTCTGATAGATATGAAAACACAGGACGGGACAAAATCATAATATAATTAATTGCAAATGAAATGAAAACGCAGACTGTATAGTCTGCGTTTTTTATTTTACCCAGCCTGCTGGTGCAGGAATTTTTTATTGTAGATTTTAATTACGCAGACGCAATCGGCATAGCATACAGAAAGCAATGTAAACCAGCGCAGACGCCTACAGTTGTAAAGCCGCCTGCGGAATGCGCCGGGCAAGACTCGAAGACGGTTTACACAGTCTCAAAGTAAGTGTCTTGCGGGGGGGTACAAACGTGCTATAATAAATTAGAATATTATTTTAACAAATGTTTTTAAATTAATGATGCATAATAAATTGTTTTAATATAAAGATATGTAACTAAAAATATTTAAAATTGCAGCAAGGGTGGTGACGCTAAAATGTATGACGAAAAATGTTTACAGCAACTCGGAAACAACATCAAATTCCTGCGCGCTGCCTGTCAGCTCAGCCAACGGGAGTTGGCAAAGCGTATCGGTATCAGCAAGACTCACCTGAGTAATATTGAGCATTGTCATGTAAAAATAAATTTGAAGCTGTTGCTGCGCATCGCTAATGCTTTCGGCTGCACGATGGAAAATATCTTTGATGCCCGAACATTTCCAGAGTCGGCGGAAGCCAAAGCCGCCAGTGCAAAGGCGCATAAGACTAGCGGACAGGAAGTTTATATGCGGGAAGAAGTGCAGCAGATTTTGCAGATGCTGTATTTATATAAAAATTGAGCGTCATAAGCAGAAAAAGAGGCTGAGCGTAAAGGAGTAGTAAGATGGCTGAAGTGAAAGCAGCAGAGAAAGGCCGGCAGTCTGAACATCTGGAAAAAGAAGTGTCAAGCAGGGGAAACTGCACCAGCAGTAGCAAAACTGTTGATAAAGACAGCTGTAAGGACAATTCTGACAGCACCGCTGCAAAAACCTATATGCGCTTTTACGCTGGGGCTGTTACTCAGGACAGCGGCCTTGAGGGTATCAGGTTCGACTTTAACTACGGCGCTCGTGTCGAAGTGCCGGCTGGTGATTACAGGGTACGATTTCTGGACCGGGAAGCCTGTTTGACATTGTACGATTCTAATGCCAGCGGCGTGCTTGTGACCAGTAGTAAAAAGTATTTTGTCGATTTCCGCATCGAGGTCTACGAAAGAGATAAGTTGATTTTTGCCCATGACCTGGATTTACAGGGGAAAAAAGTGCTTATAAAATTTCCTGTCGGTATTTTAGGAGATATTTTGGCATGGTTCCCTTATGCCGAAGTCTTTAGAAAAAAGCATGAGTGCGATTTATACTGCGCTATGGCGGAAGAGATGATCGAGATCATCAAGCCGGGCTATCCGGAGATCAACTTTGTCCAATCGGAAGAACGGCCGGACGGTCTTTATGCTAGTTATTACATGGGCATTTTCTTTCCATGTGATGACAGGGAACACCAGCCGACAGATTTCAGAGTAGTGGGGCTGCATAAAAACGCACCCTGTATTCTGGGACTAAAAGTAGACGAACAGTGTATTAAACTGTTACCGAGGGATAAAGTACGCAGGATTAAAGATCCATACGTCTGCATCGCGGCGCAGGCCAGCAGTCAGGCCAAATACTGGAACAACGGACGTGGCTGGCTGAACGTGGTAAAACACCTTAAAACACTTGGCTACCGAGTACTGTGCATTGATAGAGAAAATAATTATGGTATGGGCAGCCGATTTAACATCATTCCTTACGGCGCGGAAGATTTTACCGGGCGCAGACCCTTGCAGGAGCGGATCGATCTTTTGTACCATGCTGATTTTTTCATAGGTCTGTCCAGCGGGCTTAGCTGGGTGGCCAATGGGGTGGGGATACCGGTAGTGCTGATCAGCGGTTTTACACTGCCGGTAAATGAATTTGAGACGCCGTACCGAGTCATTAGCTACCATGTTTGCAATGGCTGCTGGAATGATACGCGGGTAGTATTTGACCATAAGGACTTTGAATGGTGTCCACGGCTAAAAGGCAGCGACAGACAGTTTGAATGCAGCCGCTACATTACGCCGGAAGCTGTGAATAAAGTCATTGATCGGTTGATGGAAGACTATAAATTAAAGCCGCAAGAACAAGCTGTGAATAAAAAGAAGACAAAGGGTGAGCAGTGATGAAAAAGAGAGAAACAAAATTACAGGTACAAAGTATTCTGGCAACGGTGGTTATGGGGATGAATCTGGTCAACACTGCTGCGCCGGCAGTGGCAGTGGCTATGACAGAACAGCAGGAGCCAGCGCCTAAACAGTCAGTCAGCGAAGCTCAGCAGGAAGAAATGCAATCATATGCCTATGAAGTTTTACCCATACTGGCAGGCTATGTGGACGAAATGGTTTTCAGCAAGGCCGAGGCTGCCAGTAGTTACAGTGTTGGTGTCGGCGAGAACAGAAGTATTGCCAGTACTGATGATTATGATAGTGTCTATGTCGCCAGCGGTGGCACTTGTACAATAGATTCCAACAGAGCCAAGATAAATGTAGTTGATGGCGGGTCACTGAATATCGGGAACAATATAGGTTCTGTGACTGTGTCAGGAGGTAACGTCAGTGTTGTTTCAACGTATGCTGTTTATGTCAACGATCAGAGCATCGTCAGTGATACGGAACTGACAGGCAGGCTGCTGTTGATCGATGACCAGAGCGGCAGGTTGAACTTCGAAGGAATTACCGCTAATAACGGTGGCTTGTGGGATGCGACACCTGTTTTAAATAAAGAGACCAACCAGTGGTATTTGTCAAGAATCGTGAAAACAGCGAATAATGATACCAAAGTATTGCTGTTTGACGCCGAGAACAGCTACGCCATGTGGCGCAACACCGCGGACAGCCTGCGCAGCCGCTTGGGTGAGCTGCATGGAAGTGCTGAGCATGACAACGGGATTTGGGCTCGTACGCAGACCGGACGCTTCAGTGGCAGCGGTTACGAAGGCCGCTATGACCTGTACCAACTGGGTTATGATAAAATATTTGCCGATAAAAGTGTTTACGGTGCAGCTATTGATTACGGTGATGGCACAGGTAGCTATGCCTACGGCAGCGGTAAGGACAAACTGACAGCGTTAAGTTTATATGGTGTCTGGCAGGGGAATCGCGGCACCTATACCAACGTCACAGCCCGTTACGGCAGTTTTACAACGGATCTGAAATCTTATGGCGGTTATCCGGACAAAGCTGACTACAAGCACCATGTCTACAGTATAAGTGTGGAATACGGACAGCGTTTTGATTATCATCAGGGTCTTTTCTTCGAACCACAGGCACAGTTTACGATGGGACGAATAAATAGCATCAGCTACACTACCGACAGAGGAGCCAACGGCTATATCGAAGGCATGAACAGTGCTATCGGGCGTATCGGCTTTGTTTTGGGACAAAAGGTCAAAAACGACAGCGATATCTATATCAAAGCCGACCTGCTACACGAATTTGCAGGGGAGCGTGATTTGCAGCTGACATCGGATGCAGGTGGTACCAACGATATTTTGAGAGAACATAGTGATTACGGTGATACATGGTTTGAGCTGGGTCTGGGCGGTAACGTCAGGATCAGCAAAACGGGCAACTTCTACGGTGAAGTGACGCGCGGCTTCGGCGGCGACATCAACAAAAAGTGGAGCGTCAATGCCGGGCTAAGGTTCACGTTTTAAGTGAGGATTTGAGGCACTGTTATATGGCAGTACTAATTTTAGTAATGTAAAAAATCAGCGATATGAAGTAAGTTTCATATCGCTGATTTGCTTTGTTATTTTCTGCTTATATTGTTAGCAGTAATTTATACGGTACAGAGTCTTTTAAAAGCATTTTGGTTTATGAGGGTATAAAACGATTGCAATAATAATTATTAATTTCAAATAAATTTCCCTTGCGTTTTTAAATGACATATGTTATATTAAAGGTGCGTTAGCGAACGCTAACTAAAGCAACTTAATTTATGTTTATATAAGGAGGCAGTTATTATGTCATTGATCAACAAGGAAGTTAACGATTTTAAGGTTCAGGCCTATGTAGGCAAAGATTTTAAAGAGGTTACTAAAAAAGATATTTTAGGGAAATGGTCGGTGTTCTTTTTCTATCCGGCTGATTTTACTTTTGTGTGCCCGACTGAGTTAGAGGATCTGGCGAATAAATACGAAGAATTCAAAAAAATCGGCTGCGAGATTTATTCCGTATCCTGCGATACTCATTTTGTCCATAAGGCATGGCATGATGCATCGGATACGATCAAAAAAATACAGTATCCGATGTTGGCTGACCCGACCGGGGCTTTGGCAAGAGATTTCGATGTGATGATCGAAGCTGACGGCCTGGCCGAAAGAGGCAGCTTTATCGTTAATCCGGAAGGCAGGATCGTAGCTTATGAAGTTATTGCCGGCAATGTCGGACGTAATGCTGATGAGCTGCTGCGCCGTGTGCAGGCTTCGCAGTTTGTTGCCGAACATGGCGATCAGGTCTGCCCTGCCAAATGGCAGCCTGGCGCAAGCACTTTGAAACCCAGCCTTGATCTGGTAGGGATTATCTGATCATGGACCGGATGTATGATGTCATCATCATCGGCGGCGGGCCTGCGGGCCTTGCCGCTGCCGTTTATATGGCTCGGGCCAAGTATAAGACGCTGGTTATCGAAAAAGAGAAGATCGGCGGTCTGATCACGATTACTTCCGAGGTGGTAAATTATCCGGGCGTTTTAAAAACTACGGGTAAAGAGCTTACTGAGCAGATGCGTCTGCAGGCAGAAAGCTTCGGGGCGGAGTTTTTACTGGCAGAGGCTTTGGAAAGTAAGCTGGACTGCGATATCAAAGAGGTGCATACCGATAAGGGAACCTTTAAGTCGCTGGGTGTGATCATGGCTATGGGAGCCGTGCCACGGCAGGTGGGTTTCACAGGCGAGTCGGAATACCGCGGGCGCGGCGTAGCATATTGTGCTACCTGTGACGGCGAATTTTTTACTGGCCTGGATGTATTTGTTGTGGGCGGTGGTTTTGCTGCTGCCGAAGAAGCGATTTTTCTGACCCGTTATGCGCGGCATGTGACAGTGCTGGTGCGCGGTGATGATTTTACCTGTGCCGGGTCGATCGCCGATGAAGCGAAACGGCACGAGCAGATAACAGTACTGTATAATACTGCCATGCTGGAAGTCGGCGGAGGAGACGTACTGCGTTATGCTGTTTATGAAAACTGCAAGACCGGTGAACGTACACGTTATGAGACCAGTGACGCGACCTTCGGCGTATTTGTTTTTGCCGGGTATGTTCCTGTAGGCGGCCCGCTGTTGAACGGTCTGGAAACTGACTGTGAAGGTTATCTGGTCACCGATATGGATCAAAAGACTAATCTGGACGGCGTTTATGGCGCCGGTGACTTGTGCATCAAAAATCTGCGGCAGGTGGTCACAGCGGTGTCTGACGGCGCCAAAGCGGCTACTTCGCTTGAGAAATATGCTGCACAGCTGCACGATAAGTTGAAGCTGCCGCGTTTTGCAGTAACTAAAAAGCAAATCGCGGAGCCGGCAGTTAAGCAGACGGAAGCAGCTGCTGCCGATGACGGCGCGTTTATTTCGGAAGCTATTAAAACGCAGCTGACGCCTGTTTTTGCAAAATTTACAGATGATTTATTACTGCGGGCCGCATTGGATAACAGCCGGGCGGCGGCAGAAATACGCGGCTTTTTAAACGAGCTGACGCCCTTAAGCGCTCATCTGCGCTGGGAAGAAGCCGGGGAGGCTGCAAACGGGCTGCCATATATCGAGGTCTGCCGTGCGGATGGAACGTCTTTAGGATTCCGTTTTCACGGTGTGCCGGGAGGTCATGAGTTTAATTCATTTATCGTGACACTGTATAATGCGGCCGGGCCGGGTCAGGCTATCAGTGAGGAACAGTTGGCTGCGGTCAAAGCACTGAGCGGAAGTAAAAAGCTGCAGGTAGTCATTTCATTGTCCTGTACGATGTGCCCCGAGCTGGTAATGGCAGCCGGCAGGCTGGCAGTTGAAAATGACGGGATCGAGATAGATGTATTTGATATCAATTTGTTCCCGGAGCTGCGCGAGCAATATAAAATTATGAGTGTGCCTTGTCTGATTTATAATGATAAGATCAGCTTTGGTAAAAAGAATATCGATGAACTGCTGCAGCTGATTGGCTGAGATGCAGGTTAATAAAAACAGGTTCACCGCTTTAGCGGTGAACCTGTTTTGTTATTATTGACCAGCTTTCAGCTCAGTCCAGTAACGGTCGTACATAGTGATACTGTCGCCGATATCGGTCAGCCATTCGCCTTTGGGGATGCTTTCTTTGCCAATTTTCAGCATGGGGTCATCAAGGTAGGCTTGGGAATGATATTTGAGTGCTTCGTCATTAGGATTGGCGCAGTTCATAAATTCCCAGTTTTTAGCGCTGACCTTGGGGTCGTACATATAGTTCATAAATTTCTCGGCCAGTTCTTTATTTTTACAGCCCTTGGGTATGGCGAAGTTATCTGACCAGATCAGTGAGCCCTGATCTGGGACAACAAAACCGACATTATTATTTTCTCTGTAGGTAAAGGCGGCGTCGCCTGACCACATAATGCCGATCCAGCCTTCTTCAGCAATAAACTTTTGTTTCAGGTTTTCGGTATCGTAGGCAATAACGCTGCTGTTGAGCTGCTTCAAGTCTTTGAAGGCTGCTTCTGCCTGAGCCGGGTCAGTGCTGTTATTAGACCAGCCATGTTTTTTCAGGGCTACACTGAAAACTTCGCGGCAGTCATTCAAAAGCAGTACATGTCCTTTATATTCCGTGTTCCACAGATCGTCCCATTTGGCAGGAGTTTCTTTGACATATTTTTTGTTATAGATGATACCGGTGATGCCGGTGGTATAAGGCAGGGTATATTCGCCGGTCGGGTCAAAGGGCAGCTTGCGCAGGTCAGCACTGATGTATTTTGCATTGGGGATCTTGGCAAGATCCAGTTTTTCCAGCATATCCAGCTTGCGCATGGTAGTTACCATATAGTCGGAAGGCATGATGATATCAAACTGGGCTCCGCCTGCCTGCATTTTAGCCAGCAGTTCTTCATTGTTAGAAAAAACGTCATAGGTGATTTTGCAGTTGTTTTGCTTTTCAAAATCAGATATAACATCGGGATCAAAATAATCTGCCCACCCGTAAAGGTTCAGGACCTGGGGCGCTCCGGCATCTTTAGCTGAGTTGTCTGATCCGCAGCCGCCCAGCAGAACGGCAAAGTAGAGAGCGGTCAGTAAATATGTAAGTTTTTTCATAAAGCTAAACACTTCCCCTTTAATGTGTTATAAAAAAGGCTGCCTCATGGGAGACAGCCTGATCTTAAAGCAGAGTTAAATAAACAGAGGTCGCTACGTGTTTATTTAGCGGTTTTGAGTTCAGTCCAATAACGGTCATACATAGGCAGGGCTTCGCCGATATCGATGAGCCATTCGCCTTTGTCGATGTTATCCATACCGACCTTGAGCATGGGATCGTTGCGGAATTCTTCACTGTGGAATTCCATTGCTTTTTCGTTAGGGTCGTTATAGCCGATATATTCGTAGTTTTTAGCGCTGATCTTGGGTTCGTAAATGAAGTTGATGAATTTTTCAGCTAAAGCTTTGTTTTTAGCGCCTTTGGGAATAGCAAAGGTGTCTGCCCAGATGGTAGCGCCTTCCTTGGGGATCACAAAGCCGATGTTTTTATTGTCTTTGTAGGTGTAGGAAGCATCACCTGACCACATAGTACCGATCCAGGCTTCTTCTGCGATAAATTTCTGCTTGATAGTATCGGTGTCGAAAGCCAGTACGTTTGGAGCCAGCGTTTTCAGGTCATTAAAAGCTTTTTCTACCTGAGCCTGGTCAGTGGAATTGTTGGAATAGCCGTTTTTCTTCAGCGCCATACCGATAACTTCGCGGTTGTCGTTAAGCAGAATCACGCGGCCTTTATAATCCGGGTTCCACAGGTCTTCCCATGAGGTGGGAGTTTCTTTGATAAAATTTTTGTTGTAGACGATGCCGGTAATGCCCCAGGTGTAAACAAGGGAATGCTTGCCGGTGGGATCGTAAACAGGAGCCTTCAAGCTGCTGACGATATTTTTGGCATTGGGTATTTTATCAAGATCCAGCTCTTCCAGAAGGTTCAGTTTCAGCATAGTTGCTACCATGTAATCGGAGGGCTGGATGAGGTCGTATTGCGCGCCGCCAGCCTGGATCTTGGCCAGCAGTTCTTCATTATTGGCAAAAACGTCGTAATTTACTTTACAGTTGTTTTGCTTTTCAAATTCGGCAATGACCTCCGGATCGAAATTGTCGGCCCAGCTGAACAGGTTCAGCACTTGCTTGTCGCCGCCGGCGGGAGCTGCTGCGTCCTTTTTGGGAGCGTCACCGCCGCAGCCCATGAGAGCCAACGTTAAAACAGCGATGAGGAAAACAAAAAGTTTTTTCATTGTCGGATCACCCTTTCATCATTTTATTTGTTGTTTATATTGTATCACAGTTAGTTGTGATATCAATCGGAGTTTTTATCAGATGTGTGCTGCGGCTGCAGGATCTGAGCGATCACGACCAGCGTGATCGTTGCGAACATCAGCAGTGTGGACAGGGCGTTGATCTCGGGTGAGATGCCGCGTTTGACCATAGCGTAGATGTAAAGCGGCAGCGTAGTAGAATTGGGACCTGCCACAAAGAAGCTGATAATAAAGTCGTCGATAGATAGCGTAAAGGCTATCAGAGCGCCGGCCACGATACCTGGCAGTGCCAGCGGTAATGTGACGTAGCGGAAGGTCTTCCACGGAGTCGCATACAGGTCCATTGCTGCCTGTTCCAGTTCATGCCGCATACCTTCCAGTCTGGCGTTGACAGTGATGACAACGAAGGAAACACAGAAGGTGATGTGTGCAAGGATAAGGGTAGTTTTACCAAGCGGTACCTGTGCCTGAGCAAATAGTACCAGCAGGGAAAGACCCATAACGATTTCCGGGATCAGGATCGGCAGGTATAAGAGGCCGTTGATGACCGGTTTGTACTTGTATTGGTAACGATTGAGCGCGATAGCGGCTATCGTGCCCAGCGTAGTCGAGGCTATTGTAGAGATCACAGCAATAAAAAGGCTGTTGGTGAGTGCCTCTAAAACGCGGCGGTTTTGGAAAAGAGCTTCATACCAGTTGAAGGTGAAGCCTGTCCAGACGGCGTTGATCCTTGATTCGTTGAAAGAATACATGGCCAGGATCAGCAGCGGCAGATAAAGGAAAGCCAGAATAGCCAAAGAATAGGCTACCATCAGATGGCTACGCCACGTCTTTTGCATCGCCGTCACCTCCTTCCTGTGCCTGCAGAGCTTTGTAGTACAGGATGATCAGCACCAGACTCAGTACGGCCAGCACTATGGAGAGCGCCGAGCCAAAGGGCCAGTCACGGGCTGACAGGAACTGGTTTTGGATGAGATTGCCGATGAGCGCCGATTTAGCTCCGCCCATAACGTCGGGAACAACGAACATCCCCAGCGAAGAAATGAAGACCAGAATTGTACCGGCAGCAATACCGGGCATGGTCAGGGGCAGAGTAACTTTACGAAAGGCTGTCAGCGGTTTGGCACCCAGATCGGATGCTGCTTCTAAAAGCCGGGTATCCAGCTGTTCGATAGATACATAGATCGGCAGCACCATAAAGGGCAGCAGTGCATAGACCATACCAAGCATAACGGCCATATCATTGTAAAGCATCTGCAGCGGCTGGTCGATAAGGCCCAGATTCAACAGCAGCGTATTGACTACGCCCTGTGAACGCAGGATAATGACCCAGGCATAGGAACGGATCAGAAAATTGATCCAGAAAGGGATCATAACCAGTATCAGACCTGGCTGCTGCCATTTTTTAGGCAGCTGGGCTATGGTATAGGCCAGCGGGTACCCCATCAGGATCGTGGCAAGCGTAGTTACGATAGCTACGACCAGGGTATCTGCAAAAATTTTAAGGTATAAGGGTTCCAAAAACCGCAGGTAGTTATCAATGGTAAAAGAAAAGATGACCTGTCCATACGGTGTGCGTCCGGCAAAGGACACTGCAACGACGATCAGCAGCGGTATGACGAAAAATATGCTGAGCCAGAGCAGGGCCGGCGCTACCAGCAGTTTACCGTTTTTCATCATCGCTGTACTTTCACCTCGTCTCTTTCGTACCACCAGATGCCGACGCGTTCGTCGGGCGTCCAGCGTTTGACGTCGTCAAAGTACTGATATGCGACTACGGTCTGGTTCGAGTTGTCAAGACGGACAAAGACTTTGTCGATAGTGCCGTAGAAGACAACATCGACGACGGTGCCGTAAAAAGCAGGCTCGGGGTGCGCTGCGGCTTTGTCTTCGCTTTCAGCTTCTTCGCAGAGGTTCAGCTTTTCCGGCCGCAGGGCCAAAGTTTCAGTTTCAGTATCGAAGAAATTACTTTCGCCGATGAATTTGGCAACAAATTTTGTGGAAGGATAATGATAAATATTATCAGGATTGTCGTCCTGTTCGATAACGCCTTTATTCATTACGACGATGCGGTCAGACATGGTCAATGCCTCTTCCTGATCGTGCGTTACATAGATGAATGTCAGACCCAGACCGCGCTGAAGGTTTTTCAGTTCCAGCTGCAGATTTTTGCGCAGCTGGTAATCCAGCGCGCCCAAAGGCTCGTCCAGTAAGAGGACCTTGGGATTGTTGACCAAAGCGCGGGCAATTGCGACACGCTGCTGCTGTCCGCCGGACATTTGCTGGGGACGGCGGTTGCGGAACTCTTCGAGCTGGGTAAGATAAAGGACCTGAGCAACACGTTCCTTTTGTTCATCGGCAGGAACTTTTTTCATCATCAGGCCGAATTTTATGTTTTCCTCAACAGTCATGTGAGGGAATAACGCGTAATGTTGAAATACCATATTCACATCACGTTTATAGGGCGGCAAGGCAGTGACGTTTTCGTCGTCCAGATAGATACTGCCCTCGGTAGGAGTTTCCAGACCGGCAATCATGCGCAGCAAAGTGGTTTTGCCGCAGCCGGAAGGACCGAGCAACGTAATAAATTCTCCATCGTAAATTGTCAGATCGAGAGAGGGGATAATGACGTTATTACCAAATTTTTTTGTGATTCCCTGTAAACGGACCATTTCTTTCATTTTTTGCTTGTCACAACCTTTCGTAATGCAGATTTTATCCTTATGCAGATAACAACTTATTATATACAGATTTGACCCAAAAATTCAATAATTTTTTGTAAAATTTAGAGGTATTTTGCTAAAAAACAGAGAATATTGATACTCATACGCAATAATGACAGTTTTTGATGATTTTTTGCGGAAAAATTCCAAAATTTGGAGGCTTTTTATTAATGAAACGATTGATACTGGCATTGATTTTGTTGGTAGTTGTTTTAATAACCGGCTGCGCTGATGCCGGCAGGCGTGATCAGGATAAAAAATCTGTGCATAGCCCGGCGGTAACGTTAGGGATCGAACGCATCGGCGAGTATGAGCAGCTGTTTGCAGGGAAGCGTGTGGGTCTGATTACAAATCAGACCGGTGTTGACAGTAAGCTGCGCAGCAGTGAGGATATTTTACTGGCGCATACTGATCTGACAGGGATTTTTGTGCCGGAGCATGGTTTGTTCGGCGCCGTGGCTGCCGGAGACGATGTGGACGGCGCTGAATATAAAGGTGTGAAGGTATACAGTCTGTATGGAGCGGCAAGACGGCCAACGCCGGCGATGCTGGATTCGATCGATGTGATGACTGTTGATATTCAGGATGTGGGTGCCCGGCATTATACTTATGTTTCAACTATGGCCTATGCTATGGAAGAATGTGCTAAAGCCGGTAAAAAGTTTGTTGTTTTCGACCGTCCCAACCCGATTGGGGGATTGATGGAGGGGCCGCTGCTGCGTCAAGAACAGACAAGCTTTATCGGCCTTTATCCGGTGCCTCTGCGTCATGGACTGACTATCGGGGAATATGCCAGATATATCAACGATACGCAGAAGCTTGGCCTTGATTTGACGGTGATTCCGATGAAGGGCTGGCAGCGGAAAATGTACTGGCAGGATACGGGGCTGCCGTGGGTAGGCACTTCGCCGCAGATACCTACAGCTGCTACGGCTTTATATTACGTGACTACGGGTATTTTGGGGGATACTAACCTTTCGGTTGGTATCGGAACAACAAAACCATTTTATTATGTGGGTGCTCCCTTTGCTGAAAAAGATGCGGTTGCGGATAAATTGAACAGTTTGCAGCTGCCAGGCGTGTATTTCAGACCGGCGGCTTTTATTCCAGCTTACGGAGCGTTTGCAAAAGAGCTGTGCCAGGGTGTGGAAATTTATATTACTGATGCGGAGATATATCGTGCCGCGCTTACCGGGGCGAATATCCTGCGCTGCATTGAAGAACTGTATCCTGACAAGGTTGTTTACCCGGCCCGCTATGGCGGTAAAGGCTATAAAATAGATATTGCCCTGGGCGAAACGGCTTTGCGCGTGGGGGTGCCATTAGAGCGCCTGCTGCCGCGTTGGGACAGGGAAGCACAGGAGTTTGCTGAGCAGGTGCGGCCGTATCTGCTTTATAAATAATGAAAGGATTGGAAGTAAATGCTGAATAAGGTTTTTGTAGAATTTTTATATGAAGCGGCGCACATTCAGCGCTGGAACGATCACATCCGTCCTAACGGCTTCACGGAGCTGGATAAGCAAGCGCATAAAATGATGATTTTGTATGTGCTTGCAAAGTATGAGGAGCAGGATCATCAGGCAAAACTGAACTGGCGAGTACTGATCGAAGGCGGTATTTTTGAATTTCTGCATCGGATCGTGCTGACTGATATCAAGCCGCCGGTGTTCCATGAATTGATGCGTGTGCATGGTAAAAAACTCAATAGTTGGGTTTATGAGGAACTGCGGCAGCGGATACCTGATCTGGATCCTGTTTTTATGGCTAAAATGCAGAGACATTTTGATGAACCACAGGAAAATTATATGGAAAAGAAACTTCTGCGTGCTGCACATTATCTGGCCACTCAGTGGGAATTTGGTATTATTTATCATTTCAATCAGGGCATTTACGGTGTTGAGGAAACGAAAGCGGCTATAGAAAGTGAGATCGAGGATCACTATGATCTTGCAGGAGTGCAGAAATTGTCGCTGAAAGGTAAAACCAGCAAGTTTGTTGATCTGGTAGGTCAGCTGCGTTTTCAGAAACGCTGGGCGCAGTCTCCGCGTGTGCCGGAAACTTCAGTAATGGGCCATGTGCTGATCGTAGCTGCTCTGGCATATTTCTGTGCTGTAAAAATGCAGGCTTCAGATGAGCGTATCGTCAATGATTTTCTGTGTGGATTATTCCACGACCTGCCTGAGGTGCTGACCCGCGACATTATTTCGCCGATCAAACGCTCAATCCAGGGGCTGGACGATCTGATCAAGGATATTGAAAAACGTCAGGTTGCAGAAAAATTGCTGCCGCTGCTACCGCATAGCTGGCATGAGGATATCCTGTACTTTACTGAAGATGAATTCAGTAACCGGGCTGTTGTTGACGGTGAGAAGATTACCTGCAGGCCGGAAGAGATTGGGCTAAAATATAATGAGAACGGTAAGGGATATAGGGCCGTTGATGGTACTGTGTTAAAATGCTGCGATCATCTGGCAGCTTTTGTGGAAGCCTATCTTTCAATAGAATATGGTATCAGTTCGAAGCATTTGCGCAATGGCATGGAAGATTTACGGGAACAATACAAAAATAAGGTCGTTTGCGGTTTGGATTTTGGGAAGCTTTACGAGGAATTTCCTCGTTTGTGATGTGGAAAATATTAAAAATGCATAAATTTACAGAAAGTGTATAAATTGCTAAAATTTTCAAAAAATTTTCTTTGTGCGTATAAAAATAGCTAGACTGCCGCTTGTGCTTAGAGTTATAATAAAGCTGAGGGGATACATTATACAAAATTCAACTATGTATTTTGGAATGTAGGGATAACTAGAAATGTAATAAAATTATGCTTAAATTAAAAAATATTTAAAGGAGGCATCATTATGAATCTGTTTGAAATGGCAAAAATTCCTCTGAACAAAGCAATTGAGGTCATGAAACTTGACCCGAGTGCTGCGGACATTATCGCAACTCCTGAACGTACTCTGGAGGTTTCCATTCCTGTTCGTATGGACGATGGAACTACAAAAGTATTTACCGGTTATCGCAGTCAGCACAGCACCATTATGGGGCCGGCTAAAGGCGGCGTTCGTTATCATCCCGGAGTCAACATGGACGAAGTAAAGACTCTGGCTTTCTGGATGACCTGCAAATGCGCAGTTGCAGGTTTACCTTACGGCGGCGGCAAAGGCGGCATAGTTGTTGATCCTTCTAAACTTTCTGAAAGAGAACTGGAAGGCTTGACTCGCGGCTTTATTGACAGGATCGCTCCGATCATCGGCGAGAAAATGGATATCCCGGCACCTGATATGAATACCAATGCTAAAATCATGGGCTGGATGATGGATGAATTCAGCAAGATTAAAGGCCAGTTTGAACCGGGTTTCGTTACCGGCAAACCGATCTGTCTGGGTGGTTCTTTAGGCAGAAACGCAGCTACCGGACGCGGCGTTATGGTAGCTGCCGGCGAGGCTATCAAAGCTTTGGGTATTAAGCCGAAGCAGGCTACCTGCGCTGTGCAGGGATTTGGTAATGTTGGCAGCTGGACTGCTAAACTGATCCATGATATGGGTGTAAAGATCGTTGCTTTAAGTGATATCAACGGTGCCATCCATAATCCCAAAGGTATGAATCCTTATGATGTTGAAAAACATCTGCAGAAAACAGGCAGCGTTGTTGGTTATAAAGGTTCAAAACCCATCAGCAATGAAGAACTGCTGGCTATGGATGTTACGATCCTTGCTCCGTGTGCAATGGAACTGCAGCTGACTAAAGCCAACGCAGCCAAGGTACAGGCCAAGGTAATCGTTGAAGGTGCTAACGGACCGACAACTCCTGATGCAGATAAGATTCTTGACAAAAAAGGTATTCTCGTTGTACCTGATATCCTCGCTAATGGCGGCGGTGTAACTGTAAGTTATTTCGAATGGGTACAAAACCTGTATCGTTATTTCTGGACTGAAGAAGAAGTTATCGAAAAACAGGAAAGTCTGATGATAGATGCTTTCAAGAAAGTTTACGATACTGCCAAGGAGCATAAAGTTAATATGCGTACAGCGGCTTATATTGTAGCTTTGGGTCATTTGGCAGAAGCTATGAAATATCGTGGTATGTACTAAGAATAATAAAAGGGCGGCTAAAAGCCGCTCTTTTTTATTCTCTGATGCAAAAGGTACGCTTTAAAAAGACAAATGTAAACAAATAATCGAGAAAGTTGTTGCGTTTTGATTTTATACGTTGACTTGCTCCAGTAAGAGTGATAGAATTTTTAATTATAAACGTACAAAGTAGCTACTATTATTGTACAAACTAATAATGTTGGAGGGGAAGAACTTATGAAATTTGCTAAACGTATGGAACGTATGCAATCGTCTGAAATCCGTGAACTGTTAAAATTGACGGCACAGCCGGATATTATTTCGTTTGCCGGCGGTTTACCGGCACCGGAACTGTTTCCGGTGAAAGAAATAGCTAAAGTATCACATGACCTGGTGGAAAAAGAAGGTCAGCAGCTGCTGCAGTATGCCACGACCGAAGGGCGTCCGACTCTGAGGGCTAAAATTGCTGCCAGAATGAAAGATAAATATCATACTGAGGTTGATCCGGATGAGATTTTGATCACTACCGGTTCACAGCAGTGTCTCGATTTTGCAGGTAAATTGTTCCTTGATCCCGGTGATGTTGTTTTATGTGAAAGTCCTTCTTATTTGGGTGCACTTAATGCCTTTAATGCCTATGAGCCTACTTTTGTAGAAGTGCCAACTGATAATGTTGGTCTGATTCCGGAAGAATTGGACAAAATCTTAAGCACTACCGACCGTTGTAAATTTATTTATGTTATCCCCGATTTCCAAAATCCGACCGGTCGTACCTGGAGTTTGGAACGCCGCAAAAAGTTTATGGAAGTGATCAACAAACATAATCTGCCTGTGCTGGAAGACAACCCTTATGGCGAGCTGCGTTATGAAGGGGAGATATTACCGTCCTTAAAATCTATGGATACTAAAGGTCTGGTTATGTTCCTCGGCACTTTTTCCAAGATTTTCTGTCCGGGACTGCGTTTAGGCTGGGTCGCTGCCTCTAAGGACGTTGTCAGTGAATATGTAAAAATCAAACAAAGCGCCGATCTGCATACCTCTAATTTTGACCAGGGGATAGCTGACGCTTATATGGAAAATTATGATTTGGATAAGCATGTTGAAGAGATCAAAGCCCTTTATAAAAAACGCCGCGATCTGATTTTAAAAACTATGGCGGAAGAATTTCCGGCAGGTACGGAATGGACACATCCTGAAGGCGGGTTGTTCCTGTGGCTGACTTTCCCGCAGGGCTGCAGTGCTGATAAGGTTTTCCACAAATGTATCGAGATGAAGGTTGCCGGCGTTACCGGTGATGCCTTCTACCCTAATGGTAAAACTGACCGTAATATGCGTATCAATTTTTCCAATATGCCGGAAGAGAAAATCATCGAAGGTGTAAAACGGATGGCGAAAGCTATCAGAGAATGTATGTAATTGGATAAATAAACCCCGCTGCGATTAATCGCAGCGGGGTTTATGTTTATTTGCTTTGGGTCTTCCAGGGTACTATTTTATGTTCCAGCCATTGCAGACCTAAATTGAAAATGAGTCCCAGGAGTGAAAGAACGATAACGCCGGCCATTAAACGGTCGGTGATCATCAGATCTCCATAATGCAGGATCAAAGCGCCGATACCTTCTTGTGCCGCGATCATTTCGGCAGCTACAAGCAGCAGCAGTGAAGTGCCCGCTGCCAGACGCAGCCCGGCAAAGATTACCGGCAATGCGCTCGGCAGAACTACGCTTTTCATCGTCAGCCACCAGCTGGCATTAAAGCTGACAGCTACCTTGATCAGCAATGTGTCGACGTTTTTGACACCTGAATAGGTATTCATCGCAACGGGAAAGAAAACGCCCAAAGCAATGATAGTGACTTTAGATAATTCACCGATTCCAAGCCAGAGAATAAAAAGCGGCAGTAAAGCGATTTTTGGGATCGGATAAAGGGCATTGACGATCGGTGTTCCTATTCGGTCCATCAGCGCAGAGGTGCCGGTAACGAGCCCTACCAGCAAACCGATGATGCTGCCTAAAGCAAAGCCCAGCAGAATGCGGTAAAGACTGGCTGTCAGACTGCGGCTGATTTCGCCGCTTGTAATAAGCTTGCCGAGTGCAGTAAGGATTGCGCTTGGTGCCGGTAGAAACAATGAGGAAATCAGACCTGTACTGCAGATTATTTCCCATACTGCCAGTAAGAAGGCTATCGCAGCGAAAGATATCCAGGCCGGATAAGTTTTCTGCCAGTGAGTCATACGGTTGTGGATTTTATATTCAGCCATTAGCTTCCACCTCCATCAGAGCCGCACGGGCATCACTGCTTATATGTTCCCAGATGATGCGGATAAATTCGGCTATCTGAGCGGTATTTTCAGTTTTTTCCCTGTCAGCTCGCGGAATTGCAATGGTCAGGATTTTGCTGACTTTACCGGGGCGTCTTGATAAAAGCACGACTCTGTCAGCCAGCATTACCGCTTCCTGAATATTGTGAGTAACATATAAGGTGCTGAGTCTGGTCTTTTCCCAAAGAGTAACAAGCTCTTCCTGCATGATCGTGCGAGTCTGTGCGTCCAAAGCAGAAAATGGTTCATCCATTAAAAGGAGGTCAGGATTTATGACAAGCGCCCTGGCGATACCGACTCTTTGCCGCATACCGCCGGATAACTGGTGCGGAAAGGCTTTTTCAAAACCGCCGAGTCCAACTAAATTGATATAGTGCTGGATCCGTTCTTTCTGTGCTGTCTTTGGTACGCCTGTGGCTTCAAGTCCAAAGGCAATATTTTCATAAACGCTGCGCCAGGGAAACAGGCCTGTTTCCTGGAAGACGATGCCCATAGCAGGAGTATGGCCTTCCGTCAGATCTGTGAAATAAATACTCCCATCGCTTGGTGACAGCAACCCTGCTGTAAGATTGAGCAGAGTCGATTTACCGCAGCCGGAAGGCCCTACCAAAGCTACAAATTCCTCGCTGTGTACAGTCAGGCTGACGTTTTCAAGTACAGACAGCTGTTTGCCTTGAGGATCGATGAAATTTTTGCTGACATTGTCGATAACTAATTTCATTTAAACTACTGCCTCCGGTGTTGTTTGATAAAGTATAAAAATAAGGAAAACTTTGTTGAGAAATTATTTTTGCATAGCCTTGCTGAGCAGGCTGGTATTGGTGACGGCTTGTGGATCAAGCTTGCCCTCGATCATGCCATGAGAAGTATACCAGTCTATCTGAGTCTGGATATCGCTGTCCAGCAGTTTGCCGTCACGATCGATATAAGGCAGGCCGAGCTTGATGTCAGCTTCAGGAGCTTTAACATATTTGGCGATAATGCCTACGACTTCGTCCAGCTTTTTGGGGTCTTTATTGTCAATAGCTGCATCATAGTAGTAATTGCAGGCTTTTTTGTATGCTCTTAAGAAACGTACTGCTGCATCTTCATTTTTCAGGAATTTGGGAGAAAAGAAAAGGGCAGAGGTTTGATAGGGGATAACGTCACCGACTTGGGTGACAAGTTTACCATAGCCTGCAGTCTGCACTTTGGTGATATTGGGTTCGTTGAGTATGGCTCCGTCGATTTGTTTGCTTTCAAGAGCGGCCATAACAGCACTCAATTTGCCAAGCGGTACGATCTCCACATCTTCAAGAGTCAATCCTTTGGTTTCCAGCATCCGCCCAAGCATATAATGGAAGGTAGAACCTTTTTGAGTAATGCCGATGCGTTTGCCTTTGATATCTTCGAGCTTGGTAATTCCATTGTTGTAGTTATCGGAGGTGACTAAAAGTGCTGAGGAAGAAAAGCCTTTTTGTTCACGGCCTTTATCGGCAACGATAGCAAGTTGTTGACCGCTGGCAGCCATATTGAAGAGACTGGCAGTGATACCGGTAGCGCCGACGTCTACTTTAGAGGAAGCTGTAGCCACAGCAATAGGATGAGCTGCGTCAAACCACTGTTGATCTATTTCAAGGTTTTCTTCGGCAAAGTAGCCTTTATCTAAAGCGATAAAAAGCGGTGCAGAACTGGTAAGGCGAAGCATACCCAGAGATACTGCTGTTTTTGCTTTGGGGTCAGCGGCTTTTTTGTCCTCACCGCCGCAGCCTGCCATCAAGAACATAAAACAAACTGCTGTAAACAAAATCAAGATTTTTTTCATTTATTTCCCTTCCTTATATTGTACGCTAAGTACAAAAATGTAGTGCAGACAAAATAATGTCTTTCATAATTTTACAATATCTCCAAGTTTTTTGCAGTATTTTTTGCAGAAAAAAAGAAGAATTTTTAAATAAATATTTAAATATCTATAGACAAAAATAGAAAAAACTTTCAGTAAGGTAAAGGAATTGGTATAATGTATAAAGATGAAAGTATTTTTTAGAACGGAGGCCCGCATGGGAAATATCATAAATTTGAAAAAAATGATGTCGGCAGCCATGTTTGCAGCTGGACTGCTGGTCAGTATGAACAGTGCTTCGGCACAGCAGGATGAGCAGGAACCGCTGGCGCTGTTGCAGCTGGATGTTGACGGCAACGGCAGTCTGGAAACTGTGGAACTGTATGGTGGTCAGATGACTCGCGGCAGCAGTTACAGGAATGATTTTTTATTGCTTTTAAAAGGCAGTGACTCTGAATTGCTGACGGCATATGTACCAAGTATTAATGGCGGTTACGACTGCAGTTTAGAAAAAGCAAGGTTTACGGGCAGAGGCGAACAGCTGATTTTGTCTGTTGGACAGGGAGGCGACGATGGCAGTATAGAATATCGTATCATTGACTTTGCTGATCCTAAGGCGGTGAAGGAGATTTTTACTGGCAGCGATAATGCAGGTGTAGCGGCAACTGCGGAATTTGTGCCGGATTTTCGCAGTAAAATTGCTTTTGCAGACGGCAGCACTAATTATGAACTGCTTCCCAAAGAGAAAGAGTTTTATGAACAGCGTGGGCTTTATGACGTTGACGGTACCTTATTAAAGGGGTATCGACGCCCGTATGTCGGGAAAATACATTCGCTGGTTGCTGTAGATATGGAGCAGGACGGGATTTTGGAACTGTTGTCGCTGCAAAACATCAGTGGGTTAAACAGGGAAGACCTGCTTGGGAAGCTGGCCGGGGTGTGGTCATATGATGGCAGCAGTGGCTGGAAATTAAAAAGTAAAACTTTTTACAGCGGCGGCAAAAATAAAGACGACAAATTCCATCGCAGCTATAATGAAAAAAACTGGCGGATTTTACCGAGGCAGGCGGTGCATGACAGCAGCAGCGTAACTTATCCTGTTTTTACTGCGATTGCGGCGCCTGAGGTGCAAAATAAGCTCAATGGAGATTTTGCGATTATTGCTGGTCCTTATTTGCAGAATCTGGCAACTGGAGGCTGCGAACTTGATTATACATTGACCTTCGTCAGTGAAAAGTTTATCAGTATGGTGTTTTTTGGTGTACTGGATGAAGGTGAAAAAGAAATTTTTGCTAAGATACCATTAAATATTGATGTACAAACTGGAGCACAATTGGCACTGGGTGATGTTTTGAATTTACGTGATGCCGATTTACTTCCGGTTTTAAGGTTGCTGACAAAGAAAGATAAGGTGGATTTCAGTAAAGGTATTCCTGAAAGCTGGTATTATAACGGGACTAATTTTGTGTTTTGTCAGCGAAGTGAAACCGGCGAGTGGTTGGAAGCAACGGTGGCTGCAAGCGATCTGAAAAAGTTTTTACTGAAACCGGAATTATTTTAAAGAGAACTGACTGGTCAGTCAGCAAATAGTGAAAAACAGAGAAAAAATACGAAAAATTAAGAAAAAAGGCTTTAATCGGTTAAAATAGCGGTTGCGTTTATAATTACGATAAACTATAATAAGAGTATTCTTGAAAATAGCGGAGCCGTGCGCCCTTTTACAGGGCGCAGCCGTTTTTTTGAATACGTGAGGAGGATATATTTATGCTGAGTTTTTTTGATAAAGGCCGAAGGAAAAAGGCCTTGGCTGTTGCGGTAGCGGCATTTACCGTGATGGCTTTGGCTGGCTGCAGCAAAGAGCAGCAGGCACCACAGGCAACGTTGGTTAAAACGATGGAAGTTATCAAACGCGATACGCCGATCGTTTATGACTATACAGGTTTTGTGCAGGCGCAGAAAGAAGTCAATTTGATGGCGCAGGTCAGTGGACAGATCACAGGAAAGTATTTCCTGGGCGGTGAAAAAATAACTGCGGGACAGACCTTGTTTACTATTGATCAGCGTACATATCAGGCAAAAGTTCTGAATGCACAGGCCGGACTTGCCAGTGCCCAGGCAACTTTGATTCGTACCAGCCGTGATCTGGAGCGTTATAAAAAGCTATATGAGCAGAACGCTGTTTCCAAGCAGGAGCTTGATAACAGGGTCGCTGAGGCCGAACAGGCGCAGGCTGCTGTTGATGCACAGCAGGCTTTGCTGGAAAATGCCAATATTGATCTGGGAGAAACTAATGTCGTTGCGCCTTTTGACGGACGTATAGATACCAATGATCTTTCTGTAGGCAACTATGTTACTGCCGGTCAGACTGTTCTTGCTACTATTTCTAATACAGATCCGGTATTTGTAGAATTCAGTCTGGCAGAAAACGAATATTTAAAACTTCTGAGCGCTCATAATGATGCAGGTGGAGCGTCGTTGGAAAATCTGACGATCGTTTTGAGCGATGGCAGCACTTATTCTGAAAAAGGCCGTGTCGATCAGGTCAATCGCAGCATTACGCAGGGGACAGGTACTTTGTCGCTGAAAGCTGAATTCCCAAATCCTGCTAAGATCCTGCTGCCTGGCATGTTTGCTCATCTGCAGGCCAACAGCGGTACTGTACATGACGCTAAGCTGATTCCGCAGCGTGCTGTAACCGAGCTTATGTATAAGAAATTTGTTTATGTACTTGGCGATGATAATAAAGTATCCATGCGCGAAGTTACATTAGGGCCACGTATCGGTCGTTTGTGGCTGGTTGAAAGTGGTCTGGAAGGCAACGAAACGGTTGTTGTCGAAGGCATCAACAAAATTAAACAGGGTTCTGAGGTAAAACCTGAACCGATGACCGAGGCAGAATTGGATACTGCTGTATCTTTGAAAGAATCCTAAGGAGGTAACTAGTTGTGGCACGCTTTTTTATAGACCGTCCGGTCTTTGCGATAGTGCTGGCAATACTTATTACCTTACTTGGTACTATTGCCGGATTCAGCCTGCCAATTGCTCAATACCCGGATATCACCAAGCCGCACATTGCCGTTTCTACGAACTATGTGGGTGCTAGTGCGGAGGTTGTTGAGGAATCTGTTGCGCAGGCGATCGAACAAAAAGTTAATGGTGTAGAAAATATGCTGTACATGAACTCTACTAGTACCAGCGTAGGCGAATACACACTTGACGTATATTTCAATCTTGATAAAAATGCAGATATCGGTTCTGTAGAGGTGCAGAACCGTGTTTCTCAGGCTTCGTCCTCCATGCCGTCAGAGGTAAGTGCTTACGGTATCACGACAGCCAAGAAATCTGCCGAGACCATCATGTATTTTGCGTTGCACTCACCTGATGGAACGTTTGATACGATGTTTCTTACATCTTATGCGATGACAAACTTCCTTGATGCCTGCAAACGCGTTAAGGGTGTTTCCAGTATTGATATTTTTGGTCAGGAATACGCAATGCGCCTATGGCTGCAGCCAGATAAAATGGCTCAGTTGGGTGTGACCGCAGATGATGTTTCCAATGCAATCAAGAGTCAGAACATTCAGGCTCCTGTTGGTTCTATTGGTACGCGTCCTACAGCGGAGCAGCAGGAATTCCAATATTCTGCTAATGCCCAGGGGCGTTTGTCGACTCCGGAAGAGTTTGGTAATATTATTGTCCGTTCTCAAAACGGCAATAACTTGAAGCTTAAAGAAATTGCGAAAATTGAAGCTGGTGCCCGCAGTGATAACGTTGCTGGTTATCTGAACGGCGGTTCTTCTGTTGTTTTCCCTGTTTACTTAACAAGCGACGCTAACGCTTTGGAAACCGTCAATAACATCAAAGCCGTATTGGCCGATGCTGAAACGCGTTTTCCGGAAGGTATGGAGCTGACTATTGTTCAGGATAATACCCAGTTCGTACGCGAAGCGCTGGAAAAAGTAGCTCATACTTTCTTTGAAGCTTTGGCGCTGGTTATTCTTGTTGTATTTATTTTCCTGGGCAGCTGGCGTGCAACGCTTATCCCGCTGCTGGCGATTCCTGTTTCTTTGGTTGGTACCTTCGGTGCGTTCGTGCTGATGGGATTTTCGATCAATACTTTAACAATGTTTGCGATGATTCTTGCTATCGGCCTCGTTGTTGATGACGCGATCGTTGTTGTTGAGGCAGTTGAGCATCACATCCAGGATAATGGAATGACTCCAAAAGAAGCTACTTATCGGGCGATGAAAGAAGTTTCCGGTCCTGTTGTGGCGATTGCGTTCGTTTTGGCAGCAGTATTTATCCCGGTTGCATTTACCGGCGGTACTGTTGGTCAGCTTTATAAACAGTTCGCTTTAACGATTTCTGTTTCTATGGCGCTGTCAGCTATCGTAGCATTGTCTCTGACTCCAGCGTTGTGTGCATTGCTGTTGAAACCGCATGATAAAGACGAAGTCAAAGGACCTATTGGTAAATTTATCCATAAGTTCAATGTCTGGTTTGCCAATACTTTAAGTAAATATGTTAAAAATGTTGAAAAATGTATCCGTCATGCAAAAATCTCAATGGCCGTTTTGCTGGTTATGGTTATTTTATTGGGCTGGGTAGCTAAGGTTACTCCTACCGGATTTGTGCCAAGTGAAGATCAGGGTTATTCTGTAACGTCATTTAATTTGCCGGAGGGTGCATCCAGTAATCGTGGTATTCAGGCTATGATGGAGCTGGGTGATAAGATCAAGTCGCTGCCGGGCGTTAAATATGTTATGGAAGTATCTGGCTTTGATATCCTTACTGGCGCCCCTAAGTCCAGTGCCGGTCTGATCGTTGCGGCGATGGAAGATTATGACAAACGTGATAACAGTGCTCAGGATATAGTGCCGCAGATTTATGGCATCGGTGCCCAAATGCCGCAGGTAAGCGTTATGGCGTTTGATCCGCCTGCATTACCGGGTGCGTCCAGCACAGGCAGTTTGAGTATGTACCTGATGAATTTGGGCGGTGACGATATGGAGCGGATGCAGGAAGTTGCTAACGAATTTCTTGCTAAAGCCAATCAACGTCCTGAAATTGGTATGGCTTATACCACCTTTAATACTAATACGCCGGTTTATCAGTTTAACGTAGACCGTGAAAAAGCAGAGTCTCTAAATGTACCTGTAGCAAGCGTATTTACAGCTTTACAGACTTTCCTCGGCGGCAGTGAGATCAATGACTTCAATGCTTTTGGCCGTACTTGGAAAGTAGTTATGCAGGCGGATGCAAAATATCGTACGAATGTTGATGATATGCGTTATTTCTTTGTACGCAGCAATAACGGCGATATGGTGCCTCTTAATACCTTGGTTACTGACGAAGGTAAAACAAGTTCTGCTACTGTAACCCGCTTCAACGGTGTACGAGCTATTAAAATAGCTGGTAACCCTGCTACAGGATATAGTACAGGTCAGGCTATGACTGCACTGGAAGAAACTGCTGCAGAAATTTTGCCGACTACTTATACCTATGAATGGGTAGATCAGAGCCGTGACGAACTGGAAGCAGGAAACAGATCAACACAGATTTTCATTATTTCTCTGATCTTCGTATTTTTGTGTCTGGCAGCTTTGTATGAAAGCTGGACTATCCCGTTGGCAGTTATGCTGTCAGTGCCTGTTGCCGCCCTTGGCTGTTTTGGCGCTCAGTATCTGCGCGGTTTGCAGAACGACGTTTATATGCAGATCGGTTTGATCATGCTGATTGGTCTGAATGCTAAAAATGCGATTCTGATCGTAGAATATGCAAAGATGAACATGGAAAATGGCGAACCTGTAGTTAAAGCGGCGCTTGATGCTGCCAGACTGCGTTTGCGTCCGATTCTGATGACATCCTTCGCGTTCATTCTTGGCTGTGTGCCTTTGGCGATTGCAACAGGTCCAGGTGCCGGTGCCCGTGTTTCTATGGGTAATGCCGTTGTTGGCGGTATGACCTTTGCTACGATGATCGGTATCTTTATGATCCCGGTATTATTCGTTGTCGTTGAACGTATTTTCAACAGAAAAAAACACAGCGAAGAATAAATTTAGGTGTTTTGTAAATATATAATGCCCCGTCTTAAAGACGGGGCATTATTTTTTTGCAGGATTTTTTTTATTTATGTGGTATTTAAAAAAGGTAACTGAAAATTTCTGACAAAGAGTGTTTAGAGGTAAAAGCAGATGAATGAATTAAAAAATAAAAGTAAATTTCTCAGAGATGTCTGGTACCTGACCAAAAGTTATTGGCAGTCAGAAGAAAAGGGAAAGGCTTATTTGCTGTTGACGGCAATCATAGCACTAACTTTAGGCGTAGTGTATATGCTGGTGCTGTTGAATAAATGGAACAATTCCTTTTATAATGCACTGCAAAATTACCAGACCGAACTTATTTTTGATGAGCTGATACATTTCGGCTGGCTGGCTGTGATCTACATTATTCTGGCAGTTTATGCCTTTTATTTGCAGCAGGTACTGGTGCTTAACTGGCGTCGTTGGCTGACTAACAGGTATATTGATGAATGGTTGAAAAATAAGACCTACTATCGTCTGCAGATGTTCGGCTCTGATACTGATAACCCTGACCAGCGTATTAGTGAGGATGTGCGTTTGTTTGTTGAGATGACGTTAAAGTTCAGTATCGGTGTTTTAAAGGCTTTTTGTACTTTTGTGTCTTTCGTATTTATTTTATATGAACTGTCAGGTTCACTGGAATTTACTTTGGCGGGGCAAGTGTGGCATATTGAAGGCTATCTGGTTTGGGTAGCCTTGGTTTATTCCATTGTTGGCACAGGGCTTACTCATTTGATTGGTAAAAAACTGGTAGGGCTGAATTTTGTTCAGCAACGTTATGAAGCGGATTTTCGTTTCAGTATGATGCGAATGAGGGAAAATGCTGAAAGTGTAGCGTTTTACAGCGGTGAGAAACAGGAAGGCGGCGTATTTAAGAAGCGTTTTAAACTGCTGCTGGATAATTTCTGGAAGATAGTAGAAAAACAAAAACAGTTGGTCTGGCTTAATTCCGGCTATTCACAGATTGCAATTATTTTCCCTTTCGTAGTGGCTATGCCGCGTTACTTAAGTAAGGAAATAACATTAGGCGGCCTGATCCAGATTGCCAGTGCCTTTGGCAGGGTGCAGGAATCATTATCATATTTTGTAGATATGTATGCTTCTTTGGCTGAATGGCGGGCAGTTGTAGAGCGTCTTACGGGTTTTGGGGTACATATGCACGAGGTAAAACAGGAAAAACCGCAGATTGATCTTGAACGAATGGAAAGTCGCAACGATACTATCGTAGCTGCGTCCTTGCAGGTTGAATTACCAGATGAAAGGATCTTATTGAAAAATGTCAATTTTACTTTAGTACCCGGCCGAAATAAAAATATCCTGATCAAAGGCGCAAGTGGCAGCGGTAAAAGTACATTGCTGCGTGCTGTGGCTGGTATCTGGCCATATGTGCATGGTAAATTGGAACTGCCTGCTGCCGAGAAACTGATGTTTATTCCGCAAAAACCTTATTTACCATTGGGAACATTGAAAGAAGCGTTGCTTTATCCAGGCAGTTGCCATAAAACAGATGAAGAGTTGGTGATGTTGCTGGAGCAATGTCGGATTGGCTACCTGGCAAAAGACCTGTATGTCGAAGCAGACTGGTCACATGTGCTTAGCGGCGGTGAACAGCAGAGGCTGGCTTTTGTAAGGGCACTGATCTATCAACCGTCATGGCTGTTTTTAGATGAAGCTACTTCTGCTTTAGATGAGGAGACAGAAGCGGTGATGTATAAGCTTGTTGAAACTTTAATGCCGGATACTACCATAGTCAGTATTGGACATCGCAGTAGTTTGAGCAGTTTCCACCAAATAGGGTTGTTTATTGATAAAGGTCAGCACAGTGTTATTGAACGGGCCTTGTGAAAATAATATCAGGCATAGAATTTTGTAAGTAGAATTTACTGTTTTTTGTTAAAAGAAATTTTTACTTTGCTGTGATTTGCTTATATAATAAATAAAGAAGCAGTTTTTCAGAAAGGAAGTGTAAAAAATGATGCCATTGGAAATAGCTCCTAAAATTTATGATGTGGGTGTTGTTGACTGGGCTGTGCGTGATTTTCACGGATATAAGACGGAACGCGGTGCTTCATATAATTCATATTTGATCATGGATGAAAAAATCTGTTTGATCGATACAGTGAAAGCGATGTTTGCTGAAGAATTATTGGCAAAGATTGAACGTGTTGTCGACCCTGGAAAAATTGATTACGTAATAGTGAACCATGTGGAACCGGATCATGCAGGGGCATTGCCGGCGCTGGTCAAAGCGGCTCCGAATGCTAAGTTTTTTATTACAGCTCAAGGGAAGGCGGAAGCAATTCGTCATTATGGTGATTTATATGATTTTCAGGTCGTGAAGGATGGCGATAAATTATCATTAGGCAAACGTGAATTGACTTTTGTAACTTTACCAATGCTGCACTGGCCTGACAGTATGGCAACCTATTGTGCAGATGATGGGATTTTGTTTTCTAATGATGCTTTTGGCCAGCATTATGCGGCTGCTAAACGTTTTGATGATGAAGTGGATCTGGGAATACTTTTTTATGAAGCAAAAAAATATTTTGCCAATATACTCTGGCCATATGCGAAATTAATTGATAAAGCGCTGGCGAAAGCAGCGGCGCTTGATTTAAAGATGATAGCTACAGCCCATGGTATTATCTGGCGCAGTCATATTCAGGAAATTATTGCCAAATATGCTGCCTGGGGCAAAGGCGTGAGCGGCAGCAGTGTAGTTATTGCCTATGATACGATGTGGGGCGCTACGGAGCAAATGGCTCGTGCTGTGCTGGAGGGTGTTGTCAGTGCCGGTAGTGATGCTGTGCTGCTGCGTATGAACGAAACTCCGAATAGTACTGCTGTTGCGGATTTATTTGAAGCAGGTGGTATGATCATCGGCTCTTCAACACTGAACAGCGGAATGCTGCCCACTATGGGCAGTCTGCTTGTATACCTTAAAGGCTTAAACCCAACAGGTAAAAAAGCAGCTGTTTTCGGTACATATGGCTGGGCCGGCGGAGCTCAGAAAGATATGGAAGCTTTGCTGACAGCGGCTGGTTTTGAGTTGGAACCGGGTTTTACCTGTAAATGGAAGGCACAGCCAGAAGACCTGGAAGCAGCAAGGCAGCTTGGTTATGAATTTGCCAGGAAGCTGCAAAAATAAAAAAATTGATCAAGCAGACGAGTTTTATGCGTCTGCTTGTTTTTTTCTGCTGAAAAGATGTTCACGAATAATTTACTTGCCAAAAGTCGAAAGGTCAAATATAATAGAATTAATCTAATTATAGATGCCGGCAGAAAAGTTTGACTTTAATGCTGAAACGATAAAAGGAAGGTAATTAAGATGAGAAATCTTGCAGATGCAATAGAAAATTTCATCATCAGACAGCTTTTAGAGGACAGAGAGGACGCTGTTTTAGTACAGCGTAATGAACTTGCCGATAAACTGTCGTGCGCACCGTCGCAGATCAGTTATGTGCTGAGCACGCGCTTTACTCCTGAACGGGGGTTTATGGTCGAATCCAGACGCGGAAGCGGCGGCTTTGTCCGTATTGTAAGGGTGATGCCTCATGAATTGCAGGAAGAGAACTGTGAGCCGACAGTGCATGATTTGATTGAGCACTGGGCTGCTAACCGTTTGATCAGCAGGCGCGAAAAATCACTGTTGCAGTATATGATGGAAATTCTGGATGCTGATGAAGCTAAAAAAAGAGCTGTTTTGGAGACGGCTATTACTAAAATGACAGAACGTGAGTGAGGTGAATTGATATGTTATGTCAGAAATGCGGATTAAAAGAAGCTGTGGTCCACGTGGTATGCGTGGTCAACGATAAACAAATCGACAAATGGCTGTGCTCGGATTGTGTTGAAGAATTGGCTCCGTCTAATTTTTTGTCGGGAACTGTTTTCAATGCCAAAGAGTTTTTAGATGGGCTGTTGAAACCAAAAGCTAGAGAAGAACAGATCATGAATCGTTTTACTGAACGTGCCAAAGGTATTTTGGAAGACGCGATGCGTTTTGCATTGGATAAGGGTCATGATCATGTTGGAACAGAACATATCTTGCTGGCGTTGCTGAATGTTGAAAATTGTTTTGCCAAGAAGATTCTAGAAAAACTTGGCATTGATAATCAGGCGGTCATAAAAGAGCTGGAAAGCTGGATGGAGCCCGCTGGCAGCACTGAGCTGATGATCAGTTATACCCCGCGTGCCAAACGGGCCTTAGAGCTTGCTGGTGAAGCAGCAGCAGCTTTTAAGCTGCACTATGTAGGGTCCGAACATTTGCTGTTGGGTTTGCTGCGTGAAGGAGAAGGCGTGGCTGCTCAGGTATTGCGGCGCTTTAACGTTACGGCAGAACAGGTCATGAAGGTCATTAAGGCTGTTTATGATAATCAGCCATTGACAGATGGCAATTATAATGCTGGCGACAGCGATGTGGAAACAAAGAGCAATGTGTTGGAAATGCTGTCGGAATTTGGCCGCAATCTCAATCAGCTGGCTTCAGATGGAAAAATTGATCCTGTTGTTGGCCGCGAAAAAGAGGTTGAACGCATTATTCAGATTCTGTGTCGGCGTACAAAAAATAATCCGGTGTTGATTGGAGAGTCCGGCGTTGGTAAAACGGCTATTGCCGAGGGCCTGGCCCAGCGAATTGTTGACGGTAATGTTCCGGAGATACTGCGTGAGAAAATTGTGTTCTCGCTGGAGATCGGGTATCTGGTGGCGGGAACAAAATACCGCGGTGAATTTGAGGAACGTTTGAAAGAATTACTGGAAGCAGTAAAAGAAAATAAAAATATTATTCTTTTTATTGACGAACTGCATACTATCATCGGAGCAGGTGCCGCAGAGGGCGCTATTGATGCTGCAAATATTATAAAACCGGCTTTGGCCAGAGGTGAAATGCAGGCTATAGGAGCCACTACTTTAAACGAATACCGGAAAAATATTGAGAAAGATGCGGCACTGGAACGTCGTTTTCAACCTATCGTTGTAGGTGCTCCTGATGTTAATGATTCAATTGAGATTTTGAAGGGACTGCGCGATAAATATGAAGCTTTTCATCGTATTCAAATCACAGATGAGGCGATTATGGCGGCAGTGCGTCTGTCTGATCGTTATATCACTGACCGTAATCTCCCGGACAAAGCTATCGATTTAATGGATGAAGCCTGTTCGAGGGTACGGCTGCAAAGCTATAAGATTTCCTTGCCGCAGCGGGAAATTGAACAACAGCTTGAAAAAGTGCGCATTGAAAAAGAATCGGCTATTACTCAGCAAATGTATGAACGTGCTGCTGAATTGCGTGACGCAGAACGCAAGCTGCAGGAACAGCTTGATGGTGAGCGTCAGTCGCAGCGCAGTGGATCAAGCAGCAAATTGACGGTAAGTGAAGAAGATGTTGCCGAAGTAGTTGCTTCCTGGACAAATATTCCACTGCGTAAGCTTACCGAAGGTGAATCTAAAAGACTTATTCATTTGGAGGAGGCGCTGCATGAGCGTGTGGTCGGTCAAAATGCGGCTGTTGACGCTGTTGCAAAAGCTATCCGTAGAGCCAGAGCCGGGTTTAAGGATAAAAACCGCCCTGTAGGATCGTTCCTGTTCTTAGGACCTACCGGGGTAGGTAAAACAGAGCTGGCTAAAGCGCTGGCAGAGAACCTTTTTGGCGATGAACGTGCTTTGATTAGATTTGATATGTCTGAATATATGGAAAAGCATACTACTTCTCGGTTGGTAGGTGCTCCTCCTGGTTATGTTGGTTATGAAGAAGGCGGTCAGCTGACAGATGTTGTGCGCCGGCGGCCCTATTCGGTAATTTTGCTGGATGAAATTGAAAAAGCGCATCCTGATGTTTTCAACTTGCTGCTGCAGATTATGGAAGACGGCCGCTTGACTGACGGGCAGGGACGGACTGTTGATTTTAAAAATGCTGTTATCATTATGACCAGCAACGCTGGTGCCAGAGCTTTACTGGACAGCAAGCCGTTGGGATTTGCGACTGGTGAGAAACAGGTAAACGACGGACGCAAAAGTGCTGTATTGGAAGAAGTAAAAAGAATCTTCCGTCCTGAATTTTTAAATAGAATTGATGAAATTCTGGTCTTTGATCCGCTTGGTGAAGCAGAACTGCGACAAATTGTCGAACAGATGCTCAAAGAACTTTCAGGTCGTTTGCAGGAAAATGGCCTTGATATCAAGGTTACTGATGAGGCTAAGGCCGAGCTTTTAAAAGCTGGCAAGGATACGCGTTATGGTGCACGGCCTCTGCGCAGGGCTTTAAGGAAACTGGTTGAGGATCCTGTTTCCGATTTGTATCTGGCTTCAGAATTAAAACGCGGTGATACTATTTTGACCCGTACTGATGAGGCTGGTAAAATCTATTTTGATAAAGAAGAAGCGCACAAGGAAGAAGCCTTGGTTGCAGCTGGAGAGGAACGTCCGTAATGGCAAAACCGAAAATACGTTTCGTTTGTCAGTCGTGTGGTTATGTAACGGCTAAATGGTTGGGAAAGTGTCCGGAATGTGGTCAATGGGACAGCTTTGTCGAAGAAATGGACGTGCCTGAACGTCCTGGACAGAGTTACCTGCCTGTAGGCGAAACCGCTAAGCCCAAACCGTTGCATCAGGTGGCGGAACAGTCCCTCAGCCGTCTGCAGACAGGTATCCGTGAATTTGATCGTGTGCTTGGGGGAGGGATTGTTCCCGGCAGCCTGGTTTTGTTGGGCGGAGACCCGGGCATTGGCAAGTCGACTATGCTTTTGGATGCCGGCATGAAGTTTAGCCGGAATAATATAAAAGTTTTGTATGTTTCTGGTGAAGAATCAGAAGCGCAAACAGCAATGCGGGCGAGACGTTTAGGCAGCAGCGGTGAAAACCTGCTGGTGATGACGGCTACCGATTTGAATATTATTTTACTGCAGGCACAGGAAGTGCAGCCGGCATTGTTGGTAATTGATTCTATTCAGACTATGTACAACAGCGAGCTGCCTACTGCAGCAGGCAGTGTCGGACAGGTGCGCGAGTGTACGGCGAAATTGCTGCGTTTTGCAAAAACCAGCGGCATTGCCGTGCTTATTATCGGTCATGTGACTAAAGACGGTAATATTGCCGGCCCGCGATTGCTTGAACATATGGTCGACGTGGTGCTGCAGTTTGAAGGGGATAGATCCTATTCTTTTCGGGTGCTGCGTGCCTTGAAAAATCGTTTTGGCTCTACAAATGAAAGCGGTATTTTTTCTATGGAAGCCAGTGGGCTGCAGGAAATAAGTAATCCAGCAGGATTATTCCTGGAAGAACGCAGTAACGATGCTTCCGGTTCAGTTGTTTGTGCCTGCCTGGAAGGTAACAGGCCTATTTTAGTTGAAGTGCAGGCTTTGGTTGCCAAAACACCGTATGGGATGCCCCGACGCACTGCTGTTGGATTTGATTATAATCGGGTCACTATGCTTTTGGCGATTTTGGAACGGCGCTTAGGAATGGATTTTGGCGCTTACGATGCTTACGTCAATGTAGTTGGCGGGATGAGAGTCACTGAGCCAGCTGCAGATCTGGCTGTGGCTGCTGCGCTGGTATCCAGCTATCGTAATCGGCCGATTCCGCATGGCGTATTAGTCATGGGTGAAGTGGGGCTTACAGGAGAAGTGCGACGAATAGGTTCGCCGGAAAGGCGTATCAAGGATGCTATGAATCTTGGCTTTAAAAGATTTGTTTTGCCAATGGGCAAGCTGTCATTGGATGAACCCTGCAATGGTGTTGTGCAGGTTAAAACTTTGGAAGAAGCGCTGGATAAGGTTTTTGCTTAAAAGAGCGGAGGTTTCTCCGCTCTTTTTTGTTTATTTTAAAATAAAATCAGAAAATTTATATAAAAAATGATTGACACAAATATGGAGCTATGATAAAATAATAAAATTTTGACAAAAATAACAGGAGGTGTTAAAATAAATACATATAAAAATAGCGTGTTCCTTAGGAGGGCAGAAGATGTTTGCAGTAGGAGACAAAGTCGTATATCCGATGCACGGCGCCGGAGTAGTAAAAACAATAGAAAAGCGTGAACGTGACGGTCAAAGTGTCGACTATCTGATCCTGGCAATGCTTCTTGGAGAGATGAAGGTCATGGTTCCGGTCGACAGTGTGGAACGTGTTGGCTTGAGGCATGTTATCGAAAATGATGATATCGATGCCGTTGAAAAAGTTTTGGAAGAACGTCCTGATAATTACAATAAAGCTATTACATGGAACAGACGCTTTAATATGTATTTGGAAAAAATGAAAAGCGGTAATGTTTTTGAAGTTGCCGATGTAATAAGAACATTGCAGGTGCAGGAGAATGAAAAAAAATTATCTACCGGCGAGCGTAGATTATTGGGTACAGCCAGACAGATTTTGATCAGCGAAGTGATGCTTGTAAAAAATGCTGAACAGCAGGATATTGAAAACTGGCTGAATAAGTTTTTTTAGTGAAATACGTCGGATTTTCCGACGTATTTTATTTTTTTAGCTGTTTTTAATACGAAAATTGTAGTAAAATATTATATTATCCATATTATTTAAAGAAAGGAGGTGTAAAGATGTTAAACAGGATTTTGAAGCTGACCATTGTCGTTGTGTTTGCGCTTACCGGACTCATACTTACTGAATATTTACTGCCTTATATTTCGGATTTTTTTGGTTACGATCTTTATGACAACGGCTTTTTTGGCATAGCTTTGGCAACTATTGTTTCAGGTGCTGTGGGCATCTTTGTTTTTGGTGGTCTTGGTGTAGCTGTTGCACCGGTGCTTATTTATCATATTATGGGCTATACGGAACGTATGGCGATCGTTTTATCCAAGGTGCCGACCAGTGATATTCTTGTTATGACGCTTGGTATTGGTATTGGTTTGATTTTGGCTAACCTTTTGGGTGGGCCTTTTTCGCATTTGCCGATTATTGGTCCCTATATTCCTTTGATCTTTAGTCTGGTGCTTTCTATTATTGGGGCGAAAGTTGCTTTACGTAAGCATAAGGATATCGTAGGCTTTTTTAACCGCAGTATTCCTAGCTTAAAAGGTGCGGTAAAACCGGCTGCAGTTAAATCGTTGGCGCTGAGTGACAGATTGTACAGTAAAAATAAATTACTGGATACCAGTGTCATTATCGACGGTCGTATTATTGATATTCTGAAAACAGGTTTTCTGGAAGGTCGTTTGATCGTTCCCAACTTTGTTTTGGAAGAATTGCAGAAGCTGGCAGATTCGTCTGATAATCTGAAACGGGCCAAAGGCCGCCGAGGTTTGGATCTTATTCAGGAGATACAGCAGAAAAATAAAGAACAATTGCTTGTAGAAGATACTGATTTTGAAGATTTGAATGAAGTAGATGCTAAATTGGTGAAATTGGCTAAACAGACAGAAGCTGTTATTATAACTAATGATTTCAATCTTAATAAAGTTGCCGAGATCCAAGGCGTCAGTGTGCTTAATATCAATGATCTGGCTAACGCCATTAAGCCGGTGGTTCTTCCGGGGGAAGAGATGAATGTTTTTGTCGTTAAAGATGGCAAAGAAAATAATCAGGGCGTTGCTTATCTTGAAGATGGTACAATGATCGTTGTTGAAGGCGGTAAAAAACTGGTAGGTGAAAATACTGCTGTTGTAGTAACTTCTGTCCTGCAGACTTCAGCAGGTAGAATGATTTTCGCGAAACTGAAATAGCGGGGGCGTTTATGGAAAAAATCATAGCGATTGTTCCGGCTGCAGGGTTAGGAAGCCGCTTGGGGTTAGGTAAAAATAAAGCTTTTGCCGATGTGGGCGGATTGCCGCTTCTGGTACAGTGTATGAGAATGCTGGCTGATACAGACTGTGTGAGCAGAGTGATCGCTGTTGTACGGCCACAGGAGGTCAAGGAAGCAGAATTGATGCTGGAGGAATACAGTAAGGAGTATTATCCGCTGTTGCCTTTCTGTGTTGTTGCCGGCGGAAAGGAACGACAGGATTCTGTTGCTAATGCTCTGTCTGCAGTTACGGAGAGTGATGGTTATATAGCTGTGCATGACGGTGCTCGTCCTTTTGCCGGCAAAGAGGTTTTTAAAAGAGTGTTGAAAGCTGCTGCCGATAGCGGCGCGGCCATTGCTGCTGTGCCTGTTAAGGATACGGTTAAGGTTGTGGATGAAAATAATCTTGTGCAGTATACGCCTGTGCGCAGTACTCTGCGTGCTGTGCAGACACCGCAGATTTTTAAAATCAGTATTTTAAAGCAGGCATACGAGCTTTTGCAGAAACAGCATGGTAATGTAACGGATGACGCTTCACTGATAGAACGTTTGGGAATAGCTGTTGCTGTTGCTGAAGGAAGCTATGAGAATATTAAGATTACAACGCCGGAAGATTTGATCCTGGCAGAAAATTTATGTAAAAGCAGAGGCCTTGTAAGATGATAGAAAAAAATAATAACTGGCCGCAGTTTCGTGTAGGCTGCGGGTACGATGTACATAAACTTGCTGCTGACCGTAAATTGATTTTATGCGGAGTTGAGATTCCTTATGAATCAGGGTTGTTAGGACATTCTGACGCCGATGTGGCCCTTCATGCATTGATGGATGCTCTGCTTGGCGCAGCGGGTCTTGGTGATATTGGCAGGCATTTTCCGGATACGGATATGAAATTTAAAGATGCCGATAGTATGCTGCTGTTGAGGCAGGTGGTTGGTTTACTGCAAAAGCATGGCTGGCAGATAAACAATGCCGATGTGACTATTATGGCACAGCGGCCTAAGCTGGCTCCCTATATTGAACAGATGGCGGCTAATATTGCCCGGGAAATGCGGATTGAAAGAAGTGCTGTCAATGTAAAAGCAACGACAACAGAGAAATTAGGTTTTGTTGGGCGGGGGGAAGGTATGGCGTCAGAGGCTGTTGTAAGTATTATCAGAGGATGATGTAAATTCGCTTTACTGAAACGAGGTACTCATATATGTCCTTGTGGTATCGTTTGAGTACTTAGTGAGGTCTTTACGGACTTAGCACTCATACATGCCCTTGTGGTATAATATTCAAGATAAGTATTTTTGGAGGGATCATTCTAATGTCTAATGAAATCAGAGTAAGATTTGCGCCGAGTCCGACTGGACCGTTCCATATCGGCGGCGCTCGCAGTGCTTTATTTAACTGGCTGTTTGCCCGTAAAATGGGCGGCAAGCTTGTTTTGCGTATCGAGGATACTGACCTTGAGCGTTCCAGCCGCGAATCTGAAGAGAATATCAAGGCTGCCTTAAAATGGTTAGGCTTGAATTGGGACGAAGGTATTGATGTAGGTGGGGAATACGGTCCTTATCGTCAAACAGAGCGTCTTGAACTGTATAAAAAATATACTGATCAGCTGCTGGCTGAAGGTAAGGCCTACTATTGTTACTGCACAGATGAAGAGCTGGAAGCAGAACGTCAGGCTTTGTCTGCCAAAGGGCAAATGCCTCGTTATATGGGCAAATGCCGTAATCTTACTTCTGAACAAATAGAACAGTACAAAGCTGAAGGACGCAAACCAACCGTACGTTTTCGTGTGCCTGCTGATCAGCAGATACTTGTCCGCGACATGGTTCGCGGCGATGTCGTTTTTGACTCTAACGGAATCGGAGATTTTGTTATCGTAAAATCTGACGGCATTCCTACTTATAATTATGCTGTAGTAATTGACGATGCGTTGATGAAAATTTCTCATGTTATTCGTGCTGAAGAGCATTTGTCAAATACTCCGCGCCAATGCCTTATTTATGATGCGCTGGGCTTTACACAGCCTACATTCGGTCATATTTCATTGATTTTAGGTAAGGATCGCACAAAAATGTCTAAACGCCATGGCGCTACTTCTGTTGATCAGTATCGTCAGTTGGGGTATCTGCCGGAAGGCATTGATAATTTCCTGGCATTACTGGGCTGGGCTCCGAACAGCGAACAGGAGATTTTCAGTATGGAAGAGTTGATTCAGGCCTTTTCGATGGAGCATGTCGCTAAAAATCCCGCTGTTTTTGAAATCGATAAACTGAACTGGATCAATCAGCACTATATGCGGCAGTTGGATGAGGAAGCTTTTTTTGCCGCAGCTAAGCCGCATATGGTTGCTGCCGGCTATATGACAGGTGATGAGTGTGGCGAAAAGCTGGAATGGCTTAAACGTGTAGTTGCTACAGCCAAAGAGCATGTTGCTTTTGCTGCGCAGATCCCTGAATGTGTCGCTATGTATTTCAGTGATGAATTTGAATTTGAAAATGCAGAGGCTGCTGCAGTTCTGCAGGAAGAATCAGTACCAACAGTAATGAATATGTTGTTCGAAGAATTGCCTAAGCTGGAAGTTTTAGATGGACCTGCTGTAAAAGCTGCTTTCAAAGCTATCCAAAAAGCTACCAAGCTGGGTGGCAAAGCTGTATTTATGCCGATCCGTGTTGCTTTAACAGGAAATCAGCATGGCCCGGAACTGGCTGAAATGGTGCCGTTGCTTGGTTTGGAACGTACAGAAGCCAGAATTAGGGCGAGCCTTGCTAAGGCAGGTATTACTCTGTAGAGGAGAGCTTAGAATGACGATTAGAGTTTACAATACATTGACGAAACAAAAAGAAGAGTTTGTACCGGTACATCCGGGTAAAGCTAATATTTATGTCTGCGGTGTTACGCCTTATAACCATCCGCATATTGGTAATGCGCGTCCATTTGTAACATGGGATGTTATCCGCCGTTTTTTGGAGCATGAGGGCTATGATGTTCTGCATGTACAGAATTTTACTGATGTCGATGACAAAATAATCAACACTGCCAATAAAGAAGGCGTTTTATGGAGTGATGTCTGCGGACGTTATATAGATGCTTATTTTGAGGTAATGGATAAGCTCAATGTGCGTCGTGCACATGTATATCCGCGTGTTTCTGAGCATATGGAGGAAATCATTGAAACTGTAAAAGCTCTTATTGATCGTGGTTATGCCTACGAAATGGACGGCGATGTTTATTATAGCGTTGAAAAATTTGAGCATTACGGTGAACTTTCCGGGCGTAATCTGGAAGATATGATGGCAGGTGCGCGCGTTGATGTCAACGATAAAAAGCATAATCCAATGGATTTTGCCTTGTGGAAGGCTGCTAAACCGGGAGAGCCTTCCTGGAGCAGTCCCTGGGGTGAAGGACGTCCTGGCTGGCATATTGAATGCTCAACAATGAGTATGAAATATTTGGGAGAAACCTTTGATTTTCATGGCGGCGGCAGTGATTTGATTTTTCCGCATCATGAAAATGAGATTGCACAATCTGAAGGCTGTACAGGTTGCCATCCCTTTGTTAAATACTGGCTGCATAACGGGTTTATCACTGTTAATGAAGAGAAAATGTCTAAATCATTAGGTAATTTCTTTATGGTTATTGATATCCTCGAGCATTATGAGCCGGAAACACTGCGCTTTTTTATTCTTTCCACTCATTACCGCAGTCCATTGGACTTTAGTGATGAGAGGTTGGCGGAAGCGCAGCGCAGCTTGTCCAGGTTGAAAACGGCTCAGGAAAATCTGCAGGCCTTAATGGCTTTGATGAATGCTGGCCCGACAGAGGAAAGCCTGAAGCTGCGAAGAAAAGTTTTGGAACTGCGCAACGAGTTTATGGAAGCCATGCGTGATGATTTTAATACTGCTTTGGCAATCAGTCATATGTTTGCTTTGGCAAAGGAAATTAATATTTATCATCAAAGTATTGTCAGCGTCGGCAGTAAACCGGATGGAAAGCTTGTGTCTATATTGCAAAGTGTTTTCTCTGAAATGTGTTCTATTATTGGAGTACTGGAATCAACTCAAGGTGCTGTTGAAGCTGAAAGTTGCGGTTTGGAAGAACCACTGATGGAAATGCTTATTGCTATGCGCCAGGAAGCCAGGAGCAATAAGGACTATGCACAGGCTGATGCTTTACGTAATAAATTAAGCGAGATAGGAATTGTTCTGGAGGATACGCCTCAAGGCGTACGTTGGAAAAAACAGTGAAGTTTGAACAATATCAGCAAATAAAAGCTCATGCTTTGGCAGCCTGTACGGCTGCCGGGCTGACTTACGGAGAACCGAAACAACTTAATCCGATACTTTTGGCATATATCGGTGATGTTGTTTTTTCTCTTTATGTAAGGTTGAGGCTGCTGCCAACCTCAGGGCAGGTTTGTGTTATACATGATTTGGGTTCAAAAATGGTATCGGCGGTTATGCAGGCGAAGGCAATGGAGGCATTGCTGTCGGATTTGACGGAAGAAGAAGCCTATATTGCCAGGCGCGGCCGTAATACTAAATCGATAGTGCCTAAAAGCGCCTCCGTACATGAATATCGTATGGGAACAGCATTTGAAGCGCTGTTGGGCTGGTTATTTTTGAGCGACAGGGAAGAACGACTGGAGGAGATATTAGAGCGTTCTTTTGTAATTATTTCTGAGGCTATGCAGAAGAAAGGGTGAATTAACATGGAAGTAAAATTACTCAGACACACACCGGAACCGGAAAAGACAGTTGCTATGAGCGCACGTCTGTGCTATTCTCCCGTTGGTGCAGCCCAGCTTGAAGAAACAATGTCTGATGAACAGGCAGCAAAATTAGTGCGTAAACTTGTGGAAATGGGACATTTTTCGACATTGGAACATGTTACATTTACTTTCGCTATAGAAGGAGTTTCCAGAGTATTGACGCACCAGCTGGTGCGTCACCGTATCGCTTCTTATTCACAGCAATCGCAGCGTTATGTAAAAGAGCATGATTTTGAAACTATTATGCCTCCTACTATTTCCTCAAGGCCTGAGGCAAAAGCTAAGTTTGAACAGCTTATGGCTGATATTCAGGCTAGGTATAATGAATTTACTGATGAATTTGGAATCCCGGCAGAGGATGCCCGTTATGTACTTCCTAATGCGGCTGAAACTAAAATTGTGGCAACATTTAATGTCAGGTCTTTGATGAATTTCTTTAGCCTGCGCTGCTGTAATCGTGCCCAGTGGGAGATCAGGCAGCTTGCAGAAAAAATGCTGGCTGAATGTAAAAAAGCCGCACCGGTATTATTTGAAAATGCCGGTCCTACTTGCGTAAGTGAAGGTATATGCAGAGAAGGTGCAATGAGCTGCGGACGTTTGGACGCTATTTTAGCGGCAAAACAAAAACAACAGTGATAATTAGGAGGAGCTATGTCTGAAGAAATTCTTGCCGGACGCAATTCTGTAACAGAAGCCTTGCGCAGCGGCAGATCTATTAATAAACTGTTGGTGCAGGACGGAATCAAAGGCGGCAGTGTCAGTGAGATTATTGGCCTGGCGAAGACTGCGGGCGTAGTTTTGGAATTTTGTAAAGCTGAAAGATTGGATAAACTGGCAGATGGCTTGCGGCATCAGGGGTTTGTTGCCTTAGCTGCACCTATTCGCTTTCACAGTTTAGAAGAGGTTTTGGCATTGGCAAAAGAGAAAGATGAAACTCCTTTTTTGCTGCTGCTTGATGAGCTGCAGGACCCGCAGAATGTGGGAGCGCTGATTAGAACGGCGGATGCTGCTGGTGTGCATGGTGTGCTGCTTCCCAAGCGTCGCAGCTGTCCGCTAAATGCTGTGGTAGCGAAAATTTCTGCCGGTGCTGTTGAATATGTCCCAGTAGTTCAAATTGGTAATATTCCGCAGACGATTGAAGAATTGAAAAAACTTGGTTTTTGGATTGCCGGTGCGGATATGAACGGTGAGGATTATTACAAAAGTAATTTGACTGGCCCGATGGTCATTGTAGTTGGTGCTGAAGGAAAAGGACTGGGACGCCTTGTAAAAGAGAAGTGTGATATCATTGTCAGTCTGCCGATGCAGGGGGGAGTTTCTTCGCTGAATGCTTCGGCGGCAGGTGCCGTTTTGCTGTACGAGGTCGTACGTCAGCGCCGGGTGCAGGCGGGCGTTTAAAGTATGAAAGAATGGCTTGTAGTGGACGGTTACAATGTTATCAACAGTTGGCAGGATTTTCGTAAATTCCGTGAAGAGAACCTTGAGCATGCCCGTGAACTTTTAAAAGAAAAATTAGCCGAGTATATAGCTTTTAAAGGATATTCAGGAATTGTTGTTTTTGATGCCCAGGAAGTACAGGGAGTTGCATCATTCGAAAAAAACGGAGCTTTGGAGATTGTTTTCACGAATGAAGGTGAAACCGCTGATTCATGGATTGAACGACGCGTATATGATCTTGTTAAGAGCGGAAGCAGTGTTTTTGTTGTGACCAGTGATTATGCAGAACAGCTGAATGTTTTAGGGAGTGGGGCCTATAGGATTTCGGCGCGTGAATTTCGTGAAGAATATCTGCTTACAAAAAAACAGATCGCGCAGCGCAGCGAACGACTTGCTAGGGGTTTGGGACGTAATGAACTTGGCGGCAGGCTGCAGGAGCATATTCTGGATCATTTTGAAAAGCTGCGGCGCAATACCTAAAAATTGACGCTGACATAACTATGGAGTATAATGAAAAAGCTGACAGATGCAGGAAATTCCTAGGAAACGGAGGTTGTGCCAATGAGTACGGAAACGCCATATAATCCCTATGCTGCTTTTGAAAACATGGCGGATGAAGATGTCGTCTTAAAGGCTAAACAAGAAGATAACGCACTTGCCCAGGAATATCTTTTGCATAAATACCGTAATTTTGTGCGGGCTAAAGCCAGAAGCTATTTTTTAATAGGCGCCGAACGCGAGGATATCATTCAGGAAGGAATGATAGGCCTTTATAAAGCTATCCGTGATTTTCGCGGCGATAAACTGTCATCTTTCAGAGCTTTTGCTGAATTGTGCGTTACTCGACAGATTATTACTGCTATAAAAACAGCTACCAGGCAGAAGCATATTCCTCTTAATTCATATGTTTCTTTGAATAAGCCTATTTATGAAGAGGATTCTGATAGAACGTTGTTGGATATTATTTCCGGTGTTAAAGTTGCTAATCCTGAAGATATGATTATCAGCAGGGAAGAGTTTGCTGATATTGAGAATAAGATGAATAATATTCTCAGTGACCTTGAGTGGAAGGTTTTGATGAGTTATCTGGATGGCAAATCTTATCAGGAAATTGCCGTTGAACTGGATAGGCACATCAAATCAATTGATAATGCTTTGCAGAGAGTAAAACGCAAATTAGAAAAGTACATTACAAATCGTAATGATAACACTGATCTGAGTGAGGTTTATAGTGGGCTTTTAGCTATTGATCCCAGCGAACGGTTCAGTCATCGTAAACGTGATTAATAAATTGATAAATGTGAAACAAAAAAGCAACATCATTTAGATTTTTCTGAATGATGTTATTTTTTTAAAGGATTTCGTAAATAAACAGCGAATATAGCAATAACTAGAAAGTGAAGGGCAAATTTTACGCTGAGCGTAATTGGGAGGTAATGGACATGAGCCAAGTAGAAGAATTTGTAAAAATTGTAGAAGGCGTTAAAGATCACGATGTAAAAGTAGTTGTCGTAACAGGTAAACCGGGCAGCGGTAAAAGTAAAGTATTGCGTGAAGCTGCTGAAGAGAAAAAGTGGGATTACATCGATTGCCGCCTTTTAATTACTGAAAAATTTTTGGAGGTTCCTCCTGGAGAACGTCAGGCAAAAGCACCTGAGATGATGGCAGACATATTGGAAGGATATGACAGCGAAGTTATTTTGTTGGATCGTCTGCAAACACTGTTCGTACCGGTGTTTCATATTGATGTTGATGCTTTGCTGCATAAACTTAGTGAGAAATTTGTGATTGTAACAGCTTGGCCGGGTTACCTTGAAGAAGGAAAACTCTGTTATGATAAATTTGATGGAACGGAATCGATCCGTATCAGTTCGGAAGGTTTTACGGTTTGGAACGTTGATTAAAAAGCGAGGTAAGCAATGAGCCAAGCAAAGAAAAGACTGGCAGTTTTGACTGGCGGCGGCGATTGTCCCGGGTTAAATGCAGTCATCAGGGCTGTAGTGAAAACAGCTCTTAATAATGGATATGAAATATTTGGCATAGAAAATGGTTTTAACGGCCTCGTGACAGGCCGGATGGGACTGATGGATTACAAAGATGTTTCAGGTATTCTGCCGCGGGGCGGAACAATTCTTGGAACAACTAACCGCGACAATCCCTTTAAATTTGCAGTAGAAGAAAACGGGGAATTGGTTTATTATGATAAACGCGCGGAAGTATTGGCTAATCTTGAAAAACATGGTATTGAAGCTTTAGTGGTTATCGGCGGAGACGGCAGCTTAAATATAGCTGCAAGGCTGGCTAAAGAATGCGGAATAAAGGTCGTGGGGGTACCTAAAACGATCGATAACGACCTTCCGTGTACAGAACGTACTTTTGGTTTTGACACAGCAATGGCGATGGCTACAGAAGCTTTGGATAGGATCCATACAACGGCAGAATCCCATCATCGCGTTATGGCGCTGGAAGTTATGGGACGTTATGCTGGCTGGATCGCATTGCATTCCGGCATAGCCGGCGGAGCAGATGTTATTTTGATACCGGAGATCCCTTACAGTATCAACTCGGTTATCGGAAAAATCAGGGCCCGCCAGGCTGCTGGGAAACAATTCAGTATTATTGTTGTAGCTGAAGGGGCACGACCTGTGGGCGGGGAAATGTCGATCGCGCGCATGGTCAAGGGCAGCTTCGAGCCCATCCGTCTTGGTGGAGCAGGAGAAAAACTGGTTCGCGAGATAGAGGAAAAAACGGGTATCGAATCGCGGTGTACTGTATTAGGTTATTTACAAAGAGGCGGCACGCCTACACCTTTCGACAGAGTTCTTTCTACGCGTTATGGTGTAGCAGCGGCCGAGGCTTGCATGCGCAAGGAATATAACGTTATGGTATCACTGCAAAACGATAAGATCGTTACGGAGCCTATTGAGAAGGTTGCCTCCGAGCCACGGTTAGTACCAGTAGACAGCGATATAATTCGCACAGGACGTCAAATGGGCTTATGTTTTGGTGACTGACCCAATAAGTAAAACAAAAGAACTTTAGTTTACAGCAACATTCAGAGGACAGCGGAAATGGACGCCGCTGTCCTTTTCTTTATTATTCAGATAAATTTCAGGTAAATTTATATAATTAAACTTGGCGGTAGCGATAATAACCTGTATAATGTAGAAGTTAGTAAAATTTATGTGGCAATGTAATTATGGAAGGATAGATAATTATAATGGATCAGAATCTTATAGCGGTAATAGTAGGCTTTGTAGAAGGGGTAACGGAGTTTTTGCCGGTGTCATCAACAGGTCATATGATTATAGTAGGACATATGCTGGGTTTTGATGGTCCGGCGGCAGATATTTTTGACGTTTTCGTACAGCTGGGGGCGATTTTGTCAGTTATTTTTATTTATAAAGAACGTTTTGCTAGATTTTTTACAAAAGAAGGCTGGCAGGCTGATAAAGGGCTGAGCGTCTGGCATGTAGCCGCTGGTATTGTGCCTGTAATGGGCGTGGCTTTTTTTGCATATAAATATATTAAAGAATATCTTTTTTCTCCATTTACAGTAGCGATAGGATTGGTATTGGGTGCTTTATTAATGATGTATGCTGAATATAAGACTAAAGATAACCAAGCAGAATTATTGGATGATTTAGATAAGATCTCTTTAAAACAGGCGGCGCTTGTTGGGGCGTTTCAGTTGCTTTCGTTGTGGCCTGGTTTTTCCCGGTCGGGAAGTACTTTGGCGGGTGGACTTTTAGTAGGTTTAAAACGTGAGACTGCAGCAAATTATACTTTTTTGATTGCTGTACCTTTGATGTTTGTAGCCTGTCTTTATGATCTTTTAAAAAATATCAGTATTTTAACAGTAGATGATCTGCAGATGTTGGCGATTGGTTTTGTGGTTGCTTTTGTGGTTGCTTACTGGTCCGTGCTGTGGTTTTTAAAATTTCTTCATAAATATAGCTTGACATCTTTTGCATATTATCGTATCATACTTGCTGTAGCTGCTTTAACATACTTTTACTTTTAAAGAGTTTTGTAAAAAAAGTTACTGAATTAATTGAAAAGTAGTTGACAAAATGATTATGTTAATATATAATCTTCCTTGTCACTAATTAAGTGCTGGCATAGCTCAACTGGTAGAGCAGCTGACTTGTAATCAGCAGGTTGTGGGTTCAAGTCCTATTGCCAGCTCCAAATGGAGAGGTTCCCGAGTGGCTAAAGGGAGCAGACTGTAAATCTGCCGCGTTTCGCTTCGTTGGTTCGAATCCAACCCTCTCCACCACTTTCTTAATTAGTTTTCATCGCGGGGTGGAGCAGTTGGTAGCTCGTCGGGCTCATAACCCGAAGGTCGTTGGTTCAAGTCCAGCCCCCGCAACCATTTTGATTATTTGGTTGCGATGCTGATGTAGCTCAGTCGGCAGAGCGTATCCTTGGTAAGGATAAGGTCACCAGTTCAATCCTGGTCATCAGCTCCAAATAAATATGGCGGCGTAGCTCAGTTGGCTAGAGCATTCGGTTCATACCCGGAGTGTCCGCGGTTCAAATCCGTGCGCCGCCACCAATAAAAAATAAAACCTCAGTGATGGGGTTTTTTTTATTATAGTCATAAAACCAAGCAGGAGTTTACAGGCAGACAGCGAATATGGTAAAATGGCGTCAAAGCCTATTTTATAAAAAACAAAAGAGATTCGGAGGAAAAATGAATGGCAAAGCAAAAATATGAAAGAACAAAACCGCATGCTAATATCGGCACCATCGGTCACGTAGACCATGGTAAAACAACCCTGACCGCAGCAATCACCAAAGTATTGGCTTCTAAAGGCGGCGCAGAATTCATGGATTACTCCATGATCGATAAAGCACCTGAAGAAAGAGAACGCGGAATCACCATCAACACTTCCCACGTAGAATATGAAACAGCAACCCGCCACTACGCACACGTAGACTGCCCGGGCCATGCCGACTATGTAAAAAACATGATCACCGGCGCAGCACAAATGGACGGAGCGATCCTCGTAGTATCCGCAGCAGACGGCCCGATGCCGCAAACTCGTGAGCACATCCTTCTTGCTCGTCAAGTAGGCGTACCTGCAATGGTAGTGTTCCTGAATAAAGCAGATATGGTAGACGATCCGGAACTGATCGAATTAGTAGAAATGGAAGTACGTGAACTGCTCTCCAGCTACGACTTCCCCGGCGACGACATTCCTGTAGTAGTAGGGTCTGCACTGAAAGCACTTGAAGGCGACGCAGCATACGAAGCAAAAATCATGGAACTGATGGACGCAGTAGATGCATACATTCCTATTCCGGAACGCGCAACTGACAAACCGTTCCTGATGCCTGTAGAAGACGTATTCACAATTACCGGCCGTGGCACAGTAGCAACAGGCCGTGTAGAACGTGGTATCATCAAAGTAGGCGACAATATTGAGATCGTAGGAATGACAGAAGAGAAAAAAGCAACAGTAGTAACGGGCGTAGAAATGTTCCGTAAATTACTGGACGAAGCAGTAGCAGGAGACAACATCGGCTGCCTGCTGCGTGGTGTAGACCGTAAAGATATCGAACGCGGTCAAGTACTTGCAAAACCCGGCAGCATCCATCCGCACACAAAATTCAAAGCAGAAGTATATGTACTGACGAAAGAAGAAGGCGGCCGTCATACACCGTTCTTCAACGGCTATCGTCCGCAGTTCTATTTCAGAACAACAGACGTAACCGGCGTAACTGAATTACCGGAAGGTATTGAGATGGTAATGCCTGGCGATAACGTAACCATGGACGTAGAGCTGATCACTCCGATCGCAATCGAGCCTGGTCTGCGTTTTGCAATTCGCGAAGGCGGCCGTACTGTTGGCGCCGGCGTTGTTGCTGCTATCAACGAATAAGTAAGAGAGCGATAACTTGGTTTTCTGCTAAGACCGGTCCGACATAGACCGGTCTTAGCATATTTTTGAAAGTTTGTTGACATAGAGTGTTAACTGTGGTACTCTATATTAGTGAAATTTTGTGATTGGTAATCTATGAGTAAGAGAGGTGTTAAATATGCGCAGTTTAGTTACCATGGCTTGCACTGAGTGCAAACAACGCAACTATCAAACCAACAAAAACAAAAAGAACGATCCTGATCGTATCGAACTGAATAAATATTGCAAGTTCTGCAAAAAACACACTTTACATAAAGAAACTAAATAATTTTTGTTAACGTGTGATTTAGTATCAGGTATTCAAGCAAGGATGTGAAAAAATGGCCGTTCCGGAAACTACGGGTGTGAAGAACGCAGGCGGTATTACACGCTTTATGCGTGAAACTAAAGTAGAACTGAAAAAAGTAACCTGGCCTACCAAACAAGAGCTTATTGCTAATACTGCAGTGGTTTTGATTGCGGTTGTTATTTGTGCAGCATTGATTTGGGTCATTGATTCCTTCTTCAATGTTGTTTTTCGCTTGATTTTGCAATAAGGCTGCGTAAGGAGGAAAGGGAAGCTTCCCTATCATTAATATGGAATCAGAAAAACGTTGGTATGTAATCCACACTTATTCCGGTTATGAGAATAAGGTAAGCGCAAATCTGGAACGTAAAGTTCATTCCTTGGGTATGGAAAATGAAATTTTCCGTATTGTGATACCTATGGAAAATGAGGTTGAAGTAAAAGACGGTAAAAAACGCAGCGTCCAGAGAAAGGTTTTTCCTGGTTATGTGCTTGTAGAGATGATTGTAAATGATCGCTCTTGGTATGCTGTGCGTAATACACCGGGTGTGACCGGCTTTGTCGGTTCCGGTACTAAACCGATTCCTTTGACTGATGAAGAAGTCAAACAGATCATGCGCTCCATGGGCGTAGAAGAAAGCCGCCCCAAAATTGATTTACAATTACAACAGATGGTTCGTTTGAAAACTGGTCCGTTTGCCGGCTGTGTCGGCAGCGTTTCTGAAATCAATGAAGAACGTGGTAAACTGAAAGTTCTGGTTAGCATGTTCGGACGCGAAACACCTGTTGAGATTGATTTTACTCAGGTTGAAGAAGCTGAATAATAAGGAGGTGTAATAAATGCCGAAAAAAGTCGTAAAAATGGTAAAATTACAGGTACCGGCTGGTAAAGCTACTCCGGCTCCTCCTGTAGGCCCTGCACTTGGCCAAGCTGGTGTAAACATCATGGCTTTTGTTAAGGAGTTCAATGAACGTACTGCTCAACAAGCAGGTTTGATCATTCCGGTAGAAATTACCGTATTTGAAGATCGTTCCTTTACTTTCATTACAAAAACTCCTCCGGCACCGGTTTTGCTGAAAAAAGCTGCTGGTCTGGAAAAAGGTTCCGGCGAACCAAACAAAAAGAAAGTTGCTCAATTGAGCCGCGATAAAGTTCGCGAAATCGCTGAAGCTAAAATGGCTGACCTGAATGCTGCTGATATCGAAGCTGCTATGAGAATGGTAGAAGGTACTGCGCGCAGCATGGGTATAACCATCGTTGACTGATTTATAGTCGACTATTTATGTGGGAGGAATTATCCGTTTGTACCACAAGGAGGAAAGTTTAATGGCAAAATTTGGTAAAAAATATCAAGACGCTTTGAAACTTATCGAAGCCGACAAATTCTATGCTCCTAAAGAAGCAGTAGAATTAGTTAAAAAAACTTCTGTTACTAAATTTGACAGCACTGTAGAAGTTGCTTTCAAATTAGGCGTAAATCCTAAATACGCTGACCAACAAGTTCGTGGTGCTCTAGTTCTTCCTCATGGCACTGGCAAATCTAAATCTGTTTTAGTATTTGCTAAAGGCGCTAAAGTTCAGGAAGCAGAAGCAGCTGGTGCTGACTATGTAGGCGGCGAAGAATTGGTTGCTAAAATCCAAGGCGGCTGGACTGATTTCGAAGTCTGCGTTGCAACTCCTGATATGATGGGTGTTGTAGGCCGTTTGGGTAAAATCCTCGGTCCTAAAGGCTTGATGCCTAACCCGAAGGTTGGTACAGTTACTATGGATGTAACACGTGCTATCAACGAAATTAAAGCCGGTAAAATCGAATATCGTACTGATAAAGCTGGTAATGTTCAAGCTCCTATTGGTAAGGCTTCTTTTACCGAACAACAACTGTTGGAAAACTACATCACTTTGGTCGATACTCTGATCAAAGTAAAACCGTCTGGTGCAAAAGGTCAGTATATTAAATCTATAACTGTATCTACCACTATGGGCCCTGGCGTAAAAATTGACGTTTTGAAAGCTAACAGCGACAAATAAGATTTTTGATGTAGTAACAACTTTATAAATCAGAAGATAATCGGGCCATAGACAGCAGGTGCGGTAACGCATAAGTAGAAATACACCTGCCGAGGCTGGAGACGATGAAGATAGACCTTCGCGACCTCCGGCTTAGGCCGAGAGGTCTTTTTGATTTTATAAAATCATTTTTTAAGAAGGAGGTGTGATGCATGGCAGTTATTAGACCTGAAAAAGCAGCTAAAGTTGCTGAGATCAAAGAATTGCTGACAGCTTCCAAGTGCACTATTCTGGTTGATTTTTGCGGTTTGACCGTAGCTCAGGATACAGCATTTCGCCGCAAAATGCGCGAAGCTGGCGTCAAATATGGCGTTGTAAAAAATACAATGCTGCGTATTGCTGCAAATGAAGCCGGCATCGAAGGTTTAGAGCCTGTATTGGAGAAAAACACTGCAATTGCAGTTGCTCCTGAAGATCCCGTTGCTGTAGCAAAAATTATTTGCGATTTCGCAAAAGAAAACAAAGCTCTGACTATCAAAGCTGGTGTACTCGACGGTCAAGTTATCGACGAAGCTGCAATTAAAGCTTTGGCAGAACTTCCGCCGAAAGAAGTCCTCATTGCAAAAATGCTGGGCAGCATGAATGCTCCAATCAGCGGTTTTGTCAATGTACTGCAAGGTACTATCCGCAACGTTGTTTATGCACTCGAGGCTGTTCGTCAGCAAAAAGAGTCCGCATAAGCAGTGTGTCTAACCAAGCAAGTTAAAACAAAAAATAAAACATTTGAATTTATGGAGGTATATATAATGAACAAAGAACAAATCATCGAAGCTATTGAATCTATGACCGTACTCGAACTTTCCGAATTGGTAAAAGCTCTGGAAGAAAAATTCGGCGTATCCGCTGCTGCTCCTGTAGCTGTAGCTGCTGCTCCTGCTGCTGGCGGCGCTGCTGCTGCTGAAGAAAAAACTGAATTTGACGTAGTTTTGACTTCCGCTGGCGCTGGCAAAATCAACGTTATCAAAGTTGTTCGTGAAGCAACTGGTCTTGGCCTGAAAGAAGCAAAAGAAATCGTTGACGGCGCTCCTAAAGCTGTTAAAGAAAAAATCTCCAAAGCTGACGCTGACGCTTTGAAAGCTAAACTTGAAGAAGCTGGCGCTTCCGTAGAATTGAAATAATTTCAATTAGAACTTTAATAAGCTTCCTGTTTTGCAGGAAGCTTATTTTTTATTTTATTACTTGCTATTGACAATAGAAAAACTTTGTGATATCATAATAAACTACAGTAAATAAATGAATTGCAGGTATTTTGATAACGGTCACGATGGCTCAGTGGTTGGGAATCGTGTACTGCTCATACGGTAAAGATGAAGTTCGTTCATCGAAGACAATACGCAAGGTCCTTGAGACAATCTGGAACCTTGCTTTTTTTGTCATTCGTGAAACGGGCTGAGTTTGGCCTGCCTGACAAAATATGAAGGGGTGAGGGATTACATGTTTAAACCGGTTCCCGTAGGCGATAGGACTCGGTACAGTTATGCCAGAATCAATGAAGTATTACCAATGCCTCATTTGATTGACATCCAAAGAAAATCGTATGAGTGGTTCATGCGAGAAGGTCTTTGCGAAATTTTTCATGACATTTCTCCGATCAAGGATTTTACAGGTAATTTAGAACTTTCGTTTGAGGGCTTTACGTTAGGGGATCCTAAATATAGCGTTGAAGAATGTAAAGAGCGTGATGCTTCTTACTCGGCACCATTAAACGTAAACGTTCGCTTGCTTTACAAAGACACCGGCGAGATCAAAGAATCTAAAGTTTTCATGGGTGATTTTCCACTGATGACTGAAACCGGTACTTTTATTATCAACGGTGCTGAACGTGTTATTGTCAGCCAGTTGGTTCGTTCTCCAGGCGTATACTACAATGTATCCATGGATCCCAGTGGTAAAAAAATGTATGGTACTACTGTTATTCCAAACCGTGGTGCCTGGATTGAATTTGAAACAGATGTTAATGATGTTATTTATGCTCGTGTAGATCGCACCAGGAAATTACCTGCTACGGTTTTACTGCGTGCTTTGGGTTTATCCAGCAATGCTGAGATTTTGGCATTGTTCGGTGAGCATCCTTCCGTTTTGGCAACTTTGGAACGTGATGCAACTACCAATCGCGAAGAAGCTTTAATTGAGATTTATAAGAAACTGCGTCCAGGCGAACCGCCTACTTTGGAAAATTCTACGCAGTTGATTGAAGCTACATTTTTTGATAATAAGCGCTATGATCTTGCCAGTGTAGGTCGTTATAAACTCAATAAAAAATTGGGCTGGCGCCGTCGTTTGCTGGATAAGGTTCTTGACGCACCGCTTGTTGATACTTCTACCGGAGAAATTATTCTGCCGGCAGGTACTAGAATTGATGATAAAGCTATTGATATCATCGAGCAAAGTGAAATTTTCAGCGGCGTAGGATTGAAAGAGGTTTTCATCCGCGTAAAAGAACAAGTACTGAAATTAATCTGTACTGCTGATATTCCCGAAAAACACCGTACTGTAACCGTAGAAGACGTTTTGGCATCTTTTGGTTATCTGCTCAACCTGATGGATGGTTTAGGTACAGGCGACGATATTGACCATTTGGGTAACCGTCGTGTACGTAGTGTCGGAGAATTATTACAAAATCAATTCCGGATCGGTTTAGCCCGTATGGAACGTGTTGTTAAAGAGCGCATGACTATCCAAGACGTAGATGTAATCACGCCGCAGGCTTTGATTAATATTCGTCCTGTTGTTGCGGCAATTAAAGAATTCTTTGGCAGCAGTCAGTTGTCTCAGTTTATGGATCAGAATAACCCGTTAGCTGAGTTAACACATAAAAGGCGTCTGTCTGCACTTGGTCCTGGTGGTTTGAGCCGCGAACGCGCCGGTTATGAAGTACGTGACGTACATCATTCTCATTATGGTCGTATGTGTCCTATCGAAACGCCTGAAGGTCCTAATATTGGACTTATAGGTTCTTTGTCTACCTTTGCTATTATCAATAAATATGGTTTTATGGAAACGCCATATCGTAAGGTTGATAAAGAAGAGGGACGTGTTACTGACGAAATCGTTTATCTGACGGCTGATGAAGAGGACGAATATATTTGTGCCCAGGCCAATGAACCGCTTGATGAAAACGGTTATTTCTTGGGTGAACGTGTTACGGCACGTTATCTGAATGAAGTTTTGTCTTTGCCTCCGAATCAGGTTGACTATATGGACGTTTCTCCGAAACAGGTTGTATCTATTGCTACGGCGCTGATACCGTTCTTGGAAAACGACGATGCGAACCGCGCATTGATGGGTGCTAATATGCAGCGTCAGGCTGTGCCGCTTTTATGTACGCAGTCGCCTGTTGTTGGTACTGGTATGGAATATAAGGTCGCCGTTGACTCTGGCGTATGCGTACTTGCTAAACGTGCGGGTATTGTTGAGCGTGTTGTTGGCAATGAAATCCGTGTACGTGCGGAAGATGGCAGTGTTGATGTTTATGAACTTTTAAAATTTAAGCGTTCTAATCAGGGAACTTGTGTCAATCAGCGTCCTATCGTCAATAAAGGCGATAAAGTAGTTGAGAAGCAGGTGCTGGCAGATGGCCCGGCGACTGATCATGGTGAATTGGCGCTTGGACACAATGTAATTGTTGCTTATATGCCGTGGGAAGGCTATAACTACGAGGATGCTATTTTGCTGAGCGAAGATCTGGTCAAAGCGGATATCTTTACATCTATCCATATCGAAGAATATGATTGTGATGCCCGTGATACTAAGCTTGGCCAGGAAGAAATTACCCGTGATATTCCCAACGTTTCCGAAGAAGCATTGAAAGATCTTGATGAACGCGGGATTATCCGTATCGGAGCAGAAGTACGTCCTGGCGATATCCTTGTTGGTAAGGTTACGCCGAAAGGCGAAACTGAGCTGACTGCAGAAGAACGTTTGTTGAGAGCCATCTTTGGTGAAAAAGCCCGCGAAGTTCGTGATAGCTCGCTGCGTGTGCCACATGGCGAAGCTGGTAAAATTGTCAGCGTTAAAGTATTTACCCGTGAAAACGGCGATGAGCTGCCGCCTGGTGTAAATGAACAAGTTCGTGTGCATATCGCGCAAAAACGTAAGATTTCTGAAGGCGATAAGATGGCAGGCCGCCATGGTAATAAGGGTGTAGTTTCCCGCATCATGCCGCGTGAAGATATGCCGTTTCTGCCAAGCGGAGAGCCGGTTCAAATCGTATTGAATCCTTTGGGCGTACCTTCCCGTATGAATATCGGACAGATTTTGGAAACTCATTTAGGCTGGGCTGCACGCGCTCTAGGCATGCAGATTGAAGCCGGTGCTGAAGGTTTGGCTGATCGTTTTGAGAAAGCCGGTTATGATGTTGAAAAATATGGAATGCCTGAAACTGTAGAAATCGATAAGTTCGGTGAAGAAAGCATCAAAGCAATGAAGATGTCCGTACCTGTTTTTGACGGTGCTCATGAAGAAGATATGAATGCTACTCTTGATTTGGCTGGAGTAGATCCGAGTGGTAAAACAAGGTTGTATGACGGTCGTACAGGTGAACCTTTTGATAACAAGGTTACAGTTGGCTGCGTATATATGCTGAAGTTGCATCACTTGGTTGACGACAAGATACATGCCCGTTCTACCGGTCCGTACTCTTTGGTTACCCAACAGCCTCTTGGTGGTAAAGCTCAGTTTGGCGGGCAACGTTTTGGTGAGATGGAGGTTTGGGCCCTGGAAGCTTATGGTGCCGCTTATACTCTGCAGGAAATTCTCACAGTCAAATCTGACGATGTTGTGGGCCGTGTAAAAACTTATGAAGCTATTGTTAAGGGTGAGAACGTTCCTGAACCTGGTGTGCCCGAATCCTTTAAAGTTCTTATCAAAGAGCTGCAAAGTATCGGTCTCGATATTAAGGTGCTCAATGAAGACGAAGAAGAGATTTCCATGCGCGACAGTGATGATGATGTCACTGAAACTGCACGTGACCTCGATTTGAACATCGACGGCGAGATTCCGGCTGTTGCTGCTGTTGAAACAGATGAATATACTGTTGATGAAAATAGCGTTGAAGATGCGGAATTTGATTTAGTTGCAGATATTGGCAACTTTAACATGGAAGCTAAAGATGAGTTGGACGGAGATGTAAATAACTCCGACGATATTGAATAGAAGGGAGCGATCGATTCTTGTTGGATGTAAATAATTTTGAGTCTATGCGTATCGGTCTGGCTTCACCGGAACAAATCAGAACTTGGTCCTATGGCGAAGTAAAGAAACCGGAAACTATTAACTACAGAACTTTGAAACCGGAACGCGACGGTTTGTTCTGCGAAAGAATATTTGGACCTACCAAAGACTGGGAATGCCATTGCGGTAAATACAAAAGAATTCGTTATAAAGGTATCGTCTGCGATAAGTGCGGCGTTGAAGTTACCCGCTCCAAAGTTCGTCGTGACCGTATGGGTCATATCGAACTGGCTGCACCTGTTTCTCATATCTGGTACTTTAAGGGTATCCCGAGCCGGATGGGATTGATTCTTGATATTTCGCCCAGGTCGCTTGAAAAAGTACTGTATTTTGCTAATTACATCGTACTTGATGCCGGTGATACTCCTTTGGTAAAAAAACAGTTATTGAGCGAAGGCGAATATATCGAAGCCCGCGACAAATATGGCAGCGGTTTTAAAGTTGGTATGGGCGCTACTGCTATCAAAGCACTGCTGGAAGAGATCGATTTATCTGCATTAACTGCGGAACTGCGTGCTGAATTGAAAGAGGTAAGCGGACAAAGAAAAATTCGTGCCGTACGCCGTTTAGAAGTCTGTGAAGCTTTCCTTAAATCAGGCAATCGCCCTGAATGGATGATTTTGGATGTTGTTCCTGTAATTCCTCCGGAACTGCGTCCGATGGTACAATTAGACGGCGGACGTTTTGCGACTTCTGACCTTAATGATTTGTATCGTCGTGTCATCAACCGTAATAATCGGTTAAAAAGATTGCTTGAACTCAATGCTCCTGATATCATCGTACGTAATGAAAAACGTATGCTTCAGGAAGCTGTTGATGCTTTGATTGACAACGGACGCCGTGGCCGTCCAGTAACAGGTCCTGGTAATCGTCCTTTAAAATCTCTTTCTGATATGCTGAAAGGTAAACAAGGTCGTTTCCGTCAGAACCTGTTAGGTAAACGTGTTGACTATTCCGGTCGTTCTGTTATTGTAGTAGGGCCTGAATTGAAAATGCATCAATGTGGTCTGCCTAAAGAAATGGCACTGGAATTGTTTAAGCCTTTTGTCATGAAACGCTTGGTTAACAGCGGTCAGGCTACTAATATCAAAAGTGCAAAACGCATGGTAGAACGTGCTACTACTGCTGTTTGGGATGTTTTGGAAGATGTAATCAAAGAACATCCTGTGCTTTTGAACCGTGCACCGACTTTGCATAGGCTTGGTATCCAGGCTTTTGAGCCGATCTTGTCTGAAGGGCGTGCAATCAAACTGCATCCTCTGGTATGCACTGCATACAATGCCGACTTTGACGGTGACCAAATGGCAGTCCATCTGCCGCTGTCTGCTGAAGCACAGGCCGAGGCCAGGATGCTGATGCTTTCGGTTAATAATATTCTGGCCCCGAAAGACGGAAAACCTGTTGCTGTACCTTCGCAGGATATGGTTTTAGGTTCATATTACCTGACAATCATCAAAGAAGGCGCTAAAGGCGAAGGGATGCGTTTCAGCAGCTTTAATGAAGCTTTGCTGGCTTATTTCCATGGTGAAGTTGAACTGCAGGCACGCATTAAGATTTATATCCCGAATAAGGATATTTATGAAGAACCTTCCAGCGAAGGGGTAAGTCTGGTAACGACTACTGTCGGCAATGCGATACTTAATGAAGAACTGCCGGTTGAAATGCGGTACTTCCATTTAGAAGATGAAGTAAACGAAGCCGGTAAAAAAGTTAAAGTATGGCATTTGAATAAACTGCTTGATAAAAAAGAATTGGGACGTCTTGTTGCTAAGGCACATAAATTGTATGGCAATTTGCGTACGGCTGAAATCCTTGACGTTGTTAAGAAAATGGGTTATGACAATGCTTGTAAAGCAGGTATTTCCATTGCTGTTTCCGATATCAAAATTCCGCCTGAAAAGGCAGAGATTTTGGCCGCTACGGAAAAAGAAATCGATAAAACTGAGCGTATGTTCCGTCGTGGTTTGATGAGTGAGGACGAACGTTATCGCAAGGTTATCGAACTTTGGGGCAAGGCTACTGATGATGTAACCAATAAGCTTATGTCGTCCACAATGGATCCGTTTAACTCTGTGTATATGATGGCTAATTCTGGTGCCCGCGGTAATACGCAGCAGATCCGTCAGCTGGCTGGTATGCGTGGTTTGATGGCAGATCCTTCCGGTCGTATCATTGACCGACCGATCAAGGCTAATTTCCGTGAAGGCCTGACTGTTTTGGAATACTTTATTTCAACTCATGGTGCTCGTAAAGGTTTGGCTGATACAGCATTGCGTACTGCTGACTCCGGTTATCTGACCCGTCGTTTGGTTGACGTTGCTCAGGATGTGATCGTACGTGAAGATGACTGTGATATCGTTGGTATCAATCTTGTAAAAGAGCGCGGACGTCTTTGCAAAGCAACCTTGGGTTCCAGTCAGAATAAACTGCGCGAGATTGTTATTGGACGTAATTTGGCAGCTGGTATTACTGATCCTGCTACAGGTGAGTTAATTGTCGAAGCTGATACGATTGTGACAGAAGATTTGTATAACAAATTAGCTGCAGCAAAGGTCATGGAAGTAGTTTTATATGCTACTGACGATATGAGCGGAGAAGAAACCGAGACAATTCAGATTAATATCAGCGATGAACAATCTAATGCTGTATTGAAAGAAGCAATGATGCATCATTTTGATGGCCGAGAAGTTGCTGAAGATGTTGTGGCAGCTGATGGTACAGTGCTGATCGAAGCCGGTGCGACTTATGACGAAGCAATTATCGACGCTATTTTGGCTAATGGTACTGTCCGCGATGTTAAAGTTCGCAATAATGCAATCGAAGGTATTGAGATTGAATCGATTACCGAAGGTAAAAATAAACAAACTGTTATTGAATCTTTGCGCGACCGTATCGTAGGACGTTATCTTGCTGAAGATATTTTGGATAATGATGGTAATATCTGTTACCATATCAATGATTATGTTACTGAAGATATGGCGGATCAGATTTCTTCGTTGCGTGAAAAAGTAAAAATCCGTTCCGTACTCAATTGCAAAGCCAAAGTCGGCGTTTGCCGTAAATGTTATGGCCGTAATCTGGCTACAGGTAGAAAAGTTGAAGTTGGCGAAGCTGTTGGTACTATTGCTGCTCAATCCATTGGTGAACCTGGTACTCAGCTCACTATGCGTACGTTCCACACCGGTGGCGTAGCAGGTGACGATATCACTCAGGGCTTACCCCGTGTTGAAGAGCTGTTTGAAGCCCGTAAACCGAAACATCCTGGTTTACTTACTGAAAATGCTGGTACTGTACACATTGGTGAAGAAAACGGCATCCGTAAAGTAACTGTTACCAGTGAAGATGGGGAGCAGATTTATACTATTCCTTATGGGTCTAAACTCGCTGTTACCGAGGGCATGGTAATTGCTGTCGGCGATCGTCTGACTGAAGGGTCACTCAATCCGCATGATATTTTACGTATTAGTGGTGTGCGTGCTACTCAGCGTTATCTGGTTCAACAGGTATTGGGAGTTTATAAATCTCAGGGTGTTGAGATTAACGATAAGCATATCGAAGTTATGGTTCGCCAAATGATGCGTAAAATCCGCATCGAAGAAGCTGGCGATACTTATATGCTGCCGGGTGAATATATCGATGTTGCAGAATTTGAAGCACAGAATGCGGAAATGCTGGAAAAAGGCTTACAGCCTGCAGAAGGACGTCCGGTGCTGCTTGGTATTACCAAAGCATCTCTGGCTACTGATTCTTTCCTGTCTGCTGCATCCTTCCAGGAAACTACACGCGTGCTGACAGATGCCGCAATCAAAGGCAAAGTTGATCCGCTTTTAGGACTTAAAGAAAATGTTATCATTGGTAAACTTATTCCGGCTGGTACCGGTATGAATCGTTATCGTGATATCAAAATCAAATATAACACTACTAATAGCGACCAACAGTAAAATTACAGACTTTTAAGTAAAACCTCTACTCCTTATCATAAAGGAGTAGAGGTTTTTATCAAATTAAACAACAGAATTTCATTAATTTTTGAAAAAAGCGAACGATAGGATGATTTTTTGTTAAAAAGTTCACATTATAATTGACACATAGGGAAGCTATTGGTAAAATTATAATAATAAATAAGATGGTAGAGATGACCCGAGAAGGATTTTTAGTTGCGCATATAGCAGTTGAAAGATTTCGACTTGGGTTTTATTTTTTCTCACAGATACTTTAGGAGGCAGAAGCATGAAAGTTGCTATTATTATGGGAAGTAATTCTGACTGGCCTATTCTTGAGCCGGCAGAAAAAACTCTGAAAGAATTTGGAGTAGAGGTAGAGGTGATAGTTGCTTCGGCACACCGTACTCCGGATGTGGTACATGAATTTGCTGCTGGCGCACGCAATCGCGGCGTAGAGGCTATTATTGCCGCTGCCGGTGCTGCTGCCCATTTAGGCGGTGTTATTGCTGCTTACACTACAGTGCCTGTAATCGGTATTCCCATCAATGCCACACCTTTGAATGGTATGGATGCGCTTTTAAGCTTTGTGCAAATGCCTGCAGGTATTCCTGTAGCGACGATGGCTATTAATGGCGCTAAAAATGCTGCTTTGTTTGCAGTACAGATACTGTCTGTAAAATACCCTGAACTGGTTACTAAATTAGCAGAAAATCGTTTGCAGATGCAGGAAGAGGTAAAAGCCAAAGGTGAGAAGCTCGCAAAAATGCGTGCTGAGGGTAAGTAAGAAATGGTTGAAAAAGGAGAATTAACTGTGCCTGGTATTGACTTTGAATTAGACAAATTACATGAAGAATGCGGTGTTTTTGGTATTTATTCGCATAAAGACGATGTTGCACTCAATACTTATTGGGGATTGTATGCATTGCAGCATCGTGGGCAGGAAAGTACCGGTATTGTTACTACTGATGGCAGCAATATGCAGGTCAAAAAAGGCATGGGTCTGGTAGCTGACGTTTATAAAGACGGTGTCGGTGATCTTACTGGACACATAGCTATCGGACATGTACGCTATTCAACAACTGGTTCCAGTATGGCATACAATACTCAACCGCTGCGCGTTTATTTTGACGGCGGTAACTTGGCTTTATCGCATAACGGTAATTTGACTAATGCTGCCGAATTGCGGTCTCGCTTGACCAGAGATGGTGTGGTTTTTCAGACTACTGTTGACACAGAGGTTGTTTTGAGCCTGATTGCCCGCTCGCGGAAAGAGAAAGTTGAAGACCGTGTTGCTGAAGCAGTTAATGAAATCAAAGGTGCTTTTGCTATTTTGATCATGACTGATCATAAATTGATTGCAGTGCGTGATCCTTACGGATTCAGGCCATTATGTTTGGGTAAGCTTGATGGCGGTTGGGTAGTGGCTTCTGAATCATGTGCTTTTGATTTGGTTGGCGCAGAATTTATTCGTGATGTCAAACCGGGTGAAATGCTGGTTTTTGAAGATGACTATGCCGAACCTAAGAGTATGATGTGGTCCAAAGAGATGCCGTCTAAATGTGCGCACTGTATTTTTGAATATGTTTATTTTGCCCGTACGGACAGCGTTATTGATAAACAATGTGTTTATCAGGCACGAATCAATATGGGGCGTGAGCTGGCAAAAGAAACTAAAGAGATCCATCCGGATATTGTTATTTCTGTACCTGACTCCGGTACTGCGGCAGCTGTTGGTTATAGCTTAGAGTCAGGTGTACCTTTTATGGAAGGATTAACGAAAAATCGTTATGTTGGCCGTACTTTTATTCAGCCAACGCAAAAGCAGCGTTTAAATGCTGTTCGCTTAAAATTAAATCCAGTAAAGAGTGTTGTTGCAGGCAAGTCCGTTGTTATGGTTGATGATTCTATCGTTCGCGGTACTACCAGTGGTAAGATCGTCAAATTACTTAAGGATGCCGGTGCAAAAGAAGTGCATGTCTGCATCAGTTCCCCTCCTGTAACGGACCCCTGCTATTATGGCATTGATACTTCTGTGCGAAAGGAATTGATTGCTTCTACGCATACAGAAGATGAAATCTGCCAGTATATCGGCGCTGATTCTCTACACTATATTTCGCTGGAAGGATTAAAACGTTCTTTGAGCAGTATGGATCCTGAAGGTATGTGTTATGCTTGCTTCAATGCAGGTTATCCCGATAATGCGGAAGAAACTATCCGTCAAGGTTCGAAATATATTTTTGAGAACAAATAATTAGGAGGTCCCCATGAGCGAGCAAAGCAAAAAACAAATGACTTATGCCGATGCGGGTGTTGATATTGATGCTGGTAATCGTGCTGTTGAATTAATGAAAGAAAGTGTTCGTGCGACTTATCGTCCTGAGGTTATCGGAGATTTGGGCGGGTTTGGCGGTTTGTTTGCACTGAATTCTGGAAAATATCAGGAACCGATTCTTGTTTCCGGGACTGATGGTGTTGGCACTAAGTTAAAATTGGCGTTTATGGCCGATAAGCATAATACTATCGGTCAAGATGCCGTTGCAATGTGTGTTAATGATATTTTAGTGCAAGGTGCTGAACCTCTGTTTTTCCTTGATTATATTGCTGTCGATAAAGTTGATGCAGAGAAAGTTGCAAATATAGTGCAGGGTGTCGCCAAAGCCTGTCAAGAATCGGGTTGCGCGTTGATTGGCGGTGAAACTGCTGAAATGGCGGGTTTTTATTCCCAAGGCGAATATGATATTGCGGGTTTTTGTGTAGGTGTTGTTGAAAAAAGTAAAATGATTACCGGGGATAAAGTTGCTCCTGGTGATGTACTTTTAGGATTGCCTTCCAGTGGCGTGCATTCCAATGGTTTTTCTTTGGTTCGTAAAATTTGTTTCGAAGTGATGAATTATGATATGAGTACTGAGATTCCGGAATTTGGCTGCAGTTTAGGTGAAAAACTGCTGACACCAACACGGCTCTATCCTAAATCCTGTCTGCCTCTGATCGAAAAATTTGATCTTCACGGTATGGTGCATATTACTGGTGGCGGTTTCTACGATAATATTCCACGTATCCTGCCAGAAAAATGTGATGCGGAAATCAATGCCGCAGCTTGGGAAATACCTGTGGTTTTCAAAAAATTGCAGGAGTGGGGCAATGTGCCCTGGGCAGAAATGTACCGTACGTTCAATATGGGGGTAGGTATGGTTTTAGTAGTTGCTCCTGAAGAAGCGGATGCCGTGCGTAGTCATCTTACTTCTGTAGGTGAACCTTTCTATGAATTAGGAAATGTTGTTGCCGGTAATAAAAAAGCAATTATGAAAGGCGGCGTTTTCAGTGAGTAGCCGTAAAATTGGCGTCTTGGTCAGCGGTCGCGGCAGCAATCTGCAATCCGTATTGGACAGGATAGCCGACGGCTATTTACCTTTGGAAATTGCTGTTGTTATCAGTGATAAGGCTGATGCATATGCTTTGGAACGTGCAGAGAAAGCTGGAATAGCTGCTGTAGCAATTCCACGTAAAGAATGTGTTTCTAAGGAAGAGTTTGAAGGCAAGATTGATGCAGCTTTGCGCGCTCATGGTGCAGAACTTGTTGTTTTAGCCGGTTTTATGCGGATATTGAGCGGGAATTTTGTTAATAAATGGACACAGAAAATCATAAATATCCATCCGGCACTTTTGCCAAGCTTTCCAGGCCTTGATGCCCAGGGGCAGGCTTTGGAATACGGTGTGAAGATTGCTGGCTGTACTGTACATTTTGTCGATGAAGGAACAGATAGTGGTCCGATTATATTACAGAAACCTGTGCCTGTTTTAAATGACGATACAGAGGAATCTTTAGCAGCACGAATTTTAGTTGAAGAACATAAGGCGATGCCGGAGGCTTTACGTTTGTGGGCGTTAGGCAAGCTGGAAATACAGGGAAGGCGCGTTATCGTGCATCCTTGAGATGAGGTGATAAATAATGAGAATCAAAAGAGCGTTATTGAGTGTATCTGATAAAACCGGTATTGTGAAGTTGGCCCAATTTCTACATGACATTGGAGTAGAGATTATTTCAACCGGCGGAACGATGACTGCTATCAGAGAAGCCGGAATACCTGTAACTTATGTCAGCGATGTGACTGGTTTCCCTGAAATTATGGATGGTCGTGTTAAAACTTTGAATCCTAAGATCCACGGTGGTATTTTGGCTGTACGCAGTAATCCCGAGCATATGGCAGCTTTGGAAAAACATGATATAAAACCGATAGATCTAGTGGTTGTCAATTTGTATCCCTTTAAAGAAACAATTGCTAAACCAAACGTTACAGAGGCAGAAGCGATAGAAAATATTGATATTGGCGGTCCGGCAATGGTGCGTGCCTCTGCTAAAAATTTCCGTGATGTAATTATTGTTACTAACCCAGCCCGTTATACCAGCCTGATTGCTATGCTGCAGCAGTATGGGGACGCAGACATCAAAACACGCAAAACATTGGCCAAAGAAGCCTTTAACCATACTTCCGAATATGATGCTATGATCTGTGAATACCTGACCAAGCAGTTGGTTGAAGGTAAATAAGATGAAAAGGTTGATGAAATAATGCGTTTATTATTAATCGGCGGCGGCGGACGTGAACATGCTCTGGCCTGGAAGTTGGCGCAAAGCCCTCAGGTGGAAACGATTTATGCGGCACCGGGAAATCCTGGTATCGCTTTGCTTGATAAATGTGAATGTATTGATTTACCATTGCAGGAATTAGAAAAACTTGCTGATTATGCTGAGGCTAACTGTATTGATTTAACAGTTGTTGGTCCGGAAGCAAGTCTTGTTGAAGGTATTGCCGATGTTTTTAAGGCAAGAGGTCTGGCATTGTTTGGGCCCAGTAAGGCGGCTGCAGAGCTGGAAGGTTCTAAAGCTTTTTCTAAACAGCTGATGGAAAAATACGGGATCCCTACAGCTTTTTTTAAAGTATGCGAGGATATAGAAACAGCCAAGGCTTATATCAAAGAAAAAGGCGCTCCGATTGTTGTTAAGGCGGATGGTTTGGCAGCAGGTAAAGGCGTAGTTGTTGCTATAACTGAAGCAGAAGCATTTGCTGCTGTTGACGATATGATGGGAGACCTTAAATTTGGCGGTGCCGGCGCACGTGTGGTTTTAGAAGAGTTTATGGAAGGCGAAGAGGCATCCTTACTGGCGTTTACTGACGGTGATACTATCGTTTCCATGATTGCAGCACAGGACCATAAAAGGATAAACGATAATGATGAAGGGCCAAATACTGGTGGTATGGGAACATATGCTCCTGCTCCTGTTATGACTGATATTCTGCGGCTGAAGGCTGTGGAAAAGGTTTTAAAGCCGACTATTGCAGCAATGAAGGCAGAGGGAAGACCGTATCAGGGTTGTTTATATGCAGGTTTGATGATTAACGGCGACGACATTAAAGTAGTTGAATTTAACTGCCGTTTTGGAGATCCTGAAACACAGGTTATTATGCCGCTTCTTGATGGTGATTTGGCAGAAATAATGCTGTGCTGCGCTACAGGTACTTTAGCTCAGGCTGATATCGGCTGGTATGACAAAGCTGCTGTATGTGTTGTTATGGCTTCAGGTGGTTACCCTGGAAGCTATAAACAAGGCTTGCCTATCAGTGGCTTGGAAGAGACTGCTGCAAGGGAAGACGTTGTTGTTTTCCATGCAGGAACTAAATGTGCTGATGGCCAAATAGTTACTGCTGGCGGTCGTGTGCTTGGTGTCACAGCCGTTGGGAAAAATATCCGTGAGGCGAAAGATAAGGCTTATGAAGCTGCGGGAAAAATCAGCTTTGCTGATGCCCATTATCGTAAGGATATTGCCTGGCGCGCATTAAAAAAATAATAATGACGTCCCAATGCTTTGGCACTGGGACGTTTTGTATAACTTAAATCAGCTTAAAAAGCCTACAAGCTCCAGATAAAATTTAGAGAAAAGGAAGATGAATACAATGGCATTTTATTATGATGAACCCGCTCATACTTTTAGTGAATACCTGCTTGTTCCTGGTTATTCCTCAAAAGAATGTGTACCGACGAACGTTGATTTACGTACTCCTTTAGTAAAATTTAAAAAAGGTGAAGAATCAGCGATTACATTGAATATTCCTCTCGTTTCTGCTATCATGCAGTCTGTTTCTGATGATAAAATGGCGATAGCGCTTTCCAAAGAGGGTGGTATATCCTTTATTTATGGTTCCCAGACTATTGAAAATGAAGCTGCTATGGTGGCGCGTGTAAAAACACATCGTGCCGGTTTTGTCAGCAGTGATTCTAATATCCGACCAGACAGCACTTTGGCAGATATCGTTGCTCTGAAAGAAAAAACAGGTCATTCTACGGTAGCGGTTACTTCTGACGGCACTGTGAACGGCAAATTGGAAGGCATTGTTACCAGTCGTGATTATCGTGTCAGCCGTATGGATTTGAATACGAAGGTCAGCACTTTTATGACGCCAATCAATGAAATGATTGTTGGCGGCAAAGAGACTTCGCTGCAGGAAGCAAATGATATCATTTGGGATAATAAACTGAATACATTGCCTATTATTGATGATGAAGGCCGTTTATTGTATATGGTTTTCCGTAAAGATTATGCTACTCATAAAGAGTATCCTTTAGAGCTTTTGGACAGTAAAAAACGTCACGTAGTAGGGGCTGGCATTAATACCCGCGACTATGCTGAACGTGTACCGGCTTTGGTTAATGCCGGTGCCGATGTGCTTTGCATTGATTCTTCAGAGGGTTATTCTGAATGGCAGAAATTGACTTTGGATTGGGTTCGCGAGCATTATGGAGATACAGTAAAAGTGGGCGCTGGCAACGTTGTAGATGCAGAAGGCTTCCGCTATTTGGCCGAGGCCGGTGCTGATTTTGTGAAGGTTGGTATCGGCGGCGGTTCTATCTGTATTACCCGCGAACAAAAGGGTATAGGTCGCGGTCAGGCAACGGCTTTGATAGAAGTTGCTAAAGCTCGTGACGAATATTATAAAGAAACGGGAATTTATGTTCCTATCTGTTCTGACGGCGGTATTGTTTATGATTATCATATGACTCTGGCATTGGCAATGGGTGCTGACTTTTTAATGCTTGGCCGTTATTTTGCCCGGTTTGATGAGAGCCCGACGAATAAAGTAAATATCAACGGTAATTATATGAAAGAATACTGGGGTGAAGGATCGAATCGTGCCCGTAACTGGCAGCGTTATGATATGGGCGGTGCATCTAAGCTTTCTTTTGAAGAAGGTGTTGATTCTTATGTTCCTTATGCCGGTACGTTAAAAGATAATGTAACGCTTACTTTGAGCAAGGTGCGTTCTACTATGTGTAACTGCGGCGCTCTTAACTTGGACGATCTTAAGAAAAACGCAAAAATGACCTTGGTTTCTTCAACTTCGCTGGTTGAAGGCGGTGCTCATGACGTTATTTTGAAAGATAATAATATGAACAACTATGTGAAATAAGTTCTATAAAGCTGATAAAATGTTATGTGCATTGTATACATGCTGATTTATATTGACTTCTTGCGCATAGAACTGTAAAATTAACACATAATTTATTTGATGGAAAGGCGTGTTAGAAGAATGAATTTGAAAAAATTAGTTACAGCTGCTGTATGTACTATGCTGATGGCTGCAGTTGCTTTTACTGCTGGTTGCGGCGGAGAGAAAAAATCTGACAAAAAAGTATTGAAGGTTGGTATGGAATGCGCTTATGCTCCTTACAACTGGTCTCAGACCAAAGCTGACGGCGGTGCTGTAAAAATTGCAGGCAGCAATGAGTATGCTTATGGTTACGACGTAATGATGGCTAAGAAGCTGGCTGATTCTATGGGTGCTGATCTGGAAATCCATAAAATCGAATGGGATGGTCTGGCTCCAGCAGTTGTCAGCGGTAAGATTGACGCCGCTATTGCAGGCATGTCTATTACCTCTAAACGTAAAGAAACTGTAGATTTTACAAAACCATATTACTATGCAACGGTAGTTGCTCTGGTAAAAAAAGATTCCGAGCAGGCTAAGGCTCAAAGCGTCGCTGATTTAAAAGGTTCCGTAGCAACTTCTCAGCTTAATACAATCTGGTATGACCAGATTGATCAAGTTCCCGATGTAAAAAAATTGCCGGCTATTGATACGGTACCTGGTATGATTGTTGCATTGACTTCCGGAAAATGCAATCTGATCGTTACTGATATCCCTACTGCAAAAGCTGCCGCTTTTGCTAATCCGGAATTGACTGTCTTGAACTTTGAAGAAGGAAAAGGCTTCAAAACTTCTCGTGAAGATGTTGAAATTGGTATCGCTGTGAAAAAAGGCAATACAGAGCTTGTTAAGGCAATGGATGCTGTTTTGGAAAAAATGACTGCTGCTGATTTTGATAAAATGATGGACGAAGCTATTAAAAAACAACCTTTAGCTCAATAATAGTTACCGGTTATGCCTAAAGGGACGGCAATTATGCCGTCCCTTATTTTCCTTTTTTACCATATTATTCTTTTGCGAATTAAGGGATATCTGTGCTATAATAAATAACAGTGTTTTATCAATTAATTATGTTAGGTGGAGGAACTTATGACAACAATGCCCGAGTCATTTTTTGGATGGGTGACTTTTTTACTGCATCAATATGGTGATGTTCTGTTAAAAGGCGCTTGTGTGACCTTACTTTTGGCTATTGTCGGCACTCTGATCGGTTGCGTAATCGGTCTTGTTGTAGGTATTATCCAGACTATTCCCGAGGATCCAAAGGCAAGTGCTGCCAAAAAGGCTCTTGTAAAAGTGACTCAATTGGTCTTGAATGCTTATGTAGAACTTTTCCGCGGTACGCCGATGATCGTACAGGCTATGGTAGTATATTATGGTGCTATGAGTATGTTTAACATTGATATGTCACCAATGTTTGCCGGTTTTTTAGTTGTGTCTATCAATACGGGCGCATATATGGCGGAAACTGTACGCGGCGGTATTGAATCGATCGATCCGGGTCAGCGCGAAGCTGCTGTGGCTATCGGCATGGATCATTTTCAGACGATGCGCTGTGTAATTCTGCCGCAGGCCCTGCGTAATATCATGCCTCAGATCGGTAATAATCTGATCATCAATATTAAGGATACATCGGTTTTGAATGTAATTTCTGTCACAGAGCTGTATTTTGCTTCAAAATCGGCAGCAGGCGTATATTACAGGTACTTTGAAATATTCTTCATTACCTGCGTTATTTATTTTATTATGACTTTTACCGCTTCAAGACTTTTGCGCTGGTGGGAAGGGAAAATGGATGGACCTAAGGATTATCAACTGGTGTCTTTTGATCCCATGCAGGATCCATGTGGTCATTTTCCTGTTAATGTGGCCGGTAAAAAGAGAAAGGACGGTAATTATTAATGACTGCTGAACAAAGTAAAGAATTGTTGTTATCCGTCCAAGGGTTGAAAAAGAATTTTGGAGAACGTGAGATTTTAAAGGGTATTGATTTTGACGTGCATAAGGGCGATGTAGTTTGCGTTATCGGTCCTTCCGGCAGCGGTAAGTCTACCTTGATCCGTTGCGTTAATTATCTGGAGCAGCCTACTGACGGAGTGATCGGCTACCGTGGCGAAAATGTTTTGGAATGTTTTAAAAATCTGCCTTTATATCGGACCAAAGTAGGTATGGTTTTTCAGCAGTTCAATTTGTTTAATAATATGACAGTTTTAGAGAACTGTGTTGTAGGCCAGGTCAAAGTACTGGGGAAAAAGTCGGAAGAAGCAAAAGCAATTGCTATGAAATATCTGGAACATGTTGGCATGGCGAGCTATATCAATGCGAAGCCGCATCAGCTTTCCGGAGGTCAGAAGCAGCGTGTGGCGATTGCCAGAGCTTTGGCTCTGGAGCCGGAAGTATTATTGATGGATGAACCTACTTCTGCGCTTGATCCCGAGATGGTAGGCGAAGTTTTAGCCGTTATGCGTGAACTGGCAGAAGAAGGTTTGACGATGGTGATCGTTACACACGAAATGGCATTTGCCCGTGATGTTTCCAGCCGCGTTATTTTCATTGATCAGGGTGTGATTGCTGAAGATGCCAGCCCGGATGTTATTTTTACCGCGCCTCAGAATCAGCGTACGAAGGATTTCCTGAGTAGGTTCAGTTTAACCCGTTGTTAGCAGGAAAAAACCCCTTCTGTGTAGAATTTACATGGAAGGGATTTTTTATTGAAAAAGCTTGGGAAGGATTATCGGTATGAAAAAAATTTGTTTTGTTTTAGCTTTCTTCGTAATATATTTTTTACCGTTTACAATTACAGAAGCCAGTATGGGGAGGAATACGCTGCTGTTCGTGCCTTTAGATAACAGGCCGGTTTGTTTGGATTATGCAGTGGAAACTATGCAGGCAGCCGGATGGAATGTGGAAACGCCGCCATTAGAATATATTGCCAGCAGTGATCATAGCGGTAATCCTGATAAATTGTATGAATGGCTGGCGGCGCGATCCGCAACAGCCAATGCGATCGTTGTTTCATCAGATGCGCTGATCTATGGCGGACTGGTTGATTCGAGGACGCATCATCTGCCGAAAGACGTTTTAACAGAGCGGGCAGAACGTTTATTAAAGTTGAAAGCGCAGGGTGGTGACCCCTTTGTTTATGTATTTACAACTATCATGCGTTCTCCCAAAGCCAGCAGTGCTCCTGTAGAACCTGCTTATTACGCCGAATGGGGACCAAAGCTGTTTAGAATGGGAGCCTTAGAAGATAAACTGGATTTAAAAGAAATCAGCAGAAAAGAACGTAAAGAACTGGCAGCGTTACAGGCGGAAATACCTCAAGCTGTTCAAGATGACAGAGCGCAGCGCCGCAATTTGAATATAGCAACTACGGAACTTTTGCTGCATGGCGTAGAAAGCGGTAATTTTGACTATTTACTGATTGGCCGCGATGATACGGCACCATATTCACAGGCCCATAAAGAAGCACGCAAAATGGACATTCTTGTCAGAGAACTGCCAAAAGAAAAAATTCGCTTTTTCTCAGGCGCGGATCAGCTTGGCCTGATTTTATTAAGCCGTGCTGCCAGCAGAGTCAGTTATGAGATTCCTATGGTCTATATTGATTTTGCAGAAGGCAAAGGCGGAGCGACTATACCGACCTATGAAGATGACCCGATTGCTTTCAGCGCAGCAGAGCATATTCATGCTGCTGGTGGCTGGCCTACCGCTAAATTAACGAGGGCAGATTTGGTGTTGGCTGTTAATACTCCGTTGGACGGAGTGACGTTGGAAGCCTCTAATCCAAAAAATACGGGTGAGATAACAAAACAGACAGAAGAATTTGTTGCGGATGTTAAAGGATATCTGAAGCAGGGCAAGGCAGTCGCAGTAGCTGATATTGCTTATGGCAATGGTGCAGATAATGCTTTAGTCAAAGAACTGTTTAAGGAAAATCTGGCGGAGAAACTTGCTGCTTACGGTGGCTGGAACACTGCTGGAAACACATTGGGCTTTGCTTTGGGGCAAGGTTTACTGGCTAAAAGTATGGATGCGGCCGACCGTCAATCCTTACTTACTGTAAGATACCTGGATGATTGGGCTTATCAGGCCAATGTGCGTAATAAGACTTATGTGGAATTGATTTGGCCTAATTATTGGCCTAACAGTGGACTTAACACTCAACAGGTGCAAGAGGCTGAAGCCGTTATCACCAAAGATATTTTAGAGCTGGCACAGCCTGTTTTAGGTGACAGAGTAAGTAAGTATAATTTCACTTTACCATGGAAACGGATGTTTGAAGTAGAAGTAAGCAGAAAATAAAACAGAAAAACCCGGCAGACTATAATGTCTGCCGGGTTTTTCTGTTTTAAAATTGTTTTTTAGATGATTTTTATATTTGAAATTCAAAAAATATATTGCTATAAAGACAAAATAAAATATTTTAAATAGATGATAATTAGTGTATAATAAAATATAAATATTAACTAAAACAAATGGAACGTATAATAAAAGACCAAAATAATCTTTAGAAGATGGGTGAATGATGAAGACAAAAGCTCAAAGCCATAAAATGATAGTTACGGTGCTGGTGATATTAATTTCCTGTTTTTTTGTGAATACTGTTAATTGTAATCCTCAGGGAAATAATACAAGAAAACAGCAGGAGCGAGCGATTTTGGTAAATTCTGTAGACGATGAACGCGGTTTTATTTTTTTAAAGAAAAAACTCCATGATCAAAACGATGTGATCATTTATTCTGTCAATCAGCAGGGGCTGGCCGATTATGGAGTTAGTGAATCTATGGGGCAGGCCATGGAATATGCTGCACTGAGGAAAGACAGACAATACTTTGATTTGCTTGCAGCACAAACTGATAAATATTATTTGGACCGGGCCGGCTATTACTACTGGAAAATTAATGCTGAAAATTATGCTGGCGAACAAATTTCTGCACTGGTGGATGATTTAAGGATATTTAAAGCATATTATTTGGCTGCTCAAAATAATATGGGCGACTATAGTAAACAGTTGGCTTATGTGTCTGAGTCTATTTATAAATTTGACAGTGATGGCAAGTATTTATATGACTTTTATGATGACAGAAGTCAGCAAAAAGCAGACTATGTTTCGCTTTTTTATTTGGATATGAACAGTATAGATATGCTGAAAGCGTATGATAAACAAAAATGGCAGGAGTTGTGGCAAAATTCACGCGAATTGCTGCAGAAAATAGAAAAAAGAGAATATGGGTTTTATCCGGTTGCTTTTAGTTACAGTGAAAAAAAATATGTTTGGAATGAAACTGGCATAAATATGGTTGAAAATTTGTATACTGCTTTAAATTTGTATAATGCAGATGGGGATACAGGCAGCTTGCTTAAATTTATGCGGGAAGAAATAAAAACAAATAAAAAAATAGCTAACTGGTATAATTTTGATGGTTCTGTTAAAGACGAAAATGAGTCTGCGGCAGTGTATGCTTTAGCGGCCCGTTTATTTTGGCTGAACAATGACAGTAAGTATGCTTTGTGGTGCTATAGTAAGGTTTTGGCATTTCAAATAGAAGATGTTTCAGATTTTGGCGGCGGGTTTGGTGATCAGGATTCTGGTATGGTTTACGCTTTTGATCAGTTGGAAGCATTACTTATGTTGAGGATGGTGCAGGGAATTGGTGAATAAAGAATTTAGACCGGATGTTATCTGGTTTAATAGTTTTATTATTACTGTTCTGTGTGTATTTGCCGTTATTCTTGTACGGTTTGAAGCACTGAATATATTTTTTGCTTTTGGACTTTTTGGTGTTTTTCTTTTGGTGGCAGTGCTTTCATATATGATTGGCTTGCAGCGGGGGCTTTTGCTCTCGGTAGGTGTTACTTTTTGCTATGGTAGTTATCTTATTTATGCAGTAATAATCAGTAAAGAAATGACGACAGTTGATCCATTGGATGTAGCGTGGCTTTTTTTGATACCGTTGATAAGTGTTTTAGCAGCCAAATTAGGGGAATGTATTTCCAGGAATGAGTCTTTAGCCAAGGATATTGAAGCGATAGCTGAACTGGTTACATTAGATGGAGATACGGGATTCTATAATAATCAGGGGTTTTTTAAAAAATTAGATGAAGAATTTTGGCGTGCTAAACGTTACAACGAAGCTTTTACATTGCTGTTGCTGCAAATTGCCAATTTTGATGAAATCCAGCTGGCCTATGGTAATGTTGGTGCAAGCCGAATATTGATAGCAGTTGCTAAAAATATTGACCTGAAAATGCGCGGTACAGATGTCAAAGGACTTTTAATAGATAATATGTTAGGTATTTTAATGCCCGGAACCAATGCTGAAGGTGCGGTTACTGTGGTAGAAAAGTTGCATTTGTTTTTGACAGTGGTAGCAGTTGAACTTGAAGATGGTAAAAAAAATATAAAAGTTAAACCAAGTATAGGCGCAGCTTCTTTTCAAGAAAGCGATATTGATGTTATTGAAGTGTATGAAAGAGCCAGAACGGAACTTACTTATGATAGAGGTTAAAAAATAACAGCTGTTTTTGGGGGATATATGGACGCGGAAAGATTATTTTTTATTTCAATGGGTGCAACCTGGCTGATACTTTTTTATCATGTATTTTTAACTGTTGGTGGATACAAGCATTTTTTGAAAACAATGCATGATGATGACGTTGATATGAAAATGGATTACTATCCTTTTGTCAGTGTGTTAGTGCCGGCGCATAATGAAGAAGCCGTTATTGGCAGGACGGTTGAGGCATTGGGAAGATTTGCCTATCCTAAAGATCGTTATGAAATAGTGGTGATAAACGATTGTTCAAGTGACAAAACGGGTCTGATTTTAGAAGAGAAGCAAAAGAAAATTCCACAGCTGAAAGTTGTTACTTTGCAGCCGCCGGTGGGTGCTAAGGGAAAATCAAATGCGCTGAACCATGGACTGAAAGTCAGCTGCGGTGAATATGTTGCTGTTTATGATGCCGATAATACTCCGGAAAGAGGGGCTCTACTGCAGTTAGTTTATAAATTATATACTAATGATAAATTGGGGGCTGTTGTTGGAAAGTTTCGGACACGCAATCGTAATGTAAACTATCTTACGCGCTTTATAAATATTGAGACTTTGAGTTTTCAGTGGTTATTGCAGGCCAGCAGGTGTTATTGGTTTGGTCTTACTACTATTCCTGGAACTAACTTTGTTGTGCGGAGAAGTATCCTCGAAAGTATTAACGGCTGGAATGATCAGGCGTTAACCGAAGATACGGAGCTGACAATTCGCATTTATGATTTTGGTTATACCATCTTTTGGTACCCGCATGCCGTAACTTGGGAACAGGAACCAGAGTCGCTGCGTGTCTGGATGAAACAGAGGACACGTTGGGCACGTGGAAATTTGTGGATCATCAGCCAATATTTACTGCGGATATTTCAGCTTAAAGACAGAAAAATCGGTACAGATATAGTTTATTTTGCTTTTACATATTTTGTATTTTTTGCGGCTGTGATTATATCGGATATATTGTTTGTTTTAGGCGCACTGGGAATAGTTCGTCTGAGTATAGATGCGCCGTTGTCACTGATATGGATGTTGGCTTATGCGCTTTTTGTAACGGAAACCTTTATTTCACTTTCCTTAGAGCGTGGCGAAGGCAGCTTAAGTAATTTATTTTTGATTTGTCTGATGTATTTTACATATTGCCAATTGTGGATCATTTTAGTATTTAAGGCGCTTTACGAAAGCTTGAAGGACAAGATTCAGGGAAAGGGGTTCCACTGGTATAAAACAGAGCGGAGCTCTAATTAAAGAAAGATATGGTCAGGAAAGGTTCTAGAAATATGCAAAAAAAAGCTTTTGTGAGACGCGATATGGCAATATTTAATGGAATTGTGCTGCTGCTGTTGATTGCAGCAGTGATGACATTGTTGTGTTTTTTGAACAATGAAAAAGAATTAGTGTTTCTTATTTTTGCGTGTCTGAGTTTTAATATTATCGCTGCCTATTCGTTAGGAACTACGAAGGGACTTTATTTATCGATTGTTTTTGTAATGTTTTTTAGTATGTACAGTTTATATGACATCGTATTACTGGAAAAAATGGGGGCGGATGTCTATATTGATTTTTTGGCATTGCTATGTTTTCCTGTTGGAGGTTTCTTAGGTGGAGAATTATCAGCGGTGGTAGAGAAAAATATGTTTAAAATAGCCAGTGTGTCTGAACTGGAAAAACTTGTTACTCTTGATGGGAGTACCGGTTTTTATAATCAACAGGGATTTTTTAAACAACTGGAAGAAGAAGTAGGACGTGCTAAACGTTACGGTACAAGTTTTTCCCTGCTTTTATTTCAGATTAGCAATTTGCAACAGCTGCAATCTATTTATAAGAAACAGGATATTATGTTCATCAAAAAAACTGTGGCAGAAATTGTTGCCAGTAAATTGCGCTTTACTGATTGTAAGGGGATTTTAGATGACGGCAGTATTGGCGTGATCCTTCCTCAGACAGAAAGCGGCGGCTTAAATATTGTTGTGAGCAAAATAGATACTGCTGTCGGACTGATACCGGTCAAGCTCAGTAGCGCCAAGCGCATGGTGCGTGTAAGGACTTCACTGGGGTATGCCACGATTGAAAATACGGACACAGATTATAAAATGTTATACTTGCGGGCGAAAGAAGATTTGGTGAATGGCAGCTAGGATGCTTTTAGTCAAAAAAATAATATTGGTATTGTTAATGTTGATATTGGGGACAGGCACCTGCTTTGCACAGACTGCTGGCAGAAATTTCCTGCTCTATGATCTGCAGATGCGCTACGGTGGAACTTTCCCGCTGGTTACTTCGCTGGCAGAACATCTGGGACATTTTGAGGAGGATTATGTCCTTGTAGCTGTGGATGATTGGCAACCAGGGTTGTTGCAAGATGCAGATACTATAGTTTATGCCGGGCTTCAGCAAAGAAAGCTGCCGCGGGAATTGGTAGAAGAAATTGCAGGGGCAAGGCAGGTTCTGTGGTTTGAAGATAATATTGAACAGCTTGCAGAAGTTAAAGGCTGGCATGATTTTAGATCATTGGGTAAGGTAAGTGATTGGACTTATATAAACTTTAAGGGAAGAAGTTTTTATGATTGGATGAGTGTTGAATATACTGATCCAGGAAAAAACGTAAATGTTATAGCAACCGCAAAAAAGTTTATTGATGAAGTACCAGTAATTTGGCAGCGTGAAAATATTTATTATTCTGGAATGTTGGAATTTAATGAGCTGTTTGATGATTATATGGGCTATTTACTGCATCAGGTATTTAAGCGGCATACTGATGACCAACGACCAAAAGCGTTTTTAAGGGTTGAAGATGTAAGTTCGATCGTTGATCCTAAAGCCGTTAAGGCTGTGGTGGAGAAAATAGAGAAATATAATATTCCCTTTGCTATCGGTGTAGTCCCCGTTGGAATTATGGACGGGAAAAAACATTATTTACACGAGCGGGAAGAATTGGTAGAAGTGCTGCAGGAGGCTCAAAAGCGTGGCGCCAGCATTATTATGCATGGCTACACTCATCAAAATGAATTTTCACCGACGACTGGCGAAGGCTATGAATTTTGGAATGCTAAAGATGATAGACCAATGGAGGATGAAGAAAGTTTTACTGTTCCCCGTATAGAAGCAGGCATTTCGGAATTACTGCGTTGCGGATTAATTCCATTAGCTTTTGAAGCTCCGCATTATGCCGCAAGTCAAAAAACATATGAGATTCTGAGTAGATATTTCAATATTTATTCCGGTCAATTGCAGATTTCTGATGATACGGATAGCGTTACTATGACCTTACCGTATATGACGAGATCAAGATACCTTTATGGAATGTTGGTTATACCTGAGAATATGGGGTTTTATGACGGCGGCGAGTTTGTGGTAGAAGAAATGATGAATAAAAGTGCTTCGCTTAAAACTATACCAGGCGCTGTTGCTTGTTTTTTTTACCATGGTTATTTAAAACCAGATAAAGTTGGCTCTATTATTGAGGGTTTGCAAAAGCAGGGTTACGAATTTTTAGATTTAAAATATCTGCCGGTAAAAGTGCAGGCACCAGGAATCGTAATTACAGCAGCAGATGGTGTTGTAAATGCGGTTGTGGCTGAAGAAGTAAAGCAGTCATGGCAAACTGCTGCAGGAGAACAATATTTAAAAATTAACAAGATCGTCAGTGTTCAGGCGGCAGTTTTAGTAGTAATTTTAACTGTGTTTGTATATATAATTTTAAAATTAAAGCGCAATACAAAAAAACATTATGAGAAATGATTAATATTAAGGATGTGTTGGGAGTATGCTCAAGAGAGTATGTTTGTTGATGGCGATGATATGGTCTTTGGGATTCATATGTACAGCGGATGCTGCACCAATGGAACTCGGACTCAAGCCTGTTGTGCTGGGGAATGAATACAGTATAAGTTTATTTATGGATGACAAGGTTTTGCGCAACCCCAATGCGGCACTGACAGGATTTTTGGAAATTAAACCCGGTATGAAGCTTTCCGTGGCACCGGTTTTGGATTTGTGGTATTCGTATTCGCCGACAATCCTGCCGGATATTTCGACAATGACAGTTTCAGTGAATGGAATCCCTGCGGAAAGCCGCAGACTTGTTCCAGATGGTGCTTTTAGGAGTAATTGGCAGGTTGCGCTGCCCTTGACCAGTTTAAGAGAGGGGATTAATGAAATTACCATCAGTGTTTTGCACAGGTCTATTGAGGGCCTCTGTAAAGATATTGATAATGATGCTAATTGGTTTATTATACGTCCGGAAACAACAATAAAATTCAAAGTTGATGCTATGAATTATAGTTTGGCCAATTTCCCTAATCCTTTTATAGATGAATATTTTGGCGCCCGGAATAATGTTACTTTTTCTCTTGCTAATCTCAACGATAATAATATTATATCGATGCTGCGGCTGTCGTCGTTTATGGGACGAATGTCGGGTTATGGTTCGCCGGTGGTTTGGGAAGCGAGGCTGGAACAGCCAGATGCAGTGCTTGATACAAATGTTATAAGATTGGGCGGACAGGTTGAGGCAGATGTAAACTTCAGCGGTGATACAGCATTTTTGAAATTATTTCCTTCCCTTAACGGTCATTATAATTTAAGTGTGGGGGGAAATAATGAAAATGGTGCCAAGCTGGGCGTTAACGCTTTGTGTAATAATAAATTTGTTAGAACATTGAGCGGCAGTGAAACACAGTTTTCTTTGCCTGTGCAGGCTGAAAAACTTTCCGGTAAAAAAGGTTTAGACAGTAAAGGAATTTATACGCTTAGTGATATTGGCTATAATGACGATATTTTAGCAGCTGGTGCTTTTCATCAGGAAGCAGAAATATTTATTCCCAAACCTTCTAATTATGATATTGAAGAAGGTTCTTATGTGGAATTGCATTTCAGGCATGCCAAAATTCTGGATCGTAAGAAATCGGCCGTGACTGTTTATGTCAATGATATTCCGATCAGATCAGAAGTGCTGACCGCTGAGAATGCTGACGGCGGTATTTTAAAAGCTGAGCTGCCGGTTTTGCCGGCTAATCAGCAAGGATGGCGTGTGCGGTTTGCCTTTTATCATGATCTTGGTATAATCGACTGTTCTAAAAGATATGACGATGTTGCCTGGTCGGTGATTGAGAAAGAAACCAGCATCTATTTGGCAGTAAGCAGCCATTCGAGACAGGAGAGTCTGGCAGACTTTCCCGGGTATTTCAATACTGACAGCAATGGTGATATTGTGCTGACCATGTGGTTAAGTCAGACACCGGATAATGATGAACTGACGGCTGCAGCGCAACTAGCTTACTGGATCGGTCAAAATAATACGGGTAACATAGTCTGGAAAGTACAGCTGGGACCACAAGCAGTTATTAGTAATGACAGTGGAACTGTTATTACTACCGGTCAAAACAGAGTTTTAACGGATAAACGGACAATTGGTGACAGTTTGCCTGTAACTGTTAATGCAGATGGAACAATAAAAACCAGTGAGTGGTTAAGTATTGCTACTGACGCAATAGATAGAAAAAATATTTTTCAGGTTGCGCGTAAGGGCGATAATGTAATTTATGCCTTTACCTATGCTAATATCGAGAATATGAAAAGTTTTATGCGTTTGGCTTTTATTAATGGAACCAGTCTTAATGGGCAGGTCGCTTTAATAGATGCTAATGGACAGACTCTTACTTTTGCAGAGGAAGTAAAACATCAGGATGCTGGACTTAGCAAAATTTTTAGAAATTTTTCCGGTAATCGCTTGGGAAGTTATCTGGCGGTGATCGCTGTAGTTGTTTGTGGGACGCTGATAATGATGTGGTATTCCAAACGTCGCAAATAAGAACTGACGAAAGGATAAAGGGAAGATGCAAAATAGAATCATAACGATGTGTTGCAGCATCTGCATGTTGATTCCTTTAGTAGGTAATGCAAGTGCTATTACGGTCCCACCGGATGTTAAAGATGTTGCTGATAGTGCAGCTGAGTTAGCTAAAGGAGTGGATTACAGGAAGCGCTTTGAGCAGGAAGAGGACGAAGCCGCTTTAAGTAAGCAACAGATGGAAACGGAAATGGCTGCTTCCTGGTCAACGGTAGTGAGCTTGTTAGAACAGGCAGAGAAAAACAGAGCTCTGTTGAATGCTAATCAGGAGCTGCTGCAGCATATGCAGCGGGACAATAATTCATATGAGCAAAAAGTCCGGGAGCTGGAAGAGAAAAGTAGAAATGCTTGGGCCGCAGCTGCAGCCCAGGTCAATTATGCAGAGGCGCTTGATGATGCACAGGTAGAAGGAAGCTTGGGTGGAGAGCAGGTAGGTACTGCATATGCCTATGCAGGTAATTTGCAACATCAGGCCGAAAACATTGATGTTGAACTGGAAAAAGTTTTTCTTGAATATGAAGCGCTGCAGAATAAAACTGATCTGCTGCTGGGCGTAAGAGACGAAGCCGCAGCCGAACTTGGTGAACAGGAAAATGAATTGGCAGAAGCGGTGTATAATGCAGGCGGGTCTATGGATTATGCGTTGGCAAGCAGGGATTATTACGAGCGGCTATTGAAAGAAAAAGAAAATCCTTATCAGGATGTATCTGGCTTTCTAAGCAACAATTTTTATAATTGGCACGGAAACGGTTGGAGTGGCAGCCAGTTTGTCCAGCCTTATTATTTTGGATATGCCAATAAAAATAGCTATTGGGGGCTTAACTTCAATTATGTAAGTTCAAAGAATACAACGCCGGGACATGAAGGCAAGATAAATACTTTTACAGATACTTTATTATATTTTTCAACGAGAAATAATAAGGATAAATATATAGTTGATTATAATTTGGGTATTAATATTCCTACGGGAAAAGCGAAGCTGTCAAGCTACGAACGCAACGCCAGAATGGATGAAGATCTGGTGAGATTTGCTGAGTTTGGTGAAGGTTGGAACTTTACTCCCGGAATAGCGGTTACGCGTAGAATAGGGGGGGACAAAGATCTGCTGACGTTGGGAACAAACTACTCAGTCAGAGGTTCTTATGATCCTACCAGTGATATCGATGATGACAAATTCAATCCTGGTAATGAATGGCAAAAGTATTTACGCTGGCAGCACGCTGAAGAAAAATGGCAGCTGGTAGGTGAGCTTCTTCATACCAGTTCTGCAGAAAGTAAGATTGCTGATGGCAGTGTTTTTGATACAGGCGCAGTTTGGGAAACGCGGTTGACCTATAACCGTAATTTAGCCAAGGATCAGGACTTAATGTTGTACTATTGGTACTATCATGAGAATAATGAAATTATTTTGAATAAAAAAGTTGAAGAATCTCCAGTACATTATTTTGGTGCGGAATGGAAAAAACATTTATCTAAAAAAACAGACCTGCGTCTGGCTGCGGATATCATGATAGCCGACGGTATTAGATATAGCTCGCTGACGGATTCATATGTAGATAATAGAAAAAAAGTTGCTTTGGGCATAGGCTGTGATTTAAAAATGGATGAAAGAAATAAATTGTCGTTGAAGGTACAGCACTTTTCTATGCGCGACGGAAAAAACTCTAATGGCGCTGATGCCAGAAGGTACCAGGGATTTAATTTTCTTACAAGTTTCTACCATACATTTTAGGAAGGATAGCCTAACATGATAAAAAACAGAGATTTACCAGCATATTTTTTTATATTATTGGTTAGTACGTTTTTGACTTGCTCTGTTGATGCTCAAGAAAAGGCTGAAAATAAGATATATGCAGATGAACATATGCAATTTTTGCTGCCAGAAAAATTTAGAGGTGAATCAGATACAGAAAAACCTTTTCAAGTTTGTTTGACTGATGACGCTGGCAGCAGAATATATTTTGCAGTTAGAAAAAGAGCGGATAAAACAATTGCAGGAGGGATTACTAACGAGGCAGGAAACATAACGGCTGCAGAAAAGAAAATAGCGGTTGCTGAAACTTTAATTGTTTCTGATTATGGCAGCAAATTGTGGGGACTACAAAAACAGAAAATAAATTGGATTCGTATGCAGAGATCAGAGGATTCAAATGATTGCTTAATGATTTATTTTTGGCAGGCGAAAGGAATGGAATACCTTTTTTTGCTGGAAGGATCGCAAATAAAAATGGATTTACTGGCAATGGAAGTAGAAAAAAATATAATTTTTTAAATACGGAGAATAAAATCCAATCAAATTGACCTCAAATTTAGCAAAATTTGAGGTTTTTCTTTTATATTTAAGAGATGGTAATAAAGTGTAGTTAAATTTGTAAAAAATGATGAAATAATATGTATAAAATATCCTCTGAAAATGGAAATTGAGATCTAAAAACATTACAAAATCAGACTTTTTTTTGTAAAACATATTACAAAGTTACGCAAAAGAAACACTAGGATCCGTGTAATACAAGAAACCCGGTTTAATGCGGGTTTGCGCTTGTAAAAAAATCAAGAAAAAGTATTGACACAGCCAAGTGGCAGTGTTACAATATGTAAGTATCTCGGGATAGCTATGCGCTTTTACAAGGAGGGTTTGTGATGACAGTAGAGTTGTTAAAGCAAGCAACGAAGCGAGTTGTCGGGAACAAGCAAACCGCTAAAGCGATTCAAAAAGGCACTGCAAAGACGGTTTATATAGCTGATGACGCAGATGTCCGGGTTGTGCAGCCGCTGCTTGATGCCTGCGCTGAAGCTCGGGTGAATGTAGAAAAAGTAGCGACAATGCAAGAACTTGGTAAAGCCTGCGGAATCCATGTCGGTGCAGCGACAGCCGCGATACTCAAAGGTTGATAGGGATCTGGAAGCTTTGCTGAAGGATTTTTATAATCATTAAAATCTATTTATTCGGAAGGAGGTGCCGATATGCCTACAATTAATCAATTGGTTCGCAAAGGAAGAGAAGTTTTGACTGTAAAATCCACTGCCCCGGCATTGAAAGAATGCCCGCAAAAACGTGGAGTTTGCACTAGGGTTTATACTACAACCCCGAAAAAGCCTAACTCTGCTCTTCGTAAAGTAGCTCGTGTACGTTTGACTAACGGTATCGAAGTTACTGCTTACATCCCTGGTATCGGCCACAATCTGCAGGAACATAGCGTTGTCCTGATTAGAGGCGGAAGAGTTAAAGATCTTCCTGGTGTGCGTTACCATATCATTCGTGGTGCACTTGACACTGCAGGCGTTGCTAACCGCAATCAAGCCCGTTCTAAATACGGTGCTAAACGTGCTAAAGCAGCTAAAAAGTAATCAAGTCTACACAACGAATTGATAATCCATAAGGAGGGAAACACATGCCGAGAAAAGGCCCTGTAACAAAAAGAGACGTTTTGCCGGATCCTGTATACGGTTCAAAACTTTTGACAAGATTTATTAATAAGATTATGCTTGACGGTAAAAAAGGTGTTGCTGAACGCATTGTATATGATGCTTTCGATCTGGTTCGTGCTAAAACTGGTAAGGATCCTCTCGAAGTATTCGATGCAGCTATGAAAAACGTTATGCCGCTTTTAGAAGTACGTGCTCGCCGCGTTGGTGGTGCTAACTACCAGGTTCCGGTTGAAGTCCGTGCAGACCGTAAGACCACCCTTGGTATTCGCTGGCTGGTCAACTACTCCCGTTTGCGTGGTGAAAGAACCATGTGCGAACGTGTTGCTGGTGAGATCATGGACGCAGCAAACGCTACCGGCGCTGCTGTGAAAAAACGCGAAGATACCCACAAGATGGCTGAAGCAAACAAAGCGTTTGCACATTACCGCTGGTAATGGCCCGATCCCTATAACGAGGAGGATAAAAAAGTGGGCAGACAATTTCCGCTTGAAAAAACAAGAAACATCGGCATCATGGCTCATATTGATGCTGGTAAAACTACTACGACTGAACGTATTCTGTTCTACACCGGTAGGGTTCATAAAATCGGTGAGACCCATGATGGCGGCGCTACCATGGACTGGATGGTTCAAGAGCAGGAACGTGGTATTACCATTACTTCTGCTGCTACCACCTGTCAATGGGATGGACACCGCATCAACATCATTGATACGCCAGGTCACGTTGACTTCACTGTAGAAGTTGAACGTTCTCTGCGTGTACTTGATGGTTCTGTTGCAGTATTCTGCGCTAAAGGCGGCGTTGAACCTCAGTCTGAAACAGTATGGCGTCAGGCTGACAAATATGGCGTACCGCGTATGGCGTATGTAAATAAAATGGATATTACCGGCGCTGACTTCTACAATGTAGTACAAATGATGAAAGATCGTTTGAATGCCAATGCTGTACCTATCCAATTACCGATTGGTTTCGAAGATACCTTCCAGGGTATGGTCGATCTGATCAAAATGAAAGCTATCGTTTACAGCGACGCTCTGGGTAAAGAAGAAGAATTTGTTGATATTCCTGCCGATATGGTTGAAAAAGCCAACGAATACCGTCAAGCTTTAATGGAAGCTGTAGCTGAAAGCGATGACGAGCTGATGATGAAATATCTGGAAGGCGAAGAGCTGACGGAAGAAGAAGTTATGGCTGGTATCCGCAAACAAACTATTGCTTGCAAAATGACTCCTGTCTGCTGCGGTTCTTCTTACAAAAACAAAGGCGTACAGCCTTTGCTGGATGCTGTTGTAGCGTTCATGCCTGCTCCTACTGATATTCCTCATATCAAAGGCGTAAATCCTGAAACCGGCGAAGAAGACGAACGTCCGTCGTGCGACAGCGAGCCGTTCTCTGCACTGGCTTTCAAAATTATGACTGACCCGTTTGTTGGTAAACTTGCTTTCTTCCGTGTGTACTCCGGTACTCTCGGCTCCGGTTCTTACGTTTACAACTCTACCAAAGGTAAGAGAGAGCGTATTGGCCGTATCCTGCAAATGCATGCCAACCATCGTGAGGAAATCGACATGGTTTATTCCGGTGATATTGCAGCAGCAGTAGGTTTGAAAGATACCACTACCGGCGATACTCTCTGCGACGAAAAAGCTCCGATCATTCTGGAATCCATGGTATTCCCTGATCCTGTAATCTCCGTTGCGGTTGAACCTAAAACTAAAGCTGACCAGGAAAAGATGGGCATTGCCCTTCAAAAACTGGCAGAAGAAGATCCGACTTTCCGTGTTCATACTGATCCGGAAACAGCACAAACCATCATTTCTGGCATGGGCGAGTTGCATTTGGACATTATTGTTGACCGTTTGCTGCGTGAATTCAAAGTAGGCTGTACTGTTGGTAATCCGCAGGTTGCTTATCGTGAAACTATCCGCAAATCTGTTAAGTCCGAAGGTAAATTTGTACGTCAGTCCGGTGGTAAAGGCCAATATGGTCACTGCTGGTTGGAAATTTCACCTCGTGAAGCAGGTGAAGGCTTCTTGTTTGAGAACAAAGTTGTTGGCGGTGCTATTCCGAAAGAATACATCGGACCGATCGAAAACGGTGTTAAGGAAGCTATGGAAAACGGCGTAGTTGCCGGTTACCCAATGGTTGATATCAAAGTTACCGTTTATGATGGTTCTTACCATGAAGTCGATTCTTCTGAAATGGCCTTCAAAATTGCAGGTTCTATGGGCTTCCGTTCTGGCGCTACTAAAGCCGACCCGGTTATCCTTGAACCTTATATGAAAGTAGAAGTTACTGTTCCTGAGGACTACATGGGCGATGTTATCGGCGATTTGAACTCTCGCCGTGGTCGTATCGAAGGTATGGAAGCTCGCAATGGCGCTCAAGTTATCAACGCATTTGTTCCGCTTTCCGAAATGTTTGGTTATGCTACCGACCTGCGTTCTAAAACTCAAGGCCGAGGCAACTACTCTATGGAAGTTGACCATTACGAAGATGTACCGAGAAACATTGCCGAGGCTATCATTGCCAAAAACAAAGGCACTCAAGCCTAATATAAAGTAAAACCTAATTTAAGGGAGGAAAAATAAATGGCAAAGCAAAAATATGAAAGAACAAAACCGCATGCTAATATCGGCACCATCGGTCACGTAGACCATGGTAAAACAACCCTGACCGCAGCAATCACCAAAGTATTGGCTTCTAAAGGCGGCGCAGAATTCATGGATTACTCCATGATCGATAAAGCACCTGAAGAAAGAGAACGCGGAATCACCATCAACACTTCCCACGTAGAATATGAAACAGCAACCCGCCACTACGCACACGTAGACTGCCCGGGCCATGCCGACTATGTAAAAAACATGATCACCGGCGCAGCACAAATGGACGGAGCGATCCTCGTAGTATCCGCAGCAGACGGCCCGATGCCGCAAACTCGTGAGCACATCCTTCTTGCTCGTCAAGTAGGCGTACCTGCAATGGTAGTGTTCCTGAATAAAGCAGATATGGTAGACGATCCGGAACTGATCGAATTAGTAGAAATGGAAGTACGTGAACTGCTCTCCAGCTACGACTTCCCCGGCGACGACATTCCTGTAGTAGTAGGGTCTGCACTGAAAGCACTTGAAGGCGACGCAGCATACGAAGCAAAAATCATGGAACTGATGGACGCAGTAGATGCATACATTCCTATTCCGGAACGCGCAACTGACAAACCGTTCCTGATGCCTGTAGAAGACGTATTCACAATTACCGGCCGTGGCACAGTAGCAACAGGCCGTGTAGAACGTGGTATCATCAAAGTAGGCGACAATATTGAGATCGTAGGAATGACAGAAGAGAAAAAAGCAACAGTAGTAACGGGCGTAGAAATGTTCCGTAAATTACTGGACGAAGCAGTAGCAGGAGACAACATCGGCTGCCTGCTGCGTGGTGTAGACCGTAAAGATATCGAACGCGGTCAAGTACTTGCAAAACCCGGCAGCATCCATCCGCACACAAAATTCAAAGCAGAAGTATATGTACTGACGAAAGAAGAAGGCGGCCGTCATACACCGTTCTTCAACGGCTATCGTCCGCAGTTCTATTTCAGAACAACAGACGTAACCGGCGTAACTGAATTACCGGAAGGTATTGAGATGGTAATGCCTGGCGATAACGTAACCATGGACGTAGAGCTGATCACTCCGATCGCAATCGAGCCTGGTCTGCGTTTTGCAATTCGCGAAGGCGGCCGTACTGTTGGCGCCGGCGTTGTTGCTGCTATCAACGAATAATCTTTAATTAGATCCCGAATGAGGGGCTAATAAAAGCCCCTCATTTACTTATGTTTATTTGCATGGCCCTGCGATGATGTGAGAGGTTGCTTGCCTGCTAGACAGGGAGATTTTCACGGAGTATGTCCGTTCTTAGAAACTGGGCGATTAGGAGGAAAAAAATTAATGTCAAAATCACAGAAAATCAGAATACGCTTAAAAGCGTATGATCACAAAGCGCTTGATCAAAGTGCTGCAAAAATTGTAGAAACTGCGAAACGTACCGGAGCTCAGGTTTCCGGCCCTATTCCGCTTCCTACTGAAAAAAATATCTATACGATTCTGCGTTCCCCTCATGTAAACAAGGATTCTCGTGAACAATTCGAGATGCGTACCCACAAAAGACTTGTAGACATTCTGGAACCGACTGCGAAGACCGTTGATGCTTTAATGCGTCTTGACCTTCCTGCCGGCGTAGATATCGAGATTAAACTGTAAGGAGGAGGTGCAATAATGGCTAAAGGAATCTTAGGCAAGAAAATTGGTATGACCCAAATTTTTGAAGCTGACGGCAGATTGATCCCTGTTACTGTTGTAGAAGCAGGACCTTGTGTTGTTGTTCAAAATAAAACCGAAGAAACAGACGGTTATAATGCTGTTCAACTTGGCTTTGGTGAAGTTAAAGAAAAACATATGACCAGACCAATGAAAGGCCATTTTGACAAAGCCGGCGTAACTCCGGTTAAATTTGTCAAAGAATTGCGGTTGTCTGCTCCTTCTGAATATACAGTCGGCCAACAAATCACTGCTGACATTTTTGCTGCTGGAGAACTGATTGATGCAACCGGTATTTCCCGCGGTAAAGGCTTTGCAGGCACTATTAAGCGCCACAATTTCGCTCGTGGTCCTATGAAGCACGGTTCCAAATCCCATCGTGAACCTGGTTCCATGGGTCCTATGCATTCCGGTCCTGGCGGTAGAGTTATCAAAGGCAAAAAATTGCCTGGCCGTATGGGTAATGCACAAGTAACTGTTCAACGTTTGACTGTTGCTAAAGTTGATGTTGAACGTAATCTTATTTTGGTCAAAGGCTCCATTCCTGGTGCCGCTGGTTCTTTTGTTGTAATCAAAGAAACAGTAAAACCTAATAAATAAGAGCGTAAGCGAAAGAAAGGAGGATGCTTCTAATGCCGAAGTTATCAGTATATAACATCTCCGGTCAAGCTACCGGTGAAGAAATAGAATTGAATGATCTCGTGTTTGGCGTTGAGTTTAATGAAGCTGTTGTACATCAAGCAATTGTTATGCAACAGGCTGCTGAACGTCAAGGCACTTCTGCTACCAAAACCCGCGGTATGGTTCGCGGCGGCGGTCGTAAACCGTGGAGACAAAAAGGCACCGGCCGCGCTCGCAGCGGTTCTACCCGTTCTCCGATTTGGGTAGGTGGTGGTACCACTTTTGGTCCCCAACCTCGCAGTTATGCGAAAAAAATGCCCCGTAAAGCTCGTCGTTTGGCAATTCGTTGTGCATTGTCTGCAAAAGTTGCTGCCGGTGAACTTATCGTTGTTGAGGGCTTGAGCTTTGATGCTCCTAAAACTAAAAATGTTGTAACTATGCTGTCTGCTTTTGATGCAGCTGATAAAAAGGCTTTACTCATCACTGACGGTTCTAATGAAAATGTTGAGCTGTCTTCACGCAACATTTCGAAAGTCACTGCACTTTCCAACGGTTGCCTGAACTGCTTTGATCTGCTTCATAACAATAAAGTGTTCTTAGCAAAAGACGCTGTAGCTAAAATTGAGGAGGTGCTCGCATAATGGCTGCTAACCCTCGCGATATTTTACTCCGTCCGATCATTACTGAAAAAACTTCCGTAATGCTTCAAGACAACAAATACACTTTCCAAGTTCCTTTGACTGCCAACAAAGTGGAAATCCGCCAGGCAGTTGAACAAATTTTCAAAGTAAAAGTGTTAAACGTAAATACTGTACGCGTATTTGGCAAAACCAAACGCATGGGTAAATACGTTGGCAAACGTTCCGATTATAAGAAAGCAATCGTGAAACTTGCTGAAGGCAATACGATTCCCCTTTTCGAAGGAATGTAATTTGACGTAATAAGGAGGCAAATTAAATGGCTATTAAAAGCTTTAATCCGTATTCTCCTTCGAGGCGCTTCATTACAGTGTCTACCTTCGAAGAGATTACAACTGATAAGCCTTACCGTCCGCTGGTTGAAAAACTGCAAAAACATGCAGGTCGTAATAACACTGGCAAAATGACTGTTCGTCATCAAGGCGGCGGTAATAAAAGACAATATCGTATCATCGATTTTAAACGCAATAAAGACGGTGTTCCGGCTCGTGTTGCCACCATCGAATACGATCCTAACCGTAATGCACGTATCGCTTTAGTAAACTATGCTGATGGCGAAAAACGTTATATCCTCGCTCCTTTAGACCTTAAAGTAGGCGATGTTATCGAAAGCGGACCTGATGCTGATATCAAAATCGGCAACTGCCTGCCTTTGAAAAATATGCCGCTTGGTACTATGGTTCACAATGTTGAGCTTAAAATTGGCAAAGGCGGTCAAATTGCCCGCGGTGCTGGTACTTCTGCTCAGTTGATGGCTAAAGAAGGCGATTATGCTCTGCTTCGTCTCCCTTCCGGTGAGATCCGTAAAGTGCATATAAACTGCCGCGCCACTATTGGCCAAGTTGGCAATATCGACGCTGAAAATATCTGCATCGGTAAAGCAGGCCGTTCTCGTTGGCTCGGTATTCGCCCGGCTAACCGCGGTGTTGTAATGAACCCGAATGACCATCCGCATGGTGGTGGTGAAGGTCATTCTCCTGTTGGCCGTAAACGTCCTGTTACTCCTTGGGGTAAATGTGCATTTGGTACTCGTACCCGCAAAGAGAAAAAAGCTTCTAGCAAATTAATCGTAAAACGTAGAACGAAATAATTATAAGGATAGAGAAAGGAGGCTAACCTAGTGTCCAGATCAATCAAAAAAGGACCGTATGTCCATGCAAGTCTTCAAAAGAAGATTGAAGCGCTGAACGCTTCTAACGATAAAAAAGTCGTAAAAACATGGTCTCGCAGCTCCACTATTCTTCCGGATTTCTTGGGCCATACTATTGCTGTCCATGATGGACGTAAACATGTGCCTGTATTTATCACTGAAGATATGGTAGGCCACAAACTAGGAGAATTTGCTCCTACGCGTACTTATAAAGGCCATGCCGATAAGAGTACATCTTTAAAATAAGGGGAAAGGGGGCAAAATAACATGGAAGCAAAAGCTATTGCAAGATATGTTCGCATCGCGCCGCGCAAGTTGCGTATCGTGATTGATCTTATCCGCGGCAAAGCTGTGGGTGAAGCATTCGCGATCCTCAAACATACCCCTAAGGTTGGTTCTGAGGTTATCGAAAAGGTACTGCGCAGTGCAGTTGCAAACGCTGAACATAACTATGATATGAATGTGGATAATCTGATCGTATCTTCCTGCTTTATAGATCAAGGTCCGACCATGAAAAGAATCCATCCGCGTTCCCGTGGGCAAGCGTTCAAAATCTTAAAACGTTCTAGCCACGTAACAGTTGCTGTTAAAGAAAAATAATATCCCGGAAAAAGGAGGGAAAAGATAGTGGGTCAAAAAGTTAATCCGCATGGTCTCCGCGTAGGTATTATCAAAGATTGGGATTCCAAATGGTATGCTGACAAAGACTATGAGAAATTCTTATTAGAAGATATTAAAATTCGTGAATTCATTAAAGAAAAACTGTTCTTGTCCGGTATCTCTAAAGTAGAAATCGAACGCGCTTCGAATAGAGCCCGCATCTCTATCCATACTGCTAAACCTGGTATGGTAATCGGTCGTCAGGGCAGCAACATTGAATTGCTGAAAAACGACTTGAAAAAAATGACCGACAGCGTAATTGATATCAACATCGTTGAGGTAAAAACCCCGGATATGGACGCAACTTTGGTTGCAGAGAATATTGCATCTCAATTGGAACGCCGTATCGCTTTCCGCCGTGCAATGAAACAATGTGTTGGCCGTACCATGCGCATGGGCGCTAAAGGTATTAAAGTTCAGGTTGGCGGTCGTCTGGGCGGTGCTGAAATCGCTCGCAGCGAAAGCTATCGTGAAGGCAGCATTCCTCTGCATACTCTGCGTGCTGATATTGATTATGGCACAGCAGAAGCTCATACCACTTATGGCCGTATCGGCGTAAAGGTATGGATTTACAAAGGTGAAGTCCTTCCTGAAAGCAAAGAAGTAGCGCAAGCTGCTCCGGTGAAGGAGGCATAAACTAATGTTATTACCGAAGAGAGTTAAACATCGTAAACAACATAGAGGCCGTATGACTGGTCGTGCAATGCGCGGTAACAAAATCGCTCATGGCGAGTATGGCTTGGTAGCATTGGAACCCGCATGGATCACCAATCGTCAAATCGAAGCAGCTCGTATCGCAATGACACGTTATATTAAACGTGGCGGTCAAGTATGGATTCAAATTTTCCCGGACAAACCGATCACTGCAAAACCGGCTGAAACTCGTATGGGTAGTGGTAAAGGTTCACCTGAATATTGGGTAGCAGTAGTTAAACCCGGTCGTGTTATGTTCGAAATGAACGGAGTTAGCGAAGAGATCGCTAAAGAAGCTATGCGTCTTGCTAGCCACAAATTGCCTATTAAATGTAAATTTGTGACCCGCGCACAGCAAGAAGCCGAAGCTGCCGCACAAGAAAAGGGTGGTGAAGCTTAATGAAAACAACAGAAATTCGTGAAATGTCTGCTTCCGAGTTAGACAGCAAATTGGCTGGTTTGAAAGAAGAACTCTTCAACCTGCGTTTTCAAATGGCAACCGGACAATGTGAGAATCCGATGAAAATTCGCGAAGTCAAAAAGTCTATTGCCCGCATCAAGACCATTCAGCGTCAACGCGAGTTAAATGCCTGAGTGTGTTTGAAGTATGAAGAAGGAGGAAACAGTCGTGACCGAAGAAAGAAACGCACGTGTTACCCGTATCGGTAAAGTAGTAAGCGACAAAATGCAGAAAACTGTTGTAGTTGCTATTGAGCGTTTTGTTCAACATCCGCTTTACAAAAAAGGTGTAAAACATACTATCAAATTCAAAGCTCATGATGAAAATAACGAAGCGCATATTGGCGACGTAGTTCAAATTATGCAAACTCGTCCGCTTTCCAAAGATAAATGCTGGCGTGTTATTGAAATTTTAGAGCGTGCAAAATAAGATATTGCCGATCGGATAAATTGGCAAGGGAGGGAAAACCATGATACAACAACAAACCATTCTTAATGTTGGTGACAATACTGGCGCTAAGAAAGTTATGTGCATTCGCGTATTGGGCGGTTCTTACCGTAAATATGCTAACATTGGTGACGTTATCGTATGCGCTGTTAAAGATGCATCACCCGGTGGCGTTGTAAAAAAAGGTGACGTAGTAAAAGCAGTTGTTGTTCGTTCTGCAAAGGGCGTTCGTCGTCCGGACGGTTCTTATATCCGCTTCGACGAAAACGCAGCAGTTGTAATTAAAGATGATAAGAGCCCGCGCGGCACCCGTATTTTCGGGCCTGTTGCTCGTGAACTTCGCGATAAAGATTTCATGAAAATCATTTCTCTGGCACCGGAAGTGCTGTAAGAAATCTGATAATGCACATAAGGAGGTGTTCCTGAAATGACTGCAGCAATCAAAATGCATGTAAAAAAAGGCGATACCGTTTTGGTTTTGTCCGGCAAAGATAAAGGCAAAGAAGGAAAGATCATTGAAGCTCTGCCTAAAAAAGCTAAAGTAGTCGTTGAAGGCGTAAATAAAGTAAAACGCCATACAAAACCGTCTCAGGCTAATCCCCAAGGCGGCATCATTACTAAAGAAGCTGCTATTGCTTCTTCCAAAGTAATGTTAGTATGCCCGGCTTGTAAAAAAGCTACTCGTATTAAAAAGACCGCAGTTTCCGGCAGCTTCGTAAGAACCTGCAAAAAATGCGGCGAAGTAATTGATAAATAAGATTCCGGGAAAGGAGGAAATTTTGAATGGCAAAAACAAGATTGCAAGAAAAGTATTTGTCCGAAGCTGTTAAAGGCATGATGGATAAATTCAACTATAAAAATGTTATGGAAATCCCTAAAATCGAAAAAGTTGTCATCAATATGGGTATCGGTGAAGCTGTAGCTAACAGCAAGGCATTAGATTCTGCTGTTGCAGATCTGACTTTGATCGCTGGTCAAAGACCAGTCATCACTAAAGCTAAAAAATCCATTGCAGCTTTTAAATTGCGTCAAGGGATGCCGATCGGTACCAAAGTTACCCTGCGCGGTGACCGCATGTATTACTTCCTTGATAAGTTGATGAACATTGCTCTTCCGCGTGTACGCGATTTTCGCGGCGTAAATCCCACCGCTTTTGACGGCCGTGGCAACTACGCATTGGGCATGAAAGAACAATTGATTTTCCCGGAAATTGAATATGATAAGATCGATAAAGTCCGTGGAATGGATATCATCATTGTTACTACCGCTAAGACTGACGAGGAAGCCAGAGAATTACTCAGACTCCTCGGAATGCCGTTCAGCGCATAAGTGAGGAGGGAATACCTTGGCTAAAAAAGCCCTGATTGAAAAATGGAAAAATGAGCCGAAATTTGAAGTTCGCCGTTATAATCGCTGCAAGGTTTGCGGCAGACCACATGGCTATATGCGTAAATTCGGTCTCTGCCGTATCTGCTTCCGTGAATACAGCTACCAAGGCGCTATTCCGGGAGTAACCAAAGCTAGCTGGTAAAACAGCAAATTAGGAAGGAGGGTATTTAAGTATGGTAATGACTGACCCGATTGCCGATATGCTTACCCGTATTCGTAACGCAAACTCGGTTCATCACGATAAAGTTGAAATCCCCGGCTCCAAAATCAAAGTAGCTATTGCTGAGATTTTGAAAGCTGAAGGTTTCATTAAAGATTTTGAAGTAATTGCCGATAGCAAACAAAATGTTATCCGCGTCAGCCTGAAATACGGTGCTAATAAGGAAAAAGTTATTTCCGGTATCAAACGTATTTCTAAGCCCGGCTTGAGAGTATACTCTCAAAAAGATCAGCTGCCCAGAGTCCTCGGTGGTCTCGGTATCGCAGTGATCTCCACTTCTCAAGGCCTGATGACCGATAAAGCTGCCCGTAAGGCTGGTCTCGGTGGAGAAGTGCTGGCATACGTCTGGTAATACTTGAAAGATAGGAGGTGCTCATAAGTGTCTAGAATTGGTAAACAACCAATTACTGTACCCGCTAACGTTACAGTTACTATTGAAAATAATTTGGTTACCGTTAAAGGTCCCAAAGGCGAATTATCTCGCCAAATCAATAAAGATATGAAATTGACTCTGGAAAACGGCGTACTGACTGTTGAACGTCCGAGTGATGAAAAAACTCATCGTTCCATGCACGGTCTTTCCCGTACTCTGATCAACAACATGGTTGTCGGTGTAACCACCGGTTTCAGCAAATCTTTAGAAATTGCCGGTGTCGGCTATCGTGCCGCTAAACAAGGCAATAACATCAACTTTACTCTCGGGTTCTCTCATCCGGTAGTAAAAGAGCCGCCTGCAGGTATTACTTTTGAAGTTCCGGCTCCTAACAAAATCGTTGTCAGCGGCGCAGACAAAGAAAAAGTCGGCGCAGTTGCAGCTGAAATCCGCACTCTGCGTCCGCCTGAACCCTATAAAGGCAAAGGTATTCGTTATGAAGGCGAATACGTTCGTCGTAAGATGGGTAAAGCTGGCGCTAAAGGCAAGAAGTAATTTCTAAAAGAAGGGAGTGAAACTCTTGCTTAACAGAGTTGATAAAAATGAGAAACGTCAAAAACGTCATCTCCGTTCTCGTCAATATATTATCGGTACGGCAGAAAAACCTCGTTTGAATGTATATCGTTCCTTGTCCAATATTTATGCACAAGTGATTAACGATGTAACAGGCGAAACGATTGTTGCTGCCAGCACTGTTGAGAAAGACTTGAAAGCTAACTACGGCGGCAATACTGAAGCTGCTAAAGCAGTTGGCAAGGCTATTGCTGAAAAAGCTTTGGCTAAAGGAATTAAAGAAGTTGTATTTGATCGTGGCGGTTACCTGTACACCGGTCGTGTTGCTGCACTGGCAGACGCGGCTCGTGAAGCTGGACTGCAATTCTAATAGAAGGAGGAATAAAAGTGGCGAATTTCGAAAAACAAGAAAGCGACTTAAAAGAGAAAGTCGTATTCATCAACCGCGTTGCAAAGGTTGTTAAAGGCGGACGTCGTTTCTCCTTCTCCGCACTCGTTGTAGTTGGTGACGAAAACGGTCATGTTGGTATGGGCCTTGGTAAAGCTGCCGAAGTTCCGGAAGCTATCCGCAAAGGCGTTGAAGATGCTAAAAAGAACCTGATTACTGTTCCTATGGTTGGCACTTCCATTCCTCATGAAATCATTGGTGTGTTCGGCGCAGGCCGTGTGTTCTTGAAACCGGCTGCAGAAGGTACCGGCGTTATTGCCGGCGGCCCTGTTCGTGCCGTACTTGAATTGGCAGGCGTACGTGATATCTTGACCAAATGTCAAGGTTCTAATAACCCTAACAATGTTGTTCGTGCAACTTTGGAAGGTTTAAAATCCCTGAAAAGTGCTGAAGCTGTTGCAGCTCTGCGCGGAAAAACCGTACAAGAATTACTTGGCTAAGGAGGTAGCATGATGGAACAAGTTAAAATCACGCTGACCCGTAGCTTGATCGGTTACCCGCAGGATCAACGCGCAACCGTAAAGGCTCTGGGCTTAGGAAAAATCAATTCTACTGTTGTTAAAAACGACACCCCGACTATTCGCGGTATGATTCACAAAGTTGAACATCTTGTGAAAGTTGAAAAAGTTGAAGCTTAAAACAAGGAGGTGTGCTACAGATGAATTTGCATGAATTATCTCCCGCTCCGGGATCTAAAAGAGCCTCCGTTCGCGTTGGCCGTGGTCTCGGTTCCGGACTTGGTAAAACATCTGGCAAAGGTCAAAAAGGACAAAAATCCCGCTCCGGCGGCGTAAAACGTCCTGGTTTTGAAGGTGGTCAAAAACCTTTGTATCTGCGTTTGCCTAAACGTGGATTCTATAATAGATTTGGCATGAATTATGTCGAAATCAATGTTGGTAGTCTCAATTGCTTTGAAGACGGCACAGTAGTTGAACCTGTAATGCTGATCGAACACGGAATGATCAAAAACATTCGTGATGGTGTTCGTATCCTCGGCAACGGCGAGCTTACTAAAAAGCTCACGGTTCAAGCTATGGGTTTCAGCAAATCTGCTGAAGAAAAAATTATTGCTGCCGGCGGAAAAGTAGAGGTGATCTAAGTGTTCGCAGCCCTCGCTAATATTTTCAGAATTACGGAACTCAGGCAAAAAGTTGTATTTACTCTCGCCATGTTCATCGTTTTTCGGGCTGGAACACATATCCCTGTTCCTGGCGTTAACGTAGCCATGATCGAGCAGCTTTTCCAAAGCGGTAATTTGTTTGGCCTGCTTGATATGTTCTCCGGCGGCGCCTTGAGCAAATTCTCAATTTTTGCTATGAGTATTACTCCATATATCAATGCGTCCATTATCCTTCAATTATTAAAGGTCGTTGTTCCTACATTAGAACAATGGTCCAAAGAAGGTGTGGAAGGTCAGAAAAAGGTTACTCAGCTGACTCGCGGCGGTACAGTTCTGCTTGGTTTTATCCAGGCTTTAGGTATGGCTTATGGTCTGAGATCAGCAATCAATAACCCCGGGATCATGTCGATTCTGTTGATTGCAATCAGTTTAACTGCTGGTACGGTATTTTTGATGTGGATCGGTGAACAGATTACGTCTAAAGGTATCGGTAACGGTATCTCGCTGATCATCTTTGCTGGTATCGTTTCCAGACTTCCTGATGGAATGCATGTTATTTTCCAATATCTGCAAGCCGGCACGGTTAACATTCTGAACGTGATTTTGTTCGCGGTGATAGCTTTGGCGATGATTGTCTTTGTTGTAGCGATCTCTCAAGGTATTCGCAAAATCCCGGTTCAATATGCAAAACGTGTTGTTGGCCGTAAAATGTACGGTGGTCACACCAGCTACATTCCTTTAAAGGTCAACCAGGCAGGCGTAATTCCGATCATCTTTGCATCCTCCGTGCTGATGTTTCCGGTTACGATTGGCCAGTTTGTAGACATTCCTTGGGTAAAAACTGTTGCAGGCTGGTTTGCATGGGGTACTCCTCTTCAAACTACTTTGTATGTATTGATGATTTTATTCTTCACTTACTTCTATACCGCAGTAAGCGTGAATATAGCTGAAATGTCGGATAATATCAAAAAATATGGCGGTTTTATTCCCGGACTGCGTCCTGGCAAACCGACAACTGATTACTTGGATAAAATCATGTCCAGAATCACTCTGGCCGGCGCAATCTTTCTCGCATTGATTGCTCTGATGCCGAATGTTGTTGGTTGGATCACCGGTATAGAGGGTATCTATTTCGGTGGTACGGCCCTTTTGATCGTAGTCGGTGTTGCATTGGATACAATGAAACAAGTAGAGTCTTTGGTTTTGATGCGTCATTACCAGGGCTTTATGAAATAGGAGGAAGATTAGAATGTATATTCTTTTGATGGGACCTCCGGGTGCCGGTAAAGGCACTCAAGCAGAAAAACTCATTGCTGAATACAAAATTCCGCATATCTCTACTGGTGATATGTTCCGTGCAGCTGTTAAGCAAGGCACAGAATTAGGTAAAGAGGCAAAAAGATACATGGACGCCGGTGGCCTCGTGCCCGACGTCGTTACCATCGGTATTGTTCGGGAAGGCTTAGCCAAACCTGAATGTGCCAATGGCTTTATCTTGGATGGATTTCCAAGAACCGAAGAGCAGGCTGTTGCCCTCGACGGCATTTTAACTGATCTGGGCATTAAATTGACCGGTGTGGTTAATATCGTAGTTCCTGACGCTGAGCTTGTAGGCAGGGTCACCGGCAGACGTATCTGCAAGGCCTGCGGCGCTACATATCATGTAGAATACAATCCCAGTAAGGTGGAAGGTATGTGCGATAAATGCGGCGGCGCGTTGTATCAACGTGACGACGATAAAGAAGAAACTGTAAAAAATCGTTTGCATGCATATCATTCGCAAACGGAACCGTTGATCGAGTACTACAAAAAACAAGGCGTATATCATGAAATCGATGGCCTGCAGGAAATCGGCAAAGTTTACGCTGATGTTAAAGCTAGTCTCGGGGCGCTGAAGTAAGGAGGTAAAACGCTGTGTCCAAACAAGACGTAATTGAAGTTGAAGGCACAATCTTAGAATCCCTACCGAACGCCATGTTCCAAGTTAAATTGGAAAACGGTCATGTGATTCTGGCACACATATCCGGTAAGATACGTATGAACTTCATCAAAATTTTGCCTGGCGATAGGGTTACTGTCGAGCTTACTCCGTACGATTTAAGTCGTGGAAGAATTACTTATCGGTTCAAATAACCAAAGACAGGCAAGAGGAGGTTTAAAATATGAAAGTCAGACCGTCTGTTAAACCAATATGTGAAAAATGCAAAGTCATTAAACGCAAAGGCCATGTAATGGTAATTTGCGAAAACCCGAAACATAAACAAAAACAAGGCTAAGAAGGAGGTGCAGCGTTAATGGCACGTATTGCTGGTGTCGATTTACCTAGAGACAAACGTATTGAATACGCACTGCCGTACATTTATGGCATCGGTCTTACCCTGTCTCGTGAGATCCTGAGCAAAACCGGTATCAATCCTGATACCCGCGTTCGCGATCTGACAGAGGAAGAAGTTGCAAAACTTCGTGAAACTATCGATGGTGATTATAAAGTAGAAGGTGACCTCCGCCGTGAGGAATCCCTCAATATAAAACGCCTGATTGAAATTGGTAGCTATCGCGGCCGCAGACATCGTATGGGCTTGCCCGTTCGTGGTCAAAATACCAAAAACAATGCTCGTACTCGCAAAGGTCCGAAACGTACTATTGCAGGTAAGAAGAAATAATCAGTGAGGGAGGGATAAACGAGTGGCTGGTAAAAAAGTTGTTCGCAACAAAAAGAAAGTAAGTAAAAATATCGAAAGTGGCGTAGCTCATATTCGTTCCACTTTCAATAATACTATCGTTACTATTGCCGATATGAACGGTAATGTACTCAGCTGGGCATCTGCCGGCGGCTTAGGCTTCCGCGGTTCCCGTAAAAGCACTCCGTTTGCTGCTCAGATGGCTGCTGAAGAAGCAACTAAAGCTGCAATGGAACATGGCTTGAAACAAGTTGAAGTATTCGTTAAAGGCCCCGGCGCTGGTCGTGAAGCAGCTATTCGTGCTCTTCAGGCTGCAGGTCTCGAAGTTAACTCCATTAAAGACGTTACTCCGATTCCTCACAACGGCTGCCGTCCGCCGAAACGTAGAAGAGTTTAATTTATTGGAGGTGTACCCGCTAAATGGCAAGATATACTGAGGCTGTATGCCGTCAATGCCGTCGTGAAGGCGCAAAACTGTTTCTTAAAGGTGACAGATGCTACAGCGACAAATGCGCTTTTGCTGTTCGCTCCTATGCTCCTGGTCAGCATGGTCAAGCACGCAAAAAAGTATCTGAGTACGGTATTCAGTTACGTGAAAAACAAAAAGCACGCCGTATTTACGGTATGTTAGAACGTCAATTCCATAATACCTTCGTTAAAGCCGAAAAACAAAAAGGTATTACAGGTGAAAACCTGCTCGTTCTTCTGGAAAGAAGAATGGACAATGTAGTTTACCGTCTTGGCCTGGCCGATAGCCGTAGCCAAGCTCGTCAATTGGTAACTCATGGTCATATCGCTGTTAACGGCAAACGTCTTGATATCGCTTCCGCTTTGGTAAAAGCCGGCGACGTTATCAGCGTTATGGAAAACAGCCGTGGTAAAGAATACTTCAAAGGTATGGCTGAAACCCTGGCTTCCAAAACTACTCCTGCTTGGCTCGTTCTCGATGCTCAAAGCTTGAGCGGTAAAGTTGATCGTTTCCCGACCCGTGAGGAAATCGATGTTCCTATCGAAGAACATCTCATCGTTGAGTTGTACTCTAAATAATTAGTTGAACATCTGCCACCCAACATTAGGCGTATTGTGGTAATACGCACGAGAAGGAGGCTTTCCGCATGATCGAAATAGAAAAACCTAAAATGGTCACCGCTGAGATCAGCGATGACGGCCGTTATGGCAAATTTGTATGGGAACCGTTGGAAAGAGGCTACGGTATCACGCTGGGCAACAGCCTTCGCAGAGTATTGCTTTCTTCTTTACCCGGTGCTGCGGTTACAGCTGTTAAAATTGACGGCGTGCTGCACGAATTCTCTACAATTCCAGGCGTAAGAGAAGATGTTGCGGATATTATCCTCAACATCAAGGCTCTTTGCCTTAAAGTAAGCAGTGAAGAACCAAAAACTTTACGTATCGAATGCAGCGGTGAGCAAGAAGTTACTGCAGCAGACATCCTTGTTGATGCCGACGTAGAGATTTTGAATCCTGAGCTGCATATTGCTACCTTGGACAAAGATGCGAAACTCAATATGGAGATTGCCATCGACAAGGGGCTGGGCTATGTTCCTGCTGATAAGAACAAACGCCCTGATCAACCGATTGGTATGATTCCTGTGGATTCCATTTATTCTCCGATTACGAGAGTAAAATTTGGTGTTACCGATACTCGTGTTGGTAACGTTACCAATTATGACAAGCTGACTTTGGAAGTTTGGACAGACGGAAGCGTTGAGCCGGACGAAGCAATCAGCATGGCATCCAGTATCATGATTGATTACCTGAAGTTGTTCCAAACCGGTACCGCTGCTTCCAGCAGTATGGTCACCGTAGTTGGCAGTTCTGAGACCGCTCCGGTCGAGGAGCCTGTCCAAGCAGGTCCTGGTTCCGTTTCCATCGACGATCTTGATTTGTCCGTACGTTCCAACAACTGCTTGAGACGTGCAGGCATCAATACTGTTGATGAACTGGTTCAAAAGACCGAAGAAGACATGATGAAAGTACGTAACTTAGGTCGTAAATCCCTCGATGAGGTTAAGAAAAAATTAGCCGATTTGGGACTGGCTTTACGCAATAGTGACGAAGAATAAGAAGGGGGTCGGAAACGAATGGCATACAGAAAACTGGGCCGTAATTCCAGCAACCGTAAAGCTTTGTTTCGCAGCATTTTGAGCTCCTTCATCAAACACGAGAGAATTGAAACTACTGTGACTAAAGCTAAGGAAGTTAGCAGCCATGTAGCCAAATTGATTACTTTGGCAAAACAAGGCGACTTGCATGCCCGTCGTCAAGTTCTTGCAGTTCTCGTCGATGAAGAAGCTACCAGAAAGCTTTTTGATGAAATCGCTCCGAAATATGCAGAAAGACAAGGCGGCTTTACTCGTATTTACAGAGTAGGTCCTCGTCGCGGTGACGCTGCTGAAATGGCAATTATCGAGCTTGTTTAAGAATAAGCATGAAAACCAGGAACTTTTGTTCCTGGTTTTTTTATTATTGTTAGTGGGAAATTCCCAAAGGGACACAGTTAATTCACAAGTGGCATTAGCAATACAGGATAAAAAAGATGTATAATAATTATATGAGAAAAAGTTAGAAATATGTGAGGAATAATTTATGAAGGTAAATGAAGAAAATCCACTTGGAAGTGAAAAAATAAGCAGACTTTTACATGATTTTGCTTTACCAAGTATTATAGCTATGCTGGTAGGAGCCTTATATAATATTGTTGATCAGTTTTTTATTGGGCGCAGCGTTGGGATGTACGGTAATGCGGCTACTAATGTCGCTTTGCCGTTAACTACGGTATGTACTGCGTTAGGGCTGCTTTTTGGCGTTGGCGGTGCGTCTAATTTCAATTTGAAACTTGGGGCAGGTAAACGCGAGGAAGCGGCTAAATATATTGGTAATGCCATAACGCTGCTTGTTGGAAGTGGTGTGGTGCTAGCGGTATTTGTACTGGTATTTTTAAAACCTTTGATGATCGCTTTTGGAGCAACAGATATTGTTTTAAAGTATGCGCTTATTTTTGCGGGAATCAATTGTCTGGGTTTCCCGTTTTTGATTTTGGGGACGGGGGGCAGCACTTTAGTGCGCGCTGACGGCAGTCCTAAGTATTCAATGATTTGTATGCTGACCGGCGCTTTTATCAATCTGATTCTCAATCCGCTGTTTGTTTTTGTAATGGATTGGGGTATTGCCGGATCAGCATCTGCAACTGTTATCGGGCAAGTTGTGTCGGGGCTTATGGTCGCTGGATATTTAAGAAAGTTCAAGACTTTGCCGTTGTCTAAAAACGATTTGCTGCCAAACTGGGAACGTTCCCGTTTGATCTCGGCACTTGGCGCTGCCAGCTGTTTTAATCAATTTGCGATTATGGTAGTGCAAATAACATTAAACAATACTTTGACTCATTATGGCGCAGATTCAATATACGGCAGTGAGATACCTCTGGCCTGTTCAGGGATCATTACGAAAGTAAATATGATTTATTTTTCAATCATTATTGGGTTGTCACAGGGGCTGCAGCCAATAGTCAGTTTTAATTACGGCGCAAAAAAATACGGACGTGTTATAGAAGCTTACCGCTTAACGCTGCTGATAGGAACGGTAGTATCCATTATTGCTTTTGCCTGTTTTCAGCTTTTCCCGCGGCAGATCATTGGTTTCTTCGGTGAAGGATCAGAAGCTTATTATCAATTTGCGGAGGAATATTTCAGAATTTATTTGTTCTTCACCTTTTTAGATTGTATCCAGCCGATTTCTTCCAATTTTTTTACGTCCATTGGTAAAGCAACTAAAGGTATCATTCTTTCCCTGACCAGGCAGATTATTTTTTTACTGCCTCTGATTGTCATACTACCTTTGTTTTATGGCATTAACGGCGTTATGTATGCAGGTATGACAGCGGATTTTGCGGCTGCTGTCCTGGCCGCATATTTAGGCTGGCGTGAAGTACAGCTGATGCGCAGCTGGATGAAAGCTGATAAATAATAAGAAAATCATCTTTTATTGGAAGGATTAAAAATGGAGAAAGAATTGAAAATCAAAATGTATTCTTTCACACTGGATTGCATAAACCCTTATGCGTTGGCTAAATTCTATGCAGAGCTGCTAAATTGGGAAATCCCTTTTTATGATGAGAACTGGGCCTGTATAGGAGTACCTGGAATGTCCCAGGGAGCTTATCCGGGAATACTTTTTCAGCGAAATCCAGAGTACTGTCCGCCTGTGTGGCCGGAAGAACCGGGAGTACAGCAGCAGATGGCGCATTTGGACTTTGCAGTCAATGATTTGGAAGAAGCGGTTCAGCATGCGATTAACTGCGGAGCAACAATGGCAGCTGAACAGTTTTCTGAAGAATGGCGTGTGATGTTTGATCCTGCAGGGCATCCTTTTTGTCTGTGCCGTATGAAAGCAATTTTTGAAAGCGAAAAATTTGCTTTGCTATAGAATTGAAAGATACTTCTGAGAAATTCTTTTTATACATATGGATATCAGTATTAATTTATGGAAGCTGCGGTAAAGTAAAAATAGCCTTGTTTCAAATGTTGCAGCTGCAAATTCGAGAATAAGAAAGTTTGAAAATAAGATCCGGACTGTTCCGGGTCTTATTTTTGTAAAGTTAACCAAGTGTGCTGGAAGCGGTTGACGTACCTGGGCTGGAATAATATAATATAAAGGTACTGAATTAAGCGGAGGTTTGCCATGCAAACTATAATTGAAGTAAAAAATTTAACACATGTTTATACAGACAGTGAAAATAAAGAAATAAAGGCTTTGGATGGGATCAATTTAGAAATAAGACAAGGTGAATTTGTTGCTGTTATTGGTGCCAATGGCAGTGGTAAAAGTACTTTAGCGCGTCATTTTAACGCTTTGCAGAGGCCAAGTGAAGGTGTGTGCCTGATCGAGGGTATGGATACTACGGTAGAAGAAAATCTTTGGGATATTCGCCAGCATGTGGGGATGGTGTTTCAAAATCCTGATAATCAGATCGTGGCGGCAATTGTCGAGGAAGACGTTGCCTTTGGACCGGAAAATATAGGGGTGCCGACGGCAGAAATAAGAACAAGAGTGGATGCTGCGCTGTCGGCAGTAGGTATGAGTGATTATGCCAAGCATGCTCCGCATCTGCTTTCCGGCGGTCAAAAACAGCGCGTGGCGATCGCAGGTGTTTTAGCATTGGAACCCAAGTGTATTGTTTTAGATGAACCGACGGCTATGCTCGATCCACAGGGACGCAAAGAAATAGTAACTACTGTCAAAAAATTGAACCGGGAAAAAGGCATTACCGTGGTTTATATAACTCATTATATGGAAGAGGCGCTGCAGGCTGACCGAATCATTGTTATGGGAGAGGGCAAGCTCAAAATGCAGGGGACGCCGAAAGAGGTGTTCAGTCATGTACGAGAGTTATATGCTTTAGGCTTAGAAGCGCCTTTAGCTGCTAAAATTGCCGATGATTTGCGGCAAAGCGGTCTGAATTTACAGCAGGGAATTATTACAAATGAGGAGTTGGCTGAAAGCATATGCCGATAACATTAGAAAACGTAGAATTTACATATATGGCCAAAACACCCTACGAACGCAAAGCGCTGCAAGGTGTTTCGCTGACTGTGGACAAAGGAGAGTTTGTTGCTGTGATCGGGCATACCGGCAGCGGAAAATCGACTTTAGTGCAGCATCTGAATGGTCTTTTAAAACCGTCGGCAGGTAAAGTAACGATTGATGGACTGGATATCAGCGGCAAAGGTGAAGCCGTAAAAAAAGCAAGACACCAGGTTGGTATGGTTTTCCAATATCCTGAACATCAGATTTTTGCTGAAACTGTTTTTGAGGATATTGCATTTGGACCGCGGAATAAGGGGATGCAGGAGAATGAGGTTAAGCAGCAGGTCCAAGACGCGATGAGATTTGTGGGTTTGGATTTTGAAACCTTTGCCAGCCGGTCTCCGTTTCAGCTTTCCGGAGGACAAATGCGCCGCGTGGCGATTGCCGGGGTAATAGCAATGGATCCTGATTATCTGATTTTAGACGAACCTTCTGCCGGACTTGATCCGCGTTCACGTGATGCTGTTTTTGCAGAAATCATGGCTTTGTATAAAAAACGCCGGATGGCTGTGATTTTAGTTACGCACAGTATGGAAGAAGCAGCCCGTTACAGTAACCGGCTGCTGGTTATTTCCGGTGGACGCGTCATTTTAGACGGAAGTCCTGCTGAAATTTATCAAAATCATAAAAATGAACTTTTGGCGGTAAGCATGGACGTACCGCAGCTTTTTAAACTCAGTGATGAACTGCGTGCACGCGGGATGGAAATCCAGGCGGATACCATGACTGCGGAAGCACTGGAAGCGCAGATCAAAACAGCAAAGGGGTTGAAATAAATGCTGACTGACATTGCGCTTGGACAATATTACCCGGGAAATTCTCTGATTCATAAGTTGGACCCGCGGACGAAGATACTGATAACATTATTTTTCATTGTCGCTATTTTTCTGGCCTCAGGAGCCGTATCTTATGGAATACTTTGGGGTTTCGTATTTTTGATTATTCTTTTATCACGTCTGCCGCTGATGCTGGTTCTAAAATCAATAAAGCCGCTGTGGATCATCATTGTTCTGACAATGGTAATCCATATGTTTACAGGGCAGGGTGAAAATGTAATTTTTTCCTGGAAATTTTTTAAAGTAACCCAGGAAGGCCTGGAAATGGGCCTGAAAATGTCGATGCGTCTGATTCTGCTGCTGCTGATTTCTTCGATACTGACATTTACGACTTCACCAATAGTTTTGACTGACGGGATAGAGGCTCTGCTGCGCCCATTTAAACGTTTTGGCGTACCAGCGCATGAGCTGGCAATGATGATGACGATCGCCTTACGGTTTATACCTACGCTGCTTGAGGAAACAGACAGGATTATGAAGGCACAGACCGCACGCGGAGCTGATTTTTCCAGCGGCAATCTGATGCAGAGAGCCAAAAATATGCTGCCGCTTTTGATACCTCTTTTTATCAGTGCGTTCAGACGTGCCGATGATCTGGCGGTAGCAATGGAAGCACGTTGTTATCGCGGTGGAGAAGGACGCAGCCGTATGCACGAGCTCGTTTATTATGGACGTGACTATGCGGCATTAGCGACAGTGTTTGTTTTGATTGGTCTGATGGCGTTTATTCGCTGGGGGAACGCGTTATGCGTACTCTGAAATTAACAGTGGCTTATGACGGCACTAATTATCATGGCTTTCAGAAGCAGACTAATGCTCTTACAGTGCAGCAGGTGCTTGAAGAGAAACTATCCTTGCTCTGCGGCGAAAAAATCGTTACAGCCGGTTCTGGACGTACTGATACGGGTGTGCATGCACGGGGGCAGGTAGTGTCGCTGACAACCAGCGGTAGTATTCCATTGGAGAATCTTTTAAAGGCCTGTGCAGGAATCCTGCCGAAGGATATCGTGCTTTGGCAGGCTGAGGAAGCTGACGAAGGTTTTCATGCCAGATACAGCGCTTGTTGGAAACGTTATTGTTATCGCATAGTGCAGAATAAACATGCGGACCCTTTCCTGCGTAACTATGTCTGGCAAATGCGGGAATATCTGCGGCTTGAAGCGATGCAGGAGGCAGCACAGCTGCTTTTGGGAACACATGATTTTTCGTTTTTCCGTTCGGCCGGCAGTGTGCAAAGTTCGCCTGTTAAAACGATTTACCGCGCTGAATGGCTGCAAAAAGAGCAGGGAGAACTGGAATTCTGCATTGAAGGTAATGGATTTTTATATCATATGGTGCGTAATATCGTCTGGCATCTGGTAGAAGTCGGCAAAGGCACTAAAAGTATTGTTGCATTTAAAAGTGAATTTGCAGCAGGCAAGCGTCATTTTAAGGTTGCTCCGGCGCCTCCTCAGGGACTTTATTTAGATTATGTTGGTTATATACCGCATTTTCTTGCAGATATTAAAAAAATCAGAAAATAATCTTGATTTTACTTGACAAAAAATGTCAAGATGGTTACAATATACATACGTGATTTTACGCCTATCTCCACTAGCCCCGGAGAGAAACGATAAAATTACATCGAACAGGAAATACTTTAGGGAGGGACATAAGGATGAAATCTTTTATGGCTAATCCGTCTAATATCGAACGCAAGTGGTTCGTTGTTGACGCAGCTGATAAAACTCTTGGCCGCATGGCAGCCGAAGTTGCAAAAATCCTTCGTGGCAAACACAAACCGACATTTACTCCGCATATGGATACCGGAGATCATGTTATCATCATCAATGCTGAGAAAGTAGTTTTGACCGGTAAAAAACTGGTTCAAAAAGTTTACTTCCGTCATTCCGGTTATCTTGGCGGCGACAGCTACACAAAAGCTGGCGATATGCTCGCTAAGAACCCGGTAAAAATGGTAGAACTCGCAGTTAAAGGTATGATTCCTAAAAATCGCCTTGGCAGCCAGATCTACACTAAACTGCATGTATATGCTGGTCCTGAACACCCGCATGCAGCTCAAAAACCTGAAACTTTAGAAATCAACGTAAGATAATCCGGAGGAGGAAACGTAAATGGCAGTAGTTACTTATAGTGCGACTGGTCGTCGCAAATCTTCAGTTGCTCGCGTTCGCCTGGTTCCGGGTGAAGGTAAAATCGTTATTAACGGCCGTGAGCTGACCAATTATTTTGGTCTGAAAACATTGGAACTCATCGTTAACCAACCGCTTGAAATTACTGAAACCAAAGGCAAATACGACGTACTCGTAAATGTTATTGGCGGCGGTATTTCCGGTCAGGCAGGTGCGATCCGTCATGGTATCGCTCGTGCTTTGCTCGACGTTGACGCTGAATATCGTCCGGCTTTGAAAAAAGCTGGCTTCCTGACTCGCGATCCGCGCGAAAAAGAACGTCGTAAATACGGTCTTAAAAAAGCGCGTAAAGCAAGCCAATTCTCGAAACGTTAATCATTGGGAACAGAAGTTCAAAACCCGCACAATTTGTGCGGGTTTTCTTTTTGTCAATATGAAAAGACTCCTTTGAATTAACTAAACAGGATTAAAAAAATAAATACTATTGTTATAATATGCAGTAAAAGTATGCTTTTTATTTAGTTTATGTAATCATTTTAATGAAGATGACGTTTTAGAGTCGTATATTTTCTCTTGACAAGTATCAGGCAAGTAGGTATAATAACTTTTAACAATTCAAAAATTTTCACCTCAAAGACTGTGAAGGGAACAAGATAAAACTGGCAGGCCTCAGAGAGTCGACGGTTGGTGTAAGTCGATGGCAAAAGTTTTATGGATAGCTCATCCCGGAGTTGTCTGCTTGATATGTAGAGCAGGACGTGTGGCGACGTTAAAAGCCCGGGCCTTGTTGGAGGCTGATTGAGGGCTGCCTGGCAGCTGAATTAGGGTGGTACCGCGTGGAATCGTTCCTCGCCCCTAGACATTATCGTAGGGGGCGGGGATTTTTTATTGCCGCTTCCGAAGTTAGGCCGGTAGGCCGTGATAAACAGAATGGAGGCAAATATTCATGAAACAGGCAAGTAAACAGTATATTCCTTTTCAGCCGCTTCAGTGGCCGAATCGCCAATGGCCCAATAAAACTATCACGAAGGCGCCAATCTGGTGCAGTGTTGACCTGCGTGACGGCAATCAGGCCCTGGTGACGCCGATGCAGCTGGAGGAAAAGCTGCTGATGTTCAAGACTCTGGTGGATATTGGCTTTAAAGAAATCGAAGTTGGTTTTCCGTCGGCCTCTGAAACCGAATATGAGATCCTGCGCACTTTGATCGAAGGGCATCATATTCCTGACGATGTGACGATTCAGGTATTGGTGCAGGCGCGTCCGGAACTGATCCAAAAAACTTTTGAAGCAGTTAAAGGCGCTAAAAACGTGATCGTACATTTTTATAACTCCACTTCCACCTTGCAGCGCAAGGTGGTATTTAAAGAAGATATGCCCGGTATCGTCAAGATCGCAGTGGAGGGTGCAAAACTTATCCGTCAGCTGACGGAGGAAGAAATTGCCAGCAGCGGTATGAATATTCGGTATGAATATTCTCCTGAAAGCTTTACCGGTACTGAGATCGATTTTGCTATTGAAATATGCGAGGCGGTAATGGAAACCCTGGGGGCAACGAATAAGAACCCGATCATTCTGAATCTGCCTTCAACAGTGGAAATGTCAACGCCGAACACATATGCGGATCAGATCGAATATTTCTGTACTAAGATGAAAAACAGGGAAGCTGCTATTATCAGCATTCATCCGCATAATGACCGCGGGACAGGTGTTGCTGCGGCTGAACTTGCCCTGCTGGGCGGAGCAGACCGCATCGAAGGAACATTGTTTGGCAACGGCGAGCGCACTGGCAATCTTGATATTGTGACAGTTGCTTTGAATATGTATACTCAGGGCGTTGATCCGGAGCTTGATTTTTCCAATATTCTGGCGATCAAAAAAATTTATGAGGCCTGTACCAAGATGAAGGTGCCCGAGCGCCAGCCTTATGCGGGTGAATTGGCGTTTACCGCGTTCTCCGGTTCGCATCAGGATGCTATACGTAAGGGTTACGAATATATGGCGGAAAGCGATACTCCTTATTGGGAAGTACCGTATCTTCCGATCAATCCTGCTGACCTGAGCCGTGAATACGAACCTGTTATCCGTATCAACAGCCAATCCGGTAAAGGCGGCGCAGCTTTTGTGCTGCAGCATGCTGTCGGTTACAGGCTGCCGAAGGAAATGCATCCTGAATTTGGCAATATCGTGAAGGCTGCTTCCGATGCTTTTGGTGATGAATTGAAGGAAGAACAGATCGTTGACTTGTTTAACCGTGAATATGTAGAGTTTGATGGTAAATACAAACTGGCTTCCCACAGCTTCCTGGAACAACGGGAGTTGGATGGCACTACACATACTCGTTTTGAAGGTAAAATCGATGTTTGTGGTGATATGAAAGAAGTTGCCGGTGTCGGCAACGGCCCGATAGATTCATTCTTCCAGGCGCTGGCAGGAATCGGCGTAGAGGGCTATGAATTTGTTAATTATCACGAACATGCTATTTCCCGCGGTTCTGACGCGAAGGGTATTTGTTACATAGAACTGAAGATTCCCGGTAATGGACATATCTTTGGTGTTGGTATCGACAGTAATATCAACGTAGCTGCGCTTTTGGGTATCCTCTGCGCTATTAACAGAGCTGAGAAATAATCAGAGCGGTGTAAAAATCAGATAAAAAATATTAAGACAGGCGTAGTTTGGTTATCTTGCAGATAAAGGCACAGTACTGATAAAGTACTGTGCCTTTTGTCGTAAATTTCGTGTAAAAGTGAAAGGAGGCAGGCAGGAGCTTTGCCGCAAAGCTAGAAATAAACAGCAGCAATAGCAGAGAAAATTACGGATCAATAACAGGAAGAAGGGGAGAAAGTGTAAATTGCCAAGTCTGTAATGATAGTAAAAATCTGTCGTAAAGAAGGATGAAAATTTTATGGCTAAAAATAAAGTGATCCTAGGGCATCTGTCTGGCAGTGCTGTTTTCTTAAATCCAGTTTGTATGATCGTAACGAAGATGCATTTTAAAGAACCTGATGAAGGAATTATCATCAGCAAAGAAACAATTCATACGTGGGAATTTGTAACTGATGAAGCTATCAAAGATGCTTTTGCAGGAAAGTCTGATTGTGCACTTGAGGGGATGACAGAAGAATATGGTCAGGAGCTCATGGGGGCAGTGTTAAAACCTCCTAAAGCATCTGTGTATCAGCTGGCCGTTCAATTTGAGAATGGGGAATACAGTCTGCTTGAGTTGGATGGATATTATGCTAAAGCGTTTATCGATGCTTCAGCTAAAGAAAAAGCAGCTTTATTTGAGCCTGCTCACAGCAGGGAGAAGAAGATTTCCTGCATGAAAAAAGTTGTCGCAGGCTGTATTTCGTTAGTTTCCCTTGCAGGACTGCTGTTATTGCTGTAAATGATAGATTAAAATAAAACAATGATTATAAAAAATGAAGGCCGCTGCTTTTATAAAGCAGCGGCCTTCATTTTTTAGGGGTATTGTGAATGTAAGGTTAAACAAATTTATAGCTTTTCAGGATACTATGCTGCACTGCTTTATACAGGAAAACTGCTAAAATAACAGATGGCACAGCGCTTACCGCCATGGAAACAGCACAGTTGATTGCAGATAGATAGGCTATCTGGTGCGGAAGTCCTAAAACGAAGACTTTAAAGCCATAGCGAATCAGCGGTTCGGTAATAACATTGACCAGGCAGCCGAAAACAGCCGCTATAGTTACGATCTTAGTCGCTTTTTTGTCATCTGCCGCAGCCAGATTAAAAACTTTATGAGCAATAAAGGCTACCGCCAGTCCCAATAGAAATTTGGCTAAAAAAGTCGGCGGTGCTGATGTGGTATAACCGGCTAAAATGTCTGCCAGTGACAGACCTATTGCACCTGTAAGCGCTCCGTATTTTGCCCCCAGAATCAGAGCAGACAGGAGGATAAAAGCATGACCGATATAAATTTTGCCGGTCATACCGCCACCCATGGGGATCTCGATCCGCAGATAAGTAAAACAAACGAAAGCCAAAGCTGCAAACATACCTGCTAGCGTCAGCCTTGTAATATTGTCATTACGCATAAAAAACACCCTCTTCAGTTAAATCTACAAAATATAGTATAAAACAAAACTGGTTTGTGTAAAATAGACAGAAGTTGAAAAATAAAGCAGGACAGTTAGAAAAAGCAGGTAAATGTGGTAATACTGCGGCAGGCAGAAAAATAATTCACAAAGGTTTTTCAGAAAAAGATATATGAATAACAACTCATATGTTATAATAGATTTAAGGAATGAATTGCTGACATTATCTAAAAGAACTTAAGTTATCTTTTTACTTTACAGTATTATTTGACAAAGGCTTTACAGGTTGTTAAGATTGATTTATAAGATGTGTAAGGATAGCTTTCGCTAACCTTAAATTAACGTTGCTGGTTTTTAATGGTAACGCTGAAGCAAATTTAAATTTCGAAATGGAGGCATAAATTATGGAAAAAGCGAGTATGTATATTTTTGGTATGTCATGTGCAGGTTGTGTTGCCAGTGTAAAAATGGCATTGGAGGATGTACCGGGCGTAAAACACGCAGCAGTAGACCTGGAGCAGTGCATGGCAGTTGTAGAATATGAAGCCCCGGCTACAGTGGAGCAGTTGGAAAGTGCAGTAAAAGAAGCTGGTTTCACTGTTGAAAAATAAAGCTTATGAAAACAATAACTATTAAAATTTCAGGAATGCATTGCGCTGCCTGTTCTAATGGTGTGGAACGTTCATTGAAGAAGGTTCCCGGCGTCGACAGAGCGGAAGTCAATCTGGCGACTCAGTCGGCGTTGGTGCGTTATGATGAAAATCAGGCTACCATAGAGCAGCTGGAAGAAGCTGTGACCAGAATGAGCTTTGGTGTTGTCCATGATGCGCCGGGCGAAGAATCGACAGCGGAACAGAGGGCGGAACAGGATGCCCTTGATTTAAAGAAACGTTTGAAAGTGGCGGCTTTCTTTTTTGTGCCGCTGTTATATTTGGCGATGGCGCCGATGATTCCTGGTAAATTTTTACCGGTACCGATAGATCCGGATCAGATGAGCGATGTCTATGCTTTTGTGCAGTTGTTATTAACGCTGCCGATATTGTATGCCGGCGGTCCGTTTTTCAAAAATGGTATCATCAGCTTGAAAAACGGTGTTCCGTCAATGGATACACTGGTTGCTTTAGGTACGGGTGCTGCGTTTATTTACAGCAGCTATTCAACCTACGAAGTTCTGGCAAAAATAAATCCTCATGCTGTGCATAGTCTTTATTTTGAATCTGCCGGCGCTATTTTGACCTTTGTTTTGTGTGGTAAGTTTTTAGAACTGCGCGCGAAAGGTGAAGCTGGACACGCTATCAGCAGCCTGCTTAACCTGGCGCCGAAGACAGGCTTTATCTGGAAGGACGGCGAAGAGGTAGAGATTCCGCGCGAAGCGATCCTGACAGGTGATATAGTTATCGTCCACCCAGGCAATCAGATACCGGTCGACGGGGTGATCACAGACGGGCACGCCAGTATTGACGAATCGATGCTGACCGGTGAAAGTATGCCTGTAGGTAAAAGTGTCGGCGAAAATGTTTTTGCGGCTACAGTAGTTACCGACGGGTATCTGCGTTTTAAAGCCGAAAAAGTCGGTAAGGATACGATGCTGTCGCAGATCATGCAGATGGTCGAAGCGGCTCAGGGCTCGAAAGCGCCGATTGCCAAAACGGCTGATAAAATTGCGGCGGTTTTTGTGCCGGTAGTGCTGGTGATAGCTTTAGTCGCCGGCTTGAGCTGGTGGTTTGCCGGCTCTGGCAGTAAGTTTGCCATTCAGGTCTTTGTTGCCGTACTTGTTATTGCATGTCCCTGTGCTTTAGGACTGGCGACACCGGCGGCAATCATGGTCGCTGTAGGTAAGGGTGCTGAAAAAGGCGTGCTGTTCAAAAATGCAGAAGCTTTAGAAACAGCCCATAATGTAACAATGGCGGTTTTTGATAAAACCGGTACGATTACGAAGGGCAAACCGATAGTAACAGACGTTATCGGCTGGAACGGAGCCAAAGAAGAAGCGATAACAAGGCTGGCGGCGGCAATTGAACAAGGTTCAGCTCATCCGCTGGCAGTAGCTGTCAAAGAACGGGCCGCAGGGATGGAACTGCCGACCTGTACAGATTTTAGAACTACGGTAGGCGGCGGTATCGCTGCCCGTTGTGAAAATACCAACGTACGGTTGGGAAATTTGTCCTTTGTACAGCCTGTGGCAATGATTCCGCCGAATGCCATAGAACTTGGCGAAAAATTAGCGTCAGTTGGTAAAACGATCGTTTATCTGACGATCGGCCGTAATTTGTGCGGTATTTTTGCTATCGCCGATACGCTGAAGGAAGAAACCCAGGAAGCAATGCAGAAGCTGCACGAGCTGAATATCCGTACCGTTATCCTGACCGGCGATAATAAACGCGCTGCTGCTTATATTGCGCAGCAGGCTGGCGTGGACGAAGTAGTAGCTGAGCTGATGCCTGGTCATAAGGCCGAGCTGATCAAAAGCTTCCAGCAGGGTGGGGAGATCGTCGCCATGGTTGGCGACGGTATCAACGACGCACCGGCTTTGGCGCAGGCTGATCTGGGCATTGCCGTTGGCGGCGGGACTGATGTGGCGATAGAATCGGCGCAGGTCGTGCTGGTCAACGGAGATATTCGTAATATCAGTACTACCCTGCGTTTAAGTAAGGCTACGATCCGCAACGTTAAAGAAAATCTGTTCTGGGCTTTTGGCTACAATATTATTGGTATACCTGTAGCCGCAGGAGTGCTGCACATTTTCGGCGGACCTCTGCTTGACCCGATGATCGCTGCGGCGGCAATGTCGCTGAGCTCGGTTTCGGTAGTAAGCAATGCCCTGCGTTTAAAACGCTTTAAGTAATCTAAAAAAATTAAAAGTAATAAAGTGAATATTGATACATGTTTTTTACATGCTGAGGCCTGGAAAAATACAGAAAAAGGCGAAAGCCCCGTTTACATTTTGTAAGCGGGGCTTTTTTATTGCCCTTTCTAAGTACTGGGATACAGCTGCGAGGACTTATGAAAGGATAAAAAGCAAAAATAAAAATGTTTCACAATTTAAAAATTCGTAAAACATTAAAATAATAAAGTATTTCTTATAATATTCCACCATTGTGGATAAAGATAATAGTAATGTAAAGCCAGGGAGGTGAAAGCTATGGAACTTGATGATGAAAAACTGAGCTTCTCCAAAAAGGTTGTCGGAACGGTGACCTGGTTATTTGTCGGCATCATAATGTTTTCGGCCGGCACTTGGTTAATATACAGAGAAATACCGGACAGGCTGATAGATTATGTTGACGGTCCGTTTTCTGTTATCATCAGCGGTTATTTTGCCAAAGCCGGTATGGAAAACTTTTTGAAGCTGCGGGGAGGAGCTAAAGAAAAAGGCACCTAGAAAGGGGGGCTGGCTTATGATTTGTTATTATCTGTTTCCAGGTCCGCACTGAGAAACGTATGACTCAAAAGCATTTATCTAAATTATCAGGTATCAGTACAAGTATGATCAGTGCGATCGAATTAGGCGAACGGCATCCGACTGTTCCGGTTCTTGACGCTTTGGCAAGAGCGCTGCAGGTTAAGGTGACCGATCTTTACAGCCGTAAATTTTGATTATGAGGAGGAGCCGTGATGGCGAAAAAGCAATACTTTGAGAATTTGTTGGGAGCGATGCAGGAATCAATTTTAAAAGCGCACAGCATGATTGAAAATCAGCACTTGAATGTTATGAAACGTTATTTTGACGAGTCGCAGAAACCGCTGACTTTTGATATCCAATATCCTCGTATCAATCCTGACACAGGCGAACTGGAATATGTACTGGTGCAGGTGCCGAAAATTGCGCTGGTACCGATGAATTCTCTGAAGCTGAAGGAGATGAAGCTGAAGTTTAAGGTAAAGCTGAGCAGCTGGGATGATGGTAAAAGCAATGACAGCGGTCTGCTGGCAAATATTTTGTCTTCCAACAAAACGGATACCGATAATTTTGTCGATGTAGAATTGCTGTTTGAGTCTAACGATCCTCCTGAAGCAGTTATGAAAATCAATGATCAGATGGTGAAAATACTGCCCTGATAAAGTACAAACAGAAAGGATGTAGTTAATTATGGCATTAGTAAAAATGGCGGAAGAATTCGGCGGTTTGCCAATGGAGTCTTTGATCGGCGGTCCGCTGCAGGCTGCCTGTGACGCACAGACGATGCTGGCCGGCGCAACGGCTCGCTTTATTGAAGAGGTCGGCCTGGTTAAGGAAGGCGATAAACAGGTCGTACGTACCGTAGGGTTCAGCTTTACCCGCAGCGCTAACGGCGATGACGGCAATGGTCCCGCTTCTGAAAAAGTGGAAATGAATATCCCGCTTTTGGCGATGGTCAAAGTTCCGTCTCTGTCGATCGATCTGGTAGATATTACCTTCGATATGGAAGTAAAATCTTCGGAAACTCAGTCGGAAATCGACGATAAAAAAGGCGAGCTGGAAGCAGAGATGGGTTTGCAGATCGGTCCTTTCAGCATGAAAGCCAAAGTTAAGGGATCTATCTCCAGTCATAAGGAAAATACCCGTAAGAGTGATAATTCCGCAAAATATCATGTGCAGGTCCGCGCTACTCAGGGCGAGATGCCGGAAGGTCTGTCCCGTGTTTTGGATATCATCAATACGGCGATCAACCCCACAAGTATCCAGAAAACTGCGGCAGCAGGAGCACAGGGGCAAGAACATTATACAGCTGATAATGATGTTGCCTGATGAGGTGTAAAGGCAGGTAACTATGATGACGAAACCATTTGATGTAAGTGCGGTGGGCTATGTAAAACGTGTTGTTATCGGCAATACCGATCCAGAAAAAACAGTAAATGAGGAAGACATTGAAAAGCAGCGTCAGCTGCTAAACCGCTGTCTGTCAGATTCTCCGCGCGGACGGATCATCGGACAGGAGAAGAACTTCTATTTGCTGAATATCGGTGAGCATCAGGTGGTGATGCAGTACATAGTTTACCATGTTGGTTTTGCCAGAAGGCCGGTATGGCTGGAAGATTAAGAAAGCCGCCTGTTATGGGCGGCTTTTTTCAAAGGAGGGAAAATGAAGTGGAAATAGATAATAAGATCAATCTTGGTTTCAGCGGCGGCGGTTTCAGAGCTACGTTTTACTGTCTTGGGGCTTACCGCAGATTAGTAGAGCTGGGACTTGAAAAACATGTCAACGAAATAACCTCTGTGTCCGGCGGCAGTATTGCGGCAGGTGCTGTCATCAGCGCTTTGGCAGAAGGTGATTTCAGCAGTTTGCTTGATTTTGACAGGCGGGTGACAACGAAACTGATCAATCTGGGACAGTGCAATTTCCGCAGGCGTATCATGACAAAAGCATCCTGGCTCGCTTATCTGCTGCCATATCTGCCCAAGCTGCAGCAGTTGGCTCTGGCGGCTGCTTTAAGGCCGAAGATGAGTAAAGCTTTTCCACAGGTGTTAGACGAAGAACTGTTTGAAGGCAGAAAAATGAAGCAGGCAGAGGCAGCGACAGAATGGAGCTGCAATGCTACATGTATCAATACCTTAAAAAGATTCAGGTTTAAAAGTAGTGATATTTACGGTTATCTGCTGGGGCGCAGCAGTGATATCGACGATATCCCCATTGCTTTTGCCGTTGCGGCTTCGGCTGCTTATCCGGTAGGCTTCGCACCTTTGGAGCTGGATGTAGAGGCAAGAGAATTCAGGGATCTTTACGGTACGGGAACGCAGAAACCGGAAAATCCGGCCAAGCTCTATCTGACTGATGGCGGCGTTTATGATAATCTGGGCAGCGAAAGTATGCTGAAATCGCCTGTTCCATTACTGATGCTGGATGCATCCGGTGCAAGCCAACCTTTGTGGGATAATTCACACATGAGCAAGTTGGAGCTTGCCAACCGCACTTTGGCAGTAGGGCTGGATCAGGTCGTGTATCTGCGCCGCCGGCTGCTTTTTGAGGTGAAACAGCATCAGCAGCTTATTTTAGGTCGTGGGATAGGAAAGATCATAGAATATTGGCGCGAGCGTGGAACCAGAGGAATGAATATGGAACAGCTATTGCAGGTGGAACAGCTGTGTGCTGCACTAAGGACCGATATGGACGGCTTCCACGATGTCGAGATAGAGTACCTGATGTGGCTGGGCGCGGTAAAAATAGATTATGCTTTAAGATTGCTGCTGCCCGGCAATGAACAGCTTCAGCAAAGCAAAATGCCGAAGCTGCCGGATTATGACGCAGGTTTTGCAACAGCAGTGCTGGAGCACGGTGGTAAAATGAGTGTTTTTAAGCCGCTGCATCACGATCTGCATTTAAATTAAGGAGCGGAACATATGAAGAAGACTTCATTTTTAGCGATACTTTTGGCTGCGCTGGTGCTTGCAGCCGGCGTTGTTACTAAAGACAGCGAGCTGGTAAAAAGTTATGTGCCGGTTTTGCTGGAGCAGTTGCAGGCAATGGATACTGCAGTACCCAAAGAAATGCCGCCAAAAGCGGAGGCAAAAACACAGGACGCTGTGAAAACTGCTGACGATATCCTTGCCGTTACTGCTTTGGATATTGGACAGGGAGACAGTATCCTGGTACAAATGCAGGGGAAAAATATCCTGATCGACAGCGGCGACCGCAGCGAAGCTGCCAGGCTGCTGACTAAGCTGGAAGAAAATCATGTCGAGCAGATCGATATGCTGATCGCTACACATCCGCATGCCGACCATATCGGCGGGATGAAAGCGGTGCTGAACAGGTTTCCGGTAAAACAGGTTTATGACAGCGGTCAGAATTATAAAACTAAAATGTATAACGACTTTCGTTTGCAGATTGAAAAGGAACAGATTCCTTTTGAAGTGCTGCGCGGCGGTCAGGAAGTTCCGGTCAATGAAATGGTGAAGCTGAAGGTCCTGAGTCCGCAGGCGTTGTATAAGGGGACTCCTTCTGACACCAATAACAACAGTCTGGTGCTGCGGTTGGAGTATAAAGATTTTGCAATGCTGCTGACCGGGGATATTCAGGCCGAAGTAGAACGTGATCTGCTGCAAACTGACTCTGAGGCACTGCAGGCGCAGGTTTTAAAGGTGGCGCATCACGGCAGTAAAACATCATCGATCAATGAATTTTTAGCTGCTGTCAAACCGAAGATAGCGGTCATCAGCAGCGGCGAAGGTAATAAATATAAGCATCCCAGCCCGGAAGTGGTACAAAGACTGTACAATTTACAGGCCGATGTTTTCAATACTGCTTTATGCGGCGATATTATTATAAAAAGCAATGGCAAAACCTGTGATATAACTGTTGAGAAGTTTTATGATGAGCAGCAGGCGCAGGCAGCCTGAGACGGAGGGATAGAAAATGCGTGAAATAACATTGCAGGAATTGGCGGCGCTGGCTGAAAACGCAAAGGGTGAGATCAGAAGGATTTATTTGCACTGGACGGCGGGGCATTATAACAATACTTATGACGACTATCATTTGAACATCACAGGTGACGGTACAGTGTGGAGCAGCTGCGGGAAACTGACAGAATATAAAGAGCATACATGGCATCGTAACAGCGGCGCAGTTGCGGTAAGCATCTGCTGCTGCGCCGACGCGGTGGCTTATACCGATGGCAGTGTGGACTTTGGCAGCGTGCCGCCTACACGGCAGCAGTTAGAAACCTTGGCGCGGGTAGTAGCAGTTTTGTGCCGGGGACTGGATTTGCCGATCGACGATAATTATGTTATGACTCATGCAGAAGCGGCTGACCTTGATGATTATGGGCCGGCAACGACTTTTGAAAGATGGGATCTGTGGAAGCTGGCATCTGCCGACGGAACTTTGCAAGATGGCGGTGCTTTGATCCGCAGCAAAGCGAAAGCCTGCTGTCAGTGGTAATAAAAAAGCCGTAACGCTGTTGGATCGGCGTTACGGCTTTCAGGTTTTTATTTAGTTGCTGCTTTAACAGGCAGCTGCGTTAAAAGTTCGATTGTAGAGCCGTCGGCAAAGGACAGACTGCTTAGAGAAGCCTTCCAGGTCACTTTGCTGAAATCGCTGTTCATAACCTTGGCATCATCAGTCAGAAAAGGGTTTAGCTCCCAGTTGAATTTATAAACTGCTGCTTGCTTGGCGGCCAGGTCTTTGCTGCTGGCAAAATTGCCACTGTAAAATAATTCATTATCAGCGTTGTAAAGCTCCAGAACTCCGGTAAAATACTGCAACTCCTTCACTGCGTTGTTAGTCAGCTGAATATCGGCTTCTAACAGGCGGATAACGCCGGAATAAGGAGCCGAAGTTATAAAGATTTTTTGCGGAGCAACGGCAACAGCGTCGTCGATCTGCTTTTGCACAGGAGCGTTAAGCTCAGCCAGTTTGTTTTGTAAGGCCTGATCACGTTCATTGATCAAAGTTTTCAGATTGTTGATCTTGGTTATCTGCCAGGTATCGTCAGCAAGCTGCTGCATAGCAAGCTCTACTAAAAAATGCTTGCCTAATTCGCTGTCGAAAACTTTGATGGTTACGACAGCGATGCTGCCATTTTTCTGAATCTTTTCCACACCCTGATACTGCATAGAATTGACGCCTGTCTTGTTTTTCAGATTATTGACAATATCAGTACCGTTGTTTTGCAGCATCGATGAGTCAGCATCACTTGGATCTGCTTCTTCCATAGTACCGCCGTTGACGTATTGTCTGGTCTGGTCGATCAGGATCGGGACGGCAACACCTTTGATATTTTGTACTAACGCAGCCAGAATCGGGCTTGACAGGCGTTCGTTGCCAAAAGAGGCAACAACGACATCGTCATAAGCGCTGCTGTAAAGTGTTTCCATATCGACGTGCTTTTCAAAAGCCGCAAAATCGTGCTTTTGTACTGCGCTGCCAATAAGGCCCAGCGAATACTGCGGCGTTTTGACCCAGTAGGCAAAGTACCATGCCACTGCGGCGGCTATTGCGATAACGGCAAACAGCAGCAGGTATTTTAATTTTTTTGTTTGCATAAGTGCATCCCCTCAAAAACTTTAAATTTATTATAATGCCTATTATACTACGACTTTGAAAGGATGCAACTTTTTTAGTCAACAATATAAATAAATTTTATTTCAAAACTAAAACAGCAATAAAAAAGCTCAGACGTTGGAAAAGTAGTGTTGCTTATCATGAGATAGGATCTTGTTTATAGTAGAGAAAATTAATATAATAAGTTGAAAAATCCGGAAAAAGAAAAACCCACTGCCGTAGCAGTGAGTAAGTAGTGTACTGAATTTTGCTGTTCAGGTAAATCATGCAGGGCAAGGCGCTTAATGTCCGTGGTGACTATTGCTACCGCAGCCGTGTGCGCCGCAGGTGTGGCCTGCGCCGCCGTGTTCCTGTTCGTGGTGGGCGCATTTTACTGCCGGGTCATAGTTCAGTTTATTATTGAGCAAATCATTTACTGCATCATCGGCCTTGCCGGTAACGCCGCCATAAAGCTTGATGCCTGCTTGTGACAATGCCAGTTGAGCGCCGCCGCCGATACCGCCGCAGATCAGAGTATCGACGCTGTGTTCGTGCAGAAATTGTGCCAGCGCGCCATGGCCGCTGCCGTTGGTGCTGACGATTTCTGTTTTGACGATGTCAGTGTTTTCGATGTCGTAAATTTTAAAGAATTCGGTGTGTCCGAAGTGTTGAAAGATGTCGCCGTCCTGATAAGTAACTGCGATTTTCATTGTTATACCGCTCCTTTACTGTAATTGTTATGAGTTTGCGACATATGCCGTAAACATTTTTAGCATAGCACTGTTCGCAGCCTGTGTCAATAAAGTCGGGGATGACATAGTACCTGTTAAAATAAAAAGGCTCGCCGCCGTTGCAGACGCGAGCAGAAGAAGCTTGACTGTGAGAGATATTTTGATCTGTTTGTGCTTAGGTCGCCCATCATCGATATGTCAGCGCAGCGGCTGTCGTTTACGCTGGCGATGCGTAAAATATTTTGCCAGTCGATAGGCGACGGTACGGTATTGTGTGGTCAGATAGACGCCGCCGAGGATAAGTACGCCGCCAATAGCCTGGGAGATGAGAAGTTGTTCGTCAAGAAACAGCACCCCGCAGACGATGCCGACCAGCGGCATGATGTTCATAAATACGGCTGCCTGACTGGGTCCGACGATGCCTGTGCCTTTGTTCCAGAAGATCATGGCGATCAGCCCGCCGGCAAAAATGACGAACAGATATGAGCCAAGAGCCAGCGGTGAAAGCAGCGAGGGCAGTTCGAAATGGCCAAGATAAGCAGCACTAGCTGCCGTGGTAAGCGAACCTAACAGACCCGACCAGGCGACGATGGCAAAGGGGGAAACATCGTCGATGATGCGCACGACGATGATAGAATACAGTGCCCAGGCGACCTGACTGGTAAAAAAGAGTACGTCGCCGATATTAAAGCTCAGCGTCAATATGGCCGCAAGCGAACCGTTGCTGAGCAGGTACAGCGCGCCGCACAGGCTGCTGCAGATGCCGAGCCATTGCAGGCGGTGCAGACGTTCATGGATCAGCACAAAGCTGAGCAGAGCCGTCACGATGGGCGTAAGTGTGGCGATAATGGTAAAGTTGGTGACTGTCGAATATTGCAGCCCGGTAAATTGGGTAACGTTATTGATGCAGACGCCGAGGATGCCCATGGTAAATAAGGCCGGCCAGGTCCTGCGTGGCGGCAGCAGCTTTTCGCCGCGCCAGGCAAGCATGGCAAACAGCGTCAGGGCTACGATAGTGTAGCGAATGCTGACCATAGGTATGGGCGACATTTCCCTGACAACGAATTTGGCGAACATAGGTTGAATGCCCCAGATGACGCAAGTACAGATCAAAAGTGCCGAGGCGGTAAGCTTGTTCGGTTGCATGGCAGTGCTGACAGACCTTTCGATGATGATTTATAAAGTGCCGGGCATCTGCCCGTAACTTAAAAGCTTAACAGTCGTTCAATGATTTCTGCCGCCGGCGTTTGACCAGATATCTGGCCAGTTTATAGGCCAGCAGGCGGTACTGCGTAGTCAGATACACACCGGCGATGATAAGAGCGCCGCCAACTGCTTCGGAAGTATAGAAGCTTTCTTCGAGAAAGGCGATGCCGCAGATGATGCCTACTAACGGCATCAGATTCATAAACACGGCGGCCTGACTGGGGCCGATAACGCGGATGCCTTTGTTCCAGAACAGCATACCGACCAGGCTGCCGATAAAAATAACGTAAAAATAGGACCCCCAGGCTAAAGCGGAAAGGTCATAGGGCAGTGCAAACTGCCCGGTCAGGATACTGTAAGCAGCCGTAGTCAGCGAGCCAAGCAGCCCGGCCCAGGCTACAGCGCTGTAGGCAGATACATATTTACTGACCTGCGCGACAAGAATGGTATAAAAAGCCCAGGCGACCATACTGACGCAGAACAGGATATCACCGAAATTAAAGTTCAGGTTGATAATCGTTGAAAGCGAACCTTTGCTGATCAGGTAAACGGCGCCGATGATACTGGCGGCGATACCTAGCCATTGCAGCTTGTGCAGCCGTTCATGCAGCAGCACCAGACTTAAGAGTGCGGTCACGGCAGGCGTCAGCGAGGCAATAATAGTAAGGTTGGCTACGGTCGAGTATTGCAGGCCTGTAAATTGCGCAACATTGTTGCCGCCAACGCTGAGGACGCCCATCAAAAACAGCGGCAGCCAGGCCTTGCGTGGTGGCAGCAGTTTTTCGCCGCTGTAAGCCAGCGCTGCCAGCAGCACTACGCCTACTGTAAAATAACGGATACTGACCAGAGGGATCGGGTCGAACTCGCGGACGACAAAAGTGACGAACATCGGCTGTGCGCCCCAAATGATGCAGGCGGATAAAACCATCAGTGTTGCTGCGGAAATATTTTTGGGCATAGGAACGCCTTCTTCGCTGTTTATTTTACCAGCTGCGGTATAAAACCCTGCGTGTCACAGCTGACAAGCTTATAGGTGATGCCGTTGCGGATACCTTCAAAAACCATGCTTGCATCGCTGCCGTGAATATGGCCGAAAACGCAGTGCCTGACGCCGTAACGCTCCAGCAGTTCGGCAAAAACAGATTCATTTGCAGCGTCATAAAGAGGCGGATAATGCAGTGCGGCTATGATATCGCTGTAGCCGGCTTGTCTGGCAGCTTCCAGTGAAGCCTCCAGGCGCAGTCCTTCACGGCGGTAGATAGCGGCATCGTCCGCGTTAAAATTGTCAGATGAAGGCAGGAGCCAGCCACGACTGCCGCATATGGCAGTCGTGCCGCAGGTAAAAAAGTTGTTTTGCAGAAAGCTGAAATTATTTTCTGTCGCAGTCTGCATCTTTTTTAAAGATGACCACCAGTAGTCATGGTTGCCGCGCAGAATGATTTTGCGCCCGGGAAGGGCGGCGATCCAGTTCAGGTCGGTCAGAGCGTCTTGCAGGTCCATGGCCCAGGAGGTGTCGCCGCAGATGATGACGGTATCGTCGCTGCTGATAAGTTGATGCCAGTTGGCTGCAACCTTGGCGGCGTGGTCTGCCCAGTGTTTCCCGAAGATTTCCATAGGCTTGGACGGAGGCTTTCCGGAAAGGTGCAGGTCGCCGATAGCGTAAATTTTCATGAATTATGCTCCATTTTTGCTGCTTAATGTTAACTTTATGTTAGCTTATTTTAAGAAGGAATGCAAGGAATTGCTGACAGGGTTGACCTCAGCGCGAAAATAAATGCCTGTGTCTACTGCCAAAGTCTGATTAATCCGTTTAATATAGATATAAAGTCTGAATTAGGATGCGAGAATCTTTTTCCTTTCTATCCCTGGTTGCTGTTGCCGCTTTCAGCATTTTTATACAATGAAAGTATCAAAACGCAGGGGAGGGGCAACTATGACAAAGCAGCAGGATTTCAGTATGTGGTCAATGAATTTTATTTTGTTTTGCCTGGCTAATTTTTTGTATTACGGAGCTTTTTATTTGTATATTCCGGTATTGCCGCAGTATGTGGAGATGTTGGGCGGTACACCTGCCGATATCGGGCTGGTTGGTGGCGCTTTCGGCCTGTCGTCCTTTATTATACGGCCGTATTTGGGTAAACTGGCCAACGAATGGGGTCGTAAGCGTATGATGCTTCTGGGTACGATTTCTTTTGCACTGTTGTTTCTGCTGTTCGGCAGAGTTACCGGCGTGGTGCCGCTGGTCGTACTCAGGCTTGCGCATGGTGTTTGTCTGGCGATGTATCTGGCGGCATCGGCTGCCTATATAGCCGATTATGCGCCGGTAGACAGGCGCGGCGAGGTGCTGGGGATTTATCAGACCTGCAGTGTGGTTTCTATGGCTGTTTTTCCAGCAGCAGGCATTTGGATCCTTCAGCATACACAAAGTTATCCTTTTTTGTTCAACGTGACTTTTGTTACGGCATTAGTATGCTTTTTCGTGTTACTGCCGCTCAAGGAAACGAATCCTGTTTATGACCAGGAACAAAAACTGGATCTGCTGCCGATTTTCAGGCGGCGGGTAATTTTTATGTCTTCGCTGTGCCTTTTGGGTGCATCACTGGTCTATGGCGCGATTCTTACTTTTTTACCGATTTATGCGCAGCAGCGGAATATAAGTGATTATGGTATTTTTTTCGTAGTCTATGCTTTGGCGACGATGGGCAGCAGGGTCTTTGCAGGTAAGCTGTCCGATCATGTCGACAGGCGTCTGGTGATTTTGCCGTTTTCACTTTTGGTTGCACTGGCGGCTATGTGTTTCTTTATTATGGATAACGTTTGGACGCTTGGGCTGATCGCAATATTATTCGGACTGGGATATGGAGCTTTAGTGCCGGCGCTTACTGCACTGGTCGTTGATGTTACCCGGCCGGAAGAACGTGGACCGGCACTGGGTTTTTTTACTGCTTTTATTGAAGTCGGCATCGTCGTCGGCGCTATGGGTCTGGGGTTTATTACCGAGATATTGGGCTATGCCAATATGTTTGCATTGTCAGGTATCATCGTACTGGTGATCACACTGGCATTTTGGCTGTTGGTGCAGCAGCGTCATACTATTAAGCTTGAGGGAGAGTAAGCAGGCTCCAGATGAGCGCAGAGCATTAAAAGCCGCCTGTAGTGCGTACTAGGCAGATGGGGAAGAAAAGACTTGAAACTCCGCGGATTTGTGATATAATGGTTAAAGTATTTGCAGAATGAACAAATTCGGTGAAGCGGAGTAGTAACCACAGATCCCTGTTGCAGAAAGTTGACGGCAGCTGCGAGTCAATACGGGAGCAAGGTGAACTCGCCGCGGAGGAGCCGCGTCAAAAGCGCGGACGCATAACCGGCGTTACAGGTTTTGAGTGGCCGAGATTTTTTTTCGGCAATCAGGGTGGTACCGCGAAAGATATTTCGTCCCTGGCCTAACAGCCGGGGACTTTTTTATTTGCCGCGCTGCGGTGGTAAGCAAATTTTAGGAGGTTATGAGAAGAATGATCGAAGAAAAGTATACTCCCCATGCCATAGAAAGCAAATGGCAGAAATATTGGGAAGATAACAAGGCATTTAAAACTGATATTGATGCAGGCAAACCCAAGTCTTATGTGCTGGAAATGTTCCCGTATCCTTCGGGCAACCTGCATATGGGGCACGTACGCAATTATTCCATCGGCGACGTAGTTGCCCGCTTCCGCAGTATGAACGGTTTTAACGTGCTGCATCCGATGGGCTGGGATTCTTTTGGTATGCCGGCTGAGAATGCCGCGATCAAACATGGTATCCACCCTGCTAAATGGACGATGGAAAATATCGCCAACATGACCCGTCAGCAGAAGGAACTGGGATTGTCCTATGATTGGGACCGCGAAGTTGCCACCTGTAAGGAAGATTACTATAAATGGACCCAGTGGTTCTTTGAGCTGTTTTATAAGCGCGGTTTGGCCGTCAAGAAAAAATCTGCTGTCAACTGGTGTGGCGAATGCAACACTGTTTTGGCTAATGAGCAGGTTATCGACGGACGCTGCTGGCGCTGTGACCATGAGGTCGTCAAAAAAGATCTGGAACAATGGTTCTTCAAAATTACCGATTATGCGGAAGAACTTTTGGATGATTTGAAACTTTTGAACGGCTGGCCGGAACGCGTTAAGACGATGCAGAAAAACTGGATCGGGCGCAGTGAAGGTCTGGAATTCAGCTTTGACGTGCCCTGCATCAATGCTAAGCTACCTGTTTACACTACCCGTCCGGATACGGCATTTGGCGTTACCTTCGTGGTCCTGGCTGCCGAGCATCCAATGGTAGAGCAGTTGTGCCGGGATAATCCGAAGGCAGACGAGATCAGGGCTTTCTGCGCCCGTGTGCGCAACCAGTCCGATATTGAACGTACTTCCAGCGAGTCGGAAAAAGAAGGTATCTTTACCGGGAAATATGCTGTCAATCCTTTCAATGGTCGCCAGGTAGAGATCTGGGTCACCAACTATGTCCTGTACGATTATGGCACCGGAGCTGTTATGGGTGTACCTACAGGTGATCAGCGCGACTGGATGTTTGCCGATAAATACGGTCTGGATAAGATCGTTGTCGTTACTCCTAAAGACCAGGAATTAAAAGTTGAAGATATGACTGCCGCCTATGAAGAAAAAGAGGGCGTGCTGGTAAATTCCGGCAAGTTCAGCGGCATGGAGATGCATGCTGCAATCAAAGCTATTATGGATTATGCGGAAGGACAGGGCTTTGGTTCCCGTCATGTCAACTACCGTCTGCGCGACTGGCTCATCAGCCGTCAGCGTTATTGGGGGGCTCCGATCCCGATTATTTACTGTCCTGACTGCGGCGAAGTTCTTGTGCCGGAAGCAGAGCTGCCGGTACGTTTACCGGAAGACGTCAAGTTTGATGCGGGCAGCGTTTCACCGCTGGCAACCAGTGAAAGCTTTGTTAACTGCACCTGCCCCAAATGCGGTAAGCCGGCCCGCCGCGAGACCGATACTATGGACACTTTCCTGTGTTCTTCCTGGTATTATCTGCGGTATACCGATCCGAAAAACGATACTGCTCCATTCAGTAAAGAAGCTGTTGATTACTGGGCTCCGGTCGATCAGTACATCGGCGGTATCGAGCATGCGATCCTGCATTTGCTGTATTCACGTTTCTTTATGAAGGTATTGCGTGACGCAGGCCTTGTAAAATACGACGAACCATTTACCAACCTGCTGACTCAGGGCATGGTCATTAAAGACGGTGCGAAAATGAGTAAATCTTTAGGTAATGTCGTTTCTCCGGAAGAGATCATTTCCAAATACGGTGCCGATACTGCTCGTCTGTTTATTATGTTTGCTGCTCCGCCTGAAAGAGAGTTGGAATGGAGCGATCAGGGCGTGGAGGGTTCCTTCCGTTTTATCAACCGTGTCTGGCGTATCGTCAGCCACTTCCAGGGTGAGCTGGCCCAAAAGGTCACCGGCTATGATACTTCAAAACTGGATGAAGCTGATAAAGAGCTGCGCCGCGTGCTGCATAATACGATCAAAAAAGTTACCGACGATATCGAGCAGCGGTTTAATTTCAATACTGCAATCAGTGCGATGATGGAGTTGGTCAATGCTTTATATGTTTATAAGGAAGCTCAGAAAAATTACAATGCCGGTCTGGTTTATGAAACCGTTTCCGCTTTGCTGCGGTTGCTTGCTCCTTTCGTACCGCACGTAACCGAAGAATTGTGGCATGGCGTCATCGACGCTGACAGCAGCGTGCATGCACAAAGCTGGCCTAAAGCCGAGGCAGAGGCCATGAAGGTCGATAATGTCGAGATCGTGCTGCAAGTCAACGGTAAGGTCAAAGGCCGTTTGGTTGTACCTGCGGAAGCCGGCAGGGAAGAACTGGAAAAACTGGCTTTGGCGGATGAACATATCGCTGCTATGGTCGATGTCGGCAAGATCGTGAAGATCGTCTGCGTACCCGGACGTTTGGTCAATATTGTTGCCAGACCTTAAATCGCAGAAAAAAATTAAATAGCTGGATCAGTAAGATCAAATCATAAAGACGCTATGGCAGAGTTCCTAAGGTATAACGAATTTATTGTTGACCTCAGGAACTCTGCTTTTTTGCGTTTTAAAGGGGCTGGATAGCGATGATGGAACGAGGGCTGAGAGGAAAAGTAGCAGCTTTGGGGGCTGCCGTAGTTTTATGTGCCGGCGGCAGTCTGCTGGGAAGCAGCCCGCAGGATACTGTTGCTGTTGTGCCTGTACCGGCAGCTGGTATCAGTGCGGTACAGACTCGGGGAGTCAAGGTATATGTAAGCGGTGCGGTAGCAAAGCCGGGTTTATATGAAATCCCCGCAGGGAGCAGAGCTACTGCGGCTATCGCCGCTGCCGGAGGAATGACACTGGAAGCTAATCCCGATAAAGTTAATTTGGCAAAGCTGCTGAAAGATGGTATGCAGGTAAATGTGCCGCGGTTAAGTGCCAGGCAATTGCGTGAGCAGACTGCGCCGGTAAATGCAGGTGCAGCTGCTGAGGCAGCAGGCGCAAATACTTTGGTCTCGGTAAAGACTGCTGCTGAGAGTGGCAGGGGCACAGCAAAAGCCGGCGGCAAGGTACATTTGAATACGGCTACGGCTGCCGAACTGACAGCGTTGCCTGGGGTCGGTGATATTACCGCGCAGCGTATACTTGAGTATCGGGCGGCGCATGGGTTTGCCAGTATCGAGGATGTTATGAAGGTCAAAGGGATCGGTAAGGCCAAGTTTAGCAAAATGCAGCCTTATCTGGAGCTGTGATGCAGCGTCAGCTGGAACAGATCATTGTCGCCGCCACACTGGCATTTCTGCTTGGCTGCCACGCAGGGCTCAGTAAGCTGTTGCCGTTGATACCAGCATTGATACTGGCGGCACTTTTTCTGCTGCTGCTTGCCTGGTGCTGCCGCCAAAAGGCTGGAGTAAAGTTGTTGGCCGCGGCAGGTATTGGTTTGTGTTTTTGTTGTGGCGCTGCCAGCGGCAGCGGGGCCATGCGTCAGCCGCAGCTGCCTTTGCAGACTTTTACCGGTCAGGAAGTACGTATTTTCGGCAGAGTGGAAGCTGGCAGTGTCAAAGTAACGCCGCAGGGAACCAGTCTGGTGCTTGCCTGTCAAGCGGTGCAGACAAATAGTGCGGAACTTGGCAGCTCTTTACCCGATACAGCAATCGCAGTATCTGGTAAAGTACGTGTGTTCGTCCAAGGGCAGGATCTTAGCGAGAAAATAACCGGTGGCGTTATTGTACAGGGAACGCTTAAACCAATGACTGATTTCGCCAATCCGGGTGGTTGGGATAGCGGGCTGTGGAACGAATTGCAGGATTTACAGGGGCGAATGTCTATAAAAGGCAGTGAGCTGTATTTGTCCGGGGACGGACAAAGTATCAGGCAGTATATCGGCGGACTGGCTGCAGGGCTGCGTTCAAATCTGCAGCATACTGTACCGGGACAGGCCGGAGATGTTTTAGCCGGTATGACTTTAGGGGGGTACGACGGTATCAGTGCGCAGACGCGGGAAGATTTTGCTGCTGTGGGATTGGCGCATCTGCTGGCTGTATCTGGTACGCATATAGCAGTGGTGACAGGCTTTCTGCTTGTACTGCTGCGGCGCCGTAACCACTGTACTATGGCGCTGCTGGCAGGGATTTTATTTTTTTATGCGGCTTTGTGCGGGTTCAAACCGCCTGTACTGAGGGCTTTGCTTATGTCGCTGGCACTATTTGGAGCCGGCGTTAGCGGCAGGCTGCCGCAGCGCAGTAATATTTTCTGTGCTGTGGTCATACTGTTGCTCTGCTATGAACCGCGCTGGCTTTGGGACGCAGGTTTTCAGTTATCATTTACCACAACAGCAGGGCTGCTGTATTTCTACCCGGTACTGAGCGGCCTGTGTACCCGTTACTTACCTGTGGGGATTGCCGAGATCCTGGCAGTATCTTTAACAGCACAGCTGGCGGCTTTGCCGTTTTTGATCCATTATTTTCATCAGCTTTCACTGAGTGGGCTGGCAGCTAATCTGCTTCTAGTACCGCTGCTGGAACTGGCACTACTGCTGACACTGGCGGGATATGCCCTCCTGCCGGTATTTGGGTTGGGAAAACTGCTGTTTTTACTGGCAGGGCTTTTACTGCACCCCTTGCTGAATATCATTCACTGGCTGGCATCCGGCGGCTGGGCAACTGTCACTGTTGGCAGCTGGCCTCTTTTATGCGGCGCTGTCTATTATTTACTGTTGTTGCTGCTTTTCGGCAGCAGCGACTGGGATGATTTCACTGCTTGCGAAAGACGGTTGCTGATCGGTTTATGCTGCTGTATGCTGGTGGGGATCGGGCTTTATGATAAATTCAGGCCGCAGCCTCTGACCGTACATTTTATCGACGTGGGACAGGGGGATGCGGCACTGGTCGTAACACCGCAGCGTCAGACGCTGCTGATTGATACCGGTGGTCTGCGTGGTGACTATGATACGGGCAGCCGTATCGTTCTGCCCTATCTGCGTTACCTGGGGATTCGCAGTCTGGATATGCTGCTTTTAAGCCACGGACACCACGACCATGCAGGAGGAGCGGCCGCAGTAGCTAAAAATATACCTATACGCAGGCTCATTATGCCTCAGGAACAGCCTTCAGCAGATATACAGGCACTGCTGAAGAATACCAAAGCGCAGCTTATATATGCCGAGAGCGGCACAAATTATTCCCTGGGCAATACTGCAATACAGATCATCAGCGCGCCTGTCGGCAGCGCTGACAGCGATGCAAATGAAAGCTCGCTGATCGTGAGGGTTGTATCTGCTGACGGCAGCATTGTTTTTACAGGTGATGCAACAGAAACGGAGGAACTGCTGGCAGCGGGGCAGATTCAGCCCGGTCAGGTATTGAAGGTCAGTCACCATGGCAGTAATGCTTCTTCTTCAATGCCGTTTTTAGCGGCAGTCAGTCCGCAGCTGGCGGTTATCTCAGTCGGTGCGGCCAACAGCTACGGCCATCCTGGCAGTGAAACGCTGCAGCGTCTGGCAGCCTGCGGGGTTCAGGTGCGGCGTACAGATCAGGACGGAGCGCTTAAAATCACTTTTGACGGCAGCCAGGTAAAATGTTATAGTTATCGGTATCAGAAGGAATTTTTTTAGTGGCTTGAAGGAGTACAAACATGGAAATCACGGCAGAAAAAATTATGCAGCAATTAAGTGCCGGTACACAGGTAGCTGGTGTAATCGCAGTGTTCGGCGAAGAAGGCTATTATAAAGATAAAATAGCCGCCGCTTTACCGCGGGCTGTTTTTGGCGACGCCGCGCCGGAAGACAGGGAAATAACTGTTTTTGAGCGTGATACGGATATAAAGGAAATATCTGCTGCTGTCAATACCTACCCTTTTTTCTCAGGACGCAGTCTGGTTATCATTAAAGATGAAAAGCTGTGGGGAGGTAAGGATGGCGGCGAAAAACGCAAACAGCAGCAGGAAGAGCTGGCAGAACTGCTGGCTGATGTACCTGAACATTGTCAGGTACTGCTGTTAGGCGAAAAAATCGATAAACGCGGTAAACTTTATAAAAGCCTGCTTAAAACTGCTGCGATGGTGGAATGCAAGTCTCTCAAATCCTATCAGCTGAAGCCCTGGCTGGACGAACAGGCTGCGCTGCGCGGCTGCCGTTTTGATTATGAAGCGTCACAAACGATCATGGAATATCTGTCGGTAACTGACAATGCGCCGCTGCTGCTGCTGGAACAGGAAATCGAAAAACTATCGGTTTACGCCGGTGAACGTAAGATTTGGACGAAAGATGATATCGAGCAGACTTTCGCTGCGTTGCCTGAAGTTTCGCGCTTTGCACTGCTGAACGCCATTGCCGAAAAGAAGCTGGGGCAGACTTTGGAGCTTTTGGGTGAAGAACGTAAGCACGGTAATACTGTGCTGGCGCTATGCGGCCTGGTTTCGTTCCAATTGCGACGTCTTGGACGTGTCAAAGAACTTCTGGAAGGAAGGGCCTCGCAGGCCGAGATCGCTTCAGAGTTAAAAGCCGCGCCTTTTGCTGTAAAAAAAATGGCGGAGCAGAGCCGCCGCTTTGGCTTGGGTGAACTGGAACGGGCACTTTTGGAACTATCACAGCTCAATATCGAAATCCGCTATGGCGGCCGGCAGTTTGAAAAGCTGGAAGAAATATTGATCCGGCTTTTGAGCAAGTGATATTTGGTGTTTGGTTAAAAAAAGTGTTTAAAGTTTGTTTTAAACACTGGACAAGCCTGACTGTTGTTTGTTATAATGATGGCGATAGATCAATGGGGATCTTTCTATTTTATTGCTTAAAAATAGGAAGGTCCTTTTTATATTTGTATTTCAGCTTCAGCATTGGGAAAGGAGCGCGGCACAGTGCCGCAAGTGATTGCTATGATGAACAAAGAAATGTTGTATTACATTAACCCTGAACAGCAAACCCCGGAGGAACTGAAGGCTTTGCTGGAAATGCACCCGGAAATCAAATTTGTTTCTTTTATGGGTGTTGACTTTGCCGGTAACGATACCGACGAAAAAGTGCCCATCAATTTATTTATCGAAGATATCAACAGCTTCCTGGAAGGTATGGCTGCTCAGACTGATGGTTCTTCCGTTGTTTTGCCGGGCATTGCTACTTTAAATAACGCCCGCGTCGATATGAAGGTCGACAAAAGTGTCAACTGGTATATTGATTATAATTACGAGCATTTTGATGCTCAGACAGGTAAAATGGTCGGAACCCTGCGCATACCCTGTTTCCTGATCCACAACGAAATCTTTGTTGATTCCCGTTCGATCCTGCAAAACAGCCTGGATTATGTGGAAGCACAAATGCTGGAAATGTTCAAAAAACATCCGCAGATAGCAGGTCTTGAACATGTTGACCTGTCTCAGATCGAAAAACTGGTCTTTACCTGTGCTACCGAGCTGGAATTCTGGGTCAAATCTCCGCGTGAAGACGCACCGATCGAAGCCCTTTCTTCTTCGCAGATGATGCAGGAGCAATACTGGCAGCGTACCCGCGGTAACGTGCGTACCGCTTTAGAACAGACTATAGAAATGATGGAAGCTTATGGTCTGGAACCGGAAATGGGCCATAAAGAATGCGGCGGCGTACGTGGACAGATCGACGGCGCAGGTCATATGACGCATGTTATGGAACAGCTGGAAGTAGACTGGAAATTTAACGTCGGTCTGCAAACTGCTGATAACGAACTGCTGGCCCGCATTATAGTTAAAGAGGTTTTTCGGATGAACGGTCTGGAAGTTTCCTTCCAGGCTAAACCGATCCCCGGCGTTGCAGGAAGCGGCGAACATACCCATGTCGGTATTGCCGCAAAACTCAAAAATGGTAAAATGGTCAATCTGTTTGCGCCCGGCGATATGAAAGCGGATTTTCTGTCTGCTATCGGTTACGGTTCAATGATGGGCCTTTTGAAGAACTATGAGGTCATCAATCCTTTTATTTCAGCTACGATCGATTCATTGAACCGCTTGAAGCCAGGTTTTGAAGCCCCTGTCTGTATCGTTACCTCTTTGGGTATCAGTCCGCAGGTCCCTTCCCGTAACCGTACGATTCTGGCAGGTTTGATCCGCGATATCGACAGTCCGATGGCGACCCGTATAGAAATGCGTTCGCCTAATCCTTATACTAATACCTATATTGCTATCGCTGCTTTCTATCTGGCAATGTGGGATGGAATCAAGGCTTGTGTGGAATCAGGCAAAAATTTGAAGGAACTGGAAGCCGAATTGTCCAAAAAGGCCGGCGTTGAAGGCTTCTATCTGGAAAAAGACCGCGAATACCGTAGCGAAGATGATGTTTTTGAAGACTTCAGCGAGGAAGAACGCAGCCGTCTGTTTGGTAAACCGCCTGCAACTGTGTGGGAAAATATGTGCGGCTTTAATAAATATCCCGAAAAGAAAGCTGCTCTTACCAGCGGCAATATCCTGCGCGCAGAATTTATCGATTCTTTTGCCAAAGGTGCCTTGGTTCGCTGGCAGACCGAGCTCTTAAACAGGATCATCCCCGAATTCCATGCTGAGATCGTGGCAATGAAATGTCTGCATGACACTGGCTTCTATAATAAATGTGACGATGAGCTGTGGGAGAAGATCGCAGCGCTGCGTGTTATGTTGGCTAAAGATTCTGTCGAGGCTCCGTGTATCTTTACTATGATCCGCGATGCTTTTAGCCGCGGCGATTTTGATGCCGCCTCCAAGTTAAAGCTGGAAATGGTAAAAACAATGGAGAAGCTGAGAAGCTGTTATCACGATTACAAGCAAAATATCATCGACTGATAAAACATATACGTTTTGGATCCGCCGGAAAATATTATCGGCGGGTCCTATTATTTTTCACAAAATGTTTTCTTGACTGGAGCGCAGACCAGACCTATATAATTTAAACAAGGAAAAAGAAGAGGGCGCTGTTGTCGTCCTTTTCCGCAATGATATCAACATTTTTTACGGAACTGCTTTTTATGCGGCAGGTAATTACGGTCTTTTGGGAGCGGTATAGCTTGGCATAAAACAGTATGGTAGCGGGAGAGAGGGGAAAAAATGAGATGGAGTAAAGCTTTTTCAAAAACTGGCCTGCTGGCATTGATGCTTGCCGTGGTCGGGATCGGTATCTTTTTTTATGAACGTCAATATTGCGGCGCCGAACAGCCTGCGCGTTACGAGCCGCAGCAGCTGCGGCAGGTGATTACTGCCGACAGTAAAACCTCGCGGACTATTATGTGGCAGACGCATGCGCCGGAAAGCGATGCCTGGGTGGAATATAAGCTGCAGGGCGAAAATGAGCTTCACAGGGTGCGGGCGCAGGGCAAAGAATTTGCAACAGATTCAGGGACGGTTTATCAGCAAAGTGTGACGCTGACAGCTTTGGAGCCGGGAACTGTTTATGAATACAGGGCTGGCGGCGGCAAAGAATTTTCTGCCTGGCAAACGTTGAAAACAGATACCGGAGGCGCTTTTACGGCTTTGATCTTCGGCGATTCGCAAAGCCTTGATTATAATGTCTGGCGTAAGACTGCCGCTTATGCTTACAGTCACGATCCGGAAGCCGCCTTTTTCATCAATATGGGCGATCTTGTAGATAACGGCGAGCAATACAGCCAGTGGCGCAGTTGGTTCCGTGGAGCGTCCGGGCTGTTGCCGCAGATTCCGGTTGCTCCTATCAGTGGCAACCATGAAAATTATTCGCTGCAATGGAAACCTTACCGCGGCGATTTATATCTTAATTTGTTCGATCTGCCCCTGAATGGGCCGGAGGGTTTGCAGAAGCAGGCTTACAGCTATGATTACGGCGATGTGCATTTTTCTGTAATCGATACGCAGCAGGAGGAATTAAACGAGTGGAAGCCTGAACTGATCGCAAGTCAGGTGAGCTGGCTGGAGCGCGATCTGGCCGCCAGTGATAAGAAATGGAAAATCGTGTTGGTGCACCGTAATCTGTTCCGCTATCAGGACGGCAGACCCAATGAACTGGGCTCGGCACTTTTTCCGGTTATTGACCGTGGCAATGTCGATGTAGTTTTTTCTGCTCATAATCATACCTACGGCCGTTCTGCTCCGTTTAAAAACGGTAATGTGGCATCACAGGGAACGATCTATATTTCTTCGGGCCGCAGTGGTGATAAAACATGGGCCGGTTCGCGTGCCAAGCCGCAGGAGGTCGCTTTTGACGGCGTGCTTGACCAGCCTAATTATATGAAGCTGACTGTTAATGACGGCAAGCTGACAGTGACCAGCCTGAAGCAGGACGGCAAGCTGATCGATACGGTGACGCTGACGAAATGACAAGCTCTCGATTTTTTGATATAATGTTATTATTAACAAATCAACGAATGGAGTGACATCATGGCTAAAGACAGTTCTTTTGACGTTGTATCGCAGGTCGATATGCAGGAAATGGACAATGCGGTCAATCAAACGAAAAAGGAGATCGCCCAGCGTTATGATTTCCGCGGCAGTGATGCCAGCATCGAATTAGAAGAAAAATGTATCAAATTGGCAGCTGAAGACGAATATAAGCTGAACGCTATCATCGATATGCTGCGTGCCCGTATGGCTAAACGTGATATCCCGCTGCGCTGCCTGGAGCTGGGTAAGGTAGAGCCGGCATCCAAAGGCACAGTTCGCCAGACACTTACTATCCTGCAGGGTATACCGAAGGAAAAAGCCAAAGCGATCGTAGCCGCGATCAAAGCGACTAAATTGAAAGTCAATGCTCAGATGCAGGACGATCAGGTACGCGTCAGCGGAGCTAAAAAAGACGATCTTCAGGCTGTTATCCAAACGCTGAAAGCAGGCGACTTCGGCGTAGATTTACAATTCATCAATATGCGCTAAACTGGATTTTTATACTTCCTACGTAACGTAGGAAGTATTTTTTTATTTTATTGTTTTTGCCAGAGTTTGCCTATATAATAAATATAATCCATATTGCAAACTTGCAATAAATTTGGTGACAAGGAGCTGATTTGTTGAATTGGAGAAAGAGGTAAAGAGATTAAAGCTACATGGTTTCAATAATCTGACGAAAAGCCTGAGCTTTAATATGTACGACATTTGCTACACTAAGACGGTAGCAGACAGGGAGGCTTACCTGCAGTATATCGACGAGCAGTATAATGCCGACCGTCTTACGGAAATTTTAACAAATGTTTCCAACATTATCGGAGCAAACATTCTGAACATCGCCAAGCAGGATTATGAGCCGCAGGGCGCCAGTGTCACTATCCTCATTGCCGAAGGCTGTCTGCACAGCGTTGGTGCTGAAGATAACAGTTCCGCTCCGGGCCCTTTACCGGAAACAGTTTTAGCCCATCTAGATAAAAGCCATATCACGGTGCATACCTATCCCGAATATAACCCTATCGGTGGTATCAGTACCTTTCGGGCCGATATCGACGTATCTACCTGCGGTGAGATCTCACCGCTGAAAGCGCTTAATTATCTGATCCACAGTTTCGATACCGACATTATGACTATCGATTACCGTGTGCGTGGTTTTACGCGTGATATTACAGGACATAAACTGTTTATAGATCACAATATCACTTCAATTCAAGATTATATCCCTGAGCTGATAAAGGAACATTACCAGATGATAGACGTGAACGTGTATCAGGAAAATATTTTCCATACCAAGTGTAAGCTCAAAGATTTCGACCTTGATAACTATCTGTTCGGGCTTAGCAAAGAACAGCTGCATCCAGGCGAAGTAAAACGGATTGAGGCCAAGCTGCGTCATGAAATGGACGAGATCTTCTACGGCAAAAATATGGACCGCATCAATCTTTAAGGAGGAGTAAGTATGCTGGATTTATGGTTTTCTGAATTTCACGCTCCCGACGCCAAACTTTCGATTTTGGTCAAAGAGCAATTATATAGCGAGCAGACTCCCTTTCAGAAAATAGACTTTTTTGATTCGGAAACTTTTGGTAAATTTTTCACTTTAGACGGGCTGATTATGATTACCGAAAAGGACGAATTTATTTATCATGAAATGATCAGTAATGTGCCGATGGCAGTTAATCCGGACATCAAAAAGGTCTTGATCATTGGCGGCGGTGACGGTGGTACTGCACGTGAGGTCTGCCGCTTTAAAACAGTAGAGCAGGTAGATATGGTCGAAATCGATGAACGTGTCGTACGTCTGTGCCAGAAATATTTTCCACAGACTGCTTGTGCGCTGGATAATGATCCGCGGATCAATCTGATTTTTGGCGACGGGTTAAAATTCGTACAAGACGCGCCTGAGGGTGCATATGATTTGATACTCGTCGATTCTACAGATCCGCTTGGACCTGGCGAAGGTCTTTTTACGACCGAGTTTTACCGCAATTGCTACCGGGCGCTGAATGATAAGGGTATCTTGATCAATCAGCACGAATCACCTTACTATAAAGAATATGCGTATGAAATGCGCCGGGCGCATAAAAAACTTGCTTCGGTATTTTCCATAGCAACAGTTTATCAATTTTATATGCCTACCTATTCTTCTGGACACTGGTTGTTCGGGTTTGCTTCGAAAGGTCTTGATCCAGTGAAAGATGCTGACTTTAAACGCTGGTCTGAATTTGGGCTGCAAAATCGTTATTATAATCCCGGGGTACATCTCGGTGCTTTTGCTCTGCCTAATTATGTACAGGAAGAACTTCAAAAAGAAGATTAATGATTCGTAACAAGGTATTCAGGTTTGTCTGCAAAAGCGGCAACACATTTATTGTGTTGCCGCTTTGTGATTTTATAACATAGATGGCTTTGTTTGAAAAATGTGTGATAAGATTATTTTTTTGTAATTTTATTTTAACAGTATTGCTGGATATATGTATGTGTGTTATGATTTATTTATAAAAATACAAGCAAAACTTTAAAGTGTATTTGCATAGTATTTTTGCTGTAAGAATAATAATTGGGTGAAGTTTTACCTGTAGAATTAAGAGGTGATAAATTATCAGATACAGTAAAGAATTTATGGAAGTCCATAAAAATAAGAATGGTGGGATAATGGTGAAGAAAGTAATTTTGTATTTATTAACTATGATCTTTGCACTCAGCACAGCTACGGCACTTGCTGCAGAACCTGCTGACGCTCCTGTGTCTATGCGTGAAAGAATGGAAAAAATCAGGGTGGAGAGCGACCCGGTATATCAGGCAGAAAAAGCCAAAAGAATGGAAAATATGCCTAAAGTAGCTGTGCTTTATGTAAATAATGCCGAGACTACTTATAATGACGAAGTAGATGGAGTGGTTTTAGGCAATTTGGAAAAATGCATCAATGATGATAAATATATTTATATCAATGGTGAACCATATATCGAAAAGTTAAACAAAGTTGGTATTGTTGATATTACTACGGCTGAAAGAGCCGATATAGTTGATGCTTTTGAAGGTGAAGATGTTGATTATGTCGTTTTTATTGAAGTGCAGCCGTTTATAGCAAGAGACAAAGTGACGTTCTTTACAGTTGGTAAAGATATAACGACTACTGTACCATTGAAAATCATTGATTTGGTAAATGGTAAATATTTATATAATGGCAAGTTTACTGAGAAAGCTTCCGACAGCACAATGATCGGCGGCATAGGTAATAAATCGGTTGCCATGAAAGCCCTGAATAAGATCAACGAACAGATCACTTCTGTTTTAACTGTCAGATTGCCGGAAGAAAAATCTGTTGCGGTAGCTGCTGATAAAAAATAGGTTCTATAATGAAAAAATATTTTGATAAAAGGCTTATGGGGGTCTTTTTAATGATATTTGTATTTTTTACTGCGGCCTGCGAAGCTGAAGCGGCTAAAAGCTTGCGACAGAAAAGCAGCGTGCTTTTGGTGTTTAACAATATCGCCGGAACACGTTATGATGAAAAGCTTACCCAAATAGCATTGGAAAAGCTGCAGAAGAAAATCGAAGGAATTTATCTTGAAATCGATGCTGAACCTTATGGTGAAAACTTCAAAGAAAAGTCATTCGAAAAAGCTTCATTTGCAGAATTGACGGCGCAGGTTGATGGCTGCGGGGCAGATTATTTTGTTTATACCGAGCTGCAGCCCATTACAAAAGAAACACATTTTAATTTTATATATTTTGATAAAAATGTGGAAACCGGGTTGGTTTTGCGGATCGTGGATTTAAAGAATGATAAAGAACTTTATAATAAAAAATATTTGATAAAAGCTGAAGATTCTACTGACTATTTCTTTATCGGCAGCGGATCAGTTGCACAGAAGGCGTTAGATGCCATACTGTTCAGAGCTGGCGAAGCGATTTCAGTCAAGCTTCCGCTTTAAAAATAATCTTTAACAGCCTCCAACAAGTTTTATTACTTGTTGGAGGCTGTTTTTTGTAAAACAGTTCGTTTTACAAACTTTACATTGATTTTACAAAACTGCGCTAACGGATTTTACTTTGCTGGGATATGCTATAGCCATAGTCAGAAAACTAAAAATAAATCATAAAAATTTTGGAGGCTATAGTGATGAAAATGAACAAAAAAGCAGCAGGTATTTTATTAGCAGCAATGAGTACGATGATTTTTACCGGCTGCGGCAGCAGTGAATCGGAAAAGAAGGCTGATAATGCGGCAGCAGGCAGTAAGATCGTTGTTATCTCCCGTGAGGATGGAAGCGGTACACGCGGTGCCTTTATAGAATTGTTCGGTATTGAGAAGAAGGATGCTGACGGCAAAAAAATCGACCATACTACTGATAATGCTGCCATTACCAATAATACTTCGGTCATGATGACTACTGTCGCCGGTAATAAAGAGGCTATCGGCTACATTTCACTGGGCTCTTTAAATGATACAGTAAAAGCGCTGAAAATCGATGGTGCAGAAGCAAGTGCAGCCAATGTAAAAAGCGGTGCTTATAAAATCGCCCGTCCGTTCAATATCTGTACGAAAGATGGTTTGAGCGAAGTTGCCCAGGATTTCGTTGCTTTCATTATGTCAAAAGAAGGCCAGGAGGTAGTAGCTAAGGCCGGCTGCATCGGCGATGACAAAGCTGCGCCTTATAAAGGAACCAAACCGGCAGGTAAAGTAGTTGTAGCAGGTTCGTCTTCCGTAACTCCGGCAATGGAGAAACTGAAAGAAGCATATATGAAAATCAATCCGGCTGCTAATATCGAGATCCAGAGCAGTGATTCCACTACCGGCGTTAAATCTGCTGTCAGCGGTATATGTGACATTGGTATGGCTTCACGCGACTTGAAGAAGAGCGAGCTGGAACAGGGCTTAAAAGCAACTGTTATCGCTACTGACGGTATTGCGGTAATCGTAAATAAAGATAATAAAGTCGGCGATCTGAAAAAAGAACAGGTCGAAGCGATCTTTACCGGCAAGATTACTGAATGGAATAAACTGTAAGCAGATAAAACTGAACACTGTAAACTAACGGCTGCCTCTAGGGGCAGCCGCCTGTATAATGTGAGGGAGTATGGAGAAGCGTAAAGAAGAAATAATGAAGTTTGTTTTTCTGCTGGCGGCGTGTGCCTCTATCGCTACAGTAGCTATGATTTGTCTGTTTTTGTTTGCCAACGGGCTGCCGACTATCGGCAAAATCGGCGCTGCAGATTTTTTCTTAGGAGAAAGATGGCGTCCTGCCAACGATGTCTACGGCATTCTGCCGATGATCCTGGGCAGCTTGTACGTTACGCTGGGAGCGATCGTCGTTGGAGTTCCGGTCGGGATTTTGACGGCTGTCTTTATGGCGCGTTTCTGTCCTGAGAAAATATACAATGTGCTGAAGCCTTCTGTAGAATTGCTGGCTGGTATTCCTTCAGTTGTCTATGGTTTTTTCGGACTGGTAGTGATGGTCCCGTTTATCCGTGAACATATCGGCGGTACCGGCAGCAGTATGCTTACGGCTTCACTGCTTTTAGGCATGATGATTTTGCCGACACTGATCAGCGTCGCTGAAGCCGCGTTGCGTGCGGTGCCTGACAGTTATTATGAAGGGGCTCTGGCTTTAGGAGCAGGGCATGTCCGCAGTGTATTTTTTACAGTCGTGCCGGCTGCCAAGTCGGGGATTATGGCGGCGATCATTCTGGGAATGGGACGGGCCGTCGGCGAGACGATGGCTGTAATTATGGTCGCAGGCAATCAGGCCAGAATGCCTATAGGTATTTTAGAAGGCGTGCGCACGATGACAACAAATATTGTCATTGAAATGGGATATGCTGCGGATCTGCACCGTGATGCGTTGATTGCAACGGCTGTCGTTCTGTTTGTATTTATCCTGATTATTAATTTGACTTTTTCGTACCTGAAAGGTAAGGTGGTGCAGCAATGACGGGTTTAAAAGCGCAGCTTAACCGTAAGCTGCATGAATGCGGACGCGATCCGCTGTCGTTGTTTTTACTGGGCTGTGTGATTGCTGCAGCGCTGATTACTTTCATGGTGTTGAGTTTTTTACTGGGGTATATTTTGTGGCAAGGGTTGCCAAATATAGAAACAGGTTTGTTTGCTTTGCAGTATAATTCAGAAAATGTTTCTCTGTTTCCTGCTTTGGTTGATACAGTGCTGATGGTAATAATGGCGCTGGCTATTGCGACTCCGCTTGGTATATTTGCGGCGGTCTATCTGGTCGAATATGCCAGCCGCGGCAACAGGCTGGTAAGCTTGGTACGTGTAACTGCTGATACTCTTGCCGGTATCCCTTCGATTGTATATGGTTTGTTTGGTATGCTGTTCTTCGTTACTTATTTGAAATGGGGCTATTCCTTACTTGCCGGCGCCTGTACTGTTGCGATCATGATTTTACCTCTTATCATGCGCACGACAGAAGAAGCATTAAAAGCGATCCCTGACAGCTACCGTGAAGGCAGTTATGGCTTAGGGGCAGGCAAGCTGCGGACCGTTTTTGCCGTAGTTCTGCCTTCAGCGGTTCCCGGTATTCTGGCGGGCGTTATTCTTTCCATTGGCAGAATCGTAGGCGAAACGGCAGCGCTTATTTATACAGCCGGTACGGTGGCGGCACTTCCTGACGGGGTGCTGTCGTCAGGACGAACTCTGGCAGTACATATGTATGTGCTGGCCAGCGAGGGTTTGTACATGAAACAGGCTTATGCGACGGCTGTAATTTTAGTTGTGATCGTTGTTGCTATCAACGCTCTGTCGAGCAGACTGGCAAAACAATTGATGAAGGGAAAATAATATGGATACGAAAATAGCTATTGAAACTTTGGATTTATATTACAGTGAATTCCATGCGCTAAAAAATATCAATATGCGGATACCGGAAAAAGAGATTACTGCATTTATAGGTCCTTCTGGCTGTGGCAAATCAACACTGCTGAAATCTTTGAATAGAATGAACGATCTTATCGAAGGCTGCCGTATTACAGGCAGGGTTTTGCTGGACAATGATGACATTTATGCCAATGACGATGTTAATTTGCTGCGTAAACGTGTGGGCATGGTTTTTCAAAAGCCGAATCCTTTTCCGATGAGTGTGTATGATAATATTGCTTTCGGACCTCGAACACATGGCGTCAAAGGCAAAGCTAAGCTGGATGATATGGTGGAGGAGGCTTTGCGTAAGGCGGCAATCTGGGATGAAGTCAAGGACAGGCTTGATAAAAGCGCTTTGAGTTTTTCTGGTGGTCAGCAGCAGCGGCTCTGCATTGCCCGCGCGCTGGCGGTACAACCGGAGGTTTTGTTAATGGACGAGCCTACTTCGGCACTGGACCCGATTTCGACCCTGAAAATAGAAGATTTGGCATTGGAATTGAAGCAAAATTATACTATCGTGATTGTAACGCATAATATGCAGCAGGCGGTGCGTATTTCTGATAAAACAGCCTTTTTTCTTTTGGGTGAAGTGGTAGAGTTCAACGATACTGATAGTTTGTTCTCGAACCCGCAGGAGAAAAAGACTGAAGATTATATTACAGGGAGGTTTGGCTGATGGTAAGGAGCAGATTTGCGGCTCAGATGGAGCTTTTGAACACAGAACTGATCGTAATGGGCACTTTGTGCGAGAATGCTTTGGAGCATGTGATGCAGGCTTTGCAGGAAGATAATGATGCTTTGAACAGAGAAATTATTATTTTAGGCAAACGCACAGAGGAAAAAGAGCGGGAAGTAGAGAATATTTGTATAAATCTGCTTTTGAAGCAGCAGCCTGTCGCTTCTGATTTGCGTCAGATTTCAGCGGCGCTGAAAATGATTACGGATTTGAGCCGTATCGGTGAACAGGCGGGCAATATTGCTGAGATTTTAGGCAAGGCTGAATTTGGCAGGGATTACGATACAACGCTTTTGCAGCAAATGGCGACAGCGGCGAAAAAGATGGTCAGTACCAGTCTGGACGCTTTTGTGAAGGGCGATCTGCGCCTGGCTCAGCAGGTAGAGCGTGACGATGATGTCGTTGACGAATTGTTCAGCAGGGCAAAAAAAGAATTGATCCAGGTCATACGCAGCACGCAGGATAGCGGAGAGCAGGCTATTGATTACCTGATGATCGCCAAGTATTTTGAAAAAATCGGCGACCATGCGGTAAACATTTCCCAATGGGTGCTGTTTATGATTACAGGAGCACATGAGGAGGATACTGTGCATGATCTTTTGCGTGGAGGACGATCCTAATATTCGTGAATTAGAAGTTTATACATTGCAGTCAGTTGGTTTTAAAGCTCTGGGCATAGGCAGCGGTGATGAGTTGTTCAAAGCGCTGGAATGCGGCAAGCCGACTCTGATTCTGCTGGACATCATGCTCCCGGGTGAAGATGGCCTTAGTCTGCTGAAGCGGCTGCGCAGCGATAAACGGACCGCACAGGTGCCGGTGATCATGGCAACAGCCAAAGGCTCAGAATTCGACAAAGTTCATGGTCTTGATAATGGGGCTGATGATTATATAGCCAAACCTTTCGGCATGATGGAAATGGTGTCGCGGGTCAAAGCCGTACTGCGGCGTTATAAGCAGGAGGATAAGCAGAGCAGGCTTACTGCCGGCGAGTTGGTAATGGAGATCGATAAACACCGCGTGATGGCCGGTAGTCAGGAGGTAGTTCTGACATTTAAGGAATTTGAGCTTTTACATAAGCTGTTAGAGCGGCCGGGACAGGTTTTTACGCGCGAACAGCTTTTAACTGATATCTGGGGTTATGATTTTGCCGGTGAGACACGTACTGTCGATGTTCATGTGCGTACGCTGCGGCTGAAACTGGGCGAAGCAGGAGCATTGGTAGAAACTGTACGCGGCGTCGGTTATCGTATAGGAGCTGGCTATGAGAAATAAAATTTTCAGCGGTCTGCTGTTTTTGTCAACGGCGGCTGTTATCATTGCTTCCGTGCTGATTGCGGTTATTATGTACCAGGGGTCGATGACCACAATGCAGCGTGATTTGAGACAGGAAGCAACTTTTATAAAAATGGGTCTGGAACAGAGCGGGAAAAGCTATCTGCAGGCATTGACCATGGAAAGCGGTAAGCTGACTCGTGTTACTTTGATTGCTCCTGACGGCAGGGTCATCTATGACAATCATGTGGCAGCCGAAAAAATGCTCAATCATAAAGATCGTGAGGAAGTACAGGAAGCGTTAGCAAGTGGAATTGGTTTGGCCGAGCGTATGAGCGATACTCTGTCAGAAAAAACTTTTTATTTTGCGCTGCGGCTGGATAATGGTGATATACTGCGTGTTGCAAGAACGACAGACTCTGTTTTTGCGACGGTGGCCGGCAGTATTCCCTATATGATCGCGGTAGTGCTGGTGGTGGCTTTGGTGGCTATGCTTCTGGCACGGCGGATTACTGATAAAATGGTTTTACCGCTGGATCAGGTGGATCTGGAAAACCCACTGGAAAATGATACTTATGATGAACTGGCACCGTTTTTAACACGGATCGCCCAGCAGCAGAGGCAGGTTTCAGAAGGCTTAAAGCAGCTGCGGCAGAAGCAGAATGAACTGGCGGCTATTACTCAGAGTATGAATGAGGGTCTGATCCTTTTGAATGACCGGCAGAATATTTTATCGATCAACGACAGTGCCGCCAAATTATTTGGTTTGCAGGATCATGAAGTCGTTGGTAAAAATATTCTGACTTTGGAGCGAGGCCAGGAAGTGCAGGAGCTGCTGCAGAAGGTAGCTGTGGGCGGCAGCGGTGAAAGTCTGTATCAGAAGGACGGGCGCTTTTATCAGCTATGCGGCAGCAGTGTTGGCGGTAAAGGCAGCGTATTGCTGATTTTTGATGTTACTGAAAAGCGTGCAGCAGAAACACTGCGGCGTGAGTTTTCTGCAAATGTTTCGCATGAACTGAAAACACCGCTGCAGTCGATTTTGGGTTATGCTGAGATTATGAAAAACGGGTTAGTTCAGGAAGGAGATAAGCAGCGCTTTCTGGAAAAAATCTACAGTGAGGCCGGGCATCTGATTGTGCTTATCGATAATATTATGAAACTGTCGCGTTTAGACGAGTCGGCGAATAATATGAACAACCTGGAAATTATCGAATTGAAAAAGCTGGCTGAAGGTACAGTTCAGCGTCTGCAGGAACAGGCTGCCGGAAAAAATGTCGCAATAAGCGTCAGTGGCTGTGAAGCTGAGGTAGAAGGAGTACCTGCAGTTTTGAGCGAGGTTATTTATAACCTTATTGACAACGGGATCAAGTATAATCGTGAAAACGGCAGCGTTGAGATTACAGTAGCCGTAATTCCCGGTGAAGCAGTACTGACATTTAAGGATACCGGCTGCGGTATCGGCAGTGCTGATAAAGAGCGGGTTTTTGAACGCTTTTACAGGGTTGATAAAAGTCACTTTAAAGAAACCGGCGGCACAGGTTTGGGACTTTCCATAGTCAAGCATGGGGTGATGTTCCATAAAGGTCGCATTGAGCTGGAAAGTGAACTGGACAAAGGGACTACTATAAAAATCTTTTTGCCGCGGAAATAATTTAAACACCCTCCACCAATAATTATTTGATGGAGGGTGTTTTGTTTTTATTGTAAAATTAATAATAAAACTTATATTTAATTGCTCAAAAGATATAATTTTGTTAAAATGAATATAAATATTAAAAACATAATAAACAAGCTTGATTGACAGGAAAGATAAGGTAGCAATTTTCATATGAAGCTTCTTAAAAGTACTTTTGTTTGGTTAGCGATAATAATATCTATTTGTGCCTGTGTGACTGCAAATGCTGCAGAAACACAGGCTAAAAAAGTTTTAAAGGTGGCATTCCCTGAAACACGCGGTATATGTGAGACATACGCAGATGGCACACGTGGCGGTGTTGTCTATGAATGGTTAGTTGAAATCGCTAAATATACAGGTTGGGAATATGAGTTTATTGGAGATTCCATTAGCCAGTCAATAAAAAATATGGAACATAATAAATATGATCTTATGGGTGCTGTGTTAAAGTCACCTGGATTTGGTGAAAACCTGTATTATCCTGAACATCTGATGGGTTATAGCTACAGTTTGCTGATTTATAACAAAAATGACCAGAATATCAAGGGATTTGATATCAAAAGTCTGGAAGGGAAAACGATTGGTGTTTTTGCCAAGGCTACTGATAAAATAAAGCGCTTAAATAATGTTTTAGAATTCAATGATATAAAAAGCGATATCAAATATTACGGTACTTCTGATGAATTTGAAAGTTCTTTGGATAATGGTGAAGTGGAGCTGCTTTTAGTAAGCGATCTTTTTAACAAGCTGGCTGATTATAATGTCGCATTGCGTTTTAATTCTGAACCTTGTTATATCGTTGCCAGGAAGGACGATCCGGAAACAAGTGCGCAGCTGAATGAAGCTATAAAAAAGATTTATGCAGTCAATCCGAATTTTGGCGAAGCCCTGTTTCAAAAATATTTTCCTGTCAATTACAGTAACACTGCTGTATTCTCAGAACAGGAAAGTACGTTTATACATAAAAATGGCCCATTTAAGGTAGCTGTAGTAAAAAACAATTATCCTTTTTATTATATTAAGGATGGTGAACCTAAAGGTATCGTTCCTGAAATTTTTGCATTGATTGCTGCTCAGATCGGAGCGGAGTTTGAGTATATAACGGCTGCTTCCTATGGGCAGACTTTGGAATTGGTCAAAAGCGGTCAGGCAGATATCCTTGGTTATTATATCAATGAAAATGACGCCTTTAATCCTGATGGTTTAAATATCACCAAAAATTATATGATGCTTAATTCTATAATCATGCGTAATAAGTATACACCTTTCCCAAATGATAAAAATATTGCTGCAGTCATAAACGGCAGCTGTGCATCGCGTAATATCAAACATACAGACGTTGCGCATTTTGATACATATGAAGAATGTCTGAATGCAGTAGATTCGGGAGAAGCTTCTTATAGCAGAATACCTGTCGTTGTTTTGGAAGATCTGTATATGAGTGATTATTATACTAATATCATTCCTGTTATAGAGAGTCCTGAGATATATTTGTCTTTGGGGGTCAGCAGCAGTAATGATATACAGCTGTATTCTATTTTGAATAAAAGTCTGGTCAACCTGACCAATGAGCAGACTGCGCAGGTTTTATCCAATAATACCTTGATGTCTGGCAAGAAAGAAATGTCTTTCAAGGCTTTGGTTTATTCTAATCCGGTCATATTTTCTCTGATCATAATTGGGTTTATTTTACTTGTGGTAACGATTGTTTTTATGTATTTTTGGTTTAAAATGAAAAATCAGGTCATTTATTTTAAAATGAAAAAAGTAGAAAACATCAGCAAGGTGCGTTCAGAGTTCCTTTCCAGGATGTCACATGAAATAAGAACTCCTTTGAATGCAATCATCGGATTGGCTAATCTGATGCGGCTTTCCGGTGAAGGGGATCCTGTGACGCAGAAAAATATTTCCAAAATTGATTCTTCTGCTAAATTTTTATTATCGATCGTCAATGATATCCTTGATATGTCAAAAATAGAAAGCGGCAAGATCCAGATCGAAAGCAGACCTTTTTCTATGGATAATCTGCTGCGGCAGCTGAGCAATATTTTTCTGGTGATGGCGGAAGAGAGGAAAATCAAATTACAGTTTAAATGCTGTTTTACACATAAAAATTTTGTTGGAGATGAGCTGCGTTTAAAGCAGGTTCTTATTAATTTGCTCTCCAATGCCCATAAATTTACAGAAAACAATGGCGAGATAACGGTAACGGTTCTGGAAAGTGCTGCTGAAGAAGGGGTTTCTGAGCTGCGTTTCAGTGTTTGTGATACAGGCATTGGTATTCCTGAAACAGATTTGGAACGTATTTTTGGATCGTTTGAGCAGGTCTTCCGAAAAAGCCGCAGCAATCAGCAGGGAACTGGGTTGGGGCTGGCTATCAGCCGCAATTTGGTAGAATTGATGGGCGGTATTTTAAGTGTACGCAGTGAGGTTGAAAAAGGTTCTGAATTTTTCTTTACTATCAAGCTGCCTGTTTACGAAAAACAGTTTGATGAAATCCTGGAGAATAATAACGAAGTCAGACTACATAGTTATTTAGCGGGTAAAAATATTTTGTTGGCAGAAGATAATGATCTTAATGCCGAGATTGCCGTAACGATGTTGGAAATGCAGGGGGTACATGTTGAACGCGTTGTAAACGGACAGCAGGCTGTAGACAGGTTTCAGGAAACTTTACCAGGCACTTATGACCTGATTTTAATGGATCTGCAGATGCCGGTAAAGGGCGGGCTTGAAGCTGCTGCAGAGATCAGGTCTTTGAGCAGGGACGACGCACAGGAAATACCAGTTATCGCTATGACGGCCAATACGCTGCAGGAAGATCGTGAGAAAGCGCTGGCTGCGGGAATGAATGCTTTTATTCCCAAGCCGTTCGATGTGGAACAATTGTATAAAAGTATTGAAAAGTTTCTGCATTAGCTGATAGTATTTGCTGAAGTCATAACAAAAGAAACTTTTATCAAGGAGAGGTTGCTTTGCAGCAAAAAAAATTGTGTTTCTTGGCTATATTTTACCTGGTGCTTTTCTCAATGAAAACCGCGGCTGCAGCGGGTGAAGCGGAATTTTATTTAGAGCCGATGATAGTTACGGCTGCGCGTTATGACAACAGTGCAGGTAAACCAGGTTACTATAAAGTTGATGAAAAGAAGCTGGAAAACGGCAATTATGATAATGCTTTGGATGTGATTAAGCAACTGCCGGGCGTTACTTTGATGGCAAGGGGCGCCAGCGGTGGTATGAATGCCTATAGTAAGATTTTGCTGAATGGTTCTGACCGTTATTTGGTAATTATTGACGGTGTGCGTTCTAACTGGAACGGCAGCAGTTATAATGATTTTGATTTCAGCGTACTGCCGGCGGGAATGCTGGAAAGTGTAGAGGTTTTGTCGTCAGCAGCCGGAAGCGTTTACGGTAATGCTGCTAAAGGCGGTGTGATCAGGATAACTACAAAAAAAGCTGTTGAAGGTGTTAAAACCAGTATCAATCTGGAAACGGGCAGTTATGGACGTGAGCAAGAGAATATTTTACATTTAGGCAAAAGCGGTGAATGGAGCTGGTCGGTTTATGCCCGAAAAAGTATTATGGGCGATTACAGTAGTGCAAGGCAGAGTATACCTTCATACGAAAATGTTGAAAATGCTGGTATCAAATTGACCAAAGCCTGGGGTGAAACTGCTGATCTGACTTTAAGCTACAGCGTTTTCAGCGGCAGGTATAAATCAAAGATCTTCAATTATAAGAATACGGAACCTGATGAAACTAAGCCGCCAAAGTTATTTAAAAATATTTTTATGACCGATGCCCGCAAGACAGAAGATAATCTAACTCTGGAATATGAGCGTAAATTTTCGGATACAGAAAATAATATTGTGGGTATTTACAGACGCAGCAGCAATGCCGCCTATGATAGAAGTTTAAATGTTGAACGACCATGGCTGCTTGATTTACGGACGGAAGGTTTTTTTGACCGTTACAGTAAACAGTGGCACCCAAAACATACTTTGACCGGCGGTGTGGAATATTACAAGGATCAGGTCCTTGATTATCAGGATCTGGCAGCAAAATATAGTGACGGAACTGTGATCAGCAAAGCTGTTCATCTGCAGGATTCCTGGCAGCTGGCTGACAGCGTCAAAGCTGTCGGCAGTCTGCGTCAGGATTGGAATTCTTATGCAGGGAGCAAGCTTTCTCCTGCTTTGTCGTTGGAATATCAGCCCTCTGAAAAGGTATTATATACTTTGGCCTATACAGAATATTTTGCGCCGCCCAAGCAGCTGCAGATATTTTCTCCTGATTATGGTGACGAGGCGCTGAAGCCAGAAGAAGGTAGGGTTTATGAAGCGGGATTAACTTATATACCGGATGAGTCTTCGTCATTAAAAATTAATGTTTTTCATCGTGATGCAACTGATGTCATTGCAGTAGATATAAGTTTACCAAAATATCTTCGTCGATATGCCAATATTGCGCATGAGAAAGCAACAGGATTTACTGTTTCCGCATCGAAACGGTTTTCAGAAAAGTGGCGTTCTCTGGTGGCTTATACACAGACGAAAGTGGATACAGAACGTAAAAATTCAAGCCCTGTAAGTACGATGATACCTCACGGTGAACTGTTGCTTGATTTGATGTACGAATATGATAAGTATAGTGTGCTGCTGCAGGGGCGCGGAGTTTTTGATCAGGCTAACGGCCGTGGTGAAAATCGTTTTGCCAATAATAATTACTGGGTATGGAATGCTTCATTGAACTATAAACTGCAGAAAAATACCAGGCTTTATGTGAAGGTCAATAATATTTTTAATCAGTTTTATTCCAATTGGGACAATGAGAGCGGTGGATTTCTTGGATTTGATGAGTGGTATGCCGAACCTGGGCGTAACTATCAAATTGGTATAAACTACAGTTTTTAATGCTTCAGGAAAACAGCAAAAGCCATCTGTGTATTTGCAGATGGCTTTTCTGTATTGTGGAATTCTGGTGTTCAGCTCAAAGTTAAAGAAAGAGAGATGTTTAGATTAAATTTATTAAATGTTTATCTACAAGTTGCTGATCGGTATGCAAAAAAAATCAGAAGACATCCGATGCAGATGTTGATTAATTGCTGTAGTGAAGGTGACAATAGAGGTGCGCTGCTGTTACCTAAAAAAGCGAGCAGACAGAGAAATAAGAACGTTGCACTTATACAGCCACAGGTGAAAGAAAGAAGCTGCTGTCTGTTGAGCCGGTACTGGGAAACTTGTGCTGAAAGCATACCTAACCAGAAAATAATCGTCAGGGGATTGCTGAGCGTAAGCAGCCCTGCAGCGTAAAAACTGCTGATTTGTGGCAGCATAATAGTGGCAGTTGAAATCTGTGGATGAAAAACATCAGCTAAAGCAGTAACTGCAAAGTAGAGAAGCACGGCAGCACCGCAATAACGTAGTTTTTTTTGTATGCCCGGATAATTTTTCAGGCAAGTTCCTAAACCATATAATGCCAGCAGGATATAGAAAGCGTCAACCAAAACTACTGCCAGTACGGCTTTCAACGCTTCGGTTATTCCCCGGGCAATAGCTGTTTGCAGAATAAAAAGACAAACCGGACCGATTGACAGCTGTAAAATTATACCAAGGCGCAGACCGCGTATAAAAGAGTTCAGCAATTTAACTCTTCCTTTAGCGTTGCCAGAGTAATAAAGGTATTAGAACTGCTGACGCCGGTGATTTTTTTTAGCTTATTAGTAAGAAAGCTTTCCAGAGCATCGGTATCGCTGACGCTTACTTTAAGCAAATAGTCGTAAGCTCCGGCAAGATGATGACATTCAAGTACATCCGGAAGAACGGTTATCTGACTGCGGAAAGCATTGATATGCTCGGTTTTATCAATATTTACAAAAATAAAAGCTAAAAGTTTTTGCCCGGTCTGCCGGCGGTCGAGCTTGATTGTATACTTTTGAATAATCGAATTTTGTTCGAGTTTACGTATTCTTTCGGCAACAGCAGGAATTGACAGTTTTACTTTTTTACTTATCTCAGAAGCGGTGACGCGCCCATTTTCCTTTAAACAGTCTAGAATTGCAGTATCAATATTGTCCATAAAAACCTCCTTAAGTAAATAATATAGCAATTCTTTATTAAAAGTAAATAATTTATTGAAAAACGATAAATATTTAAGTAAATAGGCAGATAATATAAAAAAATACCGTTGGACTAAGTTGTTCAACGGTATTTTAAGACAGTTATTTCTTTTTATCTTTTTTCAGTTCTACATCAATTTCAAAAAGTCTGTTCCAGGGGAAAGAAATATCAAAATTACTTTTTTCTGTAAATTTATAACGTCCTGATAAATCTCGGCAAACGCCTAAAGCCAGATCGTGAACTGGTTTCTGATAAGGACCGAGAAGGTAAACTGCATTTTTTTGATTTTTGCTTTCCAAAAATGCAGTAGCACTGCGTCGGGCATTGGCCTGATAATACCAGTCGTCTATAACTCTGATACGCATCAGTTTTTCAGCATCCGGTTTTGACATCTGCGGAGTCAGTATACCCTGACAAATGGCAAATCCAACGGTATTGTCCGCAGTATTCCAGCCATTATAGGCTGTCAGCCGTTCCAACTGCCCCTGTTTGGCCAGTTCGTTCATAAAGCCATTGTCAGCTCCGTTAGAATAAGCTACGTCGGCCAAAGATACCCGGTAGCCGTTATCCATAAGCTGCTTGAGCTGTTTGATATAGGCACGGTTTTGCGGTGAAGAGAAAAACTGATTGGAAGGAGCGGTAGAATCCATCATTATGCCGTCAAAGGGCGTGTTTAGTGCCAAAACAACGTCTGCGTTAGCGGCACTGGTAGCAGTACGTCCGTCTACTGCTAAAATCTGCTGTGGCACTGATTGACCTAAGGTCATATCAGAATATTGCGGCAGCATTCGCGGTCCCCAGCCATCTGCATAATAGGCGTAAACACGTGGCTGATAACGCTTCAATTCGTTTCCGGCTCTGGTCAGCAGCAGCAGCCCGAGCTGGTCGACACCGGGGATTATCTGAAAAGTTCGCTGCGTAAGATCATAGGTTTCCTGAGTGAGCTTGCGTGCTTCCATATGGGTATGCGATAACGGAGCATTATCGTCCTTGCCGATTGCGAGAAAGTGAAAACGGTTGCTGCGGGTCATTTCTGTCAGCTTGCTGTTGATATTGAGATTTTTTTGGCGGCGTTCCAGCCAGTCCTGCAAATCTGCTTTAGGCAGGTTGGTAGACAAAGTTTTTTTCGTTAAAGCATCTTTGAGGCTGAGTCCAATCAAATCTTCGGAGTCACAAAGCTCGGAATAACGAAAAATAGCCGGACCGATTTTCGAATAATATGGAGGCTCAACAGCACCAAAACTGGCGCGCGGAGTTCTCATCAAGGTAGAGAAAGCATAAAGCCGTACTGGGAACTGATCACGCAGTGTTTCGAGTCGCTGCAGACGCTGCTCTAAAACTGCCTGCGGTTCGTGATGAGTACGTGATGCAACCAGACCGCCGTAGATCAGACTGTCTGTGGAAATGACGGCAGCGTCTGCCTGAGGCGCACGGCTGACGAGCCATTTCCATAATTCATCAGGACTGCCGTTTCGATTATATGAAGCCAGATATTTATCAGGCGGAAGCAGCACTTTGTAGCCCGCTGCTTCCATTGTTTTGGCAACATAAGAGGAACAGACAGGACGGTTATCCAAAGGTAAAAACAACAGAGTTTCTTTTTGGTTTTCCTCTGCCTGAGCCGAACTAAAAGATAGAAGCAGCAGGGAAAACAGCAGTATTTTTCTGAATGGATTATTCCAGATCTTCATCGGGGCATCTCCTAAAACTATTACTAATCTTAATATAATTATAAGGTAACGATATAAATTTGGCTACAAGAATTTTACAAATCAAAATTATTGACAATAATTATTGTTAAGTTTATAATTAATCATAGTCACATAATCAATCGGTTATGCGAAGGAAGAGGCTAACATATCTTTCCTGCAGAGAGAGGCGCCCTGGCTGTAAGCGCTTTGGAAAAATGATAGACCTTACCACCTTCAAACCACATTGCGGAACCTCTGCTCTGGCAGTTAGTATGCAGTGTCGTATGTCGGCGTTAACGGTACCGAGTGGACTTGCCAGCGGCAGGTCAATTAGGGTGGAACCGCGGTCAACTCCGTCCCTTTCCAGGGAACGGAGTTTATTTATTTTTAGGAGGCTAGTAAAATGGCAAATGTTAAAGTAACCTTAAAAGATGGCAGTGTAAAAGAAGTTGCTGCCGGAACGACATTGCTGGAAGTAGCAAAAGGTTTGTCGCAGAAACTTGGCAAACAGGCGCTTTTGGCTGTGGTAGACGGTGTGAATAAAGATTTGACAGATAAATTGGAGCATGATGCGTCAGTTGAATTTGTTGTTCCTGAAAGCTCTGAAGGACTGCATGCGATTCGCCATACGGCGGCACATATCATGGCCCAGGCAATTCAGCACTTGTTCCCCGATACTAAATTTGCTATCGGACCTGCTATTGCTAATGGTTTTTATTATGATTTAGACAGCGAGCATGTTTTTGTCCCGGAAGATCTGATTGCTATTGAAAAAGAAATGGCTAAGATCGTTAAGGCCAATCTTCCGCTTGTACGCAGTGAATTGCCGCGCAGTGAAGCGTTGAAAATGTTTGCAGACAAAGATGAAAAATATAAGGTCGAACTGATCAATGATCTGCCTGAAGATGCAGTTATCAGCACTTATACGCAGGGGGATTTCACAGACTTATGCGCAGGGCCGCATTGTCCGTCGACCGGCAGGGTAAAAGCTTTTAAACTGCAAAGTATTGCCGGCGCTTACTGGCGTGGTGATGAAAAAAATAAAATGCTGCAGCGTATCTACGGCACCGCTTTTCCTAGTAAGGAAGAACTGGACGCTTATCTGCATATGCTTGAAGAAGCTGCCAGACGTGATCATCGAAAACTTGGCAAAGAGCTGGATCTGTTCAGTATCATGGAAGAAGGTCCTGGGTTCCCGTTTTTCCATCCCAATGGCATGGTAATCCGCAACGAGCTGATCAATTATTGGCGTGAAGTGCACAGACGTTATGGTTATCAGGAAATCAAAACTCCGATGATCTTGTCCCGTAAGTTATGGGAGACTTCTGGACACTGGGACCATTACCGTGAAAATATGTATGTTACTGAGATCGACAACGAAGATTACGCTATCAAACCCATGAATTGCCCCGGTGGTATGCTGGTCTATAAAACTCATCCGCATAGCTACAGGGAATTACCGATCCGTGCCGGCGAGCTTGGACTGGTACATCGTCATGAATTGTCCGGTGCTTTGCATGGCTTGTTCCGTGTGCGCTGCTTTACGCAGGATGATGCTCATATTTTTATGATGCCGAGCCAGATCAAAGACGAGATCCAAAATGTTATTCGTTTATTTGACGAGGTTTATGCAACCTTTGGGCTGAAATATCATGCCGAGCTTTCGACCCGCCCGGAAGATTCAATGGGTGATGCTGAAACCTGGGAAACTACAACTAATGCTTTGAAGAGCGCAATGGAAGATTTTGGACTTGATTATGTTATCAATGAAGGCGACGGAGCTTTCTATGGCCCTAAGATCGACTTTCATCTGACAGATTCTATCGGTCGTACATGGCAGTGCGGCACTATTCAGCTGGATATGCTGCTGCCAGAAAAATTTGATTTGACCTATACCGGCGAAGATGGTTTGAAGCATCGTCCGGTTATGATCCATCGTGTGGTTTATGGTTCTATAGAGCGTTTTATCGGTATCCTGATTGAGAACTATGCCGGTGCTTTTCCTGCCTGGCTTGCTCCCTGCCAGGTGCGTGTAATGCCGATTACCGACAAGCATTATGAGTATGCTAAAAAATTGAGTGATGAAATGTTTAAATTGGGGCTGCGCGTTTATCTTGACGATCGTAACGAAAAAATCGGTTATAAGATTCGTGAAGCACAGCTGCAGAAAGTTCCGTATATGCTTGTTATCGGTGATAAAGAAGTTGAAGACGGTACAGTTGCTGTGCGCCGCCGCGGCGAAGGAGATATCGGAGCTATGAAGCAGGAAGATTTTATTGCCATGCTGCAAGAAGAAATTGCCGATAAAAAATAATCAGATATGAATGTCGTGCTAGATAAGTGGTAACGGAAATAGATAATAATTATTGAAAAAACGAATAAAAAGTGTTATAATATATCCAGATAAAAACGGCATTTTAAGCTGTTAAGGAGGATGTTATCATGAATAAAAAAGTTTATAAGGTTTTTAATGAACAAGTCCAGGCTGAATTGTATTCTGCATATATGTATCTTGCGATGAGCCTGGATATGGAAGCTAAAAATTATAAAGGTATGGCTAAATGGCTTTATCTGCAATATGAAGAAGAACGTGAACACGCTTTGCGCTTTGTAAAATTTATGCAGGACTGCGGTGTGCAGCCTCAGCTTCTGCAGATTGATATGCCGGCGGCTGATTACGGTACCCCTCTGAATTTGTTCAAAAAAGTTTTAGAGCATGAAAAATATGTTACTTCCCGTATTTATGATATGTATGAAGTAGCTTTGAAAGAAAAAGATTACGCGGCTCAAAGCTGTCTTAAATGGTTTATCGATGAGCAGGTAGAAGAAGAAGCCAATGCTTCTGAGATTGTTGAAAAGCTGGAAATGATCGGCGATAATATTTCCGGATTGTTTTATCTTGACGGACAGCTGGGAGCAAGAAAAGATTAATAAATATGTTGACACAAAGTTAACATTATGATATTATATCCAAGTAACAAAGCAGAAGCCGCTCGCTTCTCACCTTGCAGCAAAAGCTCGACAGGGTCGGATATGATTTTCAGCGCGGGCAGTATTATCTGCTCGCGTTTTTTATTTAATTTTGGAGGTGAACGGTTATTAGCAAAGAAAGCTTGCGTATCAATGAAGAAATTCGGGCACGGGAAGTGCGCGTTATTGCCGGTGAAGGCGAACAGCTGGGTATTATGTCCGGTCGTGATGCTTTGCAGCTGGCGCAGGAAAGACATCTTGATTTAGTGGAGATCGCTCCTACAGCGAAACCTCCGGTGTGCCGGATTATGGATTACGGCAAGTATCGTTACGAGCAGCAAAAACGAGATAAAGAAGCTCGTAAAAAGCAAAAGACCTTTGATATCAAAGAAGTCAAATTGCGCCCCGGTATTGAGGATCATGACTTCGGCGTCAAATTCAAAAATGCAGTGCGATTCCTGGAAGACGGCGACAAAGTAAAAGTCACCATCATGTTCCGTGGCCGCGAATTATCGCATCCTGAGCTTGGCGAAGTGTTGCTCAAAAAAATGGCTGAACAGCTCAAAGACATGGCTGTCATTGAGCGTGCACCTAAATTAGAAGGCAGAAACATGATTATGATTGTTGCGCCTAAAGCTACCAAATAAGGAGGACTTAACAATGCCTAAAATGAAAACCCGCAGAGCTGCTGCTAAACGTTTTAAAAAGACTGGTACCGGTGAATTCAAACGTGCTAAAGCTTTTAAAAGCCATATTCTTGAACATAAATCTCCTTCCCGCAAGAGAAACTTGCGTAAGGCTGCACTTGTTCACAAAACTGATCATGAACGCGTAGCAAAAATGCTGCCGTACGCATAATAGATAAGGGAGGCTGACTATAATGGCAAGAATTAAAGTGGGCGTTACTGCTCATCGTCGTCATAAAAAAATCTTAAAACTGGCTAAAGGCTATCGCGGTTCTAAACATTTGCTGTTCAAAAAAGCTAATGAAACTGTTATGAAAGCTTTGAGCTATGCTCGTCGTGACCGTCGTGCTAAAAAACGCGAATTCCGTCGTTTGTGGATCGCTCGTATCAACGCTGCTACCCGTGCTAACGGCATGAGCTACAGCCGTTTCATGAATGGTCTGGCTAAAGCTGGTATCGAAATGAACCGTAAAGTTTTGGCTGATATGGCTATTTATGATGCAGCTGCTTTCACCAAACTGGTAGAAGCTGCTAAAGCTGCTCTGTAAGAATTACTGCTTACAGTACAAATGAATTGAATTGCTGCTGCTGCGGCAATAAAAAACAGTGTAAGTCTTAGGACTTACACTGTTTTATTTTAAGTTGTTATTTAATGTTATTAAGGATAGTAACTAATTCACCAGCGCTGATATCACCGGCAACAGGAGTAATAATACCTTTGCCTGCGATTTTTACAGTGCCGCCCTCAGCATAGGCATTTTGAGTATTCTGACCTGCATGATAGATCGCTGCAAGATTGCCTGCTACGAAGTAAGAACGCTGCATACCGCTCATATTGCCTGCAGCAGCCGGTGTCATAAAGGTCTTTCCGTTAATTTTCACTTCGCCGCTGTTAGCGTCAACAGTAACTTTGCCGTTACTGTATTCGGTAAGCTTTTTGGAATAATTATTGCGGCGGTCGCTGTCTTTCGGATGAGTAGACGGGTTGAGTATGTCGCTGAGAACATCTTTTTTAGAGCTGTCGCTGGAGCTTTCGATAACTGCCTGCCAAACAGCTGCAGGAGCGCCTACATTATAACCGGCATCAGCCATATAAGTGAAGGCGATATTGTCAGCTTCCCATTCGTTGGGTTTGGTAACGCCGGTGTTTTTGGCATGGACTGCTACTACTTGTGCTGCCAGACCGTTAGCACCGCCGATTTCAGAGCCTACAGTTTTCATCACGAAGTCAACGGACATCTTTTTCTTTGCGCCTTTGATTGGATGTTCTTTCTGACCGTGTACAAGCTCATGGGCGATAACGGCAGCCAGTTTATCTTCATTGTAGTCCAGGAACCAGAAAGCGCCGATATTTACGGACATATTGTGCCCTAATGCACAGTAAGCATTGAAAAATTCCTGATTATTAACGAAATAATTATATGGTTTACTATTGATGGTTGCGTCGCTTTTGGCGATGGCCGGGGTCATACGCTGCATAATGCGGCCAAGCATGGCATTGGCATTATAATCGCTGTTGACGCCGTCTTCCTGTTTCAGGGCTTCGAACAGCTCATGGCGGCCTTCGTTATCATAATAATTCAGTGCCTTGTTGATTTCCTGCTGTTCCTTGGCGGCGCCTACGGCTTTGCCGGCAATACTGCCAAGGTTGATGGCTTCAGCCTGCTGTGGCAGAGTAAAGCTCAGTACTGATACGGCTAAAAGAGCCGCACCTACTATTATTTTAGATTTTTTAAACATTGATATCCCCCTTTGTGTATATTCTGTGAACTATTATAGCAAACAAAATGGTAAAAGCAAAGTTTTGTTTAAGGAATATTTTTAAGATAAAAAGAATTTTGCTTAATTTTTACGTCAGCAGTATAATTTAAGGTGAGTTTTTTATGAAGCAGTAGATAAAGACAAGATTTCTTTTGATGAAAATGAGGGAACCATATGGAACAGGTTTTAACTAAGGCACTGGCGTTTGTAGCCGTTATTGCCTTAGGTTATTTCTTAAAGAAGCGCGGCTTTTTTAAACCGCATGACTATGAACTTATTGCCAAAATAGTCTTAAATATTACGCTGCCATGTGCCGTTATTACCAGCTTTGCAGCTTTTAAAATGGATTATACGCTGTTTATATTGACTCTAATCGGTTTTTGTGGAAATTTGCTGATGATTGCCTGGGGATTTATATTGACGCGTTATCAGACGAATGCGGCAAAGATTTTTTACGTATTTAATCTGGCCGGTTATAATATCGGCTGTTTTACTTTACCGTTTGCACAAAGCTTTTTGGGCCCTTTCGCTGTAGTAGCTACTTGTATGTTTGATGTTGGTAATTCGATTATGTGTACTGGCGGAACTTATGCTCTGACCAGTGGGCTGGTGCATACAGGTGAAAAATACGAGCCTGTGAATCTGCGCAGTATAGCTGCTAAACTTCTTGGATCTGTGCCTTTTGTTGTTTATATGCTGATGTTGGTCTGTGCGGTACTACAGCTGCATTTACCTCAGCCTGTTTATACTCTTACTGGTCTTATCGGCGGTGCCAATACTTTTTTATCGATGCTGATGATCGGAATGATGTTTGAAATGACGTTGGATTTAGATAAGCTGAAGCAAGTGAGAGAGGTAGTGCTGTACCGTTATGTTTTTGGAATTGCCCTGGCATGGCTGTGTTTTTATCATGTGCCGCTGAGTGCAGAGGTCAAGGAAGTACTGACGCTGGTTTTTTTGGCGCCTTCTACGGCTATCGGCCCGATCTTTATTGCCAGAATGGGCGGTAATGTGGAACTGGCCGGTTTTGCTAATTCCATAACTATTGTGCTCAGTATTATTTTGATGACGCTGTTTTTTACATTTCTGCACATTTGATTTGTAATTAAATAAAGCGGTCTTTTAGTAAGCAAGTAAAATTGACAAGCATAAAGTAATGAGAGTAAACTTGATTTATATTCAATAAGTAATATTTAGCGGCTTTTGTCAGGATGGTGAAAAATTTGTTGTTTTTGATCAATTTATTGCACAAATGGTTAAAGCTGCTTAATCGCAGTTTGAATGGCAGCCAGATGGTGGCGTTTACTTTTGCCATGCTTATCTTATGCGGTTCACTGCTGTTGATGCTGCCAATGGCCAGTGCTGACGGCAGCAGTATGCGTTTTATCGATGCTTTGTTTACAGCGACCTCTACTTCATGCGTAACAGGACTTGTTGTTGTAGATACAGGGCATTATTTTTCCTGGTTTGGAAAATTAGTGATGATCGTTCTCATCCAGATCGGTGGATTGGGCATTATGACTCTGACCACCTTACTGAGCGTGGCGGTTGGTAAAAGGATCAATCTGAGAGAAAGGCTGTTTATTCAGGAATCGCTTAATCTGAATGAACCTTCCGGGGTAGTACGGTTGTCGTTAAATGTTGTTAAATACGCTTTGACGATCGAATTTATTTTTGGGACTATTCTGGCCTGGCATTTTTATTCTGCTTTGGACATGGGGCTTACAGGTATTGCCTGGGGTTACTGGCATGCTATATCGGCTTTTTGCAATGCCGGGTTTGACTTGTTTGGAGATTATGCCAGTCTGACAGGGCATTATAACGATATAACTCTGAATTTGTGTATTATGGCGCTGATAACCATCGGTGGTATTGGTTTTACGGTTTTGGATGATCTGCGTCGTAACCGGAAATGGAAGAAGCTGCGTTTGCACAGTAAAATAGTGCTGACGGCCAGCGCGATCCTGACTTTTGGCGGTACTCTGGTGATCTTGGCTTTGGAATATACGAATCCGGCTACTCTTGGCGGCATGCCCAACGAATTGGACAAATGGATGGCGGCTGCTTTTCAGGCGGTTACCTGCCGCACTGCCGGGTTTAATACGATCGATTTGACTGATATGCGGGCCAGTTCTCTGTTTTTTATGGTTCTTTTAATGGGTATCGGTGCTTCGCCGACGTCTACTGGCGGTGGTATGAAAACGACAACTGTGCTCGTTCTGCTGGTATCGACGTGGGGACTTCTGCATGGCAAGCGTGATACGGTGCTGTTTGACAGGAGGATAGCTTCGGAAACAGTCGATAAAGCTTATAATGTTTTTACAGTTTGCCTGTTGTGGATGCTTGGAGCGTATTTTTTGCTCCTGATCTGCGATGGTGGGCTGCATCGGGCGGATTACGTTTTATTTGAAGTGGTTTCTGCATTTGCGACTGTTGGTCTGGGAGTTGGGATTACGCCAGACTGGAACGACTGGGGCAAACTGATTCTGGTTTTGACTATGTATGCCGGACGTATCGGCGTGCTGACCTTTGTTTTATCCTTCCTTCATTCTAAAGATGATAAGATCAGATATCCTTCGGAAAATATTATGATTGGTTAAAGGCGGTAACGATAATGATTAAAAAACAACGTGAAAAACAATATGCTGTTTTCGGGTTAGGGCGTTTTGGTACGAGTGTAGCATTGACACTTAACGAACTTGGTTATCAGGTCATGGGTGTTGATACTGATGAAGATAATGTTCAGCGTCTGGCACATGAGCTGACTCATGTTGTAACGGCAGATTCTTCTGATGAACGTACGCTGCGTTCTTTGGGCGCTCAGAATTTTGATGTGGCAGTCGTGGCGATCGGGGATTTGGAAGCGAATATGCTGACGACCTTACTGCTTAAGGAAATTGGTGTTCCTGTGGTTGTCGTTAAAGCTATCAATCAGGTTCATGGAAAAATGCTCAAAAAAATCGGCGCTGATAAGATCGTTTATTCGGAACGTGATATGGGACAGCGTGTAGCGCATAACCTTATTTCCAACAGTATCGTCGATTATATCGAACTGTCTGATACCATCAGCTTGATGAGTATCACTGTGCCGCCAAGTCTGGCAGGGAAAAACCTGATCGAATCCAATCTGCGCAGCCGCTATAATGTCAATATCGTGGCGATTAAGCACGGCAGTGAAACTCTGGTCAATCCCGATCCCAAAATGGTACTTAACCTCGGCGATGAAATGATCATTATCGGTGAGCATAGTAATATTAAAGCACTGGAGGAAGTGGTCTGATGAAAGAACTGAGCAGCGTAAGTAATCCGATCGTTAAAGCTGCCGCAGAGCTGAAACAAAAAAAATATCGGACAGAACAGCAGGCTTTTTTAGTGGAGGGAATGCGATCGGTGGAGGAAGCTGTAAACTGTGGTATAGTGAAACAGCTTTTTGTGCTTAAAGGAACTAAAACTGCTTCGGCAAGGCAGGCCGCTATTATAGCAGCGGCTGCGGCAGAAGGAGTTGAATTGTATGAGGTTACCGAACCTGTAATGAAAAAAATTGCCGACACAGAAACGCCGCAGGCTCTGACTGCCGTTGTTGCCAAACAAAGTGCGGCCTTAGAGGAACTGGCTGCAGCCGGTGGTATTGTGCTCGTATTAGACCGCATCGGCGATCCTGGTAATCTGGGAACGATGATTCGTACTGCTGATGCGGCAGGTATCAGCGGCGTAGTACTACTGGCTGGCTGTACTGATATTTTTGCACCGAAAGCAGTACGTTCTACAATGGGATCACTGCTGCATATACCGGTAGCTGAAGGTATATGCGAAGCAGACTTTATCAGCTGGGCACGTAAGAACGGTTATGAAATAGCGGTAACTTGCCTGGAAAATGCAGACAGTTTATATCAAACAGATTTACAGGGCCCGGTAGCAGTTGTTGTCGGCAGCGAAGCAGAGGGTGTTTCAGACGGCTTGCTGGAAGCAGCCGTAAAAAAAGTTTTTATCCCGATGGAAGGGCAGGCCGAATCGTTGAATGCTGCTGTGGCAGCTGGAATCGTTATGTTTGAATGTCTGCGGCAACGGCTTGCAGGTAAAGGCAAGTTGTGATAAAATAAGTAACGTTAATTGAATACGCCCCATTTTTTCGACACTATGACCGAGAGAGTACGCCAGACGTGCGACACAGAGAGCGAGGCCACGGCTGCAAGCCTTGCGATACACTAAAGCGGAAGTTCACTCGTGAGTGTTTGCGCTGAAGGCTTTGGTTTGTAGGCGCAACGTCAGTCGCGTTAAGACAGCAGAGTACAAATTAGGGTGGTACCGCGGAAGCATAACTTTCGCCCCTTACCAGGGGCGGGAGTTTTATTTTTTTATAGGAGGAAGAATATGAGAGAAGAATTGCAGGCACTTAAGGAACAAGCGCTGGCAGAGCTGGGAGCAGTAACGACTCCAGACGAACTCAAAGATTTGCGCATCAAATATTTGGGTAAAAAAGGCCCGATGACAGAAATTCTGCGCGGTATGGGCGCACTGCCGGCAGAGGAAAGACCGAAAATCGGACAAATCGTCAACGAAGTAAAAAGCGCCTTGGAAACGGCTATCAATGCCAAAACCGAGGTTTTAGAAGCAGAGTCCTTAAAAGCAAGGCTGGCAAATGAAAAAGTGGACATTACTTTGCCTGGACGCACACAAAACTGCGGGCATCTGCATCCGGTGACACTGACACTGCGCGAGATCAAAAAGATTTTTATGCGGATGGGGTTTGATGTTATGGAAGGCCCTGAGATAGAAAGCGATTATTATAACTTTGAAGCTTTGAACCTGCCGCAGGATCATCCGGCACGGGATATGCAGGATACATTTTATATTACTGAAAAATTTTTGCTGCGTACCCAGACTTCACCTGTGCAGGCTCGTACAATGCAGGCCTGTGAGCCTGACACACCGATCAGGATGATCGCCCCTGGAACAGTTTACCGCAACGATTATGATGCTACTCATTCTCCGATGTTTCATCAGGTAGAAGGTTTGGTACTTGGTGAAAATATCAGCCTTGCTGATTTAAAGGGTACGCTGGAAACCTTTTGTAAAGAGATGTTCGGCGGCAGTGTGGAGATACGCTTGCGTCCCAGTTATTTCCCCTTTACGGAACCAAGTGCCGAAGTAGATATTTCCTGCGTTATCTGTGGCGGCAAAGGCTGCCGCGTCTGCAAGAATTCAGGCTGGCTCGAGATTTTGGGTTCAGGTATGGTTCATCCCAATGTGCTGCGGATGAGCGATTACGATCCGGATAAAATTAATGGTTATGCTTTTGGAATGGGTGTTGAACGCATCGCTATGCTTAAATACGGCATTGACGATCTGCGCTTATTCTTTGAAAATGATTTGCGGTTTATCCGCCAGTTCAAATAAGGAGGAAGATTATGTTAGCATCTATTGACTGGTTAAAAAAATATGTTGATATTAATGTCACTCCTGAAGAGTTGGCTGAAAAACTGACACGCGTAGGTTTGGAAGTTGAAAGTGTGAACTATCTGGGAGCGGGGTTGGAAGGCGTTGTTACCGGCAAAGTAACACAGATTGAGCGGCATCCTAATTCTGATCATTTGTGGATTTGTATGATGGATTACGGCAGCGGTGAGATCGTACAGATTCTGACTGGTGCGCAAAATGTCCATCAAGACGATATCGTACCGGTTGCAGTTGTTGGGTCGCAGCTTCCCAGTGGGATGAAGCTTAAAAAAGCAAAAATGCGCGGACTTGATTCTTTTGGAATGTTGTGCAGCGCTGAAGAGCTGGGCATTGATGCTAAGCTTTTGCTGCCGGAACAGCGCAATGGTATTTTCATCCTGCCGCCGGATACACCGATTGGCGTAGATATAAAAAAGGTTTTGGGACTGGATGACGTGGTGTTGGATATTGACCTGACCGCCAACCGCGGTGATTGTACAAATATCATTGGTCTGGCACGTGAAGCTGCTGCTGTTTTGGGTACGGAATTCAGAATGCCAGATATGAGCGTACAGGAAACTGCCGGCGGCAATGCTGCCGAAATGGCGAAAGTAGATGTGCAGGCGGCAGATCTGTGCAGTCGTTTTGCTGTGCGGATATTGAAAAATATTAAAATCGGTCAGTCGCCGGAGTGGATGCAGAAACATCTGCGTGCCTGCGGTATGCGTCCCATCAGTAATGTTGTCGACGTGACTAACTATGTAATGCTTGAATTAGGGCAACCGATGCATGCCTATGATTATGACAGGGTCAGTGGACATACGCTGATCGTTCGGCGTGCTGCTGAAGGTGAGAAGCTGGTGACGCTGGATAATCAGGAGCGGAGTCTTGATTCCAGCATGATCACTATTGCTGATACTGAACATGCGGTAGGCCTGGGCGGTGTTATGGGTGGTTTGGAAACAGAAGTTACTGCCGATACCGTAAATGTTATGTTAGAGGCCGCTACTTTTAACGGACCTTCGATTCGCCGTACTTCGAAAGCATTGGGATTACGCAGCGAAGCGTCAGGGCGCTTCGAGCGCGGTGTTGATACCGTGCTGACTCATAATGCGCTTAATCGTGCAGCACATTTGCTGGAACAGATGGGTGCCTGCGAGACTGTCTGCGGTATCGTAGAAGCTTATCCGACTGAGGCGCAGCCGGCTGTTGTTAAAGTTAATCCGTCTGCTATCAATACCCGCATTGGTGTAGAGATAGAGACAGGGGAAATGATTTCTATTCTGCAGAAGCTTCAGTTCGAAGTACATGAGGAAGGAGAAGATCTGGTCGTTACAGCGCCCAGCTGGCGTTATGATGTGACCTGTGATGCTGATATCAGTGAAGAGATCGCGCGTATGCATTCGTATGACAAGATTGCCTCACATATGCCTGCTCTGCCTTTGGTACAGGGGCGTCAGGATGTGATTGAGGACGTACGCGATAGTGTGGAGGATTATTTGGCTTCGGTCGGACTGAGTGAGGTTATGACTTACAGTTTTATCCATCCATGTTCTTTTGACAAGCTGGAATTACCTGCAGATGATGAACGCCGTCGGTTTATTGAAGTAATGAATCCGATCAGCGATGAATTCAAAGTTATGCGCACTACTTTAGTACCAAGCATTTTAAGTACAGTTGCTTATAATTTGGCACGTCAAAGTGAAAGTGTCAAAATTTTTGAAGTCGGGCGCACTTATCTGCCGAAAGCGCTGCCTTTGACAGAGTTCCCGGTTGAAAAGCGTGTATTGTGCGCTGCAATGAGCGGTAAACGTAATGTGTTAAACTGGACTGAGGGAAAAGATAATGTAGACTTTTATGATATGAAAGGTGTCGTAGAAGGTCTTTTGAGCAAATTACAGGTCACTGATTACAAGCTGATACTGGCAACACAGCCATATCTGCATCCGGGAAAGAGCTGTGCAATCGAATATCAGGGAGAGCTGATTGGTTATTTCGGTGAAGTGCATCCCACGGTTGCTGCTAACTTTGAACTGAGCAGTGAAACCTATGTTCTGGAGCTGGCAATCGAACCTTTGGTCGCTGCTGCTGTTAAGGTGCCTAAATATAAACATCTGCCTAAATTCCCCGGTACTTCGCGTGATATAGCTGTCGTTGTACCGTTGGAAGTAAGTATGCGCGAGCTTGAAGGCGTGATTCGCGCTAATGCAGGCGAGCTTTTGACTGACGCAAAGGTGTTTGATGTGTATACCGGTAAGCAGGTAGCAGACGGCTGTAAATCCATGGCCTTTAATCTTACTTTCCAGGCCGGTGATCGTACCTTGACTGATACGGAGATAGATACGGTAATTAAAAATGTAGTTGATAAAGTAGGAGAAGAATATAAAGCTAAATTAAGAGCCTGATAAATGATTTTTTAACAGCCCTTTATAAATAAGGGCTGTTTTTTCGTAAATAATAAAACTGCATCGGCTATCGTCAAAGGTGTTATAATGGAATTGTATGAAAGAAGGTGCATTTTATGAAAATCATTGACGCGCATATGCATTATTATGATATAGACAAGTTTTATGAGGTCGCAGAAAATGCAGGACATGAAAATACTGCGGCTTGTTGGCAGCAGATATGCCAAGAGAATAATATTGTTTTTGCTGTGGCGATGGGTAATTCTGAAGATGCGCCCAGTCGTTACGGCGGCAGTACACCGAGACTGATTAATCTAAGTGGTCCTTTTGATGAGAAAAATTATAACCAGCCTCTTTCAATGGGGTATTGTTTAGGCGTCAAAAGTGAAGATATTACACTGGCAAATGCTGAAAAAACAGCTCAGGAATTTGAGCACTATCTGAGTGATCCTCATTGTCTGGGCATAAAGTTTTATCCAGGTTACCGGCCTGTATTTATTTATGATGAACGTCATTATCCGCTGTTTGAATTGGCCCGGCATTATAATGTGCCTGTGGCAGTGCATACAGGCGATACAGCAACGCCTGCTGCTAAACTGCGTTATGCCCACCCGTTGACGGTGGATGAGGTAGCTGCTGATTTCCCGGACGTGCAGTTTGTTATCTGTCACTGCGGAAATCCATGGCTGCTTGACGCAACTGAGGTGGCTACGAAAAATGATAATGTAGCTGTAGATCTGTCCGGTTTACTGGAAGGAATACCGGGGCCGCATTTTTATAGGCAGAATCAGGGTTATTTTGATTATTTGGGTATGTGGCTGCGTTATATGAACCGCTGGGACAAATTGATGTATGGCAGTGATTGGCCGTTAATCAATATTCCTGATTATATAGCGATAATGCGTCAACTGATCCCGGAAGAACATCAGGAAGCATTTTTTTACAGCAATGCTTTGCGGGTTTATAGTCGTATACAGAAAATTTTATAAAATCTACAAAAATCCTATTTGCGTATGCAAATAGGATTTTTTTGTATTAACGTAGATTTTACAAGGGTTTGTTAATATTTATGAGTGCTAAATTATGAAGAATGTGGTATAATATATACGTTTTTTTATGAGCTTTTTTGAGTTTTGAATGTGAGGTAGATGGGAATGGAACTTATATATATAACGCTTGCTGTGTATGGTATGGGTGCCGCTACGGCACTGTTTCCTAAAAAAATGGAGATGGCGGCACATTACTGTGCGGTTTTGGCAGCAGTATTTGGCAGCGGAGCTCTGCTGTATCAGTCTGCGGCTTATATGATGCAGGGAAGTGGGAGCCTGCTGAGCGGCAGCTGGGCATTTTTTACTTTCAATGCTGATCGGTGGAGCGCAGTTTTTTTATTGATTACGGGCTTGGCAGGAACAGTAACGAGCATTTATGCTTGGGGTTATGCGAAAAGCTATCTGGGTAAAAGGCTGAGACTTTTGGGCGGACTCTGGAATGCATTTTTGCTTTCTATGGTGCTGGTTTTACTGGCTGCTGATGTTTTCAGTTTTTTACTGGCTTGGGAGCTGATGGCCGTAGTAAGCTTTCTGCTGGTCAACCACGAAGCTGAAAAAAAAGCTGCACATAATGCAGCGTATCAATATTTGGTTATGACCCATATCGGAACAGCGGCAATCATGATTGCTTTTTTGATGATAGGCAGTCAGGCAGGGTCTTTAGATTTTTCTGTGCTCGGTCAGGGAGTGTTGAGTGATAATGTTCGTAATGCGGCGTTTATCACTGCTTTTGCCGGTTTTGCATTAAAAGCGGGGTTATTGCCGCTGCATGTGTGGCTGCCTAATGCGCATCCTGCTGCACCAAGTCATGTTTCGGCGCTGATGAGCGGCGTTATGCTGAAAATAGCCTTATATGGTTTCGGACGTTTTGTTTTTCAGTTTCTTGGCCCGATGGAATTCTGGTGGGGGGCTTTTGTGCTGGTGGTAGGTCTGCTATCAGCAGTTTTGGGTGCTTTATATGCACAGATGGAAAAAGACATCAAAAGGATCTTAGCATATTCATCTGTAGAAAATATGGGAATTATTTTCGGAGCTTTTGGTTGTGGGATGGTACTTATGACAACGCCACGGCATGACTATGCATTAATTGGTTTTTTGGCCGCTGTTGTACATTCCTTGAACCACTCGGTGATGAAATCACTGTTGTTTATGTCGGCAGGGGCTGTAATGCATGCTACCGATAGTAAGGATATTGAAAAAATGGGTGGCTTGGGTAAATTGATGCCATGGACTGCGGTTTTTACACTGGTAGGTTCGATGGGCTTGTCTGCCCTGCCTCTGACAGGTGGTTTTGTGGGGGAGTGGCTCGCACTGCAGAGTTTTGTTACTTTGGCCGGCAGCAGTGAAGGACAGGGGCTGCGGCTTTTAGGAGCACTGGCTTTTGTTCTGTTCGGTTTAGCAAGTGCTTTAGCAGTTGGTTGCTTTGTGCGTCTTTATGGAGTAGTTTTTTTGGGCCGGAATAGAAGCAGGCTCGTAGAACGTGCTCACGAAAGCGATTGGTCGATGCGTTTGGGAATGGGGTTGGCGGCAATATTGGTATTGCTGCTTGGTATTGTCCCGGGGCCGGTAGTCGCTGTGCTGCAAACGGCAGTGCAGAACCAGCAAACTCTTTGGCGCAGTTTTGCAGATATGCAGAAGGTTTGGTGGTTTGGCAGCGGAAGTTATGCAGTTTATGCACCGTTACTGCTATTGACAGTACTGTCGGTTGTTTTACTGGCTGTGGCCCTTATGACCTGCGGCGATAAAAGCTTTGTTCATCGTGAAGTTACTTGGAACTGCGGTACTTATCCTACAGCGCGCCAGCAATATTCAGCTACTGGTTTTTCCAAGCCGCTCCGCCGGGCTTTTGATTTTTTGCTGAAGCCCAAGCGAACGGCAACCTATCTGAAAAAGGGCAATCCGTATTTTGGGCGGCAGCTGGAATATAAATTATCGATCCCGGATCAGTTTACAGAAAAGCTATATGTACCGATTCAGCACTATATGGTCTGGTCTGCTTCTTTTCTGCGTCGTATTCAGCAGGGCAGCGTACGTCTGTATATCAGTTATGTAATGGTGGCTATGCTTTTGGTTTTGATTTGGGGGGCGATGTAAATGGCTATGCATATTTATGATTTGGGCTGGATGTTGGCACAAGTGTTGCTGCTTTTGTGCAGCGCTCCTTTAGTTGCCGGTATCATAAAAAAAGTGAAATCCTTGCTGCAGAATCGTATCGGTTCCAGTATTTTCCAGGAATATTTCGATCTTTATAAATGGTGGCAGAAGCCTACAATACTTACGCCTTATACCAGTCTGGTTTTTATTATTGCGCCGCTGGTATATTTTGCCAGTGTAGTAGTGGCAGCGGCGATGCTGCCTAACTTTTTTGGAATTCAATTCAGTTTTGGAGATGTTTTTGTTTTTATTGGTGTTCTAACGCTGGGGCGCTTTTTTATGACTTTATCGTCTCTGGATACGGCTACGGCGTTTGGCGGCATGGGCGGATCCCGTGAAATTTATATTTCTGTTTTAGCAGAACCTGTAATTTTGCTGGCTGTACTGGTGAATGCGCTGCGCAGTGGCAGCACAACTTTAGCGGGAATGGCGCTTGATTTTCAGGCGGTTTATTTAAGCGTAGCCAGCGTGCTGACATGTATTGCTTTCTTTTGCCTGCTGCTGGCTGAGAATGGAAGAATTCCTGTCGATAATCCTGATACGCATTTGGAACTGACAATGATTCACGAGTGTATGCTCCTTGAATATTCCGGACGGTTGCTGGCAGTGATCCATTGGGCAAGCATGCTGAAAACATTAGTATTTTTGGTCTTGTTTTCGTTGTTGTATCTGCCGCTTTCACTGCCGCTGGCAGTGAAAGTGCTCTTGGCAGCGACAGCGGTAAGTGTTATGGAAACTCTGAAGAATAAAATGCGTCTGTTCAAAGTTCGCGTATATCTGGCCGCAGCCGGTATTTTACTGCTGCTGGCAATTGTAGCGCAGTAAGGAGGGGTATGATGAATTTTTTGGTAATCGTCTTATTGTTCGTTGTCTTTTTGCAGACCCGTATTATGGACCTGCGCCGGGCAATCATCTGCCTTAGTGTTCAATCGGCTGTTATTGCTCTTGCCTGCTTTATTTCCGGTATTGCGCATGGCGAGGGTATTCATATTTATGCTCCGGGACTGCTGACAATTATCGTAAAAGTCCTTTTAGTGCCTTATGCAATGCTGCGGCTTGTCAGTAAGCTGGCTGATGAGCGTGAGCTCATTTCAGAGATCAATGTTAATTATTCAACTGCCGCAAGTGCAGTTTTTCTGGTTCTGAGTTATCTTATTGTTGATAAAATGCTGCCCGGAGTAGAAGGTCGCGATATTCTGGCGCTTTCCATCGTAATGATTTTGACTGGTCTGACGTTGATCGTTATGCGCAGCCGAGCTATTATGCAGATGGTAGGCTTGATAACAATGGAAAATGGTATTTACCTTTTAGGGATGGCGATGACGGAAGGTCTGCCTCTGGTTATAGAAATGGGTATCTTTTTGGACGTGCTGATTGCTGTCATGGTACTGGTAATACTGACTAACCGGCTGCGTTTGTCGTTTATGACGACAGATACCAATGTGTTGAGAAAGCTGAAGGGGTGACGGGATGCTGGAGCTGATTTATATAATTTTTGCTTTGCCGGTGGTTTGTGCGGCTTTAGCTATCAGCGGCGTTTTAGGCAGCGGCAGTTTGCTGCACTGGCTTAATCGCTTGACTGCTGCTGCTGTAGGCGTTGCAGTTATTCTTTTAGCACAGAGTTTTACGCCAACACAGCCTTTTAACAGTGAATATGTTTATCTGGACGCGCTTAATGTCTGGGTAATACTGATCATTACAGCTTTATATGTAGCGGCAGCATGGGTTTCCAAGTCATATCTGCTGCGCGAGCACAGCCGTGGCTATCTTAGCCGTACGCCTGGTTTGATTGGCCGTTATTATGCTTTGTTCCAGATGTTTGTTTGGACTATGTTTCTGGTACTGATGGTAAAAAATCTGGGATTGATGTGGGTCGCTATCGAGGCGACAACGTTGGTGTCTGCTTTTCTGGTATCATTTAAATTTACCCGCAGTGCTCTGGAAGCGACCTGGAAATATGTGATGGTTTGTACTGTTGGTATTTGTCTGGCACTTTTGGGAACAATGATCCTGTATTATGCGCAGATTTCGGCACTTGGGGCTGAAAAGGCTTTGAGCTGGCTGTGGCTGACCGAACATGCAGAACTTCTTAACCCGTCGCTGACAAAGCTGGCTTTTTTATTTATTTTTATTGGTTATGGTACTAAAATCGGTATGGCTCCGATGCATACATGGCTGCCTGATGCTTATTCAGAAGCTCCGTCTCTGACCAGCGGCCTTTTATCCGGAGCTTTATGTACCTGCGCTATTTATGTATTGCTGCGTAACATAGTAGTTGTGATACCGACTGTAGGTGTAGAATTTATCAGTACGCTGTGCCTGGCATTTGCGGCACTGACCATTGCTGTAGCTGTACCGTTTGTAGTAGTGCAGCGCGACATCAAGCGTATGCTGGCTTATTCCTCAATGGAAAATATAGGTCTGATGATAGCGGGTATCGGTGTTTTCAGTCAGCTTTCTATTGGCGCGACCTTAGTGCATATGTTTAATCATGCACTGATCAAATTTGTATTGTTCTATATAGCTGGTACTATAGTGCAGGAATATCAGACTAAAAATATGATGCGTATTCATGGAATGATCGGTGATGTACCTCATACTGCGACGTTTTGGCTTCTGGGTATTATTGGAATTTTAGGTATGCCGCCGTTGGGTTTGTTTTTTAGTAAATTTTATATTTTATACAGTTTGTTTTTAAGCGGGCACTATCTGTTGGGGATAGTGATCATTGTTCTGCTTGCCGGGATACTGATCGGTATTTTGTACCATGCCTTACGAATGCTGTGTGATAAAGCTAAACGAAAGCCTGTCGGAGACTTGCTTGAGCATGCGGATACGCCGTTTCTGGCAGCGCTGCTTTTAGGCAGCGTCATTATAGGTGCCGGAATCGGTGAAATACCTTATTTGGAAAAACTGCTGGCTCAGGCGGTACGGATAGTAGGAGGCGGTCAATTTTGATGAAGGTTAAACCAGAAGGCCTGCGGGGGGCTGCTAATATTTGTTCACGCGGTGGCAGGCATCCGCTGACAGCAATGTTCGGGGCCGATGAAACCAGCTTCGGCGGCGGGTATGCTGTTTACTGTCTGTTTGAAAATAAAGAAAAGCATGATATAGATATCTTAAAGGCTGAATTTGATGCAGGCAGTGATCTTCATTATCCAGCATTAACACCTGTTTTACCGGCTGCTGCCTGGTATGAACGTGAACTGCATGATATGTTCGGGTTTATACCGGATGATCATCCGGATCTGCGGCCGTTGGTTTTGCATGAAACTTATCCTGAAGATTTTCATCCGCTGCGCAAATGTGTTGATATTGATGCCGATGTGCGTGGAGAGCGAAAGTATGAAATGGCTGTTTCGCACGGAGAGGGGCTGTTCGAAGTACCTGTCGGTCCTATTCATGCAGGTATCATTGAACCGGGGCATTTTCGATTCAGCCAGGCCGGTGAAGCTATTCTGCAGTTAGATGCCAAGTTGTTTTTTACTCATCGGGGAATCGAAAAAGCAGTAGAAGGTAAAACTCCAGAGGAAGCACTGCTGATTGTAGAACGGATTTGCGGTGCCTGTTCTGTGGCCAATACCTTGTCGTATTGTCAGGCACTGGAAAAGCTGTCCGGTCAGAATGTACCCAGACGAGCCTGGCTTATCCGTACAATAGCTGCAGAGTTGGAACGTCTTTATAATCACATCGGCGATACAGGTAATATGTGTGCCGGAGTCGGATTTGCGCCTGTTATCAGTATGGGCAGCCGCTTGAAGGAAATACTGCTGCGCTGTAATGAGGCGATAGCCGGCAATCGTTTTCTGCGTGGCCTGATAGTTCCGGGCGGTGTAAAATATGATTTAACTGAGTCTTTATGCACTGAACTAACAGTTGCTTTAACTAAAGTTGAAAATGAATACAACGATATTGTGCAGATCATTGCCGAGCAGGACGGATTTTTGAATCGTGCTAAAACTACTGGTATTATCAGTAAAAATGTAGCGCTTGACCTGGCGCTGGTCGGAGTTGGAGCCAGAGCTTCGGGTGTGGACTGTGATTGCCGCAGGGATCTGCCATATGGTTTATATGCCGAATTGCCTTTTAATGTAATTACGAAAACCGACGGCGATGTCTATGCCAGACTGCAGGTACGGATGGGTGAGGTTGCCGAATCGATCACTTTGATTAGAAAAGCATTGAAGCTGTTGCAGCAAGACGATTCGCAGCTGCATTGCGGTGAACTGGCGTATAAAACTCTGACTGGCAGCTGGGGGATCAGCGAATCAGCACGTGGCAGTAATCTGCATTGGCTGATGCTGGATGCAGACGGATGTATCGAAAGATTATTTATCCGTTCAGCTTCCTATCCTAACTGGCCGGCGCTTACCATAGCTGTGCAGGGAGATATTATTCCGGATTTTCCGCTGATCAATAAAAGCTTTGAATTATGCTATGCCTGTCTGGATCGTTAGGGAGGAACAATAATGCTTAAATTGTTACAGGGGATTTTGGCCAATAAGATAACAACAGAAGATGTAACGACCAGCGGTGCTCCAAGAATGCGGGGACAACTGACTTGTGGAACTGACTGTAATGGCTGTGCAAAATGTGCGGCTGTTTGCCCGACTGGTGCTGTTGCGCTGTGTGATGGCAAACCAGTATTGGATTATAAACGCTGCCTTTTTTGCGGTAAATGTGTAGAAGCGTGTGCTGCAGGTGCGCTGCTGCATACTGATATTGATACTTTGCCGGAGATATTGACAGATGTACAGATGACCATAGAACGAGAGATCAGGGCCAAGCTGGGGCGTTCACTGCATGTACGGCATTTGGATGCCGGCAGCTGTAATGCCTGCGATTTTGAAATGGGTGCTTTGAGTAATCCGCTGTATGATCTGCATCGTTTTGGTATTGCTTTTGTGGCTTCACCGCGACATGCTGATATGATAATGGTTACAGGCGTGGTAACACGTAATTTGGCGCAGGCAGTGCAAATGACTTATGAAGCAATGGAAGAACCGAAGCTGGTAATGGCCTGTGGTGCCTGTGCTGCCAGCGGAGGAACGTATGGGTCTACCTATGCTATTGTCGGTGCATTGGATAAAGTATTGCCGGTAGACATAGCTGTGCCAGGCTGTCCGCCAAGACCGTCGGCTATGCTTATTGCTTTGACAGCGGCTGCCGACTTGCTAAAAAAACGCTTATAAAAATATATTGTGTTTACGGCTCAATAATGGTAATATTGAGAAAATACAAAATGAAAGGAGTGCGCCCATGGTTATTTATCGCTCTGCTACTTTTGATGATGTAGAGAAGCTTCATAAACTGCTCAATGATTATGCTGCCGAAGGCCTGATGCTGCCGCGTTCGCGTAATTCCATCTATGAAAATCTGCGCGATTACGTGGTGGCCGTTGAGAACAATCATGTGATTGGCTGCGGCGCACTGCACTTTGTTTGGGATCGTCTGGCTGAGATTCGTTCTTTAGCTGTTGATCCTGAACGTAAAACACAGGGGATTGGACGAAAAATGGTTGAACTGCTGGAAGCTGAAGGCATTGAACGCGGAGTGAAGATGTTCTTTACCCTTACTTATCAGCCGGGATTTTTTGCAAAATGTGATTATATCGAAACGGCGAAAGAAAAGCTCCCGCAGAAGGTTTGGAAAGAATGTGTATATTGCCCGCAATATCCGTATTGCAACGAATTGGCCTTTGTCAAAACGACCGTTGATTATGAACCCGGCGACATAATGTTCTAGATCAGGTATCGTTTGCTGCAAGCTGAAGGTGCTGCGGTGAACAGGAATGCAGAATTTTCCGGAGGAAGTCGACATAATTATAAAGGCTTTTTGGTGAATAAATACTGCTATTTGTGTTTGCATATTATAGGCTGCCGGAGCGGCAGAATTTGATATTGGTTAAATGATGAGAATGTCGTGATGGTAACTTCTGTCGCGGCATTTTTTATAATGTTAACTGATGTGCAGGGAGGAAACTATGGAAAAAGCAAGGTTTAAGTGGGTGCTGCGTGAGCGCAACCGGAAAATTGCAGCGAAAACGGAAGTTTTTACTGAGCAGCAGGCACGTCGAGTGCGGAGTTTTCACAGCAGTTTCAAAGAGTATAGTCCAACACCGCTGATAGAACTTACCAGTCTGGCGCAGCATTTGGGTATCAAAAACCTTTTTGTCAAAGATGAATCCTATCGCTTTGAACTCAATGCTTTTAAAGTTCTGGGCGGCAGTTTTGCTATTGGTAGTTATATCGCTAATGAATTAGGTGAAGATATAGATGATTTACCTTATATGCGTCTGGTCTCAGATGAGGTGCGCAGTTTGTTGGGGAGCAAAACATTTATTACAACTACTGACGGTAATCATGGGCGTGGTGTTGCCTGGACAGCCAACAGATTGAAGCAGCAGGCTATAGTTTATATGCCTCAGGGCTCTGCGGCAGAACGTCTGGCCAATATTCGTGCCGAAGGTGCGCAGGCCGAAATCACAGATATGAACTATGACGATACAGTACGATATACCAGTGAGCTGGCACAGAAAAACGGCTGGATCATTGTACAGGATACAGCTTGGGATGGGTATACAAGGATACCTCTGTGGATCATGCAGGGCTATATGACAATGGCTTTGGAAGCGTATGAGCAGCTGCCGGTCAAGCCTACGCATATCTTTTTGCAGGCCGGGGTCGGCTCTTTGGCAGGTTCTGTACAGGGATTTTTTGCTGATATTTATGGCAGTTCCTGCCCGCTGACTTTTATAGTTGAACCCAAAGGGGCCGATTGCCTTTATCAGACAGCCGCGGCAAATGACGGCAGCTTGCATAGTGTAACAGGCCGTCTTGAGACGATTATGGCTGGACTGGCCTGTGGAGAGCCAAACAGTATTGCTTGGGAAATACTTGGAAATTTGAGCGATGGTTTTATCAGCTGTCCTGATTATACCGCTGCTCAGGGAATGCGTATTTTGGGAAATCCGCTGGCGGGTGATACGAAAGTCAGTGCAGGTGAAAGCGGTGCGGCGACCGTGGGACTGGTGGCAGAAGCCATGCGCGACGAGCGCTTAAGTGATCTGAAACAGGCCTTGCAGCTGGACGAAAACTCGGTGGTGTTGTGCTTCAATACCGAAGGCGATACTGATAAAGAAAATTATCGTCGTATCGTTTGGGACGGAGCATGGGGGAGAGAATAAATAAAACATAAAGTTTTTTCTTTCTAATTTTATCAGCCTTTAGTATAATAAAAGCAGCCAGATTACTAAGCAGATAATCATTCATTTTGCATATCAAAAACTATTGATATGACAGCGTTAAAATATTGTTCTTATTACATTGTTTTGCAGAACTTGAGGAGGTTTTATGGAACGAACTCATCGTATCATGTTTGTTTGTCACGGTAATATCTGTCGTTCGCCAATGGCAGAATTTTTGCTGAAGGACATGATCAAAAAAGAAGGGCTTGCGGACAGGTTTGTGATTGCATCGGCAGGTACAAGCAGGGAAGAAATAGGTAATCCTGTGCATCAGGGAACACGTAAAAAACTGGCGCAGGATCATATCAGTGCGGCGGGTAAATATGCTGTGCAGCTTACCAAAGAAGATTATGAAAAATATGATCTTATTTTGGGTATGGATCGTGCCAATATCAGTAATATTCTGCGGATCATAGGCAGTGACCCGCAGGAAAAGGTGCATCGTCTGCTGGATTTTACCGAGTTGCCGCGTGACATTGCTGATCCCTGGTATACTGGTGATTTTGAAATTACGTATGCGGAGATCAAAGCGGGATGCGCAGCATTGCTGAAGCACTTGCGCCGATTTTAAAAAGTTAAAGGCTCCCGAATTTTCGGGAGCCTTTTGTTTTTTTAGTTAAACATTCTGGGGCAGACAGTCTTTGATAAAATCACTGACTGTTTGATTGAATTTTTCTGCTTCTTCATAAAAGAGCATATGACCGCTTTCTGTAAAAGCTACAAATTTACCATTGGGGATTAGAGACGTCAGGTAAGTGCCCTGCTTGATTCCCCAGGCAAAAACAGGTCCGTCGGCGTTGACGACCAGCGTGGGAACAGTTATTGTTGGCAGAACGTTAGTGAAATCTGTTGCAATATAGTCGCTGTAGATGGCTGCTGAGAGCCAGGGCGGCAGCTTGCGGAATTCTTCAATTACCCAGTCTGTGCCGGCTGGTCGTTTGCCGTCTTTAAAAATTGCGTTTGCAAAAAATTCAAAATATTCTTCCCGTTCGTTGACCAATCGGTTGACCTGTGCATTGAACCCTTCCATATTGTAGTTGCGCAAACCCTGACTGTTCCATTCTTCAGGACTGAAAGGGAATGGCGTCATATCTATCAGCCCCAGACCGATCAGATTGCTGTCGGTTTTATATTGCTGCCAATAGGAAAGCACTGTAGGTCCGCCTAAAGACCAGCCCATGAGGATAAAATTTTTCAGACCCAGAAATTCAGAAAGTTCGCGGATATCCTGTGCGTAACGGGCAACGATTTGGCCCTGCAGACCTTTGGAGGATTTGCCGTGCCCGCGGTTATCCATAACTATTACCTGAAAGTGCTTGGAAAGTTCTGGAATATTGTGCTGCCAAAATCTGGAAGAACACTGCCAGCCATGTACAAGAAAAAGTGGCTGACCTTTACCATGAACTTCATAATAAAGATGCGCCTGGTCTGAGGTAGTAAAAAAGCCGTTCGTCTGTGTCATAATATCACACTCCTTTTCTTTATTATAACTCTTTTCCTGCTTGATAGATGCTGTTTTATTTGTGAAATAAAAATGCGCAGTTAAAAAAACTGCGCATAAATTTGAAAATGGATTATTTAGTTTGTGCTGGAACCAGAAGTTTCCAAAGCAATCCTAATAAAGCGCCACAGACTGAAGGTACGATCCAGCCGAAGCCGTCGGCATAAAGGGGGATTGTGTTGCCAAGTATGGTTTCTAAGGCTGAAAGTTTGATACCTGCTGCCTTTAGTCCATCCAGCAGGGCAAAAATAGTTGTAAAGAACAGGCAGCAGCGATAAACTCGCTTATCGCCATGGAAAAGCTTAGAGGTTACTCCCAGCAGAACTAAAGCAATAATAATCGGATAAAGGGCGCAGAGAATAGGTATCGAAAAAGAGATGATATTAGTCAGACCAACGTTGGAAACAGCAAAGCTGAAAACACAGATTGCCACTACAAACCTCTGGTATTGAACCTGTTCGTGTGTTACTTTGGTAAAATAAGAGGCTGCAGAAGCTGTCAGGCCAATACTTGTGGTCAGACAGGCAAAAAAGATCATTAGACATAAAACAACATTGCCGGCCGCACCAAGATAATAGTTGGCGATATCAGCTAAAGCTACACCGCCGTTAGGAGAAATTCCCAGAATGCTGACGCTGGTAGCGCCGGTATAAGCCAATGCTACATAAATAAGAGCTAGGAAAAATGCTGCGATCAAACCGGAGTAGACACAGATTTTTGTCAGCAGACGGTCATCGGTGATACCCTTGAGTTTAATGGCATTGATGACGGTTGCGCCGAAGAGAAGCGTCGCCAGAAGATCCATTGTGTTATAACCATCCTGAAAGCCGCTGAGAAAAGGAAGGTTTATATAACTGCCTGTTGCCGGCTGCATAGGACCCATTGGAGCAAGCAGAACGTTGATGATAAGTACAGCCAGACTTAATAGCAGCATTGGCGTTAAAACTTTTCCAAGCCAGTCTACCAGTTTAGATGGATTTATAGATAAGACATAGGTTACGATGAAAAAGAAAAGCGAATAAATAGCCAAACCTGCGGTATAGTAGTCTTCAGGGACAAAAGGTCTGATACCGACGTCATAAGACACCGCACCTGTACGAGGAATCGCGAACAACGGGCCGATCGTCAGTACTGCCAGCATAACTATGATTTTGGCAAAGTTCGGATGAACAGGATCTGCCAGGGCATTGGGGTTATCGTTTTTAGTTAGTGCCATAGCAATAATACCCAAAAGCGGCATACCTACGCCGGTAACGCAGAAGCCAATCGCAGCTGACCAGAAATGGTCGCCTGCGGCTTGGCCTAATGCCGGTGGAAAGATTAGATTACCGGCACCGAAAAAGGACGAAAAGAGCATCAACCCTACTGGTAAGATTTCCCAAAACGTCAGGTTCTGTTTCATAAAAAGTCTCCCATCGTGAATAGATATAAAATTCTGATAATTCTACTATTAAGTAAAGGCTGCCCTCAGGCAGCCTTTAAATTACTGGATGATGAGGCGGAAATACTTCTTTTTACCCTTACGGATAAGCAGGCTTTTTTCTGCATCAAACATTGAAGGCGCAAAGCTTGCCTCAGGATTGGACACTGTATTTTCGCCAATATAAAGTCCGCCTTGCTGGATCATTTGCCGGGCTTCACGTTTACTGCTGAATATTTTACCTGCGGTCAAAACATCAATTATTTTACCTTCTGCATCAGCAGCAGTGATTTCAATAGTCGGGACATCGGTAAGTGCGCCGCCTCCTCCAAACAGTGCTTCAGCAGCCTGTTGTGCTTTTTCAGCTTCAGCTTCTCCGTGTACCAGCTTTGTTACCTCATAAGCCAGAACTTTTTTTGCTTCGTTGATTTCAGCATCCTGCAGGGAGCTTAAGCGGCGTACTTCTTCCATAGGCAGGAAGGTAAGCAGTGACAGGCAGTTTTCAACGTCGCTGTCGTCGATATTACGCCAGTATTGGTAGAAATCATATGGTGAAGTCTTTTCTGGATCGAGCCACAGGGCTCCTTTTTCTGTTTTGCCCATTTTGCGTCCATCGCTTGTTGTAAGTAATTTACAGGTCATGCAGTATGCTGGTTTCTGTTCTTTGCGGCGAATCAGTTCAACGCCGGCCAGCATATTGGACCATTGGTCATCACCGCCGAGCTGCATGATACAGCCGTGTTTTTTAAACAGCTGCAGGAAGTCATAAGACTGCATGATCATATAGTTGAATTCGAAGAAAGACAGGCCTTTTTCCAAACGTTTTTTAAAGCATTCCGCTGTCAGCATACGGTTTACTGAGAAATGTACACCGACATCGCGCAGCAGTTCGATATAATTCAGTTCAAGCAGCCAGTCGGCGTTGTTGACCATAATAGCCTGGCCTTCAGAAAAATCGATAAAGCGTGCCATCTGTTTTTTAAAGCAGGCTATGTTATGAGAGATAAATTCAGGAGTCAGCATTTTACGCATATCGTCTTTGCCGCTGGGGTCGCCAACCATACCGGTCCCGCCTCCTAAAAGACAGATTGGACGATGTCCGGCACGCTGCATATGGCTCATAACCATCAAAGCAATAAAATGACCTACATGCAGGCTGTCGGCTGTGGGGTCGAAACCAATATAAAAAGTGATTTTTTCCTTTTCCAGCAGCTCTTTGATCTCATCTTCGTGGGAGAGTTGCTTTAAAAAACCACGTTCCTTTAATACGTCATAAACGGACATGAAATAACCTCCTAATATTACTGGAAACTTCCTCGTGATAAAGTGAAGAAGCAAATCTTCTAAACATTATACAACGAATGGGCTGGTTTCGCAAATAAGAAAAGACGCTTCCTGAAAGAAGCGCCTTTGATGCACAAAAATGAATTGTTTTTATAATTGCGAAGTACAGTGCGGGCAACGGGTCGCATCGTCAGCGATTGCAGTTTTGCAGAAGGGGCATAAACGCGGTTCTGGAGCCGGAGCCGGCGGAGGCGTAAGCCTGTTGATTTGTTTGATCAGTACAAAAATAGCAAAAGCAATGATCAGGAAATTAACGATAGTATTTATAAAAAGACCGTAGGCTAAAATAGGGGCATGTGCATCCTGAGCAGCCTTTAAAGTATCGTAATGCTGTCCGTTCAGGCTGATGAATAGTCCGGAAAAATCCACTTTGCCAAATAAGAGACTCAAAGGGGGCATAATAATATTATCTACTAAAGACGATGTTATTTTGCCGAAGGCGCCGCCGATAACAACGCCGACTGCCAGATCGATAACATTTCCGCGCATAGCAAATTTTTTAAACTCTTCAAAAAAAGACATATTAACAACTCCCATTCATAAATTCAAAATATTTTATATATATTCGCTTTAAGTTATAATAATCCTGCCTGCTTGACTGCAAATCGTCAATAATTTATAATAATTCTGTAACAATTAGGCAGTGAAGGAGGGAAAACCATGAGAGATGACTTAGTAGTACCAGGCGAGCATGAGGAAAATTTTGTACTGGCTAAAGATGCGCGTGTAGTTACAGTGCCGTTTACTCCGCTGGAACAGCGTATGGCTAAAGAAAAGCCGTATCTGATGGAAGGCCTTGCCAAATTGAAAGAGAGCTTGGGAGAAGACAGTTTCAAACGCTTGATCAGTAATGTGCATAATATCAATTTGAGCGGACCGAGGATCATGCTGGTCGCCGATAATGAGCTGCACCGTACTAATATCGAACGCGAATGTCTGCCTGCTATCGCAGAAGCATTCAACGTTACTAATATTCGTGTAGTTACACAAGGCTGATGTCTGAAAAGCTTCTCTGGCAGCAGGGAAGCTTTTTATTTTAAAAATATAAAAAATATCATTGACAAACTATTTGTTATTTTATATAATATTCACGTTGCAGTAAGTGATGTAACTTAAGTCGGGGCGTGGCGCAGTTTGGTAGCGCGCTTGTTTCGGGTACAAGAGGCCGTGAGTTCGAATCTCGCCGCCCCGACCACTTAAAAAGTTAGCCGCAGAGCGTATCTGCGGCTTTTTTATTTTGTTTTAAAGGAAGTATTTAAAGTGATTTTTGCTGGAGCAGTGAAAAAATTTCCCATAGTGTTTCTTTTCAAATAGCTATCTGAATTTTACCAGATACGCCATATAACAAAACCATAATATAAAAACATAAATGATCAGTCTTGAAAGAGAAATCATAAAATAAACCCTTCTTTATTTCAAAAGTTAAGCTATATTGTTGTAGCTATTAATGGCGACTTCTTGTTTATCAATTATGATATCATGCTCTTGTCAAAGAAAAAAGCCGACATTCTGCTTTTATTTATTTACTAAATGTTGGCAAGCTGTTTCACTGCCTGTGGTTTTCTCCAAAGCTGCAGTTTGTATCAAGATTGATTTCGAAAATACGTGCCCAGGGCAGGTTTACATTGATGTCGATACCTGTTAAATAATAATTGCTGTCGTTATTGCGATAAAAAGGTGTACGGCCAAGGTCTCCATATAGAAGCTGAATCTTTTGACGCTGTAAAAAGCCACGAATAAGCGTTTCTGCAAAAAACTTGTTGTCTCCCAAATCAGTTGGCTTATAGCCTTTCAGTTTCAGTAATGTAGTTAACTGTGCATGCATTAATTTCTGATAGGCATAATCATCAAGTAAACGTTCAACTGTGAAGTTCAGATTTTGGGCATACAGTGACGGATGTTCTGATTGCGGTAATCGGTGCAGCTGGCCGGTAAATAATGTTGCTTGACTAAGCGCGGTTCCCAGTGAATTACTTAAAGTATTCCAGCCTGAAAAAGCTGCCAGCCTGCTGAGCGGTACTTTAGCCTCCAAAAGCTTAGGTATTAAAAGTTCGTTTTCAGTATAGTTGGCCGTAAGATCAACCAGCGCAATGTGGCGGTCTGATATAAGCAGGGTTTTAAGTTTTTGCAGCATAGCTTTATTAGGCTGATTGTCATCGTCGCCGCAGTGTACGAATAAAATAAAGTCGGCGACAGCAGCATCATCTGTAAGCTGACCGCCGATAAAATTTATTTTGTCCCGGATGCTTGCGTCAACAGAACAGGGCATATAGGGCATGATTTTAGCTGCGACTTTAGGCGAGGAATATTCTACAAAAATGCGCGGCTTGTAATTATACAGTTTATTATAATATCTGGTCAGCAGTAAAACTGATATTTCATCAGCTCCGCTTGTAATAAGCCCGCTGGAACCTAAAGCTGCATGTTTCATATATGCCAGCGCATGATTAACATTACGATTAGGAAGCCCGAATGGCTGGGCGTCGTCCTGCCCTATAGCCAAAGTCAGACCGTCTGCGCGTGCCAGCTGGACCAGTTTTTTGTTAAAACTGTCGTTATCGGCATACAGACTGCTGTACTTCGTTTTAATATCATCCGGTATGCGTGCATCGATCGCCAGCAGCTGCCTGGTAAAGTAAGGATCGCCGAATGTTTCTGCCATATCCTTTAATGTTGCATAACGCATCAGATGCCATTGATACCAGCTGTCCGGTATAAGCTGATCGCTGACCAGCAATCTTGGAATGACGGAAAAAAACGCCATATCGATTTGTGGATTGAGAGCATGCTGTTTGTTTACGAAAGTCAAAAACTTTTCTTCATCGTTAATTGTTCCCAAAGGTACGCGTGAGCCCAGCAGACTGCCGTGTACTAAAAGATCGGCTGATAAAATTGCGGCTGGATGCTGCGGCATTTCATTTTTCAGCCAGGCAAACAGTTTTTCTTTATCAGCAGGTGTGTTATAATTGTCAAGAAGTTCTTGCGGCGGTGTAATCACGTTGATAGAAGCCAGTGCTCCCAGTTTTCTGACCATAGCGCTGCAGGGAGGGCGGCTGTCTAACGGAGCCAGCAGCAGCGAAGTATCGGCTTTTACAGGCTGAGGCGCAAATGGGACAGTTGCAGGCATACCGCCGAATAGTTCATAAAAATAGGCGCAGAGCAGCAGTAATGCGAGCAGAATAAACTTTTTCTTGTTCATAGGCTGTCTCCTTTGCCGTTCTTGTTATATTTATTATATTACAGATACGGAGTTTTTTGAATGCGGATAATTACGGGAAAGGCACGGGGGCTGAAATTGACTGTGCCAAAGAATATGGACGTACGTCCCACGGCTGACAGGGTCAAAGAATCTCTATTTAATATTATTGGCACTAAAATTATTGGCGCACGTGTGTTGGATATGTTTGCCGGAACAGGTAATCTGGGGTTGGAGTCGTGGAGCCGCGGCGCTGCTGCGGTTACTTTTGTCGATGAAAGCCGGGAATCGCTGCGCCTGGTACAAAGCAACATCGTTAAATGCCGGGCGGAGGCTGATGTTCAGGTTCTCAAAGGCAGCGCGGTAAATATTATCGAACATCTGCATCATCAGGGACTAAAATTTGATTTTGCATTCTGCGATCCTCCCTATAATAAAGGCTGGGTTCAGAAAGTTCTGCAGAAAATGGAACACTTTCAAGTACTTGAAGACGGAGGCTATCTGATCATCGAACATTCGAAGCACGATGAAATAGGCGTACTGGCAGCGTGCTTTGAGCTTGTGCGTCAGGAACACTATGGTGAAACTTTACTTTCGTTTATAAGATTTGCCAAAGTATAATAAAATGTTGTAAAATAATAAAATAAATTTGTAAAAAAATAGCAGGAATACAGAAACGTACGTCGAATAAGGAACAAGATAATTGAATTTATGACCAGACTGCGTTGCAGCTTCTAGGAGGTTAAACAGTGCGTAGAGCGATCTGTCCGGGTAGTTTTGACCCGGTTACTAATGGCCACCTCGATATTTTTGAACGGGCGAGCCAAATGTTTGACGAGATCATTATCAGCGTTTTTCATAATCCGGGTAAAGATAAAGCAATGTTCACCATGGAGGAAAGGGTAGAAATGCTCAGGGATGCGACAAAACATATCCCTAATGCCAGAGTAACCTGTTTTTCCGGTCTTTTAAATGAATTCTGCAGGCAGGAAAAAGCTCCTTTTATTGTAAGGGGCTTACGTGCGTTTTCTGATTTTGAATATGAATTTCAGCGCGCTCTGCTCATAAAAAAAATAGACAATAACTTAGAAACAGTCTTTATTATGACTAATGCTAATTACTCTTTCCTAAGTTCCTCTGGAATAAGAGAATTGGCAACCTTTGGCGGTTGTATCCATGGTCTTGTTCCTGAATGTGTGGAAGATCGGATCAAAAGCCTTGTTATAAGCAAAGAATAATATTAGAAAGAGGTTGAGTTTGATGATGATTGATAGAAGTACAAGTGCGACTTTGGACAGAATTTTTGATGAAATGTATAACCTTATTTCTGAGGCTAACCGTATACCTCTTACTGATAAGATCATTATCGAAGAGAGCGATTTGGCGGGTATCCTGGATGATTTGAAGGAAGCGATTCCCAAAGAAGTCAAAAGCGCTACCAGACTGCTTGAAGAACAAAAAGCAATCGTCACCAAAGCTCATGAAGAAGCTGACAATATTGTTTTGCAGGCTAAAACCGAAGCTGACCGTATTTTAGAATTGGCAAAATCCGAATCTGAAAGACTAATGCGTCAGGAGGAAATTTCCAAACAGGCAGAAGCTTTTGCTGAAGATGTAAAGAGTACTGCTTTGCGTAACCAGCAGGAAATGAAAGACGAAGCTGATGCTTATGTTGAGCGTGTAAAACACGATGTGCTGCAATATGCCGATGATATGCTTGGCTATTTGAGCGGTAGTCTGCAGTCCGCTTTACAGGCTGTAAACGATAACCGCGCTTCCGTTAATGCTGAACGTGAAAGCGTTATGTCTTCACGCCCTCAGCGTGATATGGAACTTCTGGCGATGGAAGAGGAAGAAGACGAAGAATAAGCTTTTGAAAAAAAGTAAGCCTTCCGCTTAAGCGGAAGGCTTTTTGTTTTGTTGCTTTATTATTTTTGAATATAGATCGGAGAGACAGTATAATCGTTGTTGTATTGTGGTTGGTGGTTCTTTTGCAAAAGTGTCAGCAGATTAGTTGCCGCAATATCAACGGAAAGCTGCTGCTCGACTTTCTCTCCGTATTTTTCCAAGATGTTGCGGCCCAGTTTGATAATTACAGGCAGCTGAGCAGAATCCTGCATTTCTTTCAACAGTTCGCGGCCGCGGTCGTTAAAGGCCAGAACACGGATGTAAGCTGGGTCTTTGGCATTATCGAACATAGCGCGATACTGCTGCAGTAAAAGCTGCATCAGCAGTCTTCTGACACGTGAAGCGGGATAACGTTTGGTAACTGTGGCGCTGACTACGTCTTGGAATGTAGTGCAGGAAGCAGCTTCTGCCAGACGGTTTTCCAATCCTTCGCTGCATTGGCAGGCTGAGGCTATTTGGGCCGGTGTCAAAGAACGCAGCTTGTATAAAAGCAGATGGTTCAGAATTTTATCACTGATATCCATTCGGTGCTGAAGATCTGCCTCACGCAGCAGCTGGGCTGTAGTTGCCGGAACTGTGCTGAGCAGCGCTTCATCGATGCCATAGCCGCGATAATGCTCACGAATGGCTGTTGCGCCGGCAATAGGCCCGTTGATGGTTTTATCTTTATAGCCGCTGCCGCGGCGTTTAACGACGACAGGTTCGATCTCGTAACCGCCGTGCAGAAGCTGGCGGCAATATTCTAAAGCCAGGATATTGTTAGGATGTTCAGCAATCGTCAGCATGGAAGGGTCTTCCGCCAGCGTAAGCTCTAAAGACTTGGCATAACTGTGCCCTTCATCCAGATAATGATGCAGTGCGTCCTGAAAAACAGGCTCGTTCAAAAATTCTGCGGTGAGCATCAGCTGCTGCGAATTGGCTGCTTCCGCACCAAAAGCAAGATGTGATACCATCCCGGTAGCAGCCAGTAATTTTACAGCTCCTGCAGCAAAAAATTCCGCACTGCGGCAGGTGAAAACTGTCGGCAGCTCTAAAACAAGGTCAACGCCGCCTAAAACGGCCATTCTGGCACGGGTCCATTTGTCAGTCAGGGCAGGCAAGCCGCGCTGTACAAGGCTGCCGCTCATAGCGGCAATGACAGGCCTGTTGCCGGCTATCCGCTTTGCTTCGCGCAGATGATGGGCGTGGCCGTTGTGGAAAGGATTATATTCTGCTACGATTCCTATTGCTTTGCTCATTCATATTCTCCCTCATTTATAATGTTTATACTAGCGATTATCATTTAAATAGTGTATACTATATGATATAATAAAACGTGCTATGAGCGCAAGCTAAATTTTGCACAAATGGAGGAAAACTGTGATTATTTTCGTTGTCAACTGCGGTAGCTCCTCAATTAAATATCAGCTTCTTAATATGAACGGCGAGCAGGTGCTGGCCAAAGGTCTGATCGAACGGATCGGTATGGAAGGTTCTGTTCTCAAACACACGCCTACGGGCAAATACACAGTAGATATCAGCGCCGAGATACCTGACCATTCCGTTGGCATCCAGATGGCGCTGGATGCTCTGACTAATGAAGAATATGGCGTTATTGACAGTATGGATGAAATCGATGCTGTTGGCCACCGTGTAGTGCACGGCGGCGAACGCTTTACCGATTCGGTACTGATCAGCGATGATGTTTTGAACGGGATCGAGGCCTGCGCTGAGATTGCGCCGCTGCACAATCCGCCGAACCTGTATGGTATCAAAGCCTGTATGCGCCTGATGTATAATACTCCTCAGGTAGCTGTTTTTGATACGGCGTTCCATCAGACTATGCCAAAAGTTGCCTATTTGTATGGCCTGCCTTACGAAATGTATGTCAAATACGGACTGCGCCGCTATGGCTTCCATGGAACTTCCCATAAATATGTAGCCCAGCAGGCGGCCGAAATGATGGGCGAGCATATGAGCGACCTGCGTTTTATTACCTGTCATTTGGGTAATGGCGCCAGCATTGCTGCGATCAAATATGGTAAATCCATCGATACCAGCATGGGGTACACACCGTTGGAAGGACTTGTCATGGGTACACGTTCCGGCGAGATCGACCCTGCTATCATTCCTTTTTTGATGGAAAAAGAAAATATGAATGCACAGCAGATCGACGATTATCTGAACCGTCGCAGCGGTATTTTAGGTATCTCAGGGCTATCCAGTGATTTCCGTGATCTGGAAAGTGCCGCTAACCGCGGTGATGAACGCAGTCAGCTTGCTATAGACATTTTCGCTTATAAGGTCAAAAAATATATTGGCGGCTATGTTGCTGCCATGGGTGGCGTTGATGCCATCATCTTTACAGCAGGTCTGGGTGAAAACTCTCCGTTTATGCGTGATAAGATCTGTAATGGTCTGGAATATCTTGGTACGCGTATTGATCCGGAACTTAACAAGCTGCGCGGTAAACAGATGGAAATCAGTATCAAAAGGGCGCGGGTCAAGATCTTTGTGATTCCCACGAATGAAGAACTGGTCATTGCCCGTGATACACTGAATATCTGCCGCCGCATCATTAAATTATAATAAAAGTTACGCTTTTTTCTTGACAAAGATTTAGAGCATAGCTATAATTGATACGATTGGTGAAATATGATAAAGATAAATGTCGCAGAAATCAAGAAAAGACTGGTCGGTAAAAAAGACTTTTCCTATGAACTGAAACCAGCAGAATTGAACATTACCGAAGCGGATCTTCCGCTGACAGGAACGGTGACCGTAAAAGGCACGATATCCAATGTCGGTGATGTTTTGCTTTTGGAAGCTATGGTTGAAGCCATGGTCAACAGGACCTGCGGACGCTGCCTTAAAGCCTTTACAGGTAAGAGTACGGCTGAAGTATTGGAAAAATTCTATCCGGCAAGTGCTGAGAATATCGAAAATGATGCTTTTATTTATGAATCTGATATCGTCGATCTGACGGAACCGATTCGTGAAAGTCTCCTGCTGGCAGAGCCCCTTCAAGCTTTGTGCAGGATCGATTGTCAGGGCTTGTGTCCGGTCTGCGGCGCCGATAGAAATAAAGGCGACTGCGGCTGTGATACTACCACAGTCGATCCCAGGTTGGCGGCATTAAAGCAATTCATCAAAAATTAAATTCACATTCATTAGCTTGAGGAGGTGTATCAAAGATGGCAGTACCAAAGAGAAAAATGTCCAAAGCTCGCCGCGATTCCCGTCGCGCGAACTGGAAACTTACAGTTCCTGGCTTAGTCGAATGTCCGCAATGTCATGAGATGAAAATGCCGCATCGCGTTTGTCCCGAATGTGGTTATTACAACGGCAAACAAGTTATCGTTAAAGAACAATAATCTTGCAGCTTTAAATCCCCGTACCTTAACGGTACGGGGATTTTTGCTTTTTATTGGCTGGTACTAAAGTGATACAGGCAGAGTAAAAAAGCTGTTTGAAAACCGTCGGGCATTTGATTGTGACTAACTTGTGAATTATTAGGAAAATTAAGCATGGAATTAAAATTTTTACTTGCTTTTTTTATTGTGAGCTTTTATAATACCTCTAGATATTAATAGTTGGTACTAAAGTCGGGTGATAAAATGAATTCTTCCAAAAAAATAATACGGCAGGAAAATCTGTCCAAGATGTTGGAACGCAATCCATTTTTGACAGACGAGCAGCTTGCTAAAGCACTTGAAGTCAGTATCCAGACAATCCGTTTGGATCGCCTGCGAATGAATATTCCGGAAGTACGTGAACGTACACGTCAGATGGCCGAAAATGCGCAGACAAAATTGAAAGCCATCGACAAAAAAGATATTGTCGGCGATCTTATTGATCTGGAATTGAATAAGATCGGTATTTCGATGCTGAAAATAACGCCGGAAATGGTGCTGGAAAAAACAGGCGTCGCACGCGGTTACTATATGTTTGCGATGGCCAATACCCTGGCTCTGGCTGTAGTCGATGCAGATGCGGCCTTGACAGGGGTGGGTAATGTTAAGTATAAAGTACCGGTCTATGCCGGTGCAACCTTAGTCGCTAAGGCGGAGGTGATCCGCCGTGAGCATGATAAATATGTTATCTGGGTCAAAGTTCGCAACAATAACGAAGAAGTGTTTCGTGCTAAATTCATTATTGTATCACTGCCCAACGAAAGGATCGAGAAATAGTGAAAATTGCGGTTGATGTGATGGGAACTGACTATGGACCTCAAGAACTGGTTTTGGGAGCTGTCCAGGCTGTCAGAGCGTATGACTGTGAAGTCGTTCTCGTAGGCGACTCCGAAATTATAAAAAAACTGCTGGAGGAATATAATGCTGCTGATGAACGAAAAATCACAGTACATCATTCCAGAGAAGTTATTAATATGGATGAACATCCAGGTATAGCAGTAAAAACTAAAAAAGATGCGTCTATCGTCGTTGCTACGAAGCTGCTGCGTGATAAAGAGTGTGATGCGCTGGTATCGTCCGGAAGCACAGGGGCGGCAGTAGCCGCAGCATTGTTTGGACTGGGACGCATCAGGGGCATCGAACGTCCGGCTATCGCGACTCCTATCCCAAGTCTTACCGGGACGACAGTAGTTTTAGACAGCGGTGCTAAAGTCGACGCCAAACCCGAACATATGGTGCAAAGTGCTATCATGGGCAGCGTTTATGCTGAGTTGATGCTGAAAATAAAAAATCCGCGCGTCGGGCTTTTGAATATCGGTGAAGAAGAAACAAAAGGTAACGAGCAGGCTCTTGCTACTTATCCTCTGCTCAAGGCTGAAGAACATATCAACTTTGTCGGTAATGTAGAAGGCCGTGACATTAACAAAGGCACTGTTGACGTAGTCGTCTGCGACGGGTTTGTCGGCAATGTAGTCCTGAAGTTTGCAGAAGGTCTTGCAAGTGCTATAATGAAGTTAATGAAAGAAGCTATTTTGAATGGCGGTTTTCTGGCCAAGCTGGGCGGACTTTTGATCAAACCGGCTATGAAGGGGCTTGCCAAGCGGCTTGATCCGGCTGAATACGGCGGTGCGCTGCTTTTGGGTGTCAAGGCACCTTTTATTATCTGCCATGGCAGCAGTAAAGCAAAGGCTATCAAAAATGCAATCGGCGTGGCTATAGATTTTGCTGAGCGTGATGTAGTTGAACATATTGCCGGCAATATCGTGAAATCAAGAAAAGGAAACGAGGAAATATAAATGGAAAAAGCAGTTGGTATTTTAGGTCTGGGTTGCTATGTGCCTGAAAAGGTGCTGACCAACCATGATCTTGAAAAAATAGTAGAAACCAGCGATGAGTGGATCGTTGAACGTACAGGCATTAAAAACAGGCATATTGCCGCTGAAGGCGAAGCTACATCCGATATGTCCGTTATTGCGGCAGAACGTGCTTTGGCTGACGCAGGCGTAAGCCCTGAAGAAATCGAACTGGTCATCGTGGCAACTGCTTCTGCTGACCATGCTTTTCCCTCTACCGCTTGTCTGGTACAGGACCGTATCGGCGCTAAAAACGCAGCCGCATTCGATCTGTCCGCAGGCTGCTCCGGCTTTGTTTACAGTCTGGGCGTAGCAAGCCAGATGGTAAAATCCGGTTTGTACAAAAAAGCGCTCATCATCGGTGCTGAAACTTTAAGCCGCATTATGAACTGGGAAGACCGCAATACCTGCGTTCTTTTTGGTGACGGTGCAGGAGCGGCGGTCATTGGTGAAGTCGAGGATGGTCTTGGTGTTTTGGGTATCGATCTCGGCAGCGACGGCAGCGGCGGCAAATATCTGTTCCAGCCGGCTGGAGGCAGCCGCAGACCGGCTTCTCACGAAACAGTAGATGCAAGGGAGCATTTTATCCATATGAACGGCAATGAAGTATTTAAATTTGCAATCCAGATCATGGGCAAAACGGCTAAACGAGCTTTAGCTAAAGCAGGTCTTGAACCGGCTGATGTCGATCTTCTGGTTCCGCATCAGGCTAATATCCGCATTATTAACAGTGCTGCTAAACGTTTGAAAATGCCAATGGAAAAAGTTTGGGTAAATGTCGATAAATACGGCAATACTTCCGCTGCTTCCATTCCCATTGCCCTGTGCGAGGCGCAGGAGCAGGGCGTACTTAAAAAAGGCGGTACAGTACTGTTGGTTGGTTTCGGTGCTGGCCTCACATGGTCTTCCATTGTGCTTAAATGGAGTAAATAAACCTGCAAGAACAATTGAGCAAAAGACGAAAGAGAGGTTTTCCCAATGAGCAAAATTGCATTTGTATTCCCGGGACAAGGTTCCCAAACTGTAGGTATGTGTAAAGATCTTTATGATAACTATACTTGCGCTCGCAAGGTTTTTGAAGCTGCTGACGAAGCTTTGGGTTTCTCCATCAGCGATATGTGTTTTAATGGTCCGGAAGATCAGCTGCGTCTGACCTTTAATACTCAACCGGCTATCCTGACTGCCAGCGTAGCCTGTGCTGAGGTGCTGAAAGAAAACGGACTGAGCTGCGAAGTTGCTGCTGGCCATAGCCTGGGTGAATATTCTGCTTTGGTTTTGGCAGGTGCTTTGGACTTTGCTGATGCTGTCCGTATCGTTCGTAAACGTGGCCAGTTCATGCAGGAAGCTGTTCCTGTTGGCGAAGGCAGCATGGCCGCTGTCTTAGGTCTTGAAAGCGATAAAATCATTGATATCTGCCGTACTGTTGAAGCTGAATGCGGTGAAGCTGTACAGGCAGTAAACTTCAACTGCCCTGGCCAGGTCGTTATTGCAGGTTCTGTAGGCGCAGTGGATAAAGCTTTGGCGGCGTTGAAAGAAGCCGGCGCCAAACGCGCTGTTCTTCTTCCCGTAAGCGCACCTTTCCACAGCACTCTTATGCAGCCGGCTTCCAAACGTCTGGCTGAAGTTTTTGAAACTATTACCTTCCACGACGCTAAGATTCCTGTCGTCGCTAATGTAACTGCAACTGAAGTTACCAAAGGAGAAGGAATCAAAGAATCTCTGATCCGTCAGGCTGCTATGCCTGTACTTTGGGAAACCTCTGTCAACCATATGATCGCAGGCGGCGTCGATACTTTTGTCGAAGTCGGCCCAGGCAAGGTCCTGTCCGGTTTTACTAAAAAAATTGCCAAGGGTATGGCTGCTTTGAACGTCGAAGATGAAGCAAGCCTTGAAAAAACACTTGCTTATTTTAAGGAGGTTCGTTAAAATGCAGTTAGAAGGTAAAATCGCACTGGTTACAGGTGCTTCCCGCGGTATCGGTAAAGCTATCGCAGTGGCGCTGGCTGCTGCAGGAGCTGATGTCGCTGTCAATTATGCCGGTAACAAAGCTGCTGCTGAAGCAGTGGCTGCTGAAATCGAAGCTATGGGACGCAAAGTTCTGCTGCTCCAGGGTGACGTTGCTCAGTTTGAAGTCTGCACTGAAATGATCGATGCCGTTATCAAAGAATTCGGCCGTATCGATATTTTAGTCAATAATGCAGGCATCACTCGTGACAATCTACTGATGCGTATGAAGGAAGAAGATTGGGACGCAGTGCTGAACACTAACCTCAAAGGTGTTTTCAACTGTACTAAAGCAGCTGTCAAATACATGATGAAACAAAGAGCGGGCCGTATCGTCAACATCACCTCTGTCGTAGGTGTAATGGGCAATGCCGGTCAGGCCAACTATGCTGCAGCAAAAGCAGGCTGCATCGGTTTCACCAAATCTGTAGCTAAAGAAGTTGCAGCCCGTGGCATCACTGTTAACGGTGTTGCACCTGGTTTTATCAAAACTGATATGACCAGCGTTTTACCAGAAAAAGTAGTAGCCGATATGGAAGCCGGTATCCCGCTGGCGCGTCTTGGCGAACCTGAAGATATTGCCAAGGCAGTATTGTTCCTTGTAAGTGACGATGCTGCTTACATAACCGGTCAGACTTTACATGTTGACGGTGGTATGGTAATGTAATTATGCAATTCTTAAAAAAAGACCTTTGGAAGGAGGTGAATCGTAAATGAGCACTTTCGAAAAAGTAAGAGACATTACTGTCGAGCAATTGAGCGTTGACGCTGATGAAGTAAAGATGGAATCATCCTTCATCGATGATCTGGGCGCTGACTCCCTCGACATCGTTGAATTAATCATGGCTTTCGAAGAGGAATTTGAAGTTGAAATCCCTGACGAAAAAGCTGAAAAAATCCGCACCGTGGCTGATGCAGTCAAAATGTTGGATGAAGAAAAATAATCTTTTAGCAGCTCAAGGGAAAGCTCTTAGGAGCTTTCCCTGACAGTTGCAGTAGTCCTGAAATGGGGGATATTTGTTGAAACTACCAGTACTTAAAATAGGTGATTTGACAGCCGAAGTACCGATCATACAAGGCGGAATGGCTATCAGACTGTCTACCGCGCGTTTGGCGGCAGCCGTTGCGCAGGAAGGCGGAATAGGACTCATCGCAGCGTCCGGCATGGCGTTTGACGAGCTGCGTAAAGAGATCCGGCTGGCCAGAAAGCTTACCGGCGGGAAAGGCATCATCGGCATCAATGCCATGGTTGCGGCCCGCGAATTTCTTGGGCTAATTACCACTGCTGCCGAAGAAAAAATTGACCTGATCGTTGCCGGTGCCGGTTTTTCAAGAGATATTTTCGCCGTGGGGCGTGAACATAACGTAGCCGTAGTGCCCATCGTTTCCTCTGTCAAACTAGCTAAAATATCTGAAAAGCTCGGTGCAGCCGCTATTGTAGTGGAAGGAACAGAGGCGGGAGGACATCTTGGGACTCAACAGTCCATCAAAGATATTCTGCCTGACATTGTCAAGGCGGTCAATATTCCGGTTATCGCCGCTGGCGGAGCTACTGACGGTGCAGCTGTAGCGGAGCTTCTTAAATTAGGGGCAAGCGGTGTGCAGATGGGCAGTCGTTTTGCCGCCAGCGAAGAATCCAACGGTGCTCCGGCGCTGAAAGAATTATATCTCAAAATGACCAAAGAGGACGTTGTACAGATCGACAGTCCCGTTGGCTATAAAGGCAGGGCGATCCTTAATCCTTTTGCCAAACAGGTTCTGGAAGGTACGCAGCCGCGTCCCCGCACCTGTGATAACTGCCTTAAACAATGCTCCCGCAGCTTCTGCATCATCCGCGCGCTCACCAGAGCTCAGCAGGGCGATGTTGAAACCGGCCTTGTTTTTACAGGTGCCAATATGTGGAAGATCAAAGAAATTTTACCCGTGAAAGAAATTTTCAGAAGACTGAAAGAAGAAATAGCAAAAATTTAATTTGAGGTGATTTATTTTGAAAAGACGAGTCGTTATTACCGGTGTTGGCCCGATTACTCCAATCGGCATCGGCAAAGATGAATTTTGGGGCAATCTGATCGCTGGTAAATCCGGTATCGGTCTCATTACCCAGTTTGATGCTTCTGATCCTGGCTTCACCACTAAAATTGCAGGCGAAGTTAAAGATTTTGATTTCGCTAACTATGGCGATAAAAAAGAAGGCAAACGTATGGATCGTGTGACCCAGTTTGCTGTAGCGGCTGCTAAACTGGCAGTGGAAGATGCTGAACTCGATCTGGAAAAAATTGATCCCGTTCGTGCCGGCGTTTGCGTTGGCAGCGGCATTGGCGGCATCCATACCTTCCTCGAGCAGTCTTTAAAATATGGCGAAAAAGGTCCAGGCAAAATCAGTCCGTTCTTCATTCCGATGGAGATCCCGAATATGCCTGCCGGCCAGATTTCTATTGCTTTAGGCTTTAAAGGCCCTAATACCGCTATCATCACAGCTTGTGCTACCGGCACTAACTGTATCGGCGACGCTCTGCGCACTATTCAATATGGCGATGCCGATATTATGATCGCAGGCGGCACAGAAGCTGCTGTTTCTCCTGTTGCTATAGCAGGCTTCGGTAACATGAAAGCTCTTTCCACCAACAACGAACATCCTGAAAAGGCCTCCTGTCCGTTCGATAAAAAACGCGACGGTTTTGTTATGGGTGAAGGTGCCGGCGTAGTAGTTATGGAAGAGCTGGAACATGCTTTGGCACGTGGAGCTCATATCTATGCTGAAGTAGTAGGCTTTGGCATGAATGCCGACGCTTATCACATCACTGCTCCTGATCCGAGCGGTGAAATGCCTGCCCTGTGCATGCAGCAGGCTATCGACGATGCTGGTATGAAACCGGAAGACGTTGATTACATCAACGCTCATGGTACTTCTACCCATCGTAATGATTTGAATGAGACTTTAGCTGCCAAAAAGGTTTTTGGCGATCATGCTTATAAAATGACTATCAGCTCCAACAAATCCATGACAGGACATTTGCTGGGCGCTGCAGGCGGCGTAGAAGCAATTGCTACCGTCATGACCATTGAGAATGGTATTATCCCTCCGACGATCAACTATGAAGACCCTGATTTAGAAGAAGGTCTGGACCTCGACTATGTTCCTAACGTAGCCCGTAAAGCAGAAGTAAGAGCGGCTCTGTCCAATAACTTCGGCTTTGGCGGCCATAATGCCACCATTCTCTTCAAAAAATATCAAGCTTAATTGAGAATAGAGTGATTTAAATGCAAGACACGCGCAAAGAGCAGCTGCTGAAGTTCTGTCAAAGCCTTGGCATCGAAATGCACAAGCTGGAACTTCTAAACAGCGCTCTGACGCATACATCATACGCTCACGAATCTAAAGAATTACCGCGTCCGGAACATAACGAACGCGTAGAATTTTTAGGCGACTCCGTGCTCAGCGTTATCGTCAGTACATATATGTACTGCACTTTCCCCAACCTTAACGAAGGAGAACTTACCAAGCTCAGGGCCCATATCGTCTGCGAAGCATCTCTGGCTGAATATGCCCGTAAAATAAATCTTGGTGATTACCTGCTTTTAGGAAAGGGAGAAGGTTTGTCAGGAGGACGCGAACGCGCTTCTATCCTGGCCGACGCTTTTGAATCTGTACTTGGGGCTTATTATTTAGACCAGGGTATGGAAGCAGCCCGTGTATTTTTACTAGGGTTAATGAAAGCCGAGCTGGATTTTATCTGTACGCACGGCATTTGCAGTGATTTTAAAACAAGGCTGCAGGAAGTTGCGCAGCAGGATGGCGATGTTGATATCGTCTACGAGCTGATCGGTTCCAAAGGTCCTGAACACAACAAACATTTTGCCACCATTGTTTCCGTTAACGGTAAACATATCGGTTCAGGCGAAGGCAGGACGAAAAAGGAAGCGGAACAGCAGGCTGCTAAAAGCGCTCTTGAAAAAATGGGCGCGCCTTTGACAGGCTTTCCTAAATAAAATAAACCCTTGCCGGTTTACCGGCAAGGGTTTTCTTTGTCTGCTGTTCAGCTCAGTGTGAAGGTCCATACAGGTTCAGCAGAACTACGCCGCTGACGACCAAAGCCATACCGACGGCGCCGATGGCGTTGATGCTTTCGTGAAAGACCAGCATTGAAATGATGGCTGCGGCAACGACACCGATACCTGCCCAGGTTGCATACGCAATGTTCAAATCAATAAACTGCAGTGAACGGGACAGAAAATAAAAAGCGCCTGTGTAAGCTGCAACTACTACCAGCGAAGGTGACAGCTTAGTAAAGCCCAGTGTGTATTTCAAAAATGTTGTGCCCAGTAATTCCAAAACAATAGCTAAACCTAAATATACAAATCCCATGATATCCTCCTAATCATCTATGGCGTCACGTAAAGCCTTCATCCAGGCAAAGCCGCCTTCCAGCAGTGCGTTGCGCTGGGCGTCAGTCATATTACGCAGCGCCCGTTCTTCAAAATCATCCATTTTTTGTAAAAGCCCGTCGGCATAAGCAGCACCCTGACTGGTAAAAACCAACAGCTTGACGCGTTTATCAGTAGGGCTGATTATTTTTTCGACGAAGCCTTTGTCTTCCAATCCGGACAGAATACTGTTGACCGTCTGTTTGGGCAGCATCAGTTTTTCGCAGATCAGATGCTGGGTACAGTCATTTGGAAATTCCTTCAGCAAATACAGGGTCAGTAGTAAATTGTTATTGAGTCCGTGTGATTTGGCCCAGCGTTCATAGACGGCGTTTGTGCCGAACCAAAGGTCGTAGTAGCCGTGGCGTATCCGTTGCAGCTCTTTATGCATAAGCGCCCTCCTTTTTTAATAAAGTCCGAAATCGGACTAATTGAATTATAACAACATTTTCTAAAAAAGGCAAGTAAAATTTTGTGAATGACACCAGGGCGGATGGCTGGCATTGACCGGGAGCGGTGATACGGGTATAATGCAATTATCAAGCATGTTGATAAAAATGCAGGCGCACTAATAAGCCGCATTATAATAAACGTTTAATGCAAGGAGGCAGGGCAGTGGCAATCATACCTGTGTTTATACCGCATGCGGGCTGTCCGCACCAGTGCGTGTTCTGTAATCAAAAAACTATCAGCGGTCAGCAGACTGCGTCGTCGAGAGACGTAGAGCAGCAGCTCGAACGCTATCTGCAATGGATCAAACCGGGCCCTTCCAACGAAGCGGCTTTTTACGGCGGCTCGTTTACAGGTTTGCCGGCCGACTTGCAGACAGAACTTTTCCGACCTGTAGATAAACTTTTGGCAGAAGGTGTTATTGGCAGTGTTCGCTTATCTACCCGACCAGATTATATTGATGCCGCCCGGTTAGAGCTGCTGCAGGCACACGGCGTAAAAACGGTAGAACTGGGTGTGCAGTCGCTGGACGATAATGTTCTGGCAGCGGCAGAGCGGGGGCATCAGGCTACCGATGTTTATAAGGCTGTTTCTTTGCTGAAACAGTATGGCTTTGAGATCGGTCTGCAGTTAATGGTAGGTATGCCTGGTCAAAGCTTTGACAGCGTCAAAGCTACGGTTGAGCAGGTGCTCAGGCTCGATCCTTCTTTTGCCCGTATTTATCCCTTGCTGGTAATAAAAGGCACGCCGCTTGAGCATATTTACGAACGTGGTGAATTTGAGCCTCTGACACTGGAAGCAGCAGTTGAGCAAAGTGCTTATGTATACAGCAAATTAACCCTGGCGGGGATCAAAGTCATTCGTGTTGGCTTGCAGGCCGATGAAGAGTTGTGCAGTGAAGGTAATATTGTTGCTGGACCGTTCCACCCATCTTTTGGTGAACTTGTGCAAAGCTTTTTGCTCTATGCCGAACTGACTCCGCAGCTGCAGAGGCTGTTTTGCCAAGGCGCGGGAAACATAGTAATAACCTGCCCGAGCAAGCTGGAATCAAAGCTGCGCGGGCTGAAAAACAATAATCTGCGGCGCTGGCAGCAGCTTGCAGGACCGGTTCCTGTAAATATCAAGGCCAGGCCTGATGCAGAACGTATTATGATAAGCTGGAGGTTGGACGATGAGTGAATGTCAGAGCTTTGACCCGGTCGCTGACACAGACAGCAGGCTGCTCATTCTCGGTTCCATGCCCGGTGTTCGTTCCTTGCAGATGCAGCAGTATTACGGACATCCGCAGAATCGTTTTTGGCCGTTGGTGACGATGCTTTTAGGCTATGCTGAGGTTCCTTTTGATTATGCGGATAAAAAGCAGATGCTTTTAGATAACCGTATAGCTCTTTGGGACGTACTGGGTTACTGCGAACGTGAAGGCAGTCTTGATTCGGATATTACCTGCGAGCAGCCTAACGATCTGGCCGGATTTTTGCAGAATCATCCGCAGATACATACTATCTGCTGTAATGGAGGCAAAGCTGCCGCCACCTTTAAAAAATATACCAGACAGCTCGATCTGCAGAGGATTACTGTGCATTTCCTGCCTTCTACCAGCCCGGCCAATGCCCGCTGGAGCCTGACTAAGCTTTTGGAAGCGTGGCAGGTTATCAATACCGGCCGTTAAAAAATAAAAAAGCCTTGAATACTTTTTGTATTCAAGGCTTTTACTTTAGTTATCAGTTAGTTTTTCCTGGATATGCCTTCAGTGCTTCACCAAGGATATAAATTGCCTTTTTCAAATCATCACAATTGAGAACATAGGCCAGCCTAGCCTCATTAACCCCCAACTCAGGGTCGCTGTAGAAACCGTTGCCGGGAGCGAACATAACAGTTTCGTTATCAATAGCAAAATTTTCCAAAGTCCAGATAGCAAACTTTTCAGCATCGTCTACGGGCAGCTGCACCATAATATAAAAGGCTCCCTTCGGATCGGAAGCAACTACGCCAGGCAGCTCTTTAAGAGCGGCAACGATCGTATCGCGGCGTTTTTTGTACTCTTGATTCACTTCCTCCAGATAGCTGACGGGAGTAGTATATAAAGCGGCTGCGCCGACCTGTTCCAGAATCGGGCTGCACAGACGGCTCTGGCAGCATTTGATAATCTGCTTGGCAAGCTCTTTGTTTTTGCTGATTATGCAGCCGATACGGGCGCCGCAGGCACTGTAGCGTTTAGAAACCGAATCAATGATGATCAGGTTGTCGGCAAGCTCGGGCATTGTGCCAAAGCTTCGGTAAGCGCCGTCATAAACAAATTCACGGTATACCTCGTCAGCGATCAAAGCCAGGTCATATTTGCGGACGATTGCTGAAATCATATCCATTTCTTCCTGTGTATAAACAACACCGGTCGGATTACCGGGATTAGTCAGTAAAACAGCTTTTGTTCTGGGCGTGATCTGCGCTTCGATAGCAGCAGCGTCAGGCAGATGGTAACCGTCAGTCACATTTGTCTGTACAGCGTTGATTTTAGCGCCGAACTCTCTGGCAAAAGTAGTATAGTTAGCATAAAACGGCTCGAATACCATGATCTCGTCTCCTGGATCACATAAGGCCATGACAGCAAAAATCAAAGCTTCGCTGCCGCCGTTGGTAATAAAAATATCATCGGCAGCAAAATCCATACCTTTTTCGGCATAGTATTTGCGTATCGCTTCGATCAGAAAACCTTCGCCTTTGGAATTGCCATAAGCAATTACCTGCTCGTCATAAGTGCGGATGCTTTCCATAAACTGGTCAGGAGTTTTGATATCGGGCTGTCCGATATTCAGATGGTAGATTTTTTTACCCTTCGCTTTAGCTGCATCTGCATACGGCGACAGCTTTCTGATAGGTGAAGAAGTCAAACTTTGGATACGTGCTGAAAGTTTCATGTAAAATCCCCTCACTGCTGATAAATTTTGTCCGGGCGCCAGTACCCGGGGTTATTCTGGCACTTGGCAGCATTTCTGCTGTCTTGCCAAGTGTTCATATTATATCATAATTAAATCGTTATTTTTAGCATCAGGATAAAAAATGTAAAAATATTTTACAAAACGGCCTGAAATACAGCAAAAGTGTTTCAAAAAATACTTTTTGCTTCTCAAGCATAACGGCAGCATTTGATTAAAAAAGTGCGTTGAGTCATATAATTGTATGAAACCTTCATCTATGGTAAAATATACTGATAGAATATTGCAGATTGGGTGATTTTGTGCATTTAAAGTCATTTTCGACTTATGGATTCAAATCCTTTGCAGATAAAATTGAATTAAGCTTCGGTTCGGGCATTACGGCAATCGTTGGACCCAACGGCAGCGGCAAGAGCAACATTTCTGATGCGATCCGCTGGGTACTGGGCGAGCAAAGCGCCAAATATCTGCGCGGCAGCAAAATGGAAGATGTTATTTTTTCCGGCAGCGGCAAGCGCAGGCCTTTGGGTGTTGCCGAAGTGACGCTGGTTTTTGACAACAGCGACCATCGCCTCAGCCTTGATTTTGATGAAGTAAGCATTACCCGCCGCGTTTTTCGCAGCGGTGACAGCGAATACTCCATCAATAAAAAGAACTGCCGTTTAAAAGACATTCTTGACCTTTTGGCAGATACTGGTCTGGGACGTGGTTCTATGTCCATTATCGGTCAGAATAAGATCGATGAAATACTGAACAGCCGTCCTGAAGAACGCCGCGCTTTGTTTGAAGAAGCCGCTGGTATTGCCAAGTTCAGGATGCGTAAAAAAGAAGCTATGCGGCGTCTGGACGATACCGCTGCCAACCTGACCCGCATCAACGACATCAAAGCCGAAGTCGAAGGTCAGGTCGAGCCTCTGCGTCTTGCTGCAGAACAAACACGCAAATTCAATCTGCTGGATAAAGAACTGCGTGCCTGCAAACTGACCCAATTTGTGCACAAGATAGAAAATATTGAAAATATTCGGCAGAAGCTGAACACACAGGATGCCGAACTTGAAAATAAAGTACTGGAACGCGCTACTGCCGTCAGCACACAGGAAGCTGAATGCAGTGCCTTACAAATGGAGCTGGATAAGCTCAGTGAAGCCTATAACCGTATTCAGGACGATATCAAAGAAAAAGAAACAGCTCTGGAAAAACTGCGTGGTCAGGAAGCTGTGTTGGCAGAGCGTGTTCGGCAAAGCGAAAAATCAGGACTGCGTTTGGAAGAGCAGGGCAAAAAGCTGCAGGAACAGATCGCAGCTTTGGATACTCAGCTCAAAACGATGGTCGTGGATTATGACCGTTTAGAAGCGCAGCAGGCTGCCGCACAGCTTTTGGTAAGCAGGCTGACCGGAGAACAGGCAGAAAAAGAAACACGTATCAGCGAAGCTGAAGCGGCAATGGAAGATATGAAAACAGCTGCTTTCGATAATATGCGTACAATGGTCAATCTGCGGAATGAGATCCGTGGACTGGAGCAGGAGCAGGAACAGCGGATGCGTAAGCGTGACGCCCTTAAAAAGAGCATCGCCGAAGCAGAAACCGCAGGCGAAGAACTGCAGAGCCGTTACCGTAATATGAACGATGAGCAGAGCAATGTAGAAAACTCTTTGGAGCTTATTAAACGCGATGGCAGGGAAGTGAGTGCTAAAGCTGCCGAAGAGACCGAAGCGCTGAATAAAGTTCTGTCGCAGCATAAAGACTGTCAAAACAGGATCACAGCGCTGGAAAGCCGTTTGAACCTGCTGCAGAATATGCAGAAAAGCTATGAAGGCTTTGGCTATGGGATCAAAACAGTGCTGCAGTCGCAGGAACCCTGGCGCAGTGACGTTATCGGTGTTGCCGCCGAACTGATCGAAGTGCAGCCTGAATATGTAGTTGCAATAGAAACTGCATTAGGAGGAGCGGCGCAGAACCTTGTTATGGGCAGTTCGGAAGCCGCCAAAAAGGCCATCGCCTATCTTAAACAGCGTCAGGCCGGCCGGGCGACCTTCCTGCCGCTTGATACTATCAAATATTATGAACGCCGCAGTGAAGAAGAGGCACTGGCAAAACTGCCGGGTATTCGGGGATTTGCTGCCGATCTGATCGGCTATGATATAAAACTGGCGCCGATCTTTAAATTTTTGCTGGGTCGGGTGCTGGTAGCGGACAATATGGATGCCGCTTTGGCAGCCGCCAAAAAAAGCAGCTTTCGTATCAGAGTCGTTACTTTGGCGGGAGATGTCGTCAATGCCGGCGGTTCGCTGACCGGCGGCAGCAGGCAGCAGAAGGAAGCCGGCTTTCTGTCGCGCGGCAAAGAGATCGACGAACAGGAACAAAAGGCAGGTGTCTTGCGCCGTGAGCTGTTGGGATATCAGGAGCTGCTTGAAGAACACGAAGGCACCTTAAAAGTTTATAACAACAAACTGGTGGAACTGCGCCAGGACCTGCAGCAGAAGGAAATCCGCAAAGCTGAACTGGGCGTAGCTCTGGAGCGTTTAAGCGCAGAGCAGCGTCAGGCTGCGGAACGGCTGGAGCTTCTGCTGGATGACCGTAATCAGGTTTCTCAGGAATATATGGCAGCTCGCCAGCAGCTTACCGACCTGCGCCCGCAGCTAACGGCTCTGGAAGCCGAAGACGCACAGGGCAAACAGCTGCTGGATGATCTGCAGAAACAAACGGCCGCAGACCACAGCGCGCTGGCATCTATCCGCAATCGTCTGCAGGATGCCAGGGTCGAACTGGAATCGACTGCCGCACGGACTACGATGATGGCCGAGCGGATGCAGCAGCTTGATGCCGATATGGGGCGTATGCAGCAGGAACTCGCTGCTAATGAAGACGAGCAAAAGCATTTGCTTGACGTGATAACGGCCAGCAAAACCAGCACTGAACAGCTGGCTGCCAGCAGTACCGCATTACTGGCCGAATTACAGACCGTTGTCGGCGGTAAAGATGAATTCGGGGCCAAACGTATTGCCATTACTGAAAAGCAGGCAGTGGCAGGCGAGAGGCTGGATTCTTTGAAAAAAGAACTGACTGTTGCTGAAACCAGGCGCAATCAGGCAGCGATGGAAATGGTACGTCAAAACAGCGACTATGACCATGCTCTGGAACAGCTGGCGACTGAATACCGTATTACTCTGGACGAAGCACGTGCCAGCGGTGATCTGCTGGATGAAAGCGATGCGGCTTTACGTCGGCGTGAACTGCGTCTGGAGCGTGAAATTGAAACCTTAGGCCCGGTAAATCCTGCGGCAATCGAACAATATGAAGCTGTCAGCGAACGCTACGAATTTTTACAGCGTCAATACAGCGATCTTTCAGAGGCCAAAGCCAATCTGGAAGCAGTTATCAGCGAAATCAACTCCGGTATGGCCAAACGCTTCAAAGAGGCCTTTGGAAAAATAAACGAATATTTTTCCGACTGTTATGTGCGTTTATTCGGCGGCGGTACTGCTGCTTTAAAACTTACTGACCCTAATGATGTTTTAGGCAGCGGCATCGATATCGAAGTGCAGCCTCCCGGTAAAAAACTGCAGAGCCTCTTCCTGCTATCAGGCGGCGAGCGGGCCCTGACGGTTATCGCCCTGCTGTTCGCTCTGCTCAGCTATCAGCCTTCGCCCTTCTGTATCCTTGACGAAATAGATGCGGCGCTTGACGAAGCTAACGTTGACCGCTTTGCGAAATTCCTGGCAGCCTATGCCGAAAGCACGCAGTTTATTGTTATCACACACCGCAAAGGCACTATGGAAGCCGCGCATGTTCTGCACGGCGTTACCATGGAAGAATCCGGTGTTTCTAAATTACTATCTGTCAAATTGAGCGAAAAGGAGTGAGAACATGGGATTTTTAGAACGACTGAAAGACGGACTCAGCAAGACCCGCCGCAACTTTACTGACCGCATCGAAGAACTTGTAGGTATGTCGGCCAAAGTCGATGAAGACTTTCTGGAAGAACTGGAAATGATCCTTCTAAGCGGTGATGTTGGTGTCAAAACCACAGAAAAGCTTATCGATGCTGTTCGTCAGGCTGCTAAAAAGAAAGAAATCGAGGGGACGGAGCAGGTTATGCCGTTCCTCAAAAAATATATTGCCGAAATGCTGCAGGACGAAGGACAGCGTACCCGTATCGGTGCCAAACCTACGGTTATTCTTGTCGTGGGCGTCAATGGTGTTGGTAAAACCACTACTATCGGCAAGCTGGCCAACTATTTTCATCTGTTCAAATACAAAGTCATGCTGGCTGCCGGCGATACCTTCCGTGCCGCCGCTGCCGAACAGCTGCAGATTTGGGGCGAGCGTGCCGGCTGCGAAGTTATCCGTCACGAAGAAGGCGCTGACCCGGCTGCCGTGGTTTTTGACGCTGTCAAAGCCGCTATTGCCCGCAATGTCGACGTACTTTTTATTGACACTGCCGGACGGCTGCATAATAAAACCAATCTGATGAACGAGTTGGAGAAAGTACACCGCATCATCAAACGCGAGATACCAGAAGCTCCGCATGAAACCTTTCTCGTGCTGGATGCAACGACAGGGCAGAACGCTATCAATCAGGCCAAAGTCTTTATGGAAACCGCCAACGTCACCGGTGTTGTGCTGACCAAGCTCGACGGTACGGCTAAAGGCGGTGTCGTTATTGCTATCAAAGAAGAACTTGGCTTGCCTGTTAAGTGGATCGGTGTCGGCGAAGGCATTATGGATTTCCGGCCCTTTGAAGCCGATAAATTTGTCGACGCCTTGTTTGATGGTGACAAGTAAAAATGCTTGACAGCCTCTGCGATTTTCGATATAATACCAAAGTCGGATAAAATATGTAAAGATTTTGGTGATTGAAATGCAGGAAAACAGTTTGGAGCAAAGAGTACGGTTAGGACGTTTGTTCGATGCCTACGGCTGCCTGCTCACCGAAAAACAGCAAAAATGTCTGGAGCTGTATTTCTGCGACGACCTTTCGCTGGCTGAGATAGCCGATGAACTTGAAGTATCAAGACAAGCGATACATGACCTTATCAAACGGGTAGAGCATACTCTGGAACGCTATGAAAGCAAACTGGCGCTGCTGGCCCGCGATGATCACGATAAAAAGCTGCTGGAAGAAATGAGCCGGCTGCTGGCTGACCACCTTGCTCAAAGCGGTGGCTCGGCAGAACTTCAACAAGTACGCCGCATTTTAGACGAATTGAGCGGCGAAAGTAGGTAAAAATGGCTTTTGAAAATTTATCTGAAAGACTGCAAAATGCGATAAAAATGTTCCGCGGCAGCGGCAAAATAACAGAAGACGATCTTAAAGCGCCTCTGCGCGAAGTGCGGATGGCTCTGCTTGAAGCCGACGTCAACTTTAAAGTCGTTAAAGATTTTGTTGCCAATATCAAAGAACGCGCGCTGGGCGAAACAGTTCAGCAAAGCCTGACTCCCGGTCAGCAGATCATCAAGATCGTCAACGACGAACTGACCCAGCTTTTGGGCGGCACACAAAGTAAGCTCACCGTAGCGGACAAACCGCCTACAGTCATTATGCTGGTAGGTCTGCAGGGCGCTGGTAAAACTACTACCGCCGGCAAGCTTGGCAGCCTGCTGCGGAAAAAAGGCAAAAAGCCGTTGCTTGTAGCGGGCGACGTTTACCGTCCTGCGGCTATCAAACAATTACAGGTTCTGGGCGAACAGCTCTCACTGCCTGTCTTTGCTCTTGGCGATCAGGTATCTCCGGTCGAGATAGCGCGCAAGGCAATGGATAAAGCATTCTCACTGGCTTGCGACACGGTAATCATCGATACCGCGGGCCGCTTACATATCAACGAAGAACTGATGGAAGAACTGCGCAATATCAAAGCTGCCGTCAATCCGCATGAAATATTGCTGGTTGTCGATGCGATGACAGGCCAGGACGCAGTCACTGTAGCCGAAAGCTTCAACGGCGAGCTGGGCATAGACGGACTTATCGTTACCAAGCTCGACGGCGACGCCAGAGGCGGTGCTGTATTGTCAGTAAAAGCTGTTACCGGACGCCCGGTCAAATTTGTCGGTATGGGTGAGAAGCTTGACGCTTTGGAACCTTTCCATCCCGACCGTATGGCATCCCGTATCCTGGGCATGGGCGATATCCTGTCTCTGATCGAAAAGATCCAGTCCACGACCGACCTTGCCAAAGCTTTGGAAATGGAAAAGAAGCTGCGCAAAGACGAATTCACGCTCGAGCAGTTCCTGGAACAAATGCAGCAGGTCAAAAAAATGGGCTCGCTGGAAACTATTTTGGGGCTTATCCCCGGTATGAGCGGCATCAGCCAAAAGCTGAAAGAAGCCAACGTTGACGAAAAAGAATTCGACCGCGTTGAAGCCATCATCCGTTCCATGACCCCGAAAGAACGCCGTCATCCCGATATCATTAACGGCAGCCGCCGTAAACGTATCGCAGCAGGCTGCGGTATGCGCGTGCAGGATGTCAACAAGCTTCTCAAAAACTTTGAAGAAAGCAAAAAGATGATGAAAAAGATGCAGGGTATGGCTAAGTTTGCTTCAAAAGGCGGTTTCAAAATGCCTTTTATGAACAAATAAATTTAAATCAACATCTGGTTTAAGGAGGTGAAATAGACATGGCAGTTAAAATCCGTTTAAAACGTATGGGCTCTAAAAAAGCTCCTTTTTACCGTATCGTTGTTGCTGACTCCCGCTCTCCGCGTGACGGCCGCATCATCGAAAGCATTGGTTTCTATGATTCCACTGTACAACCCGCTACCGTAAAGATCGACGAAGAGAAAGCTCTTTCCTGGATGGCTAAAGGTGCACAACCTACTGATACCGTTAAAAACCTTTTCAGCAAAGACGGCATCATGAAAAAATATGCTGAATCTAAAGCAAAATAAGAAATGAGGCGTGATTTGCATGAAAGAATTGGTAGAAGTCATGGCCAAGTCTCTAGTGAGTAATCCGTCTGCAGTAGTCGTGGAGGAGGAAACCACCGGAACATCAACGGTGCTTCGCCTCCATGTTGCTCCTGAAGATATGGGTAAAGTTATTGGAAAACAGGGCCGCATTGCTAAAGCAATCAGAACTGTCATGAAAGCTGTTGCAACCCGTGAGAATGTAAAAGTTGTCGTAGAGATTGTCTAAGACGTATAAGGATGGTAAACGATATGGATAAAATGTTTGTACGTGTTCCGGTTGCAATAAAAGCAAAAGTAACAGAAGATCTCAAGTTGAAAATTATTGGAGATGTCCAAAACACCATAAAAACGATTAATCTGGATATCGAGCACTTCGAATTCCAAGCCAAAAAAGCTCTTTCTCAGGCCGCCAGCGACCTGAGCGTACTTCCTTCACTGCGTGAGCAGATTGAAATGGAAAGAAACAAGATCAATGCCGCTAAAGCAGAAGCCGAAGATAAACTTAAACGCGCTGAAGCTTTGGAGATCGGTGCGGAGATCGGTCACGGTACACTTGAACGTACTGTCGAGATCACCATAGGCACTGATATCGACGCTCTGATGGGCGCTGAGATCCTCACTGAGGATGGCAAGATTATTGCTTTCCGCGAATGATATGGAAAAACAAGTAGTTATTGGCACTATTATCGCTCCGCACGGTGTGCGGGGCGATATTCGTATTCTGCCGCAGACAGATCATCCTGAACAATTTTTAGAGCTTTCCTCTTTGCTGCTCGAAGACGGCCGTTCGCTTCAGATTACCTCTGCCCGGTTCCATAAACGTATGGTACTGATGAAATGCAGGGGTGTGGAAACAATGAACGATGCCGAACTGCTGCGCGGCAAAAAGGTTTTAATCAACAGTGAAGATCTGCCTCAGCTTGAAGAAGGCGAATATTATGTAGCCGACCTGCTCGGACTGCCCGTATTCGATACGGCAGGAACACAGCTCGGCACATTGAAAGACGTGCTCAGCACCGGCAGCAACGACGTTTACGTTATTGCTGTACCGGAAGGCAAGGATATCCTCGTCCCGGCCCTCAAAAAGCACGTTAAGGAAATCAATATTACAGACCGTAAGATCGTGGTCGAATTACCTGAATGGACAGATGCACCGTGAGATTTCTCTTTATTACCTTATTTCCTGAACAAATTGAACAAGCGGCTGGTCACAGCATTATCAAACGCGCCGTCGATGCGGGACTTGTAGAAGTCAGCTGCATCAATCCGCGCGATTTTGCAACTGACAGGCACCGTACAGTGGACGATACGCCCTTTGGCGGCGGTGCCGGCATGGTTTTGAAGCCAGAGCCGATGGTAGCGGCTATCCGCATGGCCAAACAGCAGCTGCCTGCAGCGAGGGTTATTGCCATGTGCCCGGGCGGGCGCACATTAAAGCAGGATATCGTTGAAGAATATGCCCGCAGCGGCCAGGATCTAATTCTGGTCTGCGGTCATTATGAAGGCTTCGATGAACGGATATTCAACTGGGTCGATGAAAAACTTTCCATTGGCGACTATGTACTTACCGGCGGCGAACTGCCGGCACTGATAGTTATGGACGCTGTAGCGCGCTTTATACCGGGCGTGCTTGGAAAAATGGCCAGTGCCGTTGAAGACTCTTTCAGTACGGGACTGCTGGAATATCCTCAGTACACCCGGCCGGTGGAATTTGAAGGACTGGAAGTACCGGAAGTGCTGCGTAACGGCAATCACGCTCTGATCAATCGCTGGCGCCGTAAAGAAGCCCTTAAAGCGACTTATCTGCACAGGCCTGATCTGCTTGCAGAGCTTGGCAAAGAGGATGTGTTGCTGCTTAACGAAATCAAACAGGAACTCGCAGGTGATAATAATGGCTAACCTTTATCTGGGGCTGGTGCATTATCCTATTTACAATAAAAATATGCAGGTCATTGCTACTGCCGTCACTAACTTCGATATCCACGATATTTCGCGTACCGCTCGCACCTATGATGTCAAAAAATATTTTTTGATCCATCCGCTGGAGGTACAGGCTGAAATCATCAAAAGGATAACTGACTATTGGCAGCATGGTTACGGCAAAACCTATAATCCTGACCGCAGCAACGCGCTGGAACGTGTAACCTATACGTCCAGCATTGAGTCGGCTATTGCCGCGGTTACTGAAATAGAGGGGCAGGCGCCGGTTACGATTACTACCGATGCCCGCACCTATCCTAATACAGTGACCTATGGCTTTGTACGAAAGTTGCTGCACTGCGGTGACAAACCTCTGCTGCTGCTTTTTGGCACCGGCTTTGGTATGGAACAGGAAACAATGAACAGTTTTGATTATGTACTTGAACCTGTTTATGGTCCCTGCGACTATAATCACCTGTGTGTGCGCTCTGCGGCTGCGATTATTTTAGACCGGCTGGCCGGTGAGGCCTGGTGGGAAAAATAACTGTCAAAATGCTCAAAAAATAATTGCAACTAATTGAACAGTATGATATAATGTCATTTGTGTAAAACGGACGGTCCGCTGTGGTGTGTTCGCACATGAACGTCTATGATTCGAGGAGGAAATTATGAATATTATTGAAGTATTGGAACAAGAACAGCTTCGTTCCGACATCCCTGACTTCCGTGCAGGCGACACCGTAAAAGTTTATGTAAAAGTAGTCGAAGGTACTCGTGAACGCGTACAGATGTACGAAGGTGTAGTAATTGCACGCAGCGGCGCCGGCGTTCGTGAAATGTTCACCGTTCGTCGTATTTCTTACGGCGTAGGCGTTGAAAGAACATTCCCGATCCACAGCCCACGTTTGGAGAAAATCGAAGTTTCCCGTCGTGGTATCGTTCGCAGAGCAAAACTCTACTATCTGCGCAGCCTTACCGGTAAAGCTGCTCGTATTCGCGAACGCAGATAATCGGTATCAAATTACAGATCGTAAATCAAGAGACCCTTTCAGTTCAGCTGAAAGGGTCTTTTTGTATTTAAATCAAGATAAATTCTACCATAATGGATAAAAACAGCATTACCATATAGGTAAGTAAAAATGTGCATCTTACTTAATAGTTATTGAAAAGTAGCGGCTGAAATATCAATAGCATTACCGCAATAATTGAGCAATTTGCAGTTGTCTAAATAAAAAAACAGACATTCACGTTTCGTGAATGTCTGTTTTTTATTTGCCTGATCCTTAATGCGCCAAAAGCTGCCGCATTTTATCAAGTGCTTTTAGCCGGTGCTTAGTAACGTTGCGTACAGTGCAGCCCAGACGTCCTGCCACCTCGGTCGGCTTCAGGTCATCTAAAAACAGCAGCGTCAGTATTTTCCTCTGTTCTGCACTTAACTGCCGCAGCGCTTCCTGCAGTTCCAGTGAAAGTAAAAAACGTGCCAGCTCGTCCAGACGCTCACCTGCTGCACAGCCTGTCTCCAGCAGGGCGATTCCGGCTTCGCTGTCCGTATCTGTCTGGGTTTCGTTTTCCCAAATTCTGCCCTGCTTCTGCATCGCGTCAAAAACAGCAAAATGCACCTTACAGCGTGCCAGTCCGGGCCAGTTTTCAAAATCAGCGCCCTTATACTGCAAAACCAGCTCGATAAAGGCCAGAACGGCGATACCTTCTGCGTCTTTTCCCAGCGACCGGTAAAACATCTCACGGCGGGCCTCGCTTTTTAAAAGCGGCTTAAAATCCGCGCATAACTGCAGCAGTGCTGCTTTATCACCAGCCTGGGCGGCGGTTATCAATGCTTTCAATCTCTCTGCCTGTTCAGGTAAATTTTTTATAACGATCAGTTCTCTCTATAATTTTATGATACCCGGCTATACTGTAAAACGTCGCGCGCAACAACAAACAGTCTAAACTTTTTCGACGAAAATTAACACCCTATACAATCAGGTGTTAATTTTATGCCTTTACTGCTTAAAATAATGGCGGGAGGGATAGCATGCAAAAATATATAGGCCGGCAGCTGAAAACAGCGCGGCTAAATAAAAAGCTGACCCAGGAACAGATCGCTGAAGCAGTAGGCTTATCGGCCAAGCACTATGGCTGTATCGAACGCGGCGAGGTCAGCACAACTGTGGCCGTACTGACACGGTTGCAGCAGGTGCTGGAATTTGAAGTGTCTATAATGATCAAAATTTAGTCTGCTTTGGCAGGCTATTTTTTTTCGATGTTTTCGCCGGGCTGCTGGTGAAGTACGTACACGCACTTGCGCTGCAGCGCAAGTGCCGCGGAGCGTAATAACGCGGCGCAGAAAAAAATTTAAAAATAGCCTTCTCGTGTCTTGTCGGGGGGGACATCTGTGATAAAATAACTAAAGAATTATATAAAATAGTTAAAAAATACAATCTAAAACAAGTTAAATATGAGTTTTATTTTAAAATATTGATTTAAAACAGCGTATTGAAATCAGGTAAAAGCTTTGGTTCCTGCGGCATCAGCCGAAGAAATATATTGTTCAACAAATTTTAAGGAGTTGATTTTGGTGTATTTGAAAACAAGTAATAAAAAACAGCTGGCAGCAGCAGTAACGCTGGCTGTAATGGGAATGGCATGGGTGGCTGTGCCGAGCCAGGTATGGGCGGCCGACGGCGGTTTTGGCGCCATAAATAATCCTATCAGTCTGGAAATTTACGCAGAGCAAAATACGAGTGGCGGTAAACTGGATACTGCTCGTAAAAACTATGAAGGATCAAATGTTTATGTATCCCAATATCACTCTGCTTATACCGATAACGAAAAAATCTTCGCCAGCGGTGATATGACAGGTAAAACTATTTCTCTGAGCAATATAACAGTCCAGGCTGTTGTTGGGAAAGACGGTATAGGGCAAGCTGCCGATCTGGCACAGCATGCAACACAGGGTCAGGACGGCGGGTTTGGTTATGGCGCAGGGCTTGTCAATCAAAACGGCATGTCTAATGCTGTTATCGCAGTTGGTTCTGCTGAGATAAATGTTACCGGCGGTGCCAGCGGTTTGATAGTAGATGAAAAATATCAGCACGAAGGCGAACAGGGACTGACTGGCAGTGCAGCTATTGGCGGTACCGGCGGCGCCGGAGCTGCGGGCGGTAATGGCGGCGGCGCTAAAGCTATCGGTGTTGCGGCAGGCATTACAGATACTGCTGAAAGTATTGTTGTAAACGGCAGCGCCAGCAAGAATATTCAGATTTCAGGTACTTCTTTAACTGTTAGTGCTACAGGCGAAGCCGGCGGACATGGCGGTTACGGAGGCAAGGGCGGCAGCGGTGCCGATGGTGCGGAACTTACGACGAAAAAGGCCGATAAAGGTGCAGATGGCGCCGATGGCACTGATGAAAATACCACGCCGGATAAAGCCGCTAATGGTGAAGATAAGGTAGAGCATGCGGCTAATGGTACGGTTACAGCAACTTATAACACTAGTATGCCTCCTGAGCAGACAGGCTGGGTATCTACTGCTGGTACAGCTGGTGCTAATGGCACCGCTGGTACAGCTGGTGTTAATGGTAAGAATGGCAGTAACGCTGATGCTGGCTCAGCAGGCAGTAATGGCTTAGCAGGCAGTACTGGTCTGGCAGGGGGAACCGGCGGCGCTGGAGCTAATGGCGGTAATGGCGGCAGCGCCACTGCTTACGGCCTGCATTTGAATACTATCAGCGGCGGTTCTGTAACATTGAATGCTTTAAATGTCGATGCCACGGGAGGAAATGGAACTGCCGGCGGTGAAGGCGGCAAAGGCGGAACAGGCGGTGTTGGCGGGTTAGGTCAAACCGGCGGTGACGGCGGCAATGGCGGCGTAGGCGGTGATGGAGCTAATGGCGGCGCCGGCGGCGACGGCGGTAAAGGCCAGAGTGGCGGCAGCGGCGTTAATTATGTTGCTAATCATGCTGGTTTTGGTGTTACTGCTACTGTCGGTGGAGCAGGCGGTACAGGTGGCGCTGGCGGCCAAGGTGGTAACGGTGGCAATGCTGGTAACGGCGGAACCGGTGGAGCAGGCGGAACTGGCGGCCAAGGTGGTAACGGCGGCCAAGGTGGTAACGGCGGCCAAGGCGGACTTGCTGTTGCCCAGGGTCTGGTTGGCACTGCCAATACTGACCTGAATATTACGATAGGTACTATAACTGTAACTGCAACTGGCGGCGATGGCGCTAAAGCAGGCATCGGCGGAGCAGGCGGCGATGGTGGACAAGGCGGTATAGGCGGACAGGGCGGCAAAGGCGGAACTGGTGGTGCGGCTGGTACTGCAGGTGCTGCTGGTGAAGGCGGAGTTGGCGGAGCCGGCGGTGCTGGCGGCCAAGGTGGCGTGGACGCTAGCGGAGCCCGTATAGCCAATGGTGCTGATGGTGCTACCGGTACTGGCGGTACTAAAGGTATAGACGGCACTGTAGGTATTGCAGGTGACGCGGGTAAAGGCGGTGACGCAGGTAAAGGCGGAACCGGCGGTTCAGGTGGTACAGCCGGTGCTGCAGGGACGAGCGGTGCTGGTAACAGCGCTGCTGCGACTGCTGTGAGCCTGACTGATACAGCAGGCGTCTTAAAAACAAGTTCTATTACCGCTACAGCTACGGCCGGTAAAGGCGTAGGTAAATTTAATATTGCAGATGCTTATCTCAAAGGCGATTCTACCGGTGACCCGCATGATGGCCGTACGGCTGTAGCTGATAATGCTGGTACTGACGGAACTGACGGGGATGCAGTAACAGAAACTGATAAAGCTCAAGCGGGATATCAAAACGGAGCGGCTAATGCGGTTTCTAACGGCGGTGCTGGCGGCAAAGGCATCACTCCTAGCGGTACAGTGGCTCAAAGTAATAACGGTGCTAAAGCTGAAGCCTGGGGACTTGTTACCAGTGGCGGTTCTTTGCACGTGCTTTCTGATAGTGGACTGACTATCAGCGCAGATGCGCAAGAAGGTTCTAGTGCTGTTACTGCCAAAGCAGTTGTGTCTGCAAATTCAGTTAATGTGTACCAAGTTCAAAATGATTTAACAATCACTGCAACAGCAGTTGGCGATCAAGACAGAACAGAAACAGTTAGTGAAGTTGAATATACGTATTCGGGCTCCAGTACATCCACTCAAGCTACGGCTGTTGGGCTGGAACTGACAGGCGGCAGTATGGTGGCTGAAGTTGGAGGCACCGTGACTATAGAGGCAAGTACCGACTGGGCAGGTTCTAATACTGCTACAGGCATCAAAGCTGCTGAAGGTGCGGTTATTGCTGTTCATAGTGCCGGGGCTATGGATATCAGTGCCGAGGTAGTTGGTACTACTACTGAAGGAACTAAGCTCCTCAAAGGCGCCAATGGTATTTTGGCAAACGGCAGCACAATGTATTATGCTGCAGATAATGCTGCTATCACTGTCAGCGGTGGTAAGCATGCAAATGACCATGCGGCAGACATTGAAGGTGGGGTAACTACTTTTGATGCCGGTACGGGAACCGTTACCTTTAACGGCACTGCTGACTTCACAAACGGCACTTTGAATCTGAAATCTGATACAGACGTACAGACGAAGGAGAATAGTCCTGGTTCTCTCGATATCAGCGGTACTGCCATGAACCTGACAGATAATCTGGCAGCCTTGACTGTAGAGGATAAGACTACTCTTGCTGGCAGTACGGTCTACTTCTATGACGAAAATAATCAGGCAGAGAAATACAATACTGCTGATTACCGTACTATCACTACTAATGATCTGGATGCTTCCGATACTAACGAGCTCTTTATGCGTACCAATGCCAACGGCGTTTACGGTCAGTCGGCAGGCAACGACAAAATTACTTCCACTAATACTGTAACCGGCAGCGGTACCTATAATATCACTGTTTTTGACCAGGGGATGCGCAACGGCTATAACAATGCTGCCGGCGCTGATACTAAGGGACATTTGGACCAAGATGTCGTACTGATCGAAAATGCAGATAAAGACGGCACCTACAACATCAAAGAAATGAAATATGATAACGGCGTCTGGGCTTATGAATATGAGGGGAAAGCAGACATTGTCGATGATGGTTTGAACCTGACACAGGTCACTACCAGGGCTGCAACTCAATCCTCTGCCCAAATGGCGGCTCAGGATGCCAGCAAGATCGCAGCCGGAGCGGCAGTGACTCTGTTTGGCGCTGATGAAACTTTGATGGAACGTCTGGGCGACGTCCGTAATTCTGCAGACGATAACGACGGCGTTTGGGCTAAATATGTCGGCGGCAAAATCAAAGTAGATGGACTGCAGGGCGATAACGATTATCAATATAACGGCTTTGCGGCAGGTTATGACCGTGAGATCGGCAGTAACTGGCGTATCGGCCTGGCAGGACAATATGCTAAAGGCGATACCAGCCTGACTAATGGCGACGGTGAAATCAAAACCGCGGCAGGCGCTTTATATGGCACATGGACTGGCGATAAAGGTCATCATGTAGACATCATTGCCAAAGTTGGTAAAGTTGACAGTGAAACCAGCGCTTACGGCGGCACTATTGCCCAAAAACTGGACGGTGATTTTGGCAGTACAGCTATAAGCTTTGCTGTTGAATACGGCTATCGTCAGGATTTGAATGACGGCTGGTTCGTTGAACCTATGGTGCGTGCAAGCTACGTACATCTGGGCGGCGATGATTATACCGTAACCACTCGTGACAATACTATGAGCGTTACTAACGACAGCATGAACAGCATTGTTCTGCGCGGCGGCTTCCTGCTGGGCAAAACCTTTGCGGCAGACAGCAGCGTTTATCTGAAAGCGGCAGTACTGCACGACTTCGACGGCGACATCAATACACATGTCAGCGCTGACGGCAGAAGCACCAGCTACAGTGACAGCATCGGCGGTACCGCTATCGAATATGGTATCGGCGTCAACCACAAATTTAATAAGGATTCCAGTATGTATCTGGATGTAGAACGTATCAGCGGCGGCGATGTAACTAAAAACTGGGGTGTCAACGTCGGCTTCCGTTATAGTTTCTAAAAGCAGGATGGCAGCTTGAAAAATCTATAAAGAATATCCCTCATCCAAGTGGGGGATTTCTTTATAGTATTTCATAAAAAATTAGGAGATGAGTTTGATGAAAGGCTATAACAAAAAGCAAGGCATTAAGTTACAAAGGAAAGTATTGAGCTCGTTGTTTATCGCAGGTGCAGCGTACGTTTGCATATTAGGGGGGGACAACGCAGCCTGGGCATCTGATTATACCAGTACTGATACTTTAAGTACTTCTAGTTATGGAGAAACCTACGACAAGATCGCTATTACTATGGTTGCTCCGGGAAAAAACTGCGCCGGTATTTATACTTATGGCAGAAATAATACGACAACAGCTAATGAACGGGTGACTGTTACGATGTCGGATACTGGGGATGCCTATGGTTATAACGGTATTTTTGTGGACGGCGTATCAAAATTGGACGCTAAAAAGGGTATCGAGCTTACGATAGACAGCACAGGCGACAATAATGCATCCGGTGAATATCAGGCCTGGCGCCATGGCCTGCGTGTCGAGACTCAGGGAAAAGTAGATTTGGGAACAGCTGTCGGCTCTGTGATTACGATAAACAGTAATGCTGCTGAAAGCTATGCCAATGGTGTTTTTGTTGATGGATCCAGCGCTGGCAGCGGCAGTGAAGCCAGTATTAAGGGCGGAGATTTAACGGTCAATATCAATAAAGATAATGAACTGCAGCAGATGGATTATGCTGCCGGGGTTACTTTGTACAATGGTTCTAAAATGGAACTGGCCGGTGACCTGGACATATATTTGGAAGCTGCCGGTGTCGATGGCATCAGAGCCAATAACTTAAATAATTATTCTGATATCAATACTTTGCAGGTCAAAAACCTGGCTCTCTATGGCAAAGCAGTGAATGGTTCCGGTTCAGGGATATACCTGATGGGTGAGCACGATTCGGCTAATGTCAGTGACAGCACTAAGATAGAAGTTACTGCTGAGTATGATGCTTTCGGTATTGTGATAGAAGGCAGCGATACTGCAAGCAGTTTTGGTGCAACTACTATTGACGTTACCTCTAAAACAGAAAACAATAATGACGTTCATGGTATAAAGCAGTTTGGCGCCCAAACAGATTATGCTGATTTAATTATTAATGCTCAGTCTGATGGGGCTGATATTTTTGGCATCAGTCTGGTTGGGCATGATGGAGCCGGCATAGTTGAGGTTGCCGGTGATTTAAATATCAAGGCTAACGGAAATGGGCGTTATGTAAACGGGGTAGAGGTTAGTGCTCTTGGGAAACTGAGCGTTTCAGGCAAGACTGATATTGATCTAAGCAGCGATAATGATCAAGCTAGTATGTACGGTGTTTATGCCCAGACTGGCAGTAAACTGGATTTTGCAGACGATGTGCAGATCACGATAGCTACGCATGACGGTGACAGTAGAGCAAATATGTATGGTATTTATAGCCGTACTGCTGCAGAGGTTGTTTTTACAAAAGGCCTGACCATTAAGAATGCAAATATTGGTGAAGCTGTAGTTTCTGAAGGTGGTAATATTAAAATCAATACCAGCGGCGGTAATGATGTGAAAATCGAAGGCTATATCGAATCTAAATCAATTCCGGAAAACCCTGAGTCCGAAACTTTGGCGAACGGTACAGTCGATATCACTTTTGATACAGCTCAGTCTTATTTGTATGGCAATAGTTATACAGCAACTGACTGCGTTACAGATTTAAAATTTACTAATGGAGCGGTCTGGAATATGATGGGCAATTCATCAGTCAGTGACCTTAGTGTTGGTAAAGACTCAGTGATCAATATGACTGCTGACAGCGATCGTTACAGCAATTTGCAGGTTGGAAACTTAGAAACTGCTGACGGAACTTTTGTAATGAATGCCGGCTGGGTAGACGGAGGCGGCAGCTACAGCGATAAGCTTATTATTGATAAAACTTCTGCGGCCGGCAGTAACAGCATCAAAATTATTTCGGACGGCGGTTTAGAAGAAGCTGCCAGAAATAATACTGTTTTTGTTAAAGGAGCTGATGCGTCTACCAAATTTGTTGTTGATGGCCCTGTTTACGCTAATGGTTTGTACGAATTTGATATTACACTGGCAGATAAGGAAAATGATGGCAAATATGATTGGGTAATCGGTTCTTTGAAAAAGAATACTGTTGATAATGTTAATACAATAGTTAGTGCTAATCAGGTGGCATATACTGCCTGGATAGACGGTAACGGCACGCTGCGCCAGCGTTTAGGCGAGCTGCAGAGCGGTGCCGATAACGGCGTTTGGGCAAGAATGTTCGGCGGTAAGCTGGGCGGCGATGAATTTACTAATAAATATAAAACTTATCAGCTTGGTTATGACGCTCAGGCTGGCGAATGGCGTGTTGGCGCCGCATACGAATACAGTGACGGCAGCCTGAATTATACCAGCGGCAGCGGCGAGAACAAAATCGGAGCCATAAGCTTGTATGGAACCTTACAGGGCAAAGATAACAGCGCTTTAGACATTGTAGTTAAACGCGGCCGTATTTATGGTGATATGGATATCTATGGTAAATACAGCGATCAGGGCGATTATTCGACCGATGCGACTTCGATAGGTGTTGAGTATAGCAAACGTTTTGACGGCGGTAATAATGTTTATTTTGAGCCGCAGGCTCAGCTGACCTTCGGCCGTATAGACGGCTATGATTATGTAAGCGCTAAAGGTATAAGAGTCGCTTATGATGATATCAACAGTCTGATCGGTCGTTTAGGTATTGTGGGCGGTAAAGCCTTCAGCAGAGGTGACGTGTATGTCAAGGCTTCGCTGCTGCACGAGTTCAGCGGCGACAGCAGTGTCACTATGCTTGCGGCTAACGGCGAAAGCTATATGGAAGATCAGGACTACGGCGATACCTGGCTCGAAGTAGGTATCGGCGGTAATATCACTTTAGGTAAAAACTGTGAGCTGTACGGCGAGGTAGAACGCAGTTTTGGCGGCGATGTAACTAAAAACTGGGGAGCTAACGTAGGCTTCCGTTACAGCTTCTAAGGCGGTAAGTAAAGTAGTTGGCCGGAGGTATGGCGGCGGGGAACTAATGTAGTGCTGTCATACTTCTTACAGCTGCTTAGAGCGGAGGAAGGATATGGAAAGAATAGATTATAAAAAACTGGGTATGGAAATTAAGATTCGCAGGCTGCGTGCTGATATCAGCCAGTCTAAGTTGGCAAAACAGATCGGCGTATCACAGTCGCATTTATGTAATGTGGAAAATGGTCGCCTGTCGCCGAGCTTGCGATTGCTGTTGAGCCTGCGCAGGCTTTTGGGTTGTACGATTGATGAACTGCTGGCAGAAACTGACGTTGAGCAGCAGGAGAAAGCGTAAGATGTTACTTGATAACTAGAAAGAAGGCTGGTTGTTATCAGCCTTCTTTTTGCTTTCTCAAGCTTTTTGGATAAGTTTTTGCATAATGAAGGGCAAAAATGCAAAGAAAATTTTAGAAAAATAAGTGTTGTGTCTTGCGGGGGGGTACAAGTGTGTTAAAATTATTTAAAACAGAATATGTTCTTTGCATTAAAAATTGCAACGCAAGCAAAATAACGTATTTGTTTATGAAAACAAGCTGAATAATAAGGAAAGAGGTTGATGAGTATGTCGATGTCGGTCAGACAGAAAAAATTGACAAAAAAAGTGCTGTGTTCATTGCTGGCAGCAGGGATGATCAACGTTTGTATATCAGGGGGGGACGTTTGGGCTGCTGAGAGTGAGCCGAATATTGTAAATATTGCAAGTCCCAGTACTGATTATAATGGCGGTGCTGAATATCGCTATGCTGGAGTTTTTGTGGATGGCGAAACCAAAGAATATGGTAAAACGAATGTTGTAGATAAAATTGTCTTTAACAGTGCTAATTCTACAACAAATAGTTCTTCGAGTACTCCTGGTACTGCTTACAACGCTGCAGTTGTTACTGCTGGAGGCACTTTGGAGCTCAATGCCAAAGAGATTTATGTTGGTTCAGAAGCACAAGGAGGCGACCGTGGTTTTAGATTGACCGGCGATAATAATACATTAAATATTACTGCTGATAAAATAGTATCTTATACTGGCGATGAGTTTGTTCATGTCCGTAAAGGAGCTGCAAATGTAGCCAATATTACTGTTGGTGATTTTTATGCCAAAACTACTTGGGGCAAAGATGATTATGGTGTTTCAATATTACAGGTAAATGAAGGCGGCACTATAAACTTTAATGCAGATAAAGCTGTTTTTGATGGTTCGACAAATGTTGCTGGCGGCGTTTTTGGCTCTGGCAGCTGGGGCACGCTGAATATAACTGCCAATGAATTGAGTATTGATGGAAATATTTGCGGCACTTATGGAACTTTGACTGGTATCCAACATGCTGATGCTTTTGATTTGCATATTACTGCCGGAAATTTAGTAATGGCTGGCGATATCAATGCGGGCAGTATGGGTGATGGATACAGTAAGCATGACCGTACGACTAATATAGCTGTCAATGTTACGGATACTGCAGAACTGACAGGCGATATCAATGTTTACGAACGCGGCAATATCGCTATCAGCTCAGATACTATGAATTGGGAAGGCAGCGCCACGGTCAATAAAGGTACTTTAGATATTTCCAAAGTAAATAATCTTACGTTGACAGGTGTTACAGCAAATGCTGATGAGGCTGTGCTCAAAGTTACAAACGGCGGTACGCTTGCAGTAAATGAAAACGGCAAACTGGGCATCAACGATTTGAAAACTGCCGGTACTTATAAAATAGTCAGTGTTGACGAAAGCAGCACAGCTAACTTCTGGAAAGACGAAAATCTTGCTTATGACAGGACTTCGATGTTTGCAGAGGTCAAACAGAATAACAGAGATTATGATGTTGTTTATAAGGAATTGCAAGATTTGAGTGCTGATGAAAAAGAAGCTGCCAAAGAACAGATAGTTGCAGCAGCAGGCGGAACGTCGCTGGCAGCAACTTCTGTTATTGGGAGCATCGTAACAGACAGTGGTGCTGTTGCCAAATCTGCTCCGGGTGCAAAAGCATTTGTCGCTGCTGTAACCGGCAGCGCCGATATTACATCAGCTCAGGCTGCTGCGCATATCAATGCCGCAGTACAGATGGGTGAAACTTCAGGTACCAGTGCCAATGCGGTTTCTGTTGCCAGCAATGTTACAGGTACTGTTACAGGAAGAATGTCGTTGAACGCTGCTCCGATTGCAGAGGTTGGCGGTAAAGGCCGCAGTCTGTATGAAGATAAGAGTGGTGCCGGGATTTGGGCACAATATGTACACGGTAAGGATAAAGTGCGCGATATGGCTATGGCTGGTGGTTCTGCTTCTTACGACAGCAAATATAATGGTTTTGTTTTGGGAACCGATTTTGCTAAGATCGGCAAATTCCAAAGCGGTATTGCTTTCACTTATGGCAGTGGTGATACTACCAGTGTCGGCGGTGCCGCTTACAGCCGCAATGATTTTGATTTCTGGGGAGTAAGCTTATATGGCAGCATGAGAAATTCTGATACCAATTTGATTGCTGATATCGGTTATAGCCGCAGTGACAGTGATGTGGAACAAAATAATTTCGGCAGCCTGTTAACGGCAAATCCGAAAACTGATACGATCACTTTGGGAATCAAAGGCGAAAAACTATATCAATATGATAATCTGCAGGTAATGCCTTATGTTGGTTTAAGATATTTAAGCGTCGATACAGGCTCTTACAGTTCGGATATTGGCGGTCTGGCAGCTTTTAATTATGCTCCTGAGCGACAGAATATCTGGCTGCTGCCTGTAGGTGTGTCGCTGACTTATGAAAATATTACGGATAATGGCTGGAAGATTCGCCCGAATGTCGATTTGTCGTATATGTGGGCTATGGGGGATACTGACAGCAGTATGACGGTTGGTTTACCTGGGACTACTGCGGCAGACAGACTTGGTTATACGATAATGGATAAAGGTTCGTTTATTGGTAAAGTGGGCCTGGAAGCAGAAAAGGGCCATATGACTTATGGTGTAAGCTATAGTTATCAAAAAGGCAGCGATGCCAAAAGTAATAAATGGTTCGTTGATTTGAAGTACAGCTTCTAAAAGGCAGGCGTTTATTTCAGAAGCCTGTGCAGGATAAAACAAAACCCCGGCGCATTGCGCCGGGGTTTTATGTTTGTCCAAATTGTCAAAGGGCAGTAATTATTTTTTGTCTACAAGTTTGAGCGGTACGCCTATTTTAGCTTCAACTTTTTCGCCTTTGGCTATTTTTACAGCAGCCTCAAGACCCTGTTGTCCCATCAGTTCGGGTTGTTGAGCGATAGTTGCGGCCATAGTGCCTGCTTCTACTGCTTTCAAGCCGTCTTGAGTGCCGTCAAAGCCAACAATAAAGATTTTTTTGTTAGCGCTTTTGGCTGCTTCGATAGCGCCCAGTGCCATTTCGTCATTTTGAGCGAAAATAGCCTGGATATCAGGGTTGGCCTGCAGCATATTTTCAGCGACAGTCAGGCCTTTGCTGCGGTCAAAATCAGCAGATTGTTTGGCAACAACTGTAAGTTTTTGGTCGGCTACTTTATGGAAGCCTTCGCCGCGTTCGCGGGTCGCAGATGCGCCGGGGATGCCTTCGAGCTCGGCTACTTTTACTTTTTCACCAAGTTTTTGGATGATGTATTCGGCTGCCATTTCGCCGCCTTTGACGTTGTCAGAAGCGATGAAGGAGGCTACTGTGCCTTTATCGGCGCTGCGGTCGAGCGCCAGAACGGGGATGCTGGCTTTGTTGGCAGCTGCCACAGAAGTTGATACTGCTGCGGAGTCGACCGGGTTGATGAGCAGTACGTCTACTTTTTGCTGGATCAGGTCAGAAATATCATTGGCCTGTTTTGCGGGATCGTTTTGCGCATCGACGATTTTAACATTGACTCCGAGTTTTTTTGCTTCTTCTTCAACGCCTTTACGTACGGATACGAAGAAGGGGTTGTTGAGTGTGGAGATGGAGAAGCCGATGGTAGTTGTTTTTTTGCCGTCAGCGGGTTTTGCAGCTTTGTCACTGCTGCCGCAGCCGGAAGTGAGCACTGCCAGTACTGTGATGGCAGCTACTAAAAGAGTCCAGATTTTTTTCATTGGTGAGTGCCTCCTAAGCTTTTTTGCGGTCCATAAGTACCGCCAGTAAAATTACAATACCTTTGACAACTTGTTGATAGAAGCTGGATACGTCGAGAATATTGAGGCCGTTGTTGAGTGTGCCGATGATAAGCACGCCGACCAGTGTACCTGTGATATAACCTTTGCCGCCGGAAAGACTGGTTCCGCCTAAAACTACGGCGGCGATGGCGTCAAGTTCATAACCGGTGCCGGCAGTCGGCTGGGCCGAATTGAGACGTGAGGTGAGGACTGCGCCTGCCAGAGCGCAGAAGAAACCGGTGATTGCATAAACAAAGATTTTGACACGTTCTATTTTGATGCCGGCGATGAAGGAAACTTTTTCGTTGCCGCCTACTGCGTAGATTTTACGGCCCAAAGGGGTTTTCCTAAGGATGAACCAGGAAACGGCAAATGCCAGCAGCATGATGATTGCAGGTACTGGCAATCCCATGAAAAAGCCCTGGCCGAAGTCGTGGAACATAGTGTCGTCACTGAGACCGCTGATAGGGTTACCATTGGTATATACCAGTGTCAGACCGCGATAAATGGTCATGGTGGCGAGCGTAGCGATAAAGGGTGCTACTTTGCCGTAAGCAATGACTAAGCCGTTGACAGCGCCAAGGCCCATGCCTATGAAGCAGGCAGCAAGGATCGCCAGCATCGGGTTCATGCCGCTGACGATCAGGCTGCCCATCAGGGCGCTTGAAAGTGCCAGCAGGCTGCCGACAGACAGGTCGATGCCGCCTGTCAGGATGACAAAGGTCATACCGAAAGAAATAAGGGCGTTGATGGAAACCTGACGCAGCAGGTTTTTCAGGTTATTGGGATCGACAAAACTGTCGTTTAAGGCGGCTATGACGATAAAGGTTACGACAAGGGCAATAAAGGGGCCCATTTTACGGATACGTTCTTTAATATTCATTATTTACTGTCCTCCTGTGGCAAGGGTGATTATTTTTTCTTGTGTCGCTTCTTCGTGGTCCAGCTCTCCGGCGATCTTACCTTCGTGGATAACGAGGATGCGGTCGCTCATGCCGATAACTTCCGGCAGTTCGGAGGAGACCATGATGATGGCGACGCCCTGAGAGGTCAGTTCGTTCATTAGATCGTAGATGTCGCGCTTGGCGCCGACATCGATACCGCGTGTCGGTTCATCCATAATAATGATTGATGGATTCATACCGATCCATTTGGCAATGACGACCTTTTGCTGGTTGCCGCCTGATAGTGCGCCTGCTTCCAGGTCGATCGATGCGGTTTTGACACCCAGTTTTTTAGAAAGCGCTTCGGAGAAGGCTGTTTCGTTTTTGGCGTTGATCACGCTGCGTTTAGCAAAGGTATCGACACTGGGCAGCGCAATATTTCTGGAGATGGAGAAGTCGAGGATCAGGCCCTCACTTTTACGGTTTTCGGTGATGAAGCCGATGCCTGCTTTGATGGCGTCTTCCGGTTTTTTGATACAGACTTTTTTCCCATGCAGGTAAACTTCACCGTGCTTGCAGGAATCAACGCCGAACAGGGCCCGCATGATCTCGGTCCTGCCTGCTCCCATCAGCCCTGCTACGCCGAGGATCTCGCCTTTACGCAGTTTGAAGGAGATATTGTTGAACAGTCCGTCTTGACAGAAGTTTTTGACTTCCAGGACTATTTCGCCGGGTTCGTTTGTGCGTCCAGGGTAATATTCGGTAATAGAACGGCCGACCATGTCGCGGACCACCTGTTCCATATTGGTTTCGCGGGTGGGTTTGCTGCTAATAGCGTAGCCGTCGCGCATTACGGTGATGGTATCGCAGTGGGCGAATACTTCTTCCATTCGATGCGAGATGTAGACGATGGCAACGCCTTTGTCTTTAAGCGCGTGCATTACGGCAAACAGTTTTTCTGTTTCACGTTCTGTCAGGGCGGCCGTAGGTTCATCCATGATGACGACTTTGGCGTCAAGCATCAGGTTACGCATGATTTCTGTCATTTGCTGCTGACCCACGCTGCATTCGCCTGCTTCTGCGTCAAAAGGCAGTGTAATACCCATTTGACTGCATTTTTCTTCGGCCAGCCTGCGCATTTTTTTGAAGTCAAGCATTCCGAAACTGTTGGTTACGTTCTGCATCAAAAACAGATTTTCGAGAATAGAGAGATTGGGCCAGATATTAAGTTCCTGATGGATGAAAGCGATGCCGCATTTTTCGGCTTCGAGTGCGTTTTTGAAGCTTATTTCCCGTCCGTCTACGCAGATCGTGCCGCTGTCGGCTTTATGGATACCCGTAAGGATGTTCATAAGGGTGGATTTACCGGCGCCGTTTTCACCCATCAGAGCGTGGATCTCTCCTGATTTTAAGGTCAGGTCGACGCCTTTGAGTACTTCGTTGGAGCCGAAGGCTTTTGAAATACCCTTCATGGTGATTTCCATTAGTCGCAAAACTCCTTTGCTGTAAAATCGATTTTAGAAAATAACGCCTGCGTGCAGGATAATGTTGGCGTAGGGGGTGATCTCGCCGGTGCGGATCACTGCTTTAGCAGTTTTGGCAGCGGCTTTGAAGGCTTCGTGGTCGCTAAGGATCTGTTCCTTACCTTCAAAAAGCTCCTGCATTTTCTGCCATGTAGCAGGATTTTTACTTTCCATTTCGGAAGCGATATGTATTTTTTCGACTTCCATATATTTCAACACTTCTGTAAGGACATCTAAAAAGGAAGGAGTACCTGGTTTCAGAGCCAGATCGATTTTGGGGACACCGGCCGGAACCGGAAGGCCGCAGTCGCCGATAACGATAGTGTCAGTATGGCCTAAGTCAGCCAGGACTTTGGCGATGTCGCTGTTGAAGATTCCTATTTTTTGCATTCTCCAAGCATCCTTTCTACATCTTTAAGATAGGGCATACCGCCTTGTGCGCCCAGCTTCTGAACGGAGAGGGCCGCTGCGGCGTTGGCAAACCGTATACTGTCGTCTAGGCTGCGTCCTTCGCATCTTGCGACGGCAAAAGCACTGTTGAAGGTATCGCCTGCGCCTGTGGTATCCTGGGCATTAACGACGAATGCGGGAACAGTGTGTACTTTGCCGTTTTTAGCATAAGCAACGCCTGCTTTGCCAAGTGTCATAAAGAAGCGTTCTTCCTGCATCAGCAGGATTTCTTCGCTGGTCTTACCGGGATAAAGGGCTTCGGCTTCGTGTTCATTGGGGGTCACATAGGTGACTTTATCCAGCCATTCAGAAGGAACGGGCTGCACGGGAGCCGGATTTAAAAGTACGCTGATTCCTGCCGCTGCACATTTGCCGATGATGTAATCGATGGTGGGCAGCGGTATTTCGTGCTGGAGCATGACCAGGTCTGCGGCGGCAATGACGTTCCAGGCAGTATCGATATGTTTGGGCATGACCAGATCATTGGCGCCTTTGATGACGATAATACTGTTGTCGCCTTCGGCAAGGGTGATATGGGCAGTACCGCTGTTCTGTCCGGGCAGGACGCTGACATAACCGGTATCGACGTTGTTGGTTTTCAGGTTGTTGATGATCATGGTGCCGTAAGCATCGTCGCCTACGCAGCCTATCATGTGTACCTGGGCTCCTAAACGTGCGGCGGCAACGGCCTGATTAGCGCCTTTGCCTCCTGGTGAAACTATGAGCCTGCTGCCGATTATTGTTTCGCCGGCTGCAGGCCGTTTGCCTGCTTCTACTGTGAGGTCGATGGAACAGCTGCCGATAACAGCGATTTTGACCATGGTGATCTCTCCTTACATCTTGGAAACTTGTAATTTTGCTATAATAGTAACATTATAATATTCTACACAGGCGGGTTATATCCTGCCTATTTAATGATGATTTTGGAAAAGCTAATACTTATGTATTTTACCGCAAGCGACTGTTTTGGGCAAGAAAAAACACTATATTAATGTAAAATTTTTTCGACAATTTGCCTTTGGCGATTGACAAATCCACTAATGTTTGTTAACGTAGAAACGGTGTTGCGAACGTTGTGAGTACGTTTGCAAAAATAAAAGAGACCGCACCGATTCAGTTGATGCGTTGGAATAAGAGGGAGTATATATGAGTACTAAAAAATCAGGAACATCTTGGCAGGATACTATCAGCGACTGGCTGGTTTCGATCATTGTAGCCGTAGCGCTGGCTTTTTGTATCCGTACTTTTGTGGTAGAGCCTTATATGGTCGAGGGTACGTCGATGTATCCGACGCTGGAAAGCCACGAGCGCCTGATCGTCAGCAAGTATAAATATTTCTTTACCGAGCCGAAAAAGGGTGAGATCGTTGTTTTCCGTTATCCGAAGGATGAAAGCCGCGATTTTATCAAACGCGTTATCGCGACCGGCGGTGATACTATTGAGATGCGTGACGGTAAGGTTCTGGTCAACGGCAGTGTGATCGAAGAAAATTATATTTACAAGGATGATCCGAAGGGCCCGAATAAGTCTAATTACAGAAAATCTGTTGTGCCTCAGGGGCATATCTTCGTTTTAGGAGATAACCGTAATAATTCTGAAGACAGCCGTTTTGCCGATGTTGATTTTGTGCCGCTGAAGCTTGTAAAAGGCGAAGCAGTTGTTGCTTTCTGGCCTGTTGAAAGATGGCGTATGCTGCCTTGATAGGCGGTCGAGGAGATAATTATGGATTTTAAGATACAATGGTTTCCCGGTCATATGACGAAGGCGAAACGGATGATGGAACAGCAGTTAAAGCTGGTTGATGTTGTGGTTGAAATGCTGGATGCGCGGATCCCACGTTCCAGCAGCAATCCGATGCTGATCCAGATGCTGGGGGATAAACCCAAGGTCGTTGCTTTGAATAAGATCGATATGGCTGATCCGGAAAAGACTGAAAAATGGCTGCAGACTTTTAAAAACAGCGGTTTGCCTGTCTGTAAGGTAGATTGCAGCACCGGTAAGGGCGTAAAACAGATGGTGGCTGCGATCCAGCAGGTGGCCAGGCCTGTCACGGATAAGTGGCTGAGAAAAGGTGTACGCAATCGTTCGATCCGTGTTATGATCGTGGGTGTGCCGAATGTAGGTAAGTCTACTTTGATCAATCGTTTGGTCGGTAAAAATAAAGTTGTGGCAGCGGACAGACCTGGTGTGACTCGAGGTCAGCAATGGGTGACTATCGCCAAAGGTCTGGAGCTTTTGGATACCCCAGGTGTTTTGTGGCCGAAATTTGAAGATCCGGAAGTAGGCTTTTGTCTGGCAGTAACGGGAGCGATCAAAGAGGATGTTTATGACAGGGAAACAGCAGTAGAGCTGTTGCTTGAACGTTTGATGCATATCTATCCGGAGGATCTGCGTGTAAAGTACGCTATTGATTTTTCAGAAGCTGAGCCTGTGCGTGAGGTAATGTCTAAAATAGCCGTCGCGCGCGGCTGCCTGAAGGCCGGCGGTGTGCTTGACATTGATAAGGTTATCCAGCTGGTATTGCGTGATTTTCGCACAGGACGCTTAGGGCGTTTTACTTTAGATGAACCGAGTGAAAATAATTAAGGCCGCTGCAACGCGGCCTTTTTAATTAGGGGTGTGAATAATGAAGATCAGCGAGGTAAAGGAGATTTTGGTGGGAGAGCCTGACCCGGATCAGGTGGCAGAACTTGCTGCCGATGAGCGCAGCGGTGTGCAGAAGCTGGTTGTCGCTTATCATAAAAGGCAGGAAAAGCTGCGTTTAGAGCAGCAGCGTTTTACGGAGATGCTGGCCTATGAACGTAAATATTACGATCAGGGGGCACAGTATATTGCCGGGATCGACGAAGCAGGACGGGGACCTTTGGCAGGGCCGTTGGTGATAGCGGCTGTTATTTTACCGCAGGAGGTATTTATCAGCGGACTTAATGATTCCAAGCAGCTTTCGGCAGTAAAGCGCGAGCAGCTTTATGACGAAGTACTTGCCAAAGCACTGTCTGTTTCTGTAAATGTAGTCAGTATCAGCAATATTGACGAGCTGAATATTTATCAGGCTACGAAGCAGGGAATGACTGAGGTTCTGGAACATCTTGCGATTAAGCCGCAGGTGGCGCTGGTAGATGCAATGCCGATCGTATCGGCCGGCATTGAAACAGTTTCCTTGATTCACGGTGACGCGCTGAGTGCTTCGATAGCTGCTGCTTCTATTATTGCCAAGGTCACTCGTGACCGGATGATGATAGAACTGGCTGAACAATATCCTCAGTATGGTTTTGCCGGTAACAAGGGTTATGGCAGCAGGGAGCATATGCAGGCAATTGCTGAGTTTGGAGCTACTAAGTGGCATCGCCGCAGTTATGAGCCCATTAAAAGTATGCATCTGCCTCCTGCTGAACATGAAGGTAACAGGCTGTTTTCGCCGGTGTCAGAGAAGTGACGGAAGCGCGGCAAAGGCTGGGGAAAAAAGGTGAGGACGCTGCCTGCGCTTATTTAGAACGTAAAGGTTACGTTATCTGCCGTCGTAATTACCGCTGCCGTTATGGCGAGATCGATATTATTGCCGCTAAAGGCGGCGAGCTTAGTTTTGTAGAAGTAAAAACACGCCGCAACCTGAATTTTGGGCTGCCCCGTCTGGCGGTTACATACGCCAAGCAGCAGAAAATCAGGAGTGCGGCGCTTTTTTATTTGCAGCAGGAAAACAGGCATCAGCAAATGCTCAGTTTTGATGTGATCGAAATTTTAGTTGAGGGCAATGTGGCAAGATTACACCATTTACCGCACTGTTTTTAAAATAAGAGGAGGCGTTTTTATGTACGCTAAAGTTTATGGAGAAACAACCTGCGGTATCAATGGTGAACAGATCATTGTCGAAGTGGATATTTCTAACGGGCTGCCGAGCTTTGATATTGTGGGTTTGCCTGATACGTCAGTCAAAGAATCTCGGGAACGGGTACGGGCTGCACTGAAAAATTCGGGCCTGATCTTTCCGATGACCAGGATTACTGTAAATCTGGCTCCGGCTGATTTGAAAAAGGATGGTTCCGGTCTTGATCTTCCTATTGCTGTTGGTATTTTAGTCAGCAGCGGTGTTTTACAGCAGGAGCAGGTTGATGATACTATTTTTGTGGGCGAACTGGCACTGGATGGGACAATCAGGCAGATTGCAGGCGTATTGCCAATGATTCTGCATGCACGTGACATTGGCAGGAAAAACATTGTGATCCCTGCAGGCAACTGCGCTGAAGGACGGCTTGTTGACGGTATTGATGTGCTGATACCTGCATCGCTGCTTGAATTGGTAGAGCATCTGCGGGGTGAAAAGGTTCTGGATGTACTGGATAAGGAAGCTATCTGCGCGGCAGCAACCAGTGTCTATGATGTGGATTTTGCGGAAGTGCGCGGGCAGCAGGTAGTAAAAAGAGCACTGGAAATTGCAGCGGCAGGTGGACATAATATTTTGATGGTAGGATCTCCCGGCAGCGGTAAAACTATGCTGGCACGTCGGCTGCCAACTATTTTACCGCCGCTGACAGAGGCTGAGGCGCTGGAGGTAACAAAAATCTACAGTATTGCAGGTTTGCTGCAGCGGCAGGAACGGGTGATGCTGGAACGTCCATTTCGCAGTCCGCATCATACGATTTCTTCAAGCGCGCTTATAGGTGGCGGCAGTGTGCCGCGGCCTGGAGAAGTGACATTGAGCCATCATGGTGTTTTATTTTTAGATGAGTTTCCTGAATTTTCGCGTACTGCTTTGGAGGTGCTGCGTCAGCCGCTGGAAGATGGTTATGTGACGATCAGCCGCGTACAGGCATCGCTTACTTTTCCTGCTAATTTTATTATGTGCACAGCGCAGAACCCGTGTCCCTGTGGCTATCTGGGTGATAAAAAGCGGGAATGTTCGTGTAAGCAGTTTGAGATCGAGCGTTATCACCGTAAACTGTCGGGGCCTTTATTAGACCGTATTGATTTACAGGTGTATGTGCCGCGGCTGGAATACGCTGATCTGCAAAGCAGGGAAGCCGGTGAAAGCTCGGCCGTGATTCGTGAAAGGGTGATCAAAGCGCGTCAGCTGCAGCTGCTGCGTTTACAGGGTACTAATTTGTACTGCAATGCGCAGATGGGGCGGCGTGAGCTGAACAAGCACTGCCAGATGGAAGCTGCTGCAGAAAAGCTGCTGGCGAAGTTTTTTACGGCGTTGGGGCTCAGCGCCCGCAGCCACGATCGGATCATTAAAGTAGCGCGTACGATAGCCGATCTGGACGGCAGTGATATCATAACGGCCGCCCATCTGGCAGAGGCGGTACAGCTGCGGACAAGTTTAAATTCATAAAAAACAAAAGATGTTTTTAGAAATAATGAGAAGCAGGCATGAGATAAAAGTTATCTCATGCCTGCTTCTTTGAGCGTTTTTTATACTGCGGTACCGTTATACTGGAAGATGCTGAAGCTCCAGTCGTTATTATATGTTCCGGAGAAACTTTCAGTCTTTTGATTTTCTTTGTTTCTGGCAATAATGTTGTATTTTTTGTCGTTGGATAAATGGGGGAAGTTAGTTTGCGTAGCAGAAAGACATAAGATTTTACTGGAATCATCATACCGGCCAAGAGCGATTGGGGTGCAATTCATTCCGTCGAATTTACTTTGGGGATTAGCTGACATGTCTTCTACTACAGATAAAATTTGATAATCAATATACATTTTTATTCCTCTTTTCTTTTTTGATATCAAGTATATGTGCACACTTACTTTAACCATATGATACTTGATATTATTACTACTATGGTGGATTTTACAGAGAAGAGAAAAATTTAGCCTAACGGCTGATTATCGCAGATAAATTCAATGAGTTTTTGTTCGTCGCCGTAGATTTGCCGGCCGCGTTTGGTGACGATGCCGGAATTTATAAAAAGCGGCTTTTTAAGTGAAAGTGGAATGATATTGTCAGAGGCCGTAATGGCTTGACGCATTAGAAAAGAGGAGGCTATTTGGCTGGAAATGAGGTTTTTGACCGTATGAAGCTGCGATGAATGCAGAATTACCTTAGGCGCTGTTAAAGCCTGCTGAAAATTTTGATAGATGAGGCGATTGACGAAAAAACCACCGTTAAGCAGTACCAGAGGTTCGTTGGCAATATCTTTGGTATCGACATATTTTTTCTGCGCCAGCGGATGGTCAGGATAGGTGCAGAAGCAGGCTTCGCTTTTAAAAAGCTTACGGTAATGCAGATTGGGTGAAAAGCTGTCGTCATAATTGGTGACGGCTAAATCAAGTTCTTCATTTTCTATCATACGCAGTGAATCTATGCCGCCTGCTTCTACTACTTCCAGCTCTATTTCAGGATACAGATTTTTGAAATCGCGGAAAAGAGTTGGCAGCAGATGTACGCCGATTTGTAAAGGTACTGCCAGGCGGATGAGGTTTTTATTCTGTGCCATATCTTTGATATCGCGGTCAAGCTGCTGTAGGTTAGCCAAAATAGGAGTGATTTTACTTAACAGCAGGCTGCCGTCTTCTGTAAGCGAAAGTTTTTTGCCTTCGCGCCGAAAAAGGTTCAGCCCGCTTTCTTTTTCCAGATCGGCCATGGCGATGGAAACAGTTGGCTGAGAGATATGCAGACTGGCGGCAGCTTTAGTGATACTGCGCCATTTACAGACTTCATAAAAATAACGCATCTGTGTCAGTGTCATAGTTAGTCCTCCTTATTGTATATTATAACTCGTTTTATTATAGCATTGTTTAATAGCTAAAAACTATATTTATATTTAAAATTTGTATTTTACTTTATTGTTATCGTAGCGGATAATGAAAGCAGAGAAATAGAATGCTAAATGTGGTGTGAAAATTTACGGAGGTGGGGCAGATGAATATTGACCAAAAGTATTTTCCGGAATTCAAACAGCAACTTATCGATGTAGGTGACGGTATTAAGATCAACACTTTAGTTGGCGGCAAGGGCAGTGAAGCTATTTTACTGCTGCACGGGCATCCAGAGACACATTTGATCTGGCGGTTTTTGACGCCGGGTCTAACCGGGCGTTATACGGTAGTTATTACAGATCTGCGTGGATATGGCGACAGCAGCAAGCCTGAAGGACTTCCGGATCATGCTAATTATTCCAAGCGGGCTATGGGAGACGATCAGTTTACAGTTATGAGCAAGCTGGGTTTTGAAAAATTCCATGGTGTCGGTCATGATCGCGGGGCAAGAGTACTGCACAGGATGGTGATGGATCATCCGAAACGGCTGCTGTCTTGTACGATGATGGATATTTTGCCGACTTATGATATGTACCGTGATACCAGTCAGGAGTTTGCGACTAAATATTGGCACTGGTTCTTTTATATTCAGGGCAAAGGGTTCCCTGAAAGAGTGCTGGCGGCAGATCCTGAGTATTTTGTTAATTATAATTTGAATTTGAAGATCGGGCCGGCCGCTAAAAGCAGGTTCCCTAAGGAGATTTTAGACGAATATGTACGCTGTCTGCGCGATCCGATGACTTTCCATGGTATTTGCGAAGATTACCGTGCCAGTGCTACTATAGATATGGAGATGGATAAAGCAGATCGTGAACAGATCATTCAGGTTCCTGTTTTGGCTTTGTGGGGTAAGGACGGTGTTGTCGGTAAGCTGTGGGATGTTATGAGCGGCTGGCAGGAAAGGGCGGCTAATGTAGAAGGGTTTGCTGTAAATGAGTGCGGGCATTTTGTACCGGAAGAACAGCCGGAGGTAGTTTTAGAGGCGATGCTGCAATTTTTAGCCAAATATCCGGCTTGAATTTGTTGCGGTGCTAATAAAAGAAAAGAAAGAAGTGTAGCTTATGCATGCTATTGAAAAATTATTGGCAGAAAAAGCTGGTAAACATCAGGTCGCAACAGGCGAGATAGTTAATTGCGACGTGGATATTGCAGGAATCAACGATTTATATTTGCAGACTGTACGTTCCTTTTATGAAATGGGCGGTGAAAAGGTTTTTGATGCTGATAAGATCGTGATGTTTTTTGATCATTACGCTCCCTGTGCTACGATAACACAGGCTGAAAATCATAAGCAGTTCAGAAAGTTCTGTTTTGAACAGGGTATCGAAAAATTGATGGATATAGATCAGGGTGTCTGCCATCAGGTTTTGGCCGATAAAGGTTGGGTACATCCTGGAGAGATAGTAGTTGTCACTGATTCGCATACGACGACTCACGGAGCTTTTGGCGCTTTTGGGACCGGTGTTGGCGCTACTGATCTGGCGACGATTATGATTACTGGCAAGCTGTGGTTCATGGTACCGGAGATTTTCAGGATCAATCTGGTTGGTAAGCTGCAGCCGGGTGTTTTTGCCAAGGATATCATTCTGCATATCATAGGTGATCTGGGTGCAGATTACGGTGTTTATAAAGCGGTAGAATTTGCAGGACCTGTTGTAAATGGGTTGAGTATTTCCGAAAGAATGTGTATGTGTAATATGTCAACGGAGATGGGTTGTAAAACCAGCTATATCCAGCCTGATGCTGTCACTATGGAATATTTGCACAACTGTGTGGCAAGACCTTATAAAATTTATGAAACAGATACTGATTTTCAATATGCTGCGGAGCTTACGTATGACGTAAGTAAAATCAGGGCTCAGGTAGCGGCACCATCAAGTGTTGATAATGTTTTTGAATTGGACAAATATGCCGGCACTCCTGTTGACGAAGCTTATTTGGGTTCGTGTACTGGCGGTCGTCTGCAGGATCTGGCTGTAGCAGCACAGATCTTACAAGGCAGGCATATTCCTAAAACAACGAGGATGATAGTCGTGCCTGCTTCTAAAAAGGTAATGGAAGATGCAATGGAGCTTGGGTATATCCAAACTTTGATGCAGGCAGGAGCCACGATAACGGCTCCGGGCTGTGCCGCCTGTTTGGGAGTACACCAGGGGATGCTTGCAGGAGGAGAGGTTTGCATAAGTTCTACTAACCGTAATTTCCCCGGGAGAATGGGACATGTAGATGGCAGGATATTTCTGGCCTCTCCTGCTGCTGTGGCAGCTTCGGCATTAGAGGGGAAAATTACTGATCCGGCTGTATATTTGAAAACCGGCGACTGCGGGAATGGACGGTGATGGTAATGAAAACGAAAGTCAGGGGCAAAGCATTTGTTTTTGGGAAAAATATTGATACAGATCAGATTTATCCGGGTCGTTTTGTAGAATATACGGATGTAGAAGATATAAAAAAATATGCGATGTACGGCGCTGATGAGAGCTTTGTAAAAAACTTCGATCCGGGAGATATCATTGTGGCCGGAACTAATTTTGGCTGCGGTTCATCGCGTGAACATGCGGCAATAACATTGAAAGCAGTTGGTGCTGGAGCTGTACTGGCAGAATCTTTTGGCAGGATATTTTTCCGTAATGCTATTAATTTAGGCGTACCTGTTATTACCTGCAGCGAGATCACGAAAATTATTGCAGAGGGTGATGAAGTAGAGGTTGATATTGAGGCTGGAATAATCAAAAACCTGACTACGGGAGCAACAGCTGCAGCTGTTCCGATGTCGCCTTATATTATGAACATTCTGCAGAGCGGCGGGATCAAACCTATGATCAAAGCGATGCAGGAGACTAAAAAAAGTAAGAACCGGTGACGGCGCTGTAAAATTACAATGTAAAGATTTTTTTGAATTATAATTTGCAATGTATACACACAACTTTGCTGAAAATATGGTACAATAATAACTACCGTGTTAGACATGGTAGTTATTATTTGTTTTATGGGAAAGGATGACAACAGTATGCGTATCGTATTAACTATCGTTGGCAAAGACAAGGTCGGCATTATTGCTAAAGTAAGTAATATTCTCGCTGAGCATGGCGTAAATATCCTCAATATCAATCAAAATATTATGGAGGGTTTCTTCAATATGGTTTTGATTGCTGATATGACGGGTGCTGCTGTAAAATTACAGGATCTTAAGGATATCTTTACTGCTTTAGGCAGAGATATCGGCGTTGAGATCAGAGTACAAAGCGAAGAAATATTTACGGCGATGCACCGTATCTAGGAGGCTGTCTATGTTCACGATTAAAGATATCTTGGAAACTAACCAGATGATCACGCAGAACAACCTGGATGTGCGTACGATCACTATGGGAATCAGTTTGCGCGACTGCGGTCATCCTGATATAAAAGTAACGGCACAGAAGGTATATGATAAGATCACCAGGAAAGCTGAAAAGCTTGTTCAGGTCGGCGAGGAACTGGAAATGGAGCTCGGTGTTCCGATCATTAATAAACGTATTTCTGTAACTCCTGTTTCGATGGTTGGTGAAAGCTGCGACAGCAATGATTATGTTCCGCTGGCTAAAGCGCTTGATGAGGCAGGCAAAGCAGTAGGCGTTAATTTTATCGGCGGTTTTTCTGCCTTGGTTGATAAAGGTTATACCAAAGGTGATAGAAATCTTATTTGTTCTATTCCAGAAGCTTTGGCAGTAACTGATATTGTCTGTTCCTCTGTCAGTGTCGGTTCTACTAAATGCGGGATTAATATGGATGCAGTTGCGGAAATGGGCCGTGTAATCAAAATGGCAGCAGAACGTACTGCAGACCGTGATGCTATTGGCTGTGCAAAATTGGTTGTTTTCTGTAATGCAGTGCCTGATAATCCTTTTATGGCCGGAGCTTTCCATGGTGTTACAGAGCCTGAAACTGTCATAAATGTAGGTGTCAGCGGACCCGGTGTGGTAAAACATGCGTTGGAGGCAGTGCGCGGACAGGACATTGGCGCTGTAGCAGAAACGATCAAGAAAACTGCGTTCAAAATTACTCGTGTCGGCCAGTTGGTTGCACAGGAAGCCGCCCGTCGTCTGGATACGCAGTTTGGTATTATTGATTTGTCGCTGGCTCCGACACCGGCAATCGGCGACAGCGTTGCTCATATTCTGGAAGAAATAGGCTTGGAGAGCTGTGGCTGTCCTGGTACTACTGCTACTTTAGCTATGCTTAATGACGCCGTTAAAAAGGGTGGATTGATGGCTTCAAGTTATGTCGGCGGTTTGAGCGGTGCCTTTATTCCTGTCAGTGAAGACGCGGGAATGATCGCGGCTGTTGAACGCGGCAGCCTGACTTTGGAGAAATTAGAGGCCATGACCTGTGTTTGTTCCGTAGGGCTTGATATGATAGCCATTCCAGGTGATGTGACTGCTGAAACTATTTCAGCAATCATTGCTGATGAAGCGGCAATTGGAATGATCAACAATAAAACTACTGCTGTACGTCTGATACCGGTTCCGGGTAAAACTGTCGGAGAACAGGTAGAATTTGGCGGTTTGCTGGGATATGCTCCCATCATTGCCGTGAGCAAATTTAAGGCCGATGCCTTTATTGCCCGCGGTGGTCGTATTCCTGCACCGGTAAGGAGTCTGACCAACTAATGCGTAAACAACAACGTGAGGCAATTTTAGCGCTGCTGGAAGAAACTTATATGGGTACGGAAACAGCGCTGAACTATTCGACGCCTTTTGAATTGTTAGTTGCGGTAATTATGTCAGCGCAATGTACGGACGAACGTGTCAATAAGATTACAGCACGTATTTTCCCGAAATATAATACTCCTGAAAAAATGGGCGCACTTTCTCAGGAACAGCTGGAAGAAGAGATTCGTGACTGTGGACTGTTCCGATCGAAGGCTAAAAATCTGCTGGCAACCTGTAAAATGCTGACGGAAGAATATAACAGCGTTATTCCTGACACTGTCGAGGAGCTGATGAAGCTGCCGGGTGTGGGTAAAAAAACGGCTAATGTTGTCGCCAGTATTGTTTATAAGGTTCCGGCGATTGCGGTTGATACCCATGTTTTCAGAGTTTCGCACCGGTTGGGTTTAGCTAAGGGCGATGATCCGCTGGCAGTGGAGAAAGAGCTGCAGAAAGCCATTCCGAAGAATAAGTGGAGCGATGCTCATCATTGGTTGATCTGGCATGGCCGTAAGATTTGCAAGGCAAGGAAACCTTTATGCAGTGAATGCGTATTGATAGAATTGTGTCCATACAAGGAAAAGAATTTATAAAATAAAATTGCAGACAAGCCTGTAGTGCGACTGGCACACAGGCTTGTTGTGTTTAAGGAGCAGCCGTGCAGACAAAAGAAATGATTTTGCAAAAATATTTTGGTTACAGTGAGTTCAGAAGCGGGCAGTCAGAGCTGATAGAGCAAATTTTGAACGGACGTCCTGTTGTAGCTGTTATGCCGACTGGAGCTGGAAAAAGCTTATGTTATCAGTTACCGGCGTTGATGCTGGAGGGCTTGACACTGGTTGTTTCACCGTTGATTTCCTTGATGAAGGATCAGGTACGCAGTTTAGCGGAACATGGTGTAGAAGCGGCTTATTTGAGCAGCGGGATGAGTAAGCAGGAGTACGGTGCCGCCGTTTATGCTGCCCGTAATAATAAATGTAAATTGCTGTACGTTTCACCTGAACGCCTGCAGAATGAGCAGTTTAAGGCTTTTGCAAGTGAGCTGCAAATAGCGTTGGTCGTTGTTGATGAAGCACACTGCGTAGTACGATGGGGTGAATCCTTCCGACCGGCTTATTTGGCAATAAAGCCGTTTTTAGACGGCCTGCCGAAGGCTCCTGTTGTTGCGGCTTTTACAGCTACTGCCACGCCGGTTGTAAGACGTGAGATAAGTAAATGTCTGGGATTAGAGCAGCCGTTAGAACTGGTGACAGGTTTTGACAGAAGCAATCTTACATTTATTGTGGAAAAACCAATGGTGAAAAGACGTTTTTTGCGTAGCTGGCTGCCGGAGCAAAACGGCTGCGGTATTATTTATTGTGCAACGCAGAAGCAGACGGAAGAAGTATGTAATGACCTCAATGCCTGGGGCTATCCAGCAGGACGTTATCATGCTGGTTTAACAATGGAAGAACGGCAGCGGAACCAGAACGCTTTCATTAAAAATGAATTGCAGGTGATGGTGGCGACTAATGCGTTTGGGATGGGTATAGATAAACCTGATGTAAGGTTTGTCTTGCATTATACTTTGCCGCTTGATGTAGAAGGCTATTATCAGGAAGCAGGAAGGGCTGGACGTGACGGCTTGCCGGCAAAATGCGTACTGCTTTTTGAACGGCGTGACATAATGCAGCAGCGGCAGCTGCTGGAATATAGCTGTGAGCAGAGAGAAAGCAGTGCGGAAGACAAAAAGCTGTGGCTGACAAATGCTTACCAAAGGCTGCGTGATATGGAAAGCTATTGTTTTACCAGAGGCTGCCTGCGTAAATATCTGCTGACATATTTTGGACAGGAAACAAATGACAGATGTGGGAATTGCAGTAATTGCAGCGGCAGTAATTGAAGGTGCTTTGTGACAAGGCAGTGAACTTATTCGTTAATGGGCAGGGAATATTTTTTGAATGCAGAATATATTAATTAAGAATTTAAGCAGGGAGGGACCGTTATGAAAATCACCTTTTTAGGTGCCACAAGAATGGTTACAGGCTCTTGTTATTTACTTGAAATAGGCAGTAAAAAAATGCTGTTGGACTGCGGTATGTTTCAAGGTTCTAAAATGATTACTGCTTTTAATGAAAAGGATTTTGTTTTTGCGCCTAATGCTATTGACACAGTTGTGCTGACCCATGCTCATATCGACCACAGCGGGTTGATACCAAAGCTGATAAAACAAGGATATAAGGGTCCTGTACATTGTACGAAAACCACTTTAGAGCTGTGCACGATTCTGTTGCCTGACAGTGCTCATATTCAGGAATCTGATGCAGAGTTTGCCAACCGGAAAGGTTTGCGTGCAGGTAAATCTGTAGTAGAACCTTTGTATACTGTTGATGATGCGTATAAAGCTTTGCAGCATTTTCATACGCACGAGTTTGGTGAAATGCTTGAGGTTCTTCCGGGGGTGCAGGTTAAATTTAAAGTTGCCGGGCATATTTTAGGTTCGGCGATTGTTGAAGTTTTTGTTAATGAAGATGGCAAAACAACTAAGCTCGTTTTTACCGGAGATATTGGACAGCCTAATCAGCCGATTATCGAGGATCCGGAAGAAATTTCCGGAGCAGACTTTATAATCACCGAATCTACTTATGGCAATCGTGTGCATAAAGCCTATGACAAAGAAGCGGAGCTGTCTGAGATCATTAATGACACTGTGGCTAAAGGTGGTAATGTAGTTATTCCTGCCTTTGCTGTAGGACGTACACAGGTACTTCTTTATTATTTCCAGAAGCTTCTGCAGGAAGGTCGTATCCCGCAGGTACCAATCATTATCGACAGTCCGATGGCGAGCAAAGCTACTGCTATCACGCTTACTAATCCTCAGGAATATGACGAAGAAGCGCGGGCTTTGTATGAAATGCACGGTAACAGGCTTTTAGCGATTCCAAATCTGCGTTTCACGGCAACTGCGCAGGAATCACGGATGATTAACGAGATGCCAGGGCCTAAAATTATCGTTTCTGCCAGTGGTATGGCAGACGCAGGACGTATACTGCATCATTTGAAGCATAATCTCTGGCATGAAAACTGCTCTGTCATTATTGCCGGTTATCAGGCTGAGGGAACAATGGGACGTCGGTTGATAGAAGGTTCCAAGCAGGTTAAGATTATGGGCGAAGATATTAAGGTAAATGCCAAGATCTACAATATGAAAGGGTTTTCGGCACATGCGGACAAGGAACAGCTGCTTGAATGGTACGGTAAGATGAAACAGCCGCCGAAAGCATTTTTCGTTACACATGGTGAGTTTGATGCTGCCAGCAATTTCGCTGATGAGCTGCAGCGCCGTTTGGGTACAGCTGCTTATATCCCGCAATATGGGGATAGTGTCACGATAAATGGTACTGAATGGAATGTTACGACGTCGAATATCGTGACGACAGTTCCGGAAGTGGCGGCACTTAGAGAGTATTTGCGGCAGTTTGAGAGTTCTTATTTGCAGTATCGTACTAAAATTGAGCAGATCGTTGCTCGTGACGGTGATAAAGCAGCTGGTATACGCAAAAAGATGGAAAAAATCAGAAAATATGTGGATGACATGCTGTCATCGCTGTAGGGTTTTCAGTAAAGGAGTTTTTGAAAAATATGAATTATGTTAGTTTGTGTAAAAGATTGGCTGTTTGTACTGCTTTAGGTATAGCGTTATCCTTGCCGGTTGGAGCAGTTTGGAATACAATGCAGCCTCAGTTGGCTTATGCTGAAGAATACAGCAGCCTGCGTGGAAATATTATTGAAAATGCGTATCTTTTAGTTGGAACCCCTTTTAAAATGGGCGGCAGTTTTCCGTCAGAAGGATTTGATGGTTCCGGTTATGTGCAGTATGTTTTTGGTGAAAGTGGTATCGCGTTGCCGCGAACTGTTGATGAGCAATATGATGTAGGCAGGAGAATCGGAAAAGATGATCTGCTTCCGGGTGATCTGGTATTTTATAGCACTGATGGCCCAGGAGCGACCTTCTGCGGTATTTACAGCGGAGATGGTAAATTCATTTATGCCGGTACTAAAAATGGCGTAATTGAAGGTGAAGCGTTTGGTCCTTATTGGGATGAACGTTTTTATGGGGCCAGAAGGATCATTGATTGAGATGGTAGTTTTTATTTAGAATGATCAATAAAAAATACAGCCGCTTTTTGAAAGCGGCTGTATTTTTTTGTATTATGCCAAAGTAGTATAAAAACAATACATTTGTACAAGAAAAAACAGAAAGATAAAATAATTTTAAAAATATATTGACATAGTGTTAAGGTGTTGTTATACTTATTTCAATGTTTCGACAAATCATCAGGTTACAGGTTATGACTGGGAATGGACAGTGGAAGGCTTTCAGAAAGCCGGCGGTAGATGCGAGCCGGTAAGCGTGGAAATAAGTCCTCTCACCCAGGAACTCTTTTTCTGAGGGCGAATGTAGGGAAAAGCGCAGGGCTGCGTTAAAGGCCTCAGAGTATAATTTAGGGTGGTACCGCGTACTTAACGCCCCTATCGGCTATGCCGGTAGGGGCTTTTTTGTTGAATTTGTTGGGCAGCAAGGGAGGGGAATTTATGAACAAGCAGCGTAAAATGTTGCGTGAACGTCTGCTGAGGTCAGAGATTTTGGTTTTGCCGGGTGTTTATGATGCTTTGACGGCAAAAATTGCGGCAGAAGTAGGGTTTGATGCACTGGTTATGGGAGGTTATAGTATCGCTGCCTCCAGATTAGGGCAGCCGGATGTAGGTTACCTTTCGATGACTGAAATGGTGCAGGCTGTGAAATGTATTGTGGATGCCACAGAATTACCGGTATTTGCCGATGGTGATACTGGTTACGGAAATGCGTTAAGCGTACGGAGGACGATGCAGGAATATGAAAAAGCCGGAGCAGCTGCAGTGCTTTTTGAAGATCAGGTATGGCCTAAACGCTGTGGACATATGGTCGGTAAGCAGGTCATAGATGCATCTGAGCATGCGAAAAAACTGCGGGCGGCTGCTGATGCCAGAACTGACGAGGATTTTTTACTGATTGCCAGAACTGATGCGAGGGCTGTGAATGGACTGGAGGATGCTGTTGAACGCGGCAAATTGTATTTAGATAACGGCGCTGAAGCTTTGTTTATAGAAGCGCCGCAGGATATAAGAGAATTAGAAGCTGTTACGAAAGCTTTTCCAGATACCATACTGATAGCTAATATGATCGAAGGCGGCAGGACACCGAACCTGACTGCAAAAGATTTGGAAAATATAGGATTTAAAATAGTGTTCTGGCCCTGCAGTGCCTTATACGTCATTACGCAGGCTTTTAAAGAAGCAATGACAGTGCTGCATCAAACGGGGACGACTAAGGCCTATGAAGATAAAATGATGCATTTTACTGATTTTAACAGGTTTATCGGTCTTGATGATTATATGAAGCTGGAGAAACTCTATAAATAAAAAATTATGAGGTGAGAGTAATGAAAATGTCGCAAATGTTTAAAACTACTTTGGCTGCCGCTATGATTATGGCATTGGCAGTAACGGCCGGCTGCGGTGGGGGCGGAGATAAAAAATCTGCCGGCAGCGAAAAGGTGACTTTGAAACTGGCTCACAATTTGCCAACGGCACATCCGCTGGCCCAGGGAATGGAGGCTTTTAATAAAAAGCTTACTGAAAAATCCAACGGCACTATTACACTGAACATCTATCCTTCCGGACAGCTGTTCAACGATAAAAGTATGAATGACGCAATTATGTCTGGTGGCATTGATATGGGGCTTAATTCCACAGCAATGTGGTCAACTGTTATTCCGGCAATGGAAGTTTTTGACGTACCGTTTCTGTTCCCAAGTTATGAAAAAGTCGATCATGCCATCGACGGAGGCTTGGGTGATAAATTAGCAGGTGAATTGAAGAAGAAGGGTGTGCGTCCTGTGATCTGGGCTGATTATGGCTTTGTGCAGTTCGCTAACAGCAAAAAGGAAATTACTAAACCTGAGGATTTTGCAGGACTGAAGCTGCGTGGTTATGGTGAGCTGCCTTCAGAAACGATTAAAGCACTTGGTGCTTCTCCTGTAACTATGGGATCAGGTGAAGTTTATATGGCCATTCAGCGCGGTGTTGTTGATGGACAAACTTCTGGAACTACAGCTATGTATGACCGTAAAATGTTTGAAGTTACCAAATATCTGACTATTACTAATCATGCTTATCCTGAGTTTATTCTGGCGATGAATGAAAAATCTTTTCAAAAACTGACTCCGGAACAGCAAAAAATAGTAACCGACGCTGCAAATGAAGTGCGTGACGAACTGCGTAAAAATGCTAAAGCAGAGGATATGGCTGCTTTAGAGAAATTAAAAGAAAAAGGTATGCAGGTTTACGTTGTTCCTGAGGCTGAGCTGCCGGCATGGCAGTCTGCTACTAAACCAGTTTGGGATATTTTTGTTAAACATACTGGGGATCTTGGTAAGGAATTGATCGAAATATGCAGTAAACAATAGATAAATTCTTAATTGACCGCTGCCATAAGCGGCAGCGGTTTTTATTTTGGAAAAGAATGAGAGGAAAGAGACTTGAAAAGCGCGCTCGAGGTCTATGAAAAATTTTTGAACGCTATTACTAAAGCAGTTGGCGTCATTGCCGGCATTCTATTGCTGCTGCCGGCGTTGATGGTCTTTTATGAAGTTGTGATGCGAGGTTTGTTCAATGCGCCGACAGAATGGTCAATAGAACTTTCTGTATATTGTGTTTTAGTAGCAGGTTTTTTAGGGATGTCCGTTACTTATGCTGCTGGCAAGCACATCCATGTCGATATTGTTTTAAGCCATTTATCAGCACGTACCCGTTGTTATATCGAATTTTTTACAACTATTGTTGGTATTTTTTTCTGTGCCGTATTTGTAATGCAGTCTTTGGATATGGCATTGCTTTCATATGAGATGGATAATACTTCACCAAGTACTCTGCGAACTCCTATGTGGATTCCTCAGATGTCGCTGCCGATCGGTATGGGGCTGTTGCTATTACAGTTTGTACGTACCCTGCTTATAGATATTCAAAAAATCAGCAGCGGTGAATTCAGTAAGGAGGTGGAATAAGATGCTTGTTATTTTTACCGTTATCTTACTGGGACTTTTGGTTTTGGGACTGCCGGTAGCCTTCTCACTGGGAACGGCGGGACTTTTCGGTATGTTTGCTTTTATGGGCGGAGGATCTTCTTTGGCCCAGATACCGATTTTGGCTTACAAATCTTTGGATGATTTCGTGTTAACGGCTGTCCCGTTATATATTTTAATGAGCCAGATTCTTTTAACAGGCAAAGTTGGCAACGATTTATTTGAGCTGGGCAATAAATGGTTGCGTCATTTGCCTGGGGGGTTAGGTGTAGCTACAGTTTTTGCCTGTGCAATTTTTGCTGCGATTACAGGCTCGTCTGTTGCCTGCGCCGTTACTATTGGTGCTATTGCCATTCCTGAGATGCTGTCCCGTGGTTATGAAAGAACGTTAGTTCTAGGAGCTGTTGCAGCAGGTGGGACCTTAGGCATTCTGATCCCGCCATCGATACCAATGATTTTGTATGGCGCTATTACTGGTGAATCGGTAGGTCAGTTGTTTATGTCCGGCGTTGTACCGGGGGTTATTTTGACACTGCTGTTTATTGCTGTGGTTGTTTACAGCTCAAGAAAGCTGCCTTTGCAGGAAGCGGCCAGCTGGGAGGAACGTTTTCAGGCGCTAAGAAGTTCTTTTTGGGGACTGCTGCTGCCGGTGCTTGTCGTTGGCGGTATTTATACGGGAGCGTTTACTCCTACTGAAGCTGCTGCTATAGGTACGGTTTACAGTTTGTTTATTACTTTTGTTATTTACCGTACGCTTGGTCTGAAGGATATGCCGGAAATTTTGCTGGATACAGTCAAAACGACCTCGATGATTTTCGCGATTATGATCGGCGCAACTTTATTTGGTTTCGTTTTAACTATTCTGCAGGTTCCGCAGGCTTTGACGAGCCTGGTTGCCGAAATGGAAACCAGCCGGTGGATAGTCTTTATCGCAATTAATATTCTGCTGTTGGTTTTGGGATGTATTTTGGAATCTATCTCCATTATTTTTATCACTTTGCCGATTTTGTATCCTATTATCATGAAATTGGGCTTCGATCCGATCTGGTTCAACGTTGTGATGTTGATCAATCTGGAGCTGGCTCTTATCACGCCGCCGGTTGGAATGAATCTGTTTGTTTTGCAGGGCATCAGCCCAGATAGTAAAATGACACAGATCATCAAAGGTGTTATTCCTTTTGGCATTATTATGGCGCTGGAAATTTTGCTGCTGTGTTTCTTCCCGGAGATAGCTACATGGCTCCCCGGTATAGTAAAATAGCGGTTTTTGTTGACATAGTAAGTTAAAAAGAATATAATTAATTAGTCATAGTGAAGGATGCTTATTGACAAGCATCCTTCATTAATTTTAGAGTAGTTTTATTTGACCGCAGGCTTTTGTTGTATATGGCATAGCTCGGTTTGGATTTACAGGCGGTATGCCGTCTGCTCAAAAGAGAGGAAGATAGGATTTATGTTAAGAAATGATTTACGCAATATTGCCATTATTGCCCACGTTGACCATGGCAAGACTACCCTCGTAGACGCAATGCTCAAACAAAGCGGTATTTTCCGTGCTAACGAGCATGTCGAAGAACGTGTAATGGATTCCAACGCTTTGGAACGTGAACGCGGTATTACTATTTTAGCTAAAAATACAGCTGTTATGCACAAAGATACTAAAATCAATATTCTTGATACCCCCGGCCATGCTGATTTCGGCGGTGAAGTTGAACGCGTGCTTACTATGGTCGATGGCGTATTATTGCTGGTTGATGCTTATGAAGGGCCTATGCCGCAGACTAAGTATGTTTTGCGCAAAGCGCTGGAACAGCATCTGAAACCAATTGTAGTTATCAATAAAATTGACCGTCCTGACCAACGTGTTGAAGAGGTTATTGATGAAGTTTTAGACCTTTTTATTGAGCTTGGTGCTGATGATGATCAACTGGAATTCCCGGTAGTATTGACTTCTGCCCGTAATGGTATTGCTAAATTAACTATGGAAGAAGAAAGCGACAATTTAGAAGCTTTGTTCAAAGTGATTTTGGAAAATATTCCCGCTCCGGATGTTGAAGTAGACGCACCTTTGCAAATGCTGGTCAATACCTTGGATTATGATGATTATGTAGGACGTATCGTTGTCGGTCGTGTGATCCGCGGTACTATCCATAACGGTGAAACTATTACTTTGATGGATGAAGAGGGCGAGCGTAAAGCGAAGATCGGCCGTCTGTATACCTATGAAGGCTTGAAACGTGCTGAGACGCAGGAAGTTGGAGCCGGCGACATCGTTGCTTTGATCGGTTTGGCAGATGCCAATATCGGCGATACTATCGCTGATGCAGAAAGTCCTGAAAAATTAAAAGGCATCAGTATTGATGAGCCTACGCTGTCGATGGTATTCTCTGTTAATAACAGTCCTTTTGCAGGTCGTGAAGGTGAATATGTTACCAGTCGTCATCTTCGTGACCGTTTGTTTAAAGAAATCAAAACTAATGTTTCGATGCGTTTAGAAGAAACCGAAAGTCCAGATGCATTTATTGTTTCCGGACGTGGTGAGCTGCATTTGTCTGTATTGATCGAAACTATGCGCCGTGAAGGTTATGAGCTGCAGGTCGGCAAACCTAAAGTAATCATGCATCATGATGAAACCGGTACTTTACAGGAGCCTATGGAAGCTTTAACAATTGACGTTCCGCAGGAATTTATGGGAGCTGTTATGGAAGGGCTGGGACTGCGTAAGGCTGAACTGACTAACATGACAGAGATGGCCGGCTACCTGCGTATGGAATTTGTGATCCCCGCCCGCGGACTTATTGGTTTCCGTAACCAGTTCCTGACAGATACTAAAGGTAACGGTGTTATGAATCATGTGTTCGCAGGTTATGCTGATTATAAAGGCGAGATCCCCGGACGTACAAGAGGCAGCCTGGTTGCTTTTGAAAACGGCGAAACTACATCCTACGGTATAGGCAACGCGCAGGAACGCGGGAATATGTTCATCATTCCTGGCGAACAGGTCTATGAAGGGCAGATCATTGGTGAAAACAGCCGTGATGATGATATGGATGTCAATCCCTGTAAAAAGAAACATGTCAGCAATATGCGTGCCAGCGGCAGCGATGATACTATTCGTCTGATTCCGCCTAAGACTTTCTCTTTAGAGCAGGCTTTGGAGCATATCAACGATGATGAACTGGTTGAAGTTACTCCGAAGAATATTCGGATGCGTAAAAAGATTCTTGATCGTGTTGAGCGTGGTCGTCAGCGTTCCCGTAACAAAGCATAATAATACAAAAATAAAAATTTTTCTAAAAAAAGAAGGATTTTGAGAATTTATGTAGAAGTAGGCAGTTAGCATATCTGACAACAAGGACGTTTGGAGGCGTAAAAGATGGATTTAAAAAATGCTGCACGTAAGCTTTGGCATAGCGATGTAGAAGAAGATCAAGTTTATAGCGGTCCGTACTTAGTTAAAGGCGGTCATATGGATATTTTGGTGCGCTCTCCGCGTCAATTCAGCGACGTACGCGAGTATGCTGATTCTTTAATGAGCGGTGCGACACTGATGGTATCTTTCGATGCTGTTGATTCTGCAATGAAAAACCGTATTTTTGACTATTTGAACGGTGTAAGTTACATTATTGGCGCAACTGTTTCTAAGGTCAGCGAAAATTTGCTGATGTACGCTCCAAATCATGTTGAAGTTGATAAGGAAGCTGTTAAAAAAAGTACTCGTTCTTGGTTAGGCAGATAGCACGCACTCATCTATAAAATATTAAAAGCTCATTCCTTTTTGGAATGAGCTTTTTTTACGTTAAGGCAGCTGCTGTTTATAATTTTCGCCAAGCTTTTTGATAAAACCGGCAAAGAGAATTGCTTCACCCTGCTCGTTATATTGCATCTGTCCGCGGCAGCGCACCCAAATCCATTTACCTTCTTTGTTTTGAGCACGATATTCAACATAGTGAATGTTGGCGCGTCCGTCTAAAATTTCCTGGTTGGATGCTAAAAAAGCGCTTTGATCATCTGGATGAACCTTGGCGCCCCAGATGGCGGCAGCATTTTTGATGTATTCGCCAGGCAGAGCAAATTCTTCAACCATGGTTTTGGGATAATGGAAAACATCACTTTGGACGTCACAGACGTAGAGATAATCGTCGGTGCTGTTAACTAAAGCATCGTAGAGATATTCTGCCTGATAAGAAAAACTGTTTTTTTCAGACGGGTCAGACTGTTTTTGCAGGCCAGCGTCCTGCTGGCGTTTAAGTATATGGTAAGAACGTTTCTGCTCATACATTTTTTCGTCGACACGGTTTAAAATATCAGTAAGAGAGTAATTGCTTGTAGACTGAACTTCTAAAAGGCCATAGGTGAAAGATGGTTCATAGGGCAGAGCATTTTTTTGTGCTGAATTTTTTAGTTCAATTAGGACTTTTTGCAGTATTTCCTTAACATTTTGCAGCGAATGTTCTGTAAAAACAACAATAAATTCATCGCCGCTGAGCCGGAAAAATATATCGCCGCTGCCCAGGTATTTTTTTAAAGTCTGGCATATAGTGATAATAAGCTTATCGCCTTCACTGTGTCCATAATTGTCATTGACCTGTTTGAGTGAGTTTATATCAAACATACAGGTTATAAAACCATGGCAATTCTGATGAGCTGCTTTAATCAATTTTTCCAGAAGCTCTTTGCCTGCACGTCTGGTCAGTGTATTGGTCAGTTCATCAAAACAGGCATCATGGAAAGCTTTTTTGGAATCTGTTATATCTATAGATTGCTGCAGATGTACGATTGAGCCGTCAAACCAATTAATAAGGCTGTCATGGTTTTCGTAAATACGTCCGGTTTTAGAATTGACTTCTTCCCAGTGAATAGTCTTATTAGAAGACGGATCACGCAGTAATTTGGAAACAGGGCAGAAGTTACAGCGTTGGGACATATTCTGCTGCAATACCTGCCAGCATATTTTACCTTCAGGTGCTTTTAAGGCAAAACGGTCTTTCATCGTTTGGTTCATGAAGAGAATTTTATTAGTGTGGATATCAGTTACGTAGATGAGGTTATTCATGCCATTGATAATTGAAGTATAGACTTTCTGCTGTAATGCAGTTTGTTCAAAGGCATGCTTTTTTACAAAATATGCGCATAATATATTTACAACAGCAGTTAAACTGTCAGTGCTGAATTGCTGAAAATTGATTGCTTTTTCGTTTAATTCTAAAGCTGCAAAACCATAGAGATAATCGTCAAATCGCAGCGGATAAACTGTGGTTGGTCTTATATTATCGTTGTAACCGCATTCTGTTAATATGTGACTGAAATCTTTGCAGTTGATTTCACTCTTGAGCTTTAACTTTTTTGCGATAAGGTGAGCTTTATGGCTTAACAAAGACTGCTGTTGGGAAAGGGCTTCATTTGGATAGTGGAAAGCAGCCTGAAAATGTTTTTCGTTGCGCAGTTGAATCACAGAAATATGAGATAAATATTCTGTGAGACCAAGTGTTTTTTCTAAACTGGCAAGAAGATCATAAAAAGTATTTTTAAAAGAATATAACTTATCATATGCCTGTAAGAATTGTTGAGATTGTTTTAAATTATCAGTGCTATAGTCAGCCATATGTATCATTCCTGTCTGTTAGGGTGTATTTATAATATTATAGCACTTTTAAGATATGAATGAAATATATAAACTAAAGCAAAAATAAAATAACGAAAGCTTTAATTAAGATGAGATAAAGCGTGTTTTGGAGAAAATAAAAAGCCTGCTCAAAAGAGCAGGCTTTAATCGCTGTAGAGATTAGTCCATAGCATTGACTTTTTTAGCAAGTCTTGATTTTTTGCGGTTTGCAGCATTCTTATGGATAATACCTTTACGAGAAGCTTTATCAATCAAACCGGTTGCAGTTGCAAAAGTTGCTTTTGCTTCTTCTGGAGAGCCGGTCTCGGTTACAGCAACTACTTTACGAGCTGCATTGCGGATAGCAGCCTTGATCGGAGCATTTTTTGCACGACGTTCTGCGTCGGTTTTTACACTACGAATGGAAGATTTAATGTTCGGCAACGAATTCACCTCCTACAATTAAATACGTTTACTCAAGTATTCTACCACGAAGGAGTTAATTCTGCAAGGGATTTCTGCAAATTATTCCACAAAAGACTTTATTTGATAATTTTGGTAGCGATACGCTCGGGTTTAATGTCGGCAAAAGAACGTTTTTCAAACGGTTTGGCCGGATAACCCAAGGCCAAAGCTGAAACAGGTTTGAAGCCTTCCGGCAGTTCAAGGCTGGCTACAAATTGAGGACTTTGCGGAATACGATTTAAAAGAGCCCAAAGATAAACTGAACCAAGGCCGATATCAGTAGCAGCCAATTGCATATTTTCAAGAATACAGCCAACATCAGCTATGTAAACCATCTGGCCGTCATCTTTAGGCTTAGCTGAAATGACGATTAAAGTAGGGGCGCCGTAAAACGGATTGTATTTGGGGTTTCCGAAAGCTTGACCGCAGTATTCTGCAAAGTTTTCGAGAATTTTGGGATTTTGCACAACAGAAATATATAGTTCGTCATATGCTCCATGACCAACAGGAGAAGCCCAGCCGGCGGCTAAAACTGTTTGCAGCTGGGAATCGCTTATTTGTTCTGGTTTGTAGACTCTGGTAGAGCGGCGGGTTGCAATAGCGGTTAAGGTATCCATAATATAACTTCCTTTCTTGTAATAATTCTTTTATTATTACTTATATTGTAACAGGTTGATGCTTTGATTTGCTGTAAATTATTTGTGAAGTGACTAAAAATACCATTATATATACTTTCATAATTTTTAACATAAATATTTTTTGTTACAGCAGCTTTTATTTATAAGTGCTTTACTAATAAGAGTTAGTATTTGCTTAATTACCGGCAAAAATGATATAATATTTTGCAGTGAATTTACGGCGGATGTTCCGCTTTAGCAAGATTATATATGAAGGAGAATATGATGGACCAGAATAAGATCCGTAATTTTTCTATAATTGCCCATATCGATCACGGTAAATCTACTTTGGCAGACAGATTGATAGAATATACCGGTACTTTAACTAAACGCGAGATGGAAGCACAGATCCTCGATTCAATGGACCTTGAACGTGAACGCGGTATTACAATCAAAGCGCAGGCCGTGCGCAGCAGCTATAAGGCTAAGAATGGCGAAGAGTACATGCTTAATTTCATTGATACTCCAGGGCATGTTGATTTTACATATGAGGTATCGAGAGCTTTAGCTGCATGCGAAGGTGCTTTGCTTGTTATTGATGCTACGCAGGGGATTGAAGCTCAGACTTTGGCTAATGTCTATTTGGCTTTAGATAATGATTTGGAAATTATCCCGGTTATTAATAAAGTCGATCTTCCCAGTGCTGATCCTGACCGAGTCAAGCATGAGATAGAAGAGGTTATCGGGATCGATGCATCAGAGGCCGTTTTGACGAGTGCGAAGACAGGTTTGGGTATTGAAGATGTACTTGAAGCTATTGTTGCTAAGGTACCGGCACCTTCCGGTATAAGTGACAGCCCTTTAAAAGCTTTGGTATTTGATTCTAAATTTGATGCGTATAAGGGTGTCGTTTTATATGTGCGTGTTATTGACGGACGTATAAAACCTGGTATGAAAATTAAAATGATGGCTACCAATGCTGAATTTGAAGTAACAGAGGTTGGTGTTTTTAAACCTAATCTTGTTAATGTTGATTCATTGGAGGTTGGGCAGGTTGGATTTTTTGCTGCGGCAATCAAAAATGTTAAAGACGCACGTGTCGGGGATACAGTTACTGATGCCAATAATCCGGCGGCCGAAGCACTGCCTGGTTATCGTAAAGCTACGCCGATGGTTTTCTGTGGTCTGTATCCGGTAGAAAACTCAGATTATGATAATTTACGGGATGCGCTTGAAAAACTACAGCTCAACGATGCCTCACTGGTTTTTGAACCGGAAACATCAGTAGCGCTTGGATTTGGTTTTCGCTGTGGCTTTTTAGGTCTGCTGCATATGGATGTTATCAAGGAACGTCTGGAGCGTGAATATAATCTAACGCTGATTACAACGGCTCCAAACGTTATTTACCAGGTATTTCGCACCAATGGTGATGTGGAATTGGTTGATAATCCGTCTAATTTCCCTGATCCAACAGTGATCGACCATGTAGAAGAACCTTACGTTAACGCTACAATTATTGTACCTAAAGACTATGTTGGTGCAGTAATGGAGCTTTCTCAGGAAAAACGCGGTGAGTATGAAAATATGACCTATTTAGATGAAACACGTGTTATGATTCACTATGCACTTCCGCTTAGTGATATAATTTATGATTATTTTGATCGGTTGAAGTCAGTAACCAGAGGTTATGCTTCTTTGGACTATGAGCTGGCCGGTTATCGTGCTTCCAGCTTGGTAAAGGTAGATATTTTGCTGAATGGAGAACCGGTGGATGCCCTGTCAGCTATAGTACACCGTGAAAAAGCTGTTTCCAGGGGACGTCAGCTGGTAGAAAAACTGCGCAGTCTTATTCCGCGTCAGATGTTTGAGATACCTGTACAGGCTGCCATAGGTAATAAAGTTATTGCCCGCGAAAATGTAAGAGCGATGCGCAAAGACGTATTGGCTAAGTGTTATGGCGGTGATATCAGCCGCAAGCGCAAATTGTTGGAAAAACAAAAAGAAGGTAAGAAACGCATGAAGCAGGTCGGCAGTGTAGAGCTGCCGCAAGAAGCTTTTATGGCGATTTTGAAGATGGATTAAAATGCAAAAATGGGAACAAATCCAGGGGGTATATATACATACCCCTTTTTGCTTGCAAAAATGTTTATATTGTGACTTTGCTTCATATGCAGGTGCTGATACAGAAACTATGGAAAAGTATGTTGATGCTGTCTGCAGTGAAATAATGATGCGCAGCAATGAAGTGACTATTGCAGATCAGGCCACGCTGTATTTTGGTGGCGGGACTCCCTCGTTGCTTTCGGAAAAGCTTTTGGCGAAACTGGTAGAAGCTTTGCAAAAAAATGGATGCTGGCTGCAGCCGGCAGAGGCAACGATTGAAGTTAATCCCGGTACTGCCGATTTGGATAAGCTGCGTTTTTTTAAAGATTTGGGATTTGATCGTATAAGCTTTGGTGTTCAAAGTCTTAACGATGCCGAACTTCGGGCTGTTGGCAGGATACATACGGCCAACGAGGCTTTAGACGCTATTACAGTGGCAGAGAAGGCTGGTTTTACACGAGTCAGTGCTGACCTTATTTATGGCTTGCCGGAGCAGTCCCTTCAAACTCTGAAGACCAGTCTGCAGAATTTAACAGCGGCAGGGTTGCAGCATTTGTCGGTATATGGTTTGACGATTGAAAAAAATACGCCTTTGGCAGGTATGCTGGACAAAGGAAAAGTTGAGTTGCCGGACGAAGATTGTCAGCTGGCAATGTATGAATTGGTACAGGAGTATCTGGAAGCACAGGGACTGCATAGATATGAGATTTCAAATTATGCAGTGTCAGGTCAGGAGTCAAGGCATAACCTTGTTTACTGGCATTATCTGCCGTATTTGTCTTTTGGCAGTTCCGCCTGCAGCTTTAATGGCAGTCAACGTTTTACAGCAACAGATTCTGTAACTGATTATATTGAAAGTATTCAAAGTGGCAAAAGTTGTGGAGGCTTTGAAGATCTGACAAAAGAAATGCAGCTGTCAGAATATTTATTTATGGGTTTACGGACGACGGTAGGGATAGATTTAATAGAAACTGAACAACGTTTTGGCTGTGATGTAATGTTAGAATTTGGGGTTGAATTAGAAAAATTTATTAGAGGAAATTTAGTATTCTGTGATATTGAGCATAGGCGGATGAGGCTGACGGAACAAGGGATGCGCTTTAGCAATGAAATTTTTGAAATCTTTGTGAAGTAAGAAAAATTGGTTGACAACTGTTAAGGTCAGTGCTATTCTAATACCAAGATGTTAGCACTCTAATGAGATGAGTGCTAACAATCGAGTTGGAGGTGGGATCGTGTTAAACGAAAGAAAGAAAAAGATCCTGCAAATTATCATAGAAGACTACATTTCATCGGCTGAGCCGGTTGGCTCACGTACTATTGCCCGCAAGTATGACTTAGGGCTCAGCCCGGCAACGATCCGTAATGAGATGTCAGACCTTGAGCTTCTGGGTTATTTGGAACAGCCGCATACTTCAGCGGGACGTATTCCATCTGCTCAGGCTTATCGTTTTTATGTAGATGCCCTGATTGAACCGGGGACATTGACAGATAATGATATGGCATTAATAGATGGCTGGTATAATGAACGTCGTCGTAACATTGATGATATTTTCCAGTCGACAGCCAAGATCTTGTCACGTATGACACAGAATGTTTCCATGGTTTTGACTAACCAGCAGACGATTGCAAATTTCTGTTATTTAAAATTTTTGCCGCTTGACAGTCAGCATGCTATTTTATGTATCGTTGCCGATGATGGCAGTATAGATACGAATGTTGTTGATATTCCTTTAGGTATGTCTTCTGAAGAGATGGATTATCTGGCTGGTAAAATGAGCAAATTGCTGGAAGATCGCAATCTTAGCGATATTTCTGTGGAGATTTTGCAGAATGTCCATACAGATGTGGTCGAGGATAAACTCATTTTTTCATCATTACTGCAGGCTGTACGTAAAATGACAGGGCGCAGGCAGGAACAGAAGGTATTTTTAGGCGGAACAAAGCAACTGCTTAATCAACCGGAATTCCGTGATGTGGAAAGAGTCAGAAACCTGCTTGGTATATTAGAAGAAGAAAAGGTCCTGAAGGATCTTTTGCAGGGTGGTGAAGATTCAGGCCTTAAGGTAACGATAGGTTCTGAAAATAAATTTACCGGTATTCAGGATTGCAGTATGGTTCAGGCTACTTATCGTCTGAATGGTCAGATCGTAGGTACGATGGCAGTATTAGGTCCAACCCGTATGGAATACGGTAAGGTCATTTCTGTAATGGATTACCTGCATAAATATCTGAAAACAATTTTAGATAAGTAAAAAGACTATAAGGAGGAAGTGTTTTGCAAACAGAAGATTTGAAGGAAAGCTCAAAGCAAACAACTGCCGAAGAAACACCTCAGCAGGAAGCTCAAACGAATACAGCCGATGCTGCTAATGGAGTCGATGAGACTGCCGGGAAAAAGAGTGAGGGAGCTGCTGAAGAAAAAACTCCTGAACAGGATGAAAAGGATGTTAAGATCGAAGAACTGCAGAACCGTATTTTAAGGCTGCAGGCAGATTTTGATAATTTCCGCCGACGCAATACGTCCGAACGTGAACAGCTGGCAACTTTTGTTACCGCTGATGTTGTCGGAAAATTTTTAAAGGTGTTGGATAATTTTGAACGTGCTGAAGACGCCGCCAGAAAATCTGATGATGCCGCTGGAATTTATTCAGGTATTGAAATGATTAGGCGTCAGTTCGAGCAGACTTTTAAAGATTTGGGCGTAGAAGAAATAAAAGCACAGGGAGAAAAATTTGATCCTGAGATGCATGAGGCTGTGATGAGGGGGCAAAACCCCGATATGGATGATGACACTGTAGAGATGGTTCTGGAAAAGGGCTATAAATTACGTGATAAAGTTATCCGGCACAGCAAAGTTAAAGTTATCAGCAACGAATAGTTGCCATATAAATTAAAATTAACATATAAACCCGAGGAGGAATAAATCATGTCTAAAGTAATTGGTATTGACTTAGGTACTACTAACTCTGTAGTAGCAGTAATGGAAGGCGGCGAACCTACCGTTATCACTAATCAGGAAGGCAGCCGTTTAACTCCGTCCGTAGTTGGTTTTTCCAAAAACGGCGAACGTTTAGTTGGTCAGCTGGCAAAACGTCAGGCAGTATCCAACACTGACAGAACTATTAGTTCTATTAAACGTCATATGGGTACTGACTATAAAGTAGAAATCGACGATAAAAAATATTCTCCGGAAGAAATTTCCGCGATGATTCTGCAAAAGTTGAAAGAAGATGCTGAAAAATATTTAGGTGAAAAAGTAACTCAGGCAGTTATTACTGTTCCTGCTTACTTCTCTGACAGTCAACGTCAGGCAACTAAAGATGCCGGCCGTATCGCAGGCTTGGAAGTTCTCCGTATCATCAACGAGCCTACTGCTGCATCTTTGGCGTATGGTATTGATAAAAGCGACGACCATACCGTTATGGTTTATGACCTTGGCGGCGGTACTTTCGACGTATCTATCCTTGATGTAGGTGACGGTGTTTTTGAAGTAAAAGCTACTAACGGTGATACTCATTTAGGCGGCGATGATTTTGACCAGAAAATCGTTGACTGGATGGTTGCTGAATTTAAGAAAAATGAAGGCATTGATCTGAGTAATGACCGTATGGCTATGCAGCGTTTGCGTGAAGCCGCTGAAAAAGCAAAAATCGAGTTATCCGGTGTTTTGACTACTAATATCAACCTGCCGTTTATTACTGCCGGTGCTGAAGGTCCGAAGCATTTGGATATGGATCTGACTCGTGCAAAATTTGACGAATTGACTGCTGATCTCGTTGAACGCACAATGGAGCCGACCCGCAAGGCTATGGCTGACGCCGGCCTGTCTGCTTCTGATATCAATAAAGTTATCTTGGTAGGCGGTTCTTCCCGTATTCCTGCTGTACAGGAAGCTTTGAAAAAATTTATCGGTAAAGAGCCTTACCGTGGTGTAAACCCTGACGAATGTGTTGCCGTTGGTGCTGCCATTCAGGCCGGCGTTTTGGCAGGTGAAGTAAAAGACGTGCTTTTACTTGACGTAACTCCGTTGTCTTTGGGTATAGAAACTTTGGGTGGTGTGTTCACAAAGATCATTGAACGTAATACTACCATCCCGACTTCCCGTAAGCAGGTCTTCTCTACTGCTGCTGATAATCAGCCTTCAGTTGATATCCATGTACTGCAGGGTGAACGTGAAATGGCTGCCGATAATAAAACTCTGGGACGTTTTGAGCTTTCCGGCATCCCGGCTGCTCCTCGTGGAGTACCGAAGATCGAAGTTGCTTTCGATATCGATGCTAATGGTATCGTAAATGTAAGCGCTAAGGATCTTGGTACCGGTAAAGAACAAAAAATCACTATTACGTCTTCAGGTACTTTGGAAAAAGACGAAATCGACCGTCTGGTAAAAGAAGCAGAGGCTAATGCTGAAGCTGATAAAAAACGTAAAGAAGGCGTTGAAGTACGTAATAATGCTGACTCCCTGTGCTATCAAGCCGAAAAGACCATTAAAGATATGGAAGGCAAAGGCTCTGAAGAATTGATTGGAAAAGTACAGGTAGCGCTTGATACTTTAAAAGAGACTCTGAAAGGCGAAGATATGGAAAAAATCAAAGCAGATACTGAAGCTTTGACCAAACCTCTTTATGAACTTTCCGCAGAGCTGTACAAACAAACTGAAGCTGCTAAAGGTGCTGATGGTACTGAAACAGCCGAGGGCGCAAAAAAAGCTGATGACGATGTTGTTGACGCCGAAGTGGTTGACGAAGACAAAAAATAATCGGCTTAGGATGGTGTAAACTTTGAGTAAAAAAGATTATTATGACGTGCTAGGCGTGTCTAAAACCGCTACAGCAGATGAAATAAAAAAAGCATACCGCAAACTGGCACGTCAGTATCATCCTGATGTGAATAAAGATAATCCGGAAGCGGCTGAGAAATTTAAAGAAGCGTCCGAGGCTTACAGTGTACTCAGCGATGAGCAGAAACGTGCCCAATATGACCAGTTTGGACATGCTGCTTTTGAAAACGGCGGTGCCGGCGGTGCTGGTGGATTTGGGGGCTTTGAAGGTTTCGGCGGTTTTGGCGGCGGAGGCATGGAAGATATTTTTGATATGTTCTTCGGCGGGCAGGGCCGCGGCTCGCGTGGTTCTAATGCCGGTCCTCAGCGCGGTGCTGATTTACGCTTTGACCTGGAAATCACTTTTGAAGAAGCTGCGTTTGGTTTAGAACGTGAGATCAGTTTATATCGTGACGAACAATGTCCGCATTGTCATGGGAATGGTGCGGAACCTGGTTCTAAAGTTGAAACTTGCCCTGAATGTCACGGAAGTGGCGAGATCCGTTTTACTCAAAACACTATGTTCGGACAGATGACCAATGTACGGCCATGTCCTAAATGTCATGGTGAAGGCAAGATCATCAGCGAACCATGTAAGGAATGTCGCGGACAGGGCACTGTTAAAAAGAATAAGAAACTTAAAGTCAAGATCCCTGCAGGTGTTGACAACGGTTCCCGCCTGCGGGTAGCCGGAGAAGGCGAAGCAGGGGTTAAAGGCGGACCAAGCGGTGATTTGTATGTATATTTGTATGTTAAACCGCATAAGTTTTTTGAGCGCGATGGTACTACTGTTTACTGCGAAGTGCCGATCAATATTGTACAGGCAACTTTGGGTGATGAGATTAAGGTTCCTACGCTGGATGGACAGGTTGTGATGAAGGTTCCGGAAGGAACTCAGCCTGGAAAGGTACTGCGTTTGAAGGGCAAAGGCATTCCCAGTTTGCGTAACAGTACACGCGGCGACCAGTTAGTCAGGATCAAAGTTGTTGTGCCGCAGAAGCTGAATGAAAAACAGAAAGATGCTTTGCGTAAATTTGCCGAGATCAGTAAAGATAACATTAATCCTGAAGAAAAAGGCTTTTTGAATAAGATTAAAGATTTATTTAAATAATGACTTGTATAAACTGCGGTTTGAACACCGCAGTTTATTTTTTTATGCCAAAAAATATGATATAATGTGAGCACTTGGCATTGAAATATCTTCTCAAACTGGTAGAAAAACACTTTCATATGGTAAAATATTTTAGAATAAGCTTTGTGTTTAATATATATGATAGTTATTTAAGGAGTGAGCGCTTTGTCACAATGGATAGAGGTAAGCATACAAACTACACATGAGGCAGCTGATCTGGTTGCCGAAATTATGCGTGCTGCAGGTGCAAACAATGGTGTTGTTATTGAGGACCCGGTTTTGATAAACACTTTGCGTAATTCAGGCACTTGGGAATTATGCGATATTCCTGAGCAGGAAAACACAGAAGTGGTTACGATAACTGCTTATTATCCGGAGGATGAAGAGCTGCAGCCACGTCTTACACAGATTGATGAGGACTTAACAAATTTGGAAACGCGTATTGGTAAATGTCGCTTTGGTAATACGTGTTTTCGTACTGTTTCCGAGCAGGATTGGGCTAACGAATGGAAACAGTATTTCCATGTTACGCATATTGGCAGAACATTGGTGATTAAGCCTACCTGGGAAAAATATACATCTAAAGCTGGTGAACATATTATTGAAATCGATCCAGGGATGGCGTTTGGTACAGGAACACATCATACGACCTGTATGTGTATGGAACGTTTGGAAAAAGTTCTGCGTACTGATATGGAAGTATTTGATGTTGGTACTGGCTCTGGAATTCTGGCTATTGCTGCTGCTAAACTTGGTGCTAAAACAGTTAAAGCGGTGGATATTGATGCTACTGCGGTACGAGTAGCTATTGAAAATATTGCCGGCAATGAACTGACAGAAAAAATCAGTGTGCAACAGGGTGATTTGCTGCATGGTACAGAAGGTAAGGCTGATATTATCATTGCTAATATTATTGCCGATATTATTATTATGCTTCTGCAGGATATTCCCGGTAAGTTAAAATCCGGAGGAATATTCCTTGCCAGCGGTATTATTGAAGAACGGCAGAATGATGTATCAGCAGCTGCCTCCAAAGTCGGTTTGTGTGTCGAAGCTGTTGATGCCAAAGGCGGCTGGGTTGTTATGCAGATGCGTAAGGAGGACTGACGGTGCATAGATTTTTTATACCGCAGCCATACAGTGATACGATGACAATAATGGGTGTTGATGCCAGGCATATTTATACTGTACTGCGGATGCAATGCGGGTCCAGAGTACAGATTGTAAGTGATGATGGTGTCACGGCTCTTGCTGAAATTGCTGATGCTAATGAAAGTGTTGTGACAGTCAAATGTCTGGAGGTACTGGCGGAAAGTCATGAGCCTTCAGTGCGAATCGTACTGGCACAAGGGTTGGCTAAAGGTGAAAAAATGGATTTTATTATCCAGAAGGCTGTAGAACTGGGAGTCAGTGAGATTATACCAGTAGCTATGGAGCATTCGGTCGTACGCCTGGAAGGTGATAAAGCTGTTAAGAAAGCTGAGCGCTGGCAGAAAATTGCTGAAGCGGCTGCGAAACAGAGTAAGCGTGATATTATACCAATGGTGCAGCCAGTACAGACGATGGAACAGATGCTTGCTGATAATCCCTGTGACTGTAAACTGATAGCTTATGAATGTGAGGATAAGCTTGGTTTGAAGGCTGCGCTGCAAAAGGAGCAGGCTTTGAAGGAGCTGCTGCTGATCATAGGCCCGGAGGGCGGTATTTCCGAGACGGAATTACAGCAGGCCCGGACAGCTGGGGCATTGGTAGTAAGTTTAGGCAAGCGCATATTACGTGCAGAAACAGCTGCATTAGTAGCTGCGGCCGCAATATTTTATGAAACTGGTGATTTAGGAGGCTGATTGATGAAAAGAATAGCATTTTACACTTTAGGCTGTAAAGTCAATCAGGCCGATACTGCCAGCATGGAAGCGATATTTCGCAGTCATGGTTATACTGTAGTTGGTTTTAATTGCGAAGCTGATATTTATGTGATCAATACTTGTGTTGTTACCAATACGGGGCAGCGTAAATCGCGGCAGATGATCAATCGTGCTGTGCGCAGAAACCCAACTGCTTTCGTGGTTGTGACTGGCTGTTATCCACAGACGGCGGCAGAAGAAGTGAAGACAATTCCTGGTGTTGATCTTATTATCGGGAATCAGGATAGAGCAGATATCGTACGGTTGGTAGAAGAAGCTGCTGCTTTTCAGTCTGTTGATACAATAGACAGCGTGCGTAAGCTGAGTGCCAACACTGAGTTTGAAGAACTGAGTGCAGGTGATGTTAGTGATAAGACCAGAGCTTTTTTAAAAATACAGGAAGGCTGCAATCAATTCTGTACTTATTGTATTATTCCTTTTGCCCGCGGACCGTTGCGTTCGCGTAGTCTGACAAGTATCAGGGAAGAAGTTAAAAAGCTTGTAGCTTCTGGTTATAAAGAAATAGTGCTTATCGGTATTCACCTTGGCTGCTATGGTAAAGAACATGATGGAAAACTGACTTTATTTGATGCTGTTGAGGCAGCTTTAAGTGTAGAGGGTCTGCAGAGACTGCGGTTGGGGTCATTGGAATCAGTGGAGGTCGAAGCGAGGCTGCTTAATCTTATGGAAAAAGATAAACGGTTGTGCCGACAGCTGCATTTACCTTTGCAGGCAGGCTGTGATACAACTTTAGTCAGAATGCACAGGCCGTATGATACCCGACGTTTTACCGAACTTTTGGCCGATATCCGTAAACGTATTCCTGATATTGCCATTACTACTGATATTATTGCCGGATTCCCGGGTGAGACGGAAGAGGAGTTTGCATCTACACTGGTTTTTGCAGAAAACTGCGGGTTCAGTAAAATGCATATTTTCCCTTATTCCAAACGGAAGGGAACTCCGGCCGAAAAAATGCCCAATCAAATTCCTGAAACTGTTAAGCAAAGACGTTGTGCACAACTTGCTGAGCTTGATCATAAGCAGCAGCAGAAATTTTTAGAACGTTTTGTTGGCAGTGCTGTGGAGGTATTGTTTGAACAGACTGTTGAGGATGGCTATATAGAAGGTTTGACCAGTAATTATTTACGGGTCTATGTTCGGTCGGAAGCTGAACTATGTGGCAAGATAAGAAAAGTGAGATTATTGAAGGCTGAGACGAGTTTTTTAATCGGAGAATTGCTGAAGGAATAATAAAAAAGCTGCCGTTTAACGGCAGCTTTTCTTTTATTCAATGGTAATTAATTCATATTGATCATTACCCATGGAAAGTTCTTTCATGTAACTGAGCTGCCGCAGACCGCGACGTGATTCGATCCGTTCCTGGAGATCATGCTTAGCAGCATCTGGTAAAGCAAAAACAAGGTCGATAGAAGCCTGATCGACGGCAAGAATATCTGTAGAAGCAAGGATGCCGATATCAGGAGTTGTTGGCGGTGCCGCAGCAAGCCCGGCACAGTCGCAGTCAACAGACATATTGCGCAATACATTGATATAAATGATTTGTTTACCAAAAAAATCTGTTGTAGCCTTTGCTGATTCAGCCATATTTTCCATAAAACGCTCTTGGCTATATTCCCAGGGGTTGGATGGGTCAGAGGTATGCAGCATGGCTTTGCCGATCCTGCCATCTGCGTTGCCAATTGCTATATTTTTCATTGAACCGCCAAATCCTCCCATAGTGTGTCCTTTAAAATGCGTCAAAACGATCATGGAATCATAATTAAGCATATTTTTAGCGATCGACATTTCCTGAAAATGTTTGCCTCCTTTTACTGGCAGCATTACTGCTCCTTCCTCGTCCATAATGTCTACAGTACAAAAATCCCAGCCGTTAACTTTTAATGTTTCGCGGTGGCCGGCGGTGGTATAGCGGTCACCTTTATAGAAAGTGTTGGTTTCGACTAAATTACTGTCAGGTACATGCTGCTGCAAAGCCATCACTATTTCCCGTGGGAGTATATTGGGACCGTTCTTTTCTCCTGTATGGATTTTGATAGCTACTTTACCATGTATATCCTGGTTGATTTTATCATATAGTTTGATCAGACTTACAGGGCTGATATCCTTGCTGAAATAAACAAGAGCTTTATTATTTACTGCTGTTTTTTCATTACTTTTAACAGTTGGTTCAACAGGAGAAGAAACTGTATTGGCAGTCATTCCACAAGCGCTGAATAATAAAGTTGCGGCAGCGGTATAAAGTAATGTTGATAAAAATTTTTTCACTGTAAATTCTCCTTTCTTAGATAAATGATTAAAAATACTTTAAGTTCAGTATAATGGCTGGAGTTGACTATAAGTCAAGCGTTTTATTAAAGATTTTTTTACTTTGTTAGTTACAGTTTGAAAATAAATTGTGAACAGAGTAAATAGAAAAAGGACTTTTAAATTTTCTGACGAATATTATAAAAATTAGGATCACTAAGGGGGGAAAGAAATGAACGACTGTATCTTTTGCCGAATTATTGCCGGAGAGATCCCGTCTGAAAGAGTTTATGAAGATGACAAAATGATCGTAATCCGTGATGTGGCTCCTGCTGCTCCGGTACACGTTTTAATGATACCGAAAGCTCATACTGAAAATATTATTACTGCAGAACCGGAGCTGCTCCTGTATATGTTTGGGAAAGTTAAGGAACTGGCTGAGAAACTTGGTGTTAATGAAAAAGGGTTTCGCATCGTTGCCAATACCGGTGATGATGGAGGGCAGACCGTTAAGCATTTGCATATCCATCTTTTAGGTGGTAAAGCATTGGGGTGGCCGCCCTGCTGATACCTTGACAAAAGGCCTATCATAAGATATAATTTACTGGTAATATTGTGCGGTAATTGCGGTCTGACGATAGTCAGCAATAGTGCAAAAAACGCATGAAATGCATATATACACTTCCCTAAGTGTGTGGAGGGAGGGAGATCAGATGGCAGAAATTAAAGTTGGCAAAAACGAAACATTGGACAGTGCGCTGCGCAGATTTAAAAGAGCAACCCAAAAGGCCGGAATTCTTTCTGAAGTTAGAAAACGCGAACATTATGAAAAACCGAGCGTTCAACGTAAGAAAAAATCCGAAGCAGCCAGAAAACGTAAAACCAGATAATGGGGGCGTGCTGTATGTCTATTAAAGACCAATTGACAGAAGATATGAAACAGGCCATGAAGGACCGTGAAGCAGGTAAGCTGCGTTTATCGGTTATTCGTATGGTGCGTGCTAATATTAAAAATGTCGAAATCAATGAGAAGAAGGAACTGAATGATGATGAGGTTCTGGCTATCTTGCTGAAAGAGGTCAAGATGCGGCAGGATTCTTTGGTAGAATTCGAAAAAGCCGAACGCAGTGAATTAGCCGAGCAGGCTAAAGCAGAAATTGAGATTCTCAAAAAATATCTGCCTGAACCGCTTAGCGATGAAGAATTGCGTGTTATGGTTGCTGAAGCTATCTCCGAGACTGGTGCCGAAGGACCGAAAGCGATTGGTAAAGTAATGCCTGCTGTTATGGCGAAGGCTAAGGGCCGAGCCGACGGTAAACGTATCAATCAAATGGTACGCGAACTGCTTCAATAATGAATAATTAACTTAACAGGACCGAATATTCGGTCCTGTTATTTTTTATAGCCCTTATAACAGTTATCTAACTGTTATAAGGGCTATTTTTGTGCAAAAATGCAAAAAAATCAGATTATTTTTGTAGGTTTCTACATATTAGGCTCGTCTTTAGCTTTGTATACTGAAATCAAAGAACTAAATATGGAGGTGATTATCATAGCAAAGATTGTAGAAGCTGTGGAAGCTGTTAAGCTTGTCAGGTCAGGTGATGTTGTTATGATCGGAGGTTTTGGAAATGTCGGTAATCCAAAGAGGCTGATTGATTTACTGGCAGATACAGACATATATGATTTGACTGTTATTGCCAATGATCTTGGTACTCCTAATGTAGGCTTGGGAAGGTGGGTAAGGAATAGGATGCTGAAAAAAGCTATAGGTACCTATTTTACCTATAATACTGAAGCTGCGGAATTATATTTTGATGGAAAGTTAAATTTAGAGATGATGCCACAGGGCACATTTGCAGAAAGTATCCGTGCAGGAGGCTGCGGAATTGGCGGGTTTTATACAAAGGTTGGAGCTGGCACAGAGCTGACTGCGCATTGTGAAACAAAAGTTATTGACGGCGAAGCCTATGTTTTGGCGTATCCTTTGAAAGCAGACGTAGCCTTGTTACATGCCAGAAAAGCGGATGCTATGGGGAATTTAGTTTATGAAAAAACAGCAAGAAATTTTAATCCGCTTATGGCAACAGCAGCCGCTTTGACGATTGTGGAGGTTGATGAGATTGTAGAAACCGGTATGCTTTCGCCGGAAGAGATTGTAACACCTTATATTTATGTGGATGTTTTGGTACCGCAGAATCGGGGTGCAGTTAAATGAGAAACATGTCAGAAGCGGAAACAAAAGTAAGAATTGCTAAAAGAGTTGCGGAAATGCTGCCTGACGGTGGTTTTGTCAATTTAGGTGTAGGTATTCCCACAATGGCGGTTGATTATTTACCAGCAGATAAACATATTTACATTCAGACGGAAAATGGAATGCTGGGTGTTGGGCCTAAACAACTTAGCGGGGAGGCAATAATTCCTAATCTCATTAATGCCAGTCGTACACCGGTTACTGAAACGCCCGGATGCTGTTATTTTGATAGTGCTACATCTTTTGCAATGATCAGAAGTGGGCGTATGGATGCTACAGTTATCGGAGCCATACAGATCAATGAAGCGGGAGACCTGGCAAATTGGGCTTTGCCGGGCAAAGGTGTTTTAGGACCAGGGGGAGCAATGGATCTGGTCGTTGGAGTAAAAGAGGTGATCGTTGCGACATCTCATACGGCAAAAAATGGCAGGCATAAACTGGTAAAGGATTGTACTGTGCCGCTGACTGGGCGGAAAGTAGTTAATACTTTAGTCACAGAATATGCTGTATTTAAGTTTAAGGACGGAATGATGTTTTTACTGGAACATACTTCTGATGTTACATTGGAAGAAATTGCAGCAATGACATCTGCTCATTATGAGCTGGCTGAAAAAATTAGTATAAGGGAGGTATAGATATGCTGCAGCCGGTAGTCATAGATGGAATCAGGACGCCTATAGGAAAACTGAACGGAGCAATGAAGGACATACAGCCGGAGGAAATTGCTGCCTTTTTGTTGCAGAAAATATGTGAACGTAGTCATTTAGATATCAGACTTCTGGATGCAGTAATTTTAGGGCAGGCAAAGCAGAGCAGCGACCAGCCTAATATTGCAAGATTAGCTGCATTGATGACAAAATTTCCGCTTGAAGTACAGGCTTATACAGTACACAGACAATGTGGTTCTGGTATGCAGGCTGTCCAGAATGCGGCACAGGAGATTATGTGCGGCTATGCTGACTTCGTTTTAGCTGGTGGTATCGAAAGTATGAGTAATGCCCAATATTATCTCAGAGAGGCACGGAGGGGCTATGCAGTAGGTAACGGGATTTTGCTGGATCCTAATACCGAAAGTCAGCCACGGTCACAGCCTGCTGACCAGTATGGAGTCCTGACAATGGGTATGACTGCAGAGAATATTGCTGAAAAATATGTTATCAGCAGAACGGCACAAGATTATTTTGCCTGCGAAAGTCAGGAAAAAGCTCAGGCTGCAATAAAAAGCGGACGCTTTGATGATGAGATTGAACCTTTGCCAGTAAAAAAGAAAAAAGAGATTTTGATGTTTGCTGCTGATGAGCATCCACGTTTGTCAACGATAGAAAAACTTGCAGAATTGAAGCCTGCTTTTAAAAAGGACGGCAGCGTAACGGCAGGCAATGCATCAGGACGAAATGACGGTGGAGCCATGTTGCTGATTGCTGAAGAAAGTGCGGCTGCAAAGGCAGGGTTAAAGCCTATGGCTAAAATAATCAGCCAGGCTTCAATAGGTGTTTCGCCGGCATATATGGGAATGGGGCCTGTGCCTGCAACAAGGTTGGCGCTGAAAAGGGCAGGGCTAAGGATCGAAGATATTGGACTGATAGAAATCAATGAAGCATTTGCAGCACAATCATTAGCGGTCATACAGGAGCTGGAAATTGATCTGACCAGGGTCAATGTAAATGGCGGTGCAATTGCTCTGGGGCATCCGATTGGTTGTTCTGGAGCAAGGATTTTAGTAACTTTATTGCATGAAATGCAGAAAAGACAGGTCAGATATGGCTTGGCTACTTTATGTATTGCTGGAGGGCTAGGATCAGCTACGGTTTTAGAGCTGGTGTAAATGAAAAAGAAAATGGGAAAAGGAGGCGGATTTTTATGAAGACTGTAACAAAGTTCTGTCTGAAGATGGTGCAGAATTATCTTCCGGATGCTTTTATTTTGGCTATTCTCTTAACATTTGTTGTATTTTGCGGCGGAATGTTTTTAATGAACAAGAGTGCTCTGCAAATGATAGAATATTGGGGCAGAGGGTACTCATCGATGTTTGTTTTTGGGATGCAGATGGTTTTAGTTTTATTGACAGGTTATGTACTGGCATTGACACCTTTGGCTAAAAAGATTTTGAACAAGGTAACAGGTATTCCTAAAACTCCACAGCAGGCTCTTGGGTTGACTGCATTAGTATCTATTGCGTCTTGCTATATAAACTGGGGATTTGGGCTTGTTATAGGTGCAGTTCTTGCGAAAGAGGTAGGCAAAAAGGTTAAAGGCCTGCATTTTCCGCTGTTGGTAGCTGCGGCTTATGGCGGTGAGATTATTCGCGGGCCGTCTTCTTCGATTCCGCTTGTTTCAGCAACACCAGGCAATTTTATGGAGAAGCTCGGACTGCCACTGACACCGGTTGGTGATACGCTGTATTCTTCCTGGAATCTGGTAATGACGGCTATCATCGTAATTATGCTGTTTATCGTGTATTTTAATATGAAACCTCCTGCTAATGAAATAGTGGAATACAGTGAAAAAGAACAAGAAAAACCAGAGATAAGAATTGCTAAAAAAGATATGACATTTGCCGAAAGATTGGAAAATTCTTATTGGCTCAACGCTTTGTTTGGTTTGTTCCCATTGATTTATCTGGGAGCTAATTTTTCTAAGATTGGTTTTGACCTGAATTTGAATTTGGTCATTTTGATTTTTTTAACATTGGGTTTATATCTGCACAGCAGTCCTAACGGCTTTTTAAAGGCTGTGGCACAGGGAATCGGTGCCAGCCGCGGTATTATTTTGCAATTTCCGCTTTATGCTGGTATGTCGGGGATGATGACTGCTTCTGGTCTGGTTGATATGATTTCCATGTGGTTTGTGGAAATTTCTACAGCACATACCTTCCCTCTTTATACATTTTTATCGGCAGGGCTGGTAAATATTTTCATTCCTTCCGGAGGCGGGCAATGGGCTATCCAGGGACCAATCATGATGAAGGCTGCTGAGGCATTGGGGGCGAACATTCCGCAGACAATTATGGCTTTTGCTTGGGGAGATGGCTGGACTAATCAGATTCAACCGTTTTGGGCATTGCCGCTTTTAGGAGTTGCGGGATTATCGGCGCGTGATATTATGGGATATTGCGTTATTTGGACAATTGTTTCCGGCGTTATCATCAGTGGAACTTTTGTAATACTTAGTTTTATGTGAATGATTAATGGAAGATTTGATAATCTTGAGGCTGCTTTTATAGTTGCCTCAAGATTTTTTTACCGGAATGAAAAATAAGGCGCTGGTTTAAAATCAAGAAGGTTTTACGATGGGTAAAGTTCAGCTTTTTAGTATAACAGTTTTTGAAATCTTTGGATTTGCTAAAAAAATAACTAAATAGTAAAATCGTAATCAGGATATTCTGGAGAAAAAGAAATATATGGCATTAGAAAAGAAGGTGAGATAATGTCCAAGAAAATGGTGACCTTAAATGAATTATTGGAAATCAAAGATTTTGCCGAACGTGTGACATTGGTTAATAAGCATGGGAACTTAAACAATCAGATAACACATGTAACAATTATGGAAGGGCCTGATTTGCACGAATGGGTAACAGGAGGTGAGTTTGTTTTAACTACCTGGTATGCCTTCAGTAAAAGTCCTGACCTGCAGGAAGATGGTTTTAAAAAGCTTGCTCCGCGAATATCAGCGATAGGTATCAAAACAGGTCGTTTTATCAATAAGATCCCGCTGAAAATACTGCAGTTGGCAGATCAGTACCGGCTGCCGGTATTTGAAGTGAAAACTGCAGTCAAGTTTAGAGAACTGGTGCAGACAATCACTTCTGAAATCCAGAATTATCAAACCAATATGTTGATTGAAGTAGAAAAAAACTATCAAAAACTTATTCATACTTCACTGAATTCAGATGATCTGGCTTCGCTGGTGAATGTTTTGGGAAATCAGCTTCACAAGAATTGTTTTTGCCTGAATCATGAAGGGAAGATACTTGCTTCCTGGAGCAGACGAGGTACTCGTAAACAGGATTTTCTTGATTGGACAGAAAAAATTAAAACTGGTTTTAATGAAAGAATATATACTGATGCGGGCTTTTTTATCAATGAGCTGCATATTTTCGAATGCTATGCCCGTAGTCAGCTTATAGGGAGGTTTATTATTGTTGCTGAGGGGCAGTTAACGGAAAAAGAACGGTTGATTGGGCAACAGGGAGCTTCTTTTTTAGCCATCAAGCTGTGGGACCATTATGAAACGCTGCAGAAAACAGTGGAACGTTTTTGGAAAGAAATAAAAAATGGTGAAATCAAAAGTGGAGAAGTTATTGCTGAAAAGCTTGCTAATCTGGGATTTGTGCAGCAAAAAGCATATAATTTGATTTTATTTTCTAAAGGAAGCCATAATATAAGCAATTATTTGATTGATAGATTTTTAATTGAAGAGGAAAAATTTTATATCTTGTTATGCAGCAGTAAAGAAGCTCTTACGAGCATTAATATATTCAAAAAATATAATAAGGAACAGAGTAAAATAGCTGCAGCTGTAATATCTCCTGAATTTACAGAACTGGAGCGAATTAAAGAGCATTATGAGATGTCGGTAAACGTTATCAGACTTTTATATAAATTGCATATTTCAGGAGTACGTAAGGCTGAAGAATGGCTGCCGTTCAGTTTGCTGATGCACTGCCGCAATACTTCGGAGTATAATTTTATTAAGATGACGGTGCTTGATAAACTGCAGGAATATGACAGACGCTATCAATCGAGCCTTTTGGATACACTTTCAGCGGCTTTGCGGGAAAACAGTTTAGAGGATGCAGCTGAAAGACAGCATATACATATTAATACTCTACGTTATCGGTTGGGGAAAATCAAAGAAATAACACAAAAAAATTATTTTAAAATGACAGACCGTTATTTTTTGCTGCTGTGTATTATGATCCAGAGAATGGAACATGAGCAGTTATGAAAATATATGAAAATAACAGGGCCGAAATTTTGGCCCTGTTATTTTTGTATACTTTTAAAAATATTTATGACCGGAAGCAGGGATTTTGCATAAAATAGCGTATACTATATAAATATAGGAAAAATTAATGTAAGTTCGGAAGGGTGTGAGGACAATTTCTTTAAGTAACAGACAAAAACGTATTGCCGAGATCGTGCGCCAGGATGGGCCGATCACGGGCGAACATATTGCTGAACGTCTGAATGTAACTCGTGCGGCTTTACGATCAGATCTGGCGATTTTAGTTATGGGCGGTATTTTAGATGCGCGTCCTAAAGTTGGTTATTATTTTACCGGCAAGAATACGCTGGGAATGTTGATGGAAGAAATTTCCGGCATCCTTGTACGTGATCTGCAGTCTGTGCCTGTAGCAGTCAATCAGGATAAAAGCGCCTATGAAGCTGTTGTAACTATGTTCCTGGAGGATGTAGGGACAGTATTTGTTCTTGATGAGGCTGGTCTTTTGGTAGGGGTGGTATCGCGTAAAGACTTGCTTAAAGCTGCTATCAATAATGGCAGCGATCTGCGTGAAATTCCTGTTGTAATGGTGATGACACCACTGTCTAAACTTATTGTAGTCAAACAGGAAGATTCTGTAGCTTCGGCAGCACGTAAAATTATTGATAATGAGATTGATTGTCTGCCTGTTATTAGATGTGTGGGCGAGGATAAGCGCAGTTACGAAGTAGTGGGACGTATCACTAAAACGAATTTTACCCGGCTGTTAGTAGATCTGGCAGAGGGCAAAGGAGGCAATTATCATAGCTAAATTACCGATTATCTATGCAGTTTCTGATTCTATTGGTGAAACCGCTGAGTCTGTTGTAAAGGCTACTACCAGCCAATTTGTACAGGAAAAATTTGATGTGATCCGTGTTCCTTATGTTAAAGATAAGGCGCAGGTTGAAAAGGTTATTGAAGAGGCTAAGGAAAATAATGGTATTATCTGTTATACCGTAGTTTCACCTGAATTGCGTGAACATATTGCGCATAAAGCAATGGAGCATGATGTAGAGGTTGTTGATGTTTTAGGACCGATGCTTAAGGCTATTGAAAAAACTTCCGGACTGCTGCCTAAAAACCAGGCCGGATTGATCCATGCTTTAGATCATGAATACTTTAAACGTGTCGAAGCCGTAGAATTTGCTGTTAAATATGATGATGGCAAAAATCCTTTGGGACTGGCCAAAGCAGATGTTGTTATCATAGGTGTTTCAAGAACTTCTAAAACTCCGCTCAGCATGTACTTGGCACACAAACAAATAAAAGTTGCCAATGTACCGCTGGTACCGGAAATCATGCCTCCTGAAGAATTATTTAAAGTTCCTCCGCATAAAATCATTGGCCTGCTTATTGATCCGTTTAAACTTAATGAGATCCGCAGCGAACGTTTGAAAACTATGGGACTGACAGATGGTGCCGCTTATGCTGATGTTAAACGGATCAATGAAGAGCTTGAATATGCAAAAGGTATTATGCGTCGTCTGCATTGTACTATTATCAATGTATCTAACCGTGCGATCGAAGAAACAGCAGGTATGATCTTAGAGTATGTGCAGAAAAATAAAGACCGCCGCTAAATAAAAATAACCCTCGCCTAAGCGAGGGTTATTTAAACTGTAAAACTAATTTACAAAAACTTTTTCACGGACATTGTAAATGACTTCGCCATTTTTAGGTTCACCGTTGACGATTACATTACCGTTAAAAACAGCATTTTTTGTGCTCCAGTTAAAGCTGCCGGTATCGGCGCTGATGATCATATCACCTTGAGTAAAGTTCATATTACCTGCTACGTAGGCAGTTTTTTCTTTACCGTATACATCGACTGTATCACAATCGAAGGTGATATCTCCTTCGCGCAGGGTAATATTACCTTGTCCATGTACCTCAAGTTTATACATACTTACCTGTGCGGCATCGCCGGTGATGATTCTGTCACCAATTTCAACATGGACGTTGCCCTGCAGATCATAAACTCCTGTAAAAGGGTTAAAAGTTTGTTTATCACTGGTTACCTGCGGCTCTGCCAGACAAATTGCAGGAACTAAGAGCAACAGTAAAACAAAGATAAAAATTTTTTTCATTCAGTTCACCTCACATGAGTAATTATATTACTTAATGTGCCTGGTGACAATGCTTGAAAGTGAAATAAAGGTGAAGAATAATGTTATCAGTTAGAGAAATAAGCGAGAATATAGAACAGGAAACACTGGCACCCTGGGCGGCTAAAAGTTCGCAGGCAGTACGTGATAGTGAGGAGGCTGCCGATGATCTGCGCACGGCTTTCCAGCGTGATCGGGACCGGATCATCCACAGTACTCCTTTTCGTAAGTTAAAACATAAAACACAGGTATATTTATGTCCGGGTGATCATTACCGTACGCGTCTTACTCATAGCATGGAAGTGTCGCAGATTGCCAGGACTATTGCCAGAGCATTGAGATTAAACGAGGATCTTACAGAAGCTGCTGCTTTAGGGCATGATCTTGGGCACACTCCTTTTGGACATGCAGGGGAGCGGGCAATTAATTCTTATACTGGACATTTTAAACATAATGAACAGAGCCTCCGTCTCGTAGAATTGTATGGGCGGAAGGGGAAAGGGCTGAATCTGACCCGTGAAGTTCGTGATGCTATTGTGAACCATACAGGCAGTACGATGCCAAAGACGCTTGAAGGGCAAGTGGTGCGGCGTTGTGATCGTATCGCTTATCTGTGCCATGATTTCGATGATGGATGCAAAGTTGGCATCATCGGTCCTGAAAAATTGCCAGGTATCGTCGCTATGCGCTTAGGAACAGAACCAAGCCAGATATTGGATGTGCTTGTTCATAATATTGTGGAGTTATCACTGAATCAGCCGCAAATTATTATTGATAAATATTATGAAGAAGCTGTTGAAGAATTTCGCAATTTTATGTTTGATTATATTTACTGTTCGCCCCAGCTGACGGTTGAACATAACAAGGCAGAACACGTTGTTAGGACTCTTATGGATTTATATATGGAGTCTCCGCAGCTGTTGCCAAGAGAATATGGGGAACTGGCAGATCGTTTCGGATTGAAGCAGACTGTAGTCGATTTTGTGGGTGGACTGACAGATGCAGGAGCTGTGCAGCTATTTAATAAACATTACATTCCCATAATATAAACTTGTCGTAATGCTAAAATTATCTACCGTTAAAAAGAGGATTTTTTTGTTAAATATTGAATATAATAAATCAGATGGTATTCGAGGTGACAGGAGCAATAATTATGAGTGGTATGTTTGATGATTTTAAAGAGCAGGTTCGCTCCCAAGCTAATATCGTCGAGATAATTTCTGAATATGTACCGCTAAAAAAGCGCGGCGGCAGTTTTTGGGGCTGCTGCCCTTTCCACGGAGAAAAAACACCGTCCTTTTCCGTAACGCCGGACAAGAACTTTTTTTATTGTTATGGCTGTCATGTTGGCGGTGATGTTTTTACCTTTGTGATGAAAATGGAAAATTGCACGTTCCCAGAGGCTTTAAAGCTTCTGGCAAATAAATTGGGTATTGCTGTTCCTGAAAAGGAAAAGACTAAAGCTGAACTGGAACGTGAGAAACAGGCAAAACAGGTTATTGCCGCTAATGAACTTGCGACACGTTTTTTTCAGGCCTGTTTGACGAAGACTGATTATGGAATTAAAGCACAGGAGTATCTCACAGGACGCGGCATTACACCTGAGATTATCGAGCGGTTTTCAATCGGGGTGGCACTGCCGAACTATAACGCATTGCTTTCAGCACTTGGAAAACGTGGATGTAGTGCTGGACTGTTGGTGCAGGCCGGGCTGGCGGTAAATTATGACCGTGGGCCGATGGATAAGTTCCGTGGCAGAGTGATGATACCTATTCAGGATCCACGTGGTCATGTAGTTGGTTTCGGCGGTCGTATTTTAGAGCAAAATTCTCAACAGATGGCAAAATACATGAATACTGGTGAAACAGAGTGGTTTAACAAAAGAACTCTTCTGTTCGGGATGAATGTGGCTTTAAAGGAAATAAAGAAACGCAGGCAGGCCGTGATTGTTGAAGGTTATATGGATGCAATCAGTTTACATGCTGCTGGTATCGATTGGGCTGTTGCTTCAATGGGGACGGCTTTTGCGCAGGAGCAGGCTAAACTTTTAGCTCGTGCCGCTGATGAAGTAGTTTTTTCGTATGACAGCGACGCAGCTGGACAACGGGCCACTGTAAGGGCAGTAAGCATTGCTAAAGAAGCCGGGCTTAAAGTCAGAGTGCTCATAGTGCCTGATGGGAAAGATCCTGATGAATTTGTGCGTAAGCACGGTAAAGATGCTTATCTACGGCTGATTGAAACAGCTGTTTCAGGTATAGAATTTCAGATGCAGTATGTCATTTCTCAAAATAATGTTTCAAATTTAGCAGGAAAAGTTGAAGCTGTGTCGAATATACTACCATTCCTACTAGAGTGCAAAAATGAAATTGAGGTTGCACAGCATATCAAAACGCTGGCCCAACGTTTGACAATTGACGAAGGGCTCATCATGAGTGAATATCGTAAGCTAAGCCGTAAGAATGATCGTGGGGAAGCCGTGTCTAAATGGCAGATACAGCCCAACGTACTTTCAACTGAAGATTTAGCAGAGCAGCTTTTGCTTTACGTTATTTTAAAAAATACCGATTTGGCGCTTGTTTACAGAGATAAAATTGATAGTGTCGGTTTTATGTCAAAATTTCGCGGAGAAATCTATGAAGGATTGCTGAAGCAGCTTGATGCCGGCAGTAAGAGTGCTGCTGATAAGCTTTTTACAGAACTGTCAAATGAAGCGGCCACGGAGCTGGCGCAGATTATGACAAAAGATCTTGCGGAAGAAAACGGTGAAAAACTAGTAGATGATTGCCTGCGGCAGATGCGCAGGGGCGCTTTGGAACGAAGCTATGAAGAGCACCGTCTGCGCGCCGACGAATATGAACGTTTGGGGGATGACCGCTTTTTGCAGGAACTTGCGGAAAGCCAGAAAATTAAAGATGAAATCAAAAAATTATATTAAAAAACAACAGCAGATATTAAGCAACGAAAGGAGGGAACACCATGGCTAATACTAAAATTTCTGCCGACCAGGTAGAGGAATTATTACTTAAAGGCAAATCTCACGGCGGTGTTCTCACTTATCGTGAAATTATGGATTCTATGCAAAACGTAGAAGATATGACTCCGGACGATATGGACAGTATGTATGAGTTGATTGCCCAAAAAGGCATCGACGTAGTCGACGAAAACAGCGATGATGATGTACTGCCGGTCAACGATGATGATACGGAAGAAATCAATGAAGCAGAGCTGGCTAATCTCAGTGTGCCTGAAGGGGTAAGCATTGATGATCCGGTCAGGATGTATCTTAAGGAGATCGGCCGTGTACCGCTTTTGATCGGCGAAGATGAAATCAAGCTTGCTAAACGTATGGATAAGGGAAAACAGGCCGAAAGGCTGATGAATTCGTCATTGCCTGCAGCTTTGGTTCCTGCTTACAGCGGTAAAGAAAAAACTGCTACTCTGATCAAAAAAATCAAGAAGCATTTGGAACAGGAACATAAAAGCTGTGAACTGCGCAATGTTGAAAAAGTGCTTGGAATTATTGCGAGGGCGGCTGCAGCGGGTACTCCCTGTACATTGTCTGAATATCAGGATCTTATTGTTGAGTTTACTAAAGATGAGCGTTTGCATTTACAACGTATGATGCAGGAACACAATGTGATGATCCCAGACTGTGATAAAATGGTAGTCGATCGTCAGACCAGTGATAAAGAAGTACATGCGCTGTTTGAGATCAAGACTTTACTTGACGAGATCAAGCGCCGCTTACCAGAAGAAAATGATGCTGCTGTTTTTGATAGCTATATGACGTTGGAAGAAGATTACGGAAAACTTTTGGAAGAAGTTTTTGAAGAAGGAGAAGCCGCAAAACGATGTTTATCGGAAGCTAATCTTCGTTTGGTTGTCAGCATTGCAAAACGTTATGTTGGCCGGGGAATGCTCTTTTTAGACCTTATTCAGGAAGGTAACCTTGGTCTTATCAAAGCAGTAGAAAAATTTGATTATAATAAAGGCTTTAAATTCAGTACTTATGCCACTTGGTGGATTCGTCAGGCTATTACACGCGCTATTGCTGACCAGGCCCGCACCATTCGTATACCTGTGCATATGGTTGAAACAATCAATAAACTGATTCGCGTATCACGTCAACTGCTGCAGGAACTTGGGCGGGAACCTATGCCGGAAGAGATTGCAAAGGAAATGGATACTACTGTTGATCGTGTTCGTGAGATTATGAAAATCGCACAGGAACCGGTATCATTGGAAACTCCTATCGGTGAAGAAGAAGATTCGCATTTGGGGGATTTTATTGAAGATCATGATGCACCGGCACCAGCTGATGCTGCTTCGTTCACTTTATTGCGTGAGCAGTTGGAAGAAGTCTTGGAAACACTGACTGTGCGTGAAAAGAAGGTTTTAGAACTGCGTTTTGGTTTGGAAGACGGGCGTTCACGTACCCTGGAAGAAGTAGGGCAGCATTTTGGTGTAACCAGAGAACGTATTCGTCAAATCGAGGCCAAAGCTTTACGTAAGCTGCGTCATCCAAGCCGCAGTAAACGGTTAAAAGACTTCTTGGAATAATCGGTTTAGCTTGACAACTCGACCAAATTTGTTTAGAATATTACTGTTGACCATTGAGACAACGCATGGTACTATGGGCCTATAGCTCAGTGGTAGAGCCACCGGCTCATAACCGGTTGGTCGCTGGTTCGAACCCAGCTGGGCCCACCAAATAAAAAGTAAGCCGCAACCTTTGGTTGCGGCTTTTGTGTGTATTTTTTAATATTTAACAGCTCTTGGATAGTATTACTGATTAATCAAGATGGGCTGCATTATGTTTGATAAAAGTTCCTTTGTCAAGTTCTTTAAAAGCCTCATTTAGCTCTTCGCGCGTATTCATCACAATTGGTCCACCCCAAGATACAGGTTCTTTTAAAGGCTTAGCAGAACAGAACATAAAACGTAATTGTTTATCTGATTCAGCACTGACAGATATTTCATCGCCCTCACTAAAGAGCACGGCAGTTTTTTCTGGAATATTGGTGCCGTCTATTATAGCATTGCCTTCAATCAAAAAGATAAAAACATTATCCTCAGTTTTAGTTGGCAGTGTGATTGACTTGCCTGCCTGTAGTTCTACATCATAGATAGTTGCCTTGATATGAGGTGGTTCAACACCTTTTATAGAGTCATATTCACCTGCAAGCACATGTATTATAGCATTATCTGTTTTTTTACTGCCTATCATATTTCCGGTAATGTCAAAATAGGTTGGATCAGTCATTTTTTCTTTTTGGGGCAGGTTCAGCCAAAGCTGTACGCCAAGCATATGTTTGCTGGCCTGGGGCATTTCCTGGTGCATGATACCACTGCCGGCAGTCATCCATTGGCTTTCGCCGCTGCGGATTGTTCCTTTATTGCCTAAACTATCCTGGTGTGTCATTTCGCCTTGAACAAGATAAGAAATAGTTTCAATACCTCTATGAGGATGGATTGGAAAACCCTTAATGTAGTCGGTAGGATTATGTGAGTCAAAAGAATCCAGCATTAAAAACGGGTCATAGTCCATTACTGTATCGTGGCCAAGTACACGGACCAGATGTACGCCTGCGCCATCAATTGTACGTTGTCCTGTAGTTAATTTTTTTATTTTTCTTGTAGTCATAAAAATCAGTCCTTTCTTGTAAAAAAATAGCTTCATAAGAATTCCAATGATTTTCTTGAAGTTTAATTTTACTTTCTGAATTAATCATATTAAAGAAATATGAATTAAGCAATGCTAAAAAACTTGAAAAAAAGTTTAAAATAATTGTTTTTAGAGGGAATGGCTTGTTTAGAAGCGTTATTACTCCTTATATCGAATCTAAAATGCTTTTTACTAATTGTTTCGATTATATTTTGGAAAATGTTGATAATAGTTACTTTTAGAAAATGTTTTGAAAATAAAGTAAGAGGTTAACTTTATTGTCACACTTTTTTTAACGGATAGTGCTATAATTTACTACGTAAGACTGGAGGTTGATTATATGAGCAGTTTAAACAGGCAGTCTTTAGGTGAGGAAATAGCTAATGCCGTTTCACATGGCATCGGCGCACTGTTGGCTGTTCTTGGTACTGTTGTTTTGATCGTTTATGCATCCTATAACAGCAGTGTCAGCGGTATTGTCAGTGCGGCGATATATGGTTTTTGCCTGATTTTTCTTTATCTGATGTCTACAATATATCATGCTATAACAAACAGTACCGCGAAAAAGATTTTTCAGGTGCTTGATCATTGTTCGATTTTTCTTTTGATTTTAGGTAGTTATGTACCTATTTGTATTGTTTTATTACCGCCTGAGTTAGGTTGGAAGTTATTAGGGATAAATTTACTGCTGACAGTTGTAGGGATCACTCTCAATGCGATAAGTCTCAGCAGGTGGGAAAAACTGTCGTTGCTGATGTATGTGCTTATGGGATGGTCTGTTATTATTGCTTTGCCGTATTTGTGGAAAATGTTACCTGCAGATGGTCTAATGTTGTTAGTAAGTGGTGGATTAGCTTATACAATAGGAATTTTTTTCTATGCTGATAAAAAACATAAATTTATGCATTCAGTATGGCATTTATTTGTGATGACTGGCAGTGTTTTGCATTATTTTTTTGTGCTGTATTTTATTTTGTAAATAATAAAATACAGCACTAATATCAGGAGATGGTATAATAAAATCAGCGGGGTATAATATATTGGGGTGAAGATAATGAAGCAGCAGGATTATACTATAATTTTTGTAATTTTTCTTTATATTTTCGTGTTACGGCGTTTAAATTTCAATATCTCTGACAGCGGGGATATAGTAACGCTTTTATTATGTTTCTTTCTGGTATTTCGTAGTGCCTTTAGAATTTATAGTGATAAAAATAATTCGGATGAGAATCAAAAGTAAAATAAAAAGAATACCATATGGTATTCTTTTTATTTTATAATGCAGAGGAATTTAGGCAAGGGTTACAATGTACTGGTTGTTGTTTGCGCTATCTTGAATATAAACATTTCGATTATTTATTCTAGCTAACGTCAAATTGTCGCCTACAGTAGGCGACAGTGTTCCAACCACCACCGTAAATGTGCATGGAACTCCGTTATTACCAGTAGTGTAGGTACCGCTATAAGTGTTGCTATTAAAGGTTAAAGTGTCCATAACTATCATCTTCTTTCTGTTATTATTGTAGAATAGGGAGATTTTACGATGGTGGAAGTAATAGAGTTAATGATATATGAAATGTTTGAATTGCCAGATAGTTATTAAATAACTGAGCATATGTAATAAGAAAGCACTGTATAATTTTAAGAAGAAATGTCGGTTTAGGAATAACTAAAAAAATATCAATAAACCCCTGTCGTTTTAAAACGACAGGGGTTTATTGATATTTTTACTATATAAATTTTATTTTTGATCAGGGACTTTAAGTACAGCGCCTGTTGCTGCTGAAGAAACCAAGGCTGCATAGCGAGCTAAGTAACCGCTGGTTACTTTAGGAGGCGGGCATATCCACGCTTCACGACGTCTGGACAGTTCTTCGTTAGAAACTTTAACATTAAGTGTGCGGTTGGGAATATCGATTTCGATGATATCACCGTTTTGTATAAGTGCAATATTACCGCCTTCACGTGCTTCAGGGGAAATATGACCGATGCAGGCCCCGCGGGTCGCACCGGAAAAACGCCCATCCGTAAGGAGTGCCACATCTTTATCAAGTCCCATACCGGCCAGTACTGATGTGGGATTGAGCATTTCTCGCATACCTGGTCCGCCTTTGGGTCCCTCATAACGAATGACTACGACATCTCCTTTTTCTATTTGTTTACCGCAGATTGCCGCAATAGCTTCATCTTCGGAATCGTAGACTTTAGCAGGGCCAGAATGTACAAGCATTTCTTCGGCGACGGCACTTTCTTTGACTACGCTGCAGTCGGGGGCGATATTGCCTTTGAGTACAGCAATGCCGCCTGTTTTGCGATAAGGATTCTCAACGCTGTGAATAACATCAGGACGGGTGATAACAGCATCAATAAAATTTTCGCCCATAGTCTGACCTGTTACTGATTTTGCTCCCTTATGAATCAGGTCGAGTTTACTGAGTTCATGCATCACGGCATTGATTCCGCCAGCTTCATTAAGGTCAATGATATGATGGCTGCCACCAGGGCTAAGTTTAGTCAGATAAGGAGTTTTTTTGCTTATTTCATCAAATAATTCTAATGGTAATTCTAAGTCTGCTTCGTGGGCAATCGCGGGTAAATGTAAGGCAGTATTGGAAGAACCTCCGATTGCCATATCAACAGTTATGGCATTTTCGAAAGCGTCCATTGTCATAATATCACGCGGACACAGGTTTTGAGCAACAAGGTCCATGATTTTAGCACCTGCACGTTTGGCAAGAGCGATACGGGCACCCTGGTAAGCTGCTGGTATAGTACCGTTACCGGGTAAGCCCATACCAAGTACTTCAGTAAGGCAGTTCATAGTGTTAGCAGTGAACAGACCAGAACAGCTGCCGCAGCCTGGGCATGCGGCATGTTCGATGATGCTGAGTTCTGTTTTGTCGATTTTTCCTGCTTCAAAACGACCGGCGGCTTCAAAAACAGTGGAAACACTGATGTCGGTTCCGTTAAGACGTCCGGGAAGCATAGGCCCGCCGCTGACAACGATTGCGGGAATATTAAGACGTGCGGCTGCCATAAGCATACCCGGCACGATTTTATCACAGTTTGGAATGAGTACAAGACCGTCGAACGCGTGACCGTTAGCTACAGCTTCAATACTGTCGGCTACAAGTTCGCGGCTGGCGAGAGGATATTTCATACCGTTATGGCCCATGGCAATGCCATCGCAGATACCGATTGCAGGGAATTCGATTGGAGTTCCGCCAGCAGCTAAAATACCATGTTTAACAGCTTTGGCAATCTGGTCGAGGTGCATATGTCCGGGGATTATTTCGTTTTGGGCGTTAACTACGCCGATAAGCGGTTTTTTTAAGTCTTCTTCGGTGTAACCCATCGCATAAAATAAAGAGCGGTGAGCTGCTCTGGTTGAACCAAGCTTTACTTCTTCGCTACGCATAATTTTAATAACCTCTTTCCCTTAAATGTCTCTTTTATCTGTCTGTCTATCCAAGTATAAGGATATTAAAAAAATTTTACGGTATTTTACGAAAAATGTCAATTTAACAGATAATTGTGTAAGCCATGATTTCACCGTTTTTTTACAGGATAAGGGACTTTTTAGGTAGCCAAGGAACAGAAGATTATTATATAATATAAAAGCAACAGGTTTACATAATAAAATTTAAGTTAAGAGGTGTGATATATGAAAACAAAGATCACTGAGCTTTTAGGAATCAAGTATCCTATCATTCAGGGTGGCATGGCCTGGACTTCAGATGCAAATCTGGCAGCTGCTGTTTCCAATGCCGGCGGCGCTGGTATTATTGCTACAGGTGGCCGCACTGTAGAGTGGACCCGCGATGAAATCCGAAAAGCCAAAGATTTGACCGCTAAACCTTTCGGCGTCAATATCATGCTGATGGCTCCTAATATTGCAGAGATTATTGATGTGGTTTGTGAAGAAAAAGTTGCCTTTGTAACTTTGGGCGCTGGCAATCCTGTTCCTCATATCGAAAAATTTCATGCTGCAGAAATTAAAGTTATTCCTGTAGTTCCAAGTGTCAAATTGGCAAAGCGTGTTGAAGAAGCAGGTGTTGATGCCATGGTCATCGAAGGTATGGAGGGTGGCGGGCATATAGGTCAGCAAACTACTATGGCTTTAATGACAAACGTATTGCCGCTAATCAAAAAAGTACCGGTTTTGGTAGCAGGTGGTATTTCAGATGGACGTGGAATTGCGGCAGCGCTTATGATGGGGGCTGACGGTGTACAGATGGGATCACGTTTTATTCTGACGGACGAATGTCCTACCCATCCTAAAGCTAAAGAAGCCATTATTAAGGCTACTGATACTGATTCTGCTGTAACTGGTTTTTCGCGCAATAATGCTGTTCGTTGCCTGAAAAATGAGTTTACCAAAGAATATTTGGAAAAAGAATGCAGCGGTGCGCCGCAGCAGGAATTAAACGATTTTGCTACGGGAACTAACCGTTTAGGTGCGGTGGAAGGCGATATTGTCCACGGAGCTGTTTTAGTAGGGCAAAGTCTGAACGTTTTAAACGACATTCTGCCTTGTGCTGAAGTGATGGAAAGATTGATAGCTGAAGCAAGAGATACTTTAGCTAATGCGAAAAATATTGTGCTGTAAGCATAGTGATTAATTGAAAACGCAGCCGGGGATGACTTCGGCTGCGTTTTATATATCTTAATGTTAAATAGTGGTATCGAAAATAGTTTGAATAAATAATGGCTCTATAGTATAATATTATGGTAAAAATATCTTGCGATTTGTAAGGTTTAAAGATTTAGGGGGAATATGACAATGTCCGGACATTCGAAATGGGCAAACATCAAACACAAAAAGGGTAAAGCTGACGCAGCACGCGGTCAGATTACTACCAAAATCGGCCGCGAGATTACGATTGCGGTAAGAATGGGTGGCCCTGACCCTACCGGCAATATGAAATTGAAATTGGCTTTATCAAAAGCTAAGGCCAATAATGTTCCTAAAGATAACATTCAGCGCGCTATCCAAAAAGGGCAGGGTGCTGCAGATGCTTCTAATTATGAGGAAATTACTTACGAAGGTTATGGTCCTGCTGGTGTTGCTGTAATGGTAAGCACTTTGACTGATAACCGTAACCGTACTGCTGCCGATGTTCGTCACGTATTTTCTAAATACGGTGGGAACATGGGCGAGACTGGTTGTGTAAATTGGATGTTCAAACGCAAAGGCGTTTTTAGTATCGACAGTGAAGCCGGCTATACGGAAGATGATTTGATGTTGATAGCGTTAGAGGCAGGTGCTGAAGATGTTAAAGCTGAGGAAGAAGGTTTTGAGATAGTTACCGAGCCTGAGGATTTTGATGCTGTTGAAAAAGCTCTTGCTGATAATAATATCGAAGTCATGATGTCTGAGATCGCAATGCTCCCTGACACAATGGCAGAACTGTCTGACGAAGACGTTGTTAAAGTCAGGAAAATGCTTGAGGCATTGGAGGACTTAGACGATGTGCAGGATGTTTATACAAACGCAGACCTGCCGGAAGAAGACGAAGAATAAATTGTGCGACAGGCAGGCTCACCAAGGCCTGCCTGCTTTCTATCATAATCAGGAGGGAGCACGAAGAGATGCTGGCAATTGGAATTGACCCTGGTACTGCTATCTGCGGCTTTGGCCTGGTGGAAATGGTAGGGAATAAACTGACTCCTATCCATTATGGAGCTGTGTTTACGGATAAGGATATGCTGCCTGAACTCAGGTTGAAAAAAATCTACGATGAACTGAGCGTCTTATTGGATGAATATCGTCCGGATGTGATGAGTGTGGAACAATTGTTTTTTAACCGCAATGTAACGACAGCAATAAGCGTTGGTCAGGCTCGCGGTGTGGCACTTTTGACAGCAGCTAACCGCGGTATCCAGATCACGGAATTTACACCGATGCAGATCAAGCAGGCTGTTGTAGGTTATGGCGGCGCTAACAAAGAGCAGGTGACTTTTATGGTGCAGAAGCTCTTGAATATTCGTACAAAACCTAAACCAGATGATGTCGCTGATGCTTTGGCAGTGGCGATTTGCGGATTGCATACGGCAGCGACAAGACGATGGCAGGAGTTGAAGTAAATGATTGGATCAATTAAAGGAAAGGTGGCCTATCTGGCAAATGAATATTGTTTGTTGGAAACTAACAGCGGTGTTGGCTACAGGGTCTTTATGCCTGCGGCTCATTTGGGACAACTTGCTGTAGGAATGGAAGCTAGAGTGCACACTTATATGGCTGTGCGCGAGGATGCTATTTTACTGTTTGGCTTTCTGAATCAGGAATACTATAATTTATTTTTACTTCTTCTTGGGGTCAGCGGTGTTGGTCCTAAGGTTGCATTAGGCATTTTGTCTGCCGTTAAGCCGGATGATTTTTATCTGGCAGTGCAAAGCCGTGACCTTAAGGTTTTAACAAAGTTGCCAGGGATTGGTAAAAAGACCGCTGAACGGTTACTTTTAGAATTAAAAGATAAAGTAGGCGGTATAGGCGGTGACAGCGACAGCGGTTTTGCCGATACTGCATTTGGCGGCGGTAGTGCTGCTGTGGATGAAGCTATTGAAGCATTGTGTGCTTTAGGATACTCTAATTCGGAAATCATGCCTGCTTTAAAACAGATTCCGAATTATGCAGAACTTAGCAGTGAGGTAATTATTAAGCAGGCTCTCAAATTGTTTGCCGGGAGGAAATAATGCAGCCGGAAGAAAGAATTATTACCGGACAGGAGCAGGACGCCGATGTATGGCAATACAGCCTGCGTCCTCGCCGCCTGGCCGAATATATCGGGCAGAATCAGGTAAAACAGAATATGGAAGTATTCATCAAGGCTGCTGCCGACAGGAAAGAAGCGCTAGATCATGTGCTTTTATTTGGGCCGCCTGGTCTGGGGAAAACCACATTAGCAAATATTATTGCCAATGAATTGAATGTTAATATTCGTGTTACGTCAGGCCCTGCTATTGAACGACAGGGTGATCTGGCAGCGATTTTGACTAATTTAGGTGATAATGACGTGCTTTTTATTGACGAGATTCACCGCTTATCCAAAACAGTGGAAGAAATCTTGTACTCAGCCATGGAAGATTATGCTTTGGATATCATTATCGGTAAAGGCCCGAGTGCACGCAGCGTGCGGTTAGATTTGCCCAAATTTACGCTTATTGGTGCTACGACACGTTTAGGAGCCATTGCGGCTCCTTTACGTGATCGGTTTGGTGTACAGTGCCGGCTGGAATTTTATAAGCCTGATGAATTACAGTTTATTATTACACGTGCTGCTGAGATTTTAGGTGTTGAGATCGCTGCTGACGGAGCAGAGGAAATTGCACGCCGCAGTCGCGGAACTCCGCGTGTAGCGAATCGTTTGTTAAAGCGCGTGCGCGATTTTGCACAGGTGTCAGGTGCTGCGGTTATTACTGGACAAATGGCAGATGAAGCTTTAGCACGCTTAGAGGTTGATCGTTATGGCCTTGACCGCAATGATCGACGCATTCTTCAAACGATTGTTAAAACATTTTGCGGTGGCCCTGTTGGTATTGAAACCATTGCGGCTGCAGTAAGTGAGGAAACAGATACTATTGAGGATGTAATTGAGCCATATCTTATGCAACTGGGGCTGCTTCAGCGTACACCGCGGGGGCGGATTGCCACACGTGAAACGTATCGTTATTTGGGAGTGCCTTTCCAGGAAAAGGGATGATGTGATGAAACTGCTATTGCACGCCTGCTGCGGACCTTGTGCATGCTATCCTGCAGAGAAGCTGTTGGTTGACGGCAAGGCTTTTGATATTTTGTATTTTAATCCAAATATCCATCCATATAAGGAATTTAAACGGCGATTAAATGCTTTACGAGAGTTATGCGAGAAAAAACGTTATAAGCTGATTGTAGATAAAAGCTACCCTCTGGAAACTTGTGTGCAAGGGATGCTGGATGAACCTGTAATACGCTGCGCTTACTGCTACAGAGTGCGGATGCGTTATGCAGCTCAGTATGCCAAAGAAAATGGTTATGATGCTTTCTCAACGACTTTATTAGTCAGTCCGTATCAGAAGCATGAACTGATCATACAAATGGCTGAAGAAGCTGGGAAGGAATTTGATATCCCGTTTTACTATGAGGATTTTCGCAAAGGTTATCAGCGTGGTGTTGATATAAGCCTAGAGCTGGAGTTATATCGTCAGCCATACTGTGGCTGCGTATTCAGTGAAAGGGACCGTTATGAGAAGAAGCCTAAGGTAAAGTTAGACTAGTTTTAGAGAAGGGGGCGTCCTCATGAAAAAACTGCTGCTGCTTGTCGCATGGGTATTCTGTATCAATTGTGGCATAGTAATGGCTTCATCACCTGATATTGCTGTTGCTGTCGTACATGGTCAGTTTGCAGCTGAGCTTAGCTGTGAGGATGAACTGATGGTAAGAGTACCAGATACCGGAGAGGAAATGGTTTTGAAACCGGATAGGTATTTTGTAAATGCTGAGGGTGGTACTGTCAATTTGGGTGCGCAGAAGTTTGGCGCCAAAACGTTACGTTTTGTGGTAAAAGAAAATGGCAAGCCCATTGAAGTAAATAAAAAAGCTTACCGTGGCAGCTTTGAGGTACGTATTTCCGCTGACGGAAAGACTTTAGATGTGGTCAATGTACTGCCGTTAGAGCAGTATTTATATAGTGTTGTGGGCGAAGAAATACCTGTGATTTTCCCTGATGAGGCAATTAAGGCCCAGGCTGTAGCAGCAAGGTCGCTTGCTTATAACAGGCTTGGAAACCGCAGTCGTTTAGGTTATGATCTGAAAGCCAGTGAAGAAGGGCAGGATTATTATGGACTGACAACAGAAAAACAGGCTATTAATAAACTGGTCGATGTCACAGCGGGAATGGTAGTCACTTATAACGGGCAGCCAATTGAAGCTGTTTATCACCAAAGTGGTGGCGGGCAGACGGAAAACAGCCGCGATGTGTGGGGTAGATATGTACCTTATCTGCGCAGTGTGAAGGATTACGACTGGGATGCACCTATGTATAACTGGGAAAAAGCTTTGCCTGCAAGTGAGATCGAACGACGTTTATCGACGCGTGGATATGCTGTCGGCAAACTTGAAAGCATACGTTTATCACCGCTGGAAGGCAGTAGCAAAATGTTTGGAAATGATCGCACTGCCAGCGGACGGGTGCAGGAAATGCTATTCAGCGGCAGCGGCGGGACATTTCTTTTTACAGGACAGCAGGTGCAGGAAATATTAGGGCTCAACAGTACTTTTTTTGAAGTGGAAGTCAACCGTCCTGTACCAAATTCTATTGAGATTCCTATTGAAAATCCTTATGGAATAGAAATCGGCAGGAAGGAAGTCCCGATAAAAGTCAGCGAACGTAGTATTAGTTTTAAAGATATTTTAAAGGATCTGCATTTTGTCAGCGGTGAAAAAGGTGAGATGGTAACTTTTAAAGGTCGTGGGCAGGGGTCCGGACTGGGGCTTTCCCAGTGGGGAGCACGTGGGATGGCAAATAGTGCGCCGCCACGCAGCAGGGACTATTATAAAGAAATTTTAACTCATTATTATACAGATACCAGGGTTGAAAAAATTTACTGAAACCGGAGATTAAGATGCAGGTAAAAGATTTTACTTATGAATTGCCGCAGGAATTGATTGCGCAGTATCCGTTGGAACCGCGCGATCACTCAAGATTGCTTGTTGTAGATAAAAATACGGGAACAATAGAACACAGATATTTTTATGATTTATGTGAATATTTGCGGCATGATGATTTACTGGTTTTTAATGATACACGTGTTATTCCGGCACGTCTGCATGGCGTGAAGGATACTGGTGCAAGAGTTGAGGTATTTTTGCTGACTCGTTTAAACAGTACGGATTGGGAAGTTTTGGTTAAACCTGGTCGCAAACTGCGCGTTGGGGCAAAAATAAAATTTAGTGATGATTTGTCCTGTGATATTATTGCTGATACGGATTTTGGCGGAAGAATAGCGCGTTTTTATTATAATGGCGTATTCGAAGAGATTTTGGATCGTTTGGGTGAAACGCCGCTGCCTCCGTATATTACGGCACCACTGGAAGATAAGGAACGTTATCAAACAGTCTATTCAAGAGAGAATGGCAGTGCTGCAGCACCAACTGCCGGATTGCATTTTACCAAAGAACTTTTGCAAAAGATTAGGGATATTGGCTGCGAAGAGGTTTTTGTAACACTGCATGTTGGTCTTGGCACTTTTCGCCCTGTCAGTGTTGATGACATCAAAGATCATGTGATGCACAGAGAGTTTTACTCTGTTTCACCTGAAGCGGCTGAAGCTATTAATAAGGCTAAAGCTGAAGGTCGGCGTATCGTTGCTGTAGGAACTACTGCGGTACGTACTTTAGAAGCTGCGGGTGAAAGTGGTGTGATTAAAGCTGGCGGGAACTGGACAAATATCTTTATTTATCCTGGATATCGCTTTCGACTGGTAAATTCATTGATAACTAATTTTCATTTGCCGCAGAGCACGCTTTTGATGTTGGTATCAGCCCTGTCAACACGTGAGATTATGCTGTCGACTTATGCTGAAGCTGTACGCGAACATTATCGTTTCTTTTCTTTTGGTGACGCTATGTTTATTACTGATTTGAATAAATAATTTTTAGGAGAATTTATGCACGCAGTTACATATGAATTAATAAAAGAGTGCAGTCGGAGCGGCGCGCGATTAGGTAAATTACATACTCCGCACGGAACTTTTGATACGCCGATGTTTATGCCTGTTGGAACACAGGCGACCGTAAAAACATTAGCGCCAGAAGAATTATATGCTATGGGCAGTCAGGTTATTTTGTCTAACACTTATCATTTGTTTTTACGGCCTGGCCACGAATTGGTCAAGAAAGCCGGAGGTTTGCATAATTTTATGCGTTATGACCGGGGGATGCTGACAGACAGCGGTGGATTTCAGGTTTTCAGTTTGGGAGCCATGAGAAAAATCAAAGAAGAAGGTGTGACATTCAGGTCGCATATTGACGGTTCAAAAAAATTTCTGTCGCCAGAGATAGCCACAGAAGTACAGGAAGCATTAGGCGCCGATATAGCAATGGCTTTTGATGAATGCATTCCTTATCCGGCTGATTTTGATTATGCAAAAGAATCAACTCTGAGAACTACGCGTTGGGCCAAACGCTGTTTAGATATACACACCCGTGAAGACCAATCTATGTTTGGCATTGTTCAGGGTGGAATGTATCCGGAACTTCGAAAAATGAGTGCTGATCAGCTGACGGAAATGGATTTTGCTGGTTATGGAATCGGTGGACTGAGTGTTGGTGAACCTAAGCCGCTGATGTATGACATTTTAAACCAAACAACTGAGCATATGCCAAAGAATAAAGCCCGTTATCTAATGGGAGTTGGAACCCCAGACTGTATAGTAGAGGCAGTAAACCTGGGTGTCGATATGTTTGACTGTGTATTTCCAACAAGGGTAGCGCGTAACGGTACAGCAATGATTCCAGAAGGACGGCTGGTTGTACGGAATGCAGCATATGCTGAGGATTTTCGTCCTATTGATGAACGCTGCGGCTGTTATACTTGCCGTAATTTTTCACGGGCCTATATCAGGCATCTGTTTAAGGCAGAAGAGTTGTTTGCTCTGAGGCTGCTTACGATTCACAATCTACATTTTCTGCTTGATTTTACAAAGCAGATTCGTTCTGCTATTGCCAGTGATACTTTCCCTGAGCTGCGCGAAAGATTTTTAGAAAATTATCGAGGCTAAAACAGGATTTTTCGTTTTTATGGCGAATATAATCCCAGATAGGGGAGAATTATGAAGGAGGTGTTCCCATGCAAGGTGGAGATACTATGGCGATGATCAATGCGATCTGGCCGTTTATCTTAATGGGCGGTATCTTTTATTTTATGCTGTATCGTCCTCAGAAACAAGAACAACAAAAACGTCAGAGAATGCTTGATTCTTTGAAAAAAGGCGATAAAGTAGTGACTATTGGCGGTATGTTTGGTGTGATTACCGCTATCAGTGAAAAAAAGGTTACCTTGAAGCTGGCTGAAGACGTGGAAGTTGATTTTGCACGTTCCGCTATCAGTGCTTTTCAAGATCCCGTTAAGCAGGAAATGGCAGAAAAATAATGAAGAAACAACAATTGCGCAAGGAGTTAAAATCTTTGCGCAATCAGCTTTCTAGGGATCAGGTTGACCGCTGGAGCAAAGAAATCTGTGCAAATATTATGCTTTCGCCACAATATCGTCAGGCTGACGTCATTTTTGGTTATCTGGCATTCGGAAACGAACCGAATATAGACATTGTTTTAGAGCAGGCGAGACTCGCTGGTAAAACGGTTTGTATTCCGCAGATAATTTCAGAAACAGAGATTTGTGCGGTGCGGTTTGAAGGTTTTGACCAGTTATCACTTGACCGTTACGGAATCCGCAGTGTTAGTGGTACAGATGTTGTGATAAATCCACATGAAATAGCTTTGGTATTGGTGCCTGGAGTTGGGTTTGCTAAAAATGGGAACCGAATAGGCATGGGTGCAGGTTATTATGACCGCTTCTTGGCACAGGTTGATAAAGCTGTGCTGATGGGTGTGACTTATAATGCCCTGTTATGCAGTAAAATACCAGTAGATTATTATGATAAACCGGTGCAGTATCTGGTTACTGAAACAAACGTTACTCTTTGTGAGTAGCTTGTTTATAAAAGTTTTGATGAACTTACTAAAGGGGGCAGCTAATTTTGAGATGGAATGAATTAGGCAAATTCTTGATTATCTCGTTGGCGATAATCGGGGGTTTCTGTGTTTATATTTCGCCTTTGTCAAATTCCATTAAACAGGGACTTGATCTGCAGGGTGGTACACATGTTGTGCTTCAGGCTGTTGATACACCTGAGTTAAAGGTTGATGATGATGCAGTTAATCGTTCAGTGAAAATTATTGAACGCCGTGTCAATGAACTTGGATTGACTGAACCGGTTATACAGCGTCAGGGTAAGGATCGTATTATTGTTGAGCTTCCTGGAGTTAAAGATCCTGATAAAGCGATTGCGATGCTCGGACGTACCGCACTTTTGGAATTTAAAGATGTCAGCGGGAAAACTGTTCTGACAGGTAAAGACTTAAAGGATGCTAAAGCGCAAATTTCTCAGGGCAACCAGTCTGTTGTCGGTTTGGAGTTCAGTGATGAAGGCGGCAAAAAGTTTGCTGATCTTACCGCACGTAACATAGGTAAACCGATCGCTATTGTGTTAGATGGTGAAGTGCTTACCAATCCTGTAGTACAGGAAGCTATAACTGGCGGCAGAGCTCAAATCTCAGGATCACGTACTATGGAAGAGGCTGAGCATTTGGCTATTTTACTGCGTAGCGGTTCTTTGCCTGTGAAAATTGAGGTTATGGAAAATCGGACTGTTGGACCTACATTAGGTCAGGATTCTAAAGAAAAAAGTATTAAAGCTTTTGGAATCGGTGTTATCGGTGTTTTTGTATTTATGATTCTGTTTTACCGTTTATCAGGTATTGTAGCTTGTATTGCATTACTGCTTTATGTAATGATGCTGCTTTTAGTGATGCGGTATCTGAATGCGACGCTGACTCTGCCTGGTATAGCTGGTATCATCCTGTCTATTGGCATGGCAGTAGATGCTAATGTCTTGATTTTTGAACGATTTAAAGAAGAAATTCGCAATGGTAAAACTTTACGTTCAGCAATGGATGCAGGATTTAATCGTGCGTTTGTAACTATTTTTGACTCTAACGTAACGACTTTAATGGCTGCCGTTATTCTTTTCTATCTTGGTACTGGACCGATTAAAGGCTTTGCAGTAACATTGGCTATTGGTGTTATTTTGAGTATGTTCTCGGCTATTACTGTGACTAAATTTTTGCTGCGCTTTTTGATTTCAAGCAATTTCACTAAAAATCCCGCTTTCTTTGGCGTTTCTGCTCCGAAGGAGGTGAATAAATAATGTTTTCGATCGTAAAGAATTATAAAATTTTCTTTTCCATCACCATTATTTTTCTGTTGATCGGCTTTGGTTCTATTGTTACCCGTGGTTTTAATCTTGGAATTGATTTTACAGGCGGCAGTATTGTTGATTTGACTTTTGAAAATCCAGTCAATGTGGCACAGGTTCGGGATGTCCTGAAAGAACATGATATGGGCAATAGTATCATCCAACTGGAAAACAGTGATGGCAAAACTGAAGCCAACAGTGTATTGATTCGTACTGGTGTTGTGGAGGATACTGAATTAAGAGCTACGATGAATGATCTGCAAAGCAAGCTTGGAAATTATCAGATACAGCGTGTTGAGCAGGTTGGCGCTACAATCGGTTCAGAACTGGTACAGCAGGCGGCTATGGCAATAGTTCTTTCCTGGGTATTGATGATTGCTTATATTACCTTTAGGTTTGAGTTTAAATTTGCAATAGCGGCAATTATAGCACTTATTATTGATGTTTTGGTAGTATTGAGTTATTTCTCATTGTTCCAAATGGAAATGGATTCTTCGTTTGTTGCAGCACTGCTGACGGTAGTCGGTTATTCTGTTAACGGTACGATCGTTATTTTTGACCGTATTCGTGAAAATCTGAAAATACATCGACGCAGTGAAAGCCTGGGCGAGATGGTCGATAACAGCATTTGGCAGTGTATGACAAGGACAATTTATACTGTGGCAACATCATTGTTTGCTATAGTGTCAATCTTCCTTTTTGGCGGAGAGACTATACATAATTTTTCTTTCGCTATGCTGGTAGGTTTTGCCAGTGGTGCCTATACTTCGATTTTTCTGGCTGGTCCGATGTGGATGTTCTTGAAAAATAAGAAAATTGGCATTTGATGAGTAAATAAAATCCCCTGTGCAAAGCACAGGGGATTTTTCATTTATCTGTGAATAGTATTGTACTGATACAAAAATGAGATCTTTTTTCATAAAAATGCTTGATAGTACCCAGAAATAGATTTCGTTTTTTTGAAGCGTCTATTTAAATAGAGCGAAATAACCGTTGATAAAAATTCCAAGAACGATCAGAGGCAAAATATAAGTGACATAAAACCGCATCCATTTAGGAAATTTAAGACCGTTGCCGGTATCAGCTTCTTTGATAAAATTGTTCCAGCCCCAGCCATAACGCTGTGTGCAAAATAGCAGATAAACGAGGCTGCCTAATGGCAGTAGATTGTTGCTGATAAAGAAATCTTCTAAATCAAGGATACAGCTTCCAGGACCTAACGGCTGGATATGGCTCCAGACATTGAAACCAAGTATACAGGGCATAGAAAGCATTGTTATCAGCACTATATTGATATAAATAGTTTTACTGCGGCTCCAGCCAGTAAGATCGCGGATGCAGGCAGTTATATTTTCAAAGACTGCAATAACAGTAGAATAAGAGGCAAATATCATGAAGAGGAAGAATAATGCTCCCCAAAATTGACCCCATGGCATTGCGTTAAAAACGTTAGGTAAAGTTACAAAAAGGAGGTTAGGTCCGCTGTCCGGATTAACACCAAAACTAAAGCAGGCTGGAAAAATGATCAAGCCTGAAATAAGTGCTACGGCTGTATCCAAAATAGTGATAAATACTGCCTCGCCTGTTAGAGAACGTTCTTTGGCAATATAGCTTCCGAAGATAGCCAGAGCACCTATACCAAGGCTGAGTGTAAAGAAAGCCTGTCCCATAGCGGCGAAAATAACTTCGGAAACACCTTTTTCAAAGACTTTATTGAAATCAGGATAGAGGTAATATTTAAGACCAGCTTCCGCTCCTGGTAAGAACATGGAGTTTGCAGCTAAGGCTAACATGAGGATGAGCAGGCATAACATCATTGTTTTTGTGATTTTTTCTACACCGGCCTGTAAACCTAAAAGACAAACACCAAAACAAACCAGGACTGTCAGGACCATATTGAAAGTCATAGTCAGCGGATCACCAAGCAGGCTACCAAAAAGAGCGCCTACACCCTTAGCATCAAGCCCTGCGAAGTCACCAACAGCCATTTTATAAAAATAATACAGCATCCAACCAGCAACTGTTGTGTAGAACATCATCAGGATATAGTTGCCGGCAATAGCTCCGTATTTATAAAGGTGCCATTTAGTTCCTTTGGGTTCTAAAACATCAAATGAAAGTGCAGCGCTACGGCAGCTGGCACGGCCTACTGAAAATTCTGCTACCATGATAGGCAATCCTAGAATGAGCAGGAAAAATAGATAGATAAGTACGAAAGAGGCGCCTCCGTACATGCCTGTAATAAATGGAAAACGCCATACGTTACCAAGGCCGATAGCACAGCCAGCAGAAATAAGGATAAAGCCAAGTCGGGATGAGAAATTTTCACGTTCCATAGTAATAAAAGTCCTTTCACTCTGCATACACAGCATATGATAAAATAATAATTATAGTAAAAACAATTATACAAAAGAATCTGATTTTTGTAAATTGTTTGTGAACTTAGAATGAAATGAAAGTAAAAAGCATCTTGAATTTTCAAGATGCTTTTTTTGTAGAGGTAGTTCTTTTTCCTGTTAATAATAAACCTAACCAAGGAAGTTTACCTCCTAATTTAGTTATGATAATACTTGAGAGTACAGATAAAGTGACAAGAAGACAGTAGATCAAAAGAATTTTTTTGCTGGTCATAACAATTCCGCCAACGTGACAAAGCCTGCTGATGATATCCATCCAAAAGGGATGGATAAGATAAACAATAAGCGAGTTTACTGATAAGAGATGAATAAACTTTCTGATAGGATTCGAAAGACTTGTTTTGGCAAAGACTGCACAGAAAAAAATCAGAGAACCTATTGTGTAAAGGAACCCCTGCAGACTTAATTGCTGAAGAGTGTTTACCAGAATGATCAGACTGGAATTATGATAAAAATAATAATAGTAATAACTGCCCCCGATAAACAAGAGCGTAAAGATGTAGAAGACACTTACTTTTGTGAAATGTCTGATAATAAATTTTATAAAAGTATTATAATAAACTGCTGCCAGGCCGCCTGACATAAAAATAAATAAATAATGCAGAGGCAGGTAATTTAGACGATAGTTAAAAAGGTTTTGTAAAAATACTGGTAAGTCAGTACTTTTAAGATTGGGATGACAGGTCCAGTAGTTGAAGACGATCTGCAGTAAGAACAGCAGTATAAAACCAAGTTTAAGACTGCTGTTTTGGAAAAAAGAAAATAATTTATGCCATAATGGGAAAGTAAAATAAAACCATAGCAGTATGACCATAAAATATAAGTGGTAGCAGGCTAAACCATAAAAGAGCAGGAAAAGGATATTTGCTGGCTGCCAGTTTATACATCCTGGCATAACAGCAGAAAAGTAAAGCAGATAAAACAGTGACCAGATAACATAGGGAAGTCCGACACTTTGCAGCCGTTTTTTTAAAAAAGGCAGATAAGCTATAGTAGTTTCTGGTCGGTATTGGCAGAATAAACCATAACCGGAGATAAAAAAGAATGCGGGAACACTATAGCGTGAAAGTATTTCCAGCAGCATATATAAGAAACTATTGGGATAAGGTGCTTCTAGGACAAAAGAACCAACGTGGATACCGATGACTCCAAGCATACAGATACCGCGCAGGTCGTCAATTATTTGATTGCGTTCCGGCATAAGATACTCCTTTTGAAAGTAGATTTATTGATTTATATATTATACTCTAAGCCTGCAGGGATGGCAAAGGAAAGTATGAACAAATAAAAAAACAGACTCGTAAGAGTCTGTTTTTAGGAGGTTATAAAACAATGTTTAAGGATTAACTGTTGCGCGGTAAACCTGTTTGCCATCTTTAAATCCAACTATAACAGCACTTTTTACTGCATCGTGGGAAGCGTCTAAAGAGGTTTTGCCTGTTACTGCCTGAAAATCTTTGGTAGCAGCTAATGCTTCTGCTACTTTTGCTGATTCATAGACACCTGCGCGTTTGATGCTGTCGGCTAAAAGCATGGCTCCATCATAGCCAAGCACTGCGGGCGCGTCAGGTTTTTGCTTATAAGTTTTAGCATAAGTATTTACGAAAGCTTTGGAAGCTTCATTGGTAGAATCCGGGCTGTAATGGTTTGTGAAATAGGTATTGTTAAGAGATGATGCACCTGCTATTTCGACTAATTTAGGACTATCCCAACCGTCACCGCCGATAATAGGAACTGTAATACCTAGTTCACGGGCTTGCTTGCATATTTTACCTACTTCTTCATAATAACCAGGTACATAAATTACTTCAGGCTTTGCCGCAGCTATTTTTGTCAAAACAGCTTTAAAGTCCGAATCTTTTTGCAGATATGATTCTTCAATGACAACTGTACCGCCTTTTTCTGTATAAGCTTTTTTGAAAAATTCAGCCAGACCTTTGGCATAGTCACTGCTGTTATCAATGTAAACAGCAGCTTTTTGAAGCTTCAGTTCATTTAAAATAAAATTAGCACCGACAGTACCCTGAAACGGATCGATGAAGCAAACTCTGAAGGTATTTGGTTTTACCTTACCTGTTTTTTCATCTAAGGTTACTTTTGGATTAGTGGCTCCAACTGCAAGAAAAGGAACCTTAGCGGCTTCACTTACGTTAGAGGCAGCTATGGCACTGGAACTGGCAAATAATCCCATAACAACGGGAGCTTTATCCTGATTGACCAGTTTACTCATTGCATTAGCAGCTTCTGCAGGTTCAGATTTATTATCGGCAACGACCAGTTCAATTTTTTTGCCAAGCAGACCACCGGTATCATTTAGCTGCTGTACGGCAAGTTTGATTCCATTTGTAATGGATGTTCCGTAAGTAGCGTTATTACCTGTCAGCTCAGCAACAACGCCTATTTTAATAGTGTCTGCTTTCTTGTCGCTGCCTGTACTGCAGCCGCTGACTAAAACTGACATGGTTATAAGGGCACCGCCTATGGCCAGAGCCAGTTTTTTCTTAGTAAATTTCATGATAAATCCCCCTCATAAATAAATTAATAATTACGAAGAACAACAAGGTATTGTACTGGAGAGAAAAAGTCGAATTAAAAGCTTTGACTTCTCGAAGCTGCAGTACTGGAAAACAGTACGATAAAAGTACCTTGATACTATTCGATGAGATAATTGTACTTTGCAAAAAAGCAAAAAGCAAGAAAAACTTGATAAAGCATAAAAAATGAAGAAAAGTGTAAACAAAGGTATAGTTTCCATATCAGAATAGTATAATGAATTACCAGATTTACGGCAGGATTTAAATATTTAACAGCGAATTAAGATTTATAAAACAATATATATTCAAAGATGAAAGCAATATTTTAACAAGGGTGTGGAAGGTATGCAGTTAACAACAGTACAACTTGTGAGTATAGTTATAACACTGGTTTTAACGATTTTGCCAGGTATATATGCCGGTCGTAAAATAAAATCTGCTGATGACTATGCCTTAGGTGGACGCAGTGCCGGGATTGGTATGGTCGCAGGCAGTATTATAGGAACTATTGTTGGCGGTGCTGCTACCATAGGCACAGCACAGTTAGGCTTTCAGCTGGGACTAACCGCTTGGTGGTTTACTTTAGGATCTGGCATTGGGTTTATCATCATGGGACTGTTTTATGCCCGTCCGCTGCGTAATAGCGGTCTGATGACGATTTCTGAGTTTTTAGTTGTAAACTTCGGGAAGAAAGCTGGTCCGATAGCGAGTTTATCGGCTACGGCAGGTATATTTTTCAGTATTGTTGCAAGCATGCTTACGTCAATACATTTAATAGTGGGCCTTTTTCATGTAAGCCTGGTGGCTGCTGCGTCAATAATAATTGTTATTGTTGCGGCACTGGTTTTTTTTGGCGGTATCAACAGTTCTGGAATGGCTGGTATTTTTAAAATATTACTGGTTTTTGCAACTGTTTTTGTAGGAGGCATTCTTTCTTATAATGATTTGGGAGGATTGACGGGAATTCGTGAAAGTTTTCCTGCGTTTCCATGGCTCAGTCTTTTTGGTAAGGGCATTGAAGACAGTCTTTTTAGTTTATTTTCTATGGTGATTGGGGTTATTTCTACACAGACCTATGTACAGGCTCTGTTTTCGGCCAAGGATAGTGCAACGGCAGCAGCAGGCTGTGTCACAGCTGCATTGATTGTTATTCCTGTCGGGTTACCGTCAGTGATGATAGGTATGTATATGCACGCGATGCATCCGGAGATTAACGCTATTGATGCACTGCCGTTTTATCTATGTATATATTTGCCTGAATGGCTGGGGGGCATTGGTATTGCAGCATTGCTGCTGTCTTCGCTTGGTTCTATTTCTGGTCTTGCATTAGGAATTGGGACGATGATTTCACGAGATATTTTTAATGATTTATTCGGTCTTCGCGATGTAAAAAGATTATTGTGGATTAGTAGATTTTCAGTGCTGGCAGTTACATTTGGCGCAGTAATATTCGTTTTTCATTATCTTGATTCACTGGTTTTGCATTGGAATTATTTGTCAATGGCATTGCGGGGGGCAGGAATATTTTTACCATTGACATTTATTGTGTTTTTTAAAGGCTTAGTGCAAAAAGAGGCTGGCTTTGCCGCAATGATTGCTGGTATAATGGTAGCCTGCCTTTGGCCGTTTATTTTCCCGGATTCGGCAAATGCCTTATTCCCAAGCTTGGCTTTTAATTTGTTGTTTTTAGTACCGGGAGTATTATGGAGTTTATATAAAAATAAAGATAGGAGAGTTTGATGTTCAGCATCACTTTGCCGCTATTGGCAGGTGATGCTTTTGCTTGAGTAGCAGTGCATCCTTAAAGCAACTGGTGTTTGCCTATATCTGTTGTGGTATAATATATGGTATAAAATTAATAAAAAAATCGATGCTTTTTCGGAAGGAGGACTGTTGTGAGCGTAAATTTTACACATCTGCATGTCCATACTCAATACAGCCTGCTTGACGGTGCCGCAAAAATAAGTGATCTGGTTGCTTATGCTAAAGAAATCGGAATGAAGAGCCTGGCGATAACAGATCATGGTGTAATGTATGGTGTCGTTGATTTTTATCAGGAGGCAATGAAGCAGGGAATCAAGCCTGTTATAGGCTGTGAAGTATATTTGACAAATGGATCACGATTTGAAAAAACTAACCGTGATGGGATGTACCATTTGATTTTACTGGCAGAGAATGACGAAGGTTATCACAATCTGATGAAGCTGGTTTCACTTGGACATTTAGAAGGGTTTTACTATAAACCTAGAATTGATAAAGATATTCTAAGACAATACAGTAAAGGTATTATCTGCATGAGCGCATGCATTGCCGGTGAGATTCCTGTGCAAATACTGCGAGGCAATTTAGAAGGAGCTGAAAACAGTTTAAAGGATTATCTGGACATTTTCGGGAAAGACAATTTTTTTCTGGAAATTCAGGATCATGACCTTGAAGAAGAACATACTGTTAATACTGAACTGAAACGCCTGGCAAAAAAATATGATCTTGGTTTAGTGGCTACTAATGATTCTCATTATGTGAAGCGCGAAGATGCAGATGCACAGGATGTATTGCTGTGTATTCAGACAACAAGTACTGTAGATGATCCTAAAAGAATGAAATTTCCTAATGATCAATTTTATTTAAAAAGTGAAGCTGAGATGCGCGAAAAGTTCGGTGATTGTCCTGAAGCTTTAGAAAATACAGCGAAGATAGCAGAGCGCTGCAACGTGGAATTGAGTTTTGGTCATTTATTGCTGCCGGAATTCCCTATTCCAAATGGATTATCGGCAGAGGAATATTTGCGTAAGCTGTGTTTAGATGGGATGCCGGGGAGGTATCCTGAGCCGACGCAGCAGGTTTTAGATAGGCTGGAATATGAATTAGGTATTATCAATAAAATGGGCTATGACTGTTACTTTCTGATTGTTTGGGATTTTATAAGTTACAGCCGCAGAAATGACATACCTGTAGGACCTGGCCGCGGAAGTGCGGCAGGCAGTATTGTCGCTTATCTTTTAGGGATTACTAATATTGATCCGCTGAAATATGATTTGCTGTTTGAACGTTTCTTAAATCCTGAACGTGTAAGTATGCCTGATATAGATACAGATTTCTGTTATGAAAAAAGGCAGCAGGTTCTGGATTACATTATTAATCGTTATGGACAGGAGAAGGTTGCCCAGATCATAACTTTTGGTACCTTACAGGCTCGCGCGGCGGTTCGTGATGTTGGCAGAGCGTTGGAAATGCCTTACAGCATGGTGGATAATGTAGCAAAACTTATTCCGCGTGATTTGGGTATTACATTAGAGAGAGCGCTGGAGGCCAGTAATGAGCTGAGAAGTTTATATGAAAACGATGCGAACATCAAACGCCTGATTGATCTTGCTCAAAGCGTGGAAGGCATGCCGCGTAATTCAGGTACTCATGCGGCGGGAGTTGTTATTGCCCCGGATGATTTGAAAAAGTATGTGCCGCTGCAGTTGTCGAATGAAAATTTTATTACAACTGAATATGATAAAGATAAGATTGAAAGTCTCGGACTTTTAAAGATGGATCTTTTAGGGCTGCGTACTTTGACAGTAATTGGTGATGCAATCAAGTTTATTTATGAAACTACTGGTGATAAACTTGATATTGATAAAATTCCTCTTGATGATGAAGCAACGTGCAGCATGCTGAGAAAGGGCGATACTCAAGGGGTATTTCAGCTTGAATCAGGCGGAATGACGAAACTGGTTATGGATTTGGGACCGGAAAGTTTTGAAGATCTTATTCCTTTAGTTGCATTGTATCGTCCTGGACCATTAGGAACGGGAATGGTAGAAGATTTTATTGCAGGACGTCATGGTGAAAAAACTGCAGAGATGCTGCATCCTTTATTGGAACCGGTTTTAAAAGATACTTTTGGCGTTATTCTTTATCAGGAACAGGTTATGCAGATCACTTCCGTTCTGGCAGGCTTCAGCCTCGGGCAGGCAGATATTCTGCGGCGGGCTATGGGCAAGAAAAAGGCTAAGGAACTGGATTCTATGCGTGAAGCCTTTATTGATGGAGCTCAACAAAAACATGGTATCAGCCCGCAGCTGAGCAGTGAAATTTTTGCTCTCCTACAGCATTTTGCCGGTTATGGGTTCAATAAATCGCACTCTGCCGCGTACGCATTAGTTGCTTATCAGACTGCTTATCTTAAAGCACACTGGCCTGCAGAATTTATGGCAGCTTTTTTGACCAGTGTCATCAGTGACAGCGAAAAGCTGAGCTGGTATATAAGTGTGTGCCGCAGTATGGGGCTGAAGATTTTACCGCCGGATGTTAATGAAAGTGGCCGAAGCTTTTCTGTAAATAAAGACAGGGTTATCCGTTTTGGTTTAGCAGGTGTGAAAAATGTAGGTGAAAATGCGATCGGCAGCATTTTACAGGCACGTAAAGAGGGACCTTTTAAATCTTTGATGGATTTCTGTAAACGGGTGGATAATAGAGCTGTTAATAAACGAATGTTGGAAAATTTAATAAAATGTGGCGCGATGGATTCCTTTGGTTATAAACGTTCCGAGTTGTTAGCCGTTGCAGAACAGGCTATGGACATGGGCAGTAATTATCAAAAAGATTATCAGAGCGGACAGATGGGGCTATTTGGTGATGACAGTTTTGCTGATGTTAATGAGCTAAGAATACCTGAATTGGAAGAAATCCCCAAACGCACGATTTTGCAATATGAGAAGGAACTGATCGGTTTTTATGTAACCGGTAATCCTTTAGACGCTTATGTCGGTTCCTTGTATTATTACACTCCATTGCGTAAAATATCAGATGCCAGTGAAGTGCTTGACGGTAAATATTTCAGTGTTGCCGGCATAATTTCGGATTGCCGGATAAGAAATACGCGTCAGGGTGACAGTATGGCGATTTTAACATTAGAAGATTTTAACGGAAAGATGGAGATTGTGGTTTTTCCAAAAGTTTACCGTGACGCTGCCAGGCTGCTTTATCAGGAGAATGCAATCAGCGTGGAAGGAAAACTCAGTATCGATGAACGTGAACGAAAAATTCAGGCGTTAAAGATTAAACCTCTGCAGGAAGTGCCTCCTGATTTACATATAAAGATCATGAAAAAGGATGAAAATGGTATTGTCCAAAAAGGCTTAAAACAGATTTTTGAAAGTTTTTCGGGCGATACACCTGTCTATCTGCATCTGATAGATTCAGGAAAGATGATCAAAGTGGAGCGCTGCTTTTGGGTGGATGGGAAGAATGCCGGTGTTTACCAGGCTTTAGATGATTTATTGGGAGAAAATTGGTATTTAAAGGGGTGAAACCTTGTTGAAAAACAGGGTTTTGCTTGCCACAGTCAAGTAAAGAATGTTACAATAATAAATATGTAGTTAAAACCTTTGGCATAAATATAGAGGAGGGCTCACATGAATATCGTAGTATGTATCAAACAAGTTCCTGATACGGCAGAGGTAAAAATTAATCCTGAAACCAACACACTTATTCGCGATGGTGTTGAAAATATTATGAATCCTTTTGACCGTCAGGCATTGGAAACTGCCTTGATCCTTAAGGACACCAGCGGAGCGAAGGTTACCGTCGTTTCGATGGGACCGCCGCAGGCGACGGATATTTTGAAAGAGGCCATTGCGATGGGCGCTGACGACGCTGTTTTAATCAGTGACAGGGCTTTGGCTGGTTCTGATACTCTGGCTACAAGTGTTGCTTTAGCAGCTGCTGTACGTAAGGTAGGAGAGTGCGATTTGGTTTTATGCGGTAAACAGGCAATTGATGGTGATACTGCTCAAGTTGGACCTGAAATGGCCGAACATCTTGGCATTCCACAGGTTACCGGGGCTTTAAAAGTAGCGTTGGGAGCAGATGGAAGACTGCTTGTTGAACGAGAGAATGAAAGCAGCTGCCAGACTTTGGCTGTTACATTGCCGGCTGTAGTTACTGTTACTAAATCTGAAAAAGAACCTCGTTTTGCCAGTATCAAAGGAAAAATGAAAGCAAGAAAAGCAGAGATTCCCGTAATGGGTGCGGCTGAGTTGGAGATTGATCCGAAAGTGATAGGGTTATCAGGTTCTCCGACTAAAGTTTTGAAAATCTTCACCCCGTCCGTACCACAGATCGAAAGCGAAATAATCAATGAAGAAGATACAGACAAAGCTGTTGATATGCTGATCGAAAAATTGGTACAAGCGAAAATTATTACTCATTGAGGTGAATGAAGATGGCTATTTGTGTAGATAGAGAAAAATGTATCGGCTGTGAATCCTGTATAGCAGTATGCCCGGTTGGCGCGCTCAATATGGTTGACGGTAAGGCTAATATCGATCAGGACACCTGTATCGCCTGTGGCGCCTGCATAGGGGAATGCCCTGTTGAGGCAATTGAACGTGAAGAGATTGTCCGTGAGGTAAAGAATAAAGAAGGTAAAGATTTATGGGTCAATGTTGAATTAGAAGACGGAGAGCCTGTTGGTGTTGTTTATGAATTGCTTGGTGTCGGCGCCGAATTGGCGGCTAAAGCAGATCAGAAATGCTGCGCTGTTTTGATTTGTAAAGAAGCTGGCAGCTTGCCGCAGAAACTATTTGCAGCCGGTGCTGATATTGTTTATGTTGTCAGCGGACCTGAGTATGCAGAGTATAATACTGATATTTATACTAATGCTTTTTGTGAATTGGTTGAAACCTATAAACCAAATGCTGTTTTATGCGGAGCTACTGTAGATGGCCGAGATCTTGCTCCTCGTATCGCCGCACGTTTAGGCACAGGTCTTTGTGCTGATTGTACGGCATTGGATATCAATGGAGAACTGGTAGAATGGACACGTCCTGCTTTGGGCGGTAATATTCTGGCTACGATAATCTGTGATGAGCATCGTCCGCAGATGGGCACTGTACGTCCTAAGGTCTTTAAGGCAAAGGATGTCGATGCATCTAGAAGCGGCGAAATTGTAAATTATACTGTAAAAAATGCTGTTACATCTAAGGTAGAGTTGGTTCGCAAAGAGATTTTGGGGGCCAGTGGCGCTATTAAAATAGAAGATGCGGAGATTATTTGTTCAGGCGGTCGTGGATTAGGCAGCTGTGATAATTTCAAAATGCTTGAAGAATTGGCTGCTTTATTTGAACATGGCAGTGTTGGGGGGTCTCGCGCTGTTGTCGATGAAGGTTGGGTAGATCATGCGCATCAGGTTGGTCAATCTGGAAAAACTGTAACGCCTAAAATTTATTTTGCGTTTGGTATTTCCGGTGCTATACAGCATTTAGCTGGTATGTCTGCTTCTGATATTGTTATTGCCATTAATAAAGATGCCAATGCACCAATTTTCAAGGTTGCTCAATATGGTATCGTAGGCGATGCACGTGAAATTTTGCCCAAGCTGATCGCTAAAATCAAAGCTGTTAAAGAGGCTTAAGCTTTAAACTTGGAGGAAAAACCTGTGTGGAAGGTAGTATACATTGCGCAGACCGCTGAAGCGGCTGCCAGGATCAAAGAAGTATTAGCCGCGAACGGTTTTTTGACGCAGACTAAAACTACGAATTCCAAGCACGGTGGCGTATATGAAATCAGTGTGCCGCTTTCCGAAGCTGAAGATGCGTATGAGGTCATTTGCGAAAACAAGTTTCAGTTGTAATTCTAAGGAGGCCGGGCAATGAAGAAAACAAAAATCATTTGCACCGTTGGTCCCAGTACTGATAATATCCCGCTTTTAGTTTCTATGCTGAAAGCGGGAATGGATATGGCCCGCTTTAATTTTTCACATGGAAGCCATTCTGAACATGCCCAAAGATTGGGGCTTGTCAGAGAGGCGGCTGAAAAAGTCAATAAACCGATCGCTATGATTGCCGATACCCGGGGGCCTGAGATGCGCCTGGGTATTTTTGAACATGATAAAATTACGTTGCAGGAGGGCGAATCTTTTTGTCTGACAACGAAGGAGCAGATCGGTAATGAACAGATTGCTTCAGTTAATTATTCAGGTTTACCTGATGAATTAAAAGTAGGCGATGCTATTTTATTGGCTGATGGATTACTTTCTTTAGAGGTAGAACGCATCAACGGAACTGAAATCTATACGAAAGTAGTGCATGGTGGACAGCTGGGCTCACGTAAAAGAGTCGCCTGTCCGGGTGTGGAATTAAAACTGCCTTTTTTGTCTGAGCAGGATATAAAAGATATTACTTTTGCAATAGAACATGATATGGATTATATTGCAGCGTCTTTTGTACAAAAGGCAGAGGATGTTCTTGCGATTCGTAAGGTTTTAGAAGCCGCAGGATCGGGGATGGGGATTATTTCCAAAATTGAGAATCAGGCAGGTTTTACGCATATTGATGAAATCATAGAAGTTTCTGATGGCGTGATGGTTGCGCGTGGTGATTTGGGAGTAGAGATTCCCGCTGAATATGTTCCTTTGGTGCAGAAAGAAATTATCAGGCGCTGTAATAAGGCTGGTAAGCCTGTGATTACAGCTACGCAGATGCTGGAAAGCATGGTCAACAGTTATCGTGCAACCCGTGCAGAGGCCAGTGACATCGCTAATGCTATTTTTGATGGAACTGATGTTATTATGCTGAGCGGTGAAACTGCTTCAGGTTCATATCCGCTGGAAGCAGTTCAGACGATGGCCAAGATAGCATTGCGAACAGAAGAGGCATTGGATTATGCCGCTATTTTTAAAGGAAAAGGGATTAGTGATAAAATACATTCTACTGAGGCTATAAGTCATGCTACAGTGCAGATTGCACAGGAACTGGATGCAGACGCTATTGTTACGGTTACTGAATCTGGTTTTACGGCTCGAATGATTGCTAAATACAGGCCTAAGTGTTATGTTGTAGGCGTTTCACGGATACCTGCAAGGGTAAGGGCGATGCAGTTTTACTGGGGAGTAAGGCCGCTTTTGGGGCCTTCTAGTGATAATACTGATGAAATGATTGAGATATCATTGAAATGTGCACGTGAACACGGTTATGTCAAAGACGGTGACTCGGTTGTCATTACAGCTGGAGTTCCTGTCGGTAAACCAGGTTCAACGAATTTGATTAAGGTGGTTAATGTGGGAAATAAATTAGTAAGCGGTGTTGGTATAGGTAAACGTTCGGTTACAGGTAAAATATGCACTGCTGTTACATTGACAGATTTTAAAGAAAAGTTTAAACCTGGTGATGTTTTAGTAGTTGGAGTATTGCCGGATGAAGCGGCAGCTTATGCGTCTAAAGCAGCTGCTATTATTGCAGAGGAGGGTGGACTGACATCTTCAGTAGCCATCATAGCAATTAATTGTAGTATTCCTGTAGTTGTTGGCGCTGAAAATGCGCTTAACCTGCTTAAAGACGATATGGAAGTAACTGTGGATACTGTAAGCGGTATCGTTTATGAAGGTGCTATCAATATTTAATAGAGGATAGAGGTAGAGATGGCTGAAGAATCAACCAGGATAGTTCATGGTCCTACGTTTAAAAATCTTTTAGATAATGTAACTAAGCTGGAAAAACAGACACAGAAAAAAGACCTGTCTTCAGATGAGAAAAGTGTTCTGGCACAGGATCTGCTCAGTTGTCTTCTGGATGCGTTAGATATGCAGTCTGAGGCGGTTATGTCGCAAAGCGTCAAGGAACAGATGTCATTGACGATTGAGCGAATAGTACGCCGTTTTAAGCTTTTGGCAGAACAAGGAATAGCCTGCGAAGCCTGTTTGGAGAAATTAAAGAATTCCTGCATCTATTTCATGCGTGCTAAACATGAAATTTTAGCAAAAGAGATAGTAGCTGTTTTTCAGCCTGTTTTAGTGACAAATTCGCATCTGCGTGCAGAAGGCATACGTAAATTGGGTATGCTTGGCTGCCTGGCAATGAAAGATGGACTGCCGGAGGTAACGATACAGTGTGCGAATATAGTGGTTATTGTAAGCAATGAATTAACAGAAACAGATGCTGATTTGGAACAGGAATTGCTGCAGATGCTGCAGGATATGGCAGTTATGGCTGCTAGAATGCGTGATGAAGCCAGATTTTCTGCTATTGTATCCAAAGCTGTTGTACGTTACAGTGCAGAGAGTACTGTCTATGCCGGTTCTAAAATGGTAGAATTTTTGCTGACGCTATTTTTTACGGCTTCGGACAGACGTTATGTTAATGCATTACCAATGTTGCGTTGGATGAGTTTGTTATTGACCAATAATAAATCATTAACTGCAGGAGAATTACAGTATTTTGTGCGTGAATGGACACAGCTGATTGCACAGATTGCCCGGAGAAAATGGGAAAATGAGACCAGGCAGTTAATGGACGGATTATTTGTTTTTCTGGTGCGTGAAAAAGATTTTGCCTTAACGCGTAGTACGCTGATGAATATTGCCTTACATTTTCAAATGTATGCAGGCTGGGATGGTTTTGCTAACGCGTTTAAATTATATGCTCCGTGGCAGAATTTTATGCTGGTTTTACTTGATCAGGCTGTTTCCAGCAGGCGCAGTCAGCAGCAACGGGAACAAATAGGCAGTTTGGTGCTGCGTACTCAGCGGGATTTGATAACTGCTGTGGCGAGACTGACTATGCAGGAAGAAATGACTGTATACGGAGAGTGGCTGCAGTTTGGTTTATTTGCTGCTAAAAGTGAAAAAAATAAGATCAGAGTACGCAGACTGGTACAGTTAACAGTGGGCTATTGGGCTTCTCAGCAGCCGCGTACAAGCAGAGAACAGCTTAAACATTTACTATATGTTTTTGAACCAGATTTGGTAAAGGGAAAATATCTGGAGCTGTTGGAGAAAGTAAGATAGCTTAAATATCTGAATTGGTAAAAATAATAGTTAATAAAAAAGACGTTTTTCCTTGGAAAGACGTCTTTTTTATTTTCTCGTTCACTATTTTTTCACAAATATCATTAGAATGAGAGGGAGTATAGTGCAAGAATAAAGAATACCTGAAAATAATGGAGGTGTAACAATGCAGTTGTACCGCTGGCGAGCACGCAGTATGGCAGGAAAACTTTACCAGGGAAGTTATTTAGCTGACAGTAAACAGGAAGTAGCAGCATTTTTACACGAAAATTATGATTATATTACTGGGATAGAAGAAGTACAAAGTTTCACTGTTAAAATAAGCCGTTTGTTTAATAGTGGTAAAGTTAATGACAAAGAACGCAGCCGTTTTTTTCAGCAATTGGCAGCCATGATTGGCAGCGGTATTCCGTTGTGCAGAGCATTGGAACTTTTAAAAACACGCTGCCCGGTTTCTTTAACAAATGTCTGCTGTTTATTGATTGCTGATTTACAAGCTGGAAAAGCGTTGTCTGCTGCGATGAAAAAACACGTACATATTTTTAGACCTGTTACTGTGTCAGTAATTGAGGCAGGAGAACAAGGGGGCATCTTACAGGAGATGTTGTCTGAACTGGCTGTTTATTTTGGGCAGAAGGAAGAAATAAACAGATTTTTAAAGAATATCTGCTTATATCCATGTTTGGTATTATCATTAGCTATAGTAACTGGTTGCTTATTTGTAGTTAAATTACTACCATTGTTTGCCGACTTATATCAGTCTTTTGACCTTGTTCCAACGTTGCCTTTACAGGTAATGATGTTTGTACGTGAAATTGCTGTTAAATATTGGCAGGCAGCAGCGTCTTTAAGTTTATTTATTTTATATTATTTATGGCAGCGAAGGTATAGTCTGCTGAAATGGTGCTTCTGCCTGCCTCTTATCGCAGGTTATCGACAGACGTTTTTGGAAATACGATTTTGCAAAATACTGTCGTTGCTTCTTAATAGTGGAATTTCGTTGCCGGTGTCGATAAAAACTGCTGCTGCTGGAAGTGCGGATAAAAAAATGACTGCAAAAGCAATGCTTTTTTCAGAAGCGATCGTTCGCGGCAGCGATATTACCAAGGCAGCAGCATTAGCTTCTCCGCTTTTTAGTTCACTGACCATAGAATTTTTAATCGTCGGAGAAAGTTCAGGGGCTTTAGCAACGATGCTTAAGGAAGCAGCATTATTACTGGAGCAGGATTTTACCGCAAGTTTAAAAAATTTTAAAGTTTTATTGGAACCTGTACTTTTAATTATTATATCGTTAGTGATTGGTGCTATGATTTTTACAGTAGCGTCACCTTTACTGACTTTTTTAACGGAAATACCTGAATACGAATGATGGAAGTGTTATGATGAATTTTTATAAAAATTTATGTGGAAGAAAAGGTTTCACTTTGATTGAACTGGTGGCTGTAACGGCTATGTTGGGTGTGTTGGCTGGAATGCTTCTGCCGTCTATTGATTCAGCTAATAAAAAAGCTAAAAATGCCAAACTGAAAAATGATCTTTTAACAGTGGACAGTGCGATTCAGTTATATAAAATGGAAAAGGGTAAATGCCCAGAAAAATTAGAAGATTTGGTGAGTGAATACATTGCCAGAAATAAAGGTTTTCAAGATGCTACTAATACTGTTTTTTCTTATGCCATTGCTGATAATGGACTGAATTACATCCTTAAAGGTAATGATGCCGAAGGAAAAGAAGTTGTTTCAGATGGCAGTAAGCAGTCGTAATAATTCTGGATTTACACTTGTTGAAATACTGCTTTATATCAGCTTTTATGGCTTAGTTATGGCATTATTGATTCCTTGTGCAGAGGGTATTATTAAAGTAGACAACCGTTTGGAGATGGAAGGGTTTTGTCAGCGACTGGCGGCGGAAGTAACTGCGTTGCAGCAGGCAGCTCTTTGGGGAGCGGGCTTACAGAATAAGTTGACTGTTGATTTAGACCAACAGTGTTATTATGTTTATCGCGAAGGTAAAATTGTAAAAAAAGTAAGGCTTCAGGAAATCGGGCAGGGAAGTCTGTATTTTTACAGTCCTAATACTTCAATAATACGCTTTTCTGCAGAAGGTGCACCGCAGGTTTATTTTTCGGTTTTAATAAAAAATAGACGGCAGCCACAGCTGGTAAAAAAGTTTGAAGTACAGCCTGTAACTGGAAGGGTCGTTGTAAGTGAAATTAAATAAGCAGGGATTTATGTTGATTGAGGTGATGCTGGTTTTACTGCTTGTCAGTATTACCTGCTGTTCATTATTGACAGGTTATAAGGCTTGCGTTTTAGCAATGCAGCAATATAATCGGCTGGAACTGGCATTTGAATTGTTGGAAGTAAGGAACGTGGAGGCGGCAGATGCTTTAGCGGCAGAGCAGGGGCTGTTTATTGAACGTAAGGAATTTATTGATAACTTGCAAATTAAACAGGAAATAATTACAGTCAGAGAATGCAGAAATCAAAAGGTGCTTGTTAATAAGGTGCGTTATGCATTGTCGGAATAAAGGATTTTTATTAGTCGAATTAAATTTGGCTTTAATATTTATTATAACGACGAGCCTGATGTTTGCAGGCGGGGTGCGACAGCTGCTGCAGGGCTGGCAGCGTATACAGTCTGACATTATGCTGCGGCGGGCTGCAAATTACAGTTTCTCATTACCTGAGAGAGAATTGTTTTTACATGCAGCAACAGTAACAATCAGTAATACAGGGTATAAAGGCAGCAGTAAAATAATTTGTCAGGATGTTTTTGGCAGTCGTCAGATAACATTTTATCTGAGTGGTAATATTTTATATCGTCAAACTAAAAGTAATTCTTTGAAAGGCGTTAATGTTTTGTCTTTAGCATCTGTAAAGATCGAAGAGTTTCGGGCAGAACGTTTGAATTACAGAGAATTGATGCTGACCATAAAAATCCAGGATACTAAAAGCGGAAGAAGGATAACCAGCAGTAAGGTACTGCTTTTAGGTAATGGAGTCATTGAAGGATGAAAATAAACAGATATAGCAGAGGCAGTGTAAGCATTGTTGTATTGTTGGCATGTGTTGTGTTGAGCGGAGCTGTTCAGGCATTATATTATTCGTTGCGCGAAGAAATTGAGGCTGAAAGCAAAATTGTTTTACATAATCAGCTGCAGGCTGCAACTGGTGATGTTATGAGTTGTGTGCTGAGAAAAGAGCAGAGTAGTAATCTGACAGAAAGCTTTAGGCTTGAAGAGCAAATGTTATATCCTGGTCAAAAAGTAATGCAGACAGAAGTTGTTTTAGAAAGAGCTGAAAGTCTGCCAGGGCGTAAAGTGAGTGTTATTTCAATAGCAGATGATATGCAAATAAGATTGGCAGAGGTTTGTTTACAGCCGCCGTTAGGACGCGGACAGGAGTTTTACGAAAATACTTTAACTGCTGGTCGTAAGATAAATGGTGATTTCAATAAGTATAATGATTTAATCTGTGTTGGTGAAGCAGGTGATATTTTAGAGACATTGGACATAGGCGCTTATAAAAAATGGAGCCACTATAGTTTTTTGACCGATGACGAATATCGCCAGTTGGGGTTTGGTAAGGGAATTTATTATAGTGATGATTTATATGGGGCAAGGTTACCTTGTATAGTGGAAGCATTAAAGGGGGATGCTTTCCTGATTTCCGAAAAGAATATTACTATAGAAAACAATTTACATTTGTTGGGAAGAGTAACGATAGTAGTTGGTGATAATCTGATTATTGGTGATAATGTGCAAATGGAGCGGGCGTTACTGATAGTGAAAAATAATTTAAGGATTGGTACTAATTGCAGAATAAAAGGGATTGTAGCAGCTGGAGGTGAAATAACTATTGGTGTTAATTTTTCACTGCAGCGTCGTGAGGATGTTTTGGAACCTTATTTTGCAGCGATGTATTTAGAATGAATATAAAAATAACCTTGCCTATGGCAAGGTTATTTTTATATTTAATTATATCTAAATTATTTTAATTCAATACTTTCACCTGGTGCTACAATTAAAACTTTAGATTTCGTGCTTTTTTCGACAGCTTCTTTAAATTTAACTGGATCCTGAGCAATCAAAGGCCATGTATTATAATGGATTGGAATTACATATTCAGCTTGTAAGAATTCGGCTGCAATAGCTGCGTCTTTTGGTCCCATTGTGAAATTATCACCAATGGGGAGAACTGCATAATTAAAGGCATCCAATCGTTGTAAAAGCTGCATATCGCCAAATAAAGCGGTATCGCCGGCAAAATAAAGTTTAGTACCATAGAAATCGACAATAAAACCGCAGGCATGTCCACCAGGAATGCCGCTGCCATGGAATGCTAAAGTAAGGCGCACTTTACCAAAAGGAAATTCGTGCGTCCCACCCAAATGCATAGCATGGTTTTCCACGCCGGCTTCACTAACAACTCCGCAAACCTCAGCCGTGGAAATAATTGTTGCATTGCACGCTTTAGCAAGCTCTATTGCACTGCCAAGATGGTCGAAATGGCCATGAGAAACAAAAATATATTCAACTTTAAGATCATTGATATCCTGGGTGCTGCCATCGAGATAAGGATCAAAAATAATAGTATGTCCTTCATGTGTCATAGTGAAACAAGCATGATTGATGAACTTAAAAGTAGTGGGCATAATTTATCAACTCCTTAAAAAATTCTTTATTTATATTATAACATAGAAGATGCGTATTTTTTGTGAAGAAGCTGAATAAAACTTTACAGTATCAGTAGAAATGGGGTAAAATTTAACTATCAATATATAATAAGCAGGAGAAGTGACGTGAACTTAAAAAAACAACAATTAATAGCTATTTCTTTGGCTTTTTGCTGTGCTGCGGTGATGCCGCTTCAGGCAGAAGCGAGGAAGAAAGAGAATAAAACCAATGAAACTCAGCCTGTAGTATCATCTGTACCGCAACCACGCAGTCAGAAGCAGGTATTGATACAGAATACCCCGACCGAATCGCGGCGTATTACAACGCCTAATCAATCTAAGGTACAGGTGCGTACTATTGCGGCAGCGCCGCAGTTGACTGCGAAAGAAGCTAAAAAGGCGGCTAAAGAGAAAGAAAAAGAAGCGAAAAAGAAGTCTAAAGAAAAAAATAAAACTAAGCAGCAAAAAAACGAGACTCCAATAATCAACAGAAATAATGATAAAGCAGGCAGTTCTGCCACCGCTCAAGGAACTTTGCCTAAGACGGTTGTAAGTCCTGCCTTGCCGGTCGGTTATCAGGAAATTGGTATTTTTGGAGAAGCGGTCGCCAGTAAATCTCAGGCTGTGGCTTTGCTAAAACAAAATAATCCGGATTTAAAATTGACCTGCAGTGCAGAAGAAATTGTTGATTTATACTGGCAGGAAGCCAGTCGCGAAGGAGTGCGCCAAGATCTTGCTTTTGCCCAGGCTCTTGTAGAAACAGGTTTTTTCCGTTTTGGCGGCGATGTGAAGCCGGAACAGAATAATTTCTGTGGACTTGGTACTACAGGCGGCGGTGTAAAAGGGGCACATTTTAAGACTCCTGAAATTGGTGTACGTGCACATATTCAGCATTTATTAGCCTATACTACGCAGAAGCATCCTTCGACGAAGATCGTTGATCCGCGTTATGATTTGGCTCATGCTATCAGATTAGAGCGTGGATTGTGTGATACCTGGTATAAGTTGAACGGTACCTGGGCCATGAGCCCTAATTATAGTGAAAAAATTATGGGAGTATGGCAGAGAATGCTGGGAATAGAAGCTGTAGAAACAAAATCTGAAAAATATAAAAATGAGCATGATAAAAAAGATAACAAGGTGAAAGAGGAAGTAAATACGACAGAAGATCAGCATAAAATGCGTGAACTTGTTGATGAACTGTTGAAGAAAAATAAATAATGTAAGTGCACAGTCAGGTGACTGTGCATTTTGCGTTTCTAAAATTTGAAGAGGTGAACATTTTATGCATATCGTTTTAGTAGAACCAGAAATTCCGGGTAATACGGGAAATATTGCACGTTTATGTGCAGCGACAGGTTGTCATTTGCATTTAGTGCGGCCGTTAGGATTTTCGGTCGAAGATAAATATTTAAAACGTGCTGGATTGGATTATTGGGACCTGGTAGATGTGCACTACTATGACAGCGTTTATGAAGTGCTGGAAAAGTATAAGGATAATGCTAAGTTTTTGCTGACAACAAAAGCACATAAGCGGTATACTGAAGTATGCTACGAAAAGGATAGCCTGTTGATTTTTGGTAAGGAAACGGCAGGATTACCTGAGAAACTGCGTATGGAATACGAAGACTGCTGTGTGCGTATCCCGATGATTGCTGAAGCAAGATCGCTTAACTTATCAAATTCAGTTGCTATCGTTGCTTATGAAGCTTTGCGGCAGCAGGATGATTTTGCCGGCTTGACAGTTTAATTATTTTGGAGGTGGGCTATGTTTGTTTTAAAAGAGTTTGAATTTGATGCGGCTCATTATTTACCAGAATATAATGGTAAATGCGAAAGACTGCATGGGCATACTTATAAATTAGTCGTGAAAGTAGAGGGAACTCCTGATAAGGAAGGCATGGTAATCGACTTTATCCGTCTTAAGAATATTGTCAAGGAAGAGGTTTTAAGTAAATTGGATCATGCCTGTCTTAATGATATTTTAAAGCAGCCTTCAGCAGAAAATATTTCTGTTTGGGTGTGGCAACGTTTACAAAAAATGCTGCAGGGGCCCAACTATAAGCTTTATGAAGTTGAAGTCTGGGAAACTAAAACCAGCGGCTGTATTTACCGAGGTGATCTATAATGAAGGATGTACAGGGTGAATTAGATCGTCGTAATATACCGTTGAAGCATGTTGGCATCAAAGATCTGCGCTGGCCGATAGCATTGAAAGATAAAGAAAGGGGAACGCAGAACACGGTCGCTACAGTAAGCCTGGCGGTTGATCTTCCTCATGATCTGCGCGGAACGCATATGAGTCGGTTTGTAGAGTGCCTGCAAACGCTAGGACCAGTGACATTAGGTTCTTTAGAAAATATTCTTGACCATTTGAAGGACCGGCTGCAGGCAGAAAAGGCTTTTCTGCAATTAAATTTTCCATATTTTATTTATAAAACGGCTCCTGTCAGCGGTCAGAGAGCACCGCTGGATATCGATTGTGTTTATACGGCTGAAAAGGATGAGCAGTTTTCATTGCGCATTTCTGCGGAGATTCCTATTCAAACCTTGTGCCCATGCTCGAAAGAGATCAGCGCTTATGGCGCTCATAACCAAAGAGCTTTGGCTAAATTGGAAATTAGATCTGCTGAAATGGTTTGGCTGGAAGAACTGGCTGCTATTGCTGATGCAGGAGCAAGCGCGCCTGTTTACGGTCTTTTGAAACGTCCTGATGAAAAGTTTGTAACTGAGCAGGCCTATGATAATCCGCGTTTTGTTGAAGACGCGGTCCGCGAAATTGCTTTGCGTCTGGAAGCCGATAAACGCATAATATGGTATAAAGCAACTGTGGAAAGCATTGAAAGTATCCATAATCATAACGCTTTTGCTTGTGTCGAAAAGGGTTGGAAGGACGTGGGGATATGATTCTGAAGCTGGAACCGCAAACACTGGCCAATGAATTCAGTCAATTGGGTATTCATCCTGCCAGTGAAGCGATTTTTTTGCATAAAAGTGAAATTGTTCCCTTAAAAATTTTGGATATCCGTACTCCTGCTGCCAATATTATCAAACAGGAAATGCTGGCTTGTGGTGGAGATTGTGCAATTCCAGCCGGGTGTGTAGTTTGTGCTGAAGAACGGGTAGATGTAATTCTTCTGGGAACATATAAACATTATGCTAGGCTGCTGGAAAAATTAACGCAGATGCCTTATTTTGGTATGGCAGGAATAAAAAGTGAATTGATGGCTATATTAGATGCGCCGATTCCTCAAACTATTTTATCTGACGGCAGGACACTGAATTATGATAAAATGTTGGTGATGGGTATTTTAAATATTACACCAGACTCGTTTTACGCAGGTTCGCGTGTGCCGCAGTTGGAACAGGTAGTGGAAAAGGCAGGCGAAATGCTTAGACAAGGGGCGGCTGTTTTAGACATTGGCGGGGAATCTACCCGCCCTGGCAGTGATGCCGTAACTGCAGACGAGGAACAAAAGCGCATTGTTCCTGTTATCAAGGCATTGAAAGAGCGTTATCCGGCTTGTGTTATTTCTATCGATACTTATCGTGCCTCGACGGCAGAGGCGGCTTTAGCAGCCGGCGCAGATATCATTAACGATGTTACTGCGATGGAAGGTGATGCTGCTATGTCTGACTTAGTTGTCGGCAGTAAAGTACCGATTATTTTAATGCACATGCGAGGCACGCCTAAAAATATGCAGCAAAACTGCGAGTATAAAAATGTAGTAACAGAGGTTGCAGCTTATTTGCTGCAACGGGCTAAAATCCTGGAAAACCGTGGCGTGGCAAAAGAAAAAATAATTTTTGATCCCGGCATTGGTTTTGCTAAAAATATTGAACAAAATCTGCAATTGATGCAGGGGCTGAAATCACTGACAGGTTTAGGCTATCCTGTATTGCTTGCTGCTTCACGCAAAAGTACTATTGGAAGTGTACTCGGCGGAATTCCAGCAGAAGAACGCCTGGAAGGTACGATTGCTGCCAGTTGTCAGGCTGTGTATGCAGGAGCTCAAATGGTACGAGTGCATGATGTACAGGAAAATCTGCGGGCTATAAGGATGCTGGAGGCAATTTTATGTCCATCGCATATATAGCTTTAGGCAGTAATTTAGGTGATAAGGAAGCTAATCTCAGACAGGCTTTAAAAATGTTGTTGGTCAAAGGACTGCAAATAAGGTCTGTATCAAGCTTTTTTAAAACTGAACCTTATGGTGTGACAGATCAACCTGAATTTATTAACGCTGTTGCTTGTGTGAAAACTGATTTAGCACCAGAAAAGTTGCTGAAGCTGCTTTTGGATACTGAACTGGAAATGGGTCGGGTGCGATTACGGCATTGGGGTGAAAGAAATATAGATTTAGATTTACTTTTGTATGATGATCTGATCTATTATAGTGAAAAACTGGTACTGCCGCATCCTGATATGCAAAACAGACTTTTTGTACTGCAGCCGCTGTCAGAAATTGCTGCAGATAAAATACACCCTGTTTATAAAAAAAGTATTCAGAACCTTCTAAAATCTTTGACAGACGGAGATGAATGAGATGAATTGCTGCGCTAATTTAAGTAACCTGGTGATCTACCGAGCTCTGTTATCCGACCCGATCGTAAATGCTCTGCGCAGGCCTAAAGAATTTTTTGCGCCGGAACTGGAAGGTTTGCTGCTGGTTGCTGCTGAAGAAAAAGGCCTGACAGGGATTATTCCTTTGGAGTATTTGCTGTCGGCAATCGTGCATGAGCAGAATGTGTTTTCTGCTGTTGCCGAAAAAAATGACGGTAAAATTGGTGAAGGACTGGCAAGAGCTGCAGCGCATGATATTGTAATTATGCGCGAGTTCGTCGATGACGTTTTTAATCGTTATAAAAACCATCCACTGCTGGGAAACTATACGCCGACAGTGTTCAGGCCTTTGCCGGGACGCAGTAAGCTGGAAAAAATTTTACTGCATGCTGAAGGTGATGCAAACGGGCGGCAAGCTGTAGAAATTTTATGCAGTTATTATAATGACTATGGTTATGGCGCAATGCTGGACAACGGTGCCTTTGCCTGGAATGGCGAACTGGAATGCCTGTCTGGTACTAAAAACTATTCTGATATGACTTTTGATAAGCTGTATGGTTATGATTATCAGAAAGAAGAATTGATACGCAATACGGAAGCTTTTTTAGAAGGAAAGCCTGCTAATAATGTATTGCTTTTTGGCGATCGTGGTACTGGCAAATCATCATCTATCAAAGCTCTCGGCAATGCATTTTTTGAAAAAGGTCTGCGGATGGTTGAAGTAAAACGCCATGACTTTGCCGGATTGCCAAAGGTGATGCAGGAATTGAGCCGTTGGGGCAAAAAATTTATCGTTGTTTTAGATGATTTGTCTTTTGAAGAATTTGAAGTGGAATACAAAGCGTTAAAATCCATTTTAGATGGTGGGCTTGAAGTAAAACCTGATAATGTGTTGTTCTATGCTACTTCCAATCGCCGTAATATTATCAAGGAAGTGTGGCAGGATCAGAATATGAACGAGCTGCATAGCCGCGACAGTATTAACGAAAAAATTTCTCTGGCTGACCGTTTCGGTATAAAATTATTTTTTGATTCGATGGATCAGGAGCAGTATTTCCGTTTGTTGGAAAATAAAGCTGAAGCCGAAGGGCTGGATATTCCAAAAGAAGATCTGCGTGCTGCTGCGGTAAAGTGGGAAATGAGTCACACCGGGCGCAACGGCAGGATTGCGCGACAGTTGTTAGACTATCTGCACGGCAGATCTTAGGAGTATATAAAAATGATTGAACTCAGTAAAGATAAGATTATTGAACGTTTTCGAAGCTACGTCGCTTTGGATACGGCTTCTGATGATAAATCAGAAACTTCGCCCAGTACGGCAAAGCAGTTAAAGCTGGCAAAACTACTGAAGTCTGAACTTTCAGGTTTGGGTTTGGATGACGTAGCACTTACAGAATATGGTTACGTACTGGCTGCATTGCCGGCTAATACGAATGAAAAACTGCCTGTTATCGGGTTGCTTGCTCATATGGATACCAGTAATGAAGCATCGGGAGCGAATATCAAAATGCAGGTGCATTCTGCCTATGACGGCAGTGAGCTGGACCTTGGCAAAGGGGTTAAATTGAGCCCGAAGGAGTTTCCAGAATTAAAAAATTATCTGGGACAGGAAATTATAACCTCGGACGGTACGACTTTGCTGGGAGCCGACGACAAGGCTGGAGTATGCGCTATTGTTTCAGCCTGTGAGTATTTACTTGCACATCCGGAAATCAAGCATGGCAAGATACTTTTGGCGTTTACCCCTGACGAAGAAATAGGACGGGGAACGGAGCATTTTCCTCTGACAGATTTTAGTGCTGATTTTGCCTACACAGTTGACGGCGGCGCTGTTGGTGAATTGAATTATGAAACCTTTAATGCCTGCAATGCCACGGTGACATTTTATGGAGTTTCGGTACATCCTGGTTCTGCTAAAAATAAGATGCGCAACGCTGTGACGATGGCAGCCAAGTGGCAGATGCTGCTGCCTGCCGGCGAGTGTCCTGAATATACTGAGCTGTATGAAGGGTTTTATCACAGTCTGCGTATCAATGGCGGTACGGATAAAGTTGAGCTGGAAATGATTTTGCGCGATCATGACAGGAAGAAGCTGGAAGATCGTAAAACACTGCTGCTGCATATGGTGGATTGTCTGAATGCTGAATACGGCGCGGGCAGCGTTGTTTGTAAAATGGAAGATGTCTATTGTAATATGAAGGAATATATTATGCCTGTTTATGAAATAATTGAACGGGCTGAAAATGCAATGCGTGCAGCTGGAATCGAGCCGCATCTAGTACCGGTACGAGGTGGTACTGACGGTGCAAGGCTTTCAGAAATGGGGTTGCCATGTCCCAATATCTTTACCGGCGGGCATAATTTCCACGGGCGTTTTGAATATTTGCCGGTGCCTTCCCTGCTAAAATGTGTGGAAGTGCTGGTTAAACTGGTGCAAAAGTAGGCGGAATGATGGGCGCAGAGAAATAAAACAGAAAAACTGACATTTGCAGCTTTGCTGACGGCAGTATTTGCCGTTACGGCGCTGCTCTTTAAAGGTTTTGTTATTATACCTATACCATCAATAACGGAATTAAGGCCTGTTAATGCATTTCCTTTGATTTTTGGTCTGTTGTTTGGCAATTAGGAGCTGTTGCCTCGGCTTTCTGTATTCTTTTTCTTCAACTATTCCAATGAAATCGGTCAGTTGGCGATTTTGATACCCATGAGTATTTTAGCAGTAGCGATGCTGCTGAGCATGGCAAAATAATAAAACTCCCGTCTTGAATAAAGACGGGAGTTTTATTATTTATTTACGCTTCATATTTTGCAGCAGGGCTTTATCTGCATCGCTGACACGGAAGGATTCACGACATTTCTGAAGGGCTTTGTTGTAAGTAAAGTCATCAAGTTCATTATTTTGAAAAAGTACCATTGTTTTAGCTCGCTGCTTGACGAAGCACAGCGATAAAGCCCAGGCTACGGCCATTTTTACGTAATAACCTTCGTGTCGTACATTGTTCAGTTCTTTCAGTGTACTGTCGATATATGTGTCATCATTGTAATAATTCATCAGCATTACAACAGCAAACCGCAGTTCATATTCTCTGGGAGAAGCAAGATATTGCTGCAGAAATTCGCGTCCCTGAGCCTGATTTTTTTTGAAAACTTTCAAACCGCCGCAGGTAACATCACAAACAGCCCAATTGTCGATGCGGGGAACAAAAATATTGAGATTTTCCAGCAGCTCAGTAAAATCAATTTTCAGTAAACCTAAAATCATACCGCATAAGGTTGCTTCTTCACTGTAGACAAAAGGTTCGTATAAGGCTTTCTGCAGATAAGTAGGGTAATCTCCATCCCGGAGGATTTCATTTGCCAGTTTTCTCAATACAGGGATACGGATGCCGATGATGTTATCGATACCGGGACAAAGGGCACTGTGAAATTTCTGATATTTGGTGTCCTGCAGGCTCAGCAGGTGTTCTCGTAATGCTTGCATGGTCAAACTTTTCCTTTCAACAGGCTTGATATGTTATAATTATAACGTATTTTTAAAAGCTTTGTAAATCTAGGAGGGTCTATGCTCAATATTGGTTGTCATTTATCGTCGGCAAAAGGCTATTTGCATATGGGAGAGGAGGCACTGGCTCTTGGTGCCAACACCTTTCAGTTTTTTACACGTAATCCACGCGGAGGCAGAGCCAAAGCGATCGATACAGAGGATATCAGGGCTTTACTGGCGCTGATGCGGGAGAATTCTTTTGCGCCGCTCCTGGCACATGCGCCTTATACACTCAATGCCTGTTCAGCAGATTCTAAAATAAGGGATTTTGCACGTATGGTAATGACTGAGGATTTGCAGTTGCTGGAGCTGCTGCCTGGTACAAGATATAATTTCCATCCTGGCAGTCATGTAAAACAGGGAGCAGAGCAGGGAATAATCATGATAGCAGAATTGCTGAATGAAATCCTGCGTCCTCAGCAGCAGACAATGGTGCTGCTGGAGACTATGGCTGGTAAAGGCAGTGAAGTTGGGCGAAACTTTACGGAACTGCGTTCGATTATCGACAGAGTGGAGTTGCAGGGAAAACTGGGGGTATGTCTGGATACCTGTCATGTTTTTGACGGCGGCTATGATATAGTTAATGATTTGGAAAGTGTTTTGGAGGAATTTGATAAAATTATTGGTTTGAAACGTCTTTTAGCTGTTCATATCAATGACAGCCTGAATATTTTGGGCAGCCATAAGGACCGGCATGCAAAAATAGGTCAGGGGAACATTGGATTGGAAGCGCTCAGCGCTGTCACTAATCATCCTCAGCTGAAAGACTTGCCCTTTTATTTAGAAACACCGAATGAATTGCCTGGGTATAAAGCTGAGATAGCTTTATTGAGATCATTGTACAAGTGGTAATAAAAAACAGTCTGACGTTTAAACGTCAGACTGTTTTTTATTAAGAAGATCATTTTGCAGCAGCAACAGCCTTGTTGATGTCGGCAATAAGCGCTTCAACATCAATGCCGTGAGCGCCTGCTCCCTGGCCGATGGTTTCGTAATGAGCTGCCATGCAGCCAACACAGCCCAGACCATATTTAGCAAACACTTCCAAAATTTCAGGATGTTGTTGAACAGCATCGATGATGCCGGTATCTTTAGTAATGATATCCATGGATAAACCTCCTTTAACAGGTACTTTGATTTGTCAGAGAGACTTGTCTGTGTTAAAATTACAACAGATGCCTGTATGACTTCATGTATGGATATATTATAGCACAGAAAGTATAAAAATAAAGCTGTTAGTTGTGGCAGAATTGCAAAAGAAATGTGAGGGATGGATGATGGAAATGGAAGAGCATGCAGAAGAATATGAAACAAGTTTGAAAAGAGTGCAGGAAAGCCTGCAGGCTTATCCGGAACTGGAAATAAAAATATTGCCGGGATCAACACATACTGCGGAATTGGCGGCTCAGGCTTTGGGCACAACGCCGGGACAGATAGCCAAAACCTTGTGTTTTTTAGCTGATGGCAAGCCGATTTTGATTGTTGCCTGCGGCGATAAGAAAATAGACACAAAAAAATGGGGCCGTGCCATCGAAGCGAAAAAAATCAAAATGGCAGATGCGGAAACTGTAATGCAAATCACAGGTTTTGCGCCCGGAGGAGTATGTCCGTTTGCCTTGCGTCAGCAGGTTTCAGTTTATCTGGATAATAGTTTGAAAGAGTATGACATTACTTTTATTGCTGCAGGGACACCTCATTCAGCTTTGCCGATCAGTGCTGAAATGCTGGAAAAGGTAACTGGAGGTAGTTGGGTAGATGCAACTAAATAATAGCTGATTATTTTGGCAGAAGGTGAAAAAGTTCGCTTTTCTGCCATTTTATTTAAACTGTAAAATGAAGAAACTGTATAGATTTGTGGTATAATTTAGTTGTTGAAAATTTAATTTAGGAGAATTTTATGAGCGTTGATAATAAATTTTTAGTGCGTGATAAAATAACTTTAAAAGTAACAGGATTAGGAAGCAGCGGTGAAGGTGTGGGCAAGACTGATGGATTTACGGTCTTTGCACATGGCGCCTTAGCAGATGAGACAGTAGAAGTAGAGCTGGAACAGGTGAAGAAAAATTATGCGTCAGGGAAAGTAACGGCCATTCTGGAAGCATCACCTGAGCGGGTAGAACCATTATGTCCTGTTTATGAAGCCTGCGGTGGTTGTCAGCTGCAGCATTTAAACTATACGGGGCAATTAAAGGCTAAAGAACAGCAGGTTCGCGATGCGCTTTTTCGGATCGGGCATTTACAGGAAGTCAAAGTTCTGCCGATCATCGGTGAAGAAGATCCATGGCATTATCGTAACAAAATGCAGTTCCCGGTTGCATTTGAAAATGGAATTTTGGAAATCGGATGTTATGCTGCGGCTACACATAAAGTAGTCGGCGTTGAAAACTGTCTGATCCAGAAGCAGCGTAACAATGACATTATTGCTGTTGTCCGTCAATGGATGCGGCAGTATGAAATCTCTGCTTATGATGAAAAAACAGGTAAGGGCGTAGTCCGCCATGTTATGGGCAGGGTTGGTGTTAACACTGGTGAGGTTATGGCAGTTATCATTACTGCCGGTTACGATATTCCACATGGCAAAGAGCTGGTCAAAATGCTGCGTGATGCTGTTCCGGGCTTGAAAAGTGTAGTGCAGAATATCAACAAAAAACAGACCAATATCGTGATGGGTAATAAAACACGCTTATTATATGGTAAAACGACGATCAAAGACCGTTTGGGAACTTTAAAATTCAATATTTCTGCGCAGTCGTTTTTTCAGGTAAACAGTGCCCAGGCTGAAAAGCTTTATAACAAAGCGATTGAATTTGCGGCTTTGAGCGGTGGTGAAACCGTTGTTGACTGTTACTGCGGAACCGGTACAATTTCTCTGTATTTGGCAAAACATTCCCAAAAAGTTTATGGAATTGAGATTATAGCTTCTGCTATTGAAGATGCAAAACGTAATGCTGAAGATAATCGCTGTGATAATGCTGAATTTATTTTAGGGGATGCTGCTGTTAAAATGCAGGAACTGGTAGAACAGGGTGTGCGTCCCGAAGTTGTGCTGCTTGATCCGCCTCGTGCTGGCTGCGAAGAAAAAGTGCTGGCTGCTATTGCGCAGGTCATGCCACAGCGTATAGTTTATGTTTCCTGTAATCCGGCTTCGCTTGCCCGCGATTTGGCTTATCTGGAACAGAACGGTTATCAGGCTGAAGTTGCCCAGCCGGTAGATATGTTCCCGATGACGCATCACGTTGAGAGTGTCTGCTTGATGTCTAGGGTGAAAGAGTAGAGTGTAGAAAAGCCTTGAAATAGAGGGATTTTCGCTATGTGGTTAATTTTGCCATAGAAGTAAAGCTGCCTGTTTTCGTTCAGAACCAAACATATCTACTGCAAAAATGCCGTAGGGTTGAGTTGACAGCTTGAAAACGGGTAGGTTGTGTTGATAGGATTGATAAAATATTATGGTGTGTTGACGGAATAATTATATGATGTTTTTTCGCCAGAGTTCACGGGTATTTCAAAATTAATAGGCTATTCATCATACTCGGAAATACACCTGATGTTGATTAGCCACAAGAGGTGGATATGGAAAAGAGAGTAAACTATATCCCTGCTGTACGTTCCAAGATTGAAAAGAAGGTTGGAATTTACTGCAGGGTTAGTACAAATGATATGGAACAATTGAATAGTCTTACTGCTCAGATTTCCGGACTTACTAGGCTTGTGGCTACAGTGGATACTTGGAGATTAGTTGATGTCTATATTGATATTGCATCCAGTAAGTCCAAATCTCTAAGAAAAGACTTTGCTCGTATGATTGAAGATGGCAGGCAAAAGAAAATTAATATAGTGATAACCAAAAGCCTTAGTCGGTTTGGTAGGGATACTGTTGATACACTTGAAGCATTGAAAGTATTAAGAGAATCTGACGTTCGGGTTATTTTTGAGCAGGAAAATCTTGATTCCTCTGAAACAGATAGTCAACTGATGATTTCCATCGTGGAGGCACTGGCACAAGCAGAAAATGAAAGCAGAAGTGAAAATATAAAATGGGGTATTAAGAAGAAGGTAGAACAAGGTACTTCAAAATTAGCAGATAGAAAATGCTACGGATATGATAGCAATGAGAACGGAAAATTAATTATTAATGAGGAACAGGCAGCTATTGTTCAGAGGATTTTTAATTTTTATTTGGGTGGCAAAAGTATAAATGGTATCTTGAAAGAGCTGTAGAGCCTAGGAATCAAATCGCCAACCGGCAAGGATAAGTGGAACAAACGAACTGTTGAGTTGACGCTAACCAAACGAAAGTATATCGGAGAAGCGGAGCTTTTGAAATCTGATGAGAATAGTACATATTATTTAATCAGTGATAATAACCCGGCAATCATCTCTAAGGAAGTTTTTGAGGCAGTGCAAAAAAGAAAAACTCAGAGAAGCAATGTCACGGTAGATGAAGAGGGGACAAAGCACCGCAGCGCAAATAAGTATAGCTCAAAGAAAAAGTAGTCGGATAATTATCTTCATCTTTGTATAATAAATGACTTGCTATTATGTGCCTCACGAGTGATATATAGTACTACCAAAAGAAGAAAGGTAGGAATTATGTATGATGTACTTAAAGCTAAATGCTGATTATAAGCAGGGGGAACTTGTTCCATTATTGGATGATGCGATTTATGTGTATTGTGATGTTTGCAAAAGTTTACATAGAATTGAAGATGTGAGTCATGCTGCATTTGGATCTTGTTCTTTTGAACAGCTTAATGCCTGTGAGAAATGTAGTGAAGAACTTCAAAAAGAAGATGAAAAGAAACAAATCGCAGAGGCTTTGGGTTGGTATCCTAAGGTTACACTAATGATGAATGATAGACTAGCCACAATAGATGAAATGATTTCTTACATACAGCATAAGGGCAAAAATAGCCTAGTCGAAAATGATAGTGGTGAGTAGATAGAATTAATGTAAAACATACATGAAATCAAGGTTTTACAGTGCTTGTAGATATATTTGGAAATAGCCTAAGTTTCTCACGTTGAGACGGTGGTATTGATGTCAAGGGTCAATAAATAAAAGTGTAAAAGTGCTTGATATAAAGGGAATTCCGTGATTTTGAACTCATATTCAAACTGGGTTCAAGGTCACGGATTTTTTATTGTAAGAACATATCCAAAATTGAAAAATCGGTAGGGTTGTGTGGACATTATTACTTTATGGCAACCGAGTTGACGAAATTACTGCCATAAATGTGGCGAGTGGATAGAATTACTGTTAAGTTGATGTCGAGTTGACAGAATTAAAACGGACATGGTGTGAAGATAGGATTGACGTAGGTGGATTGAGGAGACTACTTCATATGCCACTACGTAAGCTTTTATTCGTGCACTTATAGTTTAAAGGCGAAATTACTTATGAATTCCCGAAAGTTCTTTTGACTTATGGAACTATTTGTGCTATAATGTATAAGATTATGTTCCATTAGTATCCGAGGTAATTGGAGGTTTAACAATGTCAGTAAGTTACAAGAAATTATGGAAATTAATTATTGATATGGATATTTCAAAGGCTCAATTGAGAAAGGAATCAGGAGTTGCAGCAAGTACTTTTTCAAAAATGAATAAAAACGAGTATGTATCATTAGAAGTTATTGAGAGGATATGTAATGTGTTGAAATGCGACATAGGAGATGTGGTTGAGATTGAGCGTTAACTCCTTATACAGCAACATATGGAGAAATAGCAATAAAATTTACTGTAGTTAGGAGTTTTAAATTATGATTAACTTAGGAACGGTGTTTAGCGGAATAGGTGCTATTGAACATGCATTTGATAGACTTGCATTACCGCATAATATTGAGTTTGCATGTGATAATGGTGAAAGAAAACTAAAATCCAGTTTGGAAAAAGTACTATCATCTATTAAGGAGATGGATGACTCTGAAATCAATGAATATTTAACACAATTATACGAGGATGAATGTGGAGTTAATTACATTGAACAGACTTATCGTGCGAATTTTAACATACATAATAATTCATTCTATCAAGATGTAAGATTTCTTGATGGAAGACAATATGAGGGAAAGATAGATTTATTTGTAGGTGGTAGCCCCTGCCAAAGTTTTTCTGTAGCTGGAAAGCGTGGAGGCTTGGAAGAAGCTAGAGGTACTTTGTTCTATGATTATGCTCGATTGGTAAATGAGATAAAGCCAAAAGTATTTATATATGAGAATGTTCCGGGGATGCTGACCCATGATAAAGGAAAAACGTGGAGCATAATCTCAAAAATATTTGATGATTTAGGGTACCACTGGACTTATTGGGTTCTTAACGCTAAAGATTACGGACTTCCACAGAATAGGCGTAGAATTTTTGTCATTGGATTTCGTGATAACTATGAAGATTATTTCAATATTCTAACAAAACCTAATCCACAACATCTAAATATTCATGTGGATGATTTATTAGAAAAGAATGTTGACAACAAATACTATTTACCTGAGAAGGGCTTTCTGCGTGTTATCGATCCAAAGCATAAAAGGCATGTAGCGTTAAATGGTAAAATTGGACGTTGTCAAGTTGCCAACCAACAATTTAATTGGTATGGGGATATGCGTTTTGAAACCGATATACCAGAAAGGTTACTTGATGATGACCGTGTGTATAAAGGTTATTATAATGGAGTTTTTGGTGTAACACGTGGTTTAACTCCAAGGGAATGTCTAAGGTTAATGGGCTTTTCAGACGATTTTATTATTCCGGAGAATGTAATTGATCAAAAATTATATCGACAAATTGGTAATTCAATAGCAGTTAATGTACTAATGGAAATATTGAATCAAATTCTAGAGACGGGGATTTTTAATAATGATAGAGAATAATGTAAATGGTAAAGAAAATTGCATAAAAATTGCTACTGTATTTAGCGGAATAGGTGCCGCGGAGTTCGCACTGAAAAGATTAAGCGCTAATTACGAAGTAGTTTTTGCATGTGATAATGGAGAGCTTGATTTAACTGAAGACGAAGAAATAATCAGGGAAAAGTTAGCTCAAATAAGTAATTATCATGAAAAAAAGAAATACATTGATAGCTTGATTCCTCCTAAAAAAACAAATTTCCCGAGACAATCATATCTTGCGAATTTTGATATAGATGAAGAACATTATCATCATGATGTTCGTTTCTTAGATGGTAATCAATATAAAAATCAAGTTGATTTGTTTGTTGGAGGAAGCCCATGTCAGAGTTTTACGTTGTTTGGTTATCAAAAGGGGTTAGAAGAAGCACGAGGAACACTCTTTTATGAATTTGCGCGTTTGATTAAGGAGATTGAACCTAAAGTTTTTATATACGAAAATGTACAGGGGCTACTTAAACACGATAAAGGTAGGACGTGGAAGGTTGTACAACGTGTTTTTGATAGCCTTGGTTATAAGGTGCATTACCAAGTGCTAGATGCAGTTGATTATGGTATTCCACAAAAGAGAAGAAGAATTTTCATTGTGGGATTTAAAGATAATAGTAAGTCGTTTTCATTTCCAACTGGAAAAGAGCTACAATACACTATGCAAGACTTTTTGATTGAAAATACGGCAGAGGGTAAATTCACAGCAAAAGGAGAAGAAATATGCATTGTTAAATCACCAGGTATTGTAGAGGATAAGTATTATTTATCTGATAGAGTTCTTCCAGGAATTATGTCTCATGGGACAAATGGATTTAGTATGAAGCCAGAAATCGACTTGTCAATAGCTCGCCCTTTGATGAGTACTATGCACAAACTACATAGAGCTGGGGTGGATAATTATGTTACAACAAATGGAAGGATACGAAGATTAGCCCCTAGAGAATGTTTAAGGCTTATGGGTTTTACTGACGATTTTAAGCAAGTAGTATCTAATACGCAGATGTATAGGCAAGCTGGTAATTCGGTAGTGGTAGATGTATTTATGGCATTAATTAAAGAAATTATTAAGTGTATATAGGAGGTGTGCAATATGAAATGGTCTATGGATACGCATAAGTATATGAGCGAGATTACTCGTACTGCATTAAGAATTATAGCAGAACATAATATCACAGTAGAATCAGAACCTGAAGAAATTGATGCTGTTGAGCATGAACTGGTCAATGCCGGTGTGTACAAGGATTATAACAGCGCAAAAGGTCGTGTAAGACGGGCCCTGTTTACTTATTTCAAAGCATATGGATGCCTTGATGATAACGAACGTCTTACAGAACTGGGACGACTCTTTGTAGAAAACAAGATAACAATTCAGGAGTTTAGCTTTCATTACATACTGAACTATCAGTACAGGGATGATGAGACTGAGTATTATCCAGTTCGCCTTATCCTTACCTGTTTGAAGAAACTGTCTGAGCGTGGAGCTGACCAAGCCTTTTTGTCTGCCTATGATTTTTCAAAAATTGTGGAGTGCCAGAGTTTAGATGAAGTAAATAATGCTCTGATAGACGAACTGGTGAATGCGAGACATTCGAATCCTATTGAGGTTAATGAGCGTACCATAGGATTTGATATATGGGCAAAGATGCTCGTACAAGCAGGAATACTTAATCGGACAACAGAACGTACATTGATAGTAAAAGATGAGGTGCTGGCAGACTGGATTTTGCGTGCATATGAGAATCAGCTGCAAGTCATACGTGGAATTATCTGTACAGGTGCACTTAAACACCTGCCGACACCACAGTTGAATGCTCCCGCAGGAGATGCAACTCCGTTTGCGCTTGAAGGAAGAGCCCTGCAAGCATATTTGTTTGATGCGGTAGATAATACAATTATCTATAAGTATATCTTTAATGGCACAGACGTTACATTCGATGATATGTTAAGTACCCTAGGTTTGAGTGAAATTAATAAGGGGTTCTACAAACATTTTTTTGGGCTTGAGCGCTTGATCGGATATTGCCTGTCTGCATATGATAATCCGAACTTGCAGGTAATAGGTAGTATTTTAGCTTCAGTTGAATTAACGGAAGCAGAACTTACAGAGGTCATGCCGCAAGAAATACGCATTGACTACGACACCTTTGATCGAAAGGACGGCGGAACTAATATCCTTTTATATGGTGTTCCTGGTTCTGGAAAGAGTTGGACTATTGAGCATGAGTATTGCAATGAAGATAGCATTGTTGATCGTTTAGTTTTCCATCCGGATTATACAAATTCAGATTTCGTTGGACAGATTCTGCCTGTGGTAGATGAAGAAAAACAAGTTACATATGAATTTACACCTGGGCCATTTACTACAATTCTTTCTAATGCATATCGCAATCCGATGAGCAAATATATCCTTATAATTGAGGAAGTTAACCGAGGCAATGCACCTGCTATTTTCGGAGAGGTATTCCAAATGCTTGACCGAAAGGTTGAGATGCAGGATGGCGATGATGGTTTTCCGGTAGGAACGAGTGAGTATGGCATTACCCATAAATATATGGCTGAATTTATTTATGGAGATCCGGCACATAAGGTTCGCATCCCTTCCAACCTTTCTATAATTGGTACAATGAATACATCTGACCAGAATGTATTCACTCTTGATACTGCGTTCCAACGCAGATGGCAGATGAGACTTATTGAGAATAACTTTGACAATGTACGTCCATCGCTGGCCGATGCAGAAATTTTAGATACTGATGTTACTTGGAAACGCTTCTGTGAAACTGTAAATACAATTATCATTGGGAACAAAGCCAAGATGGCATCTGCTGAGGATAAGCGGCTTGGTGTATATTTCGTGCATGAAAATGATCTTACATTTGATCAGAGAGCACTCCCCTCTGAAGGTCATGCTACTCTTCTAGTTGAGTATAATTCATTACTTGGTTCTGAACGATTAGGCACAATCACAGCTGAGCAGAAATCTCGTTTGAAGGAAATCCGAGAGGCAGTTATGCATAATCGTTTATTCCCTGAAAAGGTAATCAAGTATTTGTGGGACGATGCCTTCAAGTTTAATCCAGAGGCTCTTTTTGATACGGATGGAATGGACAACCTTGAAAAAGTTATCCGCACGTTTATTTATTCAACAGGACATGATCGTTTCAAAATATTCAAACAGACTGTCCGTGATACTCTCTATACTGCACAGCAATAGTAATTTTGAAAACAAGTAAAGAGAGGCGGTGATTACCCATGGACTTACAAAAGAATATTAGAGACCGTTGCCATGTCAATACAAATGATGATGGTGATAGTTTTGTTGGTGTTAAAGCGGACACAGATGATGCCATTATTTATTTTCCTATAGGGTATCAGCTACCAGCAAACGATGATGATCTCCGTGTCGACATTAATAACTTACTTGGAGTTTTGGCTGCGTTTATGAAAGAAGACCGTGTTATTGAAGTTTCAAAGTTTGAGGCACCAAGAACAGTGGACTTTCCGATGCACGCATACCTTAAGGTAATAAGGAGCTTTCTGAGAATGGGGCGCTACTATATTGAAACAGACCCTCAGTTTCGGACAGATACCAAAGGCAAAACATCCTGGCCACGTACTGTAAGAGAGCAGAGGGCTTTAGTTCAGAAAAATGGCTCCTTGGTTTTTACGAACATGACAGTTCGCTCTGTAACCCCAAATGCAAATAAGCAGATTACTCAAATACACCGTTTCTGTGTGTATGAGGCTTTTGAGAAGATGGGGTGGTTGTATGTTCCTTTTATGCCTGACAAGCCAGGTCCCCACCCGGGTATAAAAGAGTCAATTTATATTCTAGATAAAAAGCTTGTAGCAACAAATGATGATGTTGAACAAGAGTTGTTTAATGCTATGCGTGATATGCTCGTTTACATTGATGAAAGAAGTTCTGATAAGCAATACTTCTTTGGCACAGATTTCTTTGAAAATGTATGGGAACGCATGATAGATAAAGCATTTGGTGTTGAGGATAAAGAGCAGTACTTTCCTCGTACTCGTTGGCTTTTGGATTATGGTAGGGATAAAGAGAAAAGACCTCTTCAACCGGATACAATAATGATTTATGGGGATAAGTGCTATGTGCTTGATGCAAAATTGTATCGGTATGGTTGGGACCCAAAGCCTGAACACCTACCAAATAGCGCGGATATCAATAAGCAAATTACATACGGAGAGTATATTGAACAAACAAGACGCCTGCCCAATGAGAAACTATATAATGCTTTCATAATGCCTTATAATAAGGAAAACAATCTGTTCATGTTGAATAGCAACTTCGGCAATATAGGAGAGGCCGTTAGTGATTGGAAACCGAATGTAAAGAATTATGAACGTATTCAAGGTATCGTAGTTGATACTCGTTATCTCATGTATAATTACATTGGTACTTCAGACCAACAGAAAAAAGAAATGGCTGTGTGCATTGAAAAGGTCTTGATCAGAGGACCTGTCCCAGCATCGTCAATATAAAAAAACAAGGCACTACCTTAATTGGTAGAGCCTTGTTTTTTTACCTATTTATCAAGTTGCCGATTACGGAATCGTTGTGTCGCTGCCGCACCAGAGCACTTGGTACAGCAGTACTCTTTATTTGTACGTGTGGCTTTAACTAGAAAGAACTTGTCGCGTTTACAGTTAGGATTTTTACATTCTTTATATATTTCTACCCCCGGTTTCATATAGAAGATTGAAAAATAAAGAGCCTGGAGTAGATTGCTCACTTGCCATGTTGGAGCAAGTTCATCTGGTCCGTACTTGGGATGAATGCCTGCAATGTTATGGTTGATTTCTTCAGAAATAACAATACGTGCAATTTTAAGAAGAGCATTTTTCATTTCATCTGTGAAATTGTCTCTTGTCGGGGTTGAATAATATGTAATTTTTTTAAACTGGATTTCATTAAAAATACCCACTTCTGTTTGGTAATGATAAAAGAAATCTATGATTGTTCGTAGGTTCTCACTTGCGTTTGGTAAGCCTGTGTACATAGCAAACAGATGCTTAAACCACATACTTTTACTTCCGGCAAGGTCAGTATCGGCACCGCTTCGAACAGCATTAAAGAACTCTATTCCAATAGGGTTATTGCAGCCTGTCATAGTATCTGGAACAGAGTATTTCCCGCTATTAAAGACTTCTTGATTTCTGTTCAAGTCCACAAATAGATTATAGCTTTCTATCAATTCGGTGAATTCATGCTTGCAAGTTGTATATTCTACTTCAGATAGGTTCAAAGAAATTTGCGGAGTATAAAGAAGATATGATGTGTGTATCAAAATTCTTTTATAGTCCTTTTGACCTGCAATTGCATTCATAAGGTATAACGTAGACTTGATTCTGTTCACTATTTCAATTAATACATCGGCATCAATAGATTCATACTCATCACTTTGTATAGGTAACAAAAACCCATATGTCTCAAAAAATTCTATATGCTTATCTATATCCCCATCTGGAATAGCCAGTAACTTGCCGAGAATGTTTTTTTCTATAGCACCACCAGCAACACCGGTAAGATTTAATCCTACTTTAGGGGCATATGAAAAATGTAGAGGTTTATCTAACTCGCAATACAATTTAAGCGTGGTCTTAGGAGGCATTCCTGGGGCCACGTTTTCTATATCCTTCTCGCAATGGCAAGTATAGCCATCACACTCAAACATATTATTCAAAAAAATTTCTGATATTTTTCCTTCCATAAGCCAGTTTTCCTACCTTTTCTTCAATAAAATTCATGCAAAAAATTACATAACCCATTACATTTCATTTTGATATCTATAAAAATAAGTTATTCATGCCCTTGTTATTCTTCATTATACACTAAAGTAATATGAATTACAATATTATTCCATTACTCAATGTGAAAAACCAATGGGTATTTGTCTGGAATTTTATTACTATGATATTTTTCGTACAATAAAGATACTACCGAGATACCTCGATAGAAAATAAATCTCAATGTCCGAGATGCGCATTAGGACGGCGGGATGCATAAGAGTTCAGAACACAGTAATAAAGACTGTGTTTGGAATGAAGATGCACCCACCGTGATTTCGTGTGCTCTTTTTTAGGACAAGCGGAGTCTGTGGTCATCTTCACCACAGGCTCTTTTTGTATTCCGCCGTCAATGCCAGGATGGAAAGGCGGAACCTTAAATGAGAAAATCCAAAACAGCGGAGAAGAACCGCATCAACTACGTGTATTACACTGCGGAGGCAAAGAAGATTTTTTTAACCCCGGGAGATGTAGGGGATGAGTGGATAGCGTACTTACACGATGCGGACGACAAAATGGTTAATGCTGAAAAGCGGGAAGAGTATCGGGTACAATTGCGATTTAATGGGCAAGAAGATTGGCTACAGAGAAATAGGAACAGTCCGATATCTAACGATACAAAAGCTAATTCAAGATTTTCAGATTTAGCGGTTGAAGAAAAAAGTTATATGGCTAATCCATTAGAGTGCATTCTTCAGGCTGTGGATGCTATTACCTGTGAAAATAGGATTAAAAAAGTTCAAGCAGCCATCAAAACTCTTCAACCCCAGCAGCAGGAACTTATACGGAAAAAGTTTTATGATAACCGTACCAACGTGGATATCGCTGCAGAAGAAGGGGTTACTGAGGCGGCAATTCGTAACCGGCTTAAAAAAATATATTCTAACCTTTCTAAAAAACTTCAAAAATAGGGGTTCGAACTCCCTTGTTTTTTCGCTTATACATGAAGGGGACAATAAAAACCTTCAGAAAGGAGCGAGAGCTATGGATCTAAAACACAAGGTAACCATTAACGTGGCTACTTCAGACGGTAGCAACACTACGGTTTTGCGTGGAGCGCAGATGAAACTTCCGGCAAGAATTCTAAGATTCTTCTTTGGAGATTTTACGCAGGTGTATCTCTTAAAACCGGGGCAATCTGTAACAACCGTGGACATCAGAGAAGTTAAGGAAGGAGGTGCGGTGTGATGGTGCAAAAAGAAGATTTGCAAGCTTTAGTAGCGATTATTTATATCCTGGCAGAAAACTTACAAACTATTTGTGATAGCCTTCCTGGCGAAACTGCGAAAGAGCATGAAAAAACTCCTGCTAAAGTAAAAAAAATTAGTTTGGAGGAAGTGCGCGGAAAGCTTGCAGAAATTAGTCAAACTGGGAAAACTGCGGCGGTTCGAGAGCTTATTCAAAAGCATGGCGGCAGCAGACTTTCAGATGTTGAGCCGTCTCAATATGCAGCGATTTTAAAGGAGGCAGAGGTACTAGCAAATGCCAAATAGCCACGCAAAGTTATCTCCATCAGGTTCACACCGCTGGCTTCACTGCACACCTTCCGTTCTTCTTGAGAGCGAGTTTGAAGATAATAATAGTCAAGCAGCGCAAGAAGGAACAGCGGCTCATGCTTTGTGTGAACATAAGATTAAAAAGCTACTTCGCAAACGTAGTAAGCGTCCGGTTTCTATTTATGACAGTGATGAAATGGAAGTGTGCTCAGATGGCTATGCCGCATTTGTTATGGAGCAACTGGAGCTTGTAAAGCAAAGCTGCGCTGACCCAATCATGCTAATTGAGCAGAAAGTGGACTTTTCTCATTATGTACCGGGCGGCTTTGGAACAGCAGATTGTCTTATAGTGTCCGATGAAGCTCTGCGGATCATCGATTTCAAATATGGGCGAGGAATCCTCGTAGATGCAGAGGACAACAGCCAGCTAAAATGTTATGCCTTGGGCGGTTTGAGGCTGTTTGAAGATTTGTATAATTTTAAGACAGTTGTCATGACTATTTTTCAGCCTAGAAGGGATAACGTTAGCTCTTGGAGCATCTCTGTGGCGGAACTTAAGGCTTGGGCAGAAAATGAGCTAAAGCCAAAAGCTGAAATGGCTTTAAAAGGTGAAGGCGAGTATGCTTCAGGCGAATGGTGTACGTTCTGTAGGGCATCTGCTTGTTGTAGGGCAAGAGCTGAGGACAAATTAAAATTTGCACAGGTAGAGTTTAAAATGCCACCGCTTTTAACTGATACTGAAATAGAAGAAATCCTTACTGCTATTCCGGGCATTACCAAGTGGTCTAATGATATTTTAGCCTATGCTACAGAGGCAGCGGTAAATCACGGTAAAGAGTGGACAGGGTTTAAGGTTGTAGAAGGACGTTCGATACGTAAGTACAGCGATGAAGAAAAAGTTGCTGCAGCAGCAAAAGATAATGGGTATACGGATATTTACCGCAAAAACCTTATTACCTTAACTGAAATGCAAAAACTGATGGGCAAAACCAAGTTCGAAGAGGTGTTGGGAGCTCTTATCATCAAAGCACCAGGCAAGCCTACTTTAGTTCCGGTAACGGACAAACGACCCGCCCTAAATGTTACAAACGCAAAAAACGAATTTAACGAAATTACGGAGGATTAAAATTATGGCAAACATGAACAAAACTAAAGTTATTACCGGTGTTAATACTCGTTTATCTTATTTCCACGGTTGGGAGCCTGCAAGCATCAATGGCGGTGAGCCTAAATACAGCGTATCCGTACTTATCCCTAAAACCGATAAAGAAACGGTAGATGCTATCAACAATGCTATTGATGCAGCTATTGAAGAAGGCATTACTAAATTTGGCGGTAAGAAACCTAATAGAGCTGCAATTAAATTGCCCCTAAGAGACGGCGATATAGAACGTGATGACGATGCCTATAAAGGGCACTATTTCATCAATGCTAATAGTAAGACTGCTCCTCAAATCGTAGATAAAGCAGTTAAACCTATCTTGGATAGGGATGAAGTATATAGTGGTTGCTACGGCAGAGTTTCGTTAAGCTTTTATGCTTTTAACTCCAACGGCAATAAAGGTGTTGCTTGTGGTCTTGGTAATATCCAAAAGATTAAAGATGGTGATTCTTTAGGCGGCAGACCTACGGCTGTAGATGATTTCACTACGTTAGAAGACAATGACTTCTTGGCGTAAAGGGGGCAGGCTTTATGTTTAGCTACGAATTTCAAAAGCAACTAATTGTCACAGCAGGAGCAGCTATTATCTATATGGTTGCCATATATGCCTTATTGGATTTTACGCATACCGTGCTTAAGAGTATCTACAGATTGGTCAAAAGCGGTGTGGCAAAACTTAAAGGAAATGGTTATTTAAAATAATACGTAGGCGGCATAAGGGCAACCTTTGCCGCTTTACTTTTTAAGGAGGGTGACGTTATGCAGTGTATAAGTTTAGACCTAGAAACGTATTCTGACATAGATTTACAAAAGTGCGGGGTATATAGGTATGCCGCCTCTCCGAATTTTGAAATCTTGTTATTTGGTTACAGCGTAGACGGCGGTGAAGTGCAGGTCGTTGATTTAGCAATGGGTGAGAAGATACCAGAAGATATTGTTGCGGCACTTAAGGACGATAGTGTTATTAAATGGGCATATAATGCTACTTTTGAGAGAATAGCTCTGTCTATCTATTTTATGGAATGGCTAGAGCCTACAAGCTGGCATTGCACTATGGTTTGGTCGGCAACACTAGGACTGCCTTTATCACTTGAAGGTGTGGGGGCAGTATTGGGCCTTGAGAAACAAAAGCTTAAAGAAGGCAAAAGCCTTATTAAATATTTCTGCTGTCCTTGTTTGCCGACCAAGGCTAACGGAGAACGTACGAGAAATCTTCCAGAGCATAATATGGATAAATGGCAGCAGTTTAAAGACTATAACTTACGTGATGTAGAAACAGAAATCGCCATACAGACAAAACTAGCGAAATTTCCTGTGCCAGAGAGCATTTGGGAAGAATACCGCCTTGATCAGGAGATAAATGATCGAGGGATTGGCATAGATTCAGAGTTTGTTGATAATGCCATAAAGTTAGATGAAAAGGTTAAAGCTGAACTTAATAGCAAAATGCAGGCGCTCACAAATTTAGAAAATCCTAATTCTGTAAAACAGGTTGTAGGTTGGCTTGCTACTAACGGCTTAGAAACAGATAATCTTAGTAAAGAACAGGTAGCTGAGCTTTTAAAAACAGCACATGGGGAGCTTAGCGAAGTGCTGCGGCTCAGACAAAAGCTTTCTAAATCATCAGTTAAAAAATATACAGCAATGAAAAATGCACTCTGCGCAGATAACAGGGTGCATGGAATGTTTCAGTTTTATGGTGCTAATAGAACCGGACGATTTTCAGGTCGTTTAGTGCAACTTCAAAATCTACCTCAAAACCATATGGCAGATTTAAAGCAGGCTAGAGCTTTAGTTAAAGAGGGTAATTTCGATGCATTATCTTTGCTCTATGAAGATGTGCCGGATACCTTATCTCAGCTTATCCGAACCGCATTTGTGCCGCAGGACGATAGAAAGTTTATTGTGGCAGATTTCAGTGCGATAGAGGCGAGAGTAATAGCCTGGCTCGCAGGTGAAAATTGGCGGCAGACGGTATTTGCTGAAGGCGGCGATATTTATTGTATGAGTGCAAGTAAGATGTTCAAAGTTCCCGTAAAAAAGCATGGAATAAATGGCCAGCTCAGGCAAAAAGGTAAGATTGCTGAACTAGCCTGCGGGTATGGTGGATCTACAGGTGCTCTTAAGGCAATGGGAGCACTGGAAATGGGACTTAAGGAGGAAGAACTAAAACCGTTAGTGAATGCATGGCGATTCGCTAATTCTAATATAGTTAGCTTATGGTGGGCGGTAGATAAGGCGGCAAAAGACGCTATTAAAATGCGCATTGCTACAAAAACGCACGGCATTCATTTTGAATATCAAAGTGGTTTTCTTTTTATTACACTTCCTTCCGGTAGAAAGCTGGCCTACGTTAAGCCAAGGATTGGTGAGAGCAGGTTTGGTGGTGAGTCTATTACCTATGAGGGGATTGGCATGACAAAGAAATGGGAGAGACTAGAAAGCTATGGACCAAAGCTTTGCGAAAATATAACGCAGGCTATTGCTAGGGATTTACTTGTATTTGCCATGCTGACTTTAAAAAACTGCGCAATTGTCGCTCATGTTCATGATGAAATTGTTATTGAGGCAGATAAAAGAATGTCGCTAACTACCATTTGTGAGCAGATGGGAAGAACTCCGCCTTGGGCTAAAGGCTTACTTTTAATGGCAGATGGTTATGAATGTGATTTTTATAAAAAAGATTAACTATTGAGGGTTCGATTTCGTAGAATTTTTCGCTTATGGTTAGAAGGTTAAACCTTCTAATCATATTTTTTTAGGAGGAATTCAAAATGAAAGACTTAATTAAAATCAGCTTTGATGGAGGGCAGTTAACCGTAAGCGGCAGAGAGCTACACAGAGCCTTGCAGGTGAAGACGGCTTACAAGGATTGGTTTCCTAGGATGCGCGAGTATGGGTTTGTAGAAAATACAGACTTTAGCTCATTTTTGAGCGAAAGTACAGGTGGCAGACCCTCTAACGATCACAAGTTATCTATCGCTATGGCTAAGGAATTATGTATGCTGCAGCGCAGTGCTATTGGTAGGGATTTCCGTCAATATTTTATTAAAGTTGAGGAGAACTGGAATTCGCCAGAGGCCATAATGGCAAGAGCCTTAAGTATTGCAAACCAAAGACTGGAGATGATGAAGAGTCAAAACCTTAGTCTTGAACGTATGGTAGCAGTGCAAAATCAGCAAATTAGTGAGATGCAACCAAAGGTTAGTTATTATGACCTTGTCTTGAACTGCAAGGATCTAGTGCCTATTTCTGTTATCGCTAAGGACTACGGCTGGAGCGCTAAGAAAATGAACAATTACCTTTGTGAAAATAATGTTCAGTTTAAACAGGGCAAGATTTGGCTTTTATACCAGAAATATGCCGAAAGAGGATATACCAGCACTAAGACTTTTAATACTCTTGGCAATGACGGTGCATACCACAATCACGTGCATACCTATTGGACCCAGGCAGGAAGATTATTTATCTATGACCTGCTAAAAGCTGACGGTATTATTCCTTTAATTGAACAGGAGGACTAGATAATGGCAATCAGCAAGTTTAACAGCGAAGGCTATAAAGATATGACAAGTTACGAGGCACTGTCTAAAGTGGCAAGAGAGGAGGCAGTAGCTTCCTATATGCCGCTAGTTTATATCTGCTCTCCTTATGCAGGAAATGTAGAAATTAACGTCCCTAGAGCAAAGAAATATAGCCGATTTGCACTAGAAAAGAACTGCATACCTCTGACTCCGCATCTGTTATATACACAGTTTATGGACGATAACAATCCAAGTGAGCGAAGCCTGGCAAGGCATATAAACTACGTTCTTTTAGGTAAAAGCGAAGAGTTGTGGGTGTTTGGTAGTAGCATTTCATCTGGCATGGAGCATGAGATACGTCTTGCTAAAAAACGCTGCATGAAAATCAAATATTTTAGTGAAGAGCTGCAGGAGGTAGCGGAATTATGAACTTTACCTTATATACAGCAGATTGCATTGGTAATCTGAAAAATTGTATTTATACCAATAAAATAGCAATAAAAGACAAGGAAACGCTTATTGCGGCGGTGGGAAAAGACCATGTTATGGCGTCGTATAAAGAAGGCTATCGCAGTAAAGCTAATTTTATAAATTCGGACGTTATTCCTATGGATTGTGATAACGATCACTCAGATAACCCTAAAGACTGGGTGACATCTGTTGATGTGGCTATGGCATTCGATGGTGTTAGCTTTGCTATTGTGTATTCCCGCAATAACATGAAAGCCAAAGGAAATAAGAGTGCAAGACCAAGGTTTCATATTTATTTTCCTGTGGAGGTTATTACTGATCGCGCAAAATATACAGAAATAAAACAAAGGATAGCAGCGGCGTTTCCTTATTTTGATAGCAATGCTTTGGATTCAGCAAGGTTTTTGTTTGGGACTGAAGAGCCGGAAGTAGAATTTTATGACGGCAGCGCATTAATTACTGACTACCTAGAGGGACTTGCGTTTTCAAACTGGGATAAAGAACTTGAAAAAGTGCCGGAAGGAAAACGTAACAGCACGATGAGTCATCTTGCAGGTAAGATCATCAAAAGATATGGCAATACGTCCGAGGCCCATGAGATATTTATGCAGGCCGCAGAAAAATGTAATCCGCCGTTAGACGAAAATGAGCTGAGCACTATCTGGCGTAGTGCCACTAGGTTTGGCAGTTTGGTTTCAGAGCAAAAAGGATATATCGCCCCGGAACAATATAATGCTGATTTACGTTTTAAACCGTTGGATTATTCAGATGTTGGGCAAGCAACAGTGATGAAAAAGGAATACGGTGATAAATTAAGATATTCTCCGCAGACCGATTATATCGTCTATAACGGCAGCTTTTGGGAGGAGTCAAAGCCGAAGGCTCAAGCTATTTCTCAAGCGCTAACAGATAAACAACTCGAAGAAGCCGAAAGTGAGATGAAGCGTACAAGACAAGAATTAGTTAAGAACGGAGCGATGGAGCTTTTAGCTACGATGGGACCAAAGAAAGCAGTAGCACTCTTTTCTAAGGAGCAGTCGCGTGCCTATGAGTTATACGAGGAGGCTGCCGCCTATAGAAATTATGCCTTAAAACGCAGGGAGTCAAAGAATATCACATCCTGCCTTAAAGAGGCTCGGCCTATGCTAGAAATTAACCAAAGAATTTTAGATGCGGATGAATTTCTTTTAAACACGCCACTAGGAACATATGATCTGCGAGTGGGTTTAGAAAAGCCGCGCGAGCATAAAGCCGAAGACTATATAACCAAACAGACAACAGTAGAACCCGGAGAAGAGGGCAAGGATCTTTGGCTTAAGGCTCTAGATATATTCTTTTGTGAGGATATGGAGCTAATTAATTATGTTCAAAGTATTGTAGGACTGGCTGCTATTGGAAAAGTTTATGTGGAGGCTCTCATCATAGCTTACGGTGAAGGAAGAAACGGTAAATCTACCTTCTGGAATGTGGTATCTAGAGTGCTTGGCTCTTATAGCGGTAATATCTCCGCGGATATGCTAACGGTTGGTTGCAGACGCAATGTCAAGCCTGAGTTGGCCGAAGCAAAGGGCAAAAGACTATTGATTGCCGCAGAACTTGAGGAAGGGATGCGCCTTAATACATCAAATGTAAAACAGCTTTGCTCCACGGATGAAATCTATGCAGAGAAGAAATATAAGGACCCTTTTAGTTATATTCCCACCCATACTTTGGTGCTTTATACCAATCACCTGCCACGGGTGGGGGCAATTGATGCCGGTACTTGGCGCCGGCTGATAGTTATTCCTTTTGATGCCAAGATTGAAGGCAGTACAGATATAAAAAACTATGCTGATTTTCTTTATGAAAAGGCAGGCAGTGCCATTTTGGCGTGGGTTATAGAAGGAGCACAGATGGCGATTACCTCAGAGTACAAAATCAGTAACCCAGCAAGGGTGGATAATGCTATTAAAACTTATAGAGAAAATAATGACTGGCTCGGTCATTTTCTAAGTGAATGCTGCGAGGTCGGTGATGGTCATATGGCTAAATCCGGTGAAACGTATAACAACTATCGGAGTTATTGTATGCAGTCAGGAGAGTTTATACGCAGCGCGGCAGATTTTTATATGGCACTGGACTCTAACGGTTTTGAGCGCAAAAAGACTAAAAAAGGAATCGTGATTCGTGGTTTAAGTCTGAAATCGGAGTTCTTGGGTGCAGGGCAGTAAAACCGCCGAAACGCAGTCTGGCAGAGCGTTTGAATGGTGTGGGTGCAGGCAGGGGCAGGGTATTCCCATAACTATATATATAGATATATTTTTATCTCTTATACATAGTTCTATATAGACCCTTCACCTCACTGCACCTTTTTAAAAATAGATCTTGATGGAGGGCATAATAATGCGTGAAATAGAGATAGAAGAGTACCTTGTGAAAGAAGCAAAAAAAAGGCACGGACTTTGTTTAAAGTTCATATGTCCTAGCATGGACGGAGTGCCAGATAGAATATTACTTTTGCCGGGAGGGAAAATTGCATTTGTTGAATTAAAGGCACCGGGTAAAAAGCCGAGAGCTTTACAAATAAAAAGAATGAAACAAATAGCGAAGTTAGGTTTTAAGTGCTTAGTGGTAGATAGCAAAGAACTTGCACAAACCACGCTTGACGAGATTGGAGGTGATGCCTTGTGAAGTTCATACCGCACAAATATCAAAAGTATGCCGTTCAACATATTTTAGAGCATAAAGCTGCTGCTTTGTTTTTGGATATGGGCTTAGGTTAGGAAAAACGGCTATTACTTTAACGGCTATCTCAGAACTGATGTATGACCGGTTTGAAGTAGAAAAGGTGCTTGTTATAGCGCCGCTTAGGGTAGCTAGAGATACTTGGCCGGCAGAAATAAAAAAATGGAAGCAACTACGAAACCTTAGATATTCTGTAGTAATGGGTAGCGAAGCTGAAAGGTTGCGTGCTTTGAAGGTTGAAGCAGATATTTATCTTATCAACCGCGAAAATGTAGACTGGCTTATAAATAAAAGCGGTATATACTTTGATTTTGACATGGTGGTTATCGATGAACTTTCCAGCTTTAAGGCTGCAAGCAGTAAAAGATTTAAAAGTTTTTTAAAAATAAGACCTAGGGTCAAAAGAATTGTAGGTCTTACTGGGACTCCTAGTTCTAATGGTCTTATGGACCTGTGGGCAGAGTTTAGGCTGCTTGACTTAGGGCAGAGATTGGGAAGGTACATTACAGGTTTTAGAAACACCTTCTTCGTGCCGGATAAACGCAATCAACAGAGCATATTCTCCTACAAACCTAAAGAAGGAGTTGAAAAAGATATTTATAAGCTTATCGCTGATATCACCATTTCCATGAAATCGGAGGATTATCTAGATATGCCAAAATGCCTAATGAATAAAGTAGTTGTAACACTCTCTGACAAAGAGCGTGAAATGTATGACAAGCTTAAAGCGGAGATGGTGCTGGCCATAGGAGAAACTGAAATAGATGCTGTGAATGCCGCAGCACTTTCTAATAAGCTTTTACAAATGGCTAATGGTGCAGTTTATGATGAAAACGGTAAACCAATAGTAATTCATGATCGTAAGCTGGATGCCTTGGAGGATTTACTTGAAGGTGCTAATGGCAAACCGGTTTTAATTGCCTATTGGTTTAAACATGACCTAGAGAGAATTAAAAAACGTTTTAAGGTTCGTGAACTAAAAGAGAGCAAGGATATAGATGATTGGAACGAAGAAAAAATACCTGTTGCGGTTATCCACCCAGCATCAGCCGGTCATGGTTTAAACTTGCAGGCAGGCGGCTCAACGCTCATCTGGTTTGGTTTAACCTGGAGTCTAGAATTGTATCAACAAACCAATGCTAGGCTGTGCAGGCAAGGTCAGAAACGTAGCGTTATAATTCACCATATTGTCTGTAAGGACACGATTGATAATAACGTGACACTTGCCTTGGAGTGCAAGGAAAAGACGCAGGAGGAGCTAATAAAAGCTGTTAAAGCTAACTTGGAGGTGAGGCATTGTGCTAAGAGCGTATGAAAAACTAGCCAATGAAATAGTTTTGCAAGCGGTAAAGGATTATCGAAACGCAAATAAAAAGCTTGCAAGAGGCAGAAATAACTCTGAGGCTAAGGCTTTGAAGAAGGAGTGTTTAAGATTTTTTCATTCCGATTGGTTTGGAATTTTGACAGAGCTTAATGCTGAATTTTTAATTAGCGAACTAGATGAGGAGGTTAATCGTGTTAGTTAAAGAATATTTACGACAAGCCTACTTTTTAGATCAGAGAATAAAGGCTGATATGATGGAATGTGAAGAGCTGCGAAAAATGGCTGAGAGTATTTCAAGTCCAGGCTTCGAGGAGCATTATAATGCCAGTCGGAATACCGATGCCCCTTATAATCATACCCTTGAAAAGCTGTGGAAGATGGAAGAACGAGTAATGGTTGAATTGGCACAGATGGTTAATTTAAAGAATCAAATACAGGAACTGGTTAGGCAAGTGGACAAGCCTGAGGAGCAGACTGTTTTAAGGTACAGATACATCCACAACTATACCTGGCCAAGGATTGGAGAACTTCTTAATGCTGACCCGGTTACTGTACAAAGGTGGCATAACAAGGCGATAAGTAAAATAAAGCTGCCGGAAAATGCGATAAATTTAAAAGTTGCAATGGTTTGCAATGGTTTGCAATGGTCGTAGTTGTGATATAGTATAATCAGCAAAGAAAAATAGAACGAGAGCCTTGTTGGTCACGATACCAACAGGGCTTTTATTATGCCTAAATTTAAGGAGAAAGCAATGCCTAGAAAGCCTAAAAGACCATGTTCTTTTCCAGGCTGTCCAAAGCTTACTGAGGGCAGGTTTTGCGAAGAACATGAAAAAGAAGAAAATAAACGCTACGAAAGATACGACAGAAACCCTGCAACCAAGCGTAGGTACGGCAGAGCGTGGAAAAGAATCCGTGACAGCTATGCTGCGGAGCATCCAGTGTGTGAGCAGTGCATGGCTGTTGGAAGGTATGTTAAGACCGCAGAGATTCATCACAAGCTGCCATTAGCTGAAGGCGGTACGCATGACCGAAGAAACCTTATTGCTTTATGCAAAGAGTGCCATGCAAGGATTCATGCAGAGCGTGGAGATAGATGGCATAAAAAAAGAGCCGCTCGGTATGACGAGCGACTCTGATTTGTTCCATTAGTTGATAGGGATGATGCCTCGAGTGTTCTTCTCAAAGGACCATTGGACTTGCCAAGTGCTGCCATCAATTTGGTCTAGGAGAATAAAATTATACATATTTTGGGTGGGGTGAAGAGAAAAGCGTCCTACAGTTTTTCCGTTGTCTGAGGACAAATCAACCTGGTTTAGTGGAACGACAACCCGGGGAGCATCGTCCGTGACGGAGAACTGCACTTGCCAGATTTTTCCATTTCGGGTGTCTAGTTTTAACAAGTTATAGATATTCTGTGTGCTATAAATCTCAAATACCTTACCGGTATTTTGAGAGTATAAAGTTGATGCATTGTTCATGCAGGATGTGTTTGCAAATGCTAACAAAAGAAGCAATACGGTTATTGCAACGAGTGAGAGGAGCCTGCTTTGTCTTTTTACCATAAGCTTATTCCTTTCTAACAGAAGCAATGTTTGCAAATCATTGAGTATCCATGAGTACTTAAAAGGTAAATAAAAACACCTTAAATAATGGGAAGTACTAGTCGTTTATCCGCGTCAAAGGACCATTGAATTTGCCAAGTTTTGCCATTAATTTGGTCTAAGAGAATAAAAGTATACATATTTTGAGTGGGATGAAGAGCGAATCTTCCAGTAGTACTATCATTGTCTGGGGATAAGTTAACGCTATTTAAAATAGTGGTAAACCTTGATTCATCTTTATTTGAAAATTGCACTTGCCACATCTTCCCACTACGTGTGTCGAGCTCAATAAAGTTATACATATTAGCAGTGCTATATAACTTAAAGTTTGAGGTAGAAGATTCTTCTGCAAAAGATATGTTTGCAAAGGAAAATAAAAGCAAGAAAAACATTATTGTGAAGGTGGTTCGTTTAAAAGTTTTTTTAAACATGGTGACACTCCTTTCAAAAATCATCAGTTCAAATCTATTTCGGACTTTGGTTAGAAAATATATCTAACTTAAATATAGTATGAAAAGTTTAAAAAATCAAGTAAAAAAGGTGCAGGTAGGGGGAGGTCAAATCTCAAAACCCTGTAAAGGGAGGCACGGGCGTGGGGTCTTACGCAAAAAAACGCGAAAGTTTAAGGGGGATTACCCCCGTGATTTAAGGAGGTAGTAGAAAATTGGGTAAAAGAGGACCTAGTCCGGGTACGGGAGGACGTCCCAGCAAGCCTTTGGCAGATAAGATTGCTGAAGGAAATCCGGGTAAACGACCTCTTAAGGTTATGGAGTTTAAAGATTTACCGGATATGCAGGGCGAAGAAATGCCTAAGCCTAGCGAGATGCTCTCAGCCACGCAAAAGGATGGACGAGTTTTGCAGGCAAAAGAAATATATGAGCAAACCTGGGATTGGCTTAATAAACGCGGATGCGTTGCTTACATATCTCCGCAAACGCTGGAGAGGTATGCGATGGCTGCCGCCAGATGGAAACATTGTGAAGAAATAATAACGGCAACGGGTTATTTAGCAAAACATCCAACTACGGGAGGGGCAATGACATCACCGTATGTCAGTATTGGACAGAATTATTTATCTCAGGCTAACAGGTTGTGGAATGAGATATTTGCCGTTATTCGTGAAAACACGGCAACAGAATATTCCGGGCCAACTAATCAGAATGATTTTATGGAGCAGCTTTTACGCTCGAGGGAGAAACGAAAATGACCAATGAAGAACTATTGCACCTTAGGATGTTTAGAAATACCTTAAGAAATCATAAGGATAAACTGACTCGCCAACAGTTACCTAGATTCTACGTCAGTACTTTATAAACCACCCTCAAAGCATTGATAAATATACGTTCCTTCAAAATTCAGCTTTCACCCATTGGGTGAAAGAAAAATGCTCAAAAATGTGTTGAATTATCAGCTTTTATGAGTCGATATATGGTACAATAATAGTAACAAAATCAGAAAAAGGGGTTTAAATTATGATTAATAAAATTGATTTCACAGCTAAGAATCTAACATCAAATGCAGGTCTTTTTCTTCTCCTTGAGAACGCAAAAAGTAATGAGATTTTTGATAAAGTCCATATAATTGTGTAAAAAGAAAGAGTCATCAAAACCCTTTTTAAGG